>OBJZ01000009.1_pt1 | contig 444045 bp, 404 predicted proteins | sample 1481641 | NCBI WGS metagenome assembly OBJZ01 (sample SAMN02364493, study PRJEB22542) | human gut metagenome | isolation source: fecal sample | host: premature infant | place: USA: Chicago, IL | collected 2012-01 | reverse complement strand
CAAAAAAGAGCAAAAAACAAAAACACACTATCGAGAACAAAAACAACCCCACCACGAACCCCTATACTTAGAGGTTGGGCAGCTGCGGCAAGCGCAGCAACGAGAACTCATTCTAGAATAGCGACTCCGACTTTGTCAAGATGACGCTTCCCGAGAACTATTTCTCTTGTCCGTCGCGGCGAACCGCAACGGGAAATACTATAAGCACGCACCCGCCCTATATGCAAAATTCGGACGCGGTGAGCCTCGCCACACCGCGTCCGAACTGGGAAAATATGCTACTCGGCGGTCGCAACCGCTAGATTTCGCTTGCCTTTTCGAATTAGTACTTTCCCACCGGACAGCAGATCTGAAGTACTAATCACTCGATCTTCATCTTCTACCTTCACATTGTTCAAGTAGGCACCGCCAGACTTAATAGTCCTCCGGGCAGCCCCTTTCCCTCTCTCGAGACCAGTGCCAACCAGTAAATCCACCACGGAAGAAGTACCCACTTCAAAGTGTGTAGCAGGCAACGATTCCGTTGCCGAAGCAAGAGTCTTTTCGTCAATAGCTTTCAGATCGCCCTTGCCCCAAAGGGCTTCGGTGGCCGCCAACACCTGATCCGTGGCCTGGTCGCCGTGCACCAGCCGAGTTACTGATTCGGCCAGCGCCTTCTGCGCCGCCCGCAGGTGCGGTTTTTCATTAGTCAACCGCTCGAGCTCTTCAATCTCTTCACGTGACTTAAAAGTGAATACCTTAAGGAAACGCACCACGTCTGCATCTTCCGCAGTCAACCAAAACTGGTAGAAAGCGTAGGGCGACATCATCTGCGGATCCAGCCAAATGGCTCCGCCCTCGGACTTGCCGAACTTTGTCCCATCCGCCTTAGTAATCAGCGGAGTAGTCATTACGTTAACCGACTTGCCATGCACCTTGCGGATTAAATCCATGCCTCCGACAAGATTCCCCCACTGATCATTTCCACCCGTTTCGAGGGTGCAGCCGTAGCGTTCGTACAGTTGTAAAAAGTCATTTGCCTGCAATACCTGGTAAGAGAACTCCGTGTAGGAAATCCCCTCCTCAGAATTCAGACGCTTGGCTACCGCATCCTTCGAAAGCATGGTGCCCATGCGGAAATTCTTCCCCAAATCGCGCAACAAATCTATAGCGGACAACTCGCTAGTCCAATCGAGGTTATTCACCATCACAGCAGCATTGTCGCCCTCGAACGAGAGAAAGTGCGCAATCTGCTTGCGCAACCGCTCAACCCAGCCCTCGACAACCTCACGGGACTGCAAAGTACGCTCGCCCTTCATACGCGGGTCTCCGATAAGCCCCGTAGCTCCGCCAACTAGCGCAATCGGCTTATGTCCAGCATTTTGCAGGTGGCGCATCATAAGCACCTGAACCAGGTGACCGTGATGCAATGAGGCCGCAGTTGGGTCGAAACCACAATAGAACGTGACGGGCCCCTCGGCTAAAGCCTTGCGCAACTCAGCTAAATCAGTATGCTGAGCAATCAGACCGCGCCATTGCAGCTCATCAATAATGTCGGTCACTGTGGTTCCTTCCCTACAGGTATTTACACATTCGCTCATAGTGTCTCGCACTTAGTAGACAAAATGCCAACTCGGGCATCCCCAGTTACTTCTTGCAACTCCATTTACGGAGGGCGTCAGCGAGGTTTTTCGCCTGGACAATCTGCTCTGCCACCCGTTCCGGAGCAGTCCCCCCGACCCCCGACCTAGCGCATACCGAGCCGGAGGCACTCAAAACACTGCGCACCTGCCCATCGAAAGCGGGATCAATCTGCGCAAATTCCTGATCGGTGAGCTCCCACAGTTCCCTACCAGTCCGTTCCGCCAAAGCAACCGCCTTTCCAGCAAGCTCGTGCGCACTACGGAATGGAACACCACGGCGAACCAGCCACTCCGCAATATCCGTAGCCAGCGAGAACCCCCTAGGGGCCAAGTACTCCATCCGCTCTGTATTGAGCTCCATCGTACGGACCATCCCCGCCATAGCCGGAAGAAGGACCGACAAAGTATCTATTTGGTCGAAAACCGGCTCCTTGTCCTCTTGCAAATCCCGATCGTAAGCCAGCGGAAGCCCCTTCAAAACGACCAGCAAAGACTGCAAATCCCCAATAAGGCGCCCAGCCTTGCCCCGAGCAAGCTCCGCTACATCCGGATTCTTCTTCTGCGGCATTATCGACGAGCCAGTAGAAAACTGATCGGCCAGCTTCACATACCCAAACTCGACCGTATTCCAAATAATTATTTCCTCGCCCAAGCGAGACAAATTCACACCGAGCAAGGCACAGATAAACGAAAACTCAGCAACCACATCCCGGGAGGCAGTCCCATCAATAGAATTCTGGCAAGGAGCAGAAAAGTCCAACTCACTGGCAATATTATTGGCATCCAAACCGAGCGTATTACCCGCCAACGCCCCACCGCCGTAGGGACAATAAGCTGCTCTCTCCTCCCAGTCCAGAAAACGTTGCAGGTCACGCAGCAAGGGCCACACGTGAGCAAGCAGGTGATGGGCAACCAACACCGGTTGAGCGTGCTGCATGTGAGTACGGCCAGGCATAATAGCCTGCCCTGCGGCCTCGACTTGGGCCAACAAAGCATCCACCAGCTCCAGGACTGCCCCACCCAAAGATTTTGCTGCATCCCTCAGGTACATTCTTATCAGAGTGGCAATCTGGTCATTGCGGGATCTGCCAGCACGCAGCTTGCCCCCTAACTGAGCTCCTGCTCGGTCGAGCAAACCGCGCTCCAATGCAGTGTGCACGTCCTCATCTGTAGGGCAGGGCTGGAACCGGCCACATTTTACGTCCGCCAACAAATTTTCCAAAGCCGCGAGCATTTGAGCCAGCTCGGTGCTCGTAAGCAGCCCAACGCGGCCAAGTTCGCGCGCGTGAGCAACAGAACCTGCAATGTCGTAAGGCGCTAGCCGCCAATCAAAATGCGTAGATACCGACAGCGCGTCCAGAGCTTGGTCGGGGCTGCCACTAAAACGACCGCCCCACAAAGAAAGAGGATGATTTGCCATTACGCTACCTAGAGATTCCCAATTCCAAAATCGACACCGCGACCAAACTTCACGTCACGTGCGGCCGCAAGTTTAGCTGGCAGCCCGTAGATTTCGATAAAGCCTTTCGCATGAGATTGGTCGAAGGTATCGCCGGTTTCGTAAGTCGCTAGATTGAAATCGTAAAGAGAAGAGTCCGAACGCCTCCCCGTAACAGTTGCGCGCCCACCATGGAGAAGCAAGCGAATGTCGCCACTCACGTAAGTTTGAGTGTCCTCGATAAACGCGTCCAAAGATTTCTTCAAAGGGGAAAACCACTGGGCATCGTAAACCAGCTCAGCCCACCTCTCGTCGACACGCTGCTTGAAGCGCGCCTGTTCCCGTTCAATCGTGACGTTTTCGAGTTCCTTGTGGGCTTCGATCAACGCAACAGCCCCAGGAGCTTCATAGATCTCGCGGGACTTGATGCCAACTAGGCGATCCTCAACAATGTCAATACGACCAATGCCCTGCGCTCCAGCCCTGGAATTCAACTCTTGAATAATTTGCAGAGGCCCGCAGGCCTTGCCATCAATAGCTACGGGGACACCCTTTTCGAAGGTGAGCGTAAGTTCGTCCGGCAAGGGCGGGTAAGTTGGATCGTCAGTGTAGGTGTAAACATCTTTAGTCGGACTATTCCATAAATCTTCCAAGTACCCCGTCTCGACGGCCCTACCCCAAACATTCTGATCGATGGAAAAAGGATTGTGCTTAGTAGTTTCAATTGGAAGCTCATGGCGCTGGGCATATTCAATTGCCACGTCACGGGTAAGTGCTAAATCGCGAACGGGAGAGATGCACTTCAAATCCGGAGCCATCGAGGTGAAAGAGACTTCAAAGCGGACCTGATCGTTACCCTTGCCAGTGCAGCCGTGAGCCATAGTGTCCGCCCCGAACTGCCGGGCAGCGCGAACTAGGTGTTTCACAATAAGTGGGCGAGAAATTGCCGACACAAGTGGGTACTTGCGCTGGTAAAGGGCATTTGCTTTCAAGGCTGGCATGCAGTATTCAGCTGCGAATTCCTCTTTAGCATCGGCGACATACGCCTCTACAGCACCACAATCGAGTGCCCTTTTCCTGATCACTTCGAGATCCTCGCCGCCTTGCCCGACATCAACAGCTACGGCAATCACCTCGGCTCCAGTCTGTTCCCCTATCCACCCGATCGCAACCGAGGTATCCAAGCCTCCCGAGTACGCTAAGACAATTCTTTTCTTCGTCATTTCTGCCTTCTTGTGAGATTCAATTTCCGCGTGATTCTGCGAATTTCATTAAATATTCAGTAATTAGCTCTGCCTGGTCCGAATCCACGCAAATGATGAGGACGGTATCGTCTCCGGCGACACATCCAATTACGCCCTCGAGCATCGCTCCGTCAATAGCTGAAGCGAGGAGCTGGGCCGCGCCCGCCGGGGTGCGCAACACTACCTGATGTGCCACCGCCGTAGCTGCGACGACAAGATCTTGACTCCATCGCCGCAAACGTACTACCCCAGACTCCGTACTTGCCTCGCCGGGAACGGTTTGCGGCGCCGACAAACCATAGACATAGTCCCCATGCTCGTTACGCATTTTAGTCGCGTGCATTTCAACAAGGTCACGCGAGAGCGTTGCCTGGGTAGTAGTAATTCCCCTCGTCTGCAACGCCTCACGCAACTGTGCCTGTGAACCAATAGTTTCAGACGCGAAGATCTCGGCGATCGCCGCCCTTCGCGCAGCCTTTGTTTCTGGACGTAGCCGTCCCATGCGTCCTCCTCGCTATCAACAAAGCACGCGTATAACTATACACTATTACGCATATTCATCAAAGGTGCTGGGGGCGCCGACAAATAAGCAAACTAAGACGCTCCCCAAAGGAAGAAACCGAAAATCCGGCCCTTCCAATGAGGAGCGCGAAGGTAAGCGTCAAACTCGACCGCTATTCGCCCCCGTCAGCCTCCTGCTGATACTCATTGAGGCTAGCCGCCACCTTTCCTGCCCAGGCACGAATGCGATCCCACTCGCGGAAATCCCCCTCCAGAGCGCCCCCTAGACGGGCTACGGTGCGCTCACGCAAGTTGAGAACCGAGGGGTCGAGCTTACCTTTGAAGGTTACGTAATCGATTGGCTCCATAGCCAAAAGCACCGGACCCACTCTAGAGGGATCTTGCACGTTCCCTTTAGGAACTCCAGAAAGGCCAACAGAAAAAGCCCACATAGGCAGCTTCCTAAGTTCATCACCGAACTTGTTGGCAAAATCGGACGCGCCCTCGAGCCACTGAGTCATATAGACCGCGCTACCCAAAATCACGGCATCTACGCCGGAGAGGTCGCGGACTTTAGCGGGATCAACTCGTTTCGCCTCATGGCCTGCATTGCGCAGCTCATCGACGATAACGTCACCGATTTCACCTGTGGAACCATGTTTTGTCGCAACTGCTACTAGCGTCTTCATGTTCTAAGTATCGCCCTAAAACTGTTCTCATGCGTAATAAAAGGTCCCAATAGATGAAATTCCGCGCTCCCGAAAGAGCGCGGAATTTTCTAGCTGGGTCCTCTTACCTAACTGCGCAATTTAGCACCAAACTTCCTCCCAGCTTTCTTCACAACCCGTTTCCGCAGGCCAGCCGTCTCTTCGGCGGTAAGAGTACGATCCGGGGCACGCATCTTGAGGGAGAACGCCAAGGACTTCTTCCCCGAACCAATGCCCTCGCCACGATAAACGTCAAATAGCCGAACGTCTTCACAAACTTCGCCGAGCGACGACCGAATCAAGGCTTCTACGCTGCCCGCCGGAACGGCCTCGTCTACTACTAGCGCAAGGTCCTCTTTGGACGGCGGAAATGTAGAGACCGGCAAAACCTGTTTGGCAGCCCGACCAGCGCTATCGAGTAGCTTAGACAGGTCAATCTCGCAAGCGGCCGAACGGGCAGGTAAGTGGTATTCCTTTACCACTCGCGGATGCAATTCACCTGCGCGTCCAAACACCTTATCTTCTACCTTGAGCAAACCAACTCGTCCAGGATGGAACGGGCCGGTGTCGCCGGAAGCAGACTCCACAGCTACGGATACCCCTACCGTGCGGCCAATCGAGCGAGCCACTTCAATAGCATCCGCCCAATCAAATTCGCGCGATTTACCAAGCACACTAATCGGCTGCGCAGCCCCGGCGAAAACCACCCCAAGGTGGTCGGGCTGAGCAGGGACACCGCGCTGCAACGCCGCGATCGTCTGCTCGTCGGGGCGCGAGTCAGCACTTGGCAGCGCTGCCGGCACAGTGCCCTGGGGATGGTAAACCTTCCCGCATTCAAAAATAGCGAGTGAATCTATCCCACGCGCCACATTGAGTTCCGCAACAGGCAACAGAGTATCCAGTATTGAGGTTCGTAAATACGGGTGGTCCCCAGCAAGGGGATTAGCAAGCTTCACACACTTACGTGCAGGATCATCTTCGGAAAGATGCTGCCGATCATGTGCGTTTCCAATAAATGGATAAGAAAGCACCTGCGTCAAGCCAGCCTGTGCCAAACCAGCTTGCACATCGCGCTTTACCCTCTGTGCAAACGAGTAGCCCGTGCCGGCCGGGGCAGCAGGAACTACAGAATCAATCTTGTCGTAGCCATCTAGACGAGCAATTTCTTCGACAAGATCAGCCGGTCCTGTAAGATCCGGACGCCAAGAGGGAGCGGTGACGACAAACGAATCGCTCTGTTCTTGAACCTTCGCACCAATCCTACGGAGCAACTCACAAATCCGTTCGCGAGAGTAGTCAACTCCCGTGAGTCTGCAAGGGTAATCCTCCGCCATAGCTATTCGGCGGGGCTCGGGTACCTCGTTCAAATCAGTGGCATGAGCATCTGCCACCCCAGAACCGTACTCGACTAACAGCTCTACCGCTCGCTGGGCAGCCACGGCAGGCAGCTGCGGATCCACCCCGCGTTCGAAGCGTTTGGCAGCCTCGGAAGGTATCTTGTGGCGCCGCGAAGAGCGAGCCACAGAAACCGGATCAAAGTGAGCAGCCTCGAATAAGACCTCGGTGGTTTCACCGTCGACTTCGGTATCGGCACCCCCCATGACCCCGGCAATTGCGAGCACTCTATTGGCCGAATCCGAATCACAGATAAGCAGGTCTTGCTCGTCTAGAGCGCGGTCCACCTCGTCCAATGTCTTAAGGCTTTCACCACTTCGAGCACGCCTTACGACCAGCGGCCCCCGGACTTTAGAGAGGTCGTAGGCATGCATAGGCTGGCCTAAATCCAACATCACATAATTAGTAATGTCGACAGGCAACGAAATAGAACGCATACCCGCCACCTCTAGACGGTGTGCCATCCACCCAGGCGTTTTCGCCTGCGGGTCCACGCCGCGCACAACCCGTGTGACAAAGCGATCACAACCCACATTCCCGCGAATGGGCGCCTCATCGCAAATATCGACTGGGAAGCCCTTCCCGTCGGCTGCCTTAACCTCAGCCAATCCGGGATCGGTAAATGGACGCCCAGTAGAGTGCGAATACTCGCGAGCCAAGCCACGCATCGAGAAACAGTAACCGCGGTCGGGAGTCACATTTACTTCCAGAATCTCCTCGCCAAAGCCGAAAAGCTCCATCAGCGATTCGCCCGGAGCCGGAATCTGCTCAGACGCATATTTTTCAGTCAGAACCAAAATTCCTTGATGCTCCCCAGACAGGCCGAGCTCTCGCTCAGAACAAATCATTCCGTCTGAAAAATGCCCGTACGTCTTCCTAGAAGAAATCGGGAACGGCCCGGGCAGTACCGCACCCGGCAATACCACAGCAACCAAGTCGCCGGGGCCGAAGTTGTGTGCCCCACAAATAATGCCTCGCGATGGCAGTTCAGAGGGCTCCTTGCCCTCTCCGGGAGCATCGTTGTACTTGCCCACATCTACGCGGCAATAATTTATGACCTTCCCGTTTTTCTGTTCTTTAGGCTCCTGCGTTAAAACCTTTCCAACTACTAAGGGACCCTGGACCTGGGAGGGGTGAATCTGTTCCTCTTCTATCCCCACTTTGACCAAGTCACTAGCTAGTCGCGCAACGTCAGTGCCTTCGGCAATTTGTACATGCTCGCCAAGCCAATCCAAAGTTACGTACGGCATTAGTTTCCCCTTCCTGTAGTACCGAATTGACTGGAGAAGCGGACGTCGCCCTCGACAATGTCGTGCATGTCGGCAATTCCGTGCTGAAGCATCAAAGTTCGTTCAATCCCCATCCCAAACGCAAAACCTGTGTAAACCTCGGGGTCGATGCCACAAGCGCGCAGCACATTCGGGTTGACCATTCCGCAACCGCCCCATTCAATCCAGCCCGGACCGCCCTTCTTTTGAGGGAACCACAGGTCCATCTCGGCACTGGGTTCAGTGAAAGGAAAATAAGAAGGGCGCAGGCGAGTCCGAGCATCAGGGCCAAACATCGCCCTGGCAAAATGGTCCAAAGTTCCCTTCAGATGCGCCATTGTAATGCCTCTGTCTACTGCAAGCCCCTCTACCTGGTGGAAAACAGGAGTGTGTGTGGCATCCAGTTCATCCGAACGGAACACCTTTCCCGGACAGGCCACATACACGGGAGGGGTACGGTCGAGCAGCACACGGGCCTGCACAGGCGAGGTGTGAGTGCGCATAACCAAATTTCCGTCGCGCAGATTCTTACCCCCGACAGAAGTGCCGTCTATGTAAAAAGTGTCCTGCATCTGACGAGCCGGATGGTCGATGTCGAAATTGAGCGCATCAAAATTAAACCACTCATGCTCGATCTCGGGACCGTCTGCAATATCCCATCCCATAGAAACAAAAAAATCAGAAATCTGTTCCATCAGCGTCTGCAGCGGGTGGCGAGCTCCCACAAGCGTCCGCCCAGTGGGGACGGTAACATCTACGACCTCTTCGGCAAGCGCCTTAGCTTCGGCTTCTTCGGCAAGTTCCTGATTGCGCTTAGCAAACGCCTTCTGCACGGTAGCCCTAGCGGCTCCCATGCGTTTGCCGGCCTCGGCCTTCTGTTCTTTAGGAACTTCGCGCATCTTGCGGTTTGCCGACGCAATCGGCGAATCGTCGCCAATATGCTGCGCCTTCAAGGACTTCAAATCAGCCAAGTTTCTTGCAGCAGAGAAGGCCTCTAGAGCTTCTTTGACCGCTGCTTCGATACCTGGCCCATCTAATGGGGTGAGCTGGGTTGTCATAAAAACTTTTCCTCCACCAAGTTCTTTTGCACCCCAAGGTTACCGCGCCTTGGACAAGCTTATGAATTTAGCCCACACGCGTTGCGCCATAGAATGAGGACATGACAAATCTAGCTAACCGCGCTCCTTTAGGAAATACCTCCCCCGGCACCATCTCGCCGCGCCGCTCTGTGCCCGCGCACATCGATCGACCAGAATACATGTTCCACGACGGCCCCGAAGTAGTAACCGCATCCGATACCAAGGACCCCGACACAATAGAAAAAATTCGCCGTGCCGGAACTATCGCTGCCGACGCCCTCGCCGCAGCTGCGAAAGCTGTTGCACCCGGGGTTACTACCGACGAACTAGACCAGATTGCCCACCAATACATTGTCGATCACGACGCCTACCCATCTTGCTTGGGATACATGGGTTTCCCAAAATCCATTTGCACCTCTGTCAACGAGGTAATCTGCCACGGAATCCCAGACGATCGCCCACTAGAGAACGGCGACATAGTAAATCTGGACGTAACCGCCTACAAAGACGGCGTACACGGAGATACCTGTGCAATGGTCGAAGTGGGCGATGTAGATCCAGAGTCCAAGCTGCTTATTGAGCGCACCGAAAAGGCAATGATGCGCGGTATCAAGGCTGTCAAGCCCGGCCGCGAAATAAACGTAATAGGGCGAGTAATCGAATCATATGCAAAACGCTTCAACTACGGGGTAGTTCGCGACTATACCGGCCACGGGGTAGGCGAGGCCTTCCACTCAGGCTTGATTGTCCCCCACTACGATGCCTCGCCCGGCGCAGCTGAAGTTATGGAAGTTGGAATGGTATTCACCATCGAGCCAATGCTGACGTTGGGTAGTATTGACTGGGAACAGTGGGAGGACGACTGGACCGTGGTCACAGCCGACCGCTCCCGCACCGCACAGTTCGAACACACGATTGTTGTCACAGAGGACGGGGCCGAAATCCTGACCCTGCCAACACAAAAATAGAAAGGTCTTTAAATGGCGCTCGCGTTTGGAGTTGATGTTGGCGGATCTGGCATCAAAGGAGCACTCGTCGACCTCGAAACCGGAGAACTAGTTCACGAACGCGAGCGCATAAAGACCCCTATCCCCGCCACTCCTAAGGCGGTCTCCCTCACCATCGGAGAACTAATCAAGCGATGCGAAGTTCCCGACGGTACCCCTATCGGGGTGGCGCTACCTGCGCCCCAACGCAACGGAGCTGTAGCCTTTATGGCAAACCTGGATCAATCCTGGGTTGGCGTGAACGTCTGCGAAGAAATCAAAAAATATACTGGCTACGAAGTCAGCGCAGTAAATGACGCCGATGCAGCAGGATACGCGGAGGTAGCCTACGGCGCAGCGAAGGGTCACAAGGGCGTAGTGATTGTAACTACCTTGGGAACCGGCATAGGTTCAGCGGTGGTGGTGGACGGCGTATTGGTCCCCAACACCGAACTAGGTCACATCGAAATTGATGGCCGCGATGCTGAAGAAAAAGCTGCCGCCTCCGTACGCGAAAAGAAGAAGCTCTCTTGGGACAAGTGGGCGAAACGTCTCCAAAAGTACTATTCCACCCTCGAAAAACTATTTACCCCCGATCTGTTCGTAGTCGGCGGCGGAGTGTCTAGGCATCACGAAAAGTTCTTGCCAAAGCTGTCGCTCAAGACCGAAATAAAACCTGCACAACTTCGCAACACGGCCGGAATTGTGGGGGCAGCAATTCTGGCGGCTAAAGGCTAATTTTTAGGGGCAGCAGCGCTGCCCCTAAAAATTAAAAGCTGGCCTGTAAGCCGGGTTCTGTACCTCCGAAAAGGCGACGGCCATCCATCTGCACCCCACGTTGCCGAAGGGCTCTAGCAACCTACCCGCAGATAAAGGCGGACAACCAATCTGCTGCTCGGTCTTGCTCCGGGTGGGGTTTACCTTGCCGCTCCAGTCACCTGGCGCGCGGTGAGCTCTTACCTCGCCTTTTCACCCTTGCCGTACGGCGGTTTATTTTCTGTGGCACTAGCCCGCGGGTTACCCCGGGTGGCCGTTAGCCACCACCCTGTCCTGTGGAGCCCGGACTTTCCTCGACTTGCGCCGCGACCGTCCGGCCAACTTGCCAACATATTTTACGCGTGCACGGGCAAAAGTAAAAGTTAGAGTTTGGGCAGCCTCACGATGAGGTATTCGTATTCCTCAGAGTAAATCACCTCGTCTGGTGCCGCAGAACGAATTTCTTCCCATTCCGCCGGCGAGAAATCGATGTTCGAATCAACGACGTTTCGCCCTCGCACGCACACTATGCCAACCCCACCGGTGCGGGACGCGATTCGCTCATACTCATCCAATAGCGGTCCGTCGATGTTGGCACTTACTAACTCACGCTGTTTTGAAAGGGCAGCTATCTGCTCTTCGAGGTGAGACGCTTCTTCGCCGCATTGGGACTGTTTCTGGTTAATTTTGGCCTCAATATCCTGAACCACTGCGCTAGCTTCGCGCAGCTGCTGCTCGAGTTTTTCAGCCCGCTCCAGCTGAGAGAGCGCTGCCGTCTCGAGTTCCTCGCGCCTGCGCGCCAGCTGCGCCAACTCCCCCTGCAGAGCCGAAAGTTCTTTATGGGAGGCCTGCCCGGAATCGAGACGATCTTGTTGGAGTTTTTGCCGACTAGTGACTTGATCCACATCATTTTCGGCCGCACGCTGGGCTCTCAGCGCATCGTGTGCGCGAGTCTTGAGCGCCACCTGGGAAGCCAATACGGACTTTTTCTCCTTTTCCAACTCACTGATCTGCACCAAAACAGGCATACTTTTCTTCTGGTGCCTGAGTTTGGCGAGCTTTTGGTCCAGTTCTTGTAGCTCTACCAGTTTGAGCTGTTCAGCTGAGGCTGCCTTCATAGTTCCTTCAATTCTGCCGGAAAGTACTCTACCCATGGATCTGTAATGGTATGGGATAAACATATCTGCATACCAAGTCCCTCCCGCTCAAACTGGACACCTAAATCCCTCGCCGCCATAGGTAGCCAAGGGAACTCCGTTGCGAAGTGGGAACCGTTGATCAGGGCGGGACCCCCATCTTCAATATGTTCCGAACTCGGGTGGTGACGCAAATCGGACGTGATATACGCCTGCGCTCCAGCTGACCTTGCCCGAGATAATAACGAATCGCCGGCCCCTGGCGATACAGCCAGTACCCTAACCTCGGAATCCAGATCGCCCGCCACGCGAATGGGAGACTTACCGACCGGCAATACGCGGGCAGCCTGTTCGGCCAAAGTCCGCACCGTGGTGGGTTCCTCTAGCATCCCAACCCGCCCGATCCCTAAAGTGGGTTCGCTCGCTAAAGGCTGAAGCGGGGATGCGTGAAAAAGGCCAAATAGGTTTGCCAGCGCTTCACTCACCCCTCGACGCGCGGCATCGGCATTGGTGTGCGCATTCATAAGCGAAATGTGATTAGTAAGCAAATCCTGAACGATTCTGCCCTTGTAATTCGTTGCCGCCACGAAAGAGGTACCCCGCAAATAAAGAGGATGGTGAGTAACAATCATGTCTGCACCTACGCCCAAGGCTTCCCGAACTACGCTCGGTACTATGTCTACGGCAAGCAGGATCTTCGAGACGTCCCAAGCTGGATCCCCAACAATTAGGCCCACTTTGTCCCACTCCTCGCGAAGCGCTTCAGGGTATAGACGCTCCATTACCCTTAAAACATCCTCGACGCAACTTCGCCTGCCTTGCAGGCTTGTTATTAGTTCAACATCAGGAATATACATACTCACACCTTGCAATATTCATCTTTAGCTGGGCACAATTTATAGGTCGGAAGTGCTTATAGCCCAAAACTAGCATGTTGATCTGTCCATTAGAGGAGTTCATGTGGGTAAACATCGTGTCGTCATAATCGGTTCGGGATTCGCAGGCCTATTCGCGGCCAAAGCACTGACGAACGAGGACGTTGCTATCACCTTGATCGACAGGACTTCACACCACCTTTTCCAGCCCTTGCTGTACCAGGTCGCGACCGGGATCTTATCGCCCGGACAAATTGCCCCCTCCACCCGCGAAATCCTGCACAAGCAAAAGAACGTGCGCGTACTGCTAGGTCTCGTTGAAGATATAGATCCCAAAAATAAGCAAGTAATATGGCGCAATCACACGAATCGATATTCGACAGATTACGATTCACTCATAGTTGCCACCGGAGCCGGACAGTCGTATTTTGGCAACGACCAATTTGCCCGCTTTGCCCCCGGTATGAAAAGCATCGACGATGCTCTCGAGCTGCGAGCCCGGATTTTCGGCGCCTTCGAGCGGGCCGAACTTGAAGAAGACTCAAAGGCCCAACAGCGACTATTGACCTTCGTAGTAGTTGGTGCGGGGGCGACCGGGGTGGAAATGGCCGGGCAAATCCGCGAATTAGCCTCCCGCACCCTAAAAGGTGAATTCCGAAATGTAAACCCCGAAGACGCCCGTGTGATCTTGGTTGACGGCGCCTCTACCCCGCTACCGGCTTTTGGCGAAAAACTAGGTGGACGCACCCGGCACGAATTAGAAAAGCTAGGTGTAGAGGTTCGTATGAACCAACTCGTAACAGATCTAGACGCCGACTCCGTAACTTTGCAGGACAAAGACAAAAATATCGAGGTCATCCCGTGCGTGTGCAAAGTCTGGGCGGCAGGTGTGCAGGGCTCCGCCCTCGGTAAGAAACTGGCAGCCGCCACGGGGGTAGAACTAGACCGTGCCGGCCGCGTAAAGGTAGACGAGCACCTGCAAATACCAGGCTATCGGGACATCTTTGTGGTGGGCGACCTCATGGCCCGCGAGGGCGTACCAGGAGTGGCTCAAGGCGCCATCCAATCGGGCCGATATGTGGCTAGAGTAATTAGCGCCAGGTTGGCCGGGCGCGAGGTTAGCCCCTTTGAATACTGGGATAAAGGATCTATGGCGACGATCGCCAAGTTCAGCGCGGTTGCTTCAATTGGAAAGTTTAAGTTCCACGGATTCCCCGCCTGGCTCGCCTGGTGCTTCCTACACCTCCTCTACATCGCCGGATTTAAAGCCCGAGTAGGTACTCTCTTGCACTGGCTAATTTCTTTTCTTTCCAACGCTCGCTCCGCTCGCACAACCACAAACCAACAACTAGTTGGCAGGCTTGCGCTTGAACGCTTCGGCACAGGTGCCTCCGGAAAACTCCTGAGAGGCGAAAATCTTCATTTAGATGAGGACACAGATACTGTTAAGTAATGCTGATTTTACTGCCCCCATCCGAGGGAAAGACTCGGCCAAATAAGGGCCCAGTATTGGACCTTTCTGAGCTTCAACCGTTTGCGCGGGAATTAGAACAAAGCCGTAGACAGGTGCTAAAAGAACTTGTCAATACCTCCAAGAGCGAAGAAGCAATGGAAATACTCTCGGTTGGCCCAACCCTTGCTGAAACTGTGGGTGCTAATACCGAGCTCGAGACGGCTCCCACAGCCCCGGCTTACGCGGTGTATTCCGGCGTCCTTTACGAGGATGGAGGCCTTAGTGCCATAGCTGCTCAGAATGGCCCTTCGCCGCAGGTCGAGATCTTAGTTTGCTCTGCCCTTTTCGGAGTAGTGGATCTCTTTTCGCGAATTCCCGCATACCGGCTATCAATGGCAGTAAAACTACCCGGGCTCGGGGCGCTAGCCTCCTACTGGAGGCCACACTTAGAGCCACTGTTGGATGCCCTTGCAGGAGACCAGCTAATTTTGGATTGCCGGTCGGGCCAATACGCCAAAGCATGGCCGGGCCACAGCCATCATCTTTTTCCGGTCAGAGTGGCCCGAATCAAAAACGGAAAAGAACAAATTGTCTCGCACATGGCAAAAAAGTACCGTGGGATGGTTGCCGCAGCCCTTTTAAAGCAGGGCCGAGACTGCTCTATTAGCGAAGTCGTGGAGGTTGCCAATTCTCTTCCTGCTGTGTGCCAAGCTCAGCTGAGAGAGGGATCCAAAGGCAGCTATTTGTCTCTCGTTGTAGGTTAGCTTCACCCTCCGGGCTCCAAGCAGCGTATGTATTAACGAGGGCGGAAATTGCACCTTAGGCCGCGAAAACTCTTAGATTGCCTAAAAGACGCCCTCGGTACGAGCGCGATAAGATTTAGAGGTGTCTAACAGTAAGCAACGAGCCCGCAGGCTGAGGCAAAGGCAGCAAAAAGCCGGGGTGATCGACAAAATTTTCTTCATCCTTGCCTTTGTTGCCGGCCTCTGGCTAAACATCTTCCTGCTCCTAGAAGTCTGGTCGCGAGGATGGTGGGCAATATTGCTGGCGCTAATCATTTGGGCGGTGGCCTCCTACCTCACCCTACCCAGGCTTCACTCTATCCTCACTGACATCTACGTACCGAATTATTTTATTGGGAGGGCGAGGACCTCAGACGGCTTACTTGGCGACCCAATAAATCTGGCTGCAATGGGGACAGCCCAACAGGTCCACGCGGCAATGCGAGGGGCAGGTTGGACTCTTGCCGACCCGATTACGGCCTCGTCTGCACGGAAGATGATTCAATCTACCCTTACCCGCAAGTCTTATCCCGAGGCCCCCATATCGCCGCTACACCTGTTTGGACGCAAACAAGACTTTGCCTATCAGCAAGAAGTTGACGGCAATCCGAAAGAACGTCACCACGTTCGTTTCTGGGCGGTTCCCAAAGACTGGCTGCTCCCCGGGGGCCATAGGGTGGACTGGCTAGCAGGTGGAACCTTCGACAAAGCAGTAGGACTTTCAATTTTCACGCTGCAAGTGACACACAAAATTGACGAAGACACCGACGTGGAACGCGACCATATAGTAGACACAGTGAGGGAGCATATTCCCCAGGTAAAGGTCGATGTACTAGAGGACTTTTCAACCGGCTACCACTCCCGCAACGGGGGCGGAGACCAGATCAAGACCGATGGCGATCTTCCGATATTAGATCTTCGCGAAGTAGAGGCCGAAGAAGTTGACAAACGACGCGCGCAAAAGACCCTCGACAACATGAAAGCCCAAGAAGCGACGGGGGGCAGTACCGATTCTTCGTTTATGGAAGCCTTCAAACTGCACGGAAATCACTCTCTGTCAGACGCTTCTAAGATAACGAAGGATCTGGCTCAATCTCGACCTCTTTCTGCTTTTCTAGGGGTCGTCACAGTGCTTGCCTCCGCGGGTATCGGCATCGCTACTTTCGCCTGGACATTGTGGCATTGGGACCATTACGTACATGCCGCGGTAGCAAATGAGATTGTGGAGAAACTACCGGTAACGCACGTAAGCGAAGTTGCTCCTCTGTTAGCAACAGTTGGCGGGGCCACGATGGCCGTACTGTTGGGGGTACAGTTTCTGTTGTGCTGGCGCATGATGAATGGTTCGCAACTTGCCAGAATCTTCCTTATGGGGGTAATACTCGCCCAACTAGTACTTTTCTCAGTCGGTTATTTCCTATCCTGGCAAGCCGATTTCCCGGTAATCGTTTTACATGTAGGCCTGCTCACGATCGCCCTTATGCAACTCTCAGAACCAGACACTAGACGATTCGTCTCGAAACGAGCTTTGGAATCAGACTAGAACCTGGTCCAGTGAATCCAAGAAACGCGAGTTCTCCTCCGGCAAACCGACACTGACGCGAATCCCCTCAGCAAACGGGCGCACCGCAACACCACGCTCCTAGTAAAAGTGGGCAACCTCAGGCACCGATGCGTTGAAAACCTCTGCACCTAGCCAGTAGAAATTAGCCTGCGAAGAAATAACCAGCCCCACCTTGGCTAATTCAGCCAGCACGCGCTCTCGCTCAGCTACTAATTTCGCCACGGCTTCAGCGACGGCCTCGCGATTTTGTAGGCTCGCCAGTGCTAGGGCTTGGCTTGGCGCCGACACCCCAAAAGGCGTAGCCACTGCGCTGATAGCTGAAATTACTTCGCTATGGCCAACCAGATACCCTACTCGGGCGCCGGCGAGGGCAAAAGCCTTCGAAAAAGTTCGCGCGACAACGACATTTGGAAAATCCTCTAGCTCGCCTACAACGGTACTGACCGGGCCTGCAGAGAAGTCTATGTAGGCCTCGTCCACAATAACCAGCACCCGCGGGTCCACTGCCCGCAAGAATGCCACAAGGTCGGCATGGGACACCCCCTTGCCCGTAGGATTGTTTGGATTACAGATAATAATCGCCCTAGTGCGAGCAGTTATTGCCGCCGCCATTGCCTGCAAATCGTGGACGCCCTCTTTGAGCGGTACTGTCACAGGCTTTGCGCCAGCGGTCACAGTGGCAATCGGATAGGACTCGAAGGAGCGCCAGGCGAAAAGCACCTCCGCACCGGGTCCAGCTACTGCCGTGAGTGCATGCACCAGCAAGGCAGAAAGGCCATTACCGCATACAATCTGCTCTGCCTTCACGCCATGGTAGCGCGCTAATTGCTCCCTTAAAGACGTGCAGAAGAGATCGGGATAGTGATTTATCTTCTGAAGTGCCAGCCTACCCGCCTCAAGCACCGCCTCCTTAGGTAAGTAAGGATTCTCGTTTGAAGAAAGCTTAATTGCCCCGGCTCCTAGCGGAGTTTTTCCCGGCTTGTACCTGGGCAAAGAAAGAACTTCCGGACGAAAATAAACACTCATACGCCCACCTTATCCATTTAGTTTCGCAGCCGTATCGAAGTTCCGACCTGCGACCCAGCGAGCAGAAAAGTACATGGGCCTAGCTACTAGAGGGCGCACCACCAGTTCGAAACTCCCAAGCAAAGTGGGTCCCAATACTGCACCCATGCAGAATAATCGGGACAAAAAAGGCCCCGGCTAACGCCGGGACCTGCCTGGTGGGCCCAGAGGGACTCGAACCCCCGACATCCACGGTGTAAACGTGACGCTCTAGCCAACTGAGCTATAGGCCCTGGAGCCACAACAATAACTTATTGCGACTCAAAAACAAAAATCCTGCTATGCACGATCGCGGGTTTGTACCCTGGTGCCCACCCACTCCGGCGCGACCACGACCGAGGAGGTGGCGTGCAGACCTGCCACCTGAGCTGCGCTTTCGATAGTAAACGGCGAAACATGCCCGGGCTGATTCGGCTTAGGTGTGATTACCCACACTACCCCTGGACCCGCAAAATTTTGGGTGGCATCGACAAGACAATCCGTGAGGTCGTCGGCCTCCCCGTCGTCCGCGCGCCACCAAATAATGGCACCGTCGACTAAATCCGCGTAGTCTTCATCTACTAGCTCGTTGCTAGTTTGCTTGGCGATTGCCTCACGCAAAGCTTCGTCAGCATCTTGATCCCAAAGAAATTCCTGAACAATCTGGTCTTCTTTGAAATCGAGCGGCTTCACAGCCGACTTCTGGGACACCTTTTTCTCCTTGAAACAATAAATCGGGTACGTGTCTGTGTTCACTTTACATTGTCAGAAGCCAAGATGGGACATATCACCCTCAGTTGGGACAGGAATATCTCTCTTCAGCCCGAACTTTTCCGGGACTTATGGCACAATTCAAATTGAACGAGGGACCCTTGTGCCCCTGACGGCAAGGACGCCTTCTTGGCTGATCCTTCAAGAGGAAAGAGATGACGTGCCCGAACAGAAGCAGTCGAGCCCACTTGTTGACGGTTTGCTAGTTCAGATTCCCGACAATGATCCTGAAGAAACTAGCGAGTGGATTGAATCACTGGACGACTTGATCGAAGAACGGGGTGCAAATCGCACGCGCTATGTCATGCTTGCCATGCTCAACGCCGCACGCCGCAAAAACGTGTCCGTTCCAGCCTCTTTCACCACCCCTTACATCAACACGATTCCGGCTCAGGATGAACCATATTTCCCTGGTGACGAAAACACTGAACGAGCCTACCGCCGCTGGATTAGGTGGAATGCAGCAGTTCAGGTAACTAGGGCCCAACGCCCCGGGATAGGCGTAGGTGGGCACATTTCCTCCTATGCTTCAGTCTCTACCCTCTACGAGGTCGGCTTCAATCACTTCTTCCGCGGCAAATCACATCCGGGAGGCGGCGACCACATATTCTTCCAGGGCCATGCCTCCCCCGGAATTTACGCCCGCGCATTCCTAGAGGGACGCCTTTCCGAGGAAGAGATGGACGGCTTCCGCCAGGAGGTCTCCACGCCCTCAGGCCTGCCCTCCTATCCTCACCCCCGCCAACTGCCTAACTTCTGGGAGTACCCAACCGTTTCGATGGGTCTAGGACCAGCCGAGGCCATCTATCAGGCCTGGTTCGACAAATACCTGCATCTAAATGGCATCAAAGATACCTCCGAACAACACACTTGGGCGTTCCTCGGCGACGGCGAAATGGATGAGCCAGAATCCCGCGGCATGCTTCAGACTGCAGCAGCACAGAATCTGGACAATCTAACATTTGTTGTCAACTGCAACCTGCAACGCCTCGATGGGCCGGTACGTGGCAACGGCAAAATCATTCAGGAACTCGAATCCTACTTCAAAGGCGCCGGCTGGAACGTTATCAAGGTGATTTGGGGCCGCGGCTGGGATGGTTTGCTAGCAGCCGACAAGGACCACGCACTAGTGCACCTAATGGACGAGGTCCGCGACGGGGACTACCAAACTTTGAAGGCAAACGACGGCGCCTACGTCCGCGAGCACTTCTTTGGTCGCGACCCACGCACAAAGGAACTCGTAAAGAACTGGTCCGACGAGCAAATCTGGGAATTGCGCCGTGGCGGCCACGACTACCGCAAGGTCTATGCTGCCTACGATGCCGCCCTCAAACACAAGGGACGCCCAACAGTAATCTTGGCGCACACCATCAAGGGATACGCCCTCGGCGAACACTTTGCCGGACGTAACGCCACCCACCAGATGAAGAAGCTCACGTTGGAAGACCAAAAGGCACTTCGCGACAGGCTCCACATTCCAATCACGGACGAGGAACTCGAAAAGGATCCTTACAAGCCTCCTTACTACATGCCTGACAAGGACGATCCGGCGCTGCGGTACATGCTTGAGCGCCGTGAGGCACTGGGAGGATACCTACCCTCCAGGCACCGCGAAGATCCACACCTAGAGCTGCCCGGCGAAAAGACCTACAAGATGATGACCAAGGGCTCGGGAAAGCAAAAAGTAGCTACCACTATGGCTCTAGTGCGATTGCTCAAGGAACTCATGCGGGACAAGAACATCGGCAAGCGGTTCGTCCCAATCATTCCGGACGAGGCGCGCACATTCGGCCTCGACGCTATGTTCCCAACCGCCAAGATCTTCAACGTCCACGGCCAAAACTACACCGCAGTGGACCACGATCTAATGCTTTCCTACAAGGAATCCGAGCAAGGAAGATTGATGCACACCGGCATCAACGAGGCCGGCTCGGCTGCTCTAATGCAGGTGGTAGGCACCTCCTACGCTACCCACAACGTTCCCATGATCCCGTTCTACATTTTCTACTCGATGTTCGGGTTCCAGCGTACGGGGGACCAGTTCTGGGCCGCAGGTGACCAACTTACACGCGGCTTCGTTATTGGCGCTACCGCGGGACGCACCACACTTACCGGTGAGGGCACCCAGCATATGGACGGGCACTCGCCCGTACTCGCAGCCACCAACCCCGCATTCGTGCACTACGATCCCGCCTATGCCTACGAGATTGGCCATATTTTCCGTGACGGCTTGCAGCGCATGTATGGCGATCCAGGCGACCGCGATCCGAACGTAATGTACTACCTGACGGTATACAACGAACCTATTGTGCAGCCCGCCCAACCTGAAAATGTTGACGTGGAAGGCATATTGCGAGGCATCCACAAGATTGACGAGGCCGCCCCTGACCGCCCTGTCGTGAACCTACTAGCATCTGGCGTGGCAGTCCCCTGGGCTCGCCATGCTCGTGAATTGCTACTAAACGACTGGGGCATCGGAGCCAACGTTTGGTCTGTAACATCCTGGGGCGAGCTCCGCCGCGACGGGATGGAGGCAAACCGGAAAAACTACCTCGATCCAGACCACTACACCAAACCCTATGTGACGGCGAAGCTCGAAAACACTGGCGGTCCGTTCGTAGCCTCTACAGACTTCGACCACATACTTCCCGACCTCCTAAGGGAATGGATCCCCGGACGCTACTACACCCTGGGGGCCGACGGCTTTGGATTCTCGGACACCCGCCCGGCAGCTCGACGCCACTTCCTAATCGACGCCGAATCGATGGTTGTGCGCGCGCTGCAGGCAATGGCCGACGACGGCATGATTGAACGCGATCTAATCCGTCAGGCTATCGAGAAATACGATCTCATGAACGTGAACGCTACCTCCCACCGAGTTGACGATTCCGACGACTCCGTAGCCTAAAGAAATAAGTTGTGGGGCATCACGTACACGTGATGCCCCACAACTTATTTAACACTCGCTTCCAATTAGCCTGCAGCCAATGGGCAACCGGAACAGTGTACCCGGACGGCGGCGCTGGTAGGTGTCTCCGGGCTACAAGCCCCCAGCCCGGAAGCACACACACTCTTTGCGCTCTGCGCTATTCCCAGGCGGCGGTAGTGTTCCAAAATAACTTTGACGAAGGGTACGCTGACTCGAAGATTGTTTGCCACCGCTGGCAGCGTCTTTCCTTGTGAAATCTGCTCCATGACTTGCTGAGTTAAAGCCCTTCTCATCGGAATATCAACGTTCCAATCTGAAATATCCCTACTGACAATATCCAGGCCAACACTAGTTGCCCCAATACGGCAGCTGCAGTAAGTCTGCCACCAATTTGGCGTACTTGTTCGGCAACTGTTGCCATACAGGGCGTATAGGCGAGAACAAACACTAAGAATGCGAGGGCGGCGATGGGCTCATTGCCCTCGCCTGCCGACTTAGTTAGAGAATCGCGCAGCAACGTTGGCAGTTTCCCTAAATCATTGCCACCGTCCTCGGCATCGCCGCCATCATTTTCGGGATCCATGTTGTAGGAGGTAACGATGGAAGAAATCACAGTCTCTTTCGCCACAAATCCCGTCATCAGCGCCCCGGTCATGTGCCATTCGCCGAATCCGGTGGGAGCAAATACCGGTTCCAATGCCTTGGCAGTCTTGCCATAAAGAGACTGCCCAGTTGTAAGCGTTGGGTCTGCAAAATGTTTCTGGGCCGCATCCTGTCCCAGCGGTATTGAGCTCATGAGCCACACAATCATTGTCAGCAAGACAATAATCTTGCCCGCGCCCTTGACGAAAGCCCACGAGCGCAGCCAGGCCCTGCGCAGCGTTAGAAGCACCCGGGGGCACTGATAGGCGGGAAGTACGAGCATGAGCGGCGCTTCACTATCGGTTGGTAGAAAATGTTTAGCTATCCAGGCCGCAGCAACTACTAACAGAATCGACGTCACATACATTGCCCACACCACGGTGCCGGTATGCCGCGGGAAAAACACCTTTGCGATAAGTAAGTAAATAGTGAGCCTAGCGGCGCAGGAAGTATACGGAATGATTAGCGTAGTAATGATTCGCTGATTTCGATTGGATAGTGTTCTGCACGCTGCCAAGGAAGGCAAATTACAGCCAAACCCCATGATTAGAGGCAATACCGCCCGCCCGTCTAGGCCGATCTTTCGCATAATACGATCGGCCAGAAAAGCTGCGCGAGCCATGTATCCGGAATCCTCTAGTACTGAAATAGCGAGGAATATTACCAGCATCAACGGCAAGAACGAAGCCACTACCCCCAGCCCGGTAGCCAAACCGTTTACGAGCAGCGAATGCACCCAAGAATCTGCAAGCGAAAGTTCGCCCAGCACCCAACTTAGGCCGTTAGCTAAGGAAAACGCCCCGGATTCGGTAGAAGCAAAAAGGTTTTCGAAAAAATCTTGTAACGGACTTACCCAACTTCCAGCGAGCTCAAAGAGCAACCACATTACCGCAAAGAATATTGGTAGCCCTAGGAAGGGATTCAAAAGAATGCGATCAACCTTGTCCGAAAAGGAGGGCTCGGTGAGGTTTGCAGAATTAAGCCCGGCCCTTGCTAAGATCTGCTCTACCCATTCGAAAAGCTGCTCCGCATTTTCCATTTTGTCCCCGAAATCGCCCGTGGCATCGAGCGAGCCACCCACATCAATAACTGCGGGATTGGCAAGCGCTCGGGCAATAAATTCATCGAGGCGCGCCTGGGGACGATGCCGAGGATCTACCACAGTAACGGGAACTTTCAGCGCCCGTTCGAGCCGCTGCGGATCAAGCTCGATCCCGTCTTGGCGAGCAACGTCCGCTAACGTAACCACGCAAGCTACAGGCAATCCCGTCTGCGCAACCTGTCCTGCCAGGTAGAGCGAACGTTCAAGCGACGTCGCATCAAGTACCACCAACGCCAGTGACAAAGGCGCCTCTTGCCCTCCAGGGACGGAAGTCCGTTGGACAAGTGTATCGACTACAACTTGTTCATCCGGACTCTTTGGCAACAACGAATAAGTGCCTGGCAAATCCATCAACCGCACATTTGCACTCTGCCAAGTACCAACCATGCACTCCACTGTGGTTCCCGGAGCATTTACGCAATGCTGCTTAGACCCAGTAAGTGCATTGAATAGGGTGGACTTGCCAGTATTGGGATTCCCAACTAGAGCCACCGACACGGACGAGTCGGGTCGGGGCAAAGTCTGTACTGTAGGCGCGCATTTAGGGCAACTCATGCTATCTCCTCTACTTCAATGCACCCGGCAGAACGATGATCCACCGCCAACCGCGAACCAGAAATATTGATCACGACTCCACCCATGCCGCCCTTGCCTACTACAGCCAAGTTTGCTCCTGCCCTGATTCCAAGTTCCGACAGGCGCAAAGAATGTTGCTCAGCAACTCGTACTTTTATTATGCGAGCTCGCTTTAGCCTCGGCAGTTCGAGCAGCGACACAGACACGGTTAGAAGGCCCCCCAAGCTTGCGATCAGATCAGGTTAAGCAAGCCTAACTCCAAATACCGTTTTCATACAATTGCGTCTGCACAATTCACTATCACCCGAAAACATACACTGCGGCAATATAGAGGGGCCCAGCCAAACGGCCCGGCAACAATTTTGAGACCGAAAGGATCGGTCAGCCTTTCGAGAAAGCCTCTATCAAATCGCGCACAGTCTTAGCTGCGTCTACATCGCCGTCTTTGGCTTGGTAGCCTTCGCCTTCAACTCTCGCCACTACCGCGTAGCGCTGTATCTCACTCAAATTGATATCAGCAAGCACATCTTGCTTTGAAACAGTACCTACTTCTGCACTAAGGGCTTCAAAAACTAGGCTTTCAAGTTCTTCAGTAGAATTCTGTTCTTCCCTACCCTGCTCCTTTTCGGAAGAAAAATCCTCGTCGCGAAGCGCCGCCAACTTAGCTAGAGCCTGTTCGTCTAACGCCATTTACCCCACCTGATGAAGCCATCGCACGGGGGCGCCCGAACCGGCATACCTGAAAGGTTCGAGTTCCTCGTCCCACGCCTCGCCCAGCGCAATAGAGAGCTGCTGTCTCAAGAGCGCAGGGTCGCCCTGAGATTGCTCAATCGCTGCCCTAATCCTGTTCTCGGGTACCACCACGTTTCCCGCCACATCGGTCTGAGCGTGAAAGATTCCCAGCGAAGGCGTGTGAGACCAGCGTCCTCCGTCTGTTGTCGCAGAAGCATCTTCCGTGACCTCGTAACGCAAGTGCTCCCACCCGCGCAGGGCAGAAGCGAGCTGAACGCCAGTACCAGCCTTCCCCACCCAACTAAATTCGGTGCGATATGTCCCCTCTTGCGCCGGTTGCGGCGTCCAATCCATCGACACCTTGGAGCCCAAGATATCGGAAACGATCCACTCTACGTGAGGACACAGCGCACGGGGTGCTGAGTGCACGAAAAGTACACCGCGCGAGAACGTTCCTGTCATTTGGACCTCCATATTGCTGAGGGACGTCTTCCCCTACGACCTCAACCGTGGCCCAGTCGGCGGTGTGCAACACTATTCAACACCACTAGTGCACCCAACACAAGTTGGCGCGCCGCACACCGGCGCGCCGCACTTTCGCTACAACCCTTGTTCGCGCAATTCCCTCATGGCTTTGCGACGATACTTCTTCGACAACCTGTCCAGGTAAAGATGGCCATCAAGATGATCGCACTCGTGTTGTATACAACGCCCCATCAGTTCTTCGCCCTCGACAACTACCTTTTTGCCGTCGAGGTCGATCCCCTCCGCGCGGGCATACCAAGCCCGCTCAGTTGGGAACCAGAGCCCTGGGACCGACAAACACCCCTCATCGCCATCTTGATACTCATCTTGGGAAAGTTCGACAATCCTCGGGTTCAGTATGTAACCGATGTCACCATCAATATTCCAGCTGAATGCGCGAACTCCAACCCCGATCTGGTTAGCTGCCAGACCGGCTCGCCCATCCATGTCTACAGTCTCTAAAAGGTCTTCAACAAGTTCCTTGATTGAATCGTCAATGTCCTTGATTGGCTCACACTCTGTGCGCAAAATAGGATCACCGACGATCCGAATATCGCGTAATGCCACTAGTCCTCCTTTGCAGAAACTATCGTATAGGCGATCTTATCGACTGCCCCATCGAAAGGCACTCGCGTGCGCTCGCCAGTGGCACGATTACGCAATTCGACTACCCCTTCGTTCTCGAAGTCACGCCCCACAACAACCGAGAACGGCATCCCGAGCAGCTCAGAATCCTTGAATTTCACCCCTGCAGAGACCTTCTTGCGATCATCGTAAATTACGTCGAGCCCGCAGCTCTCCAAACCCCTAGCAACCTCGGCAGCAGCATCGAAAACATCGGCATGTCTGCCCGTAGCCAAAACGTGAACATCGAACGGGGCAATAACCGGATTCCAAACAAGACCGGCCTCGTCGTGGCCAATCTCGGCCATCGCAGCAAGCACCCGCGACACCCCAATTCCGTAGGAACCCATAGTCACGACTTGCGACTTACCATTCTGGTCCAAAACAGTAAGATCCAACGCCTTCGCATACTTCCGGCCTAGCTGGAAAATATGTCCAATTTCAATACCACGCGCGAGTTCCAAAGGCCCCGAGCCGTCGGGAGCTTGATCGCCCTCGCGAACTTCAGAAGCCTCCAGGAAACCATCGGCATCGAAATCGCGCCCGTAAACAAAATCGTAAAAGTGATGGTCTTTCTGATTCCCGCCGGTAATCCAGCCTGACCCCTGCGCCACGTGTGGATCCAAATAGTACTTGGGACCGGTAGAGTTGCCCTCGGCATCCTTGGGGGCATTTGGTCCGCACACCGAAGGACCAATATAACCGGGCACAATATTTTCAAAGGCAGCTAGATCAGCTTCCGTGGCGAATTCGATCTCGGCTGGCGAGAGCGCAGCCTCGACGCGACGCAGATCTACTTCGCGGTCGCCGGGAATGCCAATAACAAAAACTTCACGACCACCGTCTGGATGCACCGCCGTCAGTGCCACGGACTTCAGTGTGTCAGAGGCCTGCCACTTCCGGTCTGCCCGGGGCAAGTGCTCGTTAGAAAAATCGACCAACGCAGCAATAGTGCCGCAATCCGGGGTCTCTTCAAGGTGAGCAGGGCTAAACTCCTGGGTAACCGGATCCGGACGCGGAGTGGTTACAGCTTCCACGTTAGCTGCAAATCCGCCCTGTGAACGAACAAACGTATCCTCGCCAATCTGACACGGGAACAAAAATTCTTCACTGCGAGAACCACCCATAGGCCCCGACATGGCGGAGCAGATTACGTAGGGAAGGTTTAGACGCTCAAAAATGCGCTGGTAGGCCTTGCGCATTACCTCGTACGAATCATCCAACCCGTCGTCGTCAATATTGAAGGAATAGGCATCCTTCATCACAAACTCGCGGCCCCTAATAAGCCCAGCGCGAGGGCGAGCCTCATCCCTGTACTTGGTTTGAATTTGGTACAAGATAGCTGGCAGATCCTTATACGAGGAATACAGATCCTTCACTAGCAACGTGAACATTTCCTCGTGGGTGGGCGCGAGCAACATCTGGGCGTCCTTACGATCAGACAAGCGGAACAGATTGGGCCCGTATTCCTCCCACCTGCCCGTCGCCTCGTAAGGCTCCTTCGGGAGCAAGGCAGGAAATAGTACCTCTTGCGCGCCTGCGCGATCCATTTCCTCGCGAACAACTTTCTCGAGCTTGCGCAACACCCGAATGCCAAGGGGCAACCAAGTGTAAATACCAGGAGCCACACGGCGGATATAGCCTGCCCGTACCAAAAGCTTATGACTCGCGACCTCGGCATCGGCCGGATCTTCACGTAAAGTTCGTACGAAGTACGATGACATCTGAGCTAACACGCCTACAACTGTAGTAGACGGGGCGGAGATTAACCTAGTCCGACCTAGACGAGGACTTGTACCCCCTCACCTTCAGACTCGGGCATATCCTCGGCCAACTTGTTAGCGTACTTGATAAGGGTGGGTACGATTTCGGACTCGGGAACAGTCTCGACTACCTTGCCCTTGATGAAAATCTTGCCCTTTTGATTGCCGGAAGCAACGCCCAGGTCTGCTTCGCGTGCCTCCCCTGGCCCATTTACGACACAGCCCATTACTGCCACGCGCAAGGGCACCTTAAGATCTTTCAACCCTTCCGAAACCGAGTCAGCCAAGGTGTAAACGTCAACCTGAGCCCGGCCGCATGATGGACAGGAGACAATTTCGAGGGTACGATCGCGCAGCCCCAAGGACTGCAAGATCTCGATGCCCACCTTCACTTCTTCCACCGGCGGAGCCGAGAGCGAGACACGAATCGTATCGCCGATGCCCTGCCGTAGCAGAGCACCGAATGCCGTAGCGGACTTCACTGTCCCCTGCAGAGCAGGACCAGCCTCAGTAACCCCAAGATGCAGCGGCCAATCCCCTTTAGAAGAGAGCAGCTCGTAAGTTTTTATCATAGTCACCGGGTCATGATGTTTCACAGAGATGGCGAAATCGTGGAAATCGTACTGCTCAAAAAGCGAAGCCTCCCATACTGCAGATTCCACCATGGCTTCAGGGGTTGCCCCGCCATACTTCTTGTATAGCTTTGGGTGCAGCGAGCCCGCATTTACCCCTATGCGCAAAGAAGTGCCATGATCCTTCGCAGCCTTCACGATGTCGGCGATCTGATCATCAAATTTGCGAATATTTCCCGGATTCACGCGCACCCCCGCGCACCCGCCCTCGATTGCGGCAAAAACGTACCGGGGCTGGAAGTGGATATCGGCAATAACCGGAATATTCGACTTCTTTGCAATGATAGGAAGGGCCTCAGCGTCGTCGGCAGACGGGCAAGCCACACGCACGATGTCGCAACCGGCTGCCGTGAGGGCGGCAATCTGCTGCAAAGTTCCACCAATGTCTGTCGTCTTGGTAGTGCACATAGATTGCACCGTGACAGGAGCGTCCCCGCCAACCCACAAGTTTCCAAGTCGAACCTTGCGAGTCTTCCTGCGTGGAAATACGTTCCGGACTTCTGGCATTCCTAAAGATACAGCTTCACTCACAAAAACAAGTATGCCCAACTGAGGACAAAATGTCGCCTGGCTTCGCGGCGAGCCATATCACGATAAGTGTATTGGAGCCACAATATCAGCTGCCACGAGAACTACCGTGATCACCAAAAAGAGGCCGAATATTGCATACGTGAGGGGCATGAGCCGCGCGATATCGACAGGACCCGGATCTTTTTTGCCGCGAGCTGAAGCAATCGCAGAACGGACTTTTCCAAAAATAGCCCCCGCAATATGCCCGCCATCTAACGGCAACAGTGGAATCAGATTGAATGCGAACAAGGCCATATTTAGGCCGCCCAGCAGAGAAATTAGGCTAGCAAATCGGTCTATAATTGGCACCGGCCCGTTAGAAGAAGCCACATCCCCGGCGATCCGTCCGACTCCCACCACTGAAACGATTCCGTTCCTATCGCGCGGGGTGTCCGTAAAAATAGACTTTGCTACCGCAAATACCTGTGTCGGCAATTTGCCTATGACCGCTACAGTGCCAGTGAACTGGTTGAAAATATTCTTTACCACCCCGGTAAACGGCATGCGTTCGCGGGTAACGGCGGCTGTAATACCTATTGGGCCATCCGCTGGTATCTGGACTAGAGCATGGCACGTCTGGCCACCGCGTACATAGGAAAAATCAACGCTACGTCCCCTATTAGCCTCAATCTGTTTTTGCAGGATCGGCCAAGAGTCGATCCTGGACTCACCTACCGCAACAATGCGATCGCCTGGGCGCAAGCCCGCCTGGTAAGCAGCTCGGGGGGCTTGTGGGCTAGCAGAATGGGTTACCGCCGCCAAAGTAGTTTGGGGGACGTTTATTCCTATGCCCCCCAGCGCAACGAAGGCACACCCAATTGCCAACAGAAGGTTCACGGCAGGCCCCGAGAACATTACCAGAACCTGCTGAGCCCAGCTCAGCTGCCAAAATGGCTTGAGTTGGCCTTGCCCACGCATGTCTAAGCTCGAAGCAATTCGAGCCTCGTGGGCGAGCGACAAACGGACGTCGTTTTGGCGGGCACTATCCAGGCGTTCAAACTGCTGAGCCGTGAGGTAGTGCCCTAAATACGTCCCCACTATCTCGGTTGGCTTTGCAGGCGGGAACATGCCGCCGATGCGCACATACCCGCCGAGCAAAATAGCTTTCAGCCCGTACTCTGTTCCGCCGACCTTCTTAGACCACAGCGTAGGACCAAATCCCACCATGTACTGCGGAACGGCAGCACCAAACTTTTTGGCCGGTATCATGTGTCCGCACTCGTGTAGAGCTACCGAAATTACCAAGCCCACCACAAGTACCAGAACACCGAAAAAGAAAGCCATGTCAGTCCAAAAAAGAAAGAGCTCGCGATTTAGCCCACTTTTCAGCCCGGTGAAGAGAGCCTAGATCCGGGTTGTCCATACCCGCAAAATCATCCACTACCTTGGCGACGGTATCCACGATGCTCAAATACGGGATCTTCTCTTTCAAGAAGAGGTCGACCAAAGCCTCGTTCGCGGCATTGAAAACGGCAGGATGGGCGGCCGACGCTGCCACGGCAGCGCGCGCAATGTCGATCGCTGGGAAGGTATCCAGGTCGACCGGCTCGAAGGTCCAGGCACTAGCCTCACTCCAGGAGAGAGACGGCGCCACGGCTGGCAGCCGCCTTGGCCATGACAGTCCGAGGGCGATCGGAATCTTCATCGAGGGCGGCGACGCTTGCAAAACTGTTGCCCCGTCCTTGAAAGTAACCATCGAGTGCACGATTGACTGCGGATGTACCACTGGGATTATGTCCTCGGGCGGGATGTCGAAAAGGAGATGTGCCTCAATAAGTTCCAGGGCCTTGTTCACTAGCGTTGAAGAGTTTACCGTGACTACTGGCCCCATGGACCAAGTGGGATGGTGCAATGCTTCCTCGACGGTAACGTTTTCCAGCTCGGCACGGCTGCGTCCTCTGAAAGGCCCCCCAGAGGCAGTTAGGACCAGCTCATCTACTTCAGATGCGCCGTCCAAATTGACACTCGTCAGCCCTCTGTGGTGGAGTCCTGCCAGAAGGGATTGCGCAATCGCGCTGTGCTCGGAATCGACTGGCACAATCTGACCGGGTCGTACCATCGCCTGGCGCACCAGGGCGCCTCCCACAACCAACGATTCCTTGTTGGCAAGTGCCAGAGTGGCTCCGCTTTTGAGAGCCGCGAGCGTGGCTGAAAGACCTACCGCCCCATTGATTCCGTTAAGTACGGTTCCCTGTGGCACAGACTTAGCGGCTTCTACTACAGCCTCAGGGCCGAAAGCCACGTTAGCAACCTCGGCCAGGTCTTTTTCAGCCCGTCGATCGGCCACTGCCACTAGCTGAGGAGAAAACTCCGCTACCTGTTCCCGCAACAAGCCAGTGTGCGAGCCACCGCAGGCAAGAGCTACCACCTGGTATTCACCGGGATGGGAACGAATTACCTCGAGTGCCTGTGTTCCGATGGATCCAGTTGATCCTAAAATCGCTACCTGTTTCATTCTACCGACAGCAAAATCTCGATAGCACGGTTTAGATACGCGTCGACTACGCCCTCGTCGTAGGCTTTAGGTCCGCGCGCGTCCTTAAAGGTGACGCCCCTAATCTGATCGGCGGTAAGTACCTCGCCATCGTCAAAGAAGGAAGCAATTCGGTCTAAGAACTGATCGACTTGTCTACTGTCGTATCCCTTGCCTGACTTGGGGTGGGCAAAGCGTTCACCTGCCGGGCGCAGAAGCCTTGGGTAAAGAGTAGTGGCCCTCGATGCCACCCGATCTAGCCAGGCTTGCTGACCGTTTACCGCCACGTGGTCGGCGCGATCCCGCTTCACAAAAGCCGCTTCCAGCCGATCTAGTGCCCCATCCACGACTTCGGTAGCATAGCCGCCACGGACAACGGAAAAACGCACAGCCCGCACCTCTGGCGAACTAAACTGCTCCGCAGGCATACCGCCCTCGTAGGCAGCCCGAGCTCTCTGAAAAAAGCCGTCAACCTCGCTCTGTGTATAGCCCTTCTTCGGCCATCGCGCTTTTGGAAAGACCTCGCTCATTAGCGCTCCTTCATCTTCTTCTGAACTGCAGTAGCTAACTGGCCACAAGCACCATCTATATCCGATCCCCGAGTATCGCGAATCGTTGTAGCCACTCCATTGCGTCTTAGTGTGTCAACAAAAACCTGTTGGTCTTTCTTCGAAGAGGCAGTCCAAATCGAGCCAGGAGTGGGGTTCAAAGGTATCGGATTCACGTGTGCCCATCCCCGGCCGCGCGCATTTAGTTCGTCGGCTAACAGCTGCGCCCTCCAGGCATGGTCATTCATATTTTTTATCAGAGCGTACTCAATGGATACCCGGCGCCCGGTGGTTTGGAAGTAGGAATACGCAGCGTCCAGTAGTTCCCCCACCTTCCACCGGGAATTGATCGGTATCAAATCGTCGCGCAGATTGTCGTCGGGCGCATGCAAGGATACCGCTAAGGTGACCGGCATTCCTTCTTGTGCAAGCTTCTTGATAGCTGGCACTAACCCGACGGTAGAGACGGTGACATTTCGGGCAGAAAGTCCAAATCCCTCCGGGGCTGGGTCGATGAGCCTGTGTAGCGCCCCAACTACCGTCTTGTAATTGGCCAGTGGCTCCCCCATGCCCATAAATACGACGTTAGTGAGGCGGGTTGGCCCCCCCGCCAATTTCCCGTCACGGGCAGCGCGGGCAGCGCGACGCACCTGATCGATGATCTCGCCGGTAGAGAGATTGCGGGTAAGCCCCATCTGCCCTGTGGCGCAGAACGGACAGGCCATGCCACAACCGGCCTGCGAAGACACACATAGAGTAGTGCGAGAAGGGTAGCGCATGAGGACGGATTCCACCTGGGCCCCATCAAAAAGCTGCCACAAGTGCTTTACAGTGCGTCCGTCATCGGCAGAAATCGCAGCGCTCTGCTCAGTCAGTTTGGGAAGCAGTAGGCCGCAGATTTTCTCGCGTGATCCTGCAGGCAAATCGGACATCTGCTCGGGAGAAACGTTGAGGTGGGTGAAAAAGTGCCTAGAAAGTTGATCGGCACGAAAGGCCGGCAAACCTGCCTCCTTCAAAGCAGCCTTGCGACCCGAAAGATCAAAGTCAGCTAAATGTGTTGGAGCCTTGCCACGCCTCTTAGCCTGAAAAGAAAGCTTTGGTCTAGCCCCTGGGTGGGTAGCTCCCTCAGGAGCCTGATCCGTAGGCCTTACCTGAATATTCATGTCACCACCCAAACGCTACTCGGAAGATCAAATAGCATACAGGAGTTACCAGCAGAATCGAATCCAATCTATCCATGACGCCACCGTGCCCTGGCAACAGCCAGCCCATATCTTTTAGGCCCAAATCGCGTTTTAGCAGGGATTCCCCAAGGTCTCCTAGAGAACCAAATATGGCCGCACATATGCCAAGTAAGATGCCCCACAATGGGTTTGCCCCCAGCAAATACATACCCAGTGTGCCCGCAACTAAAGCGGCGGAAACAGAACCTGCAAACCCCTCCCATGATTTCTTAGGTGAGATCTTAGGCGCCATTGGGGTATTTCCCCACTTCACCCCGGCGGCATAGCCACCTGTATCGGAACAGACGGGCAGCAATACCGCCAACGCGACCGGCGCAGTCCCCTTGGGAGAAGAACCGATTAACACTAAGAAACTCCCCAAGAAGGGCACGTAGGTGGCAGCAAAAGTGGATACTACGATATCGCGCATTGCTTTTTGGTCGATCGATTCAACCGAACGCCACACTACCAAGGCCAGCAAGGTGGCAAAATAAGCCCCCATGAGCCCCTCGGGCCCGATGAAATAGGCACAAACCACCATACCTACCAGACCAACCCACAGAGGCGGCAGCATGACCTCGGCTTTGGCTCTGGCGAAAGCTCCAGCCAGCTCGTACAGCCCCAGCGCCCCCGCTACCACAATCAGTACAGCTAGCGGCAGCGGATGCAACAAGCAGAGTAAAAGTGCGCCAATGAGCCCAGCTCCTACCCCAATTGCCGCCGGGAGATTTCTGCCCGCCTTGCCATTTCCAGCAGGCTTAGGCTTCTCCTTGGTGGCCCTGGGCCGGAAGATCCTACTTGCTCTTTGACGCACTTTCCCTGCCCTAACTTAGATAGTCAGAAGCTCTTCTTCTTTAGCTTCCATCACCTTGTCGACCTTTTCTACATAGGTCTTTGTAAGGGATTCCAGATCCTTCTGGGCGCGCTCGACCTCGTCTTCACCGGCATCTCCGTCTTTTTTAATCTCGTCGAGTTGATCCATGCCCTTGCGACGGATGCCTCGAACAGCAATGCGTCCCTCTTCAGCTTTAGTCTTTGCAAGCTTGACGTATTCCTTCCGGCGCTCTTCGGTGAGAGCCGGCAAGGTAACGCGAATGATCTTGCCATCGTCGGTGGGATTTACACCTAAATCAGACTCACGGATCGCCTTGATAATCGAATCCATGGCTCCCTTGTCAAAGGGATTGACGATAACCGTCCGAGCTTCAGGAATATTGAACGAGGCAAGCTGCATTAGCGGAGTGGGGGCACCGTAGTAATCAACCTGAATTGAGTCGAACATTGACGTATTTGCACGCCCCGTGCGAATGTTAGAAAACTCCTCCCGGGTGAAAGATAGAGCCTTCTTCATTCGGTTCTCGCAGTCTGTCAAAACTTCCTGAATCACTTGTCTGTCCCTTCGTCTGCAGTGACTAACGTTCCAATCTTCTCACCTAACAGCGCGCGGGTAACGTTGCCTTGCCCGTTCATCCCAAAAACGCGCATGTTTAGGCTGTTCTCGCTACACAGCCCAAAAGCAGTTGCATCTACCACGCGCAGCCCCTCTGCCAGTGCCTCCCTATAGGTAACGCGGTCATAGCGCACTGCATCGGGATTGGCCTTAGGATCATCAGTGTACACGCCGTCAACCCCGTTTTTAGCAACAAGTAATTCCTGGCAATGGGTCTCTAGAGCCCGCTGAGCAGAAACCGTGTCAGTAGAAAAATACGGCATGCCCGCTCCGGCGCCAAACACTACTACCCTGCCTTTTTCCATGTGCCTTATCGCACGCAAGGGGATATAGGGCTCAGCAACCTGCGTCATAGCAATAGCAGATTGAACCCTACAAGTGACTCCAGCCTGCTCAAGGAAATCTTGAAGCGCCAAAGCATTCATGACCGTACCCAGCATACCCATGTAATCGGCACGCGCCCGATCGAGACCTTGAGTTACCAGCTGAGCCCCTCGGAAAAAGTTGCCCCCGCCAACAACGACCGCCACCTGCACGCCCTGACGAACGGCCTCCGCAATTTGCTTCGCAACGCCCGAGACAACGGCAGCATCGAGGCCTACCGCTCCTCCTCCGAACACCTCCCCGGATAGCTTCAAAAGGACGCGTCGTGGTTGATTTGCAGACATAGTTAGCCTCTCTTCGCTGTAAACATGCCGGTGGCCCCGAGCTTACCGCCCGGGGCCACTCTTTGCTGGAGTTAAGCGCCTACGTGGAAGCGGACGAAAGACTTCACTTCCCCGCCGGCATTCTTCACAACCTGGCCCACAGTATGCTTAGGATCCTTAGCATAATCCTGGTCAAGCAAGCAGTGGTCCTTGTAGAAGGACTTCATGCGGCCTTCAACGATCTTCGGAACAATCTTCTGGGGCTTACCTTCGTTGATGGTGAGCTCAGTAAGGGTCTGACGTTCCTTCTCGAGATCCTCGGCCGGAACATCTTCCTCGGACAAGTAGTCGGGCTGGTAAGCAGCGATATGCATAGCGACGTCGTGAGCGACCTTCTCGCCAGCCTCATCTGTACCGACTAGAACGCCAACCTGCGGCGGCAAATCCGGGTTCGAGTAGTGCAGGTAGGAAGTAACGCGCTCGGCCTCGACACGCGCCATGCGAGAGACCTCAATCTTTTCGCCAATAACGGCTGCGATCTGGTCAACCTTGTCCTTCACAGTACCTTCGGCAGCCTTGGCAGCAAGGAGCTCCTGAGCGTTAGTAGCGCCCGATTCGACCGCCGCCTCGAGAACCTCTTTAGCGAAGTCGATAAACTTTTGGTTCTTAGCAACGAAATCAGTCTCGGAGTTGACCTCGACCATGATGCCAACCTGTCCCCCATCGACATCAGCAATGTGAGTTAACACGAGGCCAGCAGAAGCACTGCGATCCTCGCGCTTAGAAATAGACTTCAGGCCCTTCAGACGAATGATCTTCAGTGCCTCGTCGTGATCGCCGTTCGCTTCGTCAAGAGCCTTCTTGACGTCGAGCATTCCAGCGCCAGTTTCCTCGCGCAAAGACTTGATATCTGCGGTGGTGTAGTTCTTTGCCATTTACATTCCCCTAATTACTCGGCGGAGGCAGCTTCTGCTGCCGGAGCCTCAGACTTGGAATCCTGGTCCTTGGCCGGAGCCTGCTCTTTAGCCTCTTCGGACTTTGCTTCTTCCTTGGACTCGGATCCCTCGAGAATCTCGCGCTCCCAGTCAGCCAGCGGCTGGCCTTCCTTCTGCTGATTCGAAGACTTAGAGTTCGACCGGGCCAGCAGCCCGTCTGCAACCGCATCTGCAATTACCCGAGTGAGCAGCTCGACTGCGCGGATCGCATCGTCGTTACCGGGAATACGGTAGTCGACCTCGTCGGGATCGCAGTTAGTGTCGAGAATTGCCACGATCGGAATATTGAGCTTGCGGGCTTCAGCAACCGCCAGATGTTCCTTCTTGGTATCGACAATCCACACGGCGGAAGGCACCTTGGCCATGTCGCGAATACCACCGAGGGTACGGGCGAGCTTGTCGCGCTCGCGACGCATCATCAGCAGTTCTTTCTTGGTGTAAGAGGAACCCGCGACGTCGTCGAAATCAACCTGTTCCAGTTCCTTCAGACGCTGCAAACGCTTGTTCACGGTGGAGAAGTTGGTGAGCATACCGCCCAGCCACCGCTGGTTCACATACGGCATACCTACGCGAGTAGCCTGCTCTGCAATTGCCTCCTGGGCCTGCTTCTTGGTCCCAACGAACAACAAAGTACCGTTGTGCAGCACAGTCTGCTTGACGAAATCATAGGCCTCGTCAATGCCGGTCAGGGTCTGCTGCAGGTCAACAATGTAAATGCCGTTGCGATCGGTAAGAATGAACGGCTTCATCTTCGGGTTCCAGCGACGAGTCTGGTGACCGAAATGAACGCCAGCTTCAAGCAGCTGACTCATGGTTACTACTGCCATGATGATTCCTCTCTGACGCGCCGTGGCGCGCAGGGCCTGTGCCCTTATTCGGTTTCGCTTCTAGCGGTTCCTGGTGCGACGACCGCTGACCCCCCAACTGGGGACCGCTGCCAACGATCCGACAAAAGCCGAAAATCGCACGCGAAGTCACCCGCCGATGGTGGGTGCTAAGTAAAGTTTAGCGAAGACGATGCCTTCTTCCAAGCTAATCCCCGTGATCTCGCCCTCCAAAACCACCGGCTGCGCTAACCGACAGACATTGTCAGAGCGGCTTTAGGCGGATGGGCCCGGCCAGGAATTGCAGCGGATTCACGTAGACATCTTTTCCAACTAGCGCTCCCCAATGGAGAGCACCATGATGACCTGCATTTAAGCTGCCGATAACCTCACCTGCCTTGACTCGCTGGCCCTTTCGAAGCGTTGAGACGACCGGCTCATAGGTGGTGCGTAAATGTGGGCCATGAGCTATTGAGATAACCGGCTTGCCTGCAACTTTTCCGGAGAAATAAACCGTGCCATCTGCCGGAGCCACGATGGTACTTCCGCACGCAAGGTCCACCCCGCGATGGCCCGCGAGCCACTTTTTCGCCGGAGGATCGAAGCGAGCCACCACCCGAGCGCGGAAACCGCAAGGCCAGCGGAAACGTACCTGGTGAGCGGCAGAGGCAAAATTGTTCAAAAAACCAGCGCAAAGCACCAAGAACAGACAAACCAAAATTTTCTTCTTCATACCTCTAACCAAACGGCTTTCGGCGTACAAAAGAAAGAACGCCAATACACGCCTGTGGACAGTCAAACGGGGGAAAATTGTTGATAGTTAGGCTCGCGGGTGAGCCTGCAAGAACGCCGCCTTCAACCGCGCGTCATCGACATGGGTATAGCGCTGAGTGGTCTGCAAGGAAGAATGCCCCAGCAGCTCTTGCACCGAACGCAGATCCGCACCCCCTGCCAAAAGAGCCGTAGCTGCAGAATGTCGCAACCCGTGGGGGCCAATATCTTCAAGCCCCGCGAGCGCACTAATGCGCGTGACCGCGCGTCTAACAGCTCTATCTGTTAGTCGCCCTCCCCGGTTTGCAATTAGCAGTGCCTGCGTGCTGGACCCGCGCGCCAGAAGCGGGCGAGAGTGAGTCAAGTATTTTTCTAGGGCGTGCAATGCGGGCACCCCGAACGGCACAGTTCGCTCTTTAGCGCCTTTGCCGAACACCGTCACTAAGAGTTCTTCCCGGTTAACGTCGCCCAGATCGAGGCCGACTAGTTCAGAGACACGGATTCCCGTAGCGTAGAGCAATTCGACAGCTGCCCAATCGCGCAAGGCAGGTGCGGAGGTGGCGCTCTGCTTGGCTAGTTGCAGAAAGCGGGCAGCTTGGCAGGTGGAATAAACCCCGGGCAGGGTTTTTTCGGGGCGAGGAGATTGCAGGCGCGCTGCGGGATTATCCGGTAATATCCCCCGTGCTTTTAGCCACCCACAAAAGGACCTCAGTGCTGCGGTTTTACGGGCCAGTGAGGATCTAGCTGCGCCCCTGCGAGCCTCGTTTCCTAACCAACTACGCAAAAGCCGAAGGGTAAATACCTCCGGGGTTAGCACTTGTTCCTCTTCGATCCTGCTAAACGCGAGGTATTCGCGTACGTCTCCGCTGTAGGCCCGCACGGTGTTTTGGCTCATCGATCTGGCCGAGGCCAAATACTTGCTGTAGTTGGCTAATGCCTCTTTTGACTCCACAATAGATCCAATTCTACTTCACCCTCTTGTAGGCAGCACCAATTCTTGTGATGCGCCCTGCCATCTCGAGGATTCCCAGCGCAGCTTGAACCTGGTCGGGAGCGATTGCAGCGACAACTACTAGTTTTTCGGTAGTGGTTGTTCCCACCTTGGGAAAGGCATCTAGCACTCGTGATTCACGTTCCTCCAGATCGTCGAGTAGCCCGGGTTGGCTGGCCCACTGCCTAGGCGAGACTAGCTGGCCTAATATTTGGAGAATATCTTCGGCCCCAGTGATGCAACTTGCGCCCTCGGAAATTAACCTGTTAGCGCCTTTGGACATCTCGGATGTTATGGGCCCCGGTACGGCCCCGATTTCGCGGCCTAGCTCCAGGGCATGCCTGGCTGTGTTCAATGCCCCTGAACGATGGGCCGCCTCGACAACTACAGTAAGCGGGCTAAGAGAAGCAATTAGCCGATTTCTATCCAAGAATCTCCACCTAGAAGGACGCCCCCCGGGGCCAATCTGGGAAAGGATTCCCCCCTCCTGCTGTATTTGGGAAAACATTTGTGCATTTAGTTGGGGATAAAGTCTGTCTAAACCGCCAGCCTGGACTGACAGGGTGCTTCCCCCTCCCGCGAGCGCCCCCCGGTGTGCGGCGGCATCAATGCCATAGGCTCCCCCGGATATAGTGACCACATCCTTTTGGGAGAGTTCGTATGCCAATTGGGTTGCAACTTGTTCGCCGTAGCGGGTTGCTGCTCGAGCTCCGACAAGCGCTACAGACCCGGGTAGGGCTTCTAGCACCTTTTCGTTTCCTATAAACCACAGCCCAAACGGCACTGCCTCGAGAGAGTCCGTGTCGAGGGGCCAGTTCAGATCGGAGGGAATTAAGAAACGATGCCCGGCTCGTAGCCACTTCGGCAGAAGGGCGTCTACTTTGCAGCTGGCTAGCCGAGCCCGCCAAGCGGGAAGCCGACTCGCTATTTCTTTTCCTTCCCTACCGGTAACCGGCACGGCGCTCGATTCAGTTTTGAGCCAAGCCCATGCCTCAATCACTCCCAATTTTTCGGTCAGTAGATGAGCCATTGCGTCTGCTGGCTCAGCTACCATCGCCCACCCCATACGGGCTTCGCGCTCATCCATTCTGACCTCCACTGTGAGTGCGCAAAGCGAATGCTTGGGCTATGTCGTCACTACTTACGCTTTGCCGTTCCTCTAAGTCCGCAAGTGTGCGGGCCACGCGCATAATCCGATCTTTGCCCCGCATGGTAATTACGGCCTTTTCAACTAACCCGTCTAAACGCGCGAGGTCTTTCTTACCTATGAAAGAGCGCAACACCTTGCCAGATAGGGCGGCGTTCAGCTGGTGAGAACGTTCCATTTGGATCTGTTGGGCCCTTACTACCCGAGGGCGCACCTGGGCTGACGATTCGGGAACTGCCCCATTGAGCGTGCCCGGTTTCGGAGGGGCCATCTGCACGTGGATGTCGATTCGGTCGAGCAGAGGGCCAGATAGTCGAGTGAGATAGCGGCGTCGCTGATAGGGCGTGCACTTACAGGTACCAGAGGTGTGACCAGCGTATCCACACGGGCAAGGATTCGCCGCCAGAACCAATTGGAACCGTGCTGGCAAAGTTACGGCTCCCTGAGAGCGGTGAATTGTGAGAGCGCCAGATTCGATCGGCTGGCGCAGGGCATCTAGCACCTTGGGAGCGAATTCGGGGGCTTCATCGAGAAACAATATTCCGTTGTGGGCTAAAGAGATTGCCCCCGGACGGGCGAGGCCGGCGCCTCCGCCGATCATTGCTGCCATAGAGGCATTATGATGTGGCGCTATAAACGGCGGCGTATCGATAAGGCCCGACGTAGGATCCAAAGTCCCTGCTACCGAATGTATCGCAGTGGTTTCAATTGCAGCCCGCTCGCTCAAGGGCCCCATGATAGTTGGGAGGCGACGCGCGAGCATTGTTTTCCCTGACCCAGGAGTGCCTAACAGAAAGAGGTTGTGCCCTCCTGCAGCAGCTATTTCGAGGGCCTTTCTGCCTTGATATTGGCCGTAGACGTCTGCCAGGTCGGCCTCCGGACCAGCTTTAGTAGCGTCGGGGAAATACCTTTCGGGGTCTGGATATTCCACCTCGCGTTTTGGAGTTAGCCCCAAATGCTCTGCTAAGTCACCAAAATTACGCACACCTACGGGAGCCGCTCCGGGCACAAGCTCGGCCTCTTCGAGATTTTGGATTGGGACAACCACCTTATTTCTGCCTTCTTCTACCGCTGCAATCACAGCAGGCAAAATCCCGCGCACCGGGTGAATCATCCCGTCTAGGCCGCATTCACCCAAATAAACGTATTCCTGAGCCACCTCACGACATTTCACTGAGGCAGTGGCAATGGCCGCCACAGCTATTGCCAAGTCGAAGGCTGTACCCGTTTTCTTTAGCGAGGCTGGGGCTAAGTTCACAGTCAAGTGGCCACCCGGAAACGGTAATGCCCCACTTGAAATAGCTGCCCCAACCCTATGGGAAGCCTCCCTTAAAGCCGAGTCGGGCAAACCGATAATTGTAAAGCCTGGAAGCGACTGCGAATTTTTCGCCTCGACCCGAACAAGGTGACCTTTTGCCCCCAAAACCACAACTGAAAACGTGTGCGCATAGTTAGTCATTTGACGTTCCTCAGGTAGGTGACCCTAGGTGGCCTACCCCCGTCGATACCGACCACATCGATACGCATCAAGGTGGGCCCGTGCAGTGCCACCCAATGGGCAGCTAGCGCGCGCAAGTTTGAAAGTTTCCGCCAGTTGACAGCTTCTACCGGAGCCCCACCGTAGCGGGAGGTGCGAGTTTTTACCTCGAAGATTACAGTAGCGCCGCAGGAGGGATCGAAGGCCACAATATCGGCTTCCAGATGGCCGACCCGCCAATTTCGTTCGAGTATTTGCAGGCCCTTATCGCACAAAACCTTGCACGCTAGGGCTTCCCCTGCTGCTCCAAGTGCATCGCTCATGAAGCTGAGTCTTGCTCATAAGAAAATCGAATGCACCCGGTAAGGCACACAGCTGTGGACAACGGCAAACCACCGTTTTGTGGATAACTACAGGTCGAGCTCGGGTTTGTTCAGCTCTTCAACATTGACGTCCCGGTAGGTGATAACTCGAACAGACTTTACGAATCTGGACGTGCGGTAGATATCCCACACCCACGCATCGGTTAGAGTCAGCTCAAAGAATACGTCCTCGCCAGCTGTGCGAGCCTGCACATCGACCCCGTTAGCTAGGTAGAAGCGCCGCTCGGTCTCGACTACGTACGAAAACAATCCAACTACGTCGCGGTATTCGCGCAATAAGTCCAGCTCTAAATTATTCTCGTAGCTTTCCAGATCTTCAGCACTCACGGCGCAATTATTTCAGACCACCGACTCAGATTCCCGGTAGGTGCCAGGAGCGTCGGTGAAATGGCGACACCCCGAGCGTTTGCAGCCCGAGCTTATGGGCCTTAGACGCATAGCCTTTGTTCGAAGCCCAATCGTAGCCAGGATCTACAAGCTGCTCCATAATACGGTCGCGAGCTACCTTTATTAGCACCGAGGCCGCAGCCACCGCAGCACAGTTCGCATCGCCCTTAACCTGGGTCACCACCGGGGGCACCGAAGGCAGAGACGGATCTAAGTCTGGGTGATCGGCAGGAGTAAGCAAATCCGGATCAGGCACCGAAAGCCAGTTATGGCTACCGTCTAGCAGAACCACTCCAGGTGCGGAAACCTGTGCCAGCGCCCTCCGCCCGGCTAAACGCAACGCCGCAACAATCCCCCACCGGTCTATTTCTTCATTGCTGGCATATCCCAACCCATACTCACACACCCAATCCTGGATCAGCTTTACTAGGGCACAACGTGCCTTGGGCCGCAAAAGTTTTGAATCCGCCAGCCCCTCGGGTACCGGCCCCATCTGCGCCCTCACTAAAACGCACCCGACCCCAACTGGCCCGGCAATAGCACCCCTGCCGACTTCGTCCATGGCAGCCACCACGCCGTAGCGGGAAGCAAGTTCAAGCTCAATTTGCCGAGTTGGATGAATCATTTCACCGAATTAAAAACTTCCCGATGGCCTATTTTCCCCCACCGCTCCACCGGCCACATAATGCGACCGGCCGGCCCGACAATGTCCTTTTCGCTTATAGCTCCCGAAAGCGGCCCGGACATGTGCAGTCGCGAATCGCCCGAATTATCCCTGTTGTCCCCCATCATCCAATACGAATTAGCCGGCACCTTGACATCAAAAGGAATCAGGGAGGGATGGGTGCCAGGTTTCAAATACGGTTCGTCGATGACCGTGCCATTGACCGAAATCTTTCCGTCGGCACTGCAGCAGTGCACCCTGTCTCCGCCAACCCCAATGACGCGCTTAATTAAGTATTGCTTTGGTTCCTTACCTTTACCCACAAGCGAAAAAGCTAGCCGCCGAATTTTATCTGAAAAAGATTCAGGCACGTCCTGCCCCTTTAGCCACCCCTGGGAATCCTCAAAGACAGCCACATCCCCGCGTTTTACCTGCTTGTCAAATTTAGTGACCAGCACCTGGTCGCCAATCAGCAGGGTGTTTTCCATCGACGAAGACGGAATCCGAAACGGCTGCGCCACAAACGTATTCAAAAGCACAGAAAGCAAAACAGCAACAACGACTATCACCAGGATCTCTTTTATAGAAGAGAGAACCGGATGCTTCGCTTTTGCGTCAGCTTCGCCCTCACCCTGCATATGTTTGCCCATGGTGTCCTTTCAAAAGATATACGGGTTCATCTTAGCCCGCCGCCCCGGATGCGGCATTTTGGCTCTACCCACGCAATGCCCGCTTCTGCTTCTCGATCTCCATGAGAGCTGAAAACACGCTGTTGTACTGACTATCTTGAGGTTTTAGACGCCCCAGCTGAGAGCGCAGCGCCGCCGCACTTCGAGTTAGCGACATCCCCACCAAAGCCTTCACTATAGCCTGCACGTAGTCGCGCATTCTAGCCGGGTCATCTTGATGAAGCGGCCTAACCGCCAACTGCCTAATATAAGGGGCAACAAAATCGCCGCCCTCGTCAAGAATCGACTCCAACCATTGCGTCTGGGCAGCTCGTTGCCCCGCCTCATCGGTGGGAGCACTTAATGCAGAAGCCTTCGCAAAGGCCGCCAGCCCCCCGGCTGCTCGAATGGCATCGTGAACTGCCTTATGGGTAGGAGCTAAAAACGCCTCCCCCGTAAGCTGGTCGAAACCAGCCCCAATCGCATCGCCCGGACGCTGCAAAACCACCTCTAAGCACTGCTGCTCCAAGCGTGTAATCGGATCCTGCGAAGCCTTGGGCGAGGGCGGAAGAGGAATTCCCGCACCAGCCATTGCCTCCGACGACGGAACCGGGTGAGAGGACGAAGAATGATTTACCGCCCTCATTACCTCTGTAGAATCCATACCCAACCAACCGGAAAGCTCACGCGCATATTCGCGCCGCAAAGCCCTATCCCTAATGCGGGCGACAACCGGGGCTGCCGCGCGCAAGCCCGCTACCCTGCCTTCAGCCGTATCCAAATCCAAAGACGAAAGAACCGAACGAATTACAAAAGCAAACAGAGGCTCTCGCGAATCTACAAGAGCCCGCACTGCCTGATCGCCTTTCGCCATGCGCAAATCGCAGGGATCAAGACCGTTCGGCTCCACCGCCACAAAAGTCTGGGAGGCAAAGTTCTGGTCCTCGCGAAACGCCCGCAACGCCGCCTTCTGGCCAGCCTCATCACCGTCGAAGGTAAAAATTACCTCGCCCCCACGGGCTTTGCCAGACGAAAGAATTACCCCGGCCGCCGGATCAGCGGAATCGCCAATGAGCCTCCGCGCAATACGCACGTGCCCAGCCCCAAAAGCCGTCCCACAGGTTGCCACCGCCTGCGGCACACCCGCCAAATGGGCAGCCATTACGTCCGTATACCCCTCCACCACGACTAGTTTGCGCGAGCTGGCAATTTCTTTCTTAGCCAGATCAATCCCGTACAGCACCTGTGACTTCTTGTACACGACCGTTTCGGGGGTATTCAAATACTTAGGGCCCTTGTCGTCCTCGCCTAGTCTGCGAGCCCCAAACCCCACAGTAGTTCCAGTAAGATCCCGAATAGGCCAAATTAGGCGGCCCCTAAAACGATCGTAGATGCCACGCGCCCCCTGCGAGACCAACCCCGAAGCCTGAATCTGCGCCTCCGTAAACCCTTTTGACCGCAGCAGTCGCAGCAACTCATCCCAAGCATCTGGTGCATAACCAATTCCAAAATGGGCAGCTACCTGCGGCCCGAACCCCCGCGAGGCTAAAAAATCCCTTCCGGGCCTTGCTTGCTTAGTTGCAAGTTGAGAAACAAAAAACTCCTCGGCCAGCCGGTTCGCATCAATAATCCGCGAGCGCATTGAAGCCTCTTCGGGCGAACGCGAAGAGACCCCATCTTCGTAGTGCAGCGTGACGTTTACCTTGGCAGCCAAAAATTCGACTGCCTCAGTAAACGAGATGTGATTTATTTTCTGGACAAACGAAAAGACGTCCCCGCCCTCACCACAACCGAAACAGTGCCAAAGCCCCATCTGTGGGCGCACGTGGAAGGAGGGAGTGCGCTCGTCGTGAAAAGGGCATAGGCCCTTCATAGAGTCAATTCCTGCGGGCCGCAATGTCACGTGGTCTGAGACAACCTCGTCGATGCGGGTGGCCTCGCGAACCGCATCTATGTCTTCGCGCTTAATTAGTCCTGCCACATGCCCAGTGTAATGGCTGGCTGGACGGTTACGAAAAGATAGCTAGATGCCCGAGAGCATCCCACAGATGCGCCCGTGCCATTGGTTAGCGGAAATGTCGGTAAGAGAGGCCACCTGATCTATAACCACGCGAAGTCTTTCAGCATCGTTTCCACTTCTACGCCAAGCATCCGCAAAGGGACGTTCAAGAAGTGAGGGACCACCTTCCAAAAGGGCATCGACGAGGTCGAAAAGCGTGGTCCGCTGGTTCAGGTAGACCGGTTCCATCTCGCGAGGAGCCATGACGTAATAGACCGCTATCCCCTTCAGAACCAGAATTTCAGCGGTTGTCTCGGCAGGTACTACCAAATCTGTCGCGTAACGGGTTAGCGGCCCTTGCCCAGCCGCTTCGCGAGTGGCGTCGTGGGCCGCTCCGCAAAAACGTCCAATGAGCTCAGAGGTCAAATCTTTAAGCGCCGCCTCGTCGTGGTAGGTCCAGTTAAAATCTCGCAGCCAGAAATTAGCGCCCAGTAGGCGGTCGAGAGCACTGGAGAGGGAGTCCTCGCTAATTTTGTTGCCATACCAGGTGCGGGTACAGTCGAAAATTTTTTGTTGCACATCGTAGTTGTATAGCTCTGAGAGCTTCGCCTTACCCATCGCAATTGCGTCTTCGACGTCGTGTACCGAATAGGCTATGTCGTCAGACAGATCCATTATTTGCGCTTCCAAACAACGCTTGCCAGCAGGGGCTCCCTGCCGCACCCAATCGAAGGCGGCAACGTCGTCGGAATAGACACAATATTTGCGCTCCGACTTCTGCCGATCTGGGCCCTGCCCCCTCTGCCATGGATATTTGAGAACAGCATCCAGCGATGCGCGAGTGAGGTTAACTCCTGCTGGTTGGCCAGCAGGGCCTATGACTTTTGGTTCGAGCCTGGTGAGAATCCGAAAAGTCTGCGCATTTCCTTCGAAACCCCCACATTCGCCCGCGACCTGGTTGAGAGCCCGTTCGCCATTGTGCCCAAACGGCGGATGCCCTATGTCGTGACTGAGACAGGCAGCATCCACCACGTCTGGATCGCAGCCCAGCTCGCGTCCTAGAGTGCGCCCCACCTGGGCTACTTCGAGCGAATGGGTCAGGCGGTTGCGCGCAAAGTCTGAATTGACGGGCCCCATCACCTGAGTTTTCGCAGAAAGACGACGCAGTGCCGAAGAGTGCAATATACGCGCCCTGTCGCGTTCAAATTCGGTCCTAAGTTGAGATTTAGGAGGTTCTTCGACATGCCTTTGGCGATCTTTACTTGAGTAGGCCGATATGGCCAGAGCAGGTTCTTTTCCAGCGCGTGCGTCACTCACCTTGCCAGTGTATCTATTCCGGACGTGTTCGCCCTCGTTAGAAACAAAAATTAGGCTATGTGGGAGCGTCCATTTTCTTTTTCGGGTGCATCGGGTCACAATGGATAGGTGAGTGTTCCGTTTTCCCTACCGGGTACTGTTTGTACCCACCGCATCCATCCCCCGACGAGGGGGACCCAGCCGTGGTGGCGCAACGGACTCATCTATGACTTCCGCGGATTTTTAGATAGCCAAGGCGTACAAGCTGCTACAGCCCATCTGCCCTGGGTAGCACATCTGGGGGCAACCGCCGTGGAATTGCGCCCCGCTTTTGTGCAACTGGGGAAAGACCAATGCCTAAGGCAATTTGTCCAGGCCGCCCACAAAATCCACCTGAAAGTGATTGTTCGAGTTTCGGGCAATATCTACACCCACGAACCGGTATCTAGCTCTAATCCAGCCTGCGCGCTTGGCTACGAGGCCCCCGACCCCATTCGCCACCTATCGGCTGCTCTAGAGGCCGGCGCAGATGGTATTGACCTCGGCATGCTCGCCAACGACTCGTCAGCTCCCGAACTGTTTAGCTGGTACAGCGAATACATGCAAAATGCTCGCTCCGAGGTAACCACCTTTATTCCTCACGATGGACTACTGGCCGCAAGTGCTACAACTAATACGCAAGAGGGGCTTCAAGGTCTGCTGACAGCGGATTATTTGGATCAGGTGCGCGACGACGGTCTAATTCGGGTGGAATTCGAAGCAATAGACTTCCTCTCGACTATCGTCACTACCATTCGCGACCACAACACCTCAGGATCTGGTCTTGCCTGGTCAATAACTCCCCCCTCTACCAAACGGTGGCGCCTGGGAGTATTCGACGACCTGGCCTGGTACAAGCCTGAACACGACTCCATCTCAGAAAGAATCCGGGCGGTAACCTCCCTAGTACTAGCCCTGCCCGGATGCGTGTACATGCGTTCCGGCGAGGAAACAGCCAAACCGGAACTAATTACTCCCGAATTTTCCCCCGAAGTAGCGGCAGAATCGACAAAACTAATTCAGGACACCACCTCAGAATGCGAACTCCAAGCCGAAGATTCGTCCTCGGCATTTTCGACTGCCGTGCAGGCAAGTTCGCTGCGCAGGCACTACCAGCTAGGGGAATCGTCATGGTCGTGGGTCGAGGCCGAAGCCTACCCCCGCAACCAGGTGCTCGTTGCTACGTCGGGATCGCTAGTTACGGTATTTAACACCTCGAACACCACCCAGTACATTCCGCAGTCAATGCGCCGGGTACACGTATCTGCTCCCTCCGGCGTAGAGGCAATACCGTCAGTAGAACCGGGCAGCTGCGCCTGGTTCCGACCTGTCTCGGCCTAGCCCCCATCCGCAACGCGGGCCTCGGCCTCGGCAACCATGCGCATTTGAGAGGGCGAAAGCTCCCTGGAGTCCAACCACCCTTCGGGCAGGTGAGGCCGCTTAGGTTTGCCCTTTCGGCCCCGCGCTCCACTAGCAGCCGCCGGATACTCCTGATCCAGATCTAGCCCGCTCAGCAGATTATCCAGTTCGCCAACTGTGGACACTAGGTTTAGATCGTGCCTGAGCTGGCCACCAACTGAAAATCCGCGCATATACCAGCCAACGTGTTTGCGCATCTCGCGCATAGCACGCTCCTCGTTGCCACTCCACTCACTCATGAAAGTGGCATGATCCAGTAGAATTTGGCGCACCTGCCCAAGAGAAGGACGAACCCGCTTCGAAGAACCGGCAAGAGCATAGACGATATCAGCAAATATCCAGGGACGGCCCTGCGCGCCGCGGCCAACTACTACCCCGTCGCAGCCTGTTTTAGCCATCATCTGTACCGCATCAGTACCACTAAAAATATCCCCGTTGCCGAAAGTAGGGATGGTCATTTTTGCCTTGAGCTCGCCAATCAAATCCCAGTTGGCATGCCCGGAATAGTATTCAGCCGTAGAGCGGGCATGCAAAGTCACCGCAGCGCAGCCCGCATCTTGGGCGATCTTTGCCGCGTCAAAAATAGTTTGGTGCTCAGAGTCTATGCCGGTGCGCATTTTTACAGTCAGCGGAACATTCCCCGGACCCGCCTCGCGATCCAGAGCTTTGCGAGTACGTTCCAAAATGTCACGTAGCAGCCCCAGTTTCCACGGCAAGGCTGATCCTCCACCCTTGCGAGTTACCTTGGGAACTGGACAACCGAAATTTAGATCTATATGCTCAGCTGCCCCACAGGCGACTGCTTTAGCTGCCGCTGCCGCAGTAGTAGCTGGGTCTACTCCATAAAACTGGACTGACTTTACCGGATCGGTAGGATCCGGTTTGATCATGTCTAGTGTACGAGCATTGCCCTCGACCAGTGCCCGGGCAGTGATCATCTCGGTTACATATAGCCCCGCAGGTGCCCTGCCTTTCCCGCCAGCAGAGCAAAACCCCAAATCCTCGAGCGCATTTTGGGCGAAGCTGCGGCAGATACGCCTAAATGGGACATCAGTCACGCCCGCCATGGGGGCCAGCATCATTGGCACTCCCAAGGCGAGGGGACCGATCTTAACTTCCTTTAGCAAATGCCGATCTTGTCTAGTAGATAGTTCTTGACCTGGTCAATTGCGATGCGATCTTGAGCCATGGTGTCGCGGTCGCGAACCGTAACTTGCCCGTCCTCGAGCGAATCAAAATCGTAGGTAATGCAGTACGGGGTACCTATTTCGTCCTGACGACGGTAACGGCGGCCCACCGCTCCAGAATCGTCAAAGTCTACGTTCCAGATGCTGCGCAATTCCTTCGCGAGAGCGCGAGCCGGCTCACCCAGTTCGGGCTTCTTAGACAGAGGCAGCACAGCGGCCTTTACCGGGGCTAGCCTGGGATCTAGGCGCAACAGGGTGCGCTTGTCTACCCCGCCCTTGGTGTTTGGAGCTTCATCCTGTGTGTATGCCTCCACCAGGAAAGCCATGAGAGAACGGGTTAGCCCCGCAGACGGCTCAATTACATAGGGAGTCCAACGCTTGTCGTTGGCCTGGTCGTAATAGTCGAGCTTGGAGCCGGAAGCCTTGGCGTGTGTAGAGAGGTCGTAGTCGGTGCGGTTTGCAATACCTTCTAGCTCGCCCCACTTCGAGTTCTGGAACCCGAAGGCAAATTCGATGTCTACGGTGCGCTTGGAGTAATGCGAAAGCTTTTCCTTCGGATGTTCGTACAGACGCAGATTTTCCTCGGAGATTCCCAGGTCTGTATACCAGGACCAACGCTGGTCTATCCAGTACTGGTGCCACTGCTCGTCCGTGCCAGGCTCCACAAAGAATTCGAGCTCCATCTGTTCAAATTCGCGGGTGCGGAAAATGAAATTACCAGGGGTAATTTCGTTCCGGAACGACTTACCGATCTGGGCTATGCCAAACGGCGGTTTCTTACGAGCAGACGACATTACGTTGGCAAAGTTGACGAAAATTCCCTGAGCAGTCTCGGGACGCAAGTAGTGCAAACCCGATTCGTCGTCCACCGGCCCCAGATAAGTCTTTAGCAAGCCAGAAAACGCCTTTGGCTCTGTCCACTTACCGCGGTTTCCACAATTAGGACAAGCGAGGCTGGCAATGTCTACCTGATCTTCACTGATGCCCTTCTTCTGGGCATATTCTTCAACCAACTGATCTTCGCGCAGGCGTTTGTGGCAAGCCTGGCATTCGATGAGGGGATCTGTGAAGGCCTTTACGTGCCCGGAAGCTTCCCAAACCTGGCGAGGCAAGATTACCGAAGAATCCAGCCCGGCAACGTCGTCGCGCTCGCGCACGATACGCCCCCACCAAGCCTTCTTGATGTTTTCTTTCAGTTCCACGCCCAGTGGACCGTAGTCCCAGGCAGACCGGGTGCCGCCGTATATTTCACCGCACGGGAAAACGAATCCGCGCCGCTTTGCTAACGAAATTACCGAATCTAGGCGAGATGCCACGTTGACTCCTTATTGTTGGCGCACCTGGCTGGTGCGTGAACCGTCTGGTCCAGTCTACCTAGAAGCCCCACGCGGTCCTAACCGAAGCTAGCCCTTCACCGAACCCGCGGTAAGACCCGATACGATGTACTTTTGCAAGAACAAGAACAATACGATCACCGGAATTGCGGCAATTACGGCTCCCGCAGCAAACTGCCCCCACGGCGCCGTGCGTTCGTCGGCCGACCATTGGAACAACCCCACGGCCAGCGTGAGTTTGGATTCGTCTTGCAAAACGACCCTAGCTATGACGAAGTCACCGAAGGTAGCCACGAACGAAAGTAACCCCACAACTGCTAGCACCGGGGTTACCAGGCGCATGATTATGCCCCAAAATATTTGGGCATGGGAAGCCCCATCGATGCGGGCAGCCTCGTCTAAGGAAGTGGGAATAGTATTGAAAAACCCGTACATCAAGAACGTATTAGAACCGAGCGCTCCTCCCAGGTAGACGCAGATGAGCGTAAGTAGCGAATTTAGGCCGAGGGCGGGAAAAACCTCCCCTATAGCCAAAAGCAACAGGTAGATGGCCACGAAAGCGAGCATCTGGGGGAACATCTGAACCAGCAGCAGAAAAGTCAGTGTTGCCCTGCGCCCTCGAAATCTAAAACGCGAGAAAGCGTAGGCCGCGCACGCCCCCATTAGTACGGCGCCAACAGCAGTCACTGAAGAAACGAAAAGCGAATTGAGTGCCCAAGTCCAAAATTTGGTTTTTCCTAGGGCAGCGAAATTCGCCAGAGAGAAAGATGCGAATAGGTTGTTCGACCCTGTTAGCGTCGCATGCTCTTGCAGCGCGGTAGAAAGCACGTAAAGCAGGGGCAAAAGACAGTAGATGATGACGAGAAGAGCCAGCAGGTGTTTCCACCCAACCTGTTTCAGCCAAGTCCCGAATCTCTTTTTAGACCTACCCAGAGTATTAGTACTCAATTTATATTTCCTCCAGCGTCCTAGTCCGCCTAAACGAAATCCAGGCGATCAACCCCACGATTACGAAGATGACCAACGACATCGCCGAGGCCAAGCCGTAGTTCTTTGCCCCCGAGTCAAAAGCAACCGTGTATACAAACGAAATTAGAATGTCGGTCTCGCCCACACCGAGCGGATTGCCAGGATACTGAGGTCCCCCGCCGGTGAGCATATAGATCAGAGCGAAGTTGTTGAAATTGAATGCAAAAGAAGAGATTAACAGCGGCGTCGTGGCGACGAGGACGAGCGGCAGCGTTATAGATCTGAGCCTGCGCCACCATCCTGCCCCATCGATGCGCGCTGCCTCCATTACGTCCTCGGGAAGCGCCTGCAACGCGCCCGTGCACACAAGGAACATGTAGGGAAATCCCAACCACAAGTTGACCCCCAAAATGGCGAGTTTTGCTAGCGTCCCATCGCTCAGCCAAGGAATAGAAGCTCCGTGCAAAAGCACCGTGTTTACAAAACCAAATTTCTGGTTCAACATCCCCTTCCAAACCAGTGCCGCCAAAAACCCTGGGAACGCATAGGGCAAAATGAACAGTGAGCGGTAGATCTTGCGCCCGCGCACGCGTTTATCGTTATATATCAGGGCCAGTATCAATCCGAAGGCGAAGGTTGAGGCAACCGAGCAGATCGCGAAAACAAAGGTCCACAAAAGTGATTTGAAAAACGGGACCCCTATCTCGGTTCCAGTAACCATATCTTTGAAGTTTTTAGCCCCTACCGCAACCCTCCAGCCTGGCGTGAGAGAAGTTCCATCTGAGGCAGTGAATTGGCCCTGCTCGGTTTCTTTGTATACTTTGCCCGTTTGAGTATCAGTCATAGTGTGACGACCCGGGTCGTACTTTATGGTCGATTGGGCGATATAGGCACTTTCGCCGTCTTCGGTGCGCCAGGCGCCTTTTTCTTGAGCAGGTACTCGCAGCTGACTAATTTTTACCTGGTCGGAAACTACCTGAGCGAAATTAGCGACCTTCCAATTGGGGACCGAAACAATTTCGTTTCCCTTCACCTTAGCTCCGGGAACTGGTTCCATTTTTGCTCCGTCCTCGCCAACGTAGACAGTGCCATCTTTTACAATAGCTAATCCAGTTTTCCCCAAAGAAGTAACTACCTTTGCTGGCACCTTGGGACTAATGCGTGTTTCGTATTTAGCGACGATCGCAGAAACCGCATCGTCTTTGGAAGAATTGTGCCCACTGCCGTAGTTAGTGAACGCGATGTAGCCGGTGTACACCATCACAAAGAGCTGGAATATTAGTAAGAACACCATTCCGGGAAGCAAATATTTCCCAGGCAAAGCCCGTTTGGAAAAATAAACGGCATCTATTATGAGCAACGAAACAAGGACTGCAACAAACAGATATACGGAGCCGGCCGCCCAGCAGGCAAATAGGCAGTAGAGGCCGAAAGCATTGAGAGCTGCCATTAGCGCTAGCTTGACCATTGTCCCCGCGCTAAAGCGCACTGAATTGGAGCGCATTTACTTGGCCTCCATTTCGTTTCGGATGTTCGCAATCATCTTCTGCCAGCCCTGGTCGGGATCTTGCTTTCCTGTAAGAATATTTAGTTCGGTAGCTCCCCAGAATTTCCACACAGATCCCATCTGGGGCAGCGCCGGCATTGGGGCTGCCCCCTTTCCTGCTGCCAAGAATCCCTTGAGCACGGGGTCGGTCATATTCTGAGCAATCTGCTTTTGTGCCGGCACCCGAGGATCAACCTCAAAGAGTTTTTGCTGGCCCCTCTTTGAGGCAACATAGTCGAAAAACTTGCGCACCAAGATTGGATTAGAGGTTTTATTGGAAGCAAAGAAGACCTGCACCCCAAGGAACGGGGCCGCTTTTTGCCCGCCAGCGGACGGAATGGGCAGAACTGTTATGTGCCGGCCTGCCTGCTTGTATGCCGAGGTATTCCACGGTCCAGTAACTTGAAAAGCTACCTTGCCGTCAAGAAAAAGTTGCTTTGATTTATCGCCTGTAATGTGAGCATCTATAGACCCGTTTTTCCCTTGCTCCGCTAGCCAATGGGCGAACTTGCTGCCTCCCTCGGAGCCCATCCCCAATTCAGTGGTATAGCCGAATTTGTCGGACTTGAATACCGGGGCCCCAAAGGAATTTTGGAAGGGATACATATGGTAAGGGTCGCCTAGTTCGGGATCCTGATCGATGACGAACGGATATTCTGCCCCACTTGCCCTACCAGCTTCAATCATTTCCGCAAACGTTTTTGGTTCTGCTTTAGTCAGTTCGTCGTTGCGGACCAGCCCCAGATTTTCACTCGCGTACGGCACGCCGTAGATCTTGCCATCGTAGGTAACCGCTTTTATGGTCTCGGGACGGAATCCCTCTGTGGGAATATCTACTGGATTTACCACACCATTTTCAACCAGCTTGCCGAGACCATCGTGGGCGGTGACAATCAAATCTGGCCCCTTCCCTGAAGGGACCTGCTGAACAAAGTCGTCGGTAACCGCATCGCCCTCGCGCATAACCACGTTGATCTTTATTTGCTCCTGGCTTTCAAAATCTGCCGCCAGCTTTTTCATCGCTTCGAAACGCACACCATCGGTCCACAGCGTTAGAGGACCATAGCTAGCCGACGTTGCAGCATCGCTACATCCGGCGAGCGCGAGCATAGTTGTAACTACAAAGGCCAAAAAAACGCGTTTGCGCATGCGGTTCCTTCGTCTCTGAATGAACTTTTACATAGACACTCTACTCCGGAACTACCAGGGTGAGGAGAACTATAGAAAACCTACATTGTTGACAACCGTTTTCATTACTCTTAATCTGCAGACATGAAGAAAACACTTGCCCTCCTAGCCGCCCTTACCCTAGCGCTTTCAGGTTGCGCTACGACCAATTCGGGGACCGACAAAGTAAACGTTCTAGCCTCGTTCTATCCCCTGCAGTTCTTAGCCCAAGAAATTGGCGGACAAGCTGTTACCGTGGAATCCCTTACCCCCGCTGGCGCCGAACCACACGACCTCGAACTATCCACCAAAGACGTGGCTAGCCTTTCCAAAGCCGACGCAGTTATCTACCAGAAAGGTTTCCAAAAGGCCGTTGACCAGGCAATAGCGCAAGCGGAGCCGTCTACCGTCGCAGACGTTTCTAAAGCTGCCTCGCTGGTACCCATTTACAAACACGAAAGTGCTAACGCAACAAAAAGCCAGGACTTAGACCCCCATTTCTGGCTTGATCCGGTGCGCCTAGAAAAGACAATTACTCCCGTCCTAAAAGCTCTCCAAAAGGCCGCTCCTGAGCTCAAAAAGGAGTTTGCTAAAAACGCGCGGGCGCTAAGCGAAAAACTGAAAAAACTCGACGCGAACTACGCCACTACCCTAGCCGACTGCAAGCTCGACAAAATCGTAGTCTCCCACGAAGCCTATGGTTACCTTGCCGAACGCTACCACTTCTCTCAACTAGGACTTTCCGGCTTCGATCCAGAGCAAGAAGCCTCCCCCGCCCAATTGTCTAAGATCCAAGGCGCGGCAAAATCCGCCGGCGTTGAAGTAATCTTCTCGGAAGACCTGATCAACCAGAAGACGGCTAAGACCATGGCGAAGGATTTAGGAATAAAATCCGAAGTGCTAGACCCCCTAGAATCCAAAACAGGTAAAGGTGACTACCTCCAAGTCATGGACTCCAACCTTAGAAAGGTAGCGAAAGCCCTAAAGTGCAAGACGAATTAGCCCTGCAGGTCAAAAATCTGAGCGTTTGCCTCTCCGGGAAAACCATCCTGCACGACCTCTCTGTAGATATTCACAAGGGCGAGGCCGTAGCGCTGCTTGGAGGCAATGGTTCAGGTAAGTCCACACTGGTGAAGGCCCTAGTTGGGATTAACCCAATTCAAAGTGGAAGCGTTTGTTTTTACGGAACCCCTGCCGCGCAATTGCGAAAATCTACTCAGTGGAAGCGCGTTTCTTACGTTCCCCAGCGGCTCACGGCGGCGGCCGGAGTGCCGGCTACCGCCTTGGAGGTGGTTATGGCGGGTTGCCTTGGCAGGGGCCGGATGCGCTACCGACGGGGAGACAGAGAGCGGGCGCTGCAAGCACTCGACCAGGTGGGCCTTGCCTACCGCGCCAACGAGTCGGTGCAGACTTTTTCGGGTGGGCAGCAGCAGCGCGTGCTGATTGCGCGCGCACTGGTGCGGAAAGCAGATTTTATAATTATGGACGAGCCAGCTGCGGGAATTGATTTGCATTCACTAGATACGCTCGCCCGCACGCTGCAGGGGTTGCGCAGCCCCGAGCGTTCCTTCTTGATTGTCATGCACGAGACAGGCCCTTTGACCAGTTTCTTTGACCGCGGAGTGACCGTCCGCGGAGGGCACATTAGCCATTCCGGCCCGCTTCCAGGCGCAGCCGCGACCGGTCACCGCCACCTAGGCCCTCCTGTAGGCAACCTTTCTCCGCAACTCAGCGAAGGCCCCCTACCTACTGAAAGTCACAATGGTTGAAGCTCTCTTTTCACTATTAACCACCCCGTTTATGCAGCGCAGCCTAATAGTTGCTCTGCTGGTGGGCATCTCGGCCCCGGTGATGGGCACCTACCTAGTGCAACGGCGGCTAGCGCTGTTGGGAGATGGAATTGGCCACGTAGCACTGACCGGGGTTGCCCTGGGGTGGCTGGTTGGCAACGCCATGAATCTGACCAGCTCGGACGCCCTTGCCGTCCCTGGCGCGGTTGCCGCCTCCGTTGTAGGCGCCGTGCTAATCGAGGTGGTGCGGGCCAAGGGAAGCACTTCCGGCGACGTAGCCCTGTCACTGCTGTTTTACGGCGGCATTGCGGGGGGCGTGCTCCTTATTGGCCTAGCGGGCGGCACAACCGCCAATCTTAACGGGTACCTATTCGGTTCCATTGCCTCGGTGTCTTGGGCGGATGTGGTGCTGACCGGGCTCCTTGCAGCACTAATTTTGGGAGTTGGCCTGGGTCTGCGTCCCGCCCTCTTCTCGCTTTGCCACGACAGTGAATTCGCCCTCGCCAGCGGGCTTCCAGTGCGAGCTCTGACCACCCTTATCGCAATCGTGTCGGCTCTTACAGTATCTACCGCTATGCGCGTGGTGGGGGTGTTGCTGGTTTCGGCAATAATGATTGTCCCAGTGGCAATAGCTCAGCTTGTTACTTCGTCTTTTAGTTCCACTATGGCTCTGGCGGCATTTTTCGGTACCGCGCTCTGCCTCAGTGGATTAGCTGTGTCTTACTTTTATCCTGTATCGTCGGGGGCCACGATTGTGGTTATGGCGATTTTCCTCTACGCTGTTGTGGCATTTGCACGCCCGGGTATCCTTGCCCTTAAGGGACGTTTCAGGAGGAAAAATGGCGGAACAGCGCAACACTAAGCAACGCGAGGCAGTATTAGCAAACCTGAAGACATCTAATAGTTTCCGCTCTGCGCAGCAAATTTTTACAGACCTTTCCCTATCGGGCTCAAACGTTGGACTAACAACGGTTTACCGCAACTTGCAGCGCCTTACCGATTCCGGCGAAGTGGATGTAATTAAAAACGACGAGGGCGAAGCACTCTATAGGATTTGCAACACAGACAGGCACCACCATCACATCGTGTGCCGAAATTGCGGAAAAACAGTGGACGTTTCCGGCCCCGAGTTCGAAGCATGGGTGCGCAAAGTAGCCGACGAATGCGGCTTTAGCGACGTAACACACTCTGTGGACCTATTCGGTATCTGTCAGGATTGTTCAAAGCGTCATTAAAACTATAGTCTTGCAGCATGAATGGTGTTCCGAGCTTTCTGCAAGATTTCCCCTGGGTGGTCTTTTTCGCCTTCCTCGTTATGGTGGTCTGTCTGCGTTCGCAGGCCACCTATTGGGTGGGCCGCGGCTCCGCGGTAGCGATCCGAAAAGGAGCACAAAACTCTACTAGCAAGTTCGGATCAGCCCTCGCGAAGAAGATGGACTCGGATTCCTTCGCTAGGGCCGTGAGATTTGTCAACAAGTGGGGTCTGTTTGCAGTACCCCTGTCCTTTTTGACCATCGGCTTTCAAACTATGGTGCACCTGGCAGCTGGCTCCCTGTCGATGAACTGGACTCGTTACACTCTAGCTGCTATCCCCGGCTATTTAGCTTGGGCAGGCATCTATTCAACCGTGGGCATGGCGGCCTTCTACACGGCTGTGGCAGCACTGGCTGGCAACCCCTTGGCTGTTGCTGCCGGGCTGGGGATTTGCGGCCTCGTCGCTGCCGGGCTGTACTGGAAAAATCACCGCCCCGCCTAGGCTTTATCTACCGCCCCACCGAAGCGACGCTCGCGCCTTCCAAAGGCCAGACACTCATCCCACAGGTCTTCGCGCCTAAACTCGGGCCAGGGCTTTTTCGGGAAGGCCATCTCGGCATACGCGCATTGCCAAAGCAAAAAATTCGATACCCTGTGTTCGCCCGAGGTGCGGATGAGTAGGTCAACGTCAGGTACATCCGGCAAATAAAGGTGCTTGGAGACAGTAGACTCGTTTATTGCACGCGCCTTCAGCTCGCCTCTTTCTACCCGAGCCGCCACCCGCGCCATAGCGTCGGCAATCTCGGCTCTGCCCCCGTAATTGACACACATAATCAGATCCATCTTGGTGTTGCCTGCAGTGAGACGCTCTGCTTCTTGCAGTTCAGAAATAACGGACTTCCACAGCCTGGGCCTGCGCCCTGACCAGCGCACCCGCACTCCCCACTCGTTCAGTTGATCGCGCCGGCTACGCAGCACCTTGCGCGAGTACCCCATCAAAAACTTCACCTCAGCCGGAGAACGCCGCCAATTCTCAGTAGAGAAAGCGTACACGGACAGGTAGCGCACCTTTGCCTCAAGGGCTCCAGCAACGGTGTCTAGCAGGGCTATTTCGCCCTGTCTATGCCCTTCCGTGCGTGGGAGGTGGCGGGCGTTCGCCCACCTGCCATTGCCGTCCATAATGAGGGCTACGTGTTTGGGAGCGCGCAGACCTTCGGGAACACGGTGTGCGCCTTCGCCAGGGCCTGGAATTTCAATCATTGTCCTCGCTCCAATATCGCTAATGATTTCAGGCGCCGCTCTAAGTGCCACTGCGCGTAAGCGGCCACCAACCCGCCAATTTTATCCCGCTTTGCCCCACTCGACGCCTCTGCTGTTTTCCAGTTACCTGTAAGTAGCGCCGCAGCGAGCGTTATTTCGCCCTCGGACAGTGATACCGAAGCCGGGGGGCGACACTGCCCACATACAGCTCCCCCCGCGGTGATCGAGAATGCCTCGGCGGGTCCGGCCTTCCCACAAATCGCACAATCCCAGCACGAAGGCGCCCATCCCGACAGAGCTAGAGCCCTGAGAAGATATGAGTTCATGATGAGCTCACGCGGATGATGCCTGTAGGCGAGGGCGTGCAAGGCACCCCTCAGTAGCTGGTAGTGCCCCGGCGAGGGAGTTCCTTCAACCGTCATTTTTTCGGCCGCCTCTACCATTACTGTACCGGCAGTGTAGAGGTCGTAGTCTGCTGCGATTTGCCTACCGTATTCGGCTATGGGGACCACCTGAGTAAAGGTGTCCAGATTGCGCCCCTTATAAGCTTGGAAATCAATGATTGAAAAAGGTTCCAAGCGAGCCCCAAGTTTTGACTTAACTCTTCTAACGCCTTTACCTACTGCCCGCACCTGCCCACTCCCCTTCGTGAGCACTGTGATTATGCGATCGGCCTCCCCAAGCTTGTGTGTGCGCAGGACAACGGCATAATCGCGGTACAGTTTTACCAACAATCCCCCTGTGAATTAGATCACCCATAATGCAAAATCTGTGTCTCAGTTTGCATAAAAGACAGTATTAGGCGAACAATGCTATTTGTGTCATACCCATCATAAAGACACGTCGCGTCAACTGGCGACGCGACCCACCTAATCCTGGAAGGAAAGACCGCATGAGCGAGCACCTAGATGCCGTCAGCCGGTCCGAACAACCCAACAAGGTAAAAACGTTTTTTGGGCACCCGTTTGGGCTAACGACAATCTTCTTTACCGAGATGTGGGAGCGCTTTAGTTACTATTCCATGCGCGCGATCCTGCTCTACTTCTTGGTAGATACAGTTGCAAACAATGGCCTAGGGCTCGAGGAATCACTTGGTGAATCTCTAGTCCAGGTCTACTCGGCCTCTATCTTTTTGATTGCTGTACTTGGCGGCTGGGTTTCAGACCGCCTGTGGGGGCCGCGCCGCTCCACACTCTACGGCGCCATAATTATCGCACTCGGCCACGCCTGCCTGTCGTTGCCAATGCAAACCTCAGCCTACCTGGGCATTGTTTTGGTTGCGATCGGCTCGGGCGTACTCAAACCAAATACTGCGACCATGGTCGGCCAACTGTACGACAATACCGATCCAAAGCGCGATGCCGGATACTCCCTGTTCTACATGTCCGTGAATATCGGTTCTTTTGTGGCGCCTTTCGCGGTTTCGCTAGTGCGTTCCTTCGGCGGCTACCACGCAGGTTTCTCTCTGGCTGCGATCGGCATGGTTCTAGCTCTGGTCTGCTTCGTAGTAGGGCGACGCTATCTGCCCGCTGAAGCTGACACCGTCCCCACCCCTGTACGCGAGGAGGAGCGAAGCCGAATACTCGCCTACTGTGCCGCGGGCATCGTTGCAGTTGCAGCATTGTTCCTAGTTGTTCACCTGGTTACTGGCAAGTCGTTCCTCGTCAATGTCATCGACACATTGACCATAATTTCCTTGATAGCTCCCATCGTGTACTTCATAGTAATGTTCAGGTCTAAGCAAGTAAGTGCCGACGAACGTGCTCGGTTACGTGCATTCATTCCCCTGTTCATTGCGGCCATGATGTTCTTCATGATCTTCGAGCAGGCTTCTTCTTCGATGGCTTCGTTCCAGAAGAACAACACCGATCTAAACGCGGGCCTATTCAACATGTCGCCAGAATTGTTTGCCGCGGTAAACCCCATTTTCATTGTGTTGCTTACCCCATTCTTCGCCCATTTCTGGGCCACCCGAGGGCGAAAGATCTCTACGGCTGCCAAATTCACTGTCGGTCTGGCGCTGGCCGGGCTGTCCTTCATCTGGCTGGGTGCCTTTGCCTACCACTACCTAGGTGTCAAGGCTCCCTGGTGGGTAATCACAATTTGCTACATCATTCAGACTCTAGGCGAGCTCTGCCTGTCTCCGGTGGGGCTGGCGGCCACTACGCTACTAGCTCCTAAGGCCTTCCGCTCACAGGCTTTGTCGCTATGGTTTTTGGCATCTGCAGCAGGCCAGTCCATTGGCGCTCAAGTGTTGAAGGCGACCGGCGATCTGCCGGATCACCAAATGTTCCTGGTAGTGGGCGGCATCGCAGTAATCCTTGCGATTGTTCTAGCTACCTTGGCCCCGTGGATTTCGAAGCGGATTCACGCTGGCCAACAGGCCGCTCCGATCGAAGACTAAAAATAGAAAACTAAATGGGGTGGCCCATCGGGCCACCCCATTTAGTTAACGCAAAGACCGATTTACCGCCGAGATTATAGCCTTGTAGGAGGCCTTAGTAATAGACGGATCAATCCCCACTCCCCACAGCACCTGGCCGTCCACCTCGGCCTCGACAAACGCGGCTGCCACCGCATCGTGTCCGGCCGACATTGCGTGCTCAAAGTAGTCCAATACTCGCACCGCAATGCCCTCCCCACTAAAACCGCGACAGAAAGCGTCAATGGGCCCATTTCCGCGTGAAACGATCTTTCGCGCACTGCCGTGGTCGGTATATTCGCAAGTTACCTCTACTACCTCGTCTTCGCCCTCGGTAAAAGTCACCGAAGAAGCCGCTCTTAGACCGAAGCGGCCCCAGGGTGCGGTTTCTTCTCCGACCGCTGCACGAGAGGGAAGATATTCGTCCACGAAAATATTCCACATTGCGGTGGGATCAATTTCCCCACCGTAGGTATCAGTGTGCCGCTGGATGATACGCGAAAACTCGATCTGCAGGCGGCGTGGCATCTCGATGTTGAACTTACTCGACATGACGTAGGCGACCCCGCCCTTGCCAGACTGAGAATTCACTCGAACCACGGCCTCGTACGAGCGACCTACATCATGCGGGTCGATCGGCAGGTACGGGATCTGCCAAGGAACCTCGTCCTCGCTACCAACCTCGCTCACCAGTTTTTTGCGCCTGGCAAAGCCCTTCTTGATCGCATCCTGATGCGAACCTGAGAATGAGGTGTAGACCAGATCGCCCATGTACGGGGCCCGCTCGGGAACCCGCATTCGGGTACAGTGCTCGACGGTGCGCCGCAGGCCATCAATGTCAGACAGATCCAGCATTGGATCCACTCCCTGGCTAAACAAGTTCAGGGCGAGCGTCACCAGATCTACATTCCCAGTGCGTTCTCCCTGCCCGCCCAGGCACCCCTCGATGCGGTCCGCCCCAGCCATGAGCGCCAGCTCTGCAGCTGCCACAGCACACCCGCGATCGTTGTGAGTATGCACCGAAAGCGAGAGATATTGCCTATTGGTCAAGTTGGTAGACATGTATTCGACGCGGTCGGCGAAAATATTTGGCGTTGTCCGCTCGACCGTCGCAGGCAGATTCACCACCATTTCACGCCCTGGCCCAACCTGCCATACTTTTGCTACCGCATCACAGATCTCCACCGCAAAATCGATCTCGGCGTCTACGAAGATTTCCGGAGAATACTCGAATCCGAAGATTGTATCGTCGCTAAGGCATTTCTCGGCCTGAGAAATAACCTGCTGGGTTCCAGTCACCGCCAAATCGACCGTAGCCTTCTTGGAATTGCCAAACACAACGTCGCGGAAAAGCGGAGAAATAGCGTTGTACAGATGAACTGTGGCCCGAGGAAGGCCCTCTATGGCTGAAAAAGTGCGTTCAATCAAATCAGACCTAGACTGTGTCAGAACGGAGAGGCACACGTCCTCTGGCACTGCATCGTCGGCAACCAAAGAACGCACAAAATCGTAATCTGTTTGCGAAGCAGCCGGAAACCCAATCTCAATTTCCTTCACGCCGATGTCAATTAGAAGATCGAACATCCTCCGTTTTTGACTAGGCGACATTGGTTCAATAAGCGCCTGGTTGCCGTCGCGCAAATCTGTGGAGAGCCACCGCGGAGCGCGCGTAATAGTCTTATTCGGCCAAGTCCGTCCGGGAAGAGAAATAGGGTTAGTTACGGTTGCGGGCAGGTACTTTTCTACCGGCATGTTAGAGGGTTGTTGTTTTGGGCCAAATCCACTTGTTCGCACTGTTCTTCCTTGTCGCCTAGTCGGTAGCCGGTACGGCAAACGCCACGACGAGGAACCGGCATATCAGGACTCGCCGCGGCAACTAAGCAGTAGGAATATACCCATGAATTTAAAGCTAGCACCTAGCTATCTATAGAAAAAGTAAAGTCCGCTCTGCGAACACTACAGCCCCAAGCGGCCAAGCATCTTGGGGTCAGACTGCCAATCTTTCGCCGTGCGCACATGCAAATCTAGGTACACGCGCCTGCCCAGATACTCTTCGATATTGCGCCTAGCGTTGGATCCAATCCACTTCAGCCGCGACCCGCCCTTGCCAATGATGATCGCCTTCTGCGAATCGCGTTCCACGTACATGTTCACATGGATGTCGAGCAGCGGAGGCCGCTTCTGCCCCTTCACTTTTTCGCGCTCGATTATTTCCTCGACCTGAACCGCCAGAGAGTGGGGCAGTTCCTCGCGCATGCCCTCCAGAGCCGCTTCGCGGATAAACTCCGCGATCATGGTATTTTCTGACTCGTCAGACTTGGCATCTAGGGGATACAGCGGCATCGAGCGGGGCAAATACTTCATTGCAGCCGAGATCAAATCGTCAACCTGCCGATCTTTCGCTGCTGAAGTAGGCACAATTTCGGCCCACTCGCCCAACTCGGAGACCGCTTGAATCTGCGGCAGCAGGCGTTCGGGCCCGACTAGATCGGACTTGGTGATAACAGCAATGATCGGCACCCGAACCGATTTCAACTCGCGCGCAATAAAGCGGTCGCCAGGACCTATCTTTTGATCAGCGGGAATACAGAAGAAGACGAGGTCGACCTGCGTCAGCGCCTCACGCACCTGGTCGTTGAGCCGCTTGCCCAGCAAAGTCCGAGGGCGATGGTATCCCGGAGTGTCGAGGAGTACTAGTTGCCCCTCTTTACAAGTGTGCACTCCCCTAATCGTGTGCCTAGTAGTTTCTGGGCGCATAGAGGTGATAGCAATCTTCTTTCCCACAATTGCATTAGTGAGCGTCGACTTGCCAACATTGGGCCTGCCCACAATAGTGGCGAAACCCGCCACAAAATCCTGGGGAGTTTCAGGCAGCGCAAGGTCAGCCCCTGCATTAGGACCTGCCATTAGCTCCTCGTCACTTGGAAACTCGCTCACTTGTCCTCGTTTCTTTCGCGCGCAATCACGGTAGTAATGGTGCGGCGCCGCCCGGTAGCTTCGCCAGCAGTCAAGTCTAGCCCCTGGATGGAGGCACTGGCACCAGCCAAAGGAACTTTCCCTAGTGCCTTTGCCAACAAACCTGCCGCAGTGTCCACGTCCTCGTCTTCAATTTCGAGGTCGAAAAGGCCGCCCAAGTCGTCTAGTGGGAAATTGGCGGGCACTTCCCAAACCCCGGCGTCGACGCGGTGAGGTTCCGCCTTAGAGTGGTCATGCTCATCTGTTACGTCACCGACTACCTCTTCAATCAGATCTTCTAAGGTAACCAGCCCCGAAATGCCCCCATATTCATCCACCAGCATCGCCATGTGGTCGCCCGAAGCTTGCATCTGGCGCAGCAAATCGTCTAAGAGGACGGTCTCGGGAACAAAAAGAATCGGTCGCATCATCGTGTGGATCGGCGCTGACAGCGAGTCTGAATTTCTATGTACTCGCCCCAAAATATCTTTCAACACCAGTACCCCGCGCACATCGTCAGTGTCCTCGCCCGTAACGGGGAGCCTGGAAAATCCCGACTTCACAAACAGGGATATTGCCTTCGTGGCAGGAAGATCCTTGTCTACAGTGATCATTTCTGTGCGAGGAACCATTATCTCGCGAACCAAAGTAGTGCCGAGTTCAAAGACCGAACGCAACAGCTCACGATCTTCGTCTTCAATTTCTAGGTTTTCGTCCTCGCCCAAATCGTCGACCATTTCGCGCAAATCTTCTGCCATAAGCTGGCGGGCCTCGGCCTCGGTCTGCCCCGCCTCGGGGCGCACCCACAAATACGCTTTAGTCAACGGCGCAAGTAAATACGTGGTAGCCCACACCGGGCGAGCCGCCAGCAGCGCCACTGTCTCGGGGTTACGCGAACCAATCGAATCGCCAAACAAGCCTGAAATAAGCCAGGCAGCCCCAGCCGAGATAATCACCGACGTTAGTATGCGAACCCAGGTTGGCCACCAGTCAAAGTTCACCGCCAAAACGATAATCACGGTGGCGAGAGTAGAAAACACTATGCGCACTCCCCTGGTAGCGGTGAGTGCCAAAGTCTTGTGTTCGACAATCTTAGCCAGAAGCGGAGCGCGCTTCCGGCCTTCCTGGACCAAGTCCTCTACGCGGGCTTTAGACAGACGAGAAAAAGCGGTTTCGGCCGCAGAGAAGAACCCGGTGAAAAATAGGCAAACTAGCGCGAGAAGGCCGAGCCACAGTAAGTCTTTCAATCTTTCTCCGCTAGGAAAGTAAGTAGCAGTTTGCGCTGCAGCGCAAACATGACCTTCTTTTCCTCTTCTTCCGCATGGTCGTAGCCCAACAGATGCAAGATGCCGTGGACGGTAAGCAAGAGCATCTCTTCGGTGGACGAGTGCCCCGCTCGGCTAGCCTGCTCGGCAGCCACCTGCGGACAGAGCACAATATCGCCTAAAATACCCGCCTCGGTAGGATCTTCGGCGCTTCCAGGGCGCAATTCGTCCATCGGGAAACTCATCACGTCTGTTGGGCCGGGCAAATCTAACCAGCGCACGTGTAGTTCTTCCATAGGCTCTGGGTCTATAAACATGATCGACAGCTCCGCGCTGGCAGAGACGTGCATTTTCTTCAGCACAAATGCAGCCAAAGCCGCGAATTCGGCCTCGTCAACTTCGTAGCTAGTCTCGTTGGTAACCTCAGTACTCACGTTTTAGCCTCTCGTTAGCCCCGTCTCGGCGATCGTAGGCATCGATTATTGCCCCCACGATCGCATGCCGCACCACGTCGGCAGAGGAAAACTTGCAAAACTCTATTCCCTCGATCCCATCTAGTACATTCACGGCATCTACCAGTCCAGAAAGGTTGCCACGCGGCAGATCCACCTGGGTAGGATCACCGGTGATAACCATTGTCGAATTAAAGCCTAGGCGCGTTAGGAACATCTTCATTTGCATCTTGGTAGTGTTTTGCGCCTCGTCTAAAATAATGAACGCATCATTTAGAGTTCGCCCGCGCATATATGCAAGCGGAGCCACCTCGATAGTCCCACTTTCGCGTAGCTCAAGTAGGGTCTCGGGTTCCAACATGTCGCCCAAAGCATCGTAGACGGGGCGAAGATAGGGATCTACCTTCTCGGTTAGGGAGCCGGGCAAAAAGCCCAGGGATTCCCCAGCTTCCACAGCAGGACGGGTGACGATGATGCGCCGCACCACGCCCTCGAGCAACTGCTGCACAGCCTTTGCCATAGCAAGATATGTTTTGCCCGTGCCGGCCGGCCCCACTCCGAACACGACCGTGGCCTGGTCCATGGCACGCACGTAGTCGGCTTGGGCTTTGGTGCGAGGGCGGATGGCGTGTCCACGGGCGGAAAGAACCGCGTTAGACACTGGAGCATGGTTAGCGGGTGTAGCTGCCAGCAGAGAGACCGCCTCGGCCACTTCCTCGGGCCCAAGTGGGCTACCTGCCAAAGCCAGGGAAATAAGTTCTTCGAACAGTGCTGATACTGCCTCTACCTGTTCGCTGGGGCCTTCTATATGAATGGCCCTATCCGCCACACGGATGTCGACCTGGGGCATGCCATCTTCGATGGCCCGCAGGGAGGCATCGCCAGGTCCAAATAATGTTACTGGAGCCAGTGCTTCCGGAATAGTAATAGTGCTCAGGGTTCCTCCTCGCCTTAGAACTATCTTAACTGTTCCATGCCCCGCACGTGCCGGCAATATATGCCAATGCGGCAGGCCCCGCCGAGGAGGTACGCAAGATAGTTTTGCCGAGTCTTGCGGGTCTGGCTCCCGCCGCTAAGAGCAGGTCTACCTCATCCTGGCTAATTCCCCCCTCGGGGCCAACGAGCAGCCATACTTTTTCTGCCTCAGCAATGGGAATGTCCATAAGGGGAACGGTGGCTTCCTCGTGCAGCACGATAACCAGGGTTCCCCCCTGAACGGCATCTTCCACATGCTGAGCCAATTGTTTTGTGTTAACGAGGGCGGCCACCTCAGGAAGGTACGACCGCCTGGACTGTTTAGTGGCAGCAGCCACCTTAGCGGCCCACTTTTGCACGCCCTTTTCGGCTTTTTGGCCATTCCATCGCACAGTCGCACGATCCGAGGCCCAGGGCCTAATCGCGTACACATCGAGCTCGGTAGCTGCTTCGATGCTGGCCTCGTCGCGGCCCCCCTTCGCCAAAGCCTGAACCAGGGTAACTTTCTTCCCCGGGAAGGGCTCTGACTGCGCCCTCAATACCTCGAGTTGGAGATCGTCCTTCCCGGCGGCCAGTACTTTACAGGTGGCCCTTCGGCCGTTCCCGTCCACCAAATACACCTCTTCGCCGGCGCGAATGCGCATCACCGCACTGGCATGGTGCCCCTCGGAGCCGTCCAGGCTAACCTGGTTGCCCTCGCACAGCAGGTCGCCGTCCGGAAATAGGAAGGCAGGAAGACTCATCTGCCGAACCTATCGCGCAGCCGAGCGAACATTCCCGAGCCCTCGCCCTTAGCGATGATCTTTTCTTCACCACGCAACGAGGCAAGTTGCGAAAGTAGCTGACGCTGCTCCTCGTTTAGGTGCCTGGGTACCTCGACATTTATGTGTACGTGCAAGTTACCCCTGGAATTGCGGCGCAAATGTGTAACTCCCAGCCCTTTCATGACAATGTCCTCGCCGGGCTGGGTGCCAGGGTCCAAAGTTAGCTCCCTGTCTCCGTCCAGAGTGGAAAGAGCAAAGGTGGTACCAAGAGCGGCCGCAGTCATGGGTACCTTTACCTCGGTGTGTAAGTCGTCGCCCTGGCGTTTGAATACAGGATCGTCCTGTTCGTGGATTTCGAAATACAGATCTCCGGCTGGACCGCCACCGGGACCTACTTCGCCACGCCCGGACATGCGGATACGCGTGCCGTGCTCAACGCCGGCCGGAATATCCAACTTGACGGTTTTCTTCGTGCGAACTCGCCCCTCCCCGGCACATTCTGGGCAAGGATCGGGAATTATAGTGCCATGTCCCTGACAGGAGGCACACGGGGCAGAAGTTACCATCTGCCCCAAAAACGAGCGTACCGTACGTTGGACCGAGCCCCGCCCCCCGCAGGTCTCACACTTGCGCGGCGAAGTGCCCGGCTTGCAACAGGAGCCGTCACAATTGGGGCAGACCTCGGCAGTGTTTATCTGCACTTCCTTCGTTGCCCCAAACGTCACATCTGAAAGAGAAGCTTCCACCACGGTCAACAAATCCTGACCGCGCCGCCCTCGGGGGACAGGCCCAGTTTGAGCACCGCTCCCGGCGCCAGCACCGAAGAAGGTTTCGAAAATGTCCGAGAAGCCCCCGAAAGCGTCACCGAATCCGCCGGTGTCGCCGCCCATATCGTACTTGCGACGCCTATCCGGATCTGAGAGAGTCTCGTAAGCTACCGACACCTCTTTGAACTCTTCCTCGTGCCCAGGCCCTGCCACGTCCGGGTGAAGTTTGCGGGCAAGCTTGCGGTAAGCACGCTTGATCTGCTCGGGGGAGGCGTCGCGCGGCACACCCAGTACTTCGTAATAGTCCTTCAACCGTTATTCCTTTCAGTTGGATAGGAAATGTGTCAGGTACCGGGCTATGGCGCCAACAGAACGCATTGTCCCCGGATAGTCCATGCGGGTGGGGCCAACAACGCCCACGTGGGCGCTCAGTCCGTCGTTGTTTCCGTAAGTTCCACTAATTACAGAAGCTTCGGAGAGCCCGTCGTGGCGATTCTCGGCCCCAATCGAGACAGCCACACTACCCCCACCCATTTCGGCAAACAACCTGAGCAGGGCAACCTGTTCCTCGAGGGCGTCGAGCACCGGGCCAATCGAGTGAACAAAATCCGTGCCAGAGCGCGCCAGGTTCGCGGTACCGGCCATCACAATGCGATCTTCGGCTGTTGGCAATGCCACTGTTAGCGCATCCAACACCAGAGTTGCCAAACCGGCGACCCCAGGAGCGAGCGTGGCAAGCAGATCCTTGCCTTTTACCAGTTCTTTCGGGCCGCGGCCTGCAAAAGTCTGGTTTATCCATGTGGCAACCTCGTTGAGCCCGGCCGGATCAACTTCAGCAGGAACCTCCAGTGGATGTTGTTCGACCCGCCCAGATTCGGTGATGATAACCAGCAAAACATAGCGGCTGGCGAGTGGAACAATCTCGAGATGGCGGAGCTTATCCCCCTGCATAGACGGGTACTGCACCACCGCGACCTGGTGTGTCAGCTGCGCCAGCACGCGCACCGTGCGTTCCATGACGTCGTCAATGTCTACTGCCCCGGCGAGCATCTTTTCTATTGCCTGCCGCTCTGGAGCCGAAAGAGGTTTCAGACTAGCAATCTGATCCACAAATGCCCTGTAACCTTTGTCAGTAGGCACGCGCCCGGCTGAAGTGTGGGGTTGATAAATGTAGCCGGCCTCCTCGAGCGCTGCCATGTCGTTGCGGATAGTGGCAGAGGATACCCCCAGATTGTAGCGTTCGACGAGTGCCTTCGAACCGACGGGCTCCCGATTGTTCACGTACGCAGAAACGATGGCACCTAGGACTTGATCCCTACGAGATCGACCCATGTTTTCCATCTCCTTTAGCACCCGGTGGCCTCGACTGCTAATCCTACGCGGTCGAGGCCACCCGATACCAACTGAGAGTGGCTTTTTCACTGCGGGCGAGAGCTAAGCTTTCAGTTCTGCTAGGGTCCCGACCATGGCCAGCGCTGCCTGAGCGGCCTCAAAGCCTTTGTCCTCGCGGGATCCTTCCAGACCTGCCCGATCCAGCGCCTGCTCCTCGTTATCGCAGGTGAGCACCCCAAATCCAATCGGTTTGCCCGTCTGCAAACTAGCCTGAGTGATCCCTTGGGCAGCGCCTTCGCACACGTAGTCGAAGTGCGGAGTCCCCCCACGAATAACCACGCCGAGGGCAACTACCGCATCTGCCGTCTGGCAAGCCACTTTACACGCCAGGGGCAATTCAAAGGAGCCCGGCACTCGCACCGTTCGGAACGTTGCACCCGCTTTGGCACACGCCCTCTCGGCTCCTGCAATCAGCCCTCCCATAACCTTCTCGTGCCAGGAGGAGGCCACTATAGTAACGTGCACGCCCGCCCCCTCGACCTGCAATGTGGGAATCCCGCTACCAGCCATCTTATTTTTGTCCTTCCGTGAACTTATCCAAATTGAGTATGTGCCCCAGCTTTGCTTTTGTACGCAAGTAGTCAATATTTTCCGGCCCCACCCCAACTACCAGCGGCACCACCTCTTCAACTTGCACCTGCGCCGGATCAAGACGCACCTTTTTGGGGTTGTTAGTCAGGAGCCGCACCTTGTGCAGACCCAAATCTGCCAAAATTGCCGCGGCGGCTCCGTACTCACGCATGTCTATAGGCCAGCCCAACGAGAGATTCGCCTGCGCGGTGTCTTCGCCCTCGTCCTGTAAACGGTAGGCCCGCACTTTTTCAGACAGGCCAATTCCACGGCCCTCGTGCCCACGCAGGTACACTAATGCCCCGCCTTCTTTTCCTATGCGAACCATCGCCTCGTGCAACTGAGGGCCGCAGTCGCAGCGCTTTGACCCGAAACCGTCGCCGGTAAGGCACTCGGAATGAACTCGCACCAGTGGAATACCCTCTGCCTTCTTCACCGAGGTGAGGGCAACATGCTCGGCCCCAGTAGTCAGATCCCGGTAGGAGGTAATGGTGAAGAGCCCGTAGGCCGTGGGCAGTTTCGCAGCCGCAATTCGCTCCACGCGCGGGGCCGGTTTCAAAGGAGCCCTTCCAGCTGCTGCTCGCTTGTCACTCTTGCGCCGGAAAGCCACTAAATCAGCGATCGTAATGACCCTCAAGGAGTACTTCTGCGCTAGAATTCGCGCCTGCGGCAGACGCATCATAGTGCCGTCGTCGTTTACGAGTTCACAGATGCCAGCCACCGGCACCAGCCCCGCCAATCGAGTAAGGTCCACAGCAGCCTCCGTATGCCCAGTGCGCTCTAGCACTCCCCCGTCGCGCGCTCGTAGCGGCACAACGTGCCCAGGCCGAATCAAAGCTTTTGGGTCAGGTTCCTTTCGCGCTAATGCGCGCAGGGTTGTAGTCCGGTCTGCAGCAGAGATACCGGTGGTTACGCCAGAAGCAGCATCGCACGTGACCGTGTAAGTAGTGCGGAGCGAATCTTGGTTCTGTTCGACCATGACAGGCAGTTCGAGGGCATCAGCCCGCTCGTTGGTCATAGGGGCACACAGGTACCCCGAGGAATGGCGAATGACCCAAGCCGTGGTCGAGGGGGTAGCCGTTTGCGCAGCAAAAATAGCGTCAACTTCATTTTCTCGATCGGCATCGTCGGCTACCAGCAGGGGGCGCCCCTGACGCAACTCCTCTAGAGCCAATTCCAGTTGTGAGGCAGAATCAGTCATTGTATTCCTCCAGGCGGGCCACGTATTTCGCAATAACGTCGGTTTCCAGATTTACTACTTGTCCTTCTTGTAGCTCCGCCAAGTTCGTAAGGCGCAAGGTTGTGGGGATAAGGCAAACGGTGAAATTATTTCCTTCGACCCTAGCTACAGTCAGCGATACGCCGTTTATCCCAACTGAGCCCTTTGGTGCTATCAACCTGGCCAAGTGCGCGGGGGCGGTGAAAGTAAACTCATCCCACTTTTGCGTTCGCTCGCGTGAACTTAGCCTCCCCAAACCATCTACGTGCCCTTGCACTAGGTGTCCGCCGAGCCGGGACGACAAAGTGAGGGCGCGTTCCAAGTTGACCTGACTTCCCGGAACAATTTGCTCGAAGTTACTTGCGCGCAGTGTTTCCGGCATTACGTCGGCGCTAAATGAGTGAGTATCTATCTCCGTGGCCGTGAGACACACCCCGTCTACAGCTACCGAATCGCCCTCGGCAAGTTCGCCAGCAAACGAGGCAGATATAGAAAACCTTTTCCCCCCTTCAGCATCGGTGACCTCTAGAATTTTCCCTACTTCTTCTACTAATCCTGTAAACACTTCTAGTCCTTAGTTTTCAGGGGCATCTTTACCAGCCAGTTAGTTCCCAAGCGGGTCAGGGTGGCCTCCCCCTCGATGGCTTCACTCAAAGTTGTAATGTTCAAACCGCCGAACGCAGGCCGACCTTTGCCCAAGATCTTTGGCGCCACGTAGACATTCAGTTCATCTACCAAGTGGGCGTTGAGGGCGGCGCTTATAAGGGTGGGCCCTCCCTCTAGCAGAATTCTGGTGTACCCCCTGGTAAAAAACTCTTCGAAGAGACTTTTTAACGCGTGGGTTTTAGCATGCTCAAACCCATCCGGCAGTGTTAGCGAGGACGAGCCGATCACCACCCTATGCGGTTGGTGAGGATTTTCGATCCCCTTTGGGCGGGCCGTAAGCCTAGGCAGGTCGGCCTCGTAGGTTTTAGTGCCCACGCAAATCGCATCTACGCTAGCGCGCAGCAAATGCGCATGTTCGCGGGCCCCCTCGGAAGTAATCCACTGCGAAGATCCGTCCTGTGCCGCTACTTTTCCATCTAGCGTTTGTGCCACCTTGGCAATTACCCAGGGCCGGTGCCGCTCCTGCACTTTTCGCCACACCTTGGTTACGTCCTGAGCGGCTTTCACTAAACCTGGGTCAGCTCCGGCACTTAGCGCATCGATCGCCACGATTCCCGCGCCGCTCAGGTAGGCGGCTCCACCAGCTGCGACCGGATTCGGATCCTTCTGGGCGTAGATTACTTTCCCGATTTTGGCTGCTGCAAGGGCCTTTGAACAGGGCCCTGTTCTGCCGGTGTGATTACAAGGTTCCAGCGTCACAACAGCGCAGGCTTTTTCGACAGAATTGCCCTTGGCGTTCGCATCCGCGAGTGCTGCTATTTCAGCGTGGGGGGTTCCAGCCCCTTTGTGGTAGCCTTCCCCGAGGATTTTTTCGCCGCTATAAATTACGCAGCCAACACGCGGATTTGGCCCATAGTTGAGGCCCTTTAGTGCCAGTGCGGTTGCTCTTGCTAGCACATTGTCAAGCAATGTTCCCCCTTTCGTGCATAGGGGGCGCCTGCCGCTGCGCAGGCGCGGCGGCACGTTACATTCTCCCTTCCGGACTGTTACCGTCGGTGCTGGAATCTCACCAGCTCAACCGCTAATGCGGGTCGCGGACTATACCGCCGGTTCAGACTTTCACTGACCCCGAATGCTTCACTAGCATTGTGCCACATTAAGGCTCGTTAATGAAAAATTGAGGGGTGGCGATCCGCCTTCGCTAAAATTGCTTGCATGTTCGACAGGTACGGCAGTGACGTTTTAGCCCACGACCCTCATCGGCGTCCGTCCTCGAAGAGGGTGCCAGCTACCTTGGGCCTAGTTGTCGAGGACGTAGAATCTGGTTGGGTGGGGGCCATCGTGGCCACCGAAAAAGTTGGCGGCATGATGGTGGTCCAACTAGAAGACGCGAGGGGGCGAGTGCGCGCATTCCCGATGGGCGCTGGATACTGGATTGACGGCAATCCAGTCGAGTTAGTGCCTGTGTCTAAGCGGGTGCGGTCTGGGCCCCACTCGGCTGGAGGACGCAAACTTACCAATTCCGGTTCCTATGCTCTGGACCCGGAACCAGCAAAGGTCGCTAAGGCCTCCCGCATTTGGGTCGAGGGCAAGCACGACGCTGAGCTGGTGGAACACATTTGGGGCGACGATCTGCGCCATGAGGGCGTAGTAGTCGAGTTACTCGAGGGTATCGACAATCTAGAGGCCGTGCTTCGCAATTTTCGCCCCGGTCCTAAACGACGGGCAGGGGTGTTGGTGGATCACCTCGTAAAGGGGTCCAAAGAATCGCATATAGCGAGGCGCATAGATGCTCTTTACCCCAGTTCAGTACTAGTTTTGGGACACCCGTTTGTGGACATCTGGCAAGCCGTGAAACCCGCGCGAGTGGGATTGTCGCGCTGGCCCGACATTCCCAAGGGCACTGACATCAAAGTGGGCACGCTGGCAGCTCTGGGGTGGCCCCATGCCTCTAAGGCGGATGTTGGCCAAGGCTGGAAGCGGATCCTTCGACAAGTGCGCACCTACAAGGACTTAGAACCGGCCTTGCTGGGGCGCGTCGAAGAACTCATCGATTTCGTTACTGCTTCTTGCCCAACAATTCCAGAGTGAGCGAGTCCGCCATGAGTCGCCCCTGAAGGGTGGCAACTACTCGCCCTGCCCCGTAGGCGGCGGACTCTAGCCAGCCCCACTGGTAGGCTCGCTTTGCGCCGGAGGCATCCACCTCAGTTAGGGAAATGCCTTCTGCAAGGCGGATTCCCAGCATAATTTTTTCAAGGCGTTTGGTTTCCCCCACTACCGTCTCGTCTTCAGCAACTACGGGCTTTCCTGCACGCAGGGCGTTGGCGTAAGCCAAGGGGTGTTTTATGTTCCAAAAACGCTTCGGCCCTAGATGTGAGTGGGCGCCTGGGCCGAACCCCCACCAGTCCCAATCGCGCCAGTAGGCAAGATTGTGTTTGCAAGCATTTTGCAACAAGGTGGCCACCACGCCCTCCTCGCCCCTTCGCGGGCGAGCCCAATTAGAGATTTCATACCACCGGTAGCCTGCGCGGCTTAGCAGCTGATCGGCCAACTTGTACTTGTCCGCCTGCTCGTCCGGATCTACCGGGGATATTTTGCCGCGCCTTAGTTGCCCCGCCATTTTAGTGCCCCCCTCGATCACCAGCGAATAACAACTCAGGTGATCCGGTTGCATCTGCACGGCAGTGTGCAAAGACTCCTCCCAATCGGCGATAGTCTCGCCCGGGGTCCCGTATATGAGATCCAGGCTCACTTCGAGTCCGGCTTCCTTTGCCCACTGCACTACCTGGGGAACGATTTGGGGCCTGTGGGTGCGCTCGAGCGTAGCCAACACGTGCGGTAGCGCAGATTGCATGCCAAAACTAATGCGGGTAAAGCCGGCCTGCGCGAGCGCACTAATACTTTGCTCCGTTACAGTCTCGGGATTGGCCTCCGTGGTGATCTCGGCGCCAGGGGCGAATGGAAAACTCCGGCGCAACTTCTGCAGTATTCGCCCAAGGGTAGCCGCCGACAGCAGAGTAGGGGTACCACCGCCAAAAAATACTGTTTGTACTTCGCGAGCACCAACTTTGCTTCGCGCCCGCTCAATCTCGATCGCCACGGAAGAATCATAGGAAGCCGGATTGGCCCCCAAACCGAAATCCGCCACGTAGGTGTTGAAATCACAGTAACCGCACCGTGCCTTGCAAAAGGGCACATGAACGTATACCGAAAACGGTTTAGACACGGATCGCTACCAAATCGTGAATGCTGCGCCCGGCCTGGATACCTCGTTCCTCAAAGGTTGTCAGAGTCCGTCCTGCAAATCGGGGCGCGAATCCGCCACGCGCTCCTGCCGGATCCGCAGTATCGGGGTTCATGGCTAAAAATTCGTTCTTCAGCCCCGGAGTACTCTCGATGGTGTCACGCATACCCCAGGCATAGTCATCCCAGTCCGTAGCTAGACGCCACCGCCCACCCGGACGAAGCCACCTGACAACCTGCTTCGCGAAAGGAACCTGCACCAGCCGGCGCTTGTGATGTCGCGCCTTGCGCCACGGATCCGGAAAGAAAGTCCACACTTCGCCAACCGACGCCTCCGGTAGCAACTTGGGCCCTGCCTGAGCAACGTCAGCCTCGACAAAGCGAACATTAGTTAACCCGTCCAGCTTATTTAGAGCCTTCGCAATCCCGGGCACCCAAACCTCAAAGGCCAAAAAGTCCTTCTCGGGATGTTGCCTAGCAGCGTGCAAAATCTGGTCTCCCGTCCCAGAACCAATCTCGACAATTACTTCGCTCTTCCTAGAAAACAGTTGCTCAAAATCTAGCGGTTCATGGTCCTCAGCCACAGTCGTATAGCCTTCGCCGCGCCGGATCGGAACCACAAAATCCGCGTTCTTTTCCATTGCCTTAGCTAAGTTGCCCTGCAGAGCACGCCCGCGCCGGGTGAACGACTTAGTGCGTGCGATAAAGCGCGTTGGATTGGGAGAATTCTTAGCCGGACTCACTTCTCCTCCGCATCAGAAGTGAGGGCCGCAATGAAAGCTTCCTGAGGCACGTCCACACTGCCGATAGCCTTCATGCGTTTCTTGCCTTCCTTTTGTTTTTCAAGTAACTTCCGCTTGCGCGAAATGTCGCCGCCGTAGCACTTAGCCAACATGTCCTTACGCAAAGCCTTTATAGTTTGACGTGCAATAACCCTGGCCCCAACGGCAGCCTGCACTGGGATCTCGAACTGCTGCCTGGGAATGAGTTCCTTCAGCTTCTTAGTCATCTTCACGCCGTAGGCGTAAGCATTGTCGCGGTGAACGATCGCGCTGAAGGCGTCCACCTGCTCGCCATTCAGCAAAATGTCGACTTTCACCAAATCAGCCACTTGCTCGCCCTCGACATCGTAATCCAAAGAAGCGTAGCCCTTAGTGCGCGACTTCAGCTGATCAAAGAAATCTAGCACGATCTCGGCAAGAGGCAGCGTGTAATGGATCTCGACGCGCTCGGGAGAAAGGTAATCCATACCCTTCATAACTCCGCGCCTCCCCTGGCAAAGCTCCATTACAGGCCCCACAAATTCCGAAGGAGTCAAAATAGTAGCCTTCACAACCGGCTCGCGTACCTCTTTTAATTTCCCGTCAGGATACTCAGAGGGGTTAGTAACCTCGACATGTCTGCCGTCTTCAGTAACCACGTTGTAAACCACGGAAGGAGCAGTAGCAATAATCGAAATGCCGGCCTCGCGCTCGATGCGTTCGCGGATAATCTCGAGGTGCAAAAGCCCCAGAAACCCACATCTAAACCCAAATCCGAGGGCGGCAGAAGTTTCCGGTTCGTAGGAAAGGGCAGCATCATTCAGGCGGAGCTTATCCAAGCCCTCTCGCAAGGCGGGAAAATCGGAACCGTCGATGGGATAGATCCCAGAAAACACCATGGGTTTAGGATCCTGGTAGCCCGAGAGCGGCTGGCTCGCCCCTCTTACCGCATCGGTAACCGTATCCCCAACCCTAGACTGGCGCACATCCTTCACGCCGGTAATCAGGTAACCGACCTCGCCAACCCCCAGCCCTTCACTGGGAATGGGATCCGGACTGATCACCCCTATCTCTAAAAGCTCGTGCGTGGTGGACGAAGACATCATCTTTACTACCTGCCGCGGCCGCAAAGCACCATCTACCACACGCACGTAGGTGACGACCCCGCGGTAGATGTCGTACACGGAATCAAAAATAAGAGCTCTAGCCGGCCCTTCAGCATTGCCCCGGGGGGCGGGCACCTCGGCGACAATTTTGTCCAACAGCTCCGCTACGCCCTCGCCGGTCTTTGCGGAAACCTTGAGTACCTCCGCTGGATCACAACCGATTAGACCGGCAATCTCTTCCGCCTGCTTTGCAGGTTGGGCTGCCGGCAGATCGATCTTGTTCAACACCGGAATGATCTGCAGGTCGTGTTCCATGGCCAAATACAAGTTGGCCAATGTCTGAGCCTGAATCCCCTGGGCGGCATCGACGAGCAGAATAGCCCCCTCACAAGCCGCCAGAGACCTGGATACCTCGTAAGAGAAGTCAACGTGCCCGGGGGTGTCTATCATGTTGAGGGCGTAATCGGTGCCCTCCACGGTCCAAGGCATGCGAACAGCTTGAGATTTGATAGTGATACCGCGCTCGCGTTCGATATCCATGCGGTCAAGATATTGTGCCCGCATCTCGCGAGATTCAACCACTCCCGAAAGTTGCAGCATCCGATCTGCCAGTGTGGACTTACCGTGGTCAATGTGGGCGATAATGCAAAAGTTGCGGATTAGCGAAGGATCCGTCTTTGCCGGAGTAATAGTACTGGCCGACTTTCCCTGTTTAGCGCTCACGCTACCTCCCAAACCGTAACTTCATCTAGTTTCCCACGTTCGAATAGACAATCCTAACCGAGCAACCTATTTGCCGGAAGCCGCACCGACTTGCGTAACCCCGGGGAATGCCTTCAAAGCGCTGACCAAGGTATCAGACCAGAGCTTGGCTCCGTTTTCGTCCGGGTGAATGTAATCACCAGCCAGCCAGTCGGGATGAGCTGCGATGGCTTGGTCCCAGCGGGCAACAACGACCCTGCGCGGATGAGCCTTGGCGAAGGCCACAATATCTTTATTATTTTGCTCAATCCATTCCGAAGATTGGTATTCCGGCCCAAAGCCGGTTACCAAAACAAGGCGGCGTTCCGGTCCTATTTGTTCGAGGGCGTCACTTAGGTTTTGGGGAGTGACTACCCCGTTGGTAGCCAGCGAGAGGACCACCCATCGGCCCAGCGTGCCCTTGCTCTTATATTGTGCGAGTAAATCTTGGGCTTGATCCCAGTGTCTTGAAACTTCGGCATCCACAATGGCCCCGGGAAAGGCGTTCTGGAGCGGGCTCAACGATGCTAGGGTCACCGAGTCGCCAATAATAGTGACATTTTGCCCGACCGGCTGGTTCTCCCCTAGATCCACTGGCGCAGGCTTGGACTTGGGGGCAGTTTTGGCAGCCACTTTGCCTTTTTCTACAACCTGTTCGGCGGACGTTTTAGCAGGCTGGAGCGCTGCCACTACTATTAGTGCACCAACTACCACGGCTGCCAAGCTCCAGGCAAATATCCGCCAAGGCCTAGAACCACGGTGAAGCCACCTGCCGAGCACCACAAAAATCCCTTCCCTTCGCATGGGTACTTCTACATAGGTGTAGGAAATGGTAGCCACTAGCAAAGACAGCCCGGCAACCACAGTTGCTACAATCCACACCTGCGTAGAGGGAAAAGCATGGCGGATGATCACCAGCACTGGCCAGTGCCACAAATAGAGACTGTAGGAGCGTTCCCCCAGCCAGCGCAGAGGAGCAACCTCGAGAATGTCAGCCAGTATTTTGGAAGCCTTCGCCTGCGGAGCGCTCTCTTGCGCAAGTGCGGCAATAACTCCCGCGGAGCAAAGGCACACTACAACAGTAAGGTACGGGTAGGTCAGTGGCGTCGAATCCTCCACCACAAAGAACGAGGCCACCACGCCTGCAAGGCCTATCCAGCCTGCCGCCGAACGCAGCTTAGCTCCCCTTGGCGCGGAAGCCATCGCAGAGAGAGGAGCTGTCTGTGAAAGCGCGAGGGCGGCACCAATCATGAGCGAAAAGCCGTGCGAGTCGGAGCCCATGTAGGCCCTGGAGACATCGAAGCCAAAGTGTACGAGTAGAGCCATTTCGAGGGCGGAAACCGCTCCCAAAGCAGCGGGCAGGGCAAAACGCCAGCTCCGGCGCAGATAGACGAGGAGAGCAACTACCAGCGGCCACAGCAGATAAAACTGCTGTTCGACGGCCAGCGACCACAGATTGCGAAATAGCGGCGGGTTGCCCTGGGCGAAGTAGCTATTGCCGGCCCAAATCTCGACCCAGTTGTATGTAAAGGTTGCGGCTCCAAACAATTGCCGGCGAATTCCCGAAAGCAGGTCAGTGGACACGAGCGCCGCAATTAGCGTGGTCACCACAACCGTAGAAGCTACAGCGGGAAATAGTCTGCGAACCCGGCGCAGCCAGAAGCCCACAAAATCAATGCGGCCGTTTCGTTCTTTTTCTTTTACCAGCAGACCTGTAATCAAGAACCCCGAGAGCACAAAGAATACGTCCACCCCTAAGAAACCGCCAGGAGCGCTAGAACGAAAGAGGTGGTAAGCAAGTACAGCCACACAGGCAAGGGCGCGCAGGCCATCTAGGCCGCGCACGCGGAACCGGGAGTTCTTATTTGGCGACTGCATAGCTAACATCATAGGGGCCGCATCCCAACCCCACTACCGCGCAAACTTTCACATGCACAATTGTCGTCCGGTACACAATCGCAGGGCGCGTCGCGGAAGCACTATTCCAGGCCGCATCGTGAAAGTGGGCACACTGCTTTTTCTTGCCCCGCAACTCTGCTACAGTAAATAGCTGGATTGCCGCCTGGTCGGGTGGTGGTCCGGTCATTTGCCAACCACGGCCGCCCCACGGCCTCAGTCCGGTGATGACATACCCTCACCGACCGATGTAAGAACGTACAGAGAGCGAAATCCGTGGCAAATATCAAGTCTCAGATCAAGCGTAATCGCACCAACGAGCAGCGTCGCCTGCGCAACCGCGCCGTCAAGTCCGAACTCAAGACTTACGTGCGCCACACCCGCGAGGCCGTTGAAGCTGGCGAGCGTGAAGAAGCCGAAAAGTACCTGCAGATTGCCTGCCGCAAGCTGGATAAGGCAGTCTCCAAAGGCGTCATTCACAAGAACCAGGCAGCGAACCGCAAGTCGAAGCTGGCTCGTCGCGTGAACAAGATGTCAGCCTAAGCTGATTGTTCTTCAAGTGGGCGCAACCGGGTGGTTGCGCCCACTTTTTACGTCTTGCGACACCGCTTTTGTTTTTTGGGCGATTACCAAGACAATAGCGTTATGAATCCGTTCGCCCTCTACGATGACCTGATCAGCCAAATCCCCTTAGAAGCGGTGGTACACGAGGCTATTTGCAACAATACCGCCTACGTAGCCGCCGACACCGGCGTCGGAATCGCGGCAGCACTTGGCGCCTTTCAGCCCCCTACACTTGCGGGAATCCCCCTGCGCGAGGTAGCTCACTTGGCAAAAAGTTGGGACCTCGCGAAAGCCAGCCTTGGAGTGGCCGCACTCAACGCCTACTTCAACCAAATTCCTGCAAAATCCACTGCTTCCGTATTTGACACCGCAGCCTCGTCACTGGAGGGAAAGAAAGTTGTAATGGTGGGACACTTTCCGAACGCGGTAGAAAAGCTGCGCCAGATCTGCGCCCTCACGGTGTTGGAGCGCTCCCCGCGTCCGGGGGATTTGCCGGATTCAGCCTGCGAGTACGTAATGCCACAAGCCGAAGTAGCCCTCATCACGGCTATGACGCTGGCGAACAAGACTATGCCCCGCCTATTGCAACTTTCGAACCAGGCCCGCACCTACTTGATTGGACCTTCCCTCCCCTGCGCCCCGAAAGTATTTGCAGGTAAGGCAAACGTGCTGGCAGGATCAGCTGTAGTAGATGCAAAATGGATCCGGGAGCAGGTAAAACAAGGCAAACCGGTATCGAAGCTAAAACCTGCCCTTGCGGCTTTCGAAATGGAGCTCTAAATGTCTATCCCCGTATCCTTTGACCAACTTGCCGATCTCTTCACCCACTACCCTTGTGCCACCCTAATTACTCTGCGCGAGGGCACGTTCGTAAAGATCATGACCGTGGACCCGGTGCTGAGGGCGAATCGAATAGTGGTTCCCGACGCACGGAAGTCTGTGCTGCTGAACGCAGCTGCTGACCCCCACGTCACGCTTATTTTGCAGCCCGCTCAGCCTCACGGGTGGACACTGATCGTAGACGGGCTCGGCAAGGTGGTCTTGGACAACCTGGAAATCGAAATGGTAAGCGGGATGCTGCATCGACCCCGCTCCCACTCCGACGGCCCTAATCCGCCTCTTACAACAGCTGCGAGCGCAACTGCTGGCCCGTCTTGGCCGACAGATAGGCCGGAGGAACGTCGAAAATAGTAATAGCCCCGGTCTGCCCTTTCGCTGCCAGAGTGTGTACCGCCCGCGCTGAGGCTACCAGCACCGAGCCTGTAAATTCGGGGTTCGAGTCGAGTTTGAGTCCAAAAGTGTATACCTGATCGATTCCTTCCGAGGTGTTACCACTGCGGATCACCTGCCCTCCGTGAGGCATGCCAGAGTGCTTGCGCTCTAGCTCCTCGCGGCTGATGAAATTCACAGTTGTGTCGTAGTCGGCAAAGTAGTTGGGCATGTTCACGATGTCGTGTTCAATCTTCTTCAGGTCGGCGCCCTCTTCGGCCACAACATAGCAGACGCGCCGGTGCATCTGGCGTGCAGACAGGTCTTCGCGCGAACCATTCTGTGCGGCCTCTACTGCCTCAGATACGGGGATCGTATACTGCACGCCCGCAGCTACGCCCTCGACACGACGGATTGCATCACCGTGCCCCTGGGAAATGCCCGGGCCCCAAAAAGTCCAGGTTTTCCCCTGAGGCAAAATAGCTTCTGCCAAAAGCCGATTTAGCGAAAACAAGCCCGGATCCCATCCCGACGAGATCATGGCCAGGTGCCCACTTTTCTTTGCTGCCGCATCCACTGCCGCAAAATACTGGGGAATCTTCGCATGAGTGTCAAAAGAATCTACAGTCGAGAAGAATTGGACAGCCCGGGGCCCAACCTGTTCCATGTCAGTGGCAGAGCCGCCGCAGTTAACACAAATGTCGACCTTCTCGCTCCACTTTTCCATATCAGCTACGGAAGCCACTGGCGTACCCGCAGTTCGTACCGTCGCCGGATCGCGGCGGGTAAAGACTACTACCGGATCCAGATCTTCTGCCTTAGAGGCTGCAAGTTCAACGGCCTTACCCAAATTTCCATACCCATTAATTGCAATTCTAATTTTTTCTGCCACCTTGGCCTCCTAATTTTTTATTTGTAAAAGCTAGACCATGTGGTTGCAATACGCCAGTTAGAACCGAATGATGGACCATTTACCGCTTCCCGCGCGCCGCTGCCACGCGCAATAAGGTTCTTTCAAAGGCAAATTCGGCATCGCGGGAGGCCCCCTTAATTTCCTCTTCCCCCGCAGCCACCGCCTGAATTGCCTCCGCCAAACCTACTTGCGACCAGCCTCTGCCCTCTCGGCGCGCCCGGTCGGCCTGCCAAGGAGCCATTCCTAACTCGCGGGGATTGCGCGCCCCCGAGGAAACTTTCGCAATATTGCGCAGCTTCAATGCCAACGCCGCGATTAGGGCTACCGGCACGGCCCCAGTAGAAAAGCCGTGTCTGGCCAATCCTATCGCCTCACCCGCATTGCCGGCGATCGCCGCATCGGCAATCGCAAACCCCGAAGCCTCCACCCTGTTGCCATAAAATACCTGTACGTCCCGAAGAGTTATGTTCCCTTCTTTATCCGAAAACAGCTGCGCTAGGGTCGCACACATTTCCTGTACGTCACTGCCCAAGGCATCGACGAGTCCCTCAATAGCGGCCGCCTCTACTGACCTTCGTGCCCGCCGCGCATCGGCACGCAGCAGCTCGGCCTTGTCGCGGGCAGTTTTAATTTGGTCGCAAACAACTACCGGGTAGCCGGCCTTGCCAATTGCCTCAAGTAGCTTTTTTCCCTTTTGTCCCTTGGCGTGGCGGGCCATAATCCATACGTCGGGCTCAGGCGATTTTAGATAGGCTAGTAAGTCTTTCGCGAGCGCATCCGACAGCGCTTCTAGGGAGTGGATACGTATGAGTCGCCCTTCGCCAAACAGCGAGGGTGCAGCATGTATACCGAGTTGGCCAGCCTCGTAGGTAGCAGCCTCCACATCTATAACTCCCGCGTTCGGATCTGCCCTGTTCACCAGTTCCCTAATACGTGCCTCTGCCCTATTTGCGAGCAAATCTTCAGGGCCGCGTATGAGCATGACAGGGCTAAGCTGAACTTTGTCCCAGGTTGTTTTTGCCATGGCTTAACCATGCCACGAAGTTCCTCCTTCTTCGTACGCGAAATATCTTGTGAGTGCGAAAAGCAGGCAAATCGAACTGACTAGTAGCGCTACTGCTCCGGCTACCCCGGGCTGCCAGGGCAGAACGGCTCCTGGCAGGGCTGCCACAAAATCCCCCACGGCATCAATCCATGCCCCGGCACCGGAGGCAACCCAGAGGAAAGGACGACACCACCCCCTCGGCAGTAGCGCCCCCACCAAACCGAACAAAGTAACGAATGGGACTGCGGGCGCCGCACATAAATTAGCTATTGGTGCAAGCAAAGTGACGCCTGGCCGCAGCAGTAACAACAACGGGCCAGAAAGGCATCCTGCAGCAAGCGAGGTAGAGAAAGGCCCAGCGAGGGCGCGGGGAAGTAAGTGGGTCAGGGCAGCCTCGAGGGGAGGAGCTAAGGTAAGCACCGCAAATGTTGCGGCCACCGAGAGTGCAAAGCCAATGTCAGCTGCATAAGTTGGAGAAATTGTGAGCATTGCTAGAGAAACCACCGCAAGGGCATTCACTGCTGCCCCAGGCCTTGAAAGTGCTAATCCGACGAGCGCTATTAGCCCCATCGCCCCCGCCCTCAGCACTGATGGCGAGGCCCCAACTAAGATCACAAAACCACCTAGTGCCAATACTGATACGACTATTTTGGCGCGCTTTCGCAGAGCGTGAGCTCCAACCCCAACTGTGCCTACCACTACGGCAACGTGAGTACCTGAAACGGCGGTAAGGTGCGCCAACCCCGAATCTTTTAGGGCCTGGGCCTGCCCCTGCGAAAGGAAACGGCAGTCCCCGAGGGCCATTGCGCTTACTATGGCTGCCGCCCTGGAGTGACCCAGGCGCTCATGCAAATACCTACGTCGAGCATTGGCCCAGCGCGCGAGCAGTGTCTGCTTTCCAAATGCCCGGGGAGGGCCGCAGTGCAGCAAAATTCTGGTTGCCGGCTCCGCCCTCTTCCAGCTGCACCGCGCACGAAGTTTTTGCCCCGGGTGCCCGACAAGTTTTGGACCTAATACTACGGCCCGCTCCGAAACCTTTTTGCCGGACACCTGTGTTACATCTGCCTTTACATATCGCGCGTAGGTACCTGAGCGTACCTCAGAGACCAGTTTCACAGTAACTACCCCGCGCTCGGCCGCTGAAAAGGCCGACTGCTCGCGCTCGGCCTGCTGCAAATAGGCGCCAGCCGAAACAAAGATAGAGGCCGCAGCAACTATAATGATCGCACCGTTTGTGCGCCCGGCATTGTGCTTTTGATGTTTTCCCGCCGGTGCATAGGCAGCCCCAACGATTGTTATAAGGGCCCCCATGCAAAAGGTAATCTGCGCACCGAGCCCAATTCGCGGCGCCAGTAGCGCCAGAGCCCAGGCTGCTCCGAGCGCTGGCAGCAGCCGCAAATCAAGAGTGTTCACACGCAGACCTCGGAACCAATCTTCTTGACCAAGGAAGGACCAATTCCAGAAACATCCTGTAATTCGTCCACAGACTTGAATGGCCCCTCCTTTTCGCGATGGGCAGCTATGCGTCCCGCGAGCGCTGGCCCTATACCATTTAGCTCCTGCAGATCTTTTTCAGTAGCCGAATTCAAATCCACGCAGTCGCTTTTGGCGCCCGCGGCAGATTCAGCTGGTTTTTGCCCTACCTGAGGCACCACAATTTGTTCGCCGTCAGTTAGCGGTTTAGCCAGGTTTATAGCGGCAAGATTGGCGCTCGGCTTCGCGCCTCCCACCTGTTTGATCGCATCGTCGACGCGGGCACCTGCATGCAGGTGCACTAGGCCCGGTTTGCTTACCTCGCCCACCACGTGCACTACCACTTCAGGCTTGCTAGCTGCCGAGGGCGGAGGGGTAGCCGGGTTACCGGTAGCTGGCTGGACCGGCGCTTTCGCCTCACCCGGATTGTCAATGGCTGAGCCGATTCCGCACACTATAGCGATAGTGGCAATTACCAACCCCAAGACGAGCGCAGAGGTAGGACCGGGCAGTAGCCGCAGCCGAGTTCGCATAGGCGTCTCGGGCTGCGGCCTAACTGTATTGAACGCCGCACTGGCCAAAGTTTGCACCGGGATCTTCTTCATAGTGCCCAATGTAAGTTTTCCCGCGACAGCATTGGGCGTAAATTGATCCCGGCTGTGGATACCGCCTTTTAATCTTGCTGTGGATAACTAGGGCAGTGCACCAGTGCGGCCCTGAGGACCCTCGTCTGCCCCGGCTGGAGCAGCGGCTCGTCTGCAACCTCTGCCCTGTTGAACGCATTGGTCATAAAATGGCACGGCTCCATAGCGAATGACTTACCGGGACGATAGCGCAGAGTATCGCCGGTGAATATGTGCACGATGCCGCACCCCAGCCTGCCACCTTCTAGTAGCCCCTCCAGGGTGGTAACAGAGCCGTCGGGATGCGTTAGCCTTGTGCGCACCACCCCGTCAGGATCCGGGACGAGGTTGGTGTAGGCAAGATCTATCCCAGCCAGCCCTTCGAAGGCGATCTGCCGGTTCCCATTCCGGTCCACAAATGCTTCTTTGCCTGGAACGGGAATTAGCGCCTCATCGACCTTCACCTGAGTGCGAGCAGGAATATCGACTTTGGCTTCGCCCTCGCCCTGGTAAGCCAGGTAGGGATGCCAGCCCAAACCCACTTTAATGGCCTGTTCGGCACAGTTGGTGCAGCGCAATTCCAGCTCGAGCCGACCTCCCTCGCGAAGAGTGTAGGTAGCCTGCAACTTGGTCGGCCAAGGGTAGCCGGGAACACCCTGGTTATGGGCTTCTATCGTAATAGAATCTGCGCGCCGGCCCACTAACTCAAAATTGGCGGAGGCGTACAGCCCGTGTAGCGCCTCGCGCAACCCAGAGGGATCCGCCCCAAGGTCGTATTCTTTGCCGCCAAAGCTGTAGCGGGCATCTTCAATTCTGTTAGACCAGGGGGCCATCAGTGCCGCGCGGTAGCCGTCCAGAGACTGCAGCTCCTGTTCGTTCCGGTAGCCGTCTAACAGCTCCCGGCTCCGACCCTCGGATTCTATAACCCAGCTTGTAACAACACCCCTAAATGCGGAAATGCTAGCGCGCGCATCGGCGCATGTGATAACCCAATCGTTCATGGCACCAGAGTAATGCCCCGGGTCGAAAAAGTTAGAAAATACTAAGAATTAGTGTTCAGCAGGCCTCGAGCGGCACTTTTCAGTAGAGTGGTCGGTGAGTACGCGACAAACAGGAGACAAACGTGTCGGATTTTGTTCCCCCCGGGCAACACAAGGCCTCTCAGCCCTTGCCCCAAAGCAGTGCTAATACACACTCGCCCTCCGGGCAGCCTCCTGCCAACTACGGCAACTATGCTAGGCAGCAAGCCCCCTCGGGGCCTTTGAACTACCGCCAGTTGAGGCCGGGCATTGTTCCGTTGCGCCCGCTCACTGTAGGCGACATCCTGAGCGGGATTTTCGAGCTCATCCGCAAAAATCCCAAGACAGTTTTTGGGCTTGCCTTCACCGTTTCCATAGTGCTACTGGCAATTTCTATTCCCGTCACCTTAGTTGCTAACCACCTCTTGCCCGCAGATTTTATGAAGGGCTCGGAGTCCTCACTCACCTTTGGGTATTTCGATTCGCTAAGTAGCTGGATCCCCTCCACCATTGGCTCCTATCTACTTATCCCACTAATGGTCTTCGTTGTCATAAAAGCGATTGAGGGCAAAAAGGTGTCCATGTCGGAGACATGGAATGCTGTAAAAGGGTCAATCTGGCGGTATATTGGCGCCTCCCTCCTGCAGGGATTGGTAGTGATTGCAGTATTTGGACTATTGGTTGGAGTAGTGTTGCTCATTGGTTACGCATCAGGCGGTTTTAACTCATCTTCCGCTGCGGTGCTTATAGGGGCAGCAATCATTCCTTTCCTACTGCTGGTGGTTGTGGTATATCTGCTGGTGTTCCGCTTCAGCTTCTACGGACAGGCAATCGTAGTCGAGGGCGCAGGCGTAATTGGATCTTTCAAACGCAGCTGGAACCTTCTGAAAGGCCAATATTGGAGGGCGCTGGGCATCTCGCTGCTCGGCCAGCTAGTGATTTCAGTGATCACCACCGCAATCCTCAGCCCGGTAGCACTGATTGCCGGCATTATTGGTGCGGCCACCGGCAGTACTGGTGACTTTGGCGCTATGCAGACAGCAATGTTTGTAACGCAGATCGTAGCCACACTTATTGCGGGTGTCATCACCTTGCCTCTAAGCACTGCGCTCTCCTCGATCTTGTACACCGACGTGCGCTTCCGCAAAGAAGGCTTGGACGTGGCACTTATTCAACAGGCTGCAAAGTCCGCTCGATGATCTTTACGTATCTGCCGCTAGTTGAGCCCTCCCCCGACGAGGCGCGGGACGCACTTGCCCGCGAACTGGAAAAACCAGTTTATTTCGACCTGCGCGCCACGCTGCAAAAGCTGCTGAACCAGATTTTAGGCAAACTACAAATTGACTCGCTAGGCGACTTTTCGCTGGGTAGCGTGCTTACGATCTTGGTCATTGTTGTTCTCGCACTCATAGGGTTTTTTCTACTGCGTCGGATACTCCGCAATCGCAAACAAACCGCGACCGAATCTACCGCCCTTGTAGATCCCACCATTCCCGCTGCAAGCTATGCGGAGCGTGCCGAACAGGCTCTGCAAACTGATCCCGCCTCCTCAGTGCAGGAAGCTTTCCGCGCTATTGCGCAAAAATGCGTAGAACGTAAGCTCATCGAGGTCGAGGCAGGGCAAACTGCGGGCGAAGTATCAAGGGCTCTAGCGGCCATCTTTCCCTCCCTAGCGCAGCGCATCCAGAAGGTAACCAACTCCTTCGACATTGCCACCTACGGGCAGGCCAATCTTATTACCGCCACCCACGCAGTCGAGGCCTTAGACCTCTACCGCAACCTTGCGAGCGCCCAAGCTGAAGGTAACGCTAGCGCCGGTAGCTCTATGCCGGTGCCGGCTTCCATCAGGGGGGTTAAATGAGCGTGGCAACTCCGGTAGGGCACAGCCCCAAAACTATTTGGCGTTCTGCCACCGCCTGGGTAGCCGCCTCCTTAGTTTTACTTGCGCTCGGCGTTGTGGCACTGTGGCCGAGTTCACCTTCTATTGCTCTAGATCCGCAAACGCCCAATGCCTCAGGGGCCCAGGCACTCGCCCAAGTACTGAAGCAAAAGGGGGTAACGCTTACAGTTGCTCGCTCTGATTCGGACATGAAGAAGCAACTGAAAACCGACGCTGCCGCCACGGTTGTGGTAACGGATACTGGAGCCGGAATAGGCCGAGCAGTGCCCAAGTTACTGCAGCGTGCAAACGTAAAAAGAGTCGTTTTGTTAGCCCCTGCGGAGAAAGTACTAAAACAGCTCAACACTGGGCTAGTTCCGGCCGGAGATACAGTTGCCCTCGCTGATCCTCCCGCCCACTGCCGTGGCATTTTCGGAAAAGCCAAGCAACTTTCTATCTTTGGGGAAGGCTATAAACCCGAAAAGGAAACTGAACAGGGTACCTTCCGGTGTCTAAGCTCACCAGATGCAGCTCAGGTATTTTTACTCCCAAAAACTTCAAAGCACCCCCAGCTTCTGGTACTTGGAAACGCGAAGTCCTTTTCCAATTCCGCGATCCTCGAAGAGGACAACGCTGCGGCTGCCCTAGCAGCTACCTCCCCCACTAACAGGGTCGTCTGGTATTCGCCCACCCAAAACGGCGACGCTCCCATCTCCGGTGCCGACCAGCTCAAGCCGGTAAATTTGCTACCGAAATGGTTTGCGCCCGCCCTCGCGCTGCTGGCATGGGCGTTCCTGCTATTTGCTTTTTATAAGGGACGCCGTTTTGGCAGGCTTGCTACAGAGGAGTTACCGGTCATCGTGAAGGCCTGCGAAACCACCCAGGCCTTGGGCCGCATGTATGCCTCGAGCAAAGACTACAGGCAGATGATTGCCACGCTCCAAACGGAGCTGCGTCCTCGTCTTTCTACCGCACTCTTCTTGCCTTCCTTGGCTTCGAAAGAAGAACTGCTCACAGCGCTCACTCGAAAGACCAGACGGCAAAAATCTGACCTGGCCTATCTGCTCTATGGCTCCCCTAACTCTGAATCCGAAATGGTATCAATGGCGCGTGGCCTCACCGCCCTCGAACAGGAGGTAATCCGTGAACGAAACTAACGCCCGCGAGGCAATGATCCGCGTGCGCTCCGAGGTCGGCAAAGCCGTTGTCGGTCAAGAAGGAGCCATCACAGGCCTGCTTATTGGCCTACTTACCCGGGGACACGTCCTCTTAGAAGGGGTGCCGGGAACGGGCAAGACCCTACTCATTCGCTCTCTTGCCAAAGCGCTGTCAGTAGACTTCTCTAGAATCCAGTTCACTCCGGACATGATGCCTGGGGACGTTACCGGGTCACTTATTTATGATCAGGAAAAGAAGGATTTTACGTTCCGCCCTGGCCCCGTGTTCACCAACCTGCTCCTAGCCGACGAAATTAACCGCACCCCGGCAAAAACCCAGTCGGCGCTGCTAGAAGCAATGGCAGAACGACAAGTTTCCGTTGGCGGGCAGCCGCGCAAACTCGAAACTCCTTTTATGGTTGCGGCCACGCAGAACCCGATCGAATACGAAGGAACCTATCCGCTACCAGAGGCACAGTTGGACCGTTTTCTACTCAAAGTCCAGATGCCTGCCCCAGAGCGAGAACAAGAAATTGAAATAGTGCGTCGGCATGCCGAGGGTTTCAATCCCGCTGATCTAGACGGCGCCGGCCTGCAACAGGTGGCTTCTGCAGCCGACATCGAAGAGGGCGCAAGGCAGGTAGCACAGGTGCAAGTCAGCCCCGAAGTAACCGCCTACATTGTGGATATTGCCCGCGCAACCAGGCAGGCGCCGTCACTGTCGCTAGGCATGTCACCTCGCGCCGCCACTGCCCTGCTTGCTTCTTCAAAAGCCTGGGCCTGGCTTTCTGGACGCGATTTTGTTACTCCTGACGACGTGAAGGCGCTGGTGCAACCAACCATCGCCCACCGCTTGGCATTGCGCGCTGAGGCCGAACTGGAAGGGGTATCGGTAGACGCAGTCCTTGCCAGCGCACTCGATTCGGTGCCGGTTCCACGATGAGTATTTCCTGGCGCGGCCCACTGCTACTTGTCCTAGGCCTCTTGCCCCTATTTTTCTTCCCCTCCTACTGGCTCGTTTACGCACTGCTTGCCATTGTGGTGGTAGCGATTGGGGCAGACTTACTCGTCGCTGCCTCACCTCGAAAATTGCAGTTTGAGCGCGTAGAGTCGGATCCGCTCCGGGTGGGAGAAACTGGCGAGGTAGGTCTCAAACTAACGCTCCCCGCCGGGCGGAAGATGCGAGGGCAAGTGCGCGACGCGTGGCCCCCCAGCGTTGGAGCTGAAGACAATCGGCATTCCTTCGTGCTGACTGCTGGCAGGCAGGTCAAGGTGCAAACGTCCGTTACTCCCAAAAAGCGGGGGCTAACCCACCCAGATCTGGTGACGGTTCGCTCTTGGGGCCCTGCCCACCTAGCGTGTAGGCAGGTGTCGTTTAGGCTGGAAGGCTCCCTACAAGTTTTACCCGAATTTCCCTCGCGCAAACATTTGCCCGCGAAATTAGCCCAGTTGCAAGCCGTAGAAGGGCGCGCCAAGTCCAGGCAGCGCGGTCAAGGCACGGAGTTCGACTCACTGCGCGAATGGGTAGATGGTGACGACGTCCGCTCTATCGACTGGAGGGCGAGCGCCCGCTCTTCTGACATTGTTGTGCGGACTTGGCGTCCAGAACGCGACAGGCGCATATTGGTGGTCATCGATACTTCGAGGCTCGCTGCGGGACGAGTAGACGACATTCCCCGCCTTGATTCTCAGCTAGACGCTGCACTATTGCTGGGGGCGGTAGCTGGAAGGGCCGGCGACCACATTGGGTTTTTAGCTGGGGCTCAGGCCGTTGAAGCCTCGGTCACACAGACCACCCGAACGAATGTGTTGGCTGATTTCTCCAAGGCCATGATGAACCTAGAGGCCGACCTAGTAGAAGCGGATTGGTCTAAGCTTGCCGCCGCTACTATTGCGAACTCCCCACAGCTCTCACTTTTGGTCTTGCTCACGCCGCTCGAGCCAGTAGCTGCAGCTGAAACGCTGCTTCCCACACTTGCACATTTGGCTAAACGTTACCGGATAGTGATCGGCTCCGTGTCCGACCCCGAGGTCGAGCGCATGCGCCTGGCCAACTCCGATGCGCCGCAGGTATACGCTGCTGCTGCAGCCGCTAAGAGCAAGCTCAGGCGCCAAAAACTGAAGCGAGCTATAGCTCAATTTGGAGTGCAGGTTATTGACGCTCCCCCCGAGGACGTACCTACCCAGCTAGTGGACCACTATCTGGCTCTCAAATCCAAAGGATTGCTGTAGAGCGAGTTATTTATGTACGTGTACTACCGTGCCGACCTCGCCAAAGTCGAACAGCTCTTTGGCTTGGCTCGGAGGTAGCTGCACACACCCGTGGGAGCCTCCGAAACCAACTCCGGGCCCGAACTGCTTCTGCCAGTAGGCGCCATGTATTGCGTAGGAGTAGTGCCAGTACATTATCCATGGCACATTCGGGGCCCGGTAAGCTAGGGATCCGTCGTCGTTGTAGCCGACCATGGTTTGTATTGGACGTTTGAGGTACACCTTGTAGGTGCCTTCGGGCGTGGGATATTTGGGGCTGCCAGGGACCATCAGGTAGGGGCCAGCCATCTTGTTAGCTCCTGAATACGCCGAGATAGTGTAGTCGGTCAGGTTGATGTCGAACCATTTTTCTTCTTTCGCTGCCTGGTAAGGCAGCTTTTCGGCGCCTGGGGCAATAACCTTTTCTTCCCACTTTGCTGGCAGCGTTGCCATTTCGAGGGAATCAGAAAAATCTGTCCCCTGCGGGAGCGCTTTTGCTATCGCTTTTGCTAGCGCATCTAGATTCTGTACTTTGGTCCCGTCTACTTTCTGTTGCCTAACCTGAGTTACCTGACCAGCTTCGGTAACGTTCCGGATGCCATTTTGGGGAGCTTTAGCCACTTCTTTTTCTTTTTCGGCGAGCCACTTGGATATTTTTTTGGGGTCAGCACTAGCCTTTTTTGGGGCTTTCTCCGTTGGCGAGGCTACCCAAGAAAGCTTGTCGGCAGCAGTGGGTTCGATAGTTTTTCCCTGGGTGGTTAGAGTGATTTTTACCGGGGCAAATTTGTTTGCCGAAGCCACGTACTCTTGCAGGCTGGCTGCAGAATTCAGCGGTTGAATCTGGCCTGGCTGGGTGTTTACGCGCAAACTGCTACCAGCATTCAGAGCATTTTTCAGACCTTTTTCGAGGGCGCTCGGGGCTACTCCCCGGCCAGGTTTTCCGCCCGTTGCCCGAAGTTTTTGCCCCTCAACAACAAGCTTTGGTTCCACGGGGGCCACATAATCTTTGGTGAGGCTCGCAGCAGCAGAATCTAACGCAGCTTTGTCAAAAGTAACTGCTACGGGTATTACTTTCCCTGTAAACGGCACGGTTATGAAATCGCTCCAGGACCGTCCAGCAATCATTTTACTAGCTGTTTCAACCGCATCTACTTTCGCACCCAATTCCTTCTGGGTGAAGTGCTTTTGGCTCACCGCCTGCCCGTGGGCAGTTATTCCAATGTCTTTTGTGGCGTTTCGAACCAGCGGCCGGATTTGTTTGGTATTTTTCCCTGCCACTGGCTGCCCAGCTATTGTTTGCCCCGGCAGTCCCTTGTCGTGAAAGTAGAAGACATACCCTGCGCCGGCTACAGCTACCAGCAAAAGAAATACTGGCAGCAAAATTTTTACTCGTCTACCCATGTAACTACCTAACCCGGATTTCGCGATCTTCTTGCCAGGCCCTAGCTATGTCTCCGTCCTGACCGTGGTTGTAGGCATATCGGCCTATCCCAAAGACGTAGACGAAAAAAAGTACTTCTGCAACAATCCCGATGCCGACCCTTACTGAAGTCGGCAGGGCCGAGGGAGTGACGAAACCCTCCAAGGCCCCACAGATGGAAAGTACTACAACAAGTCCCATGGCTATGCCCACCACGGTTCGCCCCGCCTGCGCCAATGCCTCTGATCTAGTGCGAGGGCCGGGGCTTATCCACGACCAGCACAGGTACAGCCCGACTCCCCCTGCCACGAAGATACAGGTAAGTTCCAAAGTGCCGTGGGGCAGCAAGAGCCCAAAAAACTTTGCACCTGCCCCATGGTTAATCATGATGGCCCCGCTGACAGCCACATTTGCGACGTTTTGAAAGAGCATGTACAAAACCGGCGCCCCTAGCACTCCCATGGCTATGCAGAGGGCCGCAACCCACGAATTATTTACCCACACCTGGAACGAAAAGTGCGATGCAGCATACGTGCGATAGTAGTTTTCAAAATCCTGTTCTACCAGCTGTTTGACCATTTCTGGAGTGCCTACTGCGGCCTCGAGCTTTGGATCGGCCACTATTCGTGCGCCGATGAACACTGCCAATACGAGCGAAGCGGCCATGGTAGATAGCCACCAGTAGCGCAGCCTGTAAAGAGCAGCCGGCAGGGTCTGAGTAAAAAAATGTCCCACAAGTTTTAACGATGGGGTTCTGCTGGCACCCATCTTCCTGCGCGTCTTCGCGAGCAACATAGACAAAGAAGCCACCAGGGTAGGATCTGGCTCATTCGAACGCAACTGCGATAAGTGCGTACTCACGCGTTGGTAGAGCTCCACTGCTCTGTCTGCTTCGTCGGCATCTAGGTGGGACTTCTTTAAAAGCCCCTCCAATTCCCGCCAGCTGCGTTGGTGCACGTTCGCGTAAGCATCAATGTCCATGCCCCTACCCTATCTAACCTGTATGCTCGAAGGCGTGGCGAATAACCAAACTGACGAACTTGTTGTAGGCGAGGGCGTGGCTCTGCTGATTCCGCCGGCATCCGCGCTCGTACGAATCATGTGCGGAATAGTGGACGTAATCGTCTATGTTCTTGCCTCCGTTGCAATATTTTTACTATTTCCTACCTTTGGCAGCTCCTTCGACGCGGCACAGGTAAAGTCCATCCTAATTCTGTTAGTAGCCTGCACCACCGTCATCTTTCCAGCTACCGTAGAATCGCTAACTCACGGCAAATCACTCGGCAAGCTCATTGGCGGCATGCGCGTGGTTCGCATAGACTCCGGCCCCATAGTGTGGCGGCAATCTCTGACCCGAGCACTGATCGGCGTGGTGGAAATCTGGGGCTTTGGCGTACTCTCAGTTGTATTCGTCCTGTTTAACAAGCGATCGCGACGCCTTGGCGACATAGCTGCTGGAACCTACGTGATCAATGAACGGCGACCGCTCCGCATTCCCTCGCCCCCGGCGATGCCTGCACACCTCGAAGCTTGGGCGCGCAGCACCGACCTGGGGGGAATCAGCCCCGCCTTAGCAATATCGATGCGCCAGTTCCTCGCCCGCAAAAACCTACTTACTTCCGAGGGCGGATCCGCACTAGCTGGCCAGCTTATGCGACAAGTTCACCAGGCGGTACTACCCCGGCCCCCACAGGCCCCGCCCGAGCAAATTATCTCGGCTCTGCTCGCAGAACGCACTCGCCGTGAAACCGAAAGGCTCAACGCCGAAGAGACAATGCGTGAGCGCGTGCTAGCGGACTAATAAAACAATTGGGTGGGAGCCGGAAAGCTCCCACCCAACAAATTTTGCTTCGCCTACTTTGGCAACACCACATTCACCAACTTAGGGGCTTTTACAATTACCCGCCTAGGCTCAGCACCCGCCAAAGCCTCCTTTACGGCGTCGGTAGCAAGAGCAGCTTCCTGCAGATCTTCAGCCGAAATAGACGGCGATACCGACAGGCGCTCGCGGACCTTGCCCTGGATCTGCACGATGCAGGTCACCTCGTCCTCTTCAAGCAGAGACTCGTCGGTGACAACTGGGAACGGCACGCGAGCAATGGAGCCCTCGTGCCCCAGCATCTGCCACAGTTCTTCGGCAATGTGGGGCGCCACAGGTGAAAGCATAAGCACCAAAGGTTCGATGGCCTTGCGCGATACGCGTTTCTGCCCTGTCAGGTGGTTATTTAACACGATCATCTTGGCGATGGCAGTGTTGATGCGCATGTTGTCGTATTCAACAGTCACGTCAGCGATAGTGCGCGCCAGCAACTTGGCGGTAGGCCGATCCAGCTCCTCGTCGGTAACGGTGAGCTCACCAGTCTCTTCATCTAGCACATTGCGCCACAGCCTCTGCAAGAACCGCTGAGAACCAACCACCGCTCGAGTTTCCCAAGGGCGAGACATATCCAAAGGCCCCATAGACATTTCGTAGAGCCGGAAAGTGTCTGCACCGTATTCGGAGCACATGTCGTCTGGAGTGACAATATTTTTTAAGGACTTGCCCATCTTGCCGTACTCCTGGCTCACCGGCTCCCCCTTGTAGGTGAAACCGGATTGCTCGTCGCCTTCAACCTCGTCGGCCGGCACATACTGGCCCCGCGAGTCAGTGTAAGCGTATGCCTGCACATACCCTTGGTTGAAGAGCTTATGGAACGGCTCAGAAGAGGACAAATACCCGAGGTCGAAGAGCACCTTGTGCCAGAAGCGGGCATACAACAAGTGCAGTACAGCGTGCTCTACACCGCCCACGTACAGATCGGTACCGCCGGAGGCTCCCTCAGAACGCGGCCCCATCCAATAGGCTTCATTTTCTGGGGCCACAAACTCTTCGGCATTGTTCGGATCCGTGTAGCGTATCTCGTACCAGCACGAACCAGCCCAGTTGGGCATTGTATTCGAATCGCGGTGGTATACCTGTTCGCCCTCGCCTAGGTCCAAACGCACCGACAACCAGTCTTTAGCCCGTCCGAGAGGAGGCTCTGGCTCGGAGCGGGAATCGTTGGGATCAAACACGCGAGGGTTAAAGTCTTCCAGCTCGGGCAAGGTTACCGGCAGCATCTGCTCCGGCAGAGCGTGCACGCGCCCGTCCTCGGAATAAACCACGGGGAATGGCTCACCCCAATAGCGCTGGCGGCTAAACAACCAGTCGCGCAGGCGGTAAGTTGTGGCAGCGTGCCCGTGCCCACTCTGCTCTAGCCAAGCCACCATGGCTTTTATAGCTTCCTGCTTATTTTTTCCGTTCAAATCGAGCGCTTCGTTCGCCGAATTCATCAGTACCCCGTCGCCAGTCCACGCCGCCTCAGAGGCATCAAACCCCTCGGCGGGCGAAATAGTAGTGACGATGTCCAAATCGAACTTCTTGGCAAAGGCAAAGTCGCGCTCGTCGTGAGCGGGCACTGCCATGATCGCCCCGGTACCATAGCCCCATAGCACGTAGTCGGCCACAAAGACCGGGATATCGTTGCCTGTGACCGGGTTTTTGGCATAGATACCCGTAAAGACACCCGTCTTCTCGGTTGCGTCCCCACGTTCTTCTGTAGTTTTAGCGGCCGCCTGGAGACGATAGGCCTTTACGGCCTCAAGTGGCGTTGCCGCCCCGCCGGTCCAAGCCTGGCGCGTTCCCTCGGGCCAACTAGCAGGCACGTGCAAATCTTCATTTTGCGGATCAGCATCCCCCAGCAGTGGGTGCTCGGGAGCAATCACCATAAACGTGGCCCCGAACAGGGTGTCGGGGCGGGTAGTGTAGACCTCTAGTGAAGACACCTCCGAACCGGCTGCATTAGACAGTTCAAACGTCACGTTCGCCCCGTGCGATTGCCCAATCCAGTTCTCTTGCATGGCCCGCACTTTGTCGGGCCAATCGATGGTGGCCAGATCCTTAGTTAGCCGGTCCCCATAGGCGGTAATGCGCATCATCCACTGGCGCAGCTTGGAAGCGAAAACCGGGTAGTTGCCGCGTTCAGAGCGCCCCTCTGAAGTGACTTCCTCGTTAGCAAGAACGGTCCCCAACCCGGGACACCAATTGACCGGGGCGTAAGAAACGTAGGCCAACCTGTAACTGTCGATTATGTCGGCCTGTTCCTTCTTGGTGAGCTCCCCCCAAGCACGCCCATCCGGTGTAGGACGCGAGCCGTCCTCGAACTGGCTAATCAAAGTTTCAATTGGGCGTGCCCGCCCCTTGGTCCCCTCGCGGTTGTCGGCATCCGGGTCATACCAGGACCCAAAAATCTTCAAGAAAATCCACTGGGTCCACTTCACGTAGTCACTGTCGGTGGTGGCGAAGCTGCGACGCTTGTCGTGGGACAAGCCAATCCGGCGCAGCTGGCGGTTCATGTTGGCAATATTTTGCTCTGTCGTGATGCGCGGGTGCTGGCCAGTAGTTATTGCATACTGTTCCGCGGGCAGGCCAAAAGCGTCGTACCCCATGGTGTAGAGGACATTTTTCCCCTGCATTCGCTGGTAGCGAGCTACCACATCGGTTGCAATGTAGCCCAGCGGGTGGCCCACGTGCAGCCCCTTACCGGATGGATAGGGGAACATGTCCAGGAGGAAATAAGGGTCCTTTTTTGCGAGTGGGCCGGCCAAATCCCCTACCGGGTTGTCGGCGGCGAAAGTATTCTCTGCCTCCCACTTGTCTTGCCATTTGCTCTCAATTTGGCCAGCAAGCTCGGCGGTGTACCGGTGCGCAGTAACGTCTGCCATGAATCTTGTCTCCTCCTTGCGGAACTACCGCATCAATCCTAGGACATTTGGGGCCAGCGGCTGAAACTAGCCCACACTATGGGGCAGGTTTTCATATGATTGGTAGGAAGATCCAAGGAGGCAAATTGTCCGTTTTTACCGAAATTATCGACGGGAATATTCCAGGCACTTTCGTCTACGCCGACGATGTGGCAGTAGCATTTATGACCATTGAGCCAGTAAACGCCGGACACACTTTAGTAGTTCCGCGCGCCGAGGTCGAAAGCTTTTGGCAGGCAGACGAGAAAACTTTCGCGCACCTGGCCGTAGTTGCAAAACGCATCGCAGCAGCCCAGCTACAAGCTTTTGATTGCAAACGGGCGGGCTTGGTGATTGCCGGATTCGACGTGCCCCACTTGCATTTGCACGTAATCCCCGTCCACGGCGAGGGCGAACTCAACCTTGCCAAGGCGAATAAAGCTACTCAGACCGAACTAGACGCGGCCGCAACCAAGTTGCGTTCGGCACTAGCGGAAATTGGTTTTTCCAAACTGGTACCTAAGGATATGCACAAGCTTAGCTAACTGACTGGAGCGCAAAAAACGGCGGCGGCCACCGGGTCGCCGACCGTTTTTTCTGTGCCTTCCACCCGGATCGTTACAGTGCCCGCATAAGGTTTGCGTTCCACTACTTGCACCTGTAGCCCGGGGGTCAATCCTTGCGAAAGAACTTCTTTCAGCAGCTGCGTGTCGTCGTCGCTGACGCGTTCGACTAGCACCCTCTGCCCCGCGCTAAACTCGGTGAGCCTTTTCCACCCAGTATCCTCAACTGTCCCGTCGGCGCCCGGGATGGGATCGCCGTGAGGGTCGCGGCTGGGGTGGCCCAAAGCTTTGTCTATGCGCTCGAGCAACCTTTGCGTTACCGCATGCTCTAGAATCTCGGCCTCCTCGTCGACCTCGTCCCACCTGTAGCCCAGGGTTTCCACTAGAAACGTCTCGAGCAAGCGGTGTTTTCTAACGAGTTGAACGGCTAAAGAGTACCCCTTTTCTGTAAGCCCTATGCCGCGGTAGCGCTCGTGTTCGACCAATCCCGAATCAACTAGACGACGCACATTTTCCGAGGCCGTCGATGGAGCCACATTCATAGCTGCAGCTAGAGCATTTGTGCCCACACGGGCTTCTTCAAATTCGGTCGCAGAATAAATGTATTTCAAATAATCTTCGGCCATCGGGGAAAGTTCCATTACAACACCAACGCAATCTGATCGGCCATTGCAAACACTACTATCACGGCGATAAGCAAGTAGGAAATTATTGCGGGCGCCCACGGGTAGGCCGCCAAAAAACGCGCCACAGGCGCCTGCGGCCACACCCGCACAGCCCCTCGCCCAATCAGCATCATTGCCAAGCCAATCGAGACCACCCACACCGCCAAACAGTAGGGGCACAAGGTTGCAAACACGGCTATGGACACGTACAGGAAATAACAGACGACAGCTAGTGCCCCGATGCCCGTCAAGGCCCCAATTATCCAAAATAGGCGCGGCAGCTCAGCCTTTGCCAGCAGCGCCAAGCCAACCCCAATAGCGGCCGCGAAGAGGGCGGTCCCCACAAGCGCGTTGGGAATTCCAAGCAGGTGGGCCTCGGCAGAGCCGAGAGACTTGCCGCAACCCACTAGCGGGTTGAGGTCACACGCTAAAGTGGCCTGTGGGTTGGCAAGGTGGCTCAATTCAGCCTGTACCAAGGCCATGGAGGCCGCCAAACCGACTCCTGACAAAATCAGGAACGACACAGCCCAGACCGTACTGGTTCGCTTCTTCACGTCATCTCCAAAAAGTATTTTTCCTTGGCCCATTTTAGCCGGCCCGGACAAATACTACCCGACGCGATGGATGTCACAGGGATGTAGTTTGCGCTAATTCCAACTGGAGCGCTAAAGTAGTTTCCGGACGTTTTGAGAAACAAACGCCTGCGCCATTAGCTCAATTGGCAGAGCAGCTGACTCTTAATCAGCGGGTTGGGGGTTCGATTCCCTCATGGCGCACTGGGCCTTGGGTTCTCACGACCAAAGGTCCTCCTCGCGCCATTAGCTCAATTGGCAGAGCAGCTGACTCTTAATCAGCGGGTTGGGGGTTCGATTCCCTCATGGCGCACTTTTCCCGGCCTAGGGCCGGGATATTTTTTTATCTACACTGGATTGATTTTGTGGCTTCACTAGAAAAACAACTCTCTGAGCTCGTGCAGAAAAGCCCTCTTTCGGGCAAATGTGCCGCCGAAGCACTGCGCTTGCTGCTCGCCCTCGCCAATGCCCCTGCCCCTCTTGTAGAAATAGCCGGACCATGTTGCCCCACCCCGGAACTTGTGAATTGGCTCGGCATCTCTAGGCAGGGCATACACAAGGGTGCCAAGGAGCACAGAATAGTTGCAATCCAGCTAGGACGCACCTGGTACTACCCGACTTGGCAGATGCGCCCCGACCGCGCCCTGGACAAAAATGTCGCCAAAGTGCAGGCAGTTCTGCGCGAAAAGATGGGACCTATCGAGGCGGCACAGTGGTGGGTTAGTGGCGATGAGGCACCTTGCAAAGCCATCTTTAATGGTCAAGCAGAGGGCGTCTTAGCTCGCGCCAGAGCGGCCCTTTCAAAAGGGGAGCCCCAGGTACAAGCCTAGAGCCCCAGTTCCTTGCGCAAACGGCCCACGTGCCCTTTTGCGCGCACGTTGTACATCGCCACTTTCACCTTCTGATCCTTGCCTACCACCACGGTTGAGCGAATGACTCCGCGGACCACTTTGCCGTAATTTTTCTTTTCTCCAAAAGCTCCAAACTTCTTCATTACTTCTTTGTCTGGGTCGGAGGCTAGCGGGAAAGAAAGTGATTGTTTTTCGGCAAATTTGTCGAGGGCGGAGATTTTGTCTGGGCTTACGCCTACAACTTCGTATCCAGCGCCTTGCAGGGAGGCGAGAGAGTCGCGAAAATCGCAAGCTTCCGTGGTGCAGCCTGGGGTGTTAGCTCGCGGGTAGAAATACACGATCACCCCATTTTCGGAGTTTTCGAGTTCAGTTTTCAGTTGGAACGTTTCCCCACCAGCGCACTCTAATGTGAAATCGGGGGCCAGTTGGCCTACTTCTAGTCGCATGGTTTTCCTTTCTGAAAAGCGACGGTGGCTCCCCACCAGGGGCCGCCGAGCTTTGCTAACGGAGCAAGTTTAGCGGGGTCTACTAGACCGTCACGAGCAAGTATTTCTTCAGCTATGTGTATAGCTTGAACAGTCCCAAAAGTCAGCACTGCTCCCCCAACCTGGTAGGTGCCATGCACCGTACATTCCATACTCGCTCGGACTCCCTCCAAAATTGGCGCATTCACCGCCTGCCCCGGCTGCCAGCTGAGTCCTAGCTGAAGTGCCTCTGAAACGTCGGGGGGAAGTTCCTTAGAACTTTGCGATACCAGCTCTTTTTGGTCTGTACTAGCAAAGTTGACGGCAAAAGCGCCCTCGCGCAGAGCATTGTGGTAGGTGTCCTTCGGCCTACGCGAACTAAACTGCACGATTAGCGGCTCTGTAGAGGCCACCGAAAAGAGCGCGTAAGGAGCTAAATTTACCCCCTCGGCCTGGTTGTACGTCGATATCCAGGCTATTGGACGAGGGACAACTAGCGACATAGACAACCTGTAGAAGTCTTTCGCCGTACACTGACTTGCCTCAAAAGTTCTATACACATCTACCTTCCTACCGAGGCCAAGTTTACCTTCCAGGGCGCAAAACGGCCCGAAGACAAACTCAAGGATTTACGAAAGAGATAGAAACACTCTTCAGTCAAGAACTAACGAATCGCCTTACCAGATATACGGCCTCTGAAGTGCGGGCTAGAAGCGCGCTATGGAGGACTTTTGTGTCACGCACTGTGTCACGCTGTTAACCATTTTTGTATTATTGCTGGTCAGAGCGTTATTTTTGGTGCGCGCGGGGGGACTTGAACCCCCACGTCGTAAGACACTGGAACCTAAATCCAGCGCGTCTGCCAATTCCGCCACGCGCGCAAGACCTAGATAACCATACCAGCGCTATGGCCCTGGAACCAAAATACAGGCAATGGTTATCGCCACATTCTTAGGCAACATTCCTCTGCTGCCTGCGAGCCTTCACAATTGTGGCTTCGGCTACTACCTGACTGCCCCGGTAAACAACTAGCGACTGCCCCGGTGCTACAGCCCGCACAGCCTCTTCGAGCTCTGCCACAAATCCGCCCTCACAACGAGAAATTGTTGCTGGAACCTGAAGCCCGTGGGCGCGGAACTGGATCTTTGCTCCGGGCCCGTATACCTGCTCTGCCATGGATACAACATCGGTACATTCGATCTGATCTACCGACAGCAATTCCGCTGGGCCCACCACAACCTGGTTTGACTTGGGGCGAGTTTCTAACACGTAGCGAGGGCGGCCGTCCTCAGCAGGAACGGTGAGGCCCAATCCCTTGCGCTGACCCACCGTGTAACCGTAGTAGCCTCGGTGACTGCCCAGTACTTTGCCCTCGGAATCTACTATTTGCCCTTCCTTTTCACCTAGCTTAGAAGCCAAAAAATTTCTAGTGTTTCCATCTGGGATGAAACAAATATCGTATGAGTCAGGTTTGTTAGCCATAATCAGCCCCCGCTCGGAAGCCTCGGCGCGCACTAGCGCCTTCGACGGCACGTCACCCAGCGGGAACATAACGTGGTCGAGTGCCTCCCGGCCCATAACAGCGAGCACGTAGGACTGATCCTTTTCCTCGCACTTGGCCCTATGCAGTTCAGGGCCTTGGGCCCCTTGCACCAGACGAGCATAGTGGCCGGTACACACAGCGTCGAAGCCGAGGGCAATACCGCGCTCTAGCAGTTCACGGAACTTCACAAACTCGTTGCAGCGCACACACGGGTTCGGCGTACGTCCGGCCCGGTATTCGGAAACAAAATCGCTCACTACCGTTTCTTCGAAGTCCTCGGCCAAATCCCAAATATAGAAAGGAATGGACAATTTTGCGGCCGCACGACGCGCATCGTCGGCATCCTCAATAGTGCAACAGCCGCGAGAGCCGCAGCGCGTGGCTTGGGAAGACGCAGAAAGAGCCATGTGCACAGCAGTTACCTCGTGGCCTGCCTCCACGGCACGCGCACAGGCAACCGCCGAATCGACCCCACCAGAAAGTGCAGCAAGTACCTTCATTTACGTCCTTCCAACCTTCGCGCTACTTGCACTGCCTTAGGAAAGGCAGCAATAAATGCAGCCACATCCGCCTCAGAAGTGTTCCACCCCAGTGAAACCCTGAGCGACGAGCTCGCCTCGACCTCACTGCGGCCCATCGCCTGCAATACGGAAGATGGCCTGGCCACTCCAGCTTTGCAGGCTGAACCAGCACTGACGCATATTTTGCTCTGGTCAAATCCGAAGAGCAACCCCTCTGAGGTGCATCCCTCACAAGTGAAATTGATGATTTCACTCACGCCCTCCGCAGTAACTTCAACCCCTGGAATTTGGGCAGCAGAGCGCAGGATCTGCTCGCGAAATGCTGTGTTCCGCCGCTCTTCTTCAGTACGGCACGCAACAGTTTCCTCAAGCGCCTTCGCGAACCCCATTGCCCCTACCACATTTTGTGTCCCAGAACGGATATCGCGTTCTTGACCGCCCCCCTTGCGATCCGTGTCGAGGGGAAGGCCCTTGCGCAAAAGGAGTGCTCCAATGCCGGCCGGCCCCCCGAGCTTGTGCGAAGCTACGGACATCGCGTCTAACCCGCTAGCAGCAAAGTCGAGCGGCAACCTCCCGGCGGCCTGGATAGCATCGGCATGGAAGAGCGGTTTTTCCGGCAACGACTCTAGCACCTGCGCCAAATCTGCTAGAGGCTGAATCGCACCATTCTCGTTATTTACCGCCATCACCGAAACAAGAGTGGGCATGGCATTGGTCAACAGGGTTTCCGCTCTTGCCACGTCCACTACCCCGTCAGACTTCACCGGCAAAATAACCAAGTCACAACCGAGCTTGTTAGCGACATCCGCGGCGTTCTTAGCAACCGCCTCGTGCTCTACCGAACTAATTGCAATCGGGCCTTTGCCTGCCAAGCCGCGTATCGCCAAGGCATCAGCCTCAGTTCCCCCGCCGGTGAAAATCACCTCCGCCGGCTCAGCCCCTAAGTACTTCCCGATCCGTTCGCGGGCATCCTCCAGCAATTCCTTGGCTGCTCTACCCGCCACATGCAAGGCATTGGGGTTCGCAATTAGCGGCCTCGCGTAAGCCTGCACCAGCACCTCGTGCACACCTGGCCGCAGCGGTGCCGTTGCCGCGTAGTCCAAATAGACTTCGTGCATCAGCGCAGATCTTCCAGAGCCTGGGGAACAATCTGGTTCATGTCACCCACTACCCCAAAATCACACATTTCAAAAATCGGCGCATCCGGGTCGTCACAAACTGCAACCACAGTTCCCGCCCCTTGGATCCCACAGGTGTGATGCACCGCCCCCGACACTCCGAGCCCGATGTACAAGGACGGAGCGATAGTCTCGCCTGTCTGTCCAATCTGAATGGCTCGGTCTACCCAACCTTCGTCAGCTGCTACGCGAGTGGCCCCAACCGCCCCGCCCAGAGCATCCGCAAGTTGGTTCACCAAGGAAAAATCGCCGTTCGTCCCGCGCCCGCCACAGACCACGACTGAAGCCTCGGTCAGCGAGGGACCTTCGCCCTCGCGCGCGTCCGAAGACACGACCCGCACTGCCGTAGAAGCCTCGCGGAAGTTCACTTCCACGTCGATGCGCTTAGCCTCCGCGGGCACCTCCACAGGCTCAGCTTCGAATGCCGACGGGCGCAGCGCGATCACCGGAGTACCGCGGCGCACCGCAAAGATAGTTTCCCAAGCGCCCGCCAGCACAGACTTGCCAGCTACCAATTTCCCTTCGCGAACGCTGAGGCGGGTTACATCGACAGCTGAACCTGCATCCATCAAAGTAGCTAGGTGAGACGCAACTTCGCGGCCGCGATAGTTTGACACAGTAAGTAGCGCTGCGGCCTCGGGAAGCTCGTTTATGCAGGCCGTCGCAGCATCGGCAACAACCCCAGCAACTCGGGGGCTACGCCCACCCAAATCCGGAACAAAGACATAGTCTGCGCCGTAAGCTGCAAGCCTATCGAGTTGCGGGGAAGGATTCAGAGCAACCGCGTATATCTGCCCGTCAGTCAGCTTGCGAGCCGCGGTAAGCAACTGCTCCGAAGGCGGAGTGAGCACGTACCCATTTTCTAAGTCGCCCACATGGTCGACAACTACAAGGATTGGATCTTCAAACTTCTTCAACTTACTACTCCTGCCCGCCGAAACCGGCCTCAATGAGGAACTTGGCCAACTGGTGCCCGCCCTCGCCCGCATCTGTAACAATCTGCCCCGCAGCCTTGGCGGGAGCCTGGCGCGCACGCAAAACGTTCGTACCTGCCCCAGCTATGCCGGTCCGATCGTCGCCTTCAAGCCCCAAGTCTGCAAGCTGCCAAACCTCTACCGGCTTCTTACGAGCTGCAGCCATGTCTGCAAAGTTGGGGAAACGCGGTTCATTTACCTGGTCAGTAACTGAAACTACCGCGGGCAGAGCAGCCTCCAGCACGTCCACAAAGCCGTCGGCCACCTTGCGGATACGCACGCTGGAATCACCTATTTCGATCTCCTGTGCCAAAGTCAGCGACGGCAGCTTCAGCTGGGTGGCCAGCGCGCCCGGCAGCATAGAGGTCATCCCGTCGAGCGAAGCCATACCAGTAAGCACCAAATCCACGCCGCCAATCTTTTCAATAGCACTGGCAAGCACCTCGGCGGTTGCCAGCGCATCCGAACCTGCCAGCGCCTCGTCAGTAATGCGAATACCAGAATCGGCCCCAAGAGTGAGCGCCCGCACAATCGCGTCCTCGGCGTCGGCAGGGCCCATGGTCAGTGCTATTACCTCGCCCCCAAACTTCTCGACGGCCGACACGCCCGCCTCGATGGCGTTTTCGTCCAGTTCGTTTAGTACGTCATCCTCGCCCCGAACCAAAACGCCGTTTTCTAGCCTGCGGTCTGATTCCACGTCAGGCACATGTTTTACGCATACGACAATCTTCATGCCTCCAGCGTGCCACAAACCAAGCCCCAATGACGATATGACTTAAGCAATTAGCCGATAACGAAATAACCTTCCAGTTCGCCTCTTAGCAGACTAGAAGAACCCAAACTGTGGCAAATCAAGCCCTCCTTATTGACTTTGCACGCCCCGCTTATATGAGAACATGCAGTAATGAGTAGCAACACTACAGCCGCGCCGACTTCCCCCCTGGCCCTTCCCGCCGTTAGCAATCCGCCCGCCCTCGGGGTAACCCCGGTGTCAAACGGCGTTGACATTGCCGTCGTTGCTCCCCATGCCAGCGCTGTGGAATTTTGTACTTTCGCCTCCTACGATCCAAATGCGGCTGAAACCAGGCTGCGTTTGCACGGCCCCCACGAGGGAGTATTTTCAGGCCACGTTGCGGGCATCGGCCCGGGCACCGCCTACGGATTTCGCGCCTGGGGGCCCTGGGAACCCGAAAAGGCCATGGTGTACAACCCAAACAAACTTTTGCTCGATCCGTATGCCAAAGCCATTACCGGGAAAATTGAGCTGAATTCTGCGGTTCATGCCCACCAAACCGATGCGGAACTTTACCCCCTCCAACCGCTGCGCCCGAACCCAGAAAATTCTGCCCCCTACACAGTGCGCGGCGTCATCACCGGTCCGTCATTTGAAGTGGCTGCACGTCCAGCCACCAAGTGGGAAGATACCGTAATCTACGAAGCGCACGTGCGCGGGCTCACTGAAAATCTTCCCGGTGTACCGGCACATCTGCGCGGCACCTACGCGGGCCTCGCCCACCCAGCCACTATCGGTTACTTAAAAAAACTCGGGATTACGGCCTTGGAGCTGCTACCGATCAATGCAAAATTCGACGAACCATTCTTAGCCGAGCGTGGCTTGACGAACTATTGGGGATATTCTCCCCTGTCCTATTTCGCCCCTGAGCCCTCTCTAGCGACCGCGGCTTCGCGAGAAGCAGGCCCAGGTGCAGTTGTTGACGAAGTACGGGGCATGATCTCGATACTTCACGAGGCGGGTATAGAGGTCATTTTGGATGTGGTCTACAACCACACTTGCGAAGGAGGCCTGGGGGGCCAGTCCCTTTCGCTGCGCGGCCTTGACGAGGCCGAGTACTACCTTTTCGAGCATGGGGACAAGTTCTCGGACGTCACAGGATGCGGAAATTCGTTAGATGCTTCCTCCAGCCGCGTTCAACAACTGATTTTAGATTCTCTGCGCTACTGGGTGAGTCAGATGGGGGTGGATGGTTTTCGTTTTGACCTGGCGGTGACAATCGGCCGTTTTGGCCCCCATTTTAGCCCTACGCATCCAATTTTGGCGGCGCTTGCTACCGACCCAGTCTTGGCAGGAATCAAGATGATTGCCGAACCGTGGGACGTCGGTTACGGCGGGTGGCAAACGGGAAACTTTTTGCGTCCCTTCTCCACCTGGAACGACCGTTTTCGCGACTGCGTGCGCACATTCTGGGTTGCCGATGCCGGGGCCCAGGCGTCACGAACCTCCCGCGGTAGCGCACCTCACGACCTAGCAACCCGCCTGTCCGGTTCTGCCGACCTCTACTATCGCGACAACCCAGCCCAGAATCTAGGTACGCGCGCTTCGGTCAACTTCATTTGTGCCCACGACGGCTTCACTCTGGCGGATTTAGTTTCTTTCAACCAAAAGCACAACGAGGCAAACCTCGAAGAAAATCGCGACGGTACCGAGAATAATTTGTCGTGGAATCACGGGTTGGAAGCCCCCATCTCACTACCTACAGCAGATATTCGCGCCAGTTCAAATGGCGGCTCCCAAGTCATCGCTTTAATGGAAGATCGCCTCAAAACAATGCGCAACTTGCTGGGCACTCTTTTCGTTTCGGCAGGGACTCCCATGTTGGTCGCCGGAGACGAGTTTGGCAGGACCCAAAAAGGAAACAACAACGCCTACTGTCAAGACAACGAAATATCGTGGCTGAACTGGGATTTAGCCTCTTGGCAGCAAGAACTCCAAGAGACAGTAACCCACCTCATTTCTTTGCGCAAAAGGTACCCTGCTATGCGCCCCGCAAGTTTCCTCACGGGCAGTAATTTAGAAGGCGACCCCATCGCCGATCTGGCCTGGTACGACCACCAGGCCCTGGCAATGACAGAACACACCTGGCATGACCCTGCTGGCAGGGCCTTTCAAATGCTGCGCTCTGGGCGCCCCTACAACAGCAACGACGTGTTGGTGTGTTTCAACGGTTTAGACCAGGACATAACCTTCACGCTACCTAACGGCAGAGGCAGCTTCTGGCGCCTGATGTGGGATTCTACGGTTTCCAAGCCACGTTCGCTGGTAGACCTAGACAACGAGGTTCCCGAGGTCGAGTCGCCCTCTGCGAAGACAGTACTTGCAAGCCTTTCAATGCAGATATATATTTCGCGCTAAAGTGGAGCCATGACAAACGCAGAAGACCTACTCGAAACTTCTACTGACGAGGCCTCGCTAGCGCATTCGCTAAAGCGTTCGGCACAAATAGATAAAGCCATCGACGAAGACCCCTCGCGTTTTCGCGTTTTGACCGGTGACCGCCCCACCGGGCACTTGCACTTGGGACACTACTTCGGCACCTTGCAAAACCGCGTGAAATTGCAAAACCGCGGTGTCGAGACCTGGGTGCTGATCGCCGACTACCAGGTAATCACTGACCGCGACGGAGTGGGACCGTTGAAGGAACGGGTTATGTCTTTGCTTACCGACTACATTGCTGCGGGCATCGATCCCGAAAAGTCGGTAATTTTCAACCACTCGCAGGTTCCTGCTCTAAACCAGCTACTTCTGCCCTTCTTGTCGCTTGTGACCGAATCTGAACTGCATCGCAACCCCACTGTAAAAGCTGAACTTGAAGCCACTAACGGGCGCGCCATGTCGGGGTTGATGCTCACTTATCCGGTACACCAGGCCGCCGATATTCTGTTCTGCAAGGCGAACGTTGTGCCGGTTGGGAAGGACCAGCTTCCCCACCTGGAACAGACCCGGCAGATTGCCAACCGCTTCGACAAACGCTATGGCAGGGCAACTAAAGAGCATCCCGTCTTCCCCCGTCCAGATGCTTTGCTTTCCGACGTTCCCCTCCTGCTCGGTCTCGACGGGACCAAGATGTCCAAGTCGCGTGGCAACACCATTGAGCTGCGCATGAGTGCTGACGAAACCGCAAAACGCATCAAGAAGGCAAAAACGGATGCAGATAGGCATATAACCTACGATCCGCAAAATCGTCCAGAGGTGGCCAATTTGCTGCTTTTAGCCTCACTTGCCAGTGGGCAAAGCCCGCAAGAGCTTGCCAACCAGATCGGAGACGGAGGTGGGGGCACACTAAAGAAAGTCGTCACCGAGTCGCTCAACGAATTCCTGGCCCCCCTGCGTGCGAAACGAGCAGAACTCGAAAAGGACCCGGCCTACCTACTCGAAATATTGCGCCGCGGCAACGAGCGGGCAAACGAGGTCGCCAATGCCACCTTGGCCGAGGTGCGCAAGGCAATGCAGATGGACTATTAGGCCTGCCAGCCCAAGGTCGGCACTGCTTTTCTGTCAGCTTTTGCGTTTTGGCTTGGGGCAGTAGAACCTGCGCTAGATCCCGCAAAGATGCTCGCTTTTCAATAGACTATGTAGACGAGCTATTTTGAAAGGCGAGACCATGTCTGAGCGACTAATTCCAGATTCTTCTGCCCCCCGTCCTCAGGTAACTAAGAAAAAGTTAAAAAATCCCAAAGGCGGTCAAATAGCCCGAATTCCGGTCACCGAGATTTTCCCCTCCTTAGAAGACGGGCTTTGGCCTGCCAAGGCGGTTGAGGGCGAGTCTTTCCCCGTGCGTGCAACCGTATTCCGCGAGGGACACGACCAATATGCGGCCGAGGCAGTATTGCTTCGCCCGGGCGGGGCCGAGGCCATGCGCGTGCGGATGGTAGACATTGCTCCCGGGCTCGACCGATACGAAGCCTGGCTGCGCCCAGACGCTGTTGGCGACTGGACTTTTCACATCGAAACCTGGGCTGACCCGTACGCCACCTGGTCGCACGACGCTTCTATAAAAGTGGCGGCGGGAATCGACACCGATCTGATGCTCGAAGAGGGAGCCCGCCTGCTAGAGCGGGCCATAGCAGGCAAGGCATTTGGCAATCCCACTCAGAAACCGCTAAATGAGGCGAACGCCAAATCTGTAGCAGAGGCAATAGAGGCACTTCGCGACACATCAGCTCCTGCCCAAACTCGCTTGTCAGCCGGGTTGCATTCGCGAATTCGCCACATAATGCGCAAATATCCGCTGCGCGATCTGGCGGGCAGATCCAGGTCCTACCCGCTGCAGGTCGACCGCGAGCGCGCCCTCGTCGGAGCCTGGTACGAGATTTTTCCCCGCTCCATTGGAGCAAGCTTTGACGGCGAGCAGTGGCATTCAGGCACGCTACGCTCGGCTGCGAAGATTCTGGATAGGGTGGCCGATCTAGGCTTTGACGTTATTTACATAACTCCAATTCATCCCATTGGCACTGCGTTCCGCAAGGGCAAAAACAATTCTCTAACTGCCCTGCCGTCCGATCCGGGATCGCCCTATGCCATCGGCAGTGACCAGGGCGGTCATGGCTCCATTCATCCGGATCTGGGCACCATGGAAGATTTTGACTATTTCGTGAAGAGGGCGAAGGAAGTCGGCCTCGAAGTAGCGATGGATTTCGCTCTGCAGGCCAGCCCTGACCACCCCTGGGTGCGCGAGCACCCCGAATGGTTTTCTACCCGGGCTGACGGGTCTATTGCCTATGCCGAGAATCCGCCCAAAAAGTATCAGGACATATACCCACTGAACTTTGACAATGATCCGCAGGGCATATACCAGGCCGTCTACGAGGTAGCCGAGAAGTGGATAGAGCACGGGGTCAGTATCTTTAGGGTCGACAATCCCCACACAAAACCGTTGGCATTTTGGCAGAGGTTTTTAGCGCAGATGCACGCCGAGCACCCCGAGGTAATTTTCTTGGCGGAAGCTTTCACCCGTCCAGCTATGATGCGCACTCTGGGCGGCATCGGTTTCCACCAGTCCTACACCTACTTTGCTTGGCGAACCACGAAAGAGGAATTGCAATCTTATTTTGAGGAACTGGCAAACGAGACCGCCCACATTTTGCGCCCCACATTTTGGCCTACCACTCACGATATTTTGACCCCGCAGATGTGGACGGGCGGTGCCGCGATTTACGCCATCCGGGCGGTACTGGCTGCGACCGGTTCGCCCTCCTATGGCATATATTCGGGCTACGAATGTCTTGAAAACGTGCCGCGACCGGGATACGAAGAAAATAACGACAACGAAAAGTACGAGTACAAGAACCGCGATTTTGAGGGTGCAGAGGCACTTGGAATTGCGCCGCTGCTGCGCCAGCTCAATAGAATCCGCAGGGCACATCCGGCGTTGACACGGCTGCGCAATATCAAGTTCCACACCACTTCGAGCCCGAATCTGCTCGCGTTTTCTAAGCACGTTGGCGCCGAAGAGTCGCCAACGGGCGAGGCCGACACAGTCTTGGTGGTGGTTAACCTAGATCCACATAATTCGACCCAGGGCATGGTAGACGTGAATGTACCTGCTTTGGGATTAGCGCTGCCACCTGCCGAGGGCGACCGTCCGGTGATGCGCGTCCGCGACGAGTTGGACGGACGTACCTACGAGTGGGGTAGCAGAAACTTCGTCGATCTGTGGCCTGAAGGCAAAGTCGCTCATATCTTCAGCGTGGAGGCACTGTGAATCTTCCCGAACCGTTAGATCCAGAACCTGTACGCCCGCTCGCCGAGGACACTAATTGGCACCGCAACGCCGTTTTTTACGAGGTGTTGCTAGGTTCTTATGCCGACTCCAACGCCGACGGGATCGGTGATTTTCAGGGTCTGCGCTCTAGGCTCGGTTATCTTTCGTGGCTAGGGATCGATTGTTTGTGGATTCCCCCGTTCTATCCCTCTCCGGGGCTCGACGGCGGCTACGACATTTCCGACTACACGGGTATCGACCCCAAATACGGTACCCTCGAAGACTTTGAGGCACTGCTCGAAGATGCCCACGCCCTCGGAATTCGCATTGTGATCGATATGGTCATGAATCATACCTCCTCTAAGCACCCGTGGTTTGAAGCCTCTAGAAGCGACCCCCAGGGCTTCTATGGGGACTACTACGTGTGGCGGGACGAGCCTGACGAGTATTTGGATGCTCGCATCATCTTTGTAGACACGGAGCATTCGAATTGGACTTATGACGAAGTACGCGGGCAATACTACTGGCACCGCTTCTTTTCCCATCAGCCCGACTTGAATTTCGAGAATCCCCACGTCCGCGAATCGATGCGCGAGGTTGTTCGGTACTGGTGTGCAATGGGAGTAGATGGGATTCGTCTAGACGCCATCCCCTACCTGTACGAAGAGGACGGCACAAATTGTGAGAACCTACCCGAAACGCACGAGTTTATTGCCGACCTCCGCCAGATGATCGACGAAGAATTTCCGGGCGTAATTATGATTGCCGAAGCAAACCAGCCGCCCGAGCAGGTGGTGGACTATTTCGGCACCGATTCCAACCCGGAATGTCACATTTGTTTTCACTTCCCCATCATGCCGCGCCTCTTTGCAGCTATGCAGCAAGAGACGTCCAAAGGGGTAGAGCAAATTTTGGCCCAGCTGCCTCCGCTTCCCTCCGGGGGGCAGTGGGGTACGTTCCTGCGCAACCACGACGAATTAACGCTCGAGATGGTCACTGACCAAGAACGCCAGGCAATGTACGGTTGGTATGCTCCGCAGGACCGTATGAGGGCGAATGTAGGCATTCGACGCAGGCTCGCCTCTTTGCTGGGGTCTTCCCGAAGGCGAATTGAATTAGCCCACGCTTTACTCTTGGCGCTACCTGGATCGCCTTTCCTGTACTACGGCGACGAGATTGCGATGGGCGACAATATCTGGTTGCAGGACCGCGACGGGGTACGCACCCCCATGCAGTGGGATGCTTCCGAAGGGGCGGGTTTTTCTGAAGCTGACCCCAAAACTTTCAGGTTGCCTTTGATTGACACTCCTGCCTGGGATTATCGGGCCGTCAACGTCGAGGAGGCCTGGGGCAGGCCCACTTCGCTCCTAAATTGGCTGCGGCGCACTCTTGCCATCCGCAAGGCATACCCTGCGTTTGGGTTGGGCCAGATGACTTTGGTCCACACCTCTGACGAGGCCGTATTGGCCTTCACCAGGCGCGACGAAGCTGACACTATTTTGTGCGTGTACAACCTTGCTTCTGCCCCTCGAGCGGTAAATCTGTGGCTGCCCGGCATGGCCGGGTGGTCCACGGTAGACATGTATGCTGGCAATCCCTTCCCTAAGGTCGATACCAACGACGAACTCACGTTAACTTTGGGCAGGCACACTTTCTACTGGCTGCGGCTAAAACAGGAGCAGGGAAATGACTGAACCGGTATCTTTAGCTGACTGGGCTTCCGCCAAGCGCTGGTTTCCGGGCCGCCTGAAGGGCCTGGAACCACAGCCACATGTTCTTTCCGAAGGGCCTGGGTGGTGGCTGGTTGCGCTAGATTATGGCGGGGTTACCCTACAAGTTCCACTCGTTGAGGGAGCCGAAGCCACCTTTGCGGGCCACGGAGTATCCGACGGCTGTGCTTCGCCCATATTTTTGCGAGGCTGGCTAGCGCGCATGGCAAAGGCAGGTGGGCTTAGCCCTACTGATCCGACCCTTGCCGACCAGCTTTACACCGATTGGTTAGACGGTATTCAGAGGGCTAGCGCCCTCGGCGGGGAACAGTCCAATACCTCGGTGCTGATTCCCGCGCGAAGGTGGCCGGCAGTGGTGAAGTTTTTCCGAGTGCTCTCCCCCGGTAGTCAACCTGAGGTCGCCCTCCCCCTGGCGTTGTCCAAGGCGGGCTTTGTGGGGGTGCCGCACGTGCGTGCTCTTTCGCAGGTGGTTCGCCGTGGCGAGGTCTACACGAGCTCGGTCGCGACCGCTCTGGTGCCGGATGCCAAAGACGGTTTCCAGATGTTTACAGAGGCTGCCCGGGTGGGGGCGGATTTGTCCGAGGCAGCTTGTGCCTTGGGCGCTTCCACCGGTCAGATGCATCAACTGCTGGCGGAAGCTTTCGGGGAGGCCACGCAGCAAATCGACCTGCCTGCTCGGCTACGTTCTTCCTACGCCAGCGCGGCACGCGCCCTACCAGAGCTTGCCAATTTAGACGAGCTGCTCGCAGAGTTTGCGCCACTTGTAGCTAAAGTGCAGCGGGTACACGGCGATTTTCATCTGGGTCAAACTCTCTATAACCAGCAGGGTTTTTCCATTATCGATTTCGAGGGCGAGCCGCTCCGCCCTCTGAGCCAGAGAAACCTTCCCGACATGCCCGAACGCGATGTTGCCGGCATGTTGCGCTCATTTGCATACGCCGCCAGTATGGCAAGCGCCCCCAGTGGCTGGCTTGAACTGCACCGGCAGGCCTTTCTTTACGGATACAGGTCAAACCATTCCCTTGTGCGTGAGGTATTGCGCGCCCTCGAGATTGACAAAGCCTTGTATGAGGTCGCCTATGAGGCGCAACACCGACCTTCCTGGGTGCATGTTCCCTTGGAAGGATTAAAACGCCTGCTTCTAAGGTAACTTCGCCCTCCAAAATGTACATTTTGCGCGCCCTCTCGTGTAAGGCTTAACACATGAACGCAAAACCTGTCTTCGTAGATCCGCAAACCCTCTCGGACGTGGCCCACGCCCGCTTCCATTCTCCGCACGCGGTCTTGGGGGCCCATCTGGGCGAAGGGGGCGTAACTATTAGGACTGTGCGCCATTTGGCCGATGCCGTCGAGGTGGTAACAGCAGACGGCACGTTCCCAGCCACCCACGAACAAGACGGCGTATGGGTGGCGTTCCTCGAGCGCGAGGACATTCCAGACTATCGACTGCGGGTTACTTACGGGGACCATTCCTCGACAGTCGACGACCCGTATAGGTTTATGCCTACTCTGGGCGATCTAGATCTTCACCTCATTGGCGAGGGGCGTCATGAGCGCCTCTGGGAGGTCTTAGGGGCTCACGTGCGTACCTACCAAGGCGATTTGGGGCAGGTACAGGGCGTGTCCTTCGCAGTTTGGGCCCCGAATGCGCGGGCAGTGCGCGTAGTTGGGGATTTCAACTTTTGGGATGGGTCCGGTTCCGCTATGCGTTCGCTGGGATCTTCGGGCATTTGGGAGTTGTTCATTCCGGGGGTAGAGGTGGGGGCCCGCTACAAATTCGAAATCTGCGGCCCGCAAGGCGACTGGTTCCAGAAGGCGGACCCCATGGCTAGAGCCACTGAGGTACCCCCAGCTACGGCTTCTGTGGTAACTGACCAGTTCCATGTTTGGGGCGACGGGGATTGGATGGAATACCGCTACCGTCACGACCCGCATTCTTCGCCGATGTCGGTGTACGAGGTTCACCTGGGATCTTGGATGCAGGGGCTGCAATACCGTGAGCTCGCCGATCATCTGGTAGAGCACGTGACCAAACTGGGCTTTACTCACGTCGAATTTATGCCGGTTGCCGAGCATCCGTTTGGGGGTTCTTGGGGATACCAGCAAACCTCCTATTATGCCCCTACCGCCCGCTTTGGCACCCCCGACGACTTTCGGTATCTAGTAGACAAACTTCATCAGGCAGGTCTCGGGGTTCTACTCGACTGGGTTCCTGCACATTTCCCTAAAGATGAGTGGGCTCTTGCAAACTTCGACGGCACTAAGTTGTACGAGGATCCCGATCCGCTGCGGGGTGAGCACCCAGACTGGGGTACCCTAGTCTTCAACTACGGCCGGCGCGAGGTACGCAATTTCCTGGTCGCTAACGCTTTGTACTGGCTTAGCGAGTTCCATATTGACGGTCTCAGAGTCGACGCGGTGGCTTCCATGCTCTACTTGGACTATTCGCGCCAGGAGGGCGCCTGGAGGCCAAATATCTACGGCGGTCGCGAGAACTTGGAGGCGATCTCGTTTCTACAGGAGGCCAACGCTACCGCCTACAAGAACAATCCTGGAATCGTGATGATTGCCGAGGAATCCACTGCCTGGCCGGGGGTGACAGCCCCCACCGATGCCGGCGGGCTCGGTTTTGGTCTCAAGTGGAATATGGGGTGGATGAACGACACTTTGCGCTACCTGGCCGAAGATCCCATCAACCGGCGCTTCCACCACGGAGAGCTAACCTTTTCGCTGGTATACGCATTTTCCGAGAACTACGTGCTGCCGCTCTCCCACGATGAAGTTGTCCACGGCAAAGGTTCTTTGTGGAACAAGATGCCTGGCGACAACTGGCGCAAGGCAGCAGGGCTGCGGGCACTTTACGCCTACCAGTGGTCCCATCCTGGCAAGCAGCTAATTTTCATGGGTGATGAATTTGGCCAAGAACGCGAATGGGATGCCGATGCCTCCATTGATTGGTGGCTCGGCGACGATTCCTTGCACGGCGGGATAGCCAAGTTGATTGCCGATCTGAATGATCTCTACAAAGGTGAGGCAGCACTGGCAAACGATACCCACGCCGGTTTTGAGTGGATTGAGGCCGCCGATGCTGACCTCAACACCATCTCGTATATCCGCAAGGGCCAAGACAAAGATGGGAGCTGGAAATTCCTTATTTGCCTAGTCAACTTTGCCGGAAATCCACACGAGGGATACCGGGTAGGGGTTCCTTTCGCCGGCCGGTACGAAGAAGTGATAAACACCGATTCTAAGGCTTACGGCGGCAGCGGAGTAATCAATCTAGGCGAGGTCGTAGCCGAACCTATACCGTGGATGGGCCGCCCCTACTCCATCGAGTTGCGCGTCCCCCCACTTGGAGCCCTATTGCTGCGCCCAACCCAGCTTTAGAATATTTTGCCCGCGCAGGTATTTCCTGGCGCGGGCAAAATCTTTAAAACAAGATCGCAGACATTTGTCGGCGAGCCTCGCTCACCGCGCTAGTATCGGATGCCACCTTAAAAAGTTCCACTAGCCGTGCACGCGCATTTTCACGCTGATCCGGGTCTTTCATGGCGGCAAGTAGCACGTCGAAGGCAGCCTTCTCGTTTCGCTGGGACACGAACCGATCTGCCAAGACTAGCGGATCAGAATCAGAGGCGTCCTCTTCTTGCTTCAGACGTAGCTGCAACTGCACCCCAGCCAGCTGCGTCTTCAGATCCTTATCTGCGGGGTGATTAGTAGCTTCCTTGGCAAGGAGCTTTTCTGCGCGTTCCAGGTCGCCCTCGTCTAGGGCAGCGTCAATTTCCTGCTGTGCTGGGGAAACTGGTTTGGGTTCTGCTGCGGCTGAGGCATTCACCGTGCCCGTGACACCTTGCTGGCGGGCAGCCTGCACTAGCTGCTTCATCAGCTCGGTAAGCTTGTCCTTTGGTTGCGCTCCCTGGAACAACGGCATTGGCCGCCCGCCCAGCAATGCGAATACCGCAGGCACCGATTGCACCTGGAACGCCCCGGCCACCCTGGGGGCCGTATCAGTAGAAGCCTTGGCAAGCTGGAATGCTCCAGACATCTGCCGAGCGATGTCCTCTAGGTCGGCCGTAACCTGCTTGGAGGCGTCGGACCAGTCAGCCCAGAAGCTAACTACAATCAGCACTTGCTGCGATAGTTTTAGGCTTTCTTGTAGATTCTGCTCAGTGAGTTCAACAATCAGACCCGGGCCGACTGCCGGAGCGGTTTTGTCTCCACCGGTTTTTTCACCTAGCTGAACTGCACCGTACTGATCTGCCATTATCTGTCTCCTGCCTGCGGGGCAGCTCCGTCGTCGCGAGTTGCAGCAACAATCGCGGAGTCTGCGCCAATCGCTTGAATCTTGTCCTTAGAGCCTTTGGGGGGAACTACGAACAAAGCCATCACAGAGGTAGTCCAGTTAGCTGCTCCCGGCACTTTGCCTTCCCCTCCCAACAGGTCCGCAACGCGTCCTTCAAACTTTATGCTGCCACGCGCCTTGGTAACTTTCACATCGGTCTGCTGTTTTAAGCTAAGCGCTACAAGCGCTCCCCCATTAGGTAGCGAGACTGCCATGGGCTCAACCTCGGGAGCAGCGGAAAGAGAGACGTTTGCCTGCCCGTTCTCGCCAATCTGATGACGTAGCTCTTCTAAATCTTTTCGCACAGCCGCAGCGTACGGGTCGGCTTCGTACTTCTTTGCAGCACCGTCCTTCGGGTTTACTACCACCTTGGAATACTCCCCCGCCAAGTCCTTCGGCGCAATAGCCAGGTCCTTGGTGTCGGTAGGCAATAGCACACTACCCTTATTAGCTCCCATGGTTTCGGGTACTGTTACGCCGGGGAAGAGCCTAACCCACGAATAGAGCTTGTAATTGGCACGGGCGTCTTCTTGGCGCAGTAAGAATATAGCGGCGGATTTTTCATTAATTGCCTGGTCTAGAACCGCCCGCGGCCATTCCTTCGACTTAGACACTGTAATCGCGGAGGGGGCCATATCTAGGGCGGGTGGGGCCCCGTTCTTAGAAGCATCGTATTGGGCAGAGCGCACATTCAATGCGGTGCCATACACCCTTTGGGCCAAGAGTTTCTTGTCTTTCTTTTGGTCTGCCTTGGCGAGCGTTTCTTGTACCTTCGCCACCACGTTTCGCACCTGGGTGGCATTTAGAGCGGGCGCATCTACTTCCTTTGGAGCCGAAACGGACGGCGGACTCGAGGGCGAGCAAGCACTGGCAGAGAGTACCAACATCCCCACCAGCGTTGTTGTCAGGAGCGTCTTACGCATTATTTTTGCTCCTTCTTAGTTTCTTTGAGTTTCGTTAGGTCCACCTTTGTGGAGCCGGCGGGAAAGTGGTTAGCCAGATCTACCACCGGCACGCCCTCGGCTTGAGCTTTAGCGTCAGAATCTGAGTCCAATGCCAAAGCTGGCGAGGAACCAGCTCTAGCTTCCGACTTGCTCCCACCAGCAGCTACTTCGTCTTTGTCCTCGCCCGATTCCTCGGCCGCAGGCCCCTCTTTCACCACCGGGATCAACCCGGTAGGGAACGAGACCCCGTCTACCACAATCTCGGATTCTCCGCGCTCGCGGGCCTGGCGCAACGCCTTCCGGCCGGGAGCTTCAATCTTTCTGGAACCGACGTTAATAGAGACAGTATCGGTTTCGGGTTCGCCTTTGCTACGCCCGGAACGCTTCAAATAGGCTCGATGGGTGCCCCACGCCGCCAGGGCCGCCAGTAGAAGAACGACTATGCCTGCTATAACTAATGGCCAAAGCCACGGGGTGGAAACCGTTCTGTGCCAGGCCAACTGCACCGTGGCCGGACCTTCGGCAGAGTAGATCAACCCGGAGAATGAGCCCTCCTTGTTTTGCCACTTCAGATGGGCAGAACCTGCGGCCGAATCGCTTTGCAGCCACATGTCGGACTGGGTGGGGTCGGGCAGCTCTTCGGATTTGCCCGCCACCTCTTTAGTATCCAGCTTAGTAAAGGTCTTGAGCCCGTTTATCTGAGTGTGGCTAGCCTGGCCTACCCACCCATTTACGTCGCGGGCTCGCCCTACCATTATTGCTACGTTCCCCTTGCCCTTGACTTTAATGTCTACGTCTTTAGCGATTAGCTCTAGCACGCCCGGGCGGGTGACACCGAGTCTCTGCACCGTGGTGGTGGCAGTAACTGTAGGGCTGGGCTTCCATATAGTGGCGCTGGCAATGCCGGCAAGGAGTAAGCATAGACCTATGACGCCCAAAATGAGCGCGATAATGTTCCGGCGAAGAATTGCTAGCACGGTTCCCCTCTTTCAGCACCAGTTCGGCACATTTGACATTGTTACGTTTAAGAATACGTTCTTTTGCTCGACACGTACGACTATCCCCACCTTTTAGCAGAAATAGGCCATCCGCGGTCCAAATTAGAGGCATACGTGGGCGGAGTCGCAGGGACAACGAAATTGCCAAATGTTGCAAGTGGCGAAACTGTTGGACCGCGGCTCAGCCCCACCTGCGGGATTGCCAGGCAGCTTATCCGGATATTGCTACCGCTGTTCGTCGCAAACAAAACTGTGCAGCCAAACGCCAAAGTCCCAAATTCTCGGCGTGGAACTTGGTTGCAAATAGAAAATAGTGCGACAATAGGAACGATTTTTGTAACGATGCCCCCGGGCGCTTACGCGCGGCACGCGCGAGGAGGAACACGTGGAAGAGCAGACTGATTTTCCAATTGTTATGCGCGGCTATGACCGCGTGCAAGTGGATACGCAGTTACAGAACCTGAACGCAGAACTATCCGAGCTCCGTGAACGGCTCGCAGCAGCGGAGGCCCGCAGCGAAGATCTGTCAGAACAGCTCTCCGACGCCAAAGCGCAGGTGCGCGACATTGACCGCGGTTCCTATGAAGGCGTGGGGGCTCGCATCGAACAATTGCTGCGTTCAGCTGAAGAACAGTCAACCGCCATCGTGGGCAAAGCGAACGCCGATGCTGAGGCGCTACTGCAGAAAACCCGCGACAATACCTCCCGCATGACCCAGCGCGCCGAAGCAGAAGCCGCCGGCATGCTTTCTGAGGCGCGCCGCGAAGCAGAAGAACGCACCACTCGTGCGGCTACCGAGGCCGAGACCGTACTCACCAATGCCCAACACCGTGCTGACGAGCTGGTCGCCGCCGCCGAACGCGAAGCCTCTTCTTTGCGTGCCGAGGTCAACACCGAGGTTGCTGACCTGCGGGCCACCACCCAGCGCGAAACCGAATTGCAGCGCGCTCAAGCCGAGAAAGACTACGTGGAAATGCGGGTCAAGGCTGAACAGGAATCCTCGCAAATGCGCAACGATGCCTCTACCGAGGCCCAGTCGCTACGCGATTCAGCTCTCTCGGAAACCAACCAGGCCCGCGAAGCAGCAAAACTCGAGGCTGAACGTCTACTCACGGATGCCAAAAACGAGGCGGATGCGGTGCTGCGGGAGGCACGTGTAGAAGCTGAAAATCTGCGCAACCAGATCGAACAGAACCGCCAGGAGGCGGAAACGGAAATTGCTCAAGCCCGTGCCGAGGCGAAAGAGGCCGACGCTGCCGCCCACCAGCAGGCCTACGACGAGACCGCCAAGATGGTTGCTGCTGCTAAGGCACAGGTTGCCGAAGCCGAGAAGCATTTGGGCGATACTCTGCAGCGTGCTGAGCGTCTCCTTACCGACACCGACGCTGTAGTACGTCGCCGCCAGGAAGAGGCGCGTCGTTCTGCCGAGTCGATCATAGCCTCAGCCGAAGCCGAGGCTGAGCAACTGCGCGAGTCCGCTCGCGTCGAAGCCCAGTCGGAACGGGCTTCTGCTCAGCGCACGGTCGAAAAACTCACTCAGCAGCGCAATTCGGTTGCTGCCTACCTCGAGGAACTGCGAGGCCTCCTAACTACCGAAACGGCTTCCGCCCTCGAAGGCATTACCCCGATGCAGTCCAAACCACTCGCGTTAGACGAGGGCGAGGCTAGCTCGGCGGATCTTCCGTCAGCCCAGCAAACTGAAGACTAGCGGAACACGTGCTCATATAAGTCGCCCAGGTGGCGCGCCACTATTGAAGGAGCTTCAATTGGTACGAGGTGGCCGCACCTGGGCACCTCTATGACCTGGGTCTGTAGCGCCTTAGCCATGGCTTCGGCCTGGTCGGCGCTGGTAACGGGATCTTCTACCCCGCGCACAACGATTCCGTCTATATTTGCACGCGCTAGTACATGCAAACGGCCCGGCCGCCCTGCCATGGCCCGTTGGCACCACGCTACGGCTTCGGCAGGAGCCTCCGCGGCCCACGAACGCAAGATCTGCACAAGTTCGTCGTCCTTTTGCGAGGACGCCCCCAGCAGCTTCTTAGTTCCTTCGGCTCGCTCCGGCATGTCAGAGCCCGCCAGAGCTCGCACAGCTGCTTCGGTACGCCCAGCCCGCGCCTGAGCGCTGTCGGGGCCCGCATGAGTTCCTATCAGACCTATAGCTGCCACCAACTTCGGGTAGCGTTCCGCCATGGTCAAGGCGGTGTATCCCCCCATAGAGCACCCTGCCACCAGGATGCGCCTGATGCCCCGCCCGGCCAATTTGTCTGCCACGGAAGAGGCATACGCCTCCAGCGAAGGCGTTACAGGAACCGCCTCGCCAGCAAAGCCGGGCGGATCCACTGTCACAACGGGCAATCCCTCGAGCTGAGAGGCGACAGCCTCCCATAGCCTAGAATCAAACGGAAAGGCAGGCAGCAATACTATTGCTGTATCCGAACCGGGGCCGTACGTGTGAATAGTGCTCATGGGCACTAGTTTAGCCCTCGCCCGTCCTTTATTACCTGGAGCGGAGCCAAGTCCGAATCTGTAAGAACTAGGTCCGCCCTCTTTCCTACCTCTAGGACACCGATATCTTCGCGCCCCAAAATTTTTGCTCCCGAAGATGAGGCGCAGTAGACCGCATCTGCAAGAGGGATTCCGGCCACAGTTGCCACCTTTACACAGTCGAGCAGGTGCGACGTCCCCCCGGCAAGAGAATCCCCCTCGGCAAGGTAGGCTTTGCCGGATTCTACCCTGACTTCCTGAGGCCCGAGCCGATATTGCCCATCTGGCATGCCCGCTGCTGCCATCGCGTCTGTTACAAAGGTAATTGCCTCCCGGCCCACTAATTCATAGACGGCTCTTACCAACGAGGGCGACACGTGGACCCCGTCGCAGATGATCTCAAGTACTACTTTGCCTTCCTTTGCAGCTGCCAATGCCTCGGGCACCGGACCGGGACGGCGATGGTGCATGGGAGCCATGCCGTTGAACAAGTGTGTAACTGTGGGCAGAGGGGAACGCGTTTTCCGAGCTCCCATTTCCCTGTAGGTTTGGTCGATGGCCTGGGCAAACTCGCCAGAAGTCGCATCGGTGTGGCCATACGAGGGCAAAGCCCCACCCTCTAACAGCGCTTCGGCTACTCCATTTCCTCCAAGTACCCCCTCTTTCTCGGGAGCTAGGGTCATTGTTGCAGCCCACCCATTGCAAGCCTGGAGTAACTCCCGGGTGAAAGCAGCATCAGGGGACAAAATGTAACGCGGATCCTGTGCCCCACAGTGCCCTTCAGAGACAAAAGGTCCTTCAAAATGGATGCCCGCAAGCACGCCCTCTTCGCATAGGCGAGCCAAAATGCCTGCCTGCTTTAGCAGGACCGGCTTATCTTGGGTGACTAGAGATCCAACTAGAGTCGTGGTACCAGAGCGCAGGTGCTCGAACGCTGCTGTTCTGGCCTCATCTACATCCTTCGCATCGGGGAAGGAAGCTCCTCCCCCGCCATGGCAGTGTACATCGACGAGTCCAGGAAGAATATACCCAACGCTCTCGGCAATCTGTTCGGAGTAGCTGGAGGCAGGGCCAATCCAGCTAATTTTTCCCTCACTAACTTCAACTACCGAATCAGACCTGATCCCTTCCGGGGTAACTACTTCTCCTTTGAAGGCAACCATTTTCCCTCTCTAAAACAACCTGGCCTCTGCGTCGTCGCTGCCGCGCATAGCCGCGTAGTCAAGCAGCATAGTTGTTATGCCGCGATCTTCCGCAAGTACCTTAGCCTGCGGACGTATTTGTTGGGCGGCAAAAATGCCACCTATGCCGGAAAGTTTTGGATCGCGCCCAAGTAGTTCCAAATATCTTGTGAGCTGTTCAACCCCATCGATGCCCCCAACGCGTTTGACCTCGATAGCCCACGCCTTCCCCTCAGGGTCGCGCACTAGCAAGTCCACCGGCCCAATTGCAGTGGGGTATTCCCGTCGTACTAGGCGCCAGCCTTCGCCTAAAATGTCTGGTACCTGTGCGGCTAACAACTCCTGCAGGTGCGCCTCAACACCGTCTTTGGTAAGGCCAGGGTCCACCCCAAACGTTTCCTGCACGTCGTGAAACACCTGCCCGATACGAACGACTAGCCGATCGTCAGTCTTCTTTGCACGTACGTCCCACACCTTCGTAATGCCGGCCGCCACCTGGTCCGCATCAGGATCCACCTCATGCAGATTGCAAGGGGCCCCCATCCAGTTCAAAGGCTTATACGAGCCGCCGTCAGAATGTACCAGCACCGACCCGTCGGCCTTGACCATAAGCAGCCGAGTGGCCATGGGCAAATGGGCGTCGAGGCGCCCCGAGTAGTCGACAGAGCATGTCGCAACAACAAGTCGCATGAAATTCCTACTGTGCTCGCGGAGGCGCGGCCTCGGACCAGGACACGAGCCCGTTTAGGTCGTCCCGGCCCATTGCCAGATCGAACTTGTGGCCGTCAGCGCGCACATTTGTCAAAAAAACTTCTTTACCATCGCGCTTTCCGATGCGGACTGGACGCTCGAGCAGCATCGAACGGCGAGTCCACGAAAGGTCTGGCTTGTGCCGAAACGAAACGAGCCTGTACCAATCCAACGAATCGCGTTCATAGACAGCAAAACCGGCCGTCCACCCCGAGGTGATGTCCGGCCGGTAATCGCAGTCAAAAGATGCAGAATGCATAACGCGTGACATGCGGAAAGCATAAAGTGCAACGACGACAACGAAGACCAATCCAACACCCGCAATAACCGCGATGAGGATTGTCAAAGCATTATTTGTCGTCATGCACTATATGTTAGCTGTTCTAGCTAGTTGTTATCCAATTCGTCTATAAGGACGGTTACCATGTCGGAGTCCACCGAAAGCAGGCCCCGAAGGACCTTTACCTCGGCTTTGACTGCCTCGCCGTCCTTTACCCGAACCGTTCCCCTTGTCATGGCTGCCAGCAGCGGTTGCCGCCCCGGCAAGATACCCACTTCGCCGTCGGCGGAGGGGACGGTTACCGAGGAGGCGCTGCCGGACCATATTGACTCAGAGCGCGAAACTACGTTTACGTCTAACATTTATGCCTTCTGCATTTCGTGCCAGTTGCGTTCTAGGTCGTCGATGCCACCGATATTGAAGAAAGCCTGTTCGGGCACCTTGTCGTATACGCCGTCGCAGATTCGTTTGAAAGCCTCAACGGTTTCGGACAGCGGTACGGTGGAGCCTTCAACGCCGGTGAACTTCTCGGCCATGTAGGTATTCTGCGAAAGGAACTGCTCAATGCGGCGAGCCCTGGCCACAGTGACCTTGTCCTCTTCCGACAGTTCGTCTACGCCCAAGATCGAGATGATGTCCTGCAATTCCTTGTTCTTCTGCAGAATCGACTTGACCCTGGTGGCCACTTCGTAGTGTTCCTCGCCAACGTAGCGCGGATCCAGAATTCGCGAGGACGACGCCAGCGGATCTACTGCTGGGTACAGGCCACGAGAGGCGACTTCACGCGAAAGTTCGGTGGTCGCGTCCAAGTGGGCGAAGGTTGTGGCTGGGGCCGGGTCAGTGTAGTCGTCGGCGGGAACGTAAATTGCCTGCAGGGAAGTAATCGAGTGCCCCCCCGCAGAAGTAATGCGCTCTTGCAACTGGCCCATTTCGTCGGCCAGGTTGGGCTGGTAGCCCACTGCCGAGGGCATGCGGCCAAGCAGGGTGGAAACCTCGGAGCCCGCCTGGGTGAAACGGAAGATGTTGTCGATGAACAGCAACACGTCCTGGTTCTTCACGTCGCGGAAGTATTCCGCCATCGTAAGGCCGGTCAGTGCAATGCGGAGACGTACTCCTGGCGGCTCGTCCATCTGGCCGAACACGAGTGCCGTCTTGTCGAACACTCCGGCCTCATCCATCTCGTGAATCAGGTCGTTGCCCTCGCGAGTACGTTCACCAACACCGGCGAACACGGACACACCGCCGTGGTCCTGGGCTACACGCTGAATCATTTCCTGAATAAGCACGGTCTTTCCTACGCCCGCGCCTCCGAACAGACCGATCTTGCCACCCTGAACGTACGGAGTTAGCAGGTCGATAACCTTGATGCCCGTCTCGAACATCTGAGTCTTGGGTTCGAGTTCTTCGAACTTTGGAGGCTGCCGGTGAATCGGCCAGCGTTCAGTTACCTCGAGGCTCTCGCCCTTTTCTAGATTCAGGCACTCCCCGATCACGTTGAAGACGTGGCCACGAGTGACGTCACCTACGGGAACCGTGATTGACTCACCCGTGTCTATGACCTTGGCGCCACGCACGAGTCCATCCGTAGGCTTGAGCGCAATCGCACGAACCAGGTTATCGCCTAGGTGCTGAGCAACTTCCAAGGTCATCTGCTGGACGTTCTCGCCCTCGCCCTGCCCCGATAGGTCAACTTCCACCTTTAGAGCGTTATACATATCGGGTATCGCATCCGGCGGGAACTCGATGTCGACAATTGCGCCCGTAACGCGCGCAATGCGGCCGACGCCCGGGACTTTTTCTTCAGTTTCAGTCATTTTTACTTATTCCCTCTAACTTGCCAGTGCGTCGGCACCGGACACGATTTCGGTAATCTCTTGGGTGATTTCGGTCTGCCTTGCAGCATTTGCAAGCCTGGTGTAGTCGTTGATGAGTTCCTCGGCATTGTCGGAGGCCGTGTGCATCGCGGTCTGCCTGGATGCCAGTTCAGAGGCCGCGGCCTGCAGCAGTGCGTGGCGAATCCGAACCTCTACGTACATAGGCAAAACGTAGTTGAGCAGCTCGTCCGCCGATGGTTCGAACTCATACAGGGGCATTGCCTGCCCCTCGGTGTACTTGTTCCACATCTTTTCGGCGTCGAGGTCGATGAGCTCTTCGGAGTCGACTACCTTGAGCGGGAGCATCTTACGCACCTCGGGAACCTGCGACACCATGGACTTGAAACGAGTAAAGACCATGTAGACCTCGCCTACCCCGCCGTCTTCCGGGCTAGCCAAAAAGGCCTGCTGCAACGTAGTGGCGATATCGTGAATGGTTTCCTCGTCCGGATTGTCCGAGACCCCGGTCCAGGACTTGGCAATGGGCCGTTCGCGGAACCGGAAGTAGGATTGCGCACGCCGTCCGGAAGTGTACAGCACCGGTTCTTTGCCTTCTTCAGCGAGCTTCTTGAGGAGTTTTTCAGTTTCCCGAAGAATGTTCGCCGAATATGCGCCCGCCATACCGCGGTCGGAAGTTATCGCGATTACGGCCACCTTCTTAGTGTCCGTACGAGGACGGGTCAATGGGTGGTCCATATCCGAGTGTACTGACACCGCCATTACTGCCTTGGTCACCGCACGCGAAAACGGTTCCGCTTCCGCAGCGTTCTGACGGGCCTTGCCAATACGAGAAGCAGCGATCAGCTCCATCGCCCTGAAAACCTTTTTCAAGGTGGCAGTGGAGTTGATCTTGTGCTTATAGACGCGTTGCTTGCCGCCCATTTAGGACCGCTTTCCGCGCGTAATCTGCTCTTGTGTATGTTCGGCCTCGACTTTGTTATCTGCGCCATCCACGTGAGCGGAGTCAAAGTTTGCAGCAAAAGTCGAGTGGAACTGCTCAACCCCGGCCTTCAGCTCAGCTTCGGTATCTTCCTCCAGTAACCCAGTGGAAGCGATAGTCTGAAGAACCTTGGTGTGCGAACGCAGGTGGTCAATCAATCCGGCCTCAAAGCCCTTGACAGCGGAAACCGGAAGATCATCCAAGTAGCCGTGGGTACCAGCCCAAATTACAGCTACCTGATCTTCGACTTTCACCGGTGAAGACTGCGGCTGCTTCAACAACTCCATCAGGCGCTCACCGCGGGTAAGCTGCTGGCGAGTAGCCTCGTCGAGGTCGGAGGCAAACATCGCAAACGCCGCCTGGCTACGGTACTGGGCCAAGGTTAGCTTCAGAGTACCGGCGACCTTCTTCATTGCCTTGATCTGGGCATCGCCGCCGACGCGGGAAACCGAAATACCCACGTCTACCGCCGGACGCTGGTTGGAGTTAAACAGGTCCGACTGCAGGAAGATCTGCCCGTCGGTAATAGAAATTACGTTTGTAGGAATGTAGGCAGAAACATCGTTCGCCTTGGTTTCGATTAGAGGCAAGCCCGTCATAGAACCGCCCCCGAGCTCGTCGGACAACTTTGCGCAACGCTCAAGCAGGCGGGAGTGCAAGTAGAACACGTCGCCCGGGTAGGCTTCGCGCCCTGGCGGACGCCGCAGCAACAGCGAAACCGCACGGTAGGCTTCAGCCTGCTTCGACAGGTCGTCGAATACAATCAGCACGTGCTTGCCCGAGTACATCCAGTGCTGGCCAATGGCCGAACCGGTGTAGGGGGCAAGGTATTTAAAGCCAGCCGGGTCCGATGCCGGGGAGGCCACGATCGTGGTGTATTCTAGCGCACCTGCTTCTTCGAGTGTGGAACGCACCGAGGCGATAGTAGAGCCCTTTTGCCCGATTGCTACATAGATGCAACGCACCTGCTTCTGGGGATCACCACTTAGCCAGTTATCGCGCTGGTTCAAAATAGTATCGATCGCGATTGCGGTCTTACCGGTCTGCCGGTCGCCAATAATTAGCTGCCTCTGTCCGCGACCGATAGGGATCATTGAGTCGATTGCCTTTAGACCAGTTTGCAGCGGCTCATGGACTGACTTGCGCATCATTACGCCGGGAGCCTGCAACTCCAGTGCACGGCGACCCTCAATATCAGTGATTTCGCCGAGGCCGTCAATTGGTGCCCCCATCGGGTCCACAACGCGGCCGAGGTAGCCATCGCCAACGCCGACGGACAAAACTTCGCCGGTGCGGTATACCTGCTGCCCCTCTTCGATGCCGCCAAAGTCGCCTAGAACAACGCAACCAATTTCGCGTACATCCAGGTTCATAGCCAGGCCCAAGGTGCCGTCTTCGAAACGAAGGAGCTCGTTTGCCATGGTCCCGGGCAATCCCTCCACGCGGGCGATGCCGTCTGCGGTGGAGATGACGTGACCTACTTCTTCGGTATTAGCTTTACTTGGTTCGTAGCTGTCAACAAAGCTGTTCAACGCTTCCCGAATTTTCTCGGGGGCGATGGAAAGTTCAGCCATGGGAATCCTTACTTTGTATTGTGTTAGCCGGCCAAACGTTCGCGCGTACGGGCCAGGGCCTTACGGACTGTGCCGTCGGTGATATGGGAGGACGTGTGGACACGGAGTCCACCGAGCAAGGAAGGAACGATCGAGACGTTGAGCTCAACGTCCTTGCCGTAACGCTTGCACAAAATCTGGCGAAGTCGGTTGAGTTGGGACTCCGACAGTTCCTGCGGAGCCTCGACGGTTACGAGTTTTCGCTCCCGCAAACTTGAGGCTCGTTCCAGATCGCGCCGCAGTGTGGACAGTAGCGACCCTCCCCGCGGATACATCGTTGCCCTCTCAACTAGCTGGAGGGCCTGTGGGCAAAGCGCGTCGCGAAATACAGACTGAGCAAGGCGAGCCCTCTGCGGTGCTCGCTGCACAGCTGAGTCGGATAGCGCGTTACGCAAATCGCGCCTCTCGCCGAGCAGTTGGGTAACGGCAAAAAGATCCCGACCAACCCGTTCCAGGTTGTTCTTACTTGCAGCCGAATATAGCTGGCCGTCTACCGCAATGTCTTCCAACGCGAGCGCGAGATCGGATTCTTGCGACCAACGCCCACCAGTCAAAGCAGTTAGAACTTCTAAGGCCAGAGGCTGCAGTGAGGAGCCGAAGACATCGTTGGCCAGTTTAGCCTTGTCCTCGCCACTACGAGCAGGATCAGTCATTGCCCTGGCGAGGGAGGGATTAGCTCTAACCAAATCCGCCGCAGCGAAAAGATCAGCCGACACCTCACCTATGGTCTGCCAGGCAGAGGCCGTGCCCTCCTTGAGGACTTTGCGCCCCGCCTCACGCGCTGCCGCACTCGATGCACGCATTACTTAGACTCAGCTCCTTCCGGCGCCGGGTTTGCCTCCAGATCGTCCAAGAACCGATCGATGACGCGGGCCGAAAGCTCGCGATCGGTCAGTTGCTCGCCAACGATTTTCTCGGCAAGTTGGGAGGCAAGCAGGCCCACGTCTGTCCGGAGAGAAAGCTGCGCCGATTGCCGTTCTGCTTCAATTTCTCGCTTTGCTGTCGAGAGCACACGCTCCGCTTCTTGCTTCGCCTCTTCACGGGCACGCGCAACTATGTCTTTGCCATCTGCGCGGGCCTGATCGCGAATCTCCTGAGCTTCTTTGCGCGCCTCGCGCAGTTCGCTACGAGCCTGTTGATCGGCGTCGGCTACCTGTTTCTTAGCTTCTTCAGCTAGTTTCAAGCCTTCTTCGATCTTGCGGGCGCGCTCGTCAACCATCTTGTTGAAGGTTGGCAATGCGAATTTGCCCAGAACTAGCGCAACCACGATCAAGACCACTGCCGACCAGAAAATATCGAACAGTTCAGGAAGAAGTGGGTTGCGTTGAGCCTCTGCAGCAACCTGTAGTACTGCGGAATACATGTTTATGCGTTAGCCCACAGAATGCCTGCAACTAGACCTAGCAGACCTAGCGCCTCAACAAAGGCGACGCCAATAAACATGTTGGTGGTTAGCCTGCCGGCAACCTCGGGCTGACGAGCAATAGATTCCTGAGTCTTTGCCACGAGCAAGCCGATGCCGATGCCAGGGCCAAGTGTGGCCAGGCCGTAACCGATGGTTGCTAGTACTGCTGCGCTACCAGTCATTGGTATTTTCCTTTTCTTTATTTGGTTTCCGGATGCGGATGCAGCCGGTTATCAGTGCGAGTGCACCGAAAGATCGATGTATACAGCGGTGAGGATTGCGAAAATGTAGGCCTGGAGGAAGGCAACCAGCATTTCGAACAAGGTCACAAATATTGCCCCTAGGAAGGTGGCAACCCCCACTCCCCTGAGCGGGCCCTGAGTGTACAAAAGCAGGAAGTTGGTACCTGCCAAGCAGAGCGCCAGCATGAAGTGCCCCGAGATCATATTCGCCATCAAACGAACAAAGAGTGTGAACGGGCGGATCACAAAGGTCGACAGTGCTTCAATCGGGGTGAGAATCAGATAAATTGGCTTGGGAACTCCCGGCGGGAAAAGCGCCGATTTGAAGAATCCCCCTACCCCCTGCTCGCGAATGCCGGCATAAATGAACGCAACCCAGGACAGTATGGCCATGAGAATAGGCAAACCTGCAACGGAGGTACCAGCCAAATTCAATCCGGGGATAATTCCGGCAAAGTTCATAAAGAGGGCGGTAAAAAAGACTACGGCTACAACGCCCGAATACTTGGCGGCCATCTTCTTTCCCATGGCCTGCTCAGAGATGGAAGTGCGCACAAAGTCGAAGAGCAGCTCCATTGTTGCCTGGCCCCTTGAGGGAACCAGCTTCGCCCTATACGTGTAGGCCAGAAATAGCACGACCATGACAGCGAGCATGATGAGCCTAATCAGCATGACGCGGTTGAGCGCGAATGGCGTTCCTTCGAATGCGAAAATTGGTGGGAAAAAATCATCCAACGACGGGGTATGGAACTCCCCGCCGGTTTGAACTAACGCATTCCCAACCGCTAGCGCTTTTAGCACCAGGGCACCTCCTGCTTCCTTAGTGGAGCCGTTGACCTAAACATAGCCATCACCTGACATAGCGTACAACATGCGCTCACTGAGCGTTCATCTGCCGTCAGCAACTTTCAAAACTGCGCTCTAGCTGTGGTTTCGGAGTAACCGCACTGACTCGTGCCCGAACCAGAGCTAACGTTTCAGCAAACATTGTGACGACTATCATAACTGCAAGTGTGAGCCCCACTACGAAAGTGTCGAGCGAGCCAAAATGCCTCGTCAATAAAAACCCGGTAATGAGCGCTGCCAGTTTTAGTAAAAATCCGCCTGCGAGCGCAGCTACTACGTAGTTTGGATACTTGACACCGTAGTGATTCACTATAACAGTTGCCAGACACAATACCGCCCCCAGCGCCGCCGCGACCACCGCGGAGATAACCCCCGTTTTACCTCGCGCCAAGGCGCCTACAATTACGGCTCCGGCGGCTACGACCAAGTAAGAAACCGCCACAGCTTTCCGGGCCGAAGCCATAGCGCGTGCAACTTGATCCATCAGTTGTCTCCCTTCCGAAGAATCCTATTTTTTACCCTGGGGATTGAAAAGACGCTAATACCTACAACCACCACAGCCCCGACCAGTAGCCCAATACCCACGTGTATTGGATCGAAAACCACCAAAGCTGCAGCCCCAAGCGCCACATATGCCGCCCACATATACATGACAAGGACAGCCGTAACCACTGAATAACCTAAATTGAGCAGCCTGTGGTGCAGGTGCATGCGGTCCGGGTGGAACGGCGAGTGGCCCGCTCTCATACGCCTAAATACGGCCATAGTCATGTCAGTTAGGGGCAGTATCAATACCGCGACCGGCAAGATCAGAGGCAATAGTGCAGGCAGCATTTCCGAACCGGCAAACATAGCCGGATCTACCTGTCCCGTAACTAAAATTGAGACCCCGGCGGACAGCAGCCCAAGTAACATCGCTCCCGTGTCACCCATAAAAATGGTTGCCGGGTGGAAATTATGGGGTAGAAACCCAGCGCATATCCCCACCAACATTATTACTACGGCGGCCGCCAGCGACGCGTATGACTGGGCATTGGTAAAACGCACCAGCATGTAAGAATAGATAAAAAATCCCGTGGCCCCTATGGCTATGCATCCCGCAGCCAAACCATCCAGACCATCGACGAAATTCACCGCATTTATGCAGGCGACTACCACTATTACGGTAACCGCTATAGAAAGTTTGGAAGACCCGATAGTGAGCCCAAATATGGGAAAACTTACCAGCTGGACACCACCCCAAGCCATCCCCCCTGCGATGAGTATTTGGCCGGCCATTTTAGTCCACCACTCCAGGTCCCACAGATCATCTAGGAATCCCAGCACGCAGATTCCCGCAGCTCCACCTAGCAGCGACCACGGCTGGGGGTCAGAAAACAGGCGGGCAAAATACGGCACGTGCGCAGCTACCGTCATAGCTACCGCGAATCCCCCCAACATGGCCACTCCGCCCAGCCTGGGGGTGGGTACCGTGTGTACATCTCGGTCGCGCACCGGAGTCAGCGCATGGGCAGCCAACGCCAGCTGCCGAACAACGGGCGTTAGCAAGTAGGTCACTGCCCCGGCGACGAGGGCAAGAAGGAGATAGAGCTTCACGCACTCTCCCAAACGCGCGCTAAGTCACTAGCAGGAATTACTCCCTGGCGAAGGATACGCATGTGTTCGCCTTCTTCAGCCACGATGGTAGAAGGCACTGGCCCCGGTGTGGAACCAGCGTCCACGTACACCGCAACAGTATCGCCAAAATACTTCACGGCATCCGAAACATTTTGCGCAGGATCGTCACCGTGAATATTTGCGGAAGTTACTGCCAGTGGGCCGGTGCCTTCTAGTAACACTCGCGCCGCGTCTAAGCCCGGTACGCGAACGGCCACTGTTCCTCCTTTGGCCTGACTGTCCCAACCTAGCCCCTCACCCGCGGGCAAAATCAATGTCAACGCACCCGGCCAGAAGGCCTTAGCGAGCGCCTCCATTTTGGGGCTCATCGTTGAAGCAACGAGCCGCCACTGCTCAGGTTTCGCCAAGAGAATTGGCGGAGGCATCTGCCCGCTTCTATTCTTGGCTGCTAAAAGCTTTTCTACCGCTCGACTGCTGCGAGGATCAGCTCCAATACCGTATACCGTGTCGGTGGGGATAACAACTAACTCGCCGTCAGCCACAGCCGCCTTCAAGGGCTCACTAGCTTCCGGTGCCGAATAAATACTCATGGCCCCTATTCTAGGCAAGCGCGCAAGCACGTAGCGTTGCCTGCCCGCTAGATCTCGACCGGTACTGACCTCGACAAAACCAGCCTCCCGGCAGGCCGCTCTTAGCTTTTGCGACTGGCTTTCGGCGTGTTCCATAACAAGTGTTCCCCCCGGACGCAGCAGGACCCTCGCCCTCTTTATTATTTGGAGGGGAACAGCTAATCCGTCTTCCCCGCCCCCGTAGAGCGCCATCTCGGGGTCATAGAGGGCCTCGGCCTGGCTCACCTGCCCGGCCGGCACATAGGGGGGATTTGACACCACCACGTCGACGCTTCCATCGAGGGCGGCGAGCGTATCGGCACTCGTAGCGTCCCCCTGAATCAGATTGACAGATAAGTCTTCCAAGTTGGCGCGCGCCAGTTCCACCGCCTTAGAATCCTTTTCCACCGCCCAGACCCTAGCCGAGGGAATTTCATCAGCCACAGCCCCGGCGATAGCTCCGGAGCCCGTACACAGGTCCACCACGCGCACGCACCCCGGCCGGTATTTAGCTTTCACTGCCACGGCACGCGCCGCCTGAATGGCCTCCTCAGCTACCATTTCGGTTTCCGGACGCACGACAAATACACCGGGAAGGGCTTTCAAGGTGCGCCGGCGAAAGTACATTTTTCCCGTCAAATACTGCAGAGGCACCCGGCTGGCCCGCTTCCCAATTAGAGTGAAATATTCCTCCTCCTGGGAAGCACTCAGCTTGCTCGGGGCAGAAAACAGGTCTCCGACAACCGCCTCCATCAACTCGCGAGCATCAGGAGTAGGAGAGGCAACGCCCGCCTCGGCTAGAACGTAAGCCCCCTGTTTTATAGCTCCCCTAGGCGAACTCATTCCTGCCCGGTAGCCTTGGCCAACTGGTGTTCTTCGTCCAACTTGATGGCAGAATCGATCACAGGCTGTAGCTCCCCACCCAGCACAATATCGAGGTTAAACGCCTTGTAACCCGTGCGGTGGTCCGCAATGCGATTTTCAGGGAAGTTGTAGGTGCGGATGCGCTCTGACCTATCTACCGTGCGCACCTGGGAATGGCGGGCTTCAGCCTCTTCGGCCTCGCGTTTACGACGCTCTTCCTCGGCCAACCTAGAACGCAGCACGCGCATTGCTGCCTCGCGGTTTTGAATCTGCGATTTTTCATTCTGCATCGACACCACAATTCCCGTAGGCAAGTGGGTAATGCGAACAGCCGAGTCGGTGGTGTTGACAGACTGGCCCCCGGGACCAGACGAACGAAATACGTCAACGCGAATGTCGTTGGGGCCGATTTCTACCTCGCCCTCGTCCTCAACTTCGGGCATAACATAGACGCCCGCAGCCGAGGTATGAATGCGGCCTTGAGTCTCGGTGACAGGAACGCGCTGAACCCGGTGAACCCCGCCCTCGTACTTCATGGAAGCCCACACCCCCTCTTCAGGGGAGGGATTGCCCTTCGCGCGGATAGAGATTTGAGCGTCCTTTACCCCGCCCAAATCAGTCTGGTTCATGTCCATGACCTTGAAGGTCCAACCGCGCTTCTCGCTGTAACGCTGATACATGCGCAACAAATCCCCTGCAAACAGCGCCGACTCCTCGCCACCCGCACCAGCCTTGATTTCCATGATTACATCCGAGGCATCCTCGGGATCGCGAGGAGCAAGCACGGAGAGCATTTTCTGGTGTGCCTTGTCGACCTGTGCGGTAAGACGTTCGGCCTCGTTCGCAAATTCGGAATCCACTTCAGCAAGTTCTTGGGCGGCCTCTAAATCCTCGCTGAGCTGCTGCCAGGAACGAATTGCCTCAGCCTGCCGCTTTAGCTCCGAGTAGCGCCGACCCACCTTGCGGGCCTGCACCTGATCCGACAACACCTGCGGATCCGACATCTTCTTTTCGACTTCTGCCAGATCGGCAAAAATCTTCTCCCCTGCCTCAAAACTTGCGCTCATTATCGCTTTCCTACAAATAGCTGTGCCGACTACAAAGGAAGCGCCGGCCGGGAAGACCCGACCGGCGCCCACAAGACCTATTTACTTCTTGCGCTTGCCGTAGCGCTTCTCGAAGCGAGCAACACGACCACCGGTATCCATGATCTTCTGCTTGCCAGTGTAGAACGGGTGGCAGGCGCTGCACACGTCAACACGCATCGAATCGCCCGAAATGGTGGAGCGAGTCTGGAACTCGTTGCCGCAGGTGCAGGTCACGGTTACTGGGTGGTAGTCAGGGTGGATTCCCTGTTTCATAATAATCTCCTTAAGGAATTCGAGGTCGCCGGGTCCGCTTCGCGGTGAACCGGAACAGAAAGATTATGCCACAAGATTTGGCACTAACCTAGGTGAGAGTACTCACTAGAAGTTACTACTTGTCCCCTGACGTGCTCATCTTGCCGATTGTGAGTAAGAACTCCGCGTTCGAGGAAGTGTCCCGCAATTTGCCGAGCACCAGCTCTGTGGCCTCTTGAGTGTCCAGGGAACCAAGAATTCGACGCAGTTTCCACAAGATCTTCATCTCTTCGGGACGGAGCAGCATCTCTTCGCGGCGAGTACCCGAAGAATTGACGTCAACTGCCGGGAAAATACGCCTATCCGCGAGCGCCCTCGACAGTCGCAACTCCATGTTGCCAGTGCCCTTGAACTCTTCGAAGATGACCTCGTCCATCTTGGAGCCGGTCTCGACTAGGGCGGTGGCCAAAATGGTCAGCGAACCGCCATTTTCGACGTTTCTAGCCGCCCCGAAGAACTTCTTTGGGGGGTAGAGCGCGGAAGCATCTACACCGCCGGAAAGTATGCGCCCGGAGGCCGGTGCCGCCAAGTTATAGGCACGGCCCAAGCGGGTGATCGAATCGAGTAGCACCACTACGTCCTTGCCGAGCTCGACCAGGCGCTTAGCACGCTCAATTGCAAGCTCCGCCACAATCGTGTGATCAGAAGCGGGACGATCAAAGGTAGAGGCAATAACTTCTCCCTTCACCGTGCGCTGCATGTCCGTAACTTCTTCCGGACGTTCGTCAACCAGCACCACCATCAGGTGAGCTTCCGGATTGTTGATCGAAATAGCGTTCGCGATCTGCTGCAAAATAATGGTCTTACCGGCCTTGGGCGGCGAAACAATCAACCCGCGCTGGCCCTTCCCAATGGGGCTGACCAGATCAATGATGCGCGGCGTAATCGCCTTTGGAGAAGTCTCCAAACGCAGTTGCGAATCGGGGTACAGCGGAGTCAGATCTTTGAACTGAGGGCGCTCGCTAGTCTGTTCGACAGTGAGTCCGTTGGCACTGTCCAAGCGGACCAAGGCGTTGTACTTCTGGCGGCGGCGTTCGCCTTCGCGAGGCTGACGCACGGCACCCTGAATAGCGTCGCCCGAACGCAGCCCCCAACGGCGCACCTGTCCGAGCGACAGGTACACGTCATTTGGCCCCGGCAGATACCCGGAGGTGCGCACAAAAGCGTGATTGTCGCGTACGTCCAAGATTCCGGCAATAGGAATTAACACATCATCTTCACGCAAATCAGAATTGGAGTTACCCGAGTTATTCGAATTGTGCGCATTAGAGTGACCGTGCGAATTGTTCGAATTATCGTGCCTATTGCGCTTGCGGTCGCGCCCCCGCCGACGGCGCCCAGAGTGCTCTTCCTCCTCGTGCTGCTTGCCACCGGTAGGAAGCTTTATTTCGTCGACGTTTTTAGGCTCTGACTTGTGTGCGGGAGTCTCAGACTTACCTTCGCGAGCAAGCTCCTGGCGCACATCTAGCTTGGGGGCGCCAGCCTCCGAAGATGCCCGGCGTCTGCGCGAACGCCGAGGACGTTCAGAGCCAGTCTCGGCACCTGAAGAACGTTCTGTCTTAGACTCGCGGCTGGAAGCTGTTTCTTCTGCCTGGCCCGCCCCGGCCGCTTTTTGTGCTTTCGGCTCAGATTCTGATCCGCTGCGATTAGAAGCCGAAGCATTTTGGATCTTTTCAATAAGATCCGATTTACGCATCCGAGATGTTCCCTTTAGGCCGAGGGAAGCAGCCATGGCCTGCAGCTCAGGTAGCCGCTTAGAGCTCAAATCATTATTAGTGCTCACGAAATTCCTTCAATAACTGTTGTTGGGAAAGCGTAATCCAGGCGCGCTATTGCGTGAAAAGAAGAAGATTGGATTAGCTAGAGGCTTACTTAGTGCCCGAAACGCGGCATCCCGCGATAGGACAACAATAGCAAAAGTTTAGCTGTGATGCGAAGAGGCGCTCCCCACAATCTTTACGCCCTCCCGGTCCACTGCCAACTCGTGCACGTCCCAGCGGCCTGCTCGGCCCTGCCTGCGTACGCCAGGAGAGACCGTTCCCAAAACCAACACGGTGGGACCGGCCCCAGAGATGACGGCCGGATAGCCCTCCGCGCGCAGCCAGCGTACCAGCCCCACAGAGGCAGGCATTACCTTTTCCCTATAGTCTTGATGAAGCCGCTCTTCCGTACCTGCAAAGAGCAGTTCTTCCCGTCCAGCTAGAGCCCTCACCAGTAGCGCTGCCCTTCCCGCCTGGAAAGCCGCATCTGCGTGGGGAACCATTTTTGGCAGTACCCGGCGGGCCTTAGCTGTAGAGAGTCTAAAACCAGGGATAAAACAGGTACACACCAAATTATCTGCTATTTGCAAAGGGGCCGCCTGGGCAGTTTCACCTTCCAGCCAGGAAACAGTTCCACCCCCAAAGATGGCGGGGGCAACGTTGTCGGGATGGCCCTCGAGTTCAGTTGCCAGTTGCAATATCTTCTTATCGTCTAATGCCTCAGGCTCAGCCAAAAACGCTCTAGCCAAAGCCATGCCCGCCACTATTGCCGAGGCGGAGGATCCCAGCCCCCGCCCGTGCGGAATGGTATTCACGCACTCCAGCTCGAGGCCCACCTGCGGCGCCCCGGCGGCCTCGAGCGCTACCCGCAACGCCTGCACCACCAGGTTATCTTCCCCCTCGGCCACCTGCCCCTCGCCTTGGCCTGATACTCGGACGTGAGTTTTTCCGACCACTGCCCGCGCACTAATCTCGTCGTGCATGTCCAAGGCCATGCCCAGCGAATCGTAACCGGGGCCTAGATTCGCAGTGGTGGCAGGAACGCGCACTCGCACCGAATCATTTGCTAGGCGCATGCTAACCCTCGACAACCAAGGTAGAAGCCACGTGCGAACCCAATTTCTCGAGCTTTTGGCGCACTCTAAAGATCGCCTCCCCCGAGGCTAAGTGGGTAGACAGCACCACCGAAATTTGATTTTCTGTTGGGCTTTGGTGAACCGCCGAAATCGACACGCCCTCGTCAGCGAAGACCTGCGCCAGCCGTGCCAGCGTACCAATTTCGTCCTCTACCACAATGCGCAGCCTATAGCGGCGCAGTGCCTTCGAAGCGGGCAACAAAGGCAGGTTAGCGTAGGAGTTTTCGCCGGGCGCACTTCCCCCGTGGGCGATATGTGAGGCACCTGCCACGACATCGGAGAGCACTGCGGAAGCAGTTTGCACCCCACCTGCCCCCTGGCCAGTAAACATCAGGGTACCTGCGGCTTCGGCCTCGACCACAATAGCGTTGAAAGCCCCGTTAATGGTAGCCAAAGGAGAATCTTTAGAAACCAGTGCCGGATAAACCCCTAGCGAAATTGCCTCCCCATCTGCGGCCATCACGCGTTCGGCCACTGCAACAAGCTTTATGCGCTCGCCAAAAAAGGCTGCATCCAACGAATCCTGCTGGGAAATATTACGGATCCCGCAAGTAGGGACGTCGTCCAGAGAAACCCGGGTGTGAAAAGCCAGAGAGGCCAAGATGGCACACTTCGCAGCTGCATCGAGACCGTCTACATCGGCAGTAGGATCTGCTTCGGCGTACCCCAGCTCTTGGGCCTTAGCCAGCGCCTGTTCGTACGTGAGCCCGGCATCCATCTGATCGAGCATGTAATTAGTAGTGCCGTTTACAATACCGACGACGCGATTGATCCGATCCCCAAGCAGCGACTCGCGCAACCCATAGACGACGGGCACCGCGCCTGCTACTGCCGCTTCGTAGTACAAGTTGGCCCCTTTAGCGGCGGCCAACTCGTACAGTTCCGGACCGTGGGCAGCTAGCAGCGCCTTGTTGCCCGTAACCACCGTTTTCCCTTGGCTCAAAGCCCGCTTTACAAGGGTGCGCGGCGGCTCAATCCCCCCAATCAGTTCGATCACTAGGTCAGCGCTGTCAATTACCGCGTTCGCGTCTGTAGTGAGAAGCTTGCGGTCTACGGCGCCGTCGCGCGGAGCCTGCAAATTCGACACACATATGCCAACGACCTGCAACGGAGCCCCAGCGCGAGCCTCCAGGTCACGACCTCGTTCCTGTAGCAATCGCACAACCTGGGTACCAACGGTACCGCAGCCGAGAACCCCAATTTTCACAACTTCTCTACCCATTTTACCCCCGCAACAAAAGTAACCTACAACGACTTATCTAATAAAAGTAGGTCCGCTACCGTCTCGCGCCTTATGACTTCGCGCCATTTTCCATCTTTTATTCCAACCACGCCAGGGCGGGGAACCATGTTGTAATTTGAAGCCATAACCCGCCCGTAGGCGCCCACGGCAGGCACGGCCAGAATGTCGCCCTCGGTAAGATCTGCCGGCAAATAGACGTTGTGAACCACTACGTCGCCCGATTCGCAGTGTTTTCCAACCACTCGGCACAGCGTTGACTCGCCCTCCGAAGGACGATTGGCCAGCACTGCAGTGTAATCGGCTCCGTAGAGGGCAGGGCGAATATTGTCGCTCATTCCCCCGTCCACAGACACATAGCGGCGGGACTTACCAGGCGCATAAGTGACATCTTTGATTGTCCCCACCCTGTAAATCATTACCTGGCTAGGCCCGGCAATAGCACGCCCAGGTTCGATTGAAATTCGAGGAATATCGGTACTTGCCTGCGCGCAGGCCAACTTCACAGCCTCGGCTAGGGCGCAACTAACCTCCTGGGCGGTGGGCGGGATTGGGTCTGCAGCGTTGTAGCTGATGGCGTAACCTCCCCCTAGGTCGACCTCGGGAACCTTCATTCCCTTTGCCAACAACTTGGCGCGGAAGGCCATTACTTTCCCGGCGGACTCTACGAAAGCATTCAGATCCAAAATTTGAGAGCCGATGTGAGAGTGCAAGCCGACCAATTCCAGATGTTTTGCATGCGCAATAGCATCGGCTACCGCTTCAGCCTGCCCAGTAGCTATAGAAACCCCGAATTTCTGATCCTCGTGAGCTGTAGAAATATATTCGTGCCCACCCGCATGGACTCCGGTGACCAAACGAATCATTACCCTAGCCCGCTTATGCAAACGAGCGGCAACGCCTTCTACTTTGGCGACCTCGAAGGGAGAATCGACAATAATCCTGTCGATTCCGGAGCGAACCGCTAACTCAATTTCCGCTTCAGACTTGTTGTTGCCGTGCAAACCAAGTCCCGAGGCTGGAGCCCCCGCCTTTAGGGCCAATGTGAGCTCCCCGAGGGAGGCGGTGTCAATGCCTAGCCCGGCATTTGTAGCAACGCGCACTGCCTCGGCACAAAGGAAGGCCTTACCAGCATAATTGACCGTGGCTCCGGCGAACCCATAGCCTTCCCAAAACGACTCGGCCATGGCCGAAGCCCACACCTGACATCTGCCGGCGAAATCGTCGATATCCCACACATAGGCGGGACTGGCATATTCACGTCCTATTTGCGGCAAAGGCACACCGCCTATTTGAAGCACTCCCTGCTTCCGCTGCGCGCTCCAGGGCCACAGGTCAGGCCGCTGGGAGGGATCGCCAGCATAGTGGTTCGCCACCTGGGCCATTTCACATCCTTTCAGGTGCCTGAACGCCTAGCAGATCCAAACCGTTGCGCAAAACCTGCCCCACGGCGTCATTTAGCCAGAGCCTAGCTACGTGAGAGGCTTCAACTGGGGAGTCTCCGCGCGGGGTCACGCGGCACTGACCGTACCAGGCATGGTAGGCACCAGCGAGCTCCTCCAAATAGCGGGCCACCCTATGCGGTTCACGCAAGCTCGCTGCCTGCGCCACAATCTCGGGATAACGCGCTAGCGTTCCCAGCAGTTCACCGTCAGCGGTAGAGTCCAATGCCTGCGGGGCAAACCCGTCCTCGCGACGCACCCCGTGTTCCTTCGCATTGCGTGCTACAGCACAAGTGCGAGCGTGCGCATACTGCACGTAGTAAACAGGATTTTCATTGGTGTTAGAGGCAACCACGTCCAGATCCAGCTCCAACGTGGTATCTACAGACGAGCGAATCAACGAATAGCGCGCCGCATCCACTCCCACAGCCTCGACAAGGTCTTCGAGAGTAACTACGGTTCCAGCACGCTTTGACATGCGCACCGGCTTGCCACCGCGGACCAGATTGACAAGCTGCCCAATCAAGATCTCCATGTTCTTACCAGGACCAGCTTCGTCCCCGAAGGCACGCGCCATGGCATACATGCGCCCGATGTAACCGTGGTGATCAGCTCCCAGCATGTAAATGCACTGGTCGAAACCGCGATTGCGCTTGTTCAAATAGTAGGCTACGTCGCCCGAGAAATAAGCAGCATTACCGTCGGACTTTATAAGCACCCGGTCCTTGTCATCGCCAAATTCAGTAGAGCGCAGCCAGAGGGCGCCCTCACTTTCGAAAATAACTCCAGCATGGCGAAGCCTGTCAATAGCCTCGTCAACAGCACCGGACTCATGCAGGGTCTGCTCGTGGAAAAAGACGTCGAAATCGGTGCGGAATTCATGCAGAGATTCCTGAATCTCGGCAAACATGGCCTTAACGCCCTTTTCACGGAACACCTCCTGGGCCTGCTCGTCAGGTAGTTCGCGCGGATCTGCGCCGCCCTCTTCTAAAACCTGGGCAATTACCTGCTCTGCGACCTCGCCAATGTACTTGCCGCCGTAGCCATCCTGGGGAGTGGGACGCCCCTTGGCGGCGGCCAGAAGGGAAGCCGAGAAATTATTTATCTGGTTACCGTGATCATTGAAGTAATATTCGCGCGTCACTTGCGCGCCCGCAGCTTCCAGAACACGAGCCATAGCATCGCCCACAGCAGCCCACCGTGCTCCACCTATATGAATAGGGCCGGTGGGGTTAGCAGAGACAAATTCTAGATTCACCTTTGCGCCCTTTTGGCTCTGATTGCGCCCGTAGGCAGGCCCCTGCTCCAAAATTGTTTGAGCCAACTGGCCCGCAGACGCTGCCGAGAGCCTGATATTTAGAAACCCTGGCCCGGCAACCTCGACACTGCTAATGCCGTCGACGGTTTCCAGTTCACCGGACAGCAACGTTGCTAGTGCACGCGGATTAGTCTGGGCCTTCTTCGCCAGCTGCATTGCCACGTTGGTTGCCCAATCCCCGTGCTCACGATTTCGAGGACGCTCTACCTTTACAGCCGGGATTTCTTCGGCAGTGAGTGCAATATCGCCCCGTTTTGCCGCTCCGGCTAGGCAGTTGTGAATAAGTTCTGAAAGTTCTTCTGGAGTCACGCCCTTAGAATACCTGCTAATTGCCACCAGCACGCAATCGCGATCAGCCCAGCTGCCCGCGACTAAAGTCCTAGGACCAAATACCGTGATTGGTAATTTATCGCATACACTTGCCAGGTGAGTACACAACTGAATTCCCCGTCAACTTCCATGGCTACCCCACCCGAAACACTCGCGGCAGCTACCCGCGCCATGAGTGGAAAGGCAAACGTGGCCAACTCGAAACCATCACACACGTTCCTACTAGCCATCGCAGCCGGAGCCTACATTGGGCTCGGATTCATCTTCTTCGCCACCGTACAGATGGGGGCTAGCGCGCTGCCTCTCGGAGTGGCAAAGCTGATGGGCGGTCTAGTCTTTTCTGTAGGTCTAATGATGGTCGTAATGACCGGGGCAGACCTCTTTACGTCGACAACAATGACTCTTATCGCCAAAGCCTCGGGCAAGCTCTCGTGGGCAAAACTTCTAAAGCACTGGGCAATTGTCTATGCGGGCAATTTCGTAGGGGCACTGCTCGTTGTAGCCCTAGCCTACTTCGGCAATCTCCAATCCGGCGGCAAGGGCGCCTTCGGGCAAATTATCGTCTCGACCGCCACAGCTAAGGTCTCGCACACTCCCCTGGAATGCTTCGTGTTGGGAATTGGCTGCAACCTACTAGTTTGTCTGGCCATCTGGATGACCTTCGCGGGCAAAACAGTGGCAGACAAGATCTTGGCCATAGTGGGGCCAATTTCCCTGTTTGTGGCCGCAGGCTTCGAACACTCGGTAGCGAACATGTTCATGATCCCCTACGGGTTAATACTTGGCGCAGGCGGGGAGCTAACGCTCGGCAACTTCCTTCTGGTCAACCTCATCCCTGTAACAATCGGCAACATGCTTGGCGGGGGCGTATTCGTAGGCCTGTTCTACTGGATAGTAAACGCACCAAAAAAGTAGCGTGAACCTTAGTGAAAAAGGCGGCCCGCGGGCCGCCTTTTTCACTCAAACTTTTGTTCTACTGTGTCACGCAACTGTTTATGCACTACTTTTCCGTGTTATTCCACGGCTTTCGAAGCGCCCCGAACAGGATTCGAACCTGCGACCTTCTGCTCCGGAGGCAGACGCTCTATCCACTGAGCTATCGGGGCCTACGGCCTAATACTGTACCAGCGCTAGGCCGCTAAACAGAAATCCGCTGATGAGCTAATGTTTGCGATCGTAATCTTCGAGTAGCCCGATCCGTCGAGCATGGCGCTCTTCCCCAGTGAAGGCAGTGTCGACGAAGGTGTCTGCTATCTTTATGGCCTGTTCCTGCGAGTGCATGCGCGCTCCAATTCCGGCAACCTGCGCATTGTTGTGCAATCTAGCCAACTGAGCCGTTTCTTCAGACCAACACAGCGCCGCCCTGATGCCCTTTACCTGGTTGGCTGCGATCTGTTCGCCATTGCCCGATCCCCCCAGAACGAAACCAAGAGAGCCTTCGTCAGCCAAAACAGCTTCAGCGCAGGCTTGGCACGTGGGTGGATAGTCGTCTGCAGGATCATAGGCCAGCGGACCGTGGTCCACTACCTCGAAACCGCGATCGCAAAAGTGGGTTTTCAACGCTTCTTTGAGTTCGAACCCAGCGTGGTCCGATGCAATGTGAATCCTCATGGCTAGACACTATCACCAAGAATTCTTCAGTGGATCGCCTCCTCCTCGAGCCCCTTGCGCAGGTGCTCAGAAATGGCCTGCTCTGCGCAGGCCCGCTCTAAAGCCGCCCTCACGTCAGCCCCCAAAGTAACCCACCGCTTGAGTTCGCCAGCCAATTCTTTGCGAGACAATCCCCCCGCTACGAAGCGCTTTACCGCCTCATCGGGGGAACCTGAACAACAGCCCGCCCTTGGGGAAGGGAGGCGTTTAGCAGAACGCAGCACTTGAGAAACGGAAGACTGCGACACCCCCAGCTCCTCAGCGAGCTGGGTTTGGTTCATTTGCCCAACAGCATTTTGAACTGCGCGCAAATAATCAATGTGGGCAACCTCCTCGGCTGCGCGCGCCCGTTTAGCCGCCGTGACAAGCTTCTTGTCAACCGGCTTTCTGATCCAAGGCATTTAGCCCTCCCACAAGTCCCTTTGGACCAATAGTTTCTTCAGAAGCGAGGGCGAATCTGTCATTAATCCATCGACCCCAGCGTCAATCATTTTCAATATAGTTTCTGAATCGTCAACCGTCCATACATCCACAAACAATCCGGCCTCGTGGGCGCGGGCAATAAACGTTGGGGTGGCTAATTTGACCGGCCCGTACGAGGGCGGAATCTGCACCGCATCGGCGATTCGCCCCACGTTCACGCCCAGCCCCAGACGAAGGCGGGCAATTTCGGGCATGGTGAGGGCGGTTTTTATAGCTCCTGCACGCCTCAACCGCTTTACAGTTGCAGACGAAAATGACACAAAGCGAACCCTCTCGAGCTGGCCGCGCGCTACAGCCAAAGCAGGCAGCGCAACCGGTTCCACCTTCGCGTCAACATTGAACTCCACATTGTCAAAGCGTTCTAGCGCCTCGGCAAAGCGCAGCAGCCGGCCCCCTTGCGGCATACGGAAATCAGCCAGATCGGCCCAATCTAAATCGGCAATATTCGCGTCAACGCCGTAAGTACGACGCAAGTTCGGATCGTGGTGGAGCACCACCTGGCCGTCTCTACTGAGGTGCGCATCTGTCTCGAGCCTCTTGTACCCCAGGTCGACCGCTCTAGCAAAGGCCTGCGCCGTATTTTCTTCGCCCTCTTTAGCCCCGCCGCGGTGAGCAAACGCCCTTAGCACGCGTCCTGGCCCACCGGAACTGCGTGATGCTCTTTCAACCAGGGCAACGGGTCTATAGGATCCTTGACCGGACGAATCTCGAAGTGCAAGTGCGGACCTGTGGAGTTACCGGTGGACCCCACCTGGGCAACCATCTGCCCAGCTTCGACCTTCTGCCCCACCTTCACCAATATGGACCCAGCCAAAAGGTGCATATAACCGGAGGAGAAAGTCTCGCCGTTTTCGAGTTTGTGCTCTATCTCGACGGTGTAACCACCGCCTTCGATCTCGGAGGCAGTCTTCACTATGCCGGGTGCAGTAGCGTAGACGGGAGTGCCTGAGGGGGCAGACATGTCAGTACCCTCGTGCAGCTTCGAAGTATGAAATAGCGGATGAGTGCGATAGCCAAAAGGAGAAGCTATCGAATAGGAATTAGCCGGCAGAGGCTCCACGATCGAGTCAGAAGTGGCATACACCGAACGTTCCCCTGAACTGGCATATTTGGCACTGCAGCGCCCTATATCTTTACTGGTGCGGACCCTGGCCACAGAGACGGGCGCGGCAACTGCGGTAAGTTGGGAAGTCGACTCGACTGCGGAAACGTTTGAACGCACTTTCGCCCAGGTGTCACCTGCGTGGTAGCCGGCTTCCTTAGGCATGGCAATTGACATGTCGGCGCCAACAAAACCCGAAAGCGGGGCTGCCACAGTGATTGCTCCCAGGGCACCTAGAACCGCAAGTCTGCGTCCCATCCCCTGCGGATGCCTGCGGCGCCTTTGAGCCTTCCTGCGCTCAATCCGACTTTCCACTGTTTCCCTTTCGCTCGAAACTGTCACATCACGAAACAATAACGTTTATATTACACGAAGGCATCGAAATGTTAGGCATTCTACAGACAGTTCTATTGGCGCTGGATTACGTCTCGTACTTCCCCAACCAATTCTTCCAATATGTCCTCTAGGAAGATCACCCCCACAATCTGGCCGTGATCTGCAACTTTAGCAAGATGCACCCCGGTGCGCTGCATAATTCGCAACGCGTCTTCGACCTCGTCCTGGGGGGAGGCGGTAGGTAAAGCCCTAACCCACCAACTAGGTATAGGGCGCTCTCGCTCAGGACGCGAATCGGCATTCAAAACATCTTTTAGATGCAGGTAACCCACATATTCGCCCTGCTCATTGACTAGAGGGAACCGAGAAAAACCGGTCTGCGAAACGACCTTCTCGAAGGCTGCAGGTGTAACGTCGACAGGCAGCGTAACCAGCCGCTGCGGCGGCACCATTACGGAACCCACTAGCTCCTCCGAGAATTCCAACGTTCCAGAAAGCAGGCCTAGGTCGTCATGCAACTTCCCCTCGGCCTCAGACAGCTCCACGATAGTAGCCACTTCCTCGGCAGTGAAGGTAGCGGCCACCTCGTGTTTGGGCTCAACTCCGCACAGCTTAATTACCCAGTTTGCAAAATGATCCATCCCCTCGACGATGGGGCGAACCAAGCGCGCCAATTTGACCAAAACCGGAGCCATGATCAACACCATCTTCGCGGGAGCAGACACCGACAGATTCTTGGGAATCATCTCGCCTACCACCACGTGCAGGTACAACACGACCAACAGGGCTACAACCACTGCCACTAGGTGCGAGGTAGCTGCCGCAAAACCAAAACGGGAGAGCAGCGGGTGCACCGCCCTGGCGATAGCCGGCTCCGCTACGGCCCCGAGCGCAGTAGAAGCCAGCGTTACCCCCAACTGGCACACGGCCAGCATTAGCGAGACGTGCTCCAGAGCCCACTGCGCTGCCTTGGCTCCTGCCCTCCCCTCTTCGACCAGGGGGTCAATCTGGGATTTTCGCGAAGACGTGACAGCAAATTCTGCGCCCACAAAGAAAGCATTCACCAAAAGTAGTATTGCGGCAATTACCATGCCAGTACCGATACTCATTCGCCCTCCCCGGGAAGCTGGGTAACGAGCACCTGCTCGACGCGTCGACCGTCCATTTTTGTAACCTGCAGACGTACCCGGTTCACGTCCACGTAATCCCCTTCAGCAGGTATTGCCCCCAGACGATACATTATGAGCCCCCCGAGGGTGTCGTAGGGGCCGTCGTCTGGCACCCTGATCTTCGTGTAGTCGTGCAATTCGTCTGGCCGCAGCCCACCCGCCGCATACCAGCCGTCAGAACCCGCAATTCTAATGCCCCGGCGTTTGGGATCGTGTTCGTCTGCTATCTCGCCGACTATTTCTTCGACAATGTCCTCCAAGGTCACCAACCCGGAGGTGCCTCCGTATTCGTCAACTACGATAGCCATCTGCAGGCCCTCTTCGCGCAACTGCACCATCAGGGGAGCTAACTGAACAGTTTCGGGCACCCGCAATGCCTCGAACATGATCGATTGGCTGGTAACCGGCACTTCACCCCGCCTAGAAAATGGGACCGCAGCGGCCCTACGCAGGTGGGCAATACCTAAAATATCGTCACTGTCTTCGCCTATTACCGGAAAGCGGGACCGCCCCGTTTTGCGCGCGAGTTCAAGCAAGTCTTCCACTGAATCGGTAGCATCCAAAGAATCAATTCGCCCTCGATCTACCATAATGTCTGCAGCGGTAAGCCGCCCCATGCGCACAGACTTAGTGAACATCGAAGCCGTGGAGGTATCGAGTGTTCCTTCCTCGGCACTGTGCCGAACCATTGCTGCCAGCTCTGAGGCCGACCTCGCCGAGGACATCTGCTCCATGGGCTCGACCCCCACCGCCCGCAAAACTACGTTCGCCGAACCGTTCAGCAGCCAAATAAGGGGGCGAAAAACAAAGGTGAAAGCCCGCTGCAGCGGAGAAACAATGCCTGCCACCTGCAAGGTCTCCGCGAGCGCCAAATTCTTGGGAACAAGCTCGCCAAAAACCATTGAAAAAGCGTTTACAAGAACAATCGCCACTACCACGCCAGCTGTGGTCGAGAGCGCTACCGTGAGGCCCGCCGAGCGCAGTGAGCGCTCGACCATGTCCGCTACGGCCGTCTGAGTGGTGTAACCAAGCAAAATAGTGGTGAGGGTAATCCCCACCTGCGCTCCCGAAAGATGGGTGGACAAATGGTGCAGAGTTTTTGAAACGCTACCAGCCCGTTTGTCACCAGCTGCCGCCCTGCGGTCGACGGTTGCCGGATCTAGCGCCACTAACGAAAATTCGGAGCAAACAAAGAGCGCGGTCCCTACTGTCAGGACCACCCCCACTCCAATCATCAAGAGGTCATAGAGCATGTGGAAGTAGTCCGTCCAATCCTTTTATGCACATGATTTTCCATTGTAGTGGGCACGCGGGCGCAATGACATTCCAAAACCCGCTAAAAGCGTCTCGAAATCGAGAGGAAATGCTGTGAATTCTTCTTTCATTGCCTAGTCTTATCTACGAGAGGTTTCCTTAAAGTCCACATCGAGGTGTCACATGCCGGAAGAGCACAACGAGCAGGCCGCTACCAGCGACGTAATAGCCCAGATGCGAAAGCAATACGATTCAGATCCCAGTTCCGTGCCTTCCGATTGGCAGGAATATTTCAAAGCCGTCGACGCGTTAGACAAGGGCTCCCTAGGCTCCGAAGATAATCCCCCCTCACATGCAACAGACACAACCCGTTCCGATCTGCCACCTTTACCGCTTTCCAAAGTTGAGCCCCCAACCTCTCCCTACGCTGCCAACGCCTTGAAAGGAAACGGCGCGCTTTTGGGGACCCAAGCTGGTACAGACCAAGTTGAACGACTGCGCGGCGTTGCCGGAGCCGTAGTGAAAAACATGGAGGCCTCCCTGCAGGTTCCAACTGCCACTTCGGCACGGCAAATTCCGGCAAAAGTACTGATTGAGAACAGGGCTGTAATTAATAACCACCTTTCGCGCACTCGCGGCGGAAAGGTTTCTTTCACCCACCTAATAGGCTACGCGGTGGTAGAAGCACTTACGAAGATGCCCGCTATGAACGTCCGCTACGAGGAGGTCGACGGCAAACCGCACGTGCGTCGCTATGGTCACGTGGGCTTCGGCCTGGCAATCGACCTTCCGAAGAAAGACGGCACCCGCTCGCTTATGGTGCCTGTTATCCACGAGGCCGACATGCTTGACTTCCGCCAGTTTGTAGACGCCTACGAGGCGCTGGTAAAGAAGACGCGCGAGGGCAAGCTGTCTCCTGCCGATTTCCAGGGCGCTTCGATGACGCTCACGAATCCGGGAACACTCGGTACCACCCATTCTGTACCGCGACTAATGGCCGGGCAGGGAACCATCATTGGGGTGGGCGCCACCACCTATCCTGCCGAATGGGCAGGCGCCTCAGATGCTGTGCTGGCGCGCATGGGAGTGGGCAAGGTCATGTATATGACTTCCACCTACGACCACCGGGTGATACAGGGGGCCGGTTCGGGCGAATTCTTGCGTTTGGTAGAACAGAAGCTCACCGGTGCTGATGGTTTCTACGAGAGGGTCTTCCAGGCTATGGAGGTCCCCTATGAACCGTTCGTGTTCCAACGAGATTACGAGTATTCCCTCGAAACCGAGAAGGGCAAGCCCGCCCGTATTGCTGAGCTGATTCACGCCTATCGGTCGCGTGGGCATTTGGCAGCCGACACCGACCCGCTTGCCTACCGGCAGCGCCGCCACCCAGATCTGTCTTTGGCTAACTACGGCCTTACGGTTTGGGATCTAGATCGCCCGTTCCCCACGGGGGGATTCGGCGGGGCTGACAAAATGACCCTACGCGAAATATTGGGCCGTCTGCGCGATACTTATACCCGCTCGATGGGGATCGAGTATATGCACATTCAAGATCCTGCCCAGCGGGTTTGGCTGCAACGCCAAATCGAAACTCCCTACGAGAAGCCCTCTAAGGAAGAACAACGTCATATCCTTTCCACCCTTTCCCGAGCAGAGGCCTTCGAAACCTTCTTGCAAACTAAGTACGTGGGACAAAAGCGATTTTCGCTAGAGGGCGGCGAGTCCCTCATCCCGTTGCTCGACACGGCGCTCACTATGGCGGCACGCGAGGGTCTCTCGGACGCCGTCATCGGCATGGCCCACCGTGGCCGCCTAAATGTTTTGGCCAACATTGGCGGCAAGTCGTACGGGCAAATATTCTCGGAATTTGAGGGCAATCAGGATCCACGCACCGTTCAGGGCAGCGGCGACGTCAAATACCACCTGGGTACCGAGGGCGTGTTCTCAGTCGAGGACGGAGTTGCCATTCGCGTAACTATGGCGGCAAACCCATCCCACCTTGAGGCAGCTGACGGAGTACTCGAGGGGATCTGTAGAGCTAAGCTCGACAAGCTGGGGGCCGGCGACGACTACCCCGTGCTCCCCATTTTGATCCACGGCGACGCTGCCTTTGTTGGCCAGGGTGTGGTCTACGAGGTACTCAACATGTCCCAGCTACCCGCCTACCGCGTTGGCGGTACCTTGCACATCATTGTAAATAACCAGATTGGCTTCACCACTGGGCCGGCTTCGGGCAGGTCAACTCGTTATTGCACCGATATGGCTAGGGGTCTGCAGATTCCCGTCTTCCACGTAAACGGCGACGACCCTGAAGAGGTGGTACGGGCAGCCAAACTTGCCTATGCGTTTAGGCAGCAGTTCCACAAAGACGTAATCATCGACATGGTCTGCTATCGCCGCAGGGGCCATAACGAGGGCGACGACCCGTCGATGACTCAGCCGATAATGTACAACTTGATAAAGCAGCTGCCCTCGACCCGCTCGGTCTACACCCAGAACCTGATTGGGCGTGGCGACATCACCGAGCAGGAGGCCCGCGCTTCACTTGCTGAATATAACAACGAGATGAATGTGATCTTAAAAGAGACGCGCGAACACGGGTGGGCCCCTGCGGCTTTGGAGGTACCCGAGTCGCAACGCCCAGGCGCCGGCATGATGGTCGGCTGGGACACTGCTGTGCCCAGACAGGTAATCGAGCGCATTGGCGATGCCTACTTGCATCTCCCCGACGATTTCACTCCCCACCCCAAGATGAAGCAGCTTATGGAACGCCGTTACAAGATGACTCGGGAAGGTCAGATCGACTGGGGCTTTGGGGAATTGCTTGCTTTTGGATCCCTCCTTATAGAAGGTACCCCTGTTCGCATGTCGGGAGAAGACTGCAGACGGGGCACGTTTGTGCAGCGTCACGCGGTTTTACACGACCACGACACCGGGCGCGAATGGACCCCGTTAGACTATCTGACTCCCGACCAGAAGATGCTTTCTATTTTCGATTCTTCTCTGTCGGAATATGGCCCCTTAGCTTTCGAATACGGCTACTCGGTAGAACGCCCTGCAGCCCTAGTTTTGTGGGAGGCTCAGTTCGGTGACTTCGTCAATGGAGCCCAGCTAGTAGTAGACGAGTTCGTCTCCTCTGCAGAACAAAAATGGGGCCAGCATGCCTCGCTGGTGATGCTGCTGCCTCACGGTTACGAGGGGCAGGGCCCGGATCACTCTTCGGCACGGATCGAACGGTATTTGCAACTCGCTGCGCAAAACAACATGCGCATCGTGCAGCCATCTACCCCTGCCCAGCACTTCCATCTGCTACGCATGCAGGCCTACGTGCGTCCTCGCAAGCCTTTGATTGTGTTCACGCCAAAGCAACTGTTGCGCCTAGCTGCTGCCACTTCCTCAGTAGAGGATTTCACTAAGGGGCACTTCCAGGAAGTCATAGGCGAGGCCGAAGCGACGGTTTTGCGGAACGCGCAAAATGTGGAGCGGATCTTGCTAACGTCCGGCAGGGTGTATTACGACCTGATCAGGGAGCGCGCCAAGAGGGGCGATACCAGGACAGCTATTGTGCGTCTGGAACAATACTATCCGCTGGATCAAGAGGCACTGGCGCAGGCTCTCTCTCCTTTCCCAGTCAAGGCCGAGCTGGTGTGGGTCCAAGACGAACCCAAAAATATGGGGGCCTGGCCTTTCTTGGCAATGAATCTAGAGGAGGCTGGCACTGGCGGAAGGAAACTGACTGTCGTCTCGCGCCCGAGCTCGGCTGCGCCCTCGGCGGGTACTGCCAAGAAGCATGCCGAACAAAACAGGCAGCTTGTAGAAAGTGCTTTTAGGCGGTAAGTAGCTAGCTAATGCGCGATGCCCGGCAGGGTAGTTTCTTGCCGGGCATTGCCGTTTTGATCGGTAGAATATAGGGGTGGACACTCCTCAGAACTTGATTGTGATTGGCGACGAACTTGTGGCCGGAGCTGGCGATCCGCGCGCTCTGGGCTGGGTGGGCCGGGTTATGGCCCGTACAGAGGCGAGTAAGTTCATGCAGACTTACACTTTGGCGGTACCTCGGGAGACCTCTACGGAATTGTCTGCTAGATGGGAAGAGGAGGCCGCAAGGCGCTGCCCCAAGGGCTCGATTAACAGGCTGGTAGTCGGTTTCGGAGGGGCAGATATTCCCGCAGGGCTAACTTCTCCGCGGTCTAGGCTTTCCCTGGCGAACATATTAGACAAGGCAGCGGGGGCAAATATGCCGGCGTTTGTTGTTGGCCCTCCTCCCCTTCCGGGTATCGACGCTACGGGACTGGCAAAGCTAAACCATGCACTTTCCGATGTGTGCTCGCGGCGCTCGGTAACCTACGTAGATACGTTCATTCCTCTTAGCTCGCACGATGGCTGGCTTTCGGAGGTGAACCAATCCGCCTCAGGGCTGCCCGCGCAAGTCGGTTATGGCCTACTTGCCTGGCTGGTTTTGCACGCAGGTTTTGCTTCCTGGTTGGGGCTGGAATAGGAAAAATGCCACCCGGGCGGGTGGCATTTTTCTAACTTAAGTCCTTTAGCGCGCGTTAGTTAGGCGCCGCTTGTCCAAAGTCCTGCACAGCGCAGCTACCACGGCTCCGGAAAGGTTGTGCCATACCGAGAAGACTGCTGCCGGTAGGGCTGCGGTGGGGCTCATGTATTTCATGGCGAGTGTGGCAGCCAGGCCAGAGTTTTGCATGCCCACTTCGATAGCGGTGGTACGCTGGGCCGCCCTGTTCACTCCTGCGACCCTACCGGCCAGGTAGCCGAGTACGTATCCTAGGCAATTGTGCAGTACAACTGCAACGAAGACAATAGCTGCCGAGGACGCAATTTTTTCTGCTGAGGCCGCCACTACCGTCGAGGCAATGATCGAGATGGCAACCACCGACACCCAGGGCAATGCCGGTTCCACCTGTTTTACTGCGGAGGCGAAGAAGGCGCGCAGAATCAGGCCCCCAACTACGGGCACAAGCACGACCTTGACGATGGACAGGGCCATTGCCGGGGCACTAACCGGCATGTACTGACCGGCAAGCCATAGGGTCAGAAGGGGGGTGAGGACGGGGGCAAGTAGGGTCGAAACCGAGGTCATGGTTACAGACAGTGCCACGTCGCCGCGAGCGAGGTACGAAACCACGTTTGAAGAGGTGCCACCCGGGGCACAGCCGACCAGAACTACGCCGGCGGCAACTTCGGGGGAAAGGGAAAGGGTGTGCACTAGCACTACCGCCAGAAACGGCATCACAACGTACTGGGCTACGACCCCGAGTAGGACGGGCAGCGGGCGTTTGACAACCAACGCAAAGTCCGCGGGTTTCAGGGTTAGCCCCATGCCGAACATGACTAGGCCGAGTAGAAGATTTACCCATTCTTTGAGCGGGAGTACCAGTGAGGGGGTTGCATAGCCAACTACGCCGCCAATAATTACCAGAATAGGAAATCCTAGGGCAGCAATGTAAGCTGCGCGATCTTGTTTATTGCTCTGCGCATTAGTCTGCGGTGCTACTGCTTGTTTCGTAGCAGACATTTTCACTCCTATTCTGCATATTTCTGAGAATTGCGTTTGCTAGGCGCAAACGTTGTGAAAACTATAAGTTCCAGCCCAGAAAACGAGAATATTTGTCCACTATCTGAACCACAATATAGATTAGCCCACTTCAACCGCCTTTCATCATCCCACCAAAGGCGTATAAGGCGGCCTCATAAAAGGAAAATTTCTAATAAATTCAGCAGACAATAACGTCATAATTGGTGCTCGCAGCCAAAACTGGTGGCTAGCACCGGAGCAATACCCAAAATTACACAAAAAAAGAGCCCCACATTCTGCGGGGCTCTAAAACTCAATTACTGAGGGCGTTTGCCATGGTTGGCAGGCTTGAACCTGCGATCCTTACGTTTGCGTCCACGCTTAGACATGGGACACACTCCTTCCGGGTCGACAACCAACCCAGTTTCGCATATCGAGGTCGGAAACCCAAGCCAAACATCTAATAGGATTGCGAAATAGTAATAGACATCCCATTTTCACCGTCAGAAGCGGCTATCGTTTGCACGATTCGCCCCCGCAGGCTAGGCGGAGCGCACTCGCAGCATTGCCGTGCCATCAGTGCTCTAAAGTCGCGTTCGGCCTGAGCGCGACCCGCGCAATGCGGACAAGCGCTAATATGGGCCGCTAATTTATGGATTTGCGCCGCAGTTAGTGTTTCGTCCACGAATTCATATAGCTTCGCCATCACTTCGTCACAGCGACAGTCGTCATTGTCACAGCCACAACTCACTTTTACTCCCCTTCCGCTACGTAGTTCGCCAGTGCCTTGCGCAGGCGTGCTCGGCCCCGGTGCAGCCGGGACATTACTGTCCCCTCAGGGGTCTCCATAATCTGGGCGATTTCTTTGTAAGAAAACCCCTCGACGTCAGCTAGGAACACGGCCATGCGATAGTCCTCAGGTAGATCCATGAGGGCATCACGCACCGTCCCCTCGGGCATGTTCGCCAACGCCTGTACCTCGGCAGAGCGCAGCCCCACAGAATCGTGGCTCGCTGCTTTTGCCAACTGCCAATCCTCTACCGCACCCGAATCGGTTGTAGGTGGCCGCCTGGCTTGCTTGCGATATTTGTTTATGTAGGTGTTCCGCAGAATTCGGAACAGCCATGCCCGCAGGTTTGTGCCAGGACGGTACTGGTCGAAAGACGCGTACGCCTTGACCATGGCATCTTGAACCAGGTCTTCGGCATCTGCCGGATTTCTAGTAAACCGCAAGGCCCCTCGATAGAGCTCGTCAAGGTGAGGAAGAGCATCCGTCTCAAAACGCTGGCGCCTACGCGCCAGAGTCTCTACAGGTGCCCTCTTAGTTGTTTGTGTCATCACCTGCCAGCCTATCGCAGCCCCTAGCTCAAATCTGCTTCAATAAGTAGTGAACGTACACGCCCTCGCATTTATTCCCACCCATTTTTTGGCCCATACGCTAGCGAAAAGACAGCGGGTGCGGTACCAATGTTTTATGAGCATTTTACGTACCTTCGCCCGCAGTCTAATCTCTACTGTTTTCGTTACCGACGGTGTGGACGCCCTCGTTCATACCGACGAACATGTAAATCGCTTCCGCGCGCTTGCACCCAAGCTTGAAAAATGGGGAGTCCCGCCAGTTTTAGATTCTGATGCCCGCATGGCAACCCGCGTTGCCGGGGCTGTAACTACCGCGGCTGGACTAGGCCTGGTGTTCGGGATTAAGCCGCGCACCTGCGCCCTAGTGCTCGCTCTGGCAAATCTTCCTATTACCGCCGTCAACTACCCGGTGTTGCTTGCCCCGTCCGCCAAACGGAAGCACAACCTCTCGATGGCTGTGACCCGGCTAGGCTTGACCGGCGGGCTGATTCTGGCCGCATATGACCGCGAGGGCGCCCCTTCGCTGGGGTGGCGCTACCAAAATTACAAGGCTCTGCGCGAGGCCGAGGCCAACGCCGCCGCGCAGCAGATAGCACAGATTGGGGATTAATTGACTGATTGGTGGGTAGCTCCTTTAGCTAAAAAGCCGGTTTCAGGCACTATTAGCATTCCCGGTTCTAAATCTCTTACTGCCCGCCATCTAGTGCTAGCAGCCCTATCGGAGCAGGAAACTGTTTTGACTGGGGCACTTGTTTGCCGTGACAGCGAGTTGATGGCTGCCGCGCTGAGCCAGCTCGGGGCAAGCATCGTCCGCTCCGGAACAACTTGGACCGTGAGGGGCGGGCCTCTGGAATCAACAGGCACAATCGATTGTGGCCTGGCAGGAACCGTGATGCGTTTTGTCGCTCCTCTCGCTGCGGCAGCTTCTGGCAGTTGCGTACTGGACGGAGATTCGGGAGCGAGGGTGCGCCCTATGGCCGGGCTCGTGCGGGCCCTTCGCCAGATGGGCGCCAAGATTACTTCTTTGGGACAACCCGACCAGCTGCCCCTACGCTTCGAAGGAGGTCCGCTCCACGGCCCAGTTAGCGTGGATTCGTCGGCAACCAGCCAGTTCCTGTCGGCGCTCTTACTTGCCAGCCCCGCCGTAGGAGCCCCTTTCGAAGTAACCTTGCAGGGCAAGGCTCCGTCCCGCCCGCACGTGCAGATGACGCTTTCAGTGCTGGCCTCCCACAATGTCCAGGTCGAGGTGCGGGGCAACACTTTTATTTGTGAGGGCAACGCTCCCAGCGGAGGGCAGGTTCAAATCGAGCCCGATCTGTCTAACGCGGGCCCTTTTTTGGCCGCGGCAGCGCTCACGGGAGGTACAGTTTCCATTCCCCACTGGCCGGCAAAAACCACCCAGGTAGGAGCCCATTGGCAACAGATCCTACCTCAGCTTGGGGCTGAAGTATCCCTGCGCGATGGCCTATTTACGGTTCGCGGAGGAAAGTTGGTGGGAATAAAGCGCGACATGTCCGCCGAAGGCGAACTGGTTCCCACCGTCTTCGCCCTCGCTCTTTTTGCGCAGGGAGAATCGCACCTGTACGGGATCGGGCATTTGCGCGGGCATGAAACCGACCGGCTCAGCGCGCTCGCCACCGAGGCTAAAAAATTGGGAGCCCACGTCGAGGAGGGCCCAGATTATTTGCGCGTTATTCCCACCCAATTGCACCCGGCGGATATCTGCACCTACGCGGACCATAGAATGGCCACTTTTGCTGCTATTGTGGGGCTGCGGGTTAGGGTGCGGGTGGAAAATATTGCTACCACCGCAAAAACGCTGCCAGATTTTGCGCAAATGTGGAGGAGCTTAGATGGGCTGGCGTGACATTGGCACGGACGATCCTCGGGTGAAGGTGCGTCCTGCCCGCTCCTCGCGGCCGCGCTCGAAGAAGCGCCCCGACTATTCGCAGGCCCAGATCGCTTCCGTCATAGCTGTTGACCGAGGCCGGTTCACGCTGGCCGTCGGCAAGAAGACGCTCCACGCCGTAAAAGCCCGGGAACTGGGCAGACGCGGGGTGATCGTCGGCGATCGGGTCCGAGTGGTGGGCGATCTGTCGGGGAGCGCAGGATCCTTGGCGCGCATCGTGGTGGTTGAGCAGCGCCGCAGCGTGCTGATGCGCTCTACCGAAGATGATTCTTCTAAGGGTACCGAAAAGCCGATGGTAGCAAACGCCACCCAGATGGCAATTGTTACGGCCCTCGCCGATCCTCCTCCCCGTGTAGGCATGATCGACAGATGTTTAGTGGCTGCAGTTTCAGCCGGAATTGAACCTATTTTAGTACTCACTAAGACCGATCTCGCCGATCCGGAAGATCAGCTTTCCGTCTACAAAGATTTAGACATAGCACTCGTGCGTACCTCGGTTACTTCTGCAGGAATTGAGGGGATAGACGAGCTAGCGCACCTCTTTGAGGACAATTTGACCGTGTTGGTGGGCCACTCGGGAGTGGGTAAGTCCACGCTCATCAACGCGCTCGTTCCTACCGCCGAGCGGGCGACCGGGCACGTTAATGCCGTAACTGGCCGTGGTCGACACACGTCAACGTCTGCTGTTGCTCTGCCGCTGCCCACTTCCGGCTGGGTGGTGGATACTCCCGGGGTCCGCTCTTTTGGGCTTGCACACGTTAGTCCCCAAGATGTTTTAGCCGGCTTTACAGACTTGGCCGCCCTCGCCCAGAGGCTCTGCCCGCGCGGGTGTACGCACGGGGTCGATTCGCCCGACTGTGCCCTGGATTCAGGCCTCGCTGCCCCCGAACGAGTGGCTTCTTTCCGCAGGTTGGCGGCCTCGCGCGAAGCCGGCATGGAATCGTGGGAAAGGCCCTAAGGCTGTCTTCAACTGTCAGAGGTATGGCATAACCTGGAGAACATGAAGATCATCCATACTTCCGACTGGCATCTGGGCCGTACCCTGCACGGTGCCGACCTTAGCCAGGCGCAAGCCCTATTTATCGATTCTCTTGTAGGCCAGGCCCGCCGGGAAGCAGTGGATGCGGTTCTAATTAGCGGCGATGTTTACGATCGCGCACTTCCCTCAGCCGGAGCCGTTGACCTGCTCGAGGACGCGCTGGTACGCCTTACGTCTTTCACTAAGGTAATCGTTACTCCGGGGAACCACGACTCAGCTAAACGGCTCGGTTTTGGATCCCAGTTTTACCGCCCAGAACTAGTAGTGGTTTCCAAACTAGAACAGGTCGGGCAGGGGCTGTCGGTTGGCGACGGACTGGTCTATCCGCTCCCCTATCTGGAGCCACTCGTGGCTAGCAGATTTTTCGATACACAGCCGTCCCACCAGGCTGTCATGGAGGCGGCGCTTGCGCGGGTGCACGCAGATCTTGCTCGTCGGCGCCAGTTCGCCCCTCAGATCCCCGCTGTTCTGATGGCTCACGCCTTCGTGTCGGGGGGCGTCACCAGCGAATCAGAACGCGATATTTCCATAGGCGGGATGCAAATAGTTTCAGCCGATACCTTCGGAAGCGAGCTTTCTTACGTGGCGTTGGGGCATTTACACCGCAGTCAGCAGATTTCTGCACAGATTCCCATGTATTATTCCGGTTCGCCTGTCCCGTATTCTTTTTCTGAGGCCGCGGTTGCAAAATCTTCACTGCTAGTTACCTGCACCGAAAGCGGAACGCGGGTGGAAAAGTTACCCGTGCCGCAACTACGTCCAATTTCCGTTTTGCGTGGGACATTAGAAGAATTGCTCGGCGGCAACTTTGAAAAAGAACGCGAATCTTGGGTGCGTGCCGAGGTTACTGACACCTGTCGGCCGCCCCATTTGCATCAGCGTCTCCTAGCATATTTTCCGCACCTATTGTCAGTGGAATTCTTCGGTTCTGCCCACCTAGCTAAACTTCCTTCTAGGAGTCGCATTGAGCGGCAGGGAGCAGAGGTGACCATAGATTTCGCCAAACAGGTAGGTAGACGCGAGCTTTCAGAGAGCGGCAAAAAGCTAGTTCACGAGCTGTGGTATCAGCTAGAAAAAGGGGACGAACATGCGGCTTCTTAAATTGGCCTACTGCGGAGTCGGACCTTACCCGAAACGCCAAGAGATCAATTTCGAAGATTTTGAACCAGACGGGTTGATGTTAATTAGCGGGCCTACTGGCGGTGGTAAAACAACTATTTTAGATGCCATTGTTTTCGCCCTCTACGGTCGCATTGCAGATACCGATTCTGATCCCTCTCGTATGCGCTCGGCATATTGCGACCCGGCGGATCCCACGTGGGTGGAGTTAGAATTCGAAGTGTCTTCCGGCCAGTACCGCATACGCCGCTCTCCCGCTTATTTGCGCCCTAAAAAGCGGGGCACAGGTTTTACCGAGCAGGTGGCCACAGCCCAGCTCTTCCGGCTGAACGATTTAGCCAATCCTTTAGCTACCCGCCCAGTAGACGTGGGGCCTTTGGTAAACGATCTGGTTGGTCTAAATGCTGAACAATTTTGCCAAACCGTCATCTTGCCACAGGGCAAGTTCGACACGTTCCTGCGCGCCAAGTCCGACGAGCGCAAGAAGGTTCTGGAGTCAATCTTTCGTACTCAGAAGTACCAAAAGTTCGAAGACGAACTGCGAGGGCGTGCGAAGAAGGCAAAAACGGCCTCAAGAGAGGCTGCAGGCAAGGTAGAAGCCGCCTGGGGCGATTTCTGGGAGCAGGCTACAACGCAAGAACTAGCTTTCGACACGCGCACCCCCTCTGCACCCGAAGTAAGCCGGATTTTTGCCGGCCCTATCGAAGCTGCTACCCAGCATCTGGACCAGGCTCGCACGCGTCTGCGCGAACTAGACAAATCGCTAGCTGAGGGCCGCCAGATAATGGCGGCCCGCTCAAGGCAAGAAAAGCTTCAGGCCACGTTAGCTGAGCTGACTGCTCAAGAACCCGCTATGAAGGAACTTACTGCTTCTGTTGAAGCAAGCCACGAAGCGCGGCCGGTACTCGAGAATGCACGCTCCTACAATCGCGAAAAAGAACTTTTAGAGGGCGCTACTAAAGCTTTTGAGGTCGCCAGTGAAGCCGCCGAGTCCCAGATCGCAGAAATTGCCTTTTACCATCCCCAAGTTGCCTCCTGTTCCTCCGAGCTCGCACAGAAATTACTGCCCTACGTAGGGCTCGAAGCCGAACTGGCAAAGATGCGTACCGACCTGGCTAAATGCACCGAGCAGGTAAACCAGGCAGAATCCGATATGGCTGGCCGAAAGCGGGCTTTCGATCTGTCCCGGGAAAAAATTGAAAAACTACTTATCAAGGTCAAAGCCTCCGAAAACGCACTCGAGGCCTCCAAAGAGCACAAGGAAAAGCTCGATTTTCTGCAAGAGCAACAACGCGCCAATCTCAATTGGAAACAGGCCGCAGCAGAACTAGTGGAGGCAGCCGACAAAAAGTTTACAGCCGCGCGCGCCCTCGACACTGCCAAATCCAACGAGGAGCATCTAGGTCGGCTCAGAATGCAAAATTTAGCTGCCGAGCTCGCCGGCCACTTGTCCCCCGGCGTTCCCTGCCCGGCCTGCGGCTCTACTGCACATCCCAACCCTGCCCCCGCCAGCGGGCACCAGGTCTCGCTTGCCGAGTTGACTCAAGCCTACAAAGACACTGCTGCAGCCACTGCGGAATTTAAAACGCTAGTCGAAAAGCATAAGCAAGCGCTAGCAAAAACTACGCAGGCTGAACAGGCGATATCCATTCCTGCGCAGCAGCTGGAACCCCAGCTGCAGCTGGAGCAAACCCTGTACGAGCAAGCTCGACGGCAAGCCGACAAACTTCCAAGCTACAGGCAGGATTTGGACCAGCAAAAGGAAACAGAAGCACATTTAGACACCTGTCTTGCCCTCGCTAAAGACGCGTTAGAACGAGCAAAGCAGCAAAAAGAGTCATTAGAAACGCAGATAACCCAGGCAAAGGAAAAGCTGGCGGGAATAAATACTGGTGGCCTATCGGTAGCTGACTTACACCAAAAGCTCTCGCATATTCAGGCCGGCCAGGTTCGCCTGAAAACTGCTGAAGAGCACCTGGCCTCAGCCTCGGCTAGTGCAAAACGCGCCCACCAACACCTACTAGAGGCACTTGCGCATACCAAGTTTGCCGACCTCGCCCAAGCCAGGGAACACTATTTAGACCAGGACGAACTATCCAAGCGCCTCGAGGTGGTCTCTACCTGGCAGGGAAAAAAAGAATCCTGTGCAACTCAGCTTGAAGAACCAGAACTGCAAGAATTGGCAGCCAAAGACATTCCCAACCTAGAGACTCTAAAGGCACGTGTAGCCGAAGCAGGAAAGTCTTCAGACGAAGCAAACCAATCCCTGGGAAGATTGCAGGCTCAGCGCGACAATCTTCTGGCGGCGCTAGGACGGGCAGAACGAGCCCAAGACCAGTTAGAAAAAGTTCAAGGAGAAGGCGCCGAAGTGCTGTGGCTAACCGAATTAGTCACGGCAGGGCCAGCAAACCAAGATTCAATTCCCCTTACCACCTGGGTCCTGCTCGAACGGCTCAACCAAATCTTGGAAGTGGCTAATCCACACCTGCAGGCAATGTCGGCTGGACGGTACGAGCTCGTCCGCACCAACTCCGACGGGGGGCGTTCTGTAAATCAGGCTCTTTCCCTCGCCGTGCGCGACCATTTCTCAGATACCGTAAGGCGCGCTTCCTCGCTTTCTGGAGGCGAGATGTTCTACTGTTCGTTGGCACTGTCGCTAGCGTTAGCCGAGGTCGTGAGCTTAGAGGCAGGCGGCATCGTTATCGAGACTATGTTGATCGACGAGGGCTTCGGAAGTCTGGATCCACAAAAATTAGATTCTGTGATGAGCCAGCTTCGGCACTCTTCAGCGGGAAGGCTGGTGGGAATCATCTCGCATGTACGCGAATTGGCTAACCAGATTGGCCCGAAGGTAGAAGTGATAGCCTCCGAATCCGGATCCGCCCTAAAAATTACCTCTTCAAGGAGGCTATGAGGCGTTCCCGCTCGGAAATGTCGTACCATTGCAAAGCCTCGTCCAGTGCCTCCTCCCAGCGCCCGGTCTCCGTTAGGCGCCTGGTGTCCTCGTCATCGACATGAATCGAGACTACATCGCCCCAGCCTACCTCCGGGGCCTGTACTAGGCCGCCCTCGAGCTCTTGGACGTCGGCATCGGCGGCGGCAACTATGCGCATATCACCGCCTAGCTCCTGGCACATTGCGCCGGCCGCCAGCATAGCCAAAAACTCGTAGTCTTCTTCCTCGTACCCATCTTGGTAGTAAAGCTTTTGGAACTGCTCAGTGGCAGCAAGTGCGGGCCGATTGGGCAGAGCCTGGGCAGCAAGTTCAGGTTTGAGCAAGGGAAGATAGATGCGCATAAAACTATTTTCGCATGTCTTTACGAGATCTGTAAGCGCGCTCCCCCGTAATCCTTTCAGCGAGTTTTGAAATACCTATAGACTCGTACGGTTTTGCTTCCAACAACGCTTTGGCGATACCGGGCCCGTCGTGGTCTATACCAACGATTTTCGTGTGGGCAAAGCGAGCCATCACGTCTCCGACATGGCGTTCGCGCATGCCCCCAATTACGCCTGTACCTGTGACTGCTACTACATCCGGCCTGTTGCCACGATCAACTTCGTCTTGGAAAGTTCCGAGTAAACGCCTGATTGCCACGGGGTCTGCCCGGCCAACCAGCAGGTGCGTATCTGCCTCGGCCAAGATTGCGTCCAATACGTCGTCCCTAGCTGGGCCGAATACCGTGCCGGAATCGTCAGGATCACTGCGCGCAGCCGTATCGACAATTACCCAGTCGAACATTGTTCTTGCCAGTTGCAAAATTTGCACCAGGGAAGGTCCAGGAACTTCTTGCCACTTGTGTGCCTTGTTCAAGCCAGTGAGCACTTTGAAGCCCGGCCCCTCTTCGAGGAGCATCTCGAATTCCAGTGCATCTAAAGCCCCCTTATCTGCTAAGCGGGCAGCTGCCGCTATAGCTGCGCTGGCATCTTCGATGCCGAGTGTCATCGCTACGGCAGGACCCGCAATATCGGCGTCGAGGAGCAGAACAGAGTGAGCTTTCCCAATATGGGCGGCCAGTGCCACAGCCAAAGTAGTGCGCCCTGGGGAACCGAGAGGCGAATTCATAGCCAGTACTTTGCCACTCACCTGAGTTTCAGTTTTGGGAGCAACCGGCTTCTCGACCTTCCTGGCTGGAGCTTTAGAAGCGATGGAGGATAAGATCGCGTTCTGCTCGGCGGGGACTACCTGGGCCTTCCCGAACTCGGTGAGCTCGTCGGATACCACTATTATTTGCAGGCCCGATTCGTGGAGTTGCTCCACGAGCGATACGGTAAGCCCATCGGCCCCCGCACTGATGATAGCTACGGAACCGAGTCCTGCCTCGGCTGCCCCCAGCAGTTCTGTCATGTCGGCACAGCGCCGTTGCACTGCAATGTCACGCCCAGCCGAAATAGCGCGCACCAAATCAACTTCGAGTTCGCCCTCGAGACAAAGTAAAACGCCAATCATCGGTGCTTTGCCACCGCTACGATTTTAGAACCGTTGCCCTGGGCGGCCAGCACCCTGGAAACGGATTCGTTCGGGACTCGTACCTCCAGGCGGACGCCCTCGGAAAAAGCCCGTTCTTCTTCCGTGGCCGCAACTAAAGACGCAACGCACATAAGCGCCGGTTCGTGGGCTTGTCCCGTTTCAGAATTGGCTACCTCCCATAACTCAATCTGGTCGCCAGTTTTTACAGAAGCCGGCAGCGGGGACCCTGCTGCTACCACCAGCGGTCGCGACTTGACAGAATCTGGAGAGGTCAATGCCGCTTTGGGAACTACCTCGCCTTTTCCTACAGGCCGCGCCAGTGGCCGATTCCCCTTTAAGTCCGCAGCCTGCAGGTATATGTCAGATTTTGCCCCTAAACCATCGACCACCATGGTGTTGGATTTGTTTAGTACCGCGCCCGCGGCCAGATCTGTCTTGGCCGCTACCATCGCGGGACCGCCACTACTGCGATCGATAATGAACCAACCGGCCAGTGTCGATCCAATAATGAGCACAATTCCCGCCAGGAGTCTGGGATCGCGAAGCCTCATTGCATTAGCCATCTTGTCTCCGTTTGCCGTTTACAACCTTTACCATTCTGCATCGGTTTTGCCCTGCGCGAAAGCGGAAAGGAATATTTCACTGCAAACAATAATACATAAACTGTAGACATCAAACATGCTGATAGAGCATAATATAGGTATGGAACCTAGGTTTTACACAATCTCTGACGTTGCAGACCTGCTCGCACTTTCAGAACAGGGCGTACGCGCAATGATCAAATCGGGCGAATTACCGGCCATTCAAATCGGCGGGCGCAAGCAGTGGCGCATCGAGAAATCGGTACTCGAGGACTACATCCAGTCGGCCTACGCCGCTTCGGCTCAGAAGGCCAAAACCATCTAGACAACGCGCAGGCTTTCTACTAGTTCCAGACGCACTACCGTCTTTCGATCCAACTCTAGGTAGTCCTTTCCCACCCCACTTATGTGCCCGCGCCAAGACCTACCGGTGGTGGAAGTAAGTAGCACGCTCCTCCCGGTACGAGCAATATTGCGCATCACCATCCCGATTCTTTGCCGCGCCTGCAAGGGCGATTCAACATTGCCAGCCCGCCCGGGGTCACTAAATGCGGCCACCGCCGCAATGGCCACAATTACCAGGTTAGAAGAGGCATCTACCAGTTGCGCCCAAACGGAATTTACCTCCTGAGCAAAGCCAGCATGCCTGGCTCCTGAAATCATCTCTAAAGCTACAGGCGCCCCTTGCCGCTCGCGCAGCAAATCCGCCAACGTAACACTGAGCCGGGCAGCCTCTGCTAACTCATGCGCCTCTTGGAAGCGCTCAACAGAACGCATCCCCTCAAAAGCCGCTTCCAAAGAATCCAAAAAGTTCATAGTCAAATTTTACTGTTGACACGCTCACATTTTTTGAGTTAGCGTTAGGTATCAAACAATCTCAAACATAACGATTAGGGTCGTAATGAAGCGATTAGTAACCATTGGCGCTAGCGCCACATCTCTAGTTGCCCCAACCAGCACCGCGTATTGCGCGAGCATGGCTATAGATTCGCTCCGCCAGTTCATCTGCGCAAGCGTGCCAGCTAACCAGTTTTCTGCCCTCATTGCATTCTTAGTAGCTAGCGCTGGCACTATTTTTAGCTTGTGGTATGCCTTAGGCGGTTTAGCTTTACTCGTCGCCCAGTTCGCTCCCGCTAAAACCTCCGCGGCAATTAGGCGTTCGCTGGGTAGGTATGGCCCTCCACTTCTTCGCAAAGCCGCAGGCGTTGGCATTTCCGCCTCCGCCCTGCTCGGAATGTTGCCGGCAACGACGCTGCTGGCAAACGCCTGTCCACCGGCGAGCTCATCAGCTGCAACTATCGACCTGGGCCCAGGGAACTCCCCTTTTGATCTAGCTCCTGGGAAAACTAGTTCATCTTCGTACTACAAGGTGCGCGAAGGCGACTCACTTTGGGAAATATCGCAGTACTACCACCGCTCCTTACAAACCCTCTACGAAGCGAATAAGGCCGTCATCGGCTCCGATCCCAACCTAATTTACCCCGGCCAAACCCTCTCTATCCCAAAGGAAGACAAATGAGTACAAACCTTCTAAATAAAGCAAAATTAGCCAAGCTGGAGCCAAAGCGCCCGCTAGATGCACCACCCACCCGCACCGAAATTCGATCTTTCCAAGCCGGCACAATTGACCATCGCCCACGGCTTGCTGTAAACCAGCAACTTCCCAAGCTAAATATGCCAAAGCCTGGCCCCTGGGCAGCTAACGTAGCCAAAACAGCTATCGAGCTTTTAACCGGGTTTCGTCCCACCTCGCCTCTGCGCCAATGGGTCTTACCAGAAATTCACGACGCACTCCTTACCCGCGTCCAGATAGCCCGCCAGTCCCGCAGGAATGTGCCAGCAAAGTCTGCCCGCATCATAAGTTGCCATGTCGAGGGCGTGCGCGCACTAAAAAGTGGCAACCTCAAAGCTGTCGAGGCTGCCACTGTAATCTTCGACGGGAAAAAATCTAGGGCCGTAGCACTCCGGCTGGAACCGCTGCGCGGACGCTGGGTGGTTACGGCCCTAGAAATTGGCTAGTTGCCGGAACGCTTCGCCTTTTTTGCAGCGCGCCTTTGGGAGCGATTCAGAGGACGCTCCGACTCTTTTTTCGGGGATTCTTCCGGTTCTGAAACATTTTCTGAAGGGCCCGAATAAGCGACCTGCGCAGGTTCTTCTTCGGCGCCTACGGTACCCATAACGGAATCAGAGTGCGCGTTTTGTTCTGCCTCCATCTGTTCGCGAACAGCTTTGAACTGATGGGCAAAACCGAACACAGACGATACGGTGTCCTGGCGGATACGCCCCATCATCGCAGTGAACATCTGGGCGCCCTCCGAAGAATACTCCACTAGCGGATCGCGCTGCCCCATGGCCCTCAGCCCAATGCCTTCTTTCAAGTAATCCATCTCGTATAGGTGTTCACGCCACAACCTATCGACGGTGCCAAGCAGCACGCGTCGCTCTAACTCGTTCATAGGCGCTTCCCCCAGCTGCGAGATAGCAATGGGGTTGTTATCTACTTCCTCGACTGCTCGGTTATAGGCTTCCGAGATATCGTCCAGCAGGGCCTCGGTTACATCTTCTGCTGAGAGAGCGAGGCGGCCTCCAACTTCCTCTTCCAACTCCTTGATCTTAATACCAATCGGGTAGATAGAGCGCAGTTCAGACCACAGTTTCTCGAGTTCCCAATCCTCGGGGCTGCCCTCGGCCGTAACTGCTGCAACAGATTCGCGGATAACCTGATCTATAAAACCGGGAACCTGCTCACCCATATCCACCTTGTCATTCAGCACCTGCCGGCGCTGGTCATAGATTAGTTCGCGCTGGTCGGTCATAACGTCGTCGTATTTCAAGACATTCTTACGCATTTCGGCATGCTGAGCCTCGACCTGACTCTGCGCCGATTCAATAGTGCGCGATACCAGGCGGTTCTCTAGAGGTAGGTCCTCGGGGTATGCGCCGGAAGCCATAATCCGCTGCGCGAAGCCCGTAGCAAACTTCACCATTAGCGGATCTTCCATCGACAAGTAGAACCTAGATTCACCCGGATCGCCCTGACGGCCAGACCTACCGCGGAGCTGATTGTCGATGCGACGAGAATCGTGACGCTCAGTCCCTAGCACGTAGAGACCACCAAGTTTCTTGACTTCGTCGTGTTCCGCCTTCACCGCGGCTTCGGCCTTGGGTAGCTCTTGTTCATAAGCCTTGCGATATTCATCCAGATCTTCCTCCGGATCGAATCCGGCCGCACGAACCTTTTGTTCCGCAATGCGCTCGGGGTTGCCACCGAGCATGATATCGGTACCACGACCCGCCATATTAGTTGCCACGGTTACAGCGCCCTTGCGCCCAGCATCGAAAACAATCTCGGCCTCACGTTTGTGCTGTTTAGCGTTCAAAACAGTGTGCGGAACACCAGCTTCCTTCAAGAGCTGCGAAAGCTCTTCGGATTTAGCCACGTCAGTGGTGCCTACCAGGACCGGCTGCCCCTTCTTGTGCCGAGCAGCGATGTCTTTCACGATCGCAGCCAATTTGCCCGCCCGGGTCGGGTAAACCAAATCGACCTGGTCCTTGCGGATCATGGGTTTATTGGTGGGAATGGGGACAACCCCAATCTTGTAAGTATTGTTAAATTCGGCTGCTTCAGTCTCGGCAGTACCGGTCATGCCCGACAACACATCGTAAAGGCGGAAATAGTTCTGCAGCGTAATAGTTGCCAAAGTCTGGTTTTCAGCTTTTACCTGCACCCCTTCTTTGGCCTCAATGGCCTGGTGAATGCCCTCGTTATAGCGGCGCCCTTCCATGGTGCGGCCGGTGTGTTCGTCTACAATGATGACTTCCCCGCCGCTAACAATGTAGTCCCGATCGCGCTTGAACAACTCTTTCGCTTTGATGGCATTATTCAAGAAGCCGATTAGTGGCGTGTGGGCAGCCTCGTAGAGGTTTTCAATTCCGAGCATGTCCTCGATAGATTCTATGCCGGCCTCAGTTACCCCAACCGTGCGCTTCTTCTCGTCTACCTCGTAGTCTTTGCCACGCTCAAGTAGCTTTACCATCTGCGAAAACTTGGTGTACCACTGATCTGCCTCGCCCTCGGCGGGACCAGAAATGATAAGTGGCGTACGAGCCTCGTCAATCAAAATCGAGTCAACCTCGTCGACAATCACGAAGTAGTGCTCGCGTTGCACCAGGGCGTCGACAGACTGGGCCATGTTGTCGCGCAAGTAATCGAACCCAAATTCGTTGTTGGTGCCATAAGTTATGTCGGCGTTATACTGCTTGCGGCGTTCGTCGGGGCTCTGGTTCGCCACGATACAACCAACAGTAAGGCCCAAGAAACGGTAAACGCGGCCCATGAGCTCACTCTGATAGGAGGCCAAATAATCGTTTACCGTAATCACGTGCACGCCTTTGCCGGCGAGAGCGCGCAGGTAGGACGGCATGGTAGCAACCAAAGTCTTACCTTCACCGGTTTTCATTTCGGCAATATTGCCCTCGTGCAGAGCAATGCCACCCATAACCTGAACCTTGTACGGGCGCAGCTTTAGTACTCGATCAGAGGCTTCGCGCACAGTAGCAAAGGCGTCGACGAGAATCTCGTCTAAAGTAGCTCCATCTTCTAACAACGCCTTAAATTCGGCTGTTTTGCCTTGCAGTTCCTGGTCGCTGAGGGCCCTGTACTCATCTTCCTTCGCGAGTACTTCCCCGGCTAGCTTTTCTAAGCGACGCAGCGTCCGGCCTTCGCCAATACGCAGAATCCTGTCGAGAATCGACACGTGAGCTCCTTCAGTTGATCGCACACAACATGCCTAGTCTAACGGCCAAAGTAGGGCGCGTAACAACTGGAGTCCATCACATTTTCTGAGGGCGCAAAAGATGACCCGGCCTTCGCCATTGAAGACCGGGTCACGCCTACACCACGATCAGTGTTCTACCCTGGCGTTCAAACGTAGAACGCCGTAGGTCCAGCCGTGCCTGCGGTAAACCACGCAAGGCTGCTCCGTTTCAGAATCTACAAAAAGGTAGAACGGGTGCCCGACCAGCTCCATCTGGTAGAGCGCCTCGGATACTGTCATTCGATCTGGCTCGTGCACCTTCTGGCGAACGATTATGGGCGAATCACCCAGCTGATCTTCGCGCTCTTCGCCGGGCTTCAGCTCGGATGCCGGCTTAGCGTTCTTGTCGATTGCCTCCGGCGCATCGGCTACATTGAGCTCAAACTTAAGCGCCTCGATATCCAGCGGCTTTTCGGCCTCGTGTGGGTTTACCCCCCTGCGGTGGTCCTTTGCCCTATCGCGCGCTCTGCGCAGCCGTTCATACAATTTTCCTGCCGCAATATCGACGGCGGCATACCGATCCGAAGAAGAAGCCTCGGCGCGAATCACCGGGCCTTTGCCATGCACAGTCAGTTCGATGCGCTCTGCAATATCTGCCTGACGCGGATTGCGTTCGTGGTTTAGCTCCACGTTCACGCGTTGGGCTCGTGGATAAAACTGACTTACTTTCGACACCTTTTCTTCTACATACTCGCGGAAGTTCGGGTGAATCTCGGCATTTCTAGCATTGACGATAATATCCATTGTGTCCTCCGGGGCACTCCGTTGGCCTAAGGCCATCTTGTAGATACCAACCGCACCGTTAGCGGTGGTTATGCGTTTAGTTACCACCCCTTTCCACAAGAGCTCAGGTAAGTACCTGATTTCCCTTAACTTTACCTTCGATTCACGTATTCCACCTCACATATGCGGGTCTGTATTTGTCATTCGGACAGGCGGTGGTGCAGCTGCAATTACCAGGGAACCAGCTACGGAGACACCTCGCTTTTGCAGCGCCAGCGCGCAGGCCTTCAAAGTGGCACCGGTTGTTGCTACATCGTCTACCAGCACCACCTTTCGGCCCGGTTTCCCGAAGCAGTAAATGCCACTTCTAATTCTTTGGGTTCTGGTTGCCCCCGATCTGCCGGATTGGTGCCCGCCCAAAGGCAGCGCCAAAATGTCGTCCACCCGCACCTTTTTGCCCGCCTTAGCTAGCTGTTCAGCTATTCCGAGTGCGAGTGGGCGACCGATGGGCACCCCAAATAGACGCCGTTTCCATGAGGGCGGAGCTGGTACTAGCGAGATTGGTCCCTCAATATCTTCCAGCAGTGGAGCTGCCGCTAGCTGATGTCCAATAAAGCGCAAATAGAAACCAGCATCTAGCCGCTTGTTATGCTTGAGCGAAATTACGCACTGGCGCAAGCGCCCCTGGTACCAGCCGAGGGCGAAGACTGAGGCAAGTGACACCCTCAGTGAAGAGGAAATTTCGAAAGGATTGCCACTTAGAGCGTCCCTGCACTTACTACACAGCTTCGTGTCCCAGTCTCCACAACCAAAACACTGCGTAGGCACCACCAGATCTAGAAAAGCTCCCATGTGACTATCCTGCTTCGAGCAGGCAGGGAAAACAGCCCTCTCCAACACGGCTGTGGATAGAGTGCCTGTGGACGAACCTAACCGGGATAGTTTAGAGAGCTTGCCTTAGTTTCTACGGATTTCCAACCCGCCCCAGACTTCACAAAGAGCCGCCCCAGCAGATCGCTCACCCGCACGGTTTGCGAAGGTCCACCCCGCAAAACTGCTGCGGCCCCCACCGGGCCCACCAGGTTAGTGGCCGGGGAGCCTGCCTCTTCTGTCTCGATATCTGGGGCCGAAGCCCCGTCAGCCTTAGCCAACACGGCAACGGTAGTTCCGTCAACCCAGCCCGCATCGCGAATTGACTGAATTGAAGAAGCCACCCGAACCGGATTTACCAACGCGGTGGGCATCCCCTTCTCGTCGCGATGCACCACCGCGACAAATGCCTCCTCGCTCCCATTCTTGTTGTTTACAAGAAGTACTGCCCGAGAACCATCTAACGATAGTGCAAGTTTAGAAACCGCAGTCTCGCCAAGCCACCTGGCAGCCACCGAGTGCAACTGCCCTGCTTCGTCAATTACGTCTACTTTTGCTGAATCCGCCGGTCCTGTCCAAACCCATCCCCGCCGATCTACGCTTGGACGCCGCAAATTCTTCCCCTGGTAGGCGACGATCGGACCCGACTCGCGAAACCACACCAAACCTGATTCCTTGTCGTTGGCCACCAACGGGGATTCGCCAACCGGAGACATTGCTGGGTCGACAAGCTTATAGGGGCGAGTCTTCTGCGAAGAAACCAGCTGGCGGGCATGGCCACCCGCGTCTGCAACTATGGCTCCTTCGCGCACTCCCAACAGCGAATCGGCATCGTAGCGCTGCTCGTCAGGATCCGTCCCTGCAGGCAAGGCAGTGCCAGAGGAAACTATGTTGAGCCGAGACGAACCTGTCATGCCAGAAAGCGTCCGCTCTATCTGCCCTCTGGCCCACCCCAAGTCTTTCGAAGAAAGCGTGCGCATGCCTCCGGACACTTTTACCGACAGTTCAGCCCCGTCGGCCTTGACTGTGTCGTCAAGGCTAGTGTTCTTGGGAATAAAAGTACGCACCGCGGGCGCTAGCGAGGGCGAAGGCCCGCCCAGCAGCAGCTTAACCAGGTTGGTTGACAGGCCCTGTCTGGGGAGCCAGCGTGGGTCAGCCACAAAAACTTTGGCATCGGTGGAAACAAAGTAGAGATTCCGTTTGGTGTAAGCAGTGTTAAAGGAATCGAGCGGGATCATTATGCCCTGCGGCAGCGACGTAATGCGCCACTGCCCATCGACCTTACCGAAAGTTATCTGAGCTCCCACCCTAGAGCCCACCTGGGTTGAATCACCTATTCCACTTTGGTCAATGCGCAATCTTCTGACCCCGTTGAGGCGCGAAATTTGTTTCCCCTGATCGTAAGTGACCCTGATAGCATCCTGAGTCACGTTTACCTCGCGCGCAGGATCCCAATTTTGGGATGCCTCCTTAGTTAGGTATTGCCTGGCAGTTGCAAAATCGTCATAAGTGCCAGCTGCGGCAGCACGCAAGAAATCCTCGGTTAATCGCTGCGGATCGGCATCTTTCGTAGGAGGCGCCGCGAGCTGAGCCAGCGGATCTTGCACGTCCTGCTCAGGTTTGGCGGGAGTCACTGGCCCCGCGGTTGGCAAAGAAGCACAACCTGCAAGCAGCGACACCAAAGCAGCCGCTGCCACTAACCTACGCTTCACTGCGACCTCCCTGCTCTTCGTCGTATTCGCCCTCGGAAACGTCCTCCGGATCGGCTTCGAACATCGAGGGCGAAGCCTCCACCGAAAGTAACTCCAAAGATTCCTCGCCGTCGGCAGAAACCGAGCCCAGCGTGATGTCCTCGGGGTGGGTGCGCGACCATTGCGCTCTAGCCTGATCGAGCTCAGGATCAGAAATCTGTAGGGGCAACTCGGCAATGGGTACGTCCGTCTTGACGGGAACGACCAGCATAAAGGCGGAACCTGCCTGCGGGCACCCGATGACAGTTAAAAGCCCATTGTGAATGTGAGCGTCCTCGGCAGCAATCGCCAGCCCCAGCCCAGTCCCACCGGTAGTTCGCGCACGAGCCGGATCTGCCCTGTAAAAGCGATCGAAAACATGTGAGGCTACCTGATCAGTCATCCCCACTCCCCAATCGCGCACCCTCACCGCAACTGCGCTTTCTGAGCAAGCGACCGACACTTTTACAGGCTTGGCCTCTGCATGCTCCAAAGCGTTTGTGTACAAGTTCCGGATAATTCGTTCGATACGGATCGAATCTATAGCTGCCACAGCCGGCCCTGTGGTTTCAAAAATAGTCTCGACCCCGTTGGCCTGGGCCAGCGCCTCAGAATCGGAAATAACTCTAGCCGCAATCTGGCTTATGTCCATATCTTCGCGGGTAGAGAGCGCCGTATTGGCATCTATTCGGCTAATTTCCAGCAGATCAGACAGCATGCGCTCAAAGCGTTCGACCTGCTCGTACAAGATCACTGCCGAACGCGATTCCACCGGCCCCATGTCGCCTTTAGAATCGTGCAACACCTCCGCTGCCATGCGAATGGTGGTAAGAGGAGTGCGCAACTCGTGGGAAACGTCAGACACAAAACGCCTCTGCAAGTCAGCCAGAGTCTCGTAGTTCGCAATCTGTTCTTGCAAAGACTGGGCCATCTTATTGAAATTCGAAGCCAGGATCGACAGCTCGTTATCGCCCTCGACCTCGAGCCGCGCCCCCAGATCGCCCTCGCCAAACCTAGAAGCAGCAGCTGCCGCTCGACGCACCGGGGTGATCAGCTGGTAGGAAACCCCTATGATCGTGACCGTCAGAAGAATCAAAATAATCAACGTGCCCACGGCCAGCACCTGCACGATCATGTCAATAGTGCCCTGCTCCGGGGCAAGGGAATACACGATATAAAATTCGTGTGCCCCGGCCATAGGCAACGAAAGCGACTGGCCCACCACTATCCCCGGTACCTCTTTGCCCGCTACATTTAGCTTCACCGACTGCCATTGGGGGGTGGAATCAGCGGCTACAGCCTGGCGCATCTGCGTGGTAAGCACGCCCTGCAAAGAGGTGTCCGCCACCTCGTTGATGCGTACGCTAGAAGCCTCCTGGGGGCTGCGCAGCAGCATTACCCCAACAGCTCCGGCCCCCGCTGCGCTTTCCCGCTGGTCCTGCATAAGCTGGTAGGCCACATCTTGCAATTCGCCGCCGTCGGTAACATTCGACTGGTCTAGCACAGTTTGCACAGCAGCGCGCCGCACCGAAGCATCCGAGATGATCTGGTCGAGTCGAGACTGAAATAGCCCGTCGCGAATGTGCGAAGAGACGAACACCGAAAGCAGCAACATCATCACCGCAGTGGAGGCAACCAACACCACGGTAATAAACACTCCCAAGTTCTGGCGTACCGCCTTCACCAGGTATAGGTTTTGAAACCACTTTACCGGCCGTGAAACGGCTATCCTGTTCGCAAAGCTCACGCTTTGTCGCCACCGGCGCGGTAACCAACTCCGCGCACAGTCAAAACTATTGTGGGATGTTCTGGGTCCGACTCGATCTTGGAACGCAACCGTTGGATGTGTACGTTCACTAGCCTAGTGTCGGAAGCATGGCGGTAGCCCCACACTTCTTCTAATAATTCCTCGCGAGTAAACACCTTCCAGGGTTTACGCGCCAGGGTAACAAGGAGGTCGAATTCCAGGGGTGTCAGGCCCAGGTCCTTCCCGCCCCTGGTCACCTCGTGACCGGCAACATCGATCTGCAGATCACCGATGTGGATCTTTTCCGTTTCAGAATTATCCACGTGGCGAAGGCGCGCCCGTACCCTGGCAACCAGTTCCTTTGGCTTGAACGGCTTCGGAATGTAGTCGTCGGCACCGGCTTCAAGACCGCGCACCACATCGGTTGTGTCAGTTTTGGCAGTGAGCATCACGATAGGCACATCCGAAACCGTGCGAATACGCTTGCAAATTTCGATTCCGCTGAGGCCGGGCAGCATCACGTCTAACAGGACCAGATCAGGCTGGTCGCGTTCAAACGCCTCCAGCGCCTTGTCTCCGTCGGCACAGAAAGTCGCTTCAAACCCTTCTGCCCCAACGACGATGCCAATCATCTCGGCTAATGCTTCGTCGTCATCAACAACCAAAATCCGCGCACTCATTGAATTCCTATTCTGTAGGGATGGCCCCAGTTTACTTGGAAAGGTCCGGCTCTATGAAAATAGCAAGCTCATACTTTGGCAGCGATTGGCGAACTATAGACTCTGCAGCGTTGATGTGCTGGGAAATTTCTTTCCCCGTGGCTTTTTCAGCCACGGCTATTTTCGCAGCCACCAATACCTGCTCGGGCCCCAAGTGCAAAGTTTTCAGGTATATGAGGTTCAATCCTGCCTGTGCGAAACCCGCCCGCAAGAGTTTTTCCACCTTCGGAGTTACAGATTCCCCCAAAAGCAGCGATGCCATTTCGGAGGCCAAGAATGCCGCCACCACAATTAACAGCACACCGATCGCGGCAGAGCCAACCGCGTCCCAACGCCCGTTTCCGGTTGCCAGCGTGGCCCCCACCCCACCGAGGGCGAATACGAGCCCGGTAAGAGCCGCAATGTCTTCGAGCATCACCACGGGAATTTCGGGGGCACGCGAGGAACGTATGTAGCCCATCAGGGACTGGTTACCGCGCAGCGCCTTGGCTTCTGCCAGGGCAGTTCTCAGCGAAGTACCTTCGGCGACTATAGATATGAGCAGCACGAGCACCGGGACCCACCGCCAAGATGTGATCGGGTGAGGATCCACAAATTTGTCGTAGGCCTCGTAGAGGGCGAAGCATCCCCCAGCTAAAAATAGGACAATTGAAACCACAAAGGCATACAGGTAACGGGCCCTGGAGTAACCAAAGTTGTGCTCGTCGTCGGGAGCTTTGGCCGCCCTCTTCGAACCGAGCAGCAAGAGCCCCTGGTTGCCCGTGTCGGCAACCGAGTGAATACCTTCGGCGAGCATTGCCGACGAACCCGTAAGTGCCCATGCCGCAACCTTGGCGACCGCAATAGTCAAATTTGCGCCGGCCGCAGCAAAGATAGCCTTGTGAGACCCCTCGGCGCTCACTTTTGCTCGCTCTCAGGCAAGGTGGTGGCCTCGCTTGCCAAGAGAAGTGCAACCCCGTTGCGCACCGGGTAGGCAAGGCCCTGTTCTGGCTCTACCAGGTACTTGCCAGCCTCTTCGAGCTTGCGCCCGGTAGTTGGCGACACCAATATTTCCTTTACCCATTCACGCATGCGAGCTCCTACTCTGTGTCAGTACCTGGGGACGATGTTTCCTGTCCAGATATTACGCGCAGATAGCCACGTTTTCTTCCCACCTGACCTCTGGAAGCTGGATGGCGAGACAAAGCAGCATCCACTTCGCTAACCGCCCCCCTAGCAGACTGGTCCTCCCGGGGAGGTTTCGGGGCAGAAGCCTTGCGCACCTCGTTAGCGAGTGCCATGAGATCGTCGTCGGTTGGGTCGCGCTCTTCGAATTTCGTTTCCAACCTAATAACCTCCCACCCATTGGGCACGGTGAGCCGGTTGGCATGATCTGCGCACAGATCGTAGGCCTGGGGGGTCGCTTCCGTAGCCAGGGGTCCCAGCACGGCGGTCGCGCTGTCGTAGTCGAATGTCAAAGTAGCTACAGCAGGGCGGTTGCAGGTGGTTTTGAAGCAGGTGCGAATAGGTCTCACAAGTGCAGGTTACCTGTCCTGACACAATTTGGGCGTTTGGCAGCGCCGCCACGTGGCAAGTTGCTTCAGCCCACTCTAATTTCCTATAGAACGCCCAAAAGGGCGTACTCGCCACATATAAGCCGGATTAGAATACCCAAACTGGATAAACCAACTGTTATTCGCAATTTTGAGCTGTACTTTTTCTAACTCACTCAAATAAAAGCGACATCGCTTGGCGCAACAGCAATTAGGAGATGCTCCGGTGAAACAGCAAAAAATAATGCAGAGTCTAATAATTTGCGCTACAAGTTTCATTTCTTTTATCACGGTGCTAGTGAGCTACTATCCGGGAATTATCTACGGTCCCGACCTAGAGCAGCAGCTAGCCCAAGCTAATGGACACATCCCATTCAACGACTGGCATCCCCCGCTTATGGCCCTGCTGTGGCGCTGGGGTATACAACTGACCGGGAGAGATTCCGTTCTTTTCCTGGCCGAAACAGGTTTGTTCGTTGGTTCCTTTTTCCTTTTTGCTCTAGGCGGGTATTTAACTAAGAGGCTGCAGTGGTTTTGGGCTGTTGTGTTGTCTTTGGCTCCCCTATATGCTCCACTATTAATTCAATCAGGGCGGCTTTGGAAAGATCAGCTACTGACGTACATGATCCTCTTCGCTCTGGCACTCGTGTGGATTAGCGGCAAAGCTCGCCTTCATATTGTGCTTATCGCTGGTTTCGTGGTGTTCGCCGGCGCGGCAGTATTGTTGCGAGCCAATGGAATATTTGCCGTTCTTTTCCTGCTACCGCTTGCTGCACAGAAACTAAAATTAGCGGTAGAGGGCGGGGCAGGCCATCCACTTGGGGCTTCTGGGACAAAGTTCGTCCCCGTTCTATTCGCCCTCGTCGCGATATTTGCGGTGGCTACAGCAGGGATGGCAGTTGGAGTGCAAACCGTGGCCAAACCCGACAAAACCCATCAAATAGATCAGCTCTTCCTGGACGATCTGGTAAACGTGACCCCACCTGAACAAATAAAAGCACTGCCTGTATCGGAAGGCTTTAAGAATTACCTGGCTGGGGCAATAACGCGGTGCCACACCGAACCGCGCAAGCAAAATCTCATGTGGTTCACCTGCGCAGACGGCAAACAGGTTGAACTAAAAAGTGGTACCAAGGTGTTCTCGGGGATTTACCACTACCACGGCGATTTCCAAAAAGCATGGCTCGCAGTGATCCCCCGTCACCCGCTTAGGTACACTGCCTATCGGGTGGAGGCGTTTACGCGTTTTGTATTCGATACCTGGTCCCCCACAGTAGGAAAAATCTCCGGTCATTTCTCGCCCCGCTTCCCTCACCTGTTTACAGCAACCACGTTTTACACAGATACCACGTGCACAAGGTGGGCTCCTTTGTTCTTTTGCCCGGCATTTTACCTGGTCTGCAACGTGTTTACTCTGGCCTATCTACGTCGCCATAAGGCGGCCCTGCAGTGCGAGAACTATTCGTTCGCGCTGTGGTTGTCGGCGGCCTCTTTATTTTGGCTGATAAGCCAAATTCCCCTAGTTCCGGTTCCAGACTATCGCTATGCCTACTTCTCGATTGCTTCCACCGTGCTCGCCCTCGGCCTGCTCTGGGGAGGACGCAAGCAAAAGATTTCTTGCCTGGAGGGCTAGGCCGTTGTTACCGCAGAGCGCCCCGGGTGGACTCCGTTTTGCCGGTTGTAGCAAGCTCGCTAAAGTTTGAACCGTGAGTATTAGAAGGGACAGGCACGGCCGCGGCCGGAGGGGGATTTTACTGTCCCCGCAGCTTCCGGGTGCTCTTACCCGCGCTCAACTCTTCGACAGGGCCGTAGTAGCAAACGCCCGTTCTTTAGCGGCTGGATTTCCCACAATTTCCGATTGGGAATTCGCTGTCGAGGACGTTCCCCCATCGGATCCAGCCCCTTGGGAACGCCAAATACCAGTCTTGGCGCGCACATTTACAGGCAGTAGGGGCTCAGGATTGAAACCTCGCGTGGTCCTATATCGAATCCCGCTCAGCAGCCGCGCCTCGAACCAGAAAGAACTAACGAAGCTAATCAGATTAGTCCTAGTGGATCAGATTGCTTCCACCCTCTCGATACCCCCAGACGAGGTGGATTCGGATTTCGATCCTAACGGATTCTGACTGCCAGTGCCGTTAGCTCCTGGGCAGATTTAGAACCCGAGAAGGTCGAGATTCCATCCTGGTAGGTGATCCCGGAAATAGCAACCGGTCCACTTGCGTTCCAAACCCAGCTCCCCTCGGGCAGTTTCATTTTGGCACTGCCCATCGGGCCCACCTCTAGGTTGTGCTTTTGCCCGTTGGGGCCGGTCAAAACTACTTTTGCCCCAGCCACGGAAGTTGCGTATACCTCTGCGTCTAATTTTGGCATGGTGATTGTGCCGGAGGTGTCGCCCTCTTGGGCGCTGGTCCAAGAAAAGTCATTGTTTTGCGCCTGTTTGCTTGCAACAACTAACGGCTGATCGGAGCGAATCAACAGGCCCCCGCGCCCCTGCCCCAAACCATCTAGAGAGAGCTCTGTTACGGTTCCCGCCTGAATTTTTATATCCCCGCCGGCCACTGGAGAGGATTTATCCCCTTCTATGCGGATAACCTGAGCTTTCGCTGGCCGAGCCCCCGGATTCGTCAGTTGCAGTTTGGCATTTGCGAATCCCGCTCCAGCAATTAGGTTAGTTTTACTAGCTGAGCCCGCTGCTTCAATTACCTCGCTGCCCAGGTGGTCGAGCCCCTTCGATTCGGATTGGAATACCCAGGCGCTGATTCCCCGCCCCGAGGCGGTAAGTTGTAGTGACAGCCGTTCAGAATCGGGAGCGATGCCCGCCAGCGGGAGACGCACAGATTTGTGTCCTTCCACACGCAGGCGAGATTGTACTAGGTCTGCCGGGCCAGTTTTGGTGTACCCGCGTAAAGTTACCGTGGTGGCCGTTGGGGCAGGGTTAGAAAGGAGCAGAGAGGACTCGCTCCCCGTCTGGGTTGACGCGCCCAGTAGCCACAGGGAATTTTGCGGTTGCTCACAAGCAGAAATGTCAGCTTTTTCGTTGGTCAGAGTACCCACGGGCACGGCTGCCTCGTTGCCTACTGGGGCCGCCATTATTTGGCTCCCATTTTGCCCAATAGGGCTATCGGCTACCGCGCTTATTTCGGCCTCGCCCCCACTTTGGGTGAGACCGTTTACTATTGCTGTCCCCTTTTGTTCTGTTGGGGCGCACGCTGCGTAGTTTGGCCCCAAATGCCCTGTAGCGTAGATCGGCTTCTCTACGCCACCAATCCCTGAGGTGGGGTTCCAGGCGGCTAAAGCGCCCACGGCTCCGGCTAGAACCAGGCCAGAAACCAGTCGGGCTACTTGCCTAATTTCCATGTCACCTGCTCCTTCCGTTCTGGCCAGAAGAGGGCGCCCCCAAGTACCAGAAGCGTAAAAGCAACTCCCAACCGCCACGGCCACAGCCATAGCGGGTTAGCGTTCACCTTCAGGGTGCCTTTGAGGTGGGCGGGGACTGTGAAAGTCTGATTTGCCTTCCCCTGTACGGCTTTCAGGCGCTGCCCACCGATGCTTGCATGCCAGCGGGAAGAGGAACGCTCGGAAAGCTTTAGCTCCCGTTCGTGCGAGGAAGCTTCGACCTCAGTGCGTGCGCTCAGGTACCCGGACGGGAGGGGCTTACTTTCGAGCCGTAGCCGTACCCCCTCGGGGCGCACGCGCCAGAGGAGCCCTAAGTCGTTTGCCCCGGAGCGTTCTAGCCCGTGGCCTGCATCGATGTTTTCTGCCAGGGTGCGGGCTTTTAGCTGCTGACTCGTTTGCGCTTCGGTACCCGCTGCCCCAAGAACTTCCCGCGGCAGTATGATCTGGCCAATCCCGTAGTCCGCAAGCCCTCTGGAAACATTTGTACCCGTTGCAGAAAGTAGGTCTGCTACGAGCCGTCGCGCCAGGGTTGCGCTGTAATCCGTGCGGGGAGCCAGCCTAGAAAGGACGTTGGAGTCGGTGAGCGAGGGGGAGCTGGTACGCAGCAGTTCCACGTCTACCCCGTTCTTCGTTGGGCGTAGAACCATTACCTTTGAACGGCGCCCAGAATCTTGATTTCCCGCCTGGGTGGCAGGAACGTAGCGAGCTGGGGCGGCTTCGAAGCGGCCGGAAATTACGGGCCCCAGCGAGTAGATTGCACCGCCCGCCGCGCAAGCAAGCACAAGTAGGCAGGTAAGTGCCCCGACAGCACGCAGTGGCTTCGCCCTCCAGGGGCGGCGGAGGTATTCGATGGTGACGAGACCGGCCCCAGCTAGTCCGCTCCATTCCAGTGACAGCCCCGGCCCGGGCCAAGCGGAAACTAGTTGCCCGTTGACGCCTTGGCCAGCTGTTACGTGTAGCGCGGCAACAGCTATCGACGCCCCGAGGGCGACAGCTAGCCACGGCAGCACTTTAGGTAGAGCACGCTCCACCAAAAAGAGCGAGACCAAGGCCGCCCCCAACAGTGCAACTGCGAGCGGAAGTAGCCAAGGCAGATTTTGTACCCCGCCCAGCAAGAGCTGCCAAACTTCAAGTTTTTCAAAGCCCAATGGCCTACCTGCAGTAGAAAATAACGCTGTAGCCGCGTGGCCGCGAATGCCGGCTTGAACGAGGGCGGGAACGATCGCCACCACTGTGGGGAGTGGAGATAGAAAAGCGATTAGGCCCCCCGGTTTCCGCACAGCCGTAAGATAAATGCCGACGCCTAGGTAAGCTGCTACCCCAATTACGGCAAGCACAGGGGAGGCAGTACCAAAGATGAATAGGGCTGCCGCCCCAACTAGTGCCCTCCTATGTGGCTTGCCTAGCTGACCAGCTATCTCACGCCCCTCAACTCCGTAAGCCAGGTGGGGGGCATGTGCTCTGGCCAGACCTGCAAGTCCCCAAAATAACAGGGGCAAAAAGGCGTGCGCCAAAGACGGCGCAAGACGCCCCTGGGCCATTCCCACCAAGAAAAATGGGGCACACATCCACCCCAGTGCCCCTGCGCTGCGCGCGAAGGGCGAACGGGTCAGGATTCCACTGGCCAACCAGCCGGTGAAAAGGGCTATAAAAGGTAAAAACGCGAACAGGCCAATGAGCGTCTGAGTGGGCCGAATTCCCACTAGCGCAAAGGGGGCGGTAAAGATAGCCAAGACGATGTGTATGGGGTCGGCCATACCAGCCTCGCCAAGGCCTGAGGGAATCCAGGCAGAAAAAGCAGCTTCTAGCAGATCGCGCCACCTGCTGGGCAGGTCCTCCCAGGCTGCCCCGGCCGGGTGTGCCCAAACCTGCCTGGTCAAAAACAAGTTCAGCACGAGCCCGAAAACGGCGACTGCGCCAAGTGCCGCCCTTTCGCGGCCTTGCCTAGCTAGCACTTGGGCCGCTCCCACCGGTTCAAGTGGCGCAGGCTGGGCGGCATCCAACTCAATTTTCTTGGCAATCTTGCGTTCGGTACGCACCTGGGAGTGGGTAAGCTCCAACGGCTTGAGCTTCGACCTCGGCATTACTTTGGCACGTCTAATGCGACTTCGGCCAGCCCAGACCTTGCCCGGTTGGGAAAGGAACTGGCCGGCGGCCCGCAGGTATGCGGCACCATCCTGGCGGTGCAGGTGGGTCAGGCCACTTAGCCACCGCACCACCCCTTGCCCGGCAGCCCATACGGCAACTAACGGAACTAAAAACCAGGGAACCGCCAGAGCTGCGTTGTAGTAGCGAGCCCTGCGCGCCTCGACAATATCCTTGCGCTGGCCGCGCATCGACTCTTGCGCATGGCGGACCTTGGCCTTGGCAACTAACGTTACGCGGTTTCCTGCTAGGTGCAAACGACGCCCTAATTCCAGGCCCTCGCCGTAGCGGCCGGCTGCCGGGTCTAGCCCACCGGCTGCTTTAACTTTTCGCCACTGCAGCAACAACCCCGCAGTTCCTAGCGCCAGCACGTCCGAACGATCGTCGTATTGGCCCTGGTCAATGTCGTCGTTTAGGGGCATGCGCCACCCCGTGCGCGTAGCCTCAATACCTGCGCTTAGCAGTTTATTGCCCTCAAAATCTAATTGGGTAGGCCCGCAAGCTGCGATAGAACGCCCATTTTCGAGTTCCCTGCAAAGCAGCTCCAAGCACTCCGGCTCCGGAGCGCTGTCGTCGTGCAGCAGCCAAACTAGCTCTTCCTCGACCTCGGAAATTTGGGCTAGGGCCTGCCCCACAGACTTAGCCCCTGGCACCGAAATAATGTCTACCCAATCCGAGTCGACCTGTTTTAGTTCAAAAGAGTTAGAAGTATCTACGACACTTACGCGATCGGGCTTTACGGTGGAAGCGAGTAGAGCCTGCAGCGTCCGCTCCAAGTATGAGCTGGCGCCGGGCGTGAATACTAAAACCCGCACCGGGGCAAAGGCGTGGGCAGTGGAAAGCTTGCCGTTCAAACTGCTTTGCGACGCAAACGCCGCCGCTCACGTTCAGAAAGCCCGCCCCAAATCCCGAAGCGTTCGTCGTTTTCGAGGGCGTATTCCAAGCACTCCTGCCTTACTTCACAGGCTGCGCACACATTTTTTGCCTCGCGAGTGGAGCCGCCTTTTTCTGGGAAGAAGGCTTCCGGATCTGTTTGTGCACAAAGGGCGCGTTCTTGCCAGGCCAGCGGGCCTTCGAGCACGTCCATGTCGGCATACTCAGTACCGAAGGCTTGGGTAAGATCTAGATCACCTTCGCCAAGTATGTTCCACACAGCGCCCCCTTTATTGGATACAAATCTAAACTACATCCGTGTCATTAGTCTATGCCACGAGCATACATGATAGCGAGCCCTACTTTTGTGTCCCTCCCCTTCTGCCCCCTCGCGCTTCGGCATCATTGCGCGCGAAACTAAATTTATTTGGCCTTTATTATTGGAAGTATGAATCTTGTATCACTTGTTCGAGACTTGGACTCTAGGGTAAGCCCGGCCCTCACCTCTTACATTGGGGGCGAGCGTTTGGAACTTACCGGGCACGTTCTGGCCAACTGGCTTTCGAAGATCGCCAATCTGATCGTCTCTAACGAGGGCGGCCCCACAGCGGGGGTGTTGATAGATCTTCCCCTGCATTGGCGCTCTGTGTGTTGGACGGTGGGAACCTGGCATGCCAGCGCTCCCGTGGGTGGGCCCGAGCCAGTTTGGGCAGTGACAGATAATCCCGAGAAGGCGACTAGTTGGGTAGACCAGCAGGCAGCCGAGCAGGTTTCTATTTTGTCGCTGCCCGCCCTCGACCTAACGTACCCGGGTTCAGTTCCGGCTGGTTGCGTGGATGCGGCCGCCGAAACTATGGCTAATGCTGATTCGCTGGTTTGGGCGGAAGAGCCGGATCCAACCGTGGCCCTTTTCGAGGGCGGGCCTACCTTTGCCGAGGTAAATAGCATTTCCGCCCTCCCCCCGCAGCGCCTGGTGATAGGGGGAAGTCTAAATGCAGTGTGCTTGCAATGCGTCAGAATGTGGGCCGGGGGCGGGTCTGTAGTGTTAGTTCCGCCAGAAGCTACAAGTGGGGAACTGGAGAAGATTATGCAGACTGAACGCGCGGGCTTAGGGGACGTCAACCTGGGCTAGGTGCCCAACTCCTCGTGCTCGCACGCTCCCGTCGGCGGCATCTATAAAAATACCGTGCCCACGCGGCAGGATCATCTCGGTGGCTTTGGTACCAACTGTTGCCTCCCCGTCCAGGCAGGTCAGAATCCTAGGGCCGTGGCCGGGCAGAGGCCGCCATTCCTTGCCGAGCTCGGCGAGTGAAAGCTCAAAGTCGTCTACGGGGGCGTAGTAGACCGCGGTCCAATTGTTTACCCATTCGGGGGCTATACGAACCGGTGGCGCCGCAGAAAAATCGGTACACCGCAGCGCTTCTCGGGCATCCACGTACTTTTCCGTCAGTCCGGCGCGCAGCACATTGTCTGAGGCAGCCATGAGTTCTAAGCCCAGGCCCGACATGTAAGCGTGGATGTGCCCACAGGGAATGAACAAGGTTTCTCCACGCCGCAGCGTGACGGGATTGAGTAGTAGCGAGAGTACAGCTCCGGCGTCACCTGGGTATTCCTCGCCGAGCTCACAGGCTATGGTGTCGGCACGTTTTGAGGGCGTGGTGCCCCGGTCGATACGGTCCCTGCATGCCACCACTACCTCGTTTACCGCTGCTTGGTCGGGTGCCGTGTCGGGATCCATCAGTTGGGTGGCGATCGTACGCATCCCGCGGGCGTTAGTTTGCCTGTCCAAGATGTCGAACAGTTCGCGGGCAAGTGGGGCCGCGAGCGCCCGCAAGATCTCGCGCGCCTTTCGGGGGGCACGAAAACCCACTACTGCCTGAAAGTCGGTTAGGGCCATAAGCATTTCGGGCTTGTGGTTGGCATCTCTGTAGGAGCGCCAGGGCGAAGTGCGGTCTACTCCCTCGGCTTCTTCTTTGGCATACCCTTGCATCGCGATTTCTTTGGATGGGTGTACTTGCAGGGATAGCGGGCGCGCGGGGGCGACGTATTTCATTAGAAATGGGAGCGTTTCGCCGAATCGATCCACCGTGTCTTGCCCTAGTGCGGCCAACGGGTCTTTTTGGATGTGCTCGGCTAGGGTGCCGCCCTCTTCCAGCAGGGTTGGGGCAATAGGATGGGAGCCGTACCAGATTTCTGCTACGGGGCGAGAATCGGCACTTTCCCGAAGTAGCGCAGGCAGCGCGCTCTTCGATCCCCACGCGTAGCGTTGTTTAGCTCCGCTAAGCTTCAGCATTAGGGAATTTTCCTTCCTCGAGCCTGCTGGTACAGCTCATACCATTGGCTGCGGTCTAGTCTCACCTGTTTGGAGCATGCGCAGGCCCGGATGCGTTCCGGCTTGGTCGTCCCAATTATTGGTTCGATACGCCCCGGGTGTTTTTCCAACCATGCCAATACTACGGCCTCGGCAGGTTGGTTTTGCGCACGGGCGATTTTTTGCACTGCACGAGCGGTTGCTTGGTCACCTTCTTGGGGGTGGTCTTTGGTGAAACGGCCCTGGTCGAGCGGGCCCCAGGCTTGAAGTTTGAGGTTCTGCTCTAGGCACCATTCAACTGTGTGCGGGTCGAAGTTAGCCTGTGAGGGCGTGTTGAAGTCTACCTCGGCGTCTACGAAAGCGTGGTGGCCCAACGATAGTTGCAGCTGGTTTACCGCCAGCGGGACATATTTGCTCCATGCCCGCAGTTGGGCCGAATGCATGTTGGACACGCCAATTTGGCCCACAATTTTTTGTTCGAGCAGCTGTGTCAGCGCCTTCGCTACTGCCTGCTTATCGGCTAGAGGATCGGGCCGGTGTATCAGCAGGGTGTCTAGATGATCGACCCCGAGCCGCTCGAGTGAACCGGCAACGGAACGTTTGAGGTGCTCGCTGGTTTGTTCGTACCTGGGCACCCCTTTTAGGTGAATGCCAAATTTGGTTTGAATTTTGAAGTGGCTGCGCAACTCTTTGTCGGCCTTGAGGGCGGCCCCTATCGCCGCATCGGCACGCCCATCTTTGTATATGTCGGCAGTGTCGATTGTGCCGATTCCAACTTCTTTTGCTGCTCGCAGAGCGGCAAGTGCCTGGGTTTTGTTGGCTTCTGTAAGCTGAGTGCCTTCCCAGGAGCCGCCGAGCCCCATTGCGCCGTAAATCATGATTAAACAATAGCGGGGGCACCGTCTGGGTGCTCCCGCTAGAGTTTATTGCTAATTATTTCTGTTTGGGATGGGTCATAGAAGCCACGTCGAGGGCGGCGTCCAGATCCTGTTCGCTTATTTCACCGCGTTCTACAAATCCGAGGTCGATGGTGGACTCGCGAATAGTGATGCCTTCCTTTACCGCGTGCTTGGCGATCTTGGAGGCTGCCTCGTAGCCGATGATTCGGTTTAGGGGGGTTACGATCGAGGGCGAAGATTCCGCTAGTTCCTTGCAGCGCTCGACATTCGCTTTTAGGCCGTCAACGGTTTTTTCGGCTAGGGTCGCGGCCGCATTACCAACTATGTTAATAGATTCGAGTAGGTTTGCAGCCATTACTGGGAGCATCACTAGCAGATCGAAGTTCCCCTGTGCGCCCGCGAAGGCGATGGTCGAATCGTTGCCGATCACCTGAGCTGCCACCATAACCGTCGCCTCTGGCACTACCGGGTTGACCTTGCCGGGCATGATCGAGGAACCGGGTTGCAGATCCGGTAGAGCCAGCTCGCCAATGCCTGTACGGGGGCCGGAGCCCATCCAGCGCAGGTCGTTACAAATCTTCACTAGCGAAACAGCTACCGTTCGGATGGCCCCCGACATTTCAACTAGGGAATCCTGGGCGGCTTGGGCTTCAAAGTGGTTAGGGGCCTCAGTAAACGGTAGGCCGGTGTTTTCGGCGATTAGCTCAATGACGCGCTGGCTAAATCCCGTAGGCGTGTTGATACCGGTACCAACCGCGGTACCGCCTAGCGGCAGCTCACAAAGTCGCGGCAGCGCGCCCTCGATTCGCGCGATGCCGTTGCGAATCTGCATGGCGTAGCCCGAGAATTCTTGCCCCAACATTATGGGGGTGGCATCCATCAGGTGGGTACGTCCGGATTTGACTACGTCTTTAAATTCTTCTGCTTTCTTTTCTAGCGAGGCTTCTAGTTTTTTGAGCCCGGGCAGGAGCACTTCGTTCACGGCCTGCACGCTGGCGATATGAATGGAGGTTGGGAACACGTCGTTAGAAGATTGCGAGGCGTTTACGTGATCGTTTGGGTGAACTGTCTGCCCCTTGATGTGACTTGCCAGGGTGGCAATGACCTCGTTGGTGTTCATGTTGGAAGAGGTACCCGAACCAGTTTGGAAGATGTCGATTGGGAATTCCTGGTCGTGCTTGTTTTCAATTACCTCTTCGGCGGCCTGTTGAATGGCCTTCGACGTTGCTTCGTCGATTACGCCCAGTTCCAGGTTGGCAATTGCGGCGGCACGTTTTACCTGACCGAGGGCGGCAATGTGGTGGTCTGAAAGAGTCTTTCCCGAGATCGGAAAGTTTTGCACTGCGCGCTGCGTCTGTGCAGCATAGAGGGCATCCTTTGGCACCTTTACCTCGCCCATAGTGTCATGTTCAATACGGAATTCGTCAGCCATTGACTTGTCTCCTATTTTGCTAGTCGGTGGCGCGAAGCGCCTTACAACTATTGTCTCGCACACATTTTTCTGTGGCTAGTCATAAGTCCCAGCGGGTACTCGCCAGCTGTGATTTTGGCCAGGGAGGAATATTTTTGTGGAAATTTTGCCTATTTCGGCTGTAGGGTCTTATTCCGATGAAACAAGCTAGCACACACCCTGCGATAACTTCGGCAGGTAAGTTCCGCACTGAGCTGCACGGGCTGCGGGCAGTGTCAATTTTGATGGTCGTTGTCTACCACGTTTGGATTGGGCGCGTTAGCGGCGGCATAGACATCTTCCTGCTTATTTCCAGTTACCTTTTGATGCAAACGTTTTTGCGCAGGATTGACCGGGGTGGGCCATTAAATGTGGTCCAGTACTGCCTGAAAGCTTTCCGGCGGTTGATGCCGCCAGCTGTGATCACGATTCTTGCCACCTTGGCGCTAGTATTTTTCTTCTACCCGCCAGAGCGCCTGCGCGGAGCACTTGCCGAAGCTTTCTCTTCGGCTGCCTACTACGAGAACTGGTATTTGGCTTTTACTTCGGCTGACTACTATGCGAATAAGGACCAGGTAAGCCCCTTCCAACATTTTTGGTCTTTGTCTATTCAGGGGCAGATTTTCTTGGCTTGGCCTATTTTGATTCTGCTTACCGTGTGGGTGGCCCGCAAAATAAAGGTGCGCGAGCGTACCGCCCTGTGGGTGGTCTACGGAACCATATTTGTCTGTTCCCTAGCTTGGTCCGTCTACCTAACCAATGCCAACCAAACCTACGCGTATTTTTCAACTTTCACGAGGCTGTGGGAGTTCGCCATGGGAGCACTTTTTGCGTTGGCGCTGCCCCCGTTTGAAAGGCGTTTTAATTTCGGGCCTAATTACGAGGGCGATCCTAGCTACATAAATAGGCTTGTTCGTGCTGTGGTCGCCTGGGTAGCTTTCATTGCTATTTTGCTGTGCGGAGTTATTTGGGATGTGCAGGGTGGTTTCCCAGGTTTTATGGCTTTGTGGCCTACCACTGGGGCACTTTTGGTGATTGCTGCAGGCCGCACCTATCTGCCTTGGGCTGCGGACAGGCTGCTGTCTACACGCCCGCTACAGTATCTGGGAGACATCTCTTATTCTCTTTACCTAGTGCACTGGCCTCTGCTGATAACCTTGACGGTTACTGCCAAGGACGGCCACCCCGGCTGGCTCCGCAAAATAGCTGTTTTAGTCGGGGCCATTGCTGCTGCTGGTCTAATTACTAAGTTCGTCGATGCTCCAATTCGCTACTCAAAGTGGCTAAATCAAAAGCGTCGCCGCTCTGTCACAGTAATTGCAGTTGCTGCAGTGGTTGGCCTGCTTCCCATTTCTGGGGCCAGCATTTATTTAGATGGAAAGATCAAGAAGGCCGAAGCTAGGGCACATCTCAACAATCCTGGCGCAGCAATTCTTATTACAGGGAAGAATCCGCCCTCCAAGGCACAGATTTTGCCTTTGAAAACAGAATTATCTGGCGACTGGGTGGGACTTTCTAACGAAGATTGCAACGCTAAGTGGTCCCCCGCTGACAAGCATTTGGCGGACGTGTGCCAGTCTGAGCCGGTAGCTGACCCCAAGAAGAACGTGGTGCTAATAGGTAATTCTAGGCTCCAGCAGTACTCTGGCATGATCGCGCAGGCAGCACCCAAACTTGGGTGGCAACTATTCGGCTTTTACTTTGGTGGTTGCACCTTTATGGGCGGAGATCCGTCTAAGGCTAGTCGCGAGGACGAAAAGGTCTGCCTAGAAAACAACGCTAAGCTACAAAAATATGTACTTGAGAAGAAACCAGACTTGGTGATTTTTGAAGATACCTACTTACCTAAGGATGGAAAGGAACAACTTCCGCCAAATATTGCCCAGGCTGCACAAAAGTTCACTTCTGCGGGCATCGATGTACTGGGCATCCGAGACATGCCTAGGCTAAAAGAGCAACCTTTGACTTGTCTCGCCGATAAGAGCGTCGACCAGTGTTCTTTTGCCGCTTCCAAGCTCTTTGCTGACCCCTCCCCTGCGGCTGGCCTTCCACAGGAAGTTTCGGGACCGGGCAGGTACTATCAGATTGATCCAATCCCCTGGATTTGCCCAGGGGGCACCTGCCGCCCAATAGTGGGCAACATTTACACTATGCAGGACACCAACCACATTTCGGGCACCTATTCCAGATCCATGGGCGCCCTATTTGTGAGAGAGGTTCAAAATCTCGGTCTTACCAACTAGGTATGCGGGTTTTAGTTACGTTACGGGTAGCATGAAGATGTTTTGTACCGCCGAACAGGAGATGCCATGACAACTCGGCCGCTAGTTTCTATTGTCACTAGAACCAAGGACCGCACTGTCTTGTTGGAGCGAGCACTGCTGGATTGCGCCAAGCAGACCATGCGGAATTTTGAACTAATAGTAGTAAATGACGGGGGCGCTCCGGCTCCAGTAGATGCACTTTTGGAAAAGCACGCCACTGCGTTAGAGGGCCGTGCGCGGGTTATCCACAACGAAACCTCGCTGGGCATGGAGCGAGCTTCCAATATTGCAATTGAGGCATCGACCGGCCGCTATATCTGCATTCACGACGACGACGACACCTGGTCCCCCCGGTTTTTGGAAAAGACTTCGCAGTTCTTGCAGGATCACCCCACCTACGGGGGCGTTGCTGTGCGAACTGAAATAGTTTTGGAACGCCTGGAGGGAAATACGGTAACCGAGATTGGGAGGGAACCCGCCTGGCCCGAGATAACCCAGTTCTCGCTTTCGAAACTCATGAGCTCTAATATCGCGGTGCCCATTTCCTGCATGTACCCGCGCGCGGTCATTGACGACCTTGGGGGGTTCCGCGACGATCTACCTGTGGTTGGCGATTGGGAATTCCATATTCGCCTCGCGGCCCGTTACGACGTCGGTTTCCTCGATGGCGCCCCTTTGGCCTTCTGGCATCAGCGCCGCAACCAGGGCGGGGTTCTTGGCAACTCGGTATTTGCCGGGGCTGAAAAACATCGCTATTTCGAACTCAAGGTGCGCGACGAATACTTGCGCGAATATGCGAAAAAAAATGGTATGGGAGCCTTGCTTTGGCAGGCTGCGATGTTCAACGAGCTGCGGGCCGGGCAAGAGACCGCTTTCGGGTGGGCAAAGTGGAAAGCCAAGAACTTCCTCGCCTCGCGCCGTGGGAAAAAGAAATAAGTTATAGATAGTTTTAGGGGGCAGCCTTCAGGCTGCCCCCCTAAAACTATTGTCCACTACTTTGAAATAGTCATCCTGTATAGGAAGGCTGCCATCGCGTTGCGATCAATCGGCTGCCAGGGGCGGAAAGTCTGATCTTCCTTCCACCCAGTAGTCACCCCACTGTTGTAGGCCCAAAAGATGTCGTCGGCAAAGGCCATCCCCTTTTTCACATCGCGCAACCCATGCCGATCAGCCGTATCAGCAACCATCGCTAGAGCCTTAGAGGAAGGGTACTTAGCCCTGAACTCAGGAGTCTGCACATACCGACGCAAGAACGCCGCCATCGCATTACGATCAATAGGCTGCCACGGACGGAACTCCTTATGCCCACGTACGTCCCAACCCGTGGTAATCCCACGCTCAGCGGCCCAGGAAATCTCCTTGTAGAAAATGTTACTTGGGGTTACATCCTTAAAAACCTGCTTCTTTGGGGTATAAGCAGGAGAACCAGCCAACCGATAAAGGTAAGCCGCCATCGCATCACGATTAATCTTATTAAACGGCCTATAAGTCCCATCCGGCCAACCAGTAGTAACTTTCTGATCCTTCAACCACTTAATCTCGGAAGCGAAAGGACTAGAAGCCTGCACATCTGAAAAGACTTTTCCTTGCGGCTTAGCAAGCTCCTCCGGAGCGGGCTTGGGCTTTTCCGTCTTTGCAGGGTTGGGTTGCTCGCTAGGAGCAGGCTTGGGCTTTTCCGTCTCCGCAGGCGTTCCCCACTTGGGGAACAAGGTCCAATCTTGCTTGATTTCTGTATTTGCGTCTACCTTTCCCCATTCCAGAGTTGGAGTACGGTACCATTCGAGCGCTTCCTCGCCCTTGCTGTTCTTTACCTTAGGTAGCTCGCCGACCTTCTGCCCAACAGTCAAATAGCGAGTATCAGGATTGGCGCCCTCTCCCCTGGTGTCGAATTTCAAATACACTCCGTTTTGGGCGCGTTGTTGGCGTTCAGTTTGGTAAACGCGCACATAATCGACGTCAATCTTGGCGTTCTGGTAGTCCAGAGCAGTCCCTTTAGGTCTTCCTGCCCAATCTTCCGGAGCCTTCAGACCCATGTTGAGGATCAGACAGAATTTCTTATCAAATGGGGCAAGAGCTGGGGAATCCTTGTGGATACTACCATTCTCCTTGTTTTTCCAGGAAGAATCCCAATGCTTGTTTCCATATATGTTGCCACTGGCTTTTTCCTGCGCTGATCCCTCTGGACCATGGGTATCCTTGCGGCCATATTCCTTGCCATCCATGTAGAAGACAAAACCTTCCGGGGTCCAGTCCATTGCCCAGGTATGCCAGCTACCTGCCAGATCGCCATTCTTTAGTGAAAAAGCCTGCGATCCACTATCGCCACCGTAGCGCGTCGAGGTAGCACCGGAGGTGTGCAGTACCGTCTGGTTTTGCTCTGGAGTGGCCGAACGCGGGTATTCAATCCAATCGATCTCTCCGTCCCTTGGCCACCCGTAGGGATTTTCCTCTGGCATCATCCACAGCGCCGGCCAAGTACCCGGAGCTGAATGAAACCTGACGCGGGCTTCGTAGTGGCCAAATTTCCAGGTCTTGTGCCCGGCGGTCTGGATTCCAGCCGAGGCATCCTTTCCCTCCACCTCGGGCAATGGCCGGGCCTGCAAGCGAAGATACCCGTCCTTCAGCACCAGGTTAGACTTCTCCGGATTTGCCGGGTCGAACTTGTTCTGATATACCATCGCCCCGTTCGCATACGGCTTGTTAGTCGATATATCTCCCCAGGCCGGATCTAGATTGGTGCCGTTAAATTCGTCGCTCCACACCAACTCGTATCGTTTTCCACCGGAAGTAACGGTGCGGGGAGCAGGGGCGAAGGTTTGCTCGTCCGCACTCGCAGCCGGGGCTAAGAGCCCAGCCGCCACAACGGAGGCGGCAGCCGCAATGGGGACCAATAAGTGTTTTGCCATGTAACCCTCAATTAGATTAAAGATGTATATTAGACGCTCTCATAATACCTGGTAGATCCGGTCACAATCCGTGCCTTTCTTCTCATATTTCGGTTAGTGCTTAGCTAAAATTTGCTTTGACCGAACTAATAGTTTTCAGGAGCACACATGCAAAAAGGGATCCTGTTGGCAGCGCCGCTGGCACTAGCACTCACCGCCATATTTGTGCCCGCGCAGGGAGCTCAGGCCGAAGAGTCTGACATTCAGCCTGAAGCCTGCGTTGCCAGCCCGAATGGCCACGCGAAGTCCGAACCCGTTCCTCGTACGGTCACAGCCGAGGGACGCACCTACGACTTGGTTTGGAATGACGAGTTTTGTGGCGGGGGTGTCGACTGGAACAAAAAATGGAATAAGCACGGAGAGCCCGAAAATGGACCTTTTAGCTACCCAAGTGTGGAAGGCCCCAAGACTGATCCAAATTCAAACCTATTCGTGGAAGACGGGGCTTTAAATATTAGGGCCCATCCTGCCAGTGGGCTGAACAGTCGAAAGATCCCCATTGTTGCAGCCTCAGGTTCGATCTCGACGCGCGACCACGCGGCTTGGAAGTATGGTCGCTTTGAAGTGCGCCTTCGCACTCCCGGTGAACACGGCACCTGGCCAGCATTTTGGCTCATGCCCAAGCAAAACCCCTACGGTTGGCCGAAAGACGGCGAATTAGACTGGTTCGAAAATCTGGGAGACGCTTGGGCGCGGAAAATCAACTTCACCTCAATCCATGCTTCCACAGTCCCCTGGAATACCCGCCGCTCCGAGAACGACCATGCTACAGACGCAGATTCAAAGTCTATTGGCCCGGTGGACCTACCCGGTTCCTACCACACCTGGACTATGGACTGGAGCCCCTCCGGTTTTGTGTTCTACGTAGACGGCAAAGAATATTCGCGCCGCTCCGCCTGGCAAAATCAGTGGATTCGCCCCGACGGCTCGCACTACCAGGGGGCGATGCCCGAACCGTTCGATAAAAAGTTCTACGTCATAGCCAATTTGGCTATGGGCGGATGGGCAGCCCGGCCTGACAAGAGGACGGACTGGTCTAAGACCTTCCAAATCGACCATTTTAGGGTCTACCAGACAAAAGAGCAGCAGCAAGGCCAAAATCTCGCCTACGTGAAATACCAGACCGGCGGCTATGGCGAGCAGCCGGCCGCCCTCAAAGATCAGCCGGTAGGCACCCGCATAACCAATCTGCCTAACCTGTCTGATCCACGCGCTCACTTTGAGGGCTGGTATTTGGACGCAAACTTCACCAAACCGGTAAATGAGGGCTTCACATTGGAAGATGACACCGTCTTGTTTGCCAAGTGGAATCCCCGTCACCCCAAGGTGGCTACTGCCCCTGCACCGAGTTCAAACCCGTTCAAAGACGTGACTACAGGGAGTCCGTTTGCCGCCGAGATCGCTTGGATGAAAGATTCAAAGACCTCTACAGGCTGGCCCGACCACACCTTTAGGCCCTACAACAAGATCAATCGCGATGCCATGGCCGCGTTCATGTACCGAATGGCAGGCTCGCCTGCATACAACGCCCCTGCCAAAGCAACGTTCAAAGATGTGCCCAAGGCGAATATCTTCTACAAAGAAATCAGTTGGATGAAAGATAGCGGCATCACAACAGGTTGGGCTGACGGGACTTTCCGCCCCTTCCAGCCGGTAGAACGCGGTGCAATGGCTGCTTTCCTATATCGTTTCTGCGACAAATATCCTACCAAGTGCTCCCCCGATGTAGCGACTAAGATATACCAGCCCGTCTACAAGGATCTGTTTAAGGACGTCCGCTACAAACACAACAACGATCTGCGAGTGGCACCGTTCCACCACGAGATTGGCTGGCTAAAAGATGCTGGAATAACTACCGGGTGGCCAGATGGCAATTTCCGCCCCGTCGACTCTATCGACCGAAATGCTATGGCAGCATTCATCTACAGGGCAAAAAACAATAAGCGTTAAACGCTGATGGGAGGGCAGCCAAAGCTGCCCTCCCATTTTTTATTCGTCTTAGCGCGTTCGGGCAGCTAATGCCTATTCATAGTGCGTGGGTAGCGAACCTTCGGGCGCAGCACGAGTCCATCCAGGGCAAAGCGAACCAGTTTTGCCCGCACCTTCCACGGGACCTGCGACCCCTTGAGTTGGCTCACCAAATTCTGGAACAGATCGGCCAGTATCCGCGCTTTGCGCAGCGAGATTGCCGCTGCCACCTGGTTGCGCGCTCCCCTTCCGAACTTCCAAAGATTTTTCTCGGTAGCCTGCCCCCAGAACACAGCCGAATTGGCAGGCATTAGGTGGTCCGCCACCGAGTCCGGAACAAATATTCCCCTACGCCATTTAGCCATCCTGTAGGTGTATTCAGCATCGTCGAACCAAATGAAATACTCCGGATGGGGCAAACCGCAAGCCTCTACTGCCTCGCGAGTGACCAGGCAGGACACGAAAGAGGCACAGTCTATATCGATCCAATCCTTGCCCTCGGCCAGAGGGCGAGTCCAATCCCAGCTGGGAGTGGGAATGTTCATGTCACAGGCCCGGCCATCTTTCCAAACCACCATGGAGGCTGCATACGAAGGCATCTGCCCGTCGCGGTATTCGGCTGCCTGCTGTAAGCCGCGCACCAACTTTCCCAAAGAATCAGGCCTGGGCTTAGTATCGTCGTCCATCATCCAGAACGCGTCGTAACCACCCGCGTAGGCAACGTCCATCGAGAAGAAGAAACCACCGGCACCGCCCGTATTCTTCTTCAGTCTGTGTACCTCGATGGGCAGCTTATTTTTGCGTTCTTTCAGCATCTGCTGGGTTTGGTCTGTAGAGGCATTGTCGACAACTACGATCGCAGAAGGCGGGTAATCCTGAGCCTCTAAAGCACTTAGAGTCTCCTTCAGCAACTCCACCCGATTGTATGTAACAACTACAGCTGCAACCTTCATGTCTTTGGCTTCCTGTGTCATGCTTAGCCCCTCATACTTTCAACACACTCAGCAGCGGTTCCATCGATCTTCACTTTACCGTGGTCAAGTAAAATCCCACGGTCGCAGAGCTTAGACATCATGTCCAAGTCGTGACTGACTATAACAAGGGTTTTCCCCTGCTTCTGCAAATCCTTGATGCGCGCCAAACATTTCTTCTGGAACGGTTCGTCCCCAACCGCCAAAATCTCGTCGATCAGGAATATGTCTGGGTCCGTGTACACGCACACCGAAAAAGCCAAGCGCAAGAACATGCCTGAGGAGTAAAACTTGACCTCGGTGTCGATAAACTGCTCAATTTCGCTGAAAGCCACGATGTCGTCGAAAGCGGCGTCGATCTGCTTTTTGGTCATCCCCAAGATCGCGCCATTCAGGTAAATATTTTCGCGGCCGGTCAGATCCGGGTGAAACCCAGCCCCCACTTCGATTAGGCCGGCGATCCTTCCCTTGTGCCCCACGAAACCGCTACTTTGCCGCATAACCCCACTTATTAGCTTCAACATCGTGGATTTGCCCGAGCCATTGAAGCCCATTAGCCCCACGGTCTCGCCCTTGTAGATGTCGAAGGAAACGTGGTCCAATGCTCGGAATCTATCGCGCAACTCTCCCTTACGGCCGGTGAGGGACCAAACTAGGATTTCTTTCAAAGTATGAGCGTGTCGCAGCGTAAAATCCTGGACTACATCCTGGACGCGGATTGCTACTTCTTTGTTTTCCATCTTAAAGTTCCTGCGCAAACTTTCCGTCGAAACGCCTGAAGGTAGCTTCCCCAAGCCCTAAGAATGCGAGCGAGACTACACCAGCTACTAGGGTCCAAATTCCCATGTGCGGAGGCATGGGATCAGTCACCCCGGCAGTGGGTAGCCAGAAGGCGTAGTGGAATAGTTCAACTACCGGAGTTATGGGATTTATCTGGTATAGGTACCAGAACCACCGGGCCGGCCCCTCGAACACATTCGAAACCATTTCCCAGCGATACAGGACCGGCGAGGCCCAGGTCGCAATCATCAGCAGTAAATCCACAAAGTTTTCAGCGTCGCGGTACATCACGTTCAGCGCTCCCGCAAACAGCCCCAGCCCCAGAGCAAATATGGTAATGATGGCGAATCCCACCAACGCAGCCAAGATATTGAGTGGGCCGGGTCGCCAACCGTAGATTAGTGCGCCCACCACCAAAATCAGCACCTGGGGGAACATGTGTACCATCGCTACCCACACCGACGACAGGGGAAACAGTTCGCGCGGTAAATATATCTTCTTCACTAGAGCCGTATTCTGCACGATAGAGCGGGTTGCATTGCCAAATATTTCACTGAAATAGTTGACTACTACTACCCCGGCAAACATGTACACCACGTAGTTGGTAATAGCCCGGTTCATGCCCATAAATTTGCCGATCGCCACATAAAAAACAATGAACTGGGTTGCAGGCTTCGCGTAGGACCAGAGCATGCCAAGTATCGAGCCGCGGTAGCGTACGCGCAGTTCTTTGTGGACGATCAGGTTTAACAGGTAGCGCTGTTTGAGGGCTTGCACTAAGCCTTTGGACCGACCGGGAATAGTAAACCCGTCAGCAGTTTTAGCGGTCATTTATTCTCCGCTTTCCCACTCGACTTCCTGGTTGCCCTCGAAGAAGGGCCTCAGTACATTATCAACCCGCGACAAAGCCGAGCCAATCGCCATGTGCATGTCGAGGTACTTATAGGTCCCCAAGCGACCTCCGAACAAAACGTTTTTTTCGTTCTTTGCGGCCTGCCTGTAGGTCAAAAGGCGCTGCCGATCCTGGGCGGTATTGATCGGATAGTATGGTTCGTCACCTCGCTTCGCAAAGCGGGAATATTCGCGCGCAATTACCGTCTTATCCTTCGGATAGTCGCGTTCAGGGTGGAAGTGGCGGAATTCGTGAATACGGGTGTAGGGCACGTCCAGATCGCCATAGTTCATAACCGAAGTGCCCTGGAAATCCCCCACGTTTAGAACTTCCAGGTCCAAGTCAATTGTGCGCCAAGAAAGATCTCCCTCGGCATAGTCAAAGTACCTGTCGATTGGGCCGGTATAAACCACCGGCACATTGCCCACACAGGACTTCTTGTTGAAGGGCTGGGATTCGTCGAAAAAATCGGTATCCAAGCGCACCTCAATATTCGGGTGATCTGCCATGCGGTTCAGCCATGCCGTGTACCCGTCAACGGGCAGACCTTCCCAAGTATCGTTGAAATAGCGGTTGTTGTAGGTGTAGCGCACGGGCAGGCGCGAAATTATGGAGGCCGGCAGGTTCTTCGGGTCCGTCTGCCACTGTTTCGCGGTATACCCCTGGAAGAAGGCCTCAAATAGAGGGCGTCCCACCAGCGAGATCCCCTTGGACTGGAAGTCGTCGACGTCTTTGCCAGCCACCTCACTAGCCTGCTCTGCTATAAGCGCCTTCGCCTCTTCGGGCCCGTATGCCGAGCGGAAGAACTGATTTATCGTCCCCAGGTTTACGGGCATGGGATAGACCTCGCCCCCAACAGTGGTGTACACGTGATGCACGTAGGGGGTGAAGGAAGTGAACTCGTTGACGTATTTCCACACGCGCTCGTTCGAAGTGTGGAACAGATGAGCACCGTATTTATGAACCTCTATCCCGGTGGTAGGTTCCTCTTCAGAATACGCATTGCCACCAATGTGACCACGCTTGTCAATGACCACTACTTTTCGGCCCAGCTGAGAGGCTACCCGCTCCGCAACAGTCAGTCCGAACAAACCGGAGCCGACCACAACCAAGTCAACGTTCATCAGTATTTCTCCTATTTTCTGTCGGAGACAGCATACCCGTTCACCTTAGCGGAAATAAGCACACGGGCGGGCATTTGCGCCGACTTCGCTTCTTTTCCCAAACTACTTAGTGCGGTTATACACCATATCTTCGACTATGCGACCCACGTTCTGTGCAGCTTGAACCGAATCCAAACCGGAGATATCAACTGCCTGCGCCTGCCCGTTTAGATGTTCGTCAATCAACTTAGCCAGCTGCTCGCTGGAATCAGCTAGATCAATCCAGCCGCGAGAAGCCATAAACTGACTGAAGAGTATCTGATGCTCGTCCAAATGCTCCCCTAAAGCCGGGTCCCTGGGCACCACGATAGGCCGGAATCCAGAGCGCAACCACTCCACCATAATCGAGGGACCGCCGTGGCAGACGAGCACCTTCGCACCCTGGCGCAGTTCGGCCATCTGCGCCTGCGTGAGCGAGAAAGCCCCCTCGCAGATCGTGGGCGCCACTGAATTGCCGTATTGGACAAAGACCTTCGCTGAGCTACCTGCCGCATATTGGTCGGCCCAATGCACCAATCGGTCAAAGGGCAGATGGTGAGTTCCCACCATTACTACTACTTCCGCGTTATTCATAGCAAAGGCCCCACTACCTGGGCACGCGGATAAATCTTGAGCTGTTCTTCCCACTGCACAGCAAAAGTATCGGCAACTCTGTAGCAGATGCGCCCCGACATGGATCTGAGGGTGATGCGATCAAAAACTTCAATGTACAGGGTGGGAATGCGCGCCAGTTTCGCAATAATAATGAAGATTGCGCCCAAAGATGCCCCCGTAGAGATCACCACATCCGGGCGAATCTTCGGCAACAACCGCACCGCTGCCTGGGTAGTCTTTAGCAAATCCACAATTTTCCGCTCGGGGGAATGGTGCATCCAAAATACTTTTTCGCCCTCTAGAGCACTGACTGCATCAGGGGTGTCAAAAGTAATCCAAATACGCTGATGATCCTTATACCACGGTTTGATAGAGAGCATCTGGGCGAGGTGACCGCCGGAAGAGCCGACGAACAACACCTTCAGTTTTTTCTTCATGCGCGCTCTGCCTTAGCTATAGCACGTCCGACTGGCGTGTTAGGTGGGAAAATCTGCGAATTTGGTCTTGGCGGTTGCCAAGATGCTACTAGCCCCTGCAGCCCCACCCGAAGCATTTGCCTGCGAGCCGTAGAGGCGGCGAACATTTTTGCCCATCGCCGCAGGCAGGAAGCTCCGTAAAGCAGCCGGTCCAGCAGGTGCAAGCCCCTGCTAAACCTCAGGAACCAGATCTTGTTACGCACCTCGTAAAAGAAGCGATCGCGCGGATCCGCGTTTACATCGGCAAGTTTCTTAGTAGCGTGCAACACCCTCGAAGCCGGCACATACAGCCCCACCCGATTCTTGCCAATGCGGCTTAGATATTCCAAATCGTCGTTCCAAATAAAGTAGTCGGCTATAGGAAGCCCCTCTTTAGCTATGGCACGACAATCTATCAATACCGACACGAACGAGGCTGAACGCACCGGGGTTGCGCCTACCTCCTTGGCATGGTCACGCTGACGCTGTGAAATAAGGGGACGAGGGCGGTGGGTGTTCATGGGGTGAATCTGTCCGTCAAACCACTCTGCTTTGGAACAAAGGAAGGCAGGCTGGCCCCTGTAGTCTTTTTGCACTTTCAGCAGTTCCGCTAACGCCGTATTACTTACGATCGTGTCGTCGTCCATCAGCCAAACAAAATCTGGCCCCGCCTCTAGGGCGCACGCAATGCCTGCAGTAAATCCCCCAGCTCCGCCGGTATTTTCGGCGAGTGGAATTACCCGCGCCCCTAAGCTCGTAGCTACCTGAGCTGAATTATCAGTGCTGGCGTTGTCTACAACCACCAGCTCGTGCAAACGTACCGTGGAATTATTTAGCGCTCGTAGGCACTTAGCCAGTAGTTCCTCGCGATTGTACGCAACTACCACAGCGCTTACTTTAGGCCGCATTATCCATGCTCCGTTGTACAACTGACTTGTTCCATTCGCCCCATCATACAACCCACCCGCCCAAAGCCTGGGAGGGGCTCCCGCAAGCTAGCATTCACACAAGGTAGAATTTTGTTCCGAGCAAAGTAGAGTATCCCCTCCTGGGAGGTTGAATATGGCTAAGATTGGCGTTTTGACTGATATTGGGAACCCTTCCTGGCACGTCGGCGACGATGCTATTGCTATAGCCTCCTACGAGCAGGTTCGCCGGGCAGGGCACACCCCGTACATGTTCACTCATAGCCCGGCTAGAAGTGCCCAGCTGATACCTGGCGCTAATTTCTTGCACTCAATCGAATTTCCCAACCAACCCCTGCAACGAGAAGAAAAATATCTTGCCGGTTGCGACTTTACCGATTTTGAGCGCAACCCATTCGCTACTGAGCTCGCCCAGCTTCACGATTTAGATGCCCTAATAATTGGCGGGGGCGGATCGCTCAACTCCTACTACTCCTGGCTCTTTCTTGAACGATCCTTATTTGCCCAATACGCCGCACACCTATCTATTCCCGTAGTAGTGACTGGCCAATCCGTGGGCCCATTAGTGTTGGGCCACCAGGAAGCAGCCATGGCTGCCCTCTTCGATGCCGCCAGCCTTATTGGGGTGCGCGGAAAATACTCGGCGCAAAACGCCCAAAAATACACTGAGGCGCCGGTTAGTGTGACACACGACGATGCCATCGTTTTTTCGGGCGCAAAGCCTTGCTGGGGTAAGAAATATATTGCGGCCTGTTTCAACGACGCCCGCTCAACTTTTAGCTCCGCTGGGGCCAGTAAGCTAATTGCAAAGACTCTAGACAAATTGTCCACTCTCACCGGTCTACCCACCCGGCTTGTTTCGCACATGTCTGATCCCTCCAAAGCAGACCAGGACGTTGCATTCCACGAGCTCATCGCCTCTTACATGGGATCCCCTGTAACACTGTCCTCCCCGTCTAGCCCTAAAGAAGTGGCTCAGGGTTTCGAAGGCGCCTTCTTGACCGTGACCAACCGTTTTCACCAGGCAGTTTTTTCACTCTCTTCTGCCGTCCCCTGCCTGGCAATCGCACCGAATGCTTACGCTGATTTGCGTTTTTCTGACCTATTTGCCAATTTTGGCGCCAGCCAAGAGTGGGTTCTGCCCGAGGCAGTCTTAGCTAGCAACTATCTAGATGACGTGTTAGCCGCCTATCTGGAGGGCGCAGCCCATATCAATTCCTCGCTGACACAGATGCTGCCCCAGCTCAAAAAAGACCACGCTGCCTGGTGGAAGACGGTCGTCGCTGCCTGCGAGGGCAAATCCGTAACGCCCGGCATCTACGTTTCCGCGCCCACCTCTACCCGAGAGGTGCCCGAAGCTATCCGCGCTTCCCGCCGCCTGTTCAGCTACCAGCTCTCGGAGCTTGAGGCCGCTAGAGCTAACCAAGAATATTTGTCGAGAAACTGGCAATTACTCGAATCCTACGAGCGGCGAATCGCCTCGCTCACAGCCGAAAAAGCCCTACTTAGCGACCAGCTTATGGAACAGCAGCACAACCTGACCGAAGCCTATTTAGCAGAACGCCGCGTACTGACAAATCCGGGTGCACGGGCCGGCATGTTCGCATACAGACAGCTTCAAAGAGTTACCAGTCCCCGCAGGATATTACGCAGACTTAGGCGACTACTTAGTTAGTTTGCACCCTGGTAGTTTTACCAATATAGCTTCTCCTTGTCGGTCTACCACTTTTGCTCCTGGCAACTCGGTGAGCCTATCAAGGGAGGAGAAGTTATTCTCGATGGACCATCCAGAGCCCCTCCACAGGTAGGAATCGCGTAGTTGCAAGGCGTATTCAATCTTATTGCGGCGCAGGATTTCGCATACGCGCGGCAGCCGGTTAGCGTCCTCGAGGTGGTTTGCGAGCTCCTTCTTATCTTGAGGGAGACCGGCTACGATCTGCGAAAAGTAGGGCTGGCGTTTCCCATATGGCCAGGTGAGGGCGCCTCCTTCCCAGGGATTCGCCAGAATTTTCGCATCCGCGGGCACGTGCTTGCTCAGACGCGAGAAAAGTGCCAACTCGTCAGTATCTAACAGCCCACCGTCTTGAGTAGGAGAAAGCATTTGCATACTTAAAGAGATCCGCCCGAACGCCACGTTGAGGGCCGGGGAAAACAAACCGGCAACGACAACCACTGCGAGCGCAGGCGCAACTAGCACCCGCACTCCGCGCCCCAGCAGCCGCACACATATGCTCCCCACCGCCGCCAAGGCAAAGGCTGCAAAGATGGGGGCGCCAACGCACAGCGGGGCGAACATTCGCGGCACATCCGAATACCACGGCCCAGTCCAGTAAGTGCGAGCCGTGCCTCTGAGCGCAAATCCCGCCAGAAACAGCACCGCCATAGAAACTTGTGCGCCTACGAGAGGCCACGCCTTTTTATGAGCCAAACTAACAAGAAAGCCTATTCCAACTAAGGCGGCAGGCAACAGCAAGTGCCAAAAGGAGTTAACATCCCAGTTATCGTGCGGCTTTCCCCCAGTGAAGGCAAAAAGCTGCATAAGCCCCTGCCATATGTTTCCCTGGGAGGGCCAGCTTGAGGGGATGTGACGCATTGTGGCAAGTTGTGGCACCCTGTCCATGACCACATTCAACGCCGCTAGCAAACCGATCCAAACTAAAGCGGCTACAGGAGCCAGTGCAATCTTTCGCCTAGACTTGGCCCACAGGCGTAGCACTAACCAGGCAATCGCCATTATGGCCAACGTTATTACCGCCACCGGTTGAGCCAATGCCAAACCTATAGTGGCGACTATCAGCAGGAGGGCGTATACAGGACTGGCCTTGGTAAACCCAGTTATCAACTTGTCAAATAGCAGCAGACAGGCAGGCAAAAGCGCGTAGGCCAGCAGATTCGGATAGAGGTTACCCCACCACAAAAAGGCGACGGGAAACTGGGGAAAGATTGGCGCTAGTGCCAGCGCCGCTATCTGTACAGAACGGGCAGAAGTGACACGTTTTGCGAGCGCATAGACGCCTATCGGCCACACCAAAAAGGAGATAACCGCCGCCATGGCGTTGGTAGCGACCGGGGAAATGACCCCAGCCATATTCATAACCAGCACCACTATGCCGTGCCAGGCGGCAGGGTAAAACAACGTTTTTCCACTCGAGGTGAAGTCGATATGCAAAGAGGATGCATCCCGCCGAGACTGAATTAGTTCCGCGGTATTTAAATGAAATACCGTATCCCAAGTCTGGCTAAAGGTACCCGGATCATGCATGCAATAGGCAAAGCGCCACGTGAAGAGCACGAAAATAAACAGCGCGAGGGCAACCGGCAGAGTGCTCCTACCTGATCCCCGGGAAACTTCAGCGAAAGGGTGCGCCAGACCTCGATAACCGAATATTAGAGCGGCAACTACTAGTGTCAATAAGATCACTACGGGCGGGGCCCATGCCCAGCCCAGTACCGGAGCCATAATCGCAGCACTAGCACAAAGACCAACAGAAAACGCCGGGCTGGCAGCCATTAGGGAAGCGCCCCTTAATCCGCCTGCCTTTCCAACTAAAAGTCCAGGCAAATACAGGATAGCCAGCACTAATATTAAAGAGGTTACAAATCCTCCCCAACTGTGCACCTGAGTGAGTATGTCTGCAGTTGGCAGAGCCATGTATTCCCCCTGTTTCTAAGTGGACGCAGCCAAGTTGCTCGCAAAGCTGCGTCCAGTCTAGCTAAAACTATTCGTGCTGGGCGTCGCCGATCACGAGCCTAGGCGTGCCAGCCCAGGCCTGCGGCGAAGAAATCCTCCGCCCGTCGAAGAGGACCTTAATTCCCGGAATATCCCTGGCGCTAATCTGCGCATATTCCTTGTGATCTGCCTGAATTATGGCAGCATCGGCTGCCTCACCGAAGTGGTAGGGCTGCCACCCGAAGGAAGCTAGTTCTTCGTCGCTAAACATGGGATCGTGCACCAGTACCTCAGCGCCTTTTTCTTCAAGTGCCTCTACTGTGCGAAACACGCCTGAAAATGCAGTTTCTTTTACCCCACCACGGTAGGAAGCGCCTAACACCGCAACTTTTTGCCCCCGCAGCTGGCCCATTACCTCACTCAGGCGGCCAACTACGTAGTCCGGCATCGCCGCGTTGTATTTACGAGCAGTCCGCACAATCGAGGCCTCCGGATCGGTCGACAAGTACAGGCGCGGATAAACAGGAATGCAGTGTCCTCCTACCGCAATACCAGGCCTGTGAATATGGCTATACGGCTGAGAATTGCAGGCATCTATAACCTTCTCAACATCTATGCCAACCTTATCGGCGTAAACAGCGAACTGATTAGCCAGCCCAATATTGACGTCTCGGTAGGTAGTCTCAGCTAACTTAGCCATCTCAGCCGCCTCGGCGGAGCCCATATCCCAAACCCCGTTGGGCCGCTGGAGATCTTCACGCTCAGTAAAAGTAAGGACCTGCTTGTAGAAGTCAATGCCAGCCTGAGTTCCAGCCTCGTTCAAACCGCCCACAAGCTTGGGGTATTTGCGAAGATCAGCAAAAACTCGACCTGTGAGAACGCGTTCCGGGGAAAACACCAGATGGAAATCTTTGCCCTCGCGCAACCCAGAGATCTGCTCAATCATCGGCTTCCAACGGCCTCGGGTAGTACCCACTGGCAATGTTGTCTCATAAGAAATCAAAGTATTCGGCCGCAGATGGCTGGCAAGCGACTTCGTTGCCGCGTCCATCCAGCCAAAATCGGGCTCCCAAGTTTTATCATTTACGAATAGCGGCACAACGAGCACCACGGCGTCGGCCTGCGGGATAGCTTCGCCGTAGTCAGTGGTTGCCCTCAGCCGGCCTGTAGGGATCAGCTCAGTGAGTTTTTCCTGCAGCTGCGCCTCGCCAGGAAAAGGCTCCTTACCAGCATTTACTGCCTCGACGGTCTTCGAATTTACGTCCACGCCAATGACTTCGTGGCCCATATCTGCAAACTGGACTGCCAAAGGCAAACCAATTTTACCCAGTGCAACTACTGCAATACGCATGCGTCCTCCATACTTTCGATGCTGTTTCTATTGTATGAGCGCCATAGTTATGGGCTCGCAACTCTTTGGGATTTGCAGAGGACATTTAATTCTGCCCTCCAAAACCGCAGGCAACAATCCTGTAAAGCTTTGCGCTTCCACCCTGATCAACTTTTTGCACTGTCGAAGGGGCCGGCAGACGAACGAAGTCTGTTTTAGCCCCCATTCCTTTGCCACCTGGGCCAGGGTCCGTGTCGTAGTAAAAATATTCAATCTGATATCTACGCAACAGCCGGCATACCTTGCCGTCGCTTCCCAGTCGGTGGAAATTAGTTCGCAGATATCCCTCAGCCACGTTCGAAGAGCGGAAATACATCTGCGGGAAAACCACTTCTACCCCACCTAGCGCCTGCATCAGCGCGCTCCCATTAGTGGGATTCCCAATTACTCTTACCCGGCCTTTTATCCTATCTGCGGCCCTGGTAATCATGGCTTGCTCCGCAGCAGAAGCATTTACGGTGATAAAAGCCGAAGAGGGGCTGTAGACCAGAGTGTAATGTGCTTCTTTCGCAGCTACCCCACAACTGAACCCAATTAGAACAGCAAAAGCACAGGTTAAGGACGCGCTTAGTTGGTAATTATTTCTTACCCGTATCCCGCTCAAAATACGCCGCAGCTGCTCACACCACCAGCATATTCCCACCGCCATAAGAAGGGCAGCCGGTATCTGTAGCGGAGCCAAAATGCGGTGAGCGTTCATGTACCAGAACCCACCGAGCGCGGACCCTACGCGCCACATTACGGCAAGGGCAACTACTGCAATCGAGCACCACGAACACCACAGAAGCGGCAGGCGCATCGTTCTAGAGGCAGCCACTGCGCCAATAAAAGCTACTAGGGCACAACCTTCCAAAATGAGCTGAGAATACGTTGCCACTGCCGAGACTGAGGTCGGATGCACCGAAGCGACCGAGACTATCTTCAGCAGCGTCACAATATCGATATTTTGTCGCCCAGCGTAGGCATGAGTCATTCGGTAGAAAAGATCCGCAGTATATGGCACACAAAATAGTGCAACAATTGCAACTATTAGTACCAAAGTAGCTACCGCTAACCTAACCGCGTACCTCTTACGCCCTCTGGCACTAGCTCGGCGAACCCCCCGGAAGAGCAGGTATCCAACAGGTAGAGTCAACAAAGCAACCAGGTTGAAAATGAAACTGGGGTGCACCAGTGCCAGCGCTAACCCTAGGGCAGCGGCAAACAAGCCTCTAAGCAGGCACTGCGCGAGCGATTTGCCGCTCTCGTCGCACCAAAGCTGGTAGAGGGCACACAGGGCGTACGGCAATAGAGCTATAGCCAGCGTATTTGGCAAAATCGGGTACGTCGACTGCACCAAAGTAGGAAATTCACTGAACAAAAGGGTGACCAGCTGGGTGTAAAATACCAACCGCAAGTTTGGCGCAAAAATCCGATATGCAAGCAGGGTAATACCCAGAACCCAGACTAGCGGCACAACCAAACTCAAAGCATTCGTGGACTCAACTACCCTGGTCCCGAGCAGAGCGACAAGGTCGTGCCATCCTGAAGGAGCAGTAGTCCTAGAGGTATCTAATCCAAACATTCGAGTTGGAGCGCTGAGGGAGGAACCATTTCCCGTTTTGGCAATAAGCCACGCCAGGTTCATGTGGTAGGTGGAATCTATCTGCTGGATAGGTTTAGTCAAAGAACGCGAAAGGTAGATCGGCAAAACTTGGCCCAGCCAAGCCAGTGCCCCACCTACCAGTAGCAAGGGTGGCACTTTTACGCGCAGGGTTGACCTCTTCGGTCTGCGGAGAAGAAACAAAGCCAATGCGCCGAGGGCCACCACCCCCAAAAATGAGCCCGCAGACCAGCGCATCGAGATCAGCCTAAAGAGCACCGGCAGCGCCGACAAGAGCGCCAACGATATGAGTGGGGCCAAGACAAATAAATATCGGCGTCTAATCTGCGCGAACCAGCCGAGCAACAGCCCGGGCAGGTAGATGAGCGCAGCTAATGCAAATGCGTCTAAGTGGACTAAAAGTAGGCTAGGCACTTTTCAGCTCCGGGCAATACCTAGGCATTCAGGCGACTTCACCCAGTAGACGGCGGAAAATACCGCGTGCGACCTCAGCCTCGTTCTCAAAAGAAAGTGCTTTCGAACTTTGGTGTGCCCGCTCTTTGCACTCTCGAATCGTAGCAGCCTCCAAGTTAGACAAGGTGCGGGCTATGTCGGCACTTTGAAATCCTTCCGAGACTACTCCAAGGCCGTAGCGATTGACCACGTTTGCCATTTCCACGGTTGGGCCAACTGCTACAGCAAGCCGTGCCTGCACAAAATCGAAGAGTTTATTTGGCAAGGTTAGCCGCGCATTCGTATTGAACGGAGGGATCCAGAAAATCCCGACATCGTATGCGTTCAAGGTCGCTGGCAGGTCAGCCGGAGCAACCGGATTGTGAAAAGTAATCCGACTATCTACTCCTGCTATTTCTTTCAAGGAGCGCAGGTATCTACCGCCATCTCCTGCGCTTGTAAGGTAAAAGTCCAGGCTAAAGCGATCGTCCAGCTGCTTTACGGCCTCAATCATCTTCTCGATCGACCGGCCGGGGACGGCGCTACCGGAATGTACCAGCCGAATTTTGTCCTCGTCCACTGGCGAGGGCGACAGCTGCTGCCAAGCGGGAGCGTTGCGCATTAGCAGAGGGCGTACGCCAAAATCGCGCTCATATAACTTGGCAATTTGTTCCCCCACGGTTGTTTGGGCGGCGGTTTTTGGCAAATAGTAGGCACAAATATCGCGCATAAAAGGCGCTACTAAAAGACGCCACGAGAGCACCTGAGTGCGCTCTTCGGGGGCCCACTCATGAAGGTCTGCCCACACGGGGGTGCCTCCCCCCGAAAGTTTCATAGCCAAGGGCAATGCCCGGGCATCGTTCGCGACAATTGCGTCAAATTTACGCCCCGCTACCAGTTCGGCTCCCCTCCGGGCCGCTGGAATTAATTTCTCAGCTGTGCGAAACCGGTGGCTAGCCAGGGCGGCAACGCCCGGCAGCGTCTGGGGCAGGGAAGGCAAAGAAGAATCGATTTGCAGGTGCTCATCTGCCCAAACAGCCTTATCCCCATATGCCAACGTCGTTACGTGACCGAACTCTTTTACAACCGATAGCTGCCTCAATACCCGGGCGTCTTTGGGGATATTCGAGTAGCTAATCACCAAAATGTTTTTCATTTTCGCTCACTCACTGCAACCAGCTCCTGGGCAACCTTCAGGCCACTAGAAACGATAGATTTATTCTCTTCAGCCCAGCTTCTAATAGCTGACCTATCCCACGCGGTAGTTGCCAATTCGGCCATGCCCCTAGCTAGCGCCGCTGCTTCGTATCGGGAAACCACTCCCAGCCGATTTTCCCTAATATCGCGCGCAGTGGGACCTTCGCCCACGTAGCAGAGCGGAACCCCGCACGAAAATGCAGAAAGCGCCTTGGTGGTGTAGGCAAGCTCGTAACCACTCTGGGGATGAATAGAAGCCAATGCGCCACTCGCCCCGCGCAGCCACGTAGCGAGTTCTTCCGGAGGCAACAGACCGTTTACGTGTACGCGCCCAGAAAGTGCCGGGCTATTTGCACGCTCTGTTAGATCTTGCCAACTGGTGCCGCGCCCGAAGAACACCAGATCAAAATCGACTTCGTCCACAATTCGCGAGTAGGCCTCCAGAAATATCTCAGCCCCATGCACTTCGCTGGCGTTTCCCGCATAGATCAGGTACGGCCGATTCCCAAGCCCAAGTTCCGCCCTCTGCAACGGCGAGGGCGTAGCTCCCGCAAACGAGAATAGTTCAGTGTCTACCCCCTGTTCCACAACGCGAATGTTTTTTCCGCCCAACTCCTTGCATAACGCCGCGACATCGGCATTGACTGCAACGATGCCTGCGGCTCCAGAGAGCGCAAAACGCTCAATAGCCTTCAACGCAGCAGTGACCAGCGCAGGCGCACTGCCGGCCACCGCCCGCGACCAGATATCAGCCGCATAGTACAAATACGGGCGGCGCCGCAACGCACACACTAGCCTAACTACAACTCCGGTGGTGGGCGGAGGCTCAACCAGCACCGCATCCGCGCTAGGGGCAAAAAGCAATCGCCAAAACAACGGCAAATCAAACGACATGTAGGGAAGGTAACCCCGCAAATAGCCTTCTGCATCCCTCTTCGCTGGCCACCTGCTCACAGTCAGTCCGGGGCGCCACTCACTCTTAGCTCCCGCATAGGTGGTGGTGTAGACATCAACTCTATTTCCCAAGCTGAGGAGTGCTTTTACCACCGCGTCCAGGCGCAGAGTCGCCGCGGCTATCTCAGGAGCAAAAATTCTGCTCGCAAGCTGGAAACGTTTCATGTTGTCTGTAGCCAGTGCGCCCGCGCGGGCCTAGCTAAAAACTCACCTGCCGCCCAGATTTTGCAGAATCTAAAATTCCCTGCACGACTTTCATAGTAGTTAGCGCCTCACGCATTGTTACGTGCTCTTTAGACCTGCCTAAAATAGCGTCGCGGAAGTGCTCGTGTTCGACAGCCAACGGTTCACGTTTCTTCAGAGCGTAGCGGGTTACTTCGCCCTCGGAAACACCCCGGAAGTTGCGTATTTGGTCCCACCCCAACGGCACTTTGCCATTTTCGTAGAACGTCAGATCCCCCATGACAGTCTCGGCAACTAGTGCGCCCTTTTCGCCAAGCACAACCGTGGTGCGGTCTTTGAAGGGACTGAGCCAATTGACTGTGTGGTTGACCAAAATTCCGTTCTTGAGCCTGCCGGACGCTATAACCATGTCCTCGAACTCGCGCCCGGCGCGGAAGGCAGTCTGCGCCGAAATTGTTTCGTAGGCCGAATCGGCAACCCAGGCCGCAAGATCGACGTCGTGAGTGGCTAGATCCTTCACCACGCCGACATCTGAGATACGAGCTGGGAACGGGGACTGCCGGCGAGTCGAAATCTGGTAGACCTTACCGAGCTGCCCCTCGGCAATGCGCTTGCGCATCTCGAGAATGGCCGGGTTACAGCGCTCCACGTAGCCAACTGCACCCACCAGGTTCGCCTCCTCAAAAGCTCGCACCTCGGCCTCGCCGTCCTCGATAGAAGAGGCGAGCGGCTTTTCGACCATAGTGTGCACGCCCGCAGCTGCGAGCTTCAGGGTAGTTTCCGCATGGAATGCCGTGGGCACTGCCACCATCGCGGCGTCCAAGTTCTGCTCAATAAGAGCATCAACGTCAGGCAACACAGGCAAGTCGCCAGCAACCCCGTACTTATCACCATACGGATCGGCTACTGCCACCAGGTCTACCCCTTCGAGGGCGCGAATGTTGCGGGCGTGATGGCGCCCCATAGAGCCTAGTCCAATAAGGCCGTAACGCAGGTTAGCCACTACGCACCCGCCTTAGCCAGAGCGTTTACTGCAAAGACGATGCGCTCCAAGTCTTCCTGGTCCAAGGACGGGTGCACTGGAAGCGACAGGCACTGCTCCGCAACCTGTTGGGTAACGGGCAGCTCCAGGTTCGGAGCGTACTCAGCTAGCGAAGGCAACTTGTGATTCGGGATCGGATAGTAAACGCCCGAACCAATATTGTATTCGTCTTTGAGAGCTTGCTGGAAGCCGTCGCGGTCAGATTCTACGCGAATCGTGTACTGGTGGTAGACGTGAGTGGCACCCTCCATGACCTTGGGGGTTATTACTCCCTCAATATTGTCGGACAGGTATTTCGCGTTCTGCTGACGGGTCTTGGTCCAACCTCCAACCTTCTTCAGCTGTTCGCGACCAATGGCAGCATTGATGTCGGTCATCCGGTTGTTAACTCCGACGAGCTCGTTCGCATAGCGCTTTTCCATGCCCTGGTTGCGAATCATCTTCGCCCGGCGAAGCAGTTCGGGATCAGAGGTGGTGATCATGCCGCCCTCACCAGCAGTCATGTTCTTAGTCGGGTAGAAGCTGAACGCGCCGAAAGCACCGAAGGTCCCCACCTGTTGGCCATCTAACGTTGCGCCATGAGCCTGGGCGCAATCTTCAAACACAAAGAGCTTGTGTTCCCGAGCGATCTTCACAATCTGATTCATGTTCGCAGGCTGTCCGTACAGATGCACAGGCATGATCGCCTTCGTGTTAGCAGTAATCTGCTCTTCAACGTGCTTTGGATCCAGGTTGAAATAGTCGGCCTCGATATCCGCAAACACGGGTTTGGCCCCGGTCATAGCAACCGAATTAGCAGTTGCCGCAAAAGTGAAGGACGGGACAATCACTTCGTCGCCAGGCCCGATGCCTGCAGCAAGTAGCCCGACGTGCAGCGCCGACGTACCCGAGTTAACGGCGCACGAAGACGCCCCTCTTGCCATCTGGGCCGAAAATTCTTCCTCGAAGGCTGCTACCTGGGGGCCCTGTGCGACCATCCCAGATTCCAGCACGCGCTGTACAGCCGCTTCTTCTTCCTCGCCAATTAAAGGCTTGGCTGCAGGAATGAATTCCTTAGACATTTATTCGCAAACCTCCGTCAGTTCGCCATCTTCTTCTTTGTAGAGGACTCCACTGACAGGACAGCGGAAACCTTCGGACACTCTCTCAAGTTTTACCCCCGCTTTACCGACCCAGCCGATCCGTTTTGCGGGCACGCCTGCAACCAGTGCGAACGCGGGCACATCTTTGACTACCACGGATCCGGCAGCCACCAGGGCCCAGGCTCCAATGTGTACGGGTGCCACGCAAACGGAGCGTGCCCCGATAGACGCCCCCCGCTCAATGCTGACCCCGACCTGGTCCCAGTCAGAAGCAGACTTCAGGGAACCGTCCGGATTTACGGCACGGGGAAAATGGTCATTAGTTAGCACTACAGCAGGCCCAATAAAAACGCCCTCGCCAATCTTGGCTGGCTCGTAGATGAGCGCATAATTTTGTACCTTGCAGTTGCTTCCGAGCTGGACCCCTTCGCCAATATATGCCCCACGACCAACGATGCAGTTTTCCCCCAACACCGCATTCTCTCGAACCTGAGCCAAATGCCAAACTGAACTGCCTTCGCCAATGTGAGCCCGGTCAGAGACGTCGGCACTGGAGACGATTCGAGTCATCTTTCCTCCGCATATACAATTTGCACTACTCTTGTACATTAGCGCATTCACACTGCCTGCGAAACTGCACACTATTCGGCAAGCTCAGCGTTGTCTTCTAGGCAGAGGTCGAGATACCATGACACTTTTCACCTCGCTCACAGACTGTATATACCGAGTTTCAAAGATTCATGTGCAAAACTATTGCTATGTCATCACTAGCCTCGCAGACCTATCTCGTCGTACCTCTTTTTAACGAGGGCGAAGTTATAGGTCAGGTGATTCGCGATACCAGGAAGGTATTCCCGAATATTATCTGCGTTGACGACGGCTCTGCCGACGGTTCAGGCGAGATTGCTCGCCAGGCGGGAGCTACAGTGCTCACCCACCCGATCAACATGGGCCAGGGGGCAGCATTACAAACAGGATTCTCGTATTTTTTGCGGGCCACTGCCGGTAAGTACGTAGTCACCTTCGACGCAGACGGCCAGCACCAGACCTCTGATGCAATCGCCATGGTCGAATACGCCGAGCAGCACAACAAGGCGATTATTTTCGGCTCGCGCTTTCTGGGAGGTAACATCGAAGCCTCCAAAATGAAACAGCTCGTGCTAAAGACTGCTGCATTCGTAACTCGCCTAGAGACAGGCTTGAAACTAACGGATGCCCACAACGGTCTGCGAGCTCTGCGCCGCGACGCAGTTCAAAGTATTTACCTAAATCAAAACCGCATGGCTCACGCTAGCGAAATCGTTACCCAGCTGGCGGCAACAAGACTGCCCTGGGCGGAGCTCCCTGTTCACATCCGCTACACGGACTATTCCAGAGCGAAGGGGCAGTCACTGTTGAACTCAATCAATATTGTCACGGATCTGCTGTTGCACTAAGGAAATCATGCTTATCAAAGTCATTCTGATTGTTGGAATCCTAGTTGTAGCTATCCTGCTAATTCGTTCCCGCGAGGGCTCAGACAAAAAGCTCGCCTTGCGCCGCCTGTCAATATCGGTGTTTGCAATATTGGCTGTGGTGGCGATTTTGTGGCCTTCTATAACTTCTAAGGTGGCACTACTCGTTGGCGTTCAGCGCGGGGCCGACCTATTGCTGTATCTGCTCGTGATTGCGTTCTTCGCCTCTCTTGCATACCAGTCGAAGAGGGCGCACTACCAGCAGCGCAAGATCACTCGCCTGGCGCGTGAGCTAGCTATCATGAATGCCCACAAACCGGATACGGAAACTAAACTAGAGCGATGACCAATTGGCGTGCACTTTACCGTGACCACCCCACTCATGCCTCCAAATTGCCGCGGGGGCTCAGTTGGCCAGCACGGTTACTCACGGGTTTTCTAGCCCTAGTAGTTTTCTTTGTGACGGCGGGCGCGCTGGTTTACAAAGATTTGAACGATTCCATAAATGTGGCGGGTAAGAAGGACGGCGGCTTCCTGCCCTATGACCATTACACGAATCGACCAATTAATATTTTGGTGCTTGGTTCCGATACTCGTTCTGGTAAGTCTGGCGAGGGCGAGGATACAGGTGTCGAGGGTATGCGCTCTGACACTATGATGATTGCCCACGTGGCCAAAGACCGGAAATCCGTGTCGGTGATTTCTATTCCCCGCGACACGATGGTTGATTTGCCCTCTTGCCGCACCGAGGACGGCAGCGAAACAGAACCCAGCTTTGGCCAAGTGAACAGCGCGTTTGCCCAGGCTGCAGGCCGTTCTGACACGACTGCTGGAATCGAGTGCGCAAAGAAGACCGTGGAGGCGAACACCGGGGTCAAAATAGACGAGTATGTACTGGCCGACTTCAGCGGCTTTTCTTCCATGGTTGAAGCGCTCGGGGGGTTAAAACTTTGGTTGGACGAGGACATTTCTGACGAAGATGCCCACTTAGATCTGAAGAAGGGCTGTAACCATTTGGACGGAAAGGCCGCGATTGGCTATGCCAGGTTGCGCCATGTAGGTGATGGTTCAGACCTCTCCCGAATCCAGCGCCAGCAACGCCTGTTGGGAATCATGATTCGCACCGCACTGAAAAAGAACGTGTTGACTAACATTTCCTCCCTCTACGGATTTACTAAGGCTGGGCTCTCTTCACTCACCGTTTCCTCGGGGTTTTCCTCGCTTGCCGCATTGGGCGGCACCGCCTACTCTCTACAAGCTATTAAGCCAGCGAACGTACGTTTTGCCACTGCCCCATACGCGCCGTATCCGGCAGATCCCGACCGGGTAATTTTTTCCGAGGACGCCGAAGCTGTCTGGACCGCATTGCGCGAGGACAGCCCGCTGCCGGCGGGCCTGCCGGTGCGCGACGGAAATTCCAAGACTTATGTAATTGCCCAGAAACCGGATAAGAAGGCCGCTAAACCCGCTCCTGACGAGGGCGGCGAACAACCTCCAGCTCCCAGTGCGGCGCCTACTTCCTCGCCCTCTGCAGAGCCTGCCCCGTCGCCTTCCTCGCCGGTTGGAGCAGAAGTGGAAGAGGATAACAAGGCCGCCCAGAAGAGGTGCGAGCCGTGAGCAATCCGCCCTCTTTCCAGCCCAGACGGCGCCGCCGGCCTTCAGCTTCGGCTTCCTCTGCCGCCCCTAATCGGACTGGCGCGTCCACCCCGTCCAGGCGAGCAAGCTCGCAGCCGCGTTCGTACCCTCCTGCCTCTCCGCCCTCGTATCCTCCTACGCGCAGGAGCATCCGACCGGATCAGGCGCCCCCTCGCCCTCGTGAGGAACCTACTTTCCCCACGGTAGAACCAACTTCTACTAACCTGCGCCCACAACCCAGACGGCGGCGCTACCATTTCACCCCCAAGCCGATAGCGCTACTGGTAGTTATCGCCTTCATCTGTTGGCCACTGGGGCTCCTACTGTGGGCCAATTCAAAACTGAGCCATGTGGACGCCCTAGACGGGCAGGGAATACGTTCCGGGCAGACCTATCTGCTTGCAGGTTCCGACGAGCGTAACACCTCCGAAGGGCAAAATGGCATAGGTCCCGACGGGACCCAGGGGCACCGAGCCGACACCATAATGCTGATCCACAAGGCAGACAATGGCCAGGCTGCGGCCGTCTCACTACCCCGAGATACCCTTGTCGACATTCCCCAGTGGGGCTACAACAAACTGAACGCCGCATATGCCTTTGGGGGTGCCCCACTACTAGTGAGCTCGGTAGAAAAACTAACTGGGATACATGTAGACCACTTTGTACAAATTGGTATGGGGGGCGTCGAGCAAATGGTCGATGCCGTAGGCGGCGTGAACCTCTGCATGGATATGACCGTACAAGACCCGGAGGCCAAACTGGATTGGACAGCGGGCTGCCACGATGCTGACGGAAAGACTGCACTAGCTTTTTCCCGCATGCGCAAATTCGACCCCAGGGGCGATTTGGGGCGCGCTGATAGGCAACGTCAGGTGGTAAACCAAGTGCTCAAAAAAGGACTTTCTCCTTCCAGTCTCGTAAACCCCTTCCGCCATGTGGCGCTGGGAGGCGCGGTTGCTAGCTCGCTTACTACCGATCCCGACACCGGAATGGTTACACTAGCCCGGCTCGGGTTGGCCTATAAGAATGCTACGGGAGCCGGCCTGTCCGGAATTCCTCCCATTGAATCCACTGATTATTACGTTGAGGGAGCAGGCTCGACGGTTCTACTAGACGAGGAAAAATCCCCAGAGTTTTTCGCGAAGCTGCGCGAGGGCACCCTCAGTAAAGAGGATTTCCAAAAAACAGAATAAAGTTATGGCGTGACCTCAAATCGGTCACGCCATAACTTTTACTCTCGCGTGCTACTTGTTAGCGTTTAATGCCTCCACGTCGATTGCCCGATCGTGGGCCTGCCAGGCCTTCCAAGCCGATACCAAAATGTCATGCACATCGTACTTAGCCTTCCAACCAAGCACTTCCGTAATCCGCGAGGCGTTGCCAATAAGCTGCGGCGGATCGCCGGCGCGGCGATCCAATTCGTCGGCCTCAAAGTTCAATCCAGTAACCTCGCGAAGACCGTCTACAATCTGGCGGACTGAAGTGCCCTTGCCGGTCCCCACGTTGAACGTGTGGTACTGCATCTTCGAGCCTGATTCCACGTAGTCGAGGGCGGAAAGGTGGGCATCCGCAAGATCCAAAATATGGATGTAGTCGCGGATGCAGGTGCCATCGGGAGTGTCGTAGTCCGTACCGAATATCTTTGGGTTATCCCCCTTGGCAAGCCTGTCCAAGAGCATCGGAACCAGGTTCAAAGTGGCGGGATCTTCCAGATCTTCCCAACCGGCACCGGCAACGTTGAAATAGCGCAGACCGATCCAACGCAACCCCCAGGCGCGCTCGCAGTCAGCCATCATCCACTCGCCTATGAGCTTCGTTTCGCCGTAGGGGTTGATGGGGTGCTTCTCAATGTCTTCGTCTACTACCTCTACCGGTGGCATACCGTATACTGCAGCAGAGGAAGAGAAGATCATCTGCCTGACCCCGGTGGCCTCCATGGCTTGCAACATGTTAGCCAGGCCGCCAATATTTTGCTGATAGTACCAGGTTGGCTTTTCTACTGACTCGCCCACCTGTTTGCGCGCGGCAAAGTGGATAACAGCACTAACCGATTCCTGCTCAATAGTCTGAATGAGTTTTTCGACAGCGCCTGCAGAAGCAATATCTAGCTCAACGAGCTTGGCGTCGCCAATGCGATCAGCTTTGCCGTAGGACAGGTCGTCTACAACCACTACGTCTTGCCCGCGCTGACGCAGCAGCCTAACTACGTGAGCCCCAATGTATCCGGCTCCACCTGCAACTAAAATACTCATTTTACTTCCCTTTCTGCCCTAGGTCTGCGTCCAGCCTTTTGCCTTTTTCGATCGCAACTTCGCGCAAATTGTCTTGATATTTTTCCATCGCTCTGCGAATTCGAGCTGCCTCTTCCCCTTGCCCGGAACCAAGAATACGCGCCGCAAGTAACCCCGCGTTCTTAGCCCCTCCGACCGAGACAGTGGCCACCGGGACACCGCCCGGCATCTGCACGATCGACAGGAGGGAATCCATCCCGTCCAAGTACTTGAGAGGGACCGGAACGCCTATAACAGGAAGAGGGGTAACAGCTGCGAGCATTCCCGGCAAGTGGGCGGCCCCGCCGGCACCGGCAATAATCACGCTGTAGCCATTTGCAACTGCCTGCCTACCAAACGCAATCATGTCCGCAGGCATGCGGTGAGCCGATACGACCTTTGCGTCGTAGTCGATACCCAGGTCAGTCAGCTCCTGGGCTGCCGCCCTCATTGTGGGCCAATCTGAATCGGAGCCCATCACTATTGCAACCTTCACTCGGCTTCCTTTCCCTGAAGAATGTTTACGACCTTGCGTGCCCTGCGCGCGCACTCGCTGCTGTCAGGGCCAACCACGGTCACATGCCCCAGTTTACGGCCGGGGCGGACGCCTTTGCCGTAATAGTGCACCTTAGCCGCCGGATCTGCCGCGAGCGCTTGCGGGTATGCCTCACGCGGTTCCGAGAAATCTGACCCAAGTAGGTTTACCATCGCCGCTGCCCCGTTCACCGGCGAGGTATCGCCTAGGGGAAGGTCCAATACTGCCCGCAAGTGCTGTTCAAATTGCGAAGTGACGGCCCCTTCGATGGTCCAGTGTCCACTGTTGTGAGGGCGCATTGCCAGTTCGTTTACGTAGAGTTTTGCCTCGTCTGCCTGCCCTACCAAAAACATTTCCACGGCTAACACGCCGGTAACGTTGAGCTTAGAAGCTATCTTCTTGCCTAACTCGCATGCCCGGTCAGCAACCTTATCGGAGAGGTTAGGAGCCGGAGCTAACACCACAGAGCAGACCCCATCTTGTTGGATTGTTTCCGCCACTGGCCAGCAACGGACCTGCCCAGACGGGCGGCGAGCAAGCAGAACAGCTAGTTCCTTGTTGAATTTTACGGCCTCTTCTGCAAGCAAGGATTCGCCCTCGCCAAGGGCGGATAGCCATTCTTCGGCCTCGCCAAGCGAGTTGATCTTTAATACCCCTTTGCCGTCGTAACCTCCAGTGGGGGTTTTCAGAATCAACGGCAAACCAACTTTCTGTGCAAAGTCAGCTAGCTCACCCTTGGTGGACACTTCGGCCCAGCGCGGGTTGGGCGCCCCCAGAGCATCCATAACCTGGCGCATTTTTAGTTTATTTTGGGCGTATAGCAAGGCCTTCGGAGCTGGGCGGACAGGTATCGACAGTGTCTCTAAAAATTCGTTTGGCACATGCTCGTGCTCAAACGTCAGGACCTGAGCCCCCTGCGAAATTTCGGCGATCGCCTGCGTATCGGAGGCCTGCCCTACCGGAGAATCCGGAGTTACTTGCGCTGTAGCCGCCTCCTTCGATTCAACTAGAACCCGCAGATGAATTCCGAGGGCGTTGGCCGATTCTTGCATCATGCGGGCGAGTTGCCCGCCTCCTACTACTGCGACTATTGGTGCACTCACGTAACAATCCTATCTTTGGGAGGAGACTTTGCATTCACGTACCCTGGGTGCGTGCGACTTCTTACTTACCTAAACGGCCTAGATTTGGGGCAGATAACACGTTTTTGTATAACGGGAGTCCTTGCCTGGATAGTGGACACGGTCACCCTCAACGGGCTGTTGCACTGGGGCACGCCGCCGCTACTAGCAAAAGTGGGGGCGGCTATAATTGCCACAATTTTTTCGTGGGGGCTAAATCGCAACTGGGCATTTTCTTCCCCCAAAACAAAATCTCTTCGCCGAGAAGCGGCCCAATTCGCCCTCGCCAATATTCTGGGAATGCTGCCCCCGCTTGTGTGCCTGCTAGTAAGCCACTACGGCCTCGGTCTGATCTCGCCGCTGGCAGACACAATTTCGGCGAACGTTATAGGCCTTTTCTTCGGCACTATCTTGCGTTACGTACTTTATAAGCGAGTAGTTTTCAGGGATTTTAACTAAGAAGTTCTCGAAGGATAGACACAAATTGGGCTCCCCGAGCCGACCAAGTCCACTGCTCCATCTTCTTTGCTGGATATGACTGGGGATTGTGCTCCCACAGCTGCTTTATCCCCGTTTCCAAACCGGCCACAGACTTTTCGGTGATAACAACAGGAGCCCCATCTTCTGCCAGCCGCTTAGCACCGGGAACTGGAAATGTTACAACTGCGCTATTTTGACTCAGTGCTTCTAACAAAGTGGTTTGAAAGCCCTCAGACAGGCTAGTCGGATTTACCAAGATTCCCCCCCGCAATGCCGCCGGCACCTCTTTTGGCGCGATCGCGCCGAGCACCCGCAGATGCTCAGACTCATATTGGCGGAGCTGTTCGAGTTGAGGTCCGCCCCCAATAAGCGTCCCCCGAACAGGCATACCCTGCGCCACCAAACCATTCACTAAATAGACGAATTCACGCCATCCCTTTCCTGCCACGATGCGGCCAATAAAAAGTAACTTGTTCGGGTCGCGGCTGACAGGCGGACACGGGGAAGCATCGATGGCGTTGTAAAACAGTTGCGCACGCACACGCGAAAGTCGGTAGACAAAATCAGCAACGCTCTCGGACACCGCAAGCACTGCTGTTGCCGAACGCAAACTCGCCCGCCCCAAAGTCTGGTCAACAAGGTAAGCCGCAGTCGAAACAATACGAGAATTCGAAGAAACGTAATCTGATCCATGCTCGGTGTGAACCACCGGTATCTTCAAGCTCCTAGCGGCAACGTCACCCGCCCACGTCATAGGGAAAAAGCGCGTGTGCACCGAAACTACGTCTACTCCCTCGGTGGCAATATACCTGCGCAAAAACTGCACTACTGCGGGACTCGGAACCCCAAATACCCCACCAAAGCGGAAATGCTCCGGGAAGGTAAACACGCGCGCTCCGTCGCGACGTTCTTCTTTCCTATCCTGTCCCAAAGTCACAACTGTTACCCTGTGCCCGCTCGCAGTAAGGTAACGTACAAGCGCGTGCACGTGCAGTTCCACACCGCCAACTTTGGGCGGATAATTGTTTACCGAGAACAGGATGTGCATGTTGGTCCCTACCGACGCCAAGCCCTAGGAAAGTTTTGGAAAATCATATGAACACGCTCTTCTTCATAACCGATGCTGCTATTGGTGGGGCCGAAAAATTACTGGTGACGCTTGGGAAAGCTTGGCCCCACTCTTCGCGTCACACGCTTGTCATTCTAATGCAACCAGACGCCCTGTCAGATCAGCTGGAAGACGCATTCGACAAAGTCTACTACCTAAACTTTGACAAAAATTCGCGAAACCTTCTGGCAATGGTTCGTAACTTTTCGGCGATAGTGAAACGGGAATGCCCGGATGTGATCTGGTCCCACCTATTCCACGCGGACCTGGTCTCTCTACTCTCCCCAGCCAAAGGTGTGCGCATTTCCACAATGCATACTCACGGACTAGGACCTGCCGATCACCCGCTTACCCGCGCCATCGCAAAAGTTGTGGGAACTCTCTCATTCCGTTTTAGTGCGGTTGTCCCCTCTTCAGCAAGCGCACATATGCGCGAGTTTTTAGAGCACCTACACATGCGCCACGTCGTGGAACCAATACCGAACGGCACAGCTCTGCCAGCCCAGGCCACCTTCTCTAACTCCAAGACCTTCACAAATATTTCGCGAAACCACCCCGTCAAAGGGCACAAATACCTACTCCAAGCATTCTCGCGGATAGCTGCCCAAGTCCCCGACTGGAACTTGCGCCTAATTGGGCCCGACGTAATCCCAAACAAACTCACAATGCCTAACTCAGCATGTGAGCAACTACTTGCTAAAGGACGCATTAGCCTGGAGGGCCCCACCTTGGATCCCGCCCAGATACTCTCAGAGAGTGGAGCGCTGGTAATTTCTTCTGCATATGGGGAGGCCTTCCCTATAATCGGCACTGAGGCCGCCGGGTGCGGAGTGCCAGTAATATCTACAGATGTGGGCTCCTGCTCCGATTTTGTCGATGAAGATAAATTTTTAGTACCCCCACAAGATGTACCGGCACTAGCACAAGCATTGCTAGATTATGCCGAGCTAAGCCCTGCTGAGCGTGTGCAGCTATCCCAGAAAGCGCGCAAGCGGGCCGAAGCGAAATATTCGGGGCAGGCCGTAGCGGACAAATACTTCCATCTCTTCCAAAGGCTAGTTAAGTGAAACTTCGTAATTCCATCCTTAGCAAGACCCTACTCTCGTCCTATGGAATGGCAATCCAAGGGGTGGCCCGGTTCGGTTACACCTGGCTCATAGCGAACTTCATGGGCCCCGAGGAAGTAGGCGGAGTGAATACAGTCTTGTCACTGGCCGTATACGCTGCCTTATTTTGGCCCCAAGGAGCTGCGGTAGCGGCAGCCAACTACTTTTCGCAAACTGACCTCTACGAGTCCGGACGCCAGGTGCTAGTGCGCACTACCTCGATAGCTCTTTTAGCGAGTGCATTCATAGGGGCAATAATCGCACACATATTGCTCGGGAATGTGGCTACTACAATCTGCTCATTTTTACTCGTTGGCGCATACGGCGCCTACGTATTCACTCGGGGCTCATTGCTAGGAAAAGACCGCATCGATAGGGCTGCACTTTGGGACACGATTAGCTCAATAGCTGCAATAGGTTTGCTGGTTGCCGCTGTACTTGGCAAGCTACACTGGGCACTGTTGCTACCCCTCGCCCTCGGGTATGGGCTTTTCGCAGCCGTCAACTGGCCTCGTGCCGGCACAGTGGGCAGGTCCTTACCTAAGGCCGCCGTAGTTGGTTTCGTGCGCGATAACTCGCTAGCTGCCCTCGCCAATGGTGGATTACTACCAGCAACAATGGTCTTGGTGCGGGCATTCGATTCCGCCACTACTGCAGGCACTTTTGCCGTGGCAATTTCACTTGCTACTCCCGTAAATCTATTCTCCCAAGCGCTAAACCAAGTACTAGTTCCGCACCTCTCAAAAATCAAAGATCCAGCGGCCGCAAAAGCAGCCCAAAGACACCTCTTTTTTCTATCTGCCGCATTTTTGATCCCTTTGCACCTACTTCTAATAGCGGTATCCCCCTGGCTAGTTTCGCTATTTTTTGGGACAAGATATGCAGCCGGCACACTGCCAATGCAGATACTTTTGGCAATAGTAATGCTGATTTCGCTAACCTGCGTCCCATCAGCGTATCTAGTTACTACAGGCAGGCAAAAAATCTATGCCAAGATCTGCCTTGCTGCCTTTGCAATTGGCACAGTCTTGCTGGCTATTTTGTCGCCGCTACTCGGTCAATCCGGCTCGCTAATCGGTTACGCTGTGGGAGCGGGAGGAGGCGCCGTCGCCGTTATAGTGGGAGCCTTTCGCTCTGCCGCCGCATAAACAAAATTCAGCAGGTGCCCATTCGTTTTCCTCCAGATGAAAATAAAATAATCAGCGCCAGAGGCACGGTAATGGTAAGAAACGCAGAGTAACGAAACACTAGGGTGTGGGGCGAGGCAACTAGTAGGGTTGCCATGATTACTGCGGATGGCAACAGGCACACCAACACCGCCCGTTTCCTGTTCACGATAGCAGCAAGGCCAATTAGCAAGGCTGCCCACACCCAACTACCAGTGCCCTTTGTCTTCATAAGCAGTGGTATCCACGTAGCGCAGACCGCTTTGTCGAGTTTTTGAGGCAGCTGAGAATGATTTACTACGCCACGTCCGCGCAACATAGCTGTGTACCCGTGCTCAAAGTCTGTCTCGTTAGAAACTAGCGCTGTAAACGTAGATTGAGTCGTCTGCCCAACGTTCTTAGCCGACGCAGTCCAGTACGGATAGGTATGGTTTATATATCCTCTAGCAAAACTACGAGGACAGCTCAATGCCGAACTGACGAAGTGTTTTGGAAATTCATCTTTTGTTGTTTGCATATAATCCCATTGAAAATGGGGATTATATTTTACTCTATCGATTGTTACCGGATCATAAAATTGAGCCCATAGGTCTAGAGGGAAAATCTTGCTGTAGTAGTCTAAATCCTGCTGAGGTAGGCATTGCCTATTTACTTTCAGAGTGTAACCAATCATTTGCAAAGGCACTCCAACAGATTCCACATACTTGTGCGGACCTACATAGTATGAGGACCACACGCCTGGAATCGCTCCGATTACTAAAGCACTCACCCCGGCTACAACAGCAATTGTTCGACTCTTGCTCGCCCAGATTCCAACAAGCACAACAGCTACAAGCGCAAGGATTTTTCCGTTATTACGTGTGGCTGCAAGTCCTATTAGCACGGCTATATAGACCAAAGCGAAACCTGGTCGCCTAAAATCCACGCCTTTTCTAACCCATACACAAACCAGCAGTACGCTGAGCAAAACTAAGGCGAGGATGAACGGAGAGTCTTTTACTAGAGCGATAGCATAGTCTGCCACGACCGGGAAAAATGCTGCATAGGCTACAAACGCGCAAATAAATGCTGGTTTCACCCTCAGGACGTTCAACGTGTCGACTACGAACACCACACCGGCCGCCCAGAGCAGTATTTGCACTGCTGTGGCGAACGCCAATCCCCTTGCCTCAGAACCGAAAATCGCGGTTCCAGCTGAGCTAAGGCCCGTCAGGTACAGACCGTACCCCAGCGGATGTTGGTTCGAAACTCGCACCGGCCCCTCGTATATTGCCCACGTGTCATTCATTGCCACTGCTGGCCAAAAATGGGCGAATGGAACTATCCAAGAGCAGGTTAGTAACACAAAAGTACAAACATTTAGCCTTCGCCTTTGGAGCGGTGCAACTTTGGGGAGCTGTTTTGCTTTAGAGCCCCACACTAAGAACGCAAACGCCCCTGCTCCGAGCAGGAAGTACGTGAAAATTTTGAGGAAGTTTACCGCCGGCACGTCAGCATTGAGTTGTCGAGCGACACATATGCCGAACGCATTTATAGCTGCGAAAATAGCCCCAATTAACAGCGCATATAAAACCGTACGAACCTGACCAGTTATTTTTTGTGCTATGCGCATACTACTCCCCTCAACGACGCTCCACCCCAGCGCCTACTTCCTTTTAGAAAATAGGGCTGAATAACCTAGATAGTTACAGGTAGCTCCAACTGCCATAGCCAAAATTTTTGCGCCCGCTCTAAAAGCCACAATCGGCCCTACCCACCAGAGCGATAGAATATGCATGACTGCCCAAATAATTACCGATTGCACTACCATTCCGGTAAACAAAGTTAGTCCTGCAAACGAGAAAAAAGAACGCCAGGATGGAGTTTTTGCCTCAAAGACAAAGAAGTTGTTAACAAAGTACGAGACCACAATAGTAATGGTGGTAGACAATATGTTTGCCACAACTTCAGGTATGCCCAATAGAGACGAAAACGTCAGAAATAGCACGAAGTCTAAAAGAGAAGTGCCTACTCCTACAAAAAGGTACTTAATTAGCGAAGGAGAAATTTTCTTACTCAGCATGCCCAGGCGCCTCGTATTGCAGGTAGGCCAGGCGTGCCAGTTCCTGCCGCCCTCGTAAAACCCCACTTAGAGTCAGCCCCACCGTCACCGATAGACAAGCGATAATCCCGAGCCCTGAAGCCAACACGGCGCTGGGTAGGCGGGACACCAACCCGGTTAGCGCAAATTCCCAAATTACCGGCACTCCTATGGCCAGAGAGGCCACAGCTGCCACAAGTGCTACAAAACCGTAGGTAGCAAAGGGGCGCTCGTGCGAAAGTAAGCGCGCAATGGTTCCCAAGATCTTAAATCCATCGTGAAACGTGCGCAATTTGGAATCAGAGCCAGCAGGCCGATCCTTAAATCCGACCGCGTACTCGCCTTGGGGTACCCCTAAACGCATAGTGTGTACTGTCAGTTCTGTTTCAATTTCGAACTCCTGCGACAACGCGGGGAAAGATTTCACAAACCTACGCGAAAAGGCCCGGTAACCCGAGAGCATGTCGGTTACCGGCATTCCAAAGAGCCAAGAAACCAACCGGTTAAATATTCTGTTGCCTTGGGCATGCCCAGGCCTGTATGCCGAGGCTGCCGGGTTATCCTGCCGGCACCCCAGCACATGATCCAGCCCCTGTTCTTTCAGCATTGCTACCATCGCCGGAGCAGCACCAGCGTCGTAGGTATCGTCTCCGTCGATCATTAGATAAATGTCTGCATCAACGTCGGCGAAGGCGCGCCGCACTACGTTGCCTTTGCCTTGTCGGGGCTCAGTACGAACAATAGCTCCAGCCTTTGAGGCAACCGCAGCAGTATTGTCCGTCGAATTGTTGTCGTATACGTAGATGGTTGCCTCGGGCAGCGCAGCTGACATATCTGCCACCACGGTGCCAATTGCTGCCTCTTCGTTGTAGCAAGGAATTATTACTGCAATCTGGTCTCGCTTCCCCAAAGTGAACCTTTCTAAAACGCCTCGGCTACGTAGCTGGCTGCGAAAACTTACGCACTGATTATATTGGCACTCGCCCTGCCAGCTAGAACGCCACCGCGACGCAGCTTCACTCGCTCAATAACCGATCTTTTATTTTTGACTCCGCCACGGCCTGACAACTAGGCCGAATCGTTAGAACGGCGGCAGCAAAAGGTGCATAAAAAGCTAAGAAGGCTACGTATCTAAAGGGGAAAGCAACCGGCGACGCCACCAACAATGTGAGGTAAATCAACACCGCTGGCAAAACCACTAATACGCCCTCGGCAACGCACGATCTATAGAAGAAACCTACCAGTATGCCAAGCAACAGCCACATCCAGGTACCCGGGCCAGGCAAATACTTAGTGCCAATACTAAACCAGGCCTGCACCGGCGCATCCAGCGTCTTTGGTAATAGCGAATGGTTTGCTACTCCCTGGTCTTTCAAGCGCGCAACGATGGCAGCTGTAGCCCCTGACTTATTGGACACTAGGGAAGTAAACAGCGACTGCTCAGTTTTTCCAAGCGGCAACGTAAGCGGCGACCAGTAGGTGCGAGTATGGATCAGATACCCTTTAGCCGCCGCTGCAGGACATGATTTTACATAGTTCAAAAAGTGACGTGGGAAGTCTTTTTTCGTTTCTTGCAAGAATTTCTTGTCAAAATCTGGCGAATCCTTGGTGGCGTCTACCGATTGAGCCCAATAAACATCTGCCCATTTTTGCGGTGGCATAATACGCGCAAAGTAGCGCTGCGTGGAAACTGGAATGCAGTCTCGATGAGCCCACTGGCCGTAGCCAATCATTTGCAGCGGCATAGAAACTGATTCCACGTATTTATGTTCGCCCACATAGTGCTTAGACACCTGCGAGGGTAGGCAAGCGACAACCAGAGCTAGCAGTGTTACCGTCACCGCTCGAAAGCGGAACTTTCCACTGATGACAAATATGACGACTAAAAGCACAGCCACAACCGCTAGCCCATTATTTCGCATGGCCCCAACGAATACCAGGTCCAAGAAGAATGCCACGGCAAAATACACACTATTAAAGGCTCGCCCCCGGCTGTGCCATATTCGAATTAAGAACGGCGCAAGTCCAGCGAGCGCAATAACGAACGGGGAATCCTTAACGAGGGCGATAGCGTAGTCGCCCACGAGCGGCATCAGCGCCATGTAACCAACGAAAGCCCCCCAGACCACTCGAGGAGCACCCAGCCAATCTAGCGTGTCGGCCATGAATGCAACCACCGCGGCACAGAGACACATCTGCACTAATGCGGTGAAAGCGAGTCCGTGCGAATAAGTGCCCAGCAAGAATTTCCCAACGTCAGTGAGGCCTCGCAGGTAAATCCCATATGCCAGCGGGTGCTGATTAGACGCACCCACCGGATCAGCAATTATCCACCACGAATCGTTCATCGATACTGCAGGCCACAGGTGGGCCAATAGAATCCCCCAACACGCTAGCGGTACAAAAAAGGCGCTTGCGCGCCATTTCCAACTCCGAGAGGGAGAAGTTTTGGCAAATCGATTCGAGAGCGCGGCAATTAGCGCAAATACGGCTCCTGAAACAACGAACACTGCCACAAGGCGCAATGCAGAGCCCCCTCCCCAAGGCAGTTCCTTGTCGCGGGGAACCAGCTGCGTCGCAAGGTCGGCAAACGTAGTGGCCAATCCGAACCCAAAGGCCCACACAAGTAAAGAAGATCTTCTTGCCTTCAGCGGTGCAGAAAGGGCATTGCCTTTATCCATTTTTCTCCATTCTGAAAGGAGGAAGGTGCCTGCGCCGGGACATAAAATCCTACAACTATATAGTCAGAAACGGCGCCGCCGACGGCCCATCGAGACCATAGCACCTTGTGGCATAACTTTGTCGGGATCTAAAGACGTGGGCAGCGCAGAAAGCGAAATGGTAAACACCGGGGGGCGCCTCTGCGTCAACTCGATCCGCCCCCCGTCCGCTTGTACCAATTCGCGGGCTAAGGCGAGCCCAATCCCCGATGAGCCGTGCCCAGATACTCCTTTTTCGAAAATTCTTGGCGCCAGTTCATCTGCCACCCCCTCGCCCTCGTCACTGACTTCAATGAAAACGGACCTGGACGATTTCCCCCTGCGGGTGGACACGCTTACTTTGCCAGCCCCATAACGCAGGGAATTCTCGATTAGCGTGGCAAGAGCTTGCGAAAGGTTACCCGGTGTTGCCAGCACAACCCGCTTTGCCTGATCTGCAAAAGCGAGTTCACGCCCAGCCGCTTCAAAAGCGGGCTGCCACTCCCCGCTCTGCTGGGCAAAAATAGGCTCTAGTTTTACTGCCTGAGTTGTTCCCCCACTGCGCCGCTGAGACGAGAGCAAATCAGTTACTACCTGGGTCAGCCGCTCCACTTGCTCCAAACAGGCACCTGCCTCTTTGCGCACCTCCTCGTCGTCGGAAATCAATTCGATTTCCTCGATCCGCATAGACAGAGCGGTAAGCGGAGTACGCAGCTGATGGGAGGCATCGGCGGCAAACTGTTGTTCCGCTGCAAGGCGACCAGCTATGCGCTCAGATGTGTGAGCCAGTTCCTGGGCAACTAGATCAATCTCTTCGATACCCGAAGGCTTCATGCGGGCGCGCACCTGCCCCTGGCCGACCTGCTCGGCCTGCGCAGCCAAATATATGAGCGGAGCCGACAGCCTCCTAGAAGAACGCAATGCCAAAATCGAGGCCACCGCGAGCGCTACTCCCGAAAGGAGCACTACCAGCAACACCAGGATCGCGGCCTGCCCAATAGTTGGCCATGCGGAGGTTTCGATGGAAACCGTATTGCCGTTGGAGGAAACGGTAGATACCGCTAGCGACGGCCAGGAAGGACGTTTACCAGCCTCGGTTACAGCCGCGTCCGGCCCGTATACACGAATCCAGGTTGAAGGGCCAGCTCCCCAATACCTGAGATTGGTTCCGTCCATCGAATTGCCGGCCCCAACGGTATGATCGGTAAGCCTAGCTATAGAAGTCGCCTTGTCGTTGAGTGAAGCCGTTGTGGAGGTCCAAACGTAGACCGACCCCAAGAAGGCGAGCGGCAACCCCAGCAATAAGACGCCGGCAGTTGCCGCCCACAAAGACATCAAAAGCGCACGGCGGCGCACCTATGCCTCTTTTTCGAAGCGGAACCCCATGCCCCGCACCGTGGTGATGTAGCGGGGGCGGGCAGCATCGTCGCCTAGCTTGCGCCGCAGCCACGATACGTGCATGTCCAATGTTTTAGTGGAATCAGTTGGAGCAGAAGACCAAACCTCACGCATTAGTGTCTCGCGTTCAACCACGTTTCCGGCCTCGCGAACCAGTACGCGCAACAGCTCGAATTCTTTGGCGGTAAGTTGCAGCTCCACATCGCCGCGGAAGGCGCGGTGAGCAGCAACATCGATGCGGATATCCTGAGCCTCCAGGTACCCATCGGTAGCTTCGCTACCCGCCCTACGTAGGAGCGCGCGAACCCTAGCCAGCAGCTCGGCCAAGCGGAATGGCTTTGTCACATAATCGTCAGATCCCGCGTCGAGGCCAACCACCATGTCGACCTCGTCAGTACGAGCCGTAAGAATCATAATCGGAACCGAGGAGCCCCCGGCCCGAATCTGCCGTGCCACGTCTAGACCGTCAATGTCAGGCAACCCCAGGTCTAGCACCACCAGGTCAGTTCCAGCTAGATCGGCCAAGGCGCCTTTGCCAGTACCGTGTGCAGACACCGTATACCCCTCGCGCCCTAGTGCACGCGCAAGCGGCTCAGAAATTGCTGGGTCGTCTTCAACAAGTAAAACTCTAGTCACGGCTCAATCGTAACGCACCGGGGCAAAAAATTGTTATTGAGCCACAAATACGTTTACTATCTGAATATTTAACATTTACTAGAACTTGACTATTCCCCCGGTGTGAGACCAGGTACCTACAGATTAGCCAAATATTTTTCCCAGTCGAAGGAATATGGAACCACCGTACCCACCCCGCGCAAATCAGCAGGATCAGCCTTTTTGATTAACCCAGAATCGAAGTCGCTCAATTCATACAGCATCTGCGCAGTAGCCTCGTCCAGAAAAATTGCTTTAGTAGGCGCAATGTCTACCAGACGCGAGGCCAAATTCACTGGCGGACCAAATATATCCCCGGAGCGAGATACCACCCGCCCGCAAACTATCGAGGCCCGCACAGGTAACAGCTCGGCGGAAGTAACCAGCGAGTGCACCAGCTTCGAGGCAATCGCAAGTCCAGTTTGCAAATCGTCACACACCCACAACACAGCGTCGCCAATAGTCTTTACTACCCTGCCACCATTGCGTGTTACTACGTCGCGGCAGCGAAACTCAAAACCTTCTACTAGATCCGCCAACGCCTCTGCACCCAGGCCAGCGGACCGGCGAGTATAGGCAACCATGTCGACAAACCCCATAGTGCGCCGCAAGGGATAGGTATCGGCAGTCATGTCTTCCATGCCCCGCTGCCCGACCTCGTCGTCAATGTGGGTGAGCAGCGCAGCCAACTGGCGCCTCCAAGCGTAGCGAACTTGCTTTTCCAAGATGCCCGTGAACTGATCTATACGGTCTAGCAGCAACAGTCGGGCAGTTGTGTCGTCTAGGTCGTACTGGCTAACCAAGTCTTGTACGATGGCCTCGGTCTGCCACAGCACCAAACGGTCCATCGTGTGCGACTGGGCCCGTATAAGAGAAGTTGCCGAACGCGTCTTGAGCCCCAGCTCAGTCATAAGAGATAGCCACGACTTCAGGGAAGCCAGGTCGAGTTCGGTGAACATGTCCTCGTCAGACTTCAGATCGGGAAACCCCATGGCCCGCCAAAATCGCTCCGCGTAGGCTACCTCGCATCCTGCCGCCTGAGCGAGCTCTTTCAGGTTCATTGTGGGTCTACCACCGATAAGCAGATTTCTGGCTGTATCGATGGTGGCTCCTGAAAATGAGCTCGCTGATTCCCGCGCCTGGGTCAATTCCCTTACCTTCCAGTAGACGATATCGCCTAGTTCACACTACCCGTTTTTGGCAGGCGACGCGCCGCCACTTATGAAGTGTCCATAAAATGAAGGTATGGATCTAATTCTCGCTTCCCAATCCCCCGCCCGCCTGAAGACTCTGCAAAACGCGGGTCTCTCGCCGCATGTACAGGTAGCAAACGTTGACGAGGAGGCCCTACTGGAGGCAGACAAAGATAAGACCCCTGCAGAGCGGGTTCAGCACCTGGCCCGTGCCAAGGCGCAAAAAATCGCAGCGAGCACTAACTACCAGCATCCCACCTGCATCGTTGGCTGCGACTCGATGCTGCTAATCGAGGGTGCCCTAGTAGGCAAGCCCCACACCCCAGAAGAAGCTACAAAACGTTGGAAAAAGATGCGCGGAGGTTCTGGCAACCTCCTCACCGGGCATTTCCTAATGGTGGGCACATCGAAAAATTGGGCTAGCCGCGGCGCAACCTGCGCAACCACAGTAAATTTTGCAGATCTATCCGACGCCGAAATCGAGGCCTACGTAAAAACCGGGGAGCCCCTAGAGGTAGCCGGCGCCTTCACCGTAGATTCTTTGGGTGGCCCCTTCGTTACCTCTATCGAGGGCGACTACCACAGCGTAGTGGGCATTTCCTTGCCTCTGCTGCGCAAAATGTACACCGAATTGGGCGGTTTTTGGCCGGACTTATGGGCTTAGTTGTTGCGCCTGCGCGCTGGCACATAGTCGCGTTCGGTTGGGCCCACATACACTTGCCGCGGCCTCGCTATACGCGGTTTGGACTGATAAAGCATTTCGCGGAACTGGGCTATCCAGCCAGGCAATCTACCCAGAGCAAACAGCGGGGTGAACATTTTGGTTGGGAATCCCATCGCCGAATAGGTTATACCCGTATAGAAATCGACGTTGGGGTATAGCTTGCGCTCTTTGAAATACTCGTCCTCGAGCGCCACCCCTTCTAGCTCCATCGCAATTTCCAAGAGGTCGTTGGATTGGCCCATCGAGTTGAGCACGTCGTGGGTCAGCTCCTTTACAATTGCCGCCCGTGGGTCGTAATTTTTGTACACTCGATGGCCAAACCCCATCAGGCGTACTCCGTCTTCTTTGTTCTTTACCTTCTTTACGAATTCGGAAACCGACATCCCCTCGTCCCGAATCTGCCTCAGCATGCGCAAAACTGCTTCGTTCGCGCCCCCGTGAAGCGGGCCGGACAATGCGCCAATCCCCGAGGACACAGCTGCGTAGGTATTAGCGTGAGCGGACCCCACCACCCGCACAGTAGAAGTAGAACAGTTCTGCTCGTGGTCCGCGTGCAAAATAAACAAGGTGTCGAGCGCCCGCACAATGGCGGGGTCAATGTCGTAGGACTGATACGGCAAGGCGAACGTAAGCCTTAAAAAATCCTCGGTATAGGATTTGTCCGAAGTGGGATACAGCAAGGGCAAACCCGCTGCCCGCTTAGCGATATAGGCGATCATGGTTGGCACTTTCGCCAGCAGCAAGACAGTTTGTAAGTCTTGTTTTTCAGGATCTAACGGGTTGATAGTGTCCTCGTAATACGTGGCCAGCCCAGCAATGCCCGCCTGCAAAATAGCCATCGGATGGCCGTCGTGCGGAAAAGCAGTAAAGAAAGCCTTGAAATCCTCGTGCAGGAGCCTGTGCCGCATGATGCGCTCAATAAACTGCGCATACTGCCCAAGTGTGGGTAGCTCCCCATATATCAACAGGTAGGCAGTTTCTAAAAAGGTAGATTGCTTAGCCAGCTGCTCAATTGGATAGCCCCTGTAACGGAGGATTCCGTTTCGCCCATCGATATAAGTTATTTCAGATTCGCATGAGGCCGTGTTGGAAAATCCCGAATCGAGCGTTACCCGGCCGGTTTCACCTAGCACCTGCGAGATATCAATTCCGGCAGAACCCGCAGTGGATTCCACTAGGGGAAGTTCCAGTTTCTTCCCATCTACCTGCAGCGTTGCACTGTAGTTTGGCTCGCCCATTGCGCCCCCTACCTGGTAGACCTCGGGCGCGAAAGCGCCAAAAGCGGTAAATCTTCAGCGGAGGATTACCGCTTCTTTACCAAGTCTATACTCAGCGGCGGCAATACGCTCATCACTTGCGGTCAAGGACATGCGCACATGGGTTTCATCACCGTAAAAAGTACCGGGAGCTACAAGTATCCCAAGTTTTGCTAAAGCCTCAGTAATTTTCCATGCATCAGCTCCCGGAGCAGAAAGCCACAAATAGAGGCCAGCTACCGACTCCGGGTCGTGAGAAAGCCCTACCTCAGCAGTAGCGGCAAGCAACTTGTTGCGCCTGCGCAAATATGTTTCGCGCTGGAGGGCGACGTGTTCCGTGTCAGCAAGGACCGCACACATAACCTGCTGTATTGGGCCGGGCACCATAGCTCCGCAATGCTTGCGAATTCCCAACACCGTTTGCACTAGCTTTGGATCGCCAGCCATGAATGCCGCCCTGTAACCCGCCAAATTCGACTGCTTCGAAAGTGAGTACACCGACAGCAGGCCTGTAGTGTCGCGGTCGCAAACCCTATCTTCCAAAATAGAGGGGGCCTCAGAGCCATCCCACACGAGTTCTGCATAGCATTCATCACTCACTACAATCGCTCCGTGATGGCGAGCCCACCGCACTATCTTGCGCAACTGCTCGACCGAATACACCCTCCCGTCAGGGTTCGAGGGCGAATTGAGCCACACCATCTGCGCGCTAGGCCAAGTACTAGGGTCAGGCCCCACCGCCACGGGCGTTGCCCCCGTAACCCGAGCGCCGACCTCGTACGTTGGGTATGCCACCTTGGGGCGCAGCACCCTGTCGCCTGCCCGCAGTCCCAGATAAAAGGGCAGCCCCGCGACTAGCTCCTTGGACCCTACCGTGGGAATAACCCCCGTAGCAGTAACCGCACTGGCGCCGCGGCGGATCCTATACCACTCGGCAATTTGTTCGCGCAGCTTAGGCAGCCCCTCAACTGGCGGGTAACCGGGACAGTCGTAGGCACCTACAAGCGCCTGCCGAACAAACGAGGGGACAGGATCGATGGGGGTACCAATCGAAAGATCTACAATGCCACCCGCGTGGCGGCCAGCCAATTCTTTTACCGAAACCAGTGTGTCCCAAGGGAATACTGGCAATTCTAGAGCGCGAGGCAACATGTTACGCCTGCGGGGGAAGCTCAGCAATCATTGGATCATCATAATCTACCGGCCCTACTGCGGCGGCCCCACCTGGCGAGCCCAGGTCTTTCAAGTTAAAGAACTCGACGTTCGCACGATAGTAGTCAGACCATTCCTCGGGAAGATCGTCCTCGTAGAAAATAGCTTCAGTGGGGCAAACGGGCTCACAGGCCCCACAGTCAACGCACTCATCAGGATGAATGTACAAAGTGCGGGCGCCCTCGTATATACAATCCACCGGGCATTCGTCCACACAGGCGCGGTCCTTCACATCCACACACGGTTGAGCGATGACATAAGTCATGAATACACCTTCCTGGTTCTTCCGCTTTCCAAGCGTCTAAACTAGTATGTCCCACGATGGAGAAAAAAGCTTATTCATGTGAGAGCCCTAACCCTCCAGCCCTCCCGTGGCTTGCCTGGAACGAGGGCGAGCGAGTGGTGCTGCGCTACCGCAAAGAGGATGGTTTTTACGACGCCCTCGGCGAAGTAGTGCAGGTGGAGACCGATTTTGTGGACATCATGACCCGCAAAGGCAAAGTGCGAGTACCCGCAGAAAAAATGGTGACGGGAAAGAAAGTTCCGCCTCGGCGCTGGTAGCGAATTAACTAGCGGGCGAGGCGGAAAAAGTTACTCTAGCCTTCCGTATTTAGGCGGGATGTATCCGCAACCCAGGGTTGCGCACGCGTTGAGGCATAGTCCCCAGTGCCTTGCGCAACAGGGGCACAAAATCAGCCTGGCGATCGTCCCGACGCACTACCACGCGCAGCACGCGTTTGGGAGCGGGGGCGGCAAAACGCCTAAAGCGCATATCCTGGCTAGCCTCGTCAGCCCCGGATACCGCCAGTGCCGGCAGCAGGGCCGGCCCCACTCCGGAACGCACCATCTGCCGCAAAGTTTCCACAGAATTCACGTGGTAGTCTTTGCGCTCACTCGCCCCAACCTCAGAGCAGAGTACGAGCGTCTGCTCGCGTAGACAGTGGCCATCGCCCAGCAACAACAACTCGGAACCCTTCAGCTCACGCGCATCGATAGGACCGTACGAGCGAGCCAGCCGGTGGTCGGTAGGCAGAGCCAGCACGAAATACTCGTCAAGCACCGGAAACTGCGCCAATGAATCGTCAAAGTTGTCGTCTGCCAAGATAGCCACATCGATAGTTTCCTCCTGTAGCTCTTTCACAAGCACAGGCGACTTCTGATCGTAGACCAACACGTGTATATCGGGAGCCACCTTGCGCAGTTGCGGCAGTAGGTAAGGCAACAAATACGGAGACAAGGTGGGAAATACGCCCAACCGAATCTCGCGATGGGAAGGATCCTTCCCATTGGCAAGCGACTTTATTCGGTCGACTATCGAGAAAATTTCAAGGGCTTCAATTACTACCTTCTGCCCCAACTCAGTGAGCTGAGCCCCCTGAGTTGAGCGCACTACGAGCTTGGCGCCCAGTTCATCTTCAAAACGCCTAATTTGGGTTGAAATAGACGGCTGGGCTACCCCTAGTGCGTTGGCCGCGGAGCGGAAGGAGCCCTGCTGGGACAGAGCCACTAAATATTGTAGAGACCTAAGATTCAACAGGACTCCTTCTGCCTAATTGCGGATGGAATGATCAAAAGAGCCGAGGGCTGCCCTCGCGCCTTCGCCCATAGCTACTACGATTTGCTTGCGTGGCACCGTGGTGCAGTCACCCGCTGCGAATACGCCCTCCATAGAGGTCGCATTCTGCTCGTCGATTACGATCTGACCGCGCTCGAGTTCCAGGGTACCCTCGAGCCAGTCGGTGCTAGGAACCAAACCAATTTGCACAAATACGCCCTGCACATCGAGCGTTTCTTCGATTCCGTCGTGGGATACCACGAGGCCGGAAACCGAGTCAGTACCCTTAATTTCCTTCGAAGAGGCAGAGGTAAGCACCCGGGTGTTCGAAAGTGAATTCAGTTTGTCGATCAGTACCTGGTCAGCGCCCAAGTGATCCATGAGCTCAACCACCGTTACGTGACTAGCAAGTCCCGCCAGATCGATAGCCGCCTCTATGGCAGAGTTGCCCCCGCCAATGACAGCCACACGCTTACCCGTAAACAGCGGTCCATCACAATGCGGGCAGAAGGTGACGCCCTTGTTGCGCAGTTCCTGTTCACCCGGCATGCCCGTAGTGCGGTAGCGGGCTCCGGTAGCCAAGATTACGGATTTACCAGAAAGCTTTCCCCCTCCGGCAAACTCGACGACTAAGTTGCCATCTTCTCGTAAGAGCTTCTGGGCACGCAGGGACTCCATCAGCTCAACCCCGTTTGAGGTCATATTCTGGCGCAGCTGGGCTGCTAGCTCAGGCCCCTCCGTCTTAGTTACCGAGATCAAATTCTCGATACCAGCGGTATCGTTTACCTGCCCGCCGACGCGCTCGGCAGCAACGCCCACTTTTAGTCCCTTACGCGCTGAGTAGATGGCCGCCGCAGCTCCGGCTGGGCCTCCGCCAACTATAAGCACGTCGAAAGGTGGTTTGGCACTGAGCTTTTCCGCTGTCCGCTCGGCTGCACCGGTGTCGAGCTTAGCCAAAATTTCGCTCATGCTCATGCGCCCCTGGCCAAACGGCTCGCCATTTAGGTACACGCTTGGGACTGTTTTTATTCCCTTGGCGTCTACCTCCTCGCGAAAAGCTCCTCCCTCGACCGCAGTGTGCTTGACGTTAGGGTTTAGCACCGCCATAGCGTTTAGTGCCTGCACCACGTCCGGACAGTTTTGACAGGTGAGGGACATGTAGGTCACGAACTCGAAGTTACCTTCAAGCCGGGTTACCCCTTCAATGACCTCGGGATCAGCTTTTACAGGATGGCCTCCCACCTGCAGGAGAGCCAAAACGAAGCTAGAAAACTCGTGGCCCATGGGCAGGCCCGCAAAGCGCACCGACTCGGCCTCGCCTTTTTGGCGAATACCGAAAGACGGAGTGCGCTCTGCGGGAGCTTCCACGACTGAAATTAGTGGAGAGAGCTCACTAACCTGCCCGAGCATTTCGCGCATCTGACCCGACCGCGAAGAATCGTCTAGGGAGGCCACAAATTCGACGGGATTGGCGATCATGCCAACTACGCCAGCGACCTGATCTAGAACCTTTTTTTCGAGCATCAGAGCTTGCCAGTCAGATCAAAGCTAGGAGTGAGGGTTTCCTCGCCCTCTTCCCACTTTGCGGGGCAGACCTCGCCCGGGTGGTTGTAAATGTACTGAGCGGCCTTGACCTTGCGCACCAATTCGGTGGCGTTACGGCCAATGCCCTCGGCGGAAGTTTCTAGGTACTGGATTACACCGTTGGGATCGATCACGAAGGTAGAGCGGTGAGCGCACCCTTCCTGCTCATCTAGCGATTCAAATGCCCTGGCCACTTCGCCGGTGGGATCCCCAACCATGGGGAACTTGATCTTGCCGATGCGCTCGGAAGTTTCGTGCCAAGCCTTGTGAGTGTAGTGCTTATCGGTCGAGAAGGAGTACACCTCGACGCCGAGTGAGCTCAACTCGTCGTAGTTTTCGGCCATATCTTCGAGTTCGGTCGGGCATACGAAGGTGAAATCGGCCGGGTAGAAGAAGATGATTGCCCATTTGCCCTTGTAGTCGTCGGACGATACGTCAACGAATTCACCGTTGTGGTAGGCGGTACCCTTCCACTCGGGAGCCTTGGTGTTAATAAGAGACAAGATAAACTCCTTAGATCGCATTTGCGGTATTCGCAACTGACAGCTCTACTGTAACGAGACCTATCACCGCCCGCCAGCGTTAAACACTTTACCTATAACGTGGCTATTGTCGCCTTTCGCCCGCCCAATACAACACGAGGGCGGCATTGCCGCCCTCGTTAGTAACAGATCAACTACTTATTTTCCCGACGTGCCCTAGCGGCAATCTTGAAACGCTCCTGGGCATTCAGCACCACCTTGCGGATGCGAATTGCCTCGGGGGTGACCTCGACGCATTCATCTTCGGCGGCAAATTCCAAAGATTCCTCGAGCGTCAGAGTGCGCGGAGGCACCAGCCCCTCGAAAGAATCCGCACTCACCGCACGCATGTTGGTCTTTTCTTTTTCCTTGCAGATATTGACGTCCATGTCTTCATTACGAGCATTCTCGCCAACTACCTGCCCCTCATATACCTCGGAGCCCGGCTGCACCATGAAGGAACCCCGCTCCTGCAATTTGATCATCGCATACGGGATGGCTTTGCCGGCCCTATCAGACACAAGCGAGCCAGTCAGACGACGTTCTATGTGGCCATGCCACGGTTCGTAGGGGGCCGAAATGGAATAGGCAATACCGGTACCACGGGTCTCGGTCAGGAACTTGGTGCGGAATCCGATCAAACCGCGCGCCGGCACTACGTATTCGAGCCGGATCCAACCGGTGCCGTGGTTTGCCATGGAATCCATCCGCCCCTTGCGGGCTGCCATAAGCTGGGTGACCGCTCCCAGGTGCTCTTCGGGAATGTCGATGGTCATATTTTCCATGGGCTCGTACCGCTTGCCATCAATTTCCTTGGTGACTACCTGCGGTTTGCCAACCGTTAATTCGTAGCCTTCGCGGCGCATCTGCTCGACCAAAATCGCGAGGGCGAGTTCGCCGCGCCCTTGCACCTCCCAGGTATCGGGGCGCTGGGTAGGCAAAACGCGAAGCGAGACGTTGCCTATGAGTTCCCGGTCTAAACGATCTTTTACCTGCCTGGCTGTAACCTTGGCGCCCTTTACGCGGCCGGCCATGGGCGAAGTATTAATCCCGATAGTCAGCGAGATCGCCGGATCGTCCACCTTGATGAGCGGCAGCGGCCGCGGATCCTCTAAGTCCACTAGGGACTCGCCAATAGTGATGTCGGGAATGCCCGCAATGGCAACAATGTCACCCGCGTGGGCCTCTTCAACAGGAATTCGGTCCAACGCTTCGGTAGCCAGCAGTTCAGCTATGTGCTCGCGTTGCATAGTACCGTCGTGGCGCACCCAACCAACGGTGGCCCCCTTTTTCAAGGTCCCATTATGAATGCGCAACAGCGCCAACCTGCCTAGGTAAGGCGACGCGTCCAGGTTCGTCACGTGGGCCTGCAGCGGGGCCTCCGGATCGTAGGAGGGTCCAGGAATACGCTTGATAATCGTTTCGAATAGCGGCTCTAAGTTCGAATCGGGAAGCTCACCGGGAGCGGGCTGGTTGAGAGAAGACTTACCTGCCTTTGCGGAAGCGTAGACCACCGGCACATCCAAAAGGGCATCCACGTCTATATCCGCGCCGTCGTTTACCAAGTCGTCGGCTAGGTTCAACAGGAGGTCCATGGTTTCCTCGCGCACCTCGTCGATGCGCTGGTCGGGGCGATCCACCTTGTTGATTACCACGATCACGGGCAGCCCGGCCTCTAGTGCCTTGCGCAACACGAAGCGGGTCTGAGGCAACGGGCCTTCCGAAGCATCTACCAGCAGCACTACCCCGTCAACCATGGAAAGGCCGCGTTCAACCTCGCCGCCAAAATCAGCGTGTCCGGGGGTGTCAATTACGTTGATCACTACCTCGTCGCAGCCAGAGTGCTTGACCGCGGGCCCTGAGTAGCGCACAGCCGTGTTCTTCGCGAGGATCGTGATGCCCTTTTCGCGTTCCAGATCCCCCGAGTCCATAATGCGCTCGCCACGACTTTCGACCGTGTCGTGCTCGCCGAAGGCACCAGACTGCCAGAGCATGGCGTCTACCAGCGTAGTTTTGCCATGATCGACGTGGGCAACGATTGCGACGTTTCGAAGGTCTTGGCGAATTGCCATATTGCTCCTTAAGGCTCTTAGCGGCCAATCTGACCATTTAAAATGGTACGTCTAGCTCATTAGGATTCCCGCCCCAGGCGAGGCGGTATTGATCACGATTGGGGCTTTTCAGAGGCCTCCTCGTCAGGTTCGGGGCCGCGGTGGCGGCCATGGCCCTGGCTGCGCGCACGCTCGGCCTTCTCTTCCTCACTCAAGCGCACCCCGTAGGCAGGGGCCCCCTGCGGCTGCTGCTCCCGTTGGGATTCGTTGGCAGGCGCGGAAGTGAGCGGACGGTTCTGCCTTTGCAGCTGGTTCCCGGGCGCGCCAGCAAGTGCCTGCCTTGCCCGAGCCGCATCCGAGAGAGCAAGCACCGAGAAGCGCGAAGCAGCAACCGAGGTTACAGACGTGTAATCCTGACGTCGTTTTTTACCAGCCATAGCGTGCACTGCAACGTTGATAAGACCAAACAGTAAGGTTATTACGCCTGCGGTTATAACGATTACGGCTCCGCCAAAATCGGGGTTGATGAAAGCACTCAACAAGCCGAGCATCACCCCCCACCAAAGCCCATTGAGGGCGCCGCGAGCAAAAGCCTTCCCAGCGGTAGCACGCCCTGTGACCCGTTCAACCATTACCAGATCAGTGCCGACGATAGTGAGCGTATGCACGGGATAGTCCGCCTCAGCCAGCGCATCTACGGCAGTTTGGGCCTCAGCATAAGTTCTAAATGAAGCCACCTCAGTTCCGGTAGGCGCAGGTGCCTTGCCAACTGGTGAAGTAAAGTTTAGTGGTGTAGACATATTATTGATATTGCCAGAAAACTGCCGCCGGCGCGCTTGCTAGCCATGATTTCGCCAACTGGAGGTCCCCATGCACCACAATACGAAAACGGTAAAGAGTGTTGGTGGGCGCGTATTCGTAGCCAAACTCGCAGGCACCTCCGTGTTCGATCCGGTAGGTGACGCCATTGGCAAGGTCTCTGACGTGGTTGTCATGATGCGCTACACCGGCAACCACAGGGCAATAGGTCTAGTTGTCGAGGTCGGTTCCCTGCGTCGCGTCTTTATGCCACTTACCCGCGTTACCTCGATTAAACCGGGCGCAGTTATTACTACGGGCATGCTGAATCTGCGGCGTTTTTCCCAACGACCTGTCGAATCGCTCGTGGTTGGCGAAGTTCTGGGGCGCCTAGTCACGTTCCGCGATGGGTCCGGAAAGGGACGCATCGCCGATCTAGCTATAGAGCAGGACCAAAACTCTGATTGGTACATCTCGAAAGTTTACGTAGAGCGAGGCCGGCCCGGAACCTTCGGTTTTAAACGTACCGGCGGAGAAGCACTGGTTGATCCCAACCAGATTACCGGCATGCGCGTAAATATGATTCCCGCCGACACCTCACACCTACTGGCTACCTACGAGGGGCTGCGAGCGGCAGATTTGGCCGACGCGCTCCACGATCTCCCCGACGATCGCCGTCTGGAAGTGGCTGCCGAGCTACCTGACGAACGGCTAGCTGACGTTCTAGAAGAACTGGGCGAGGAGGACCGCGTTTCGATCGTGGCCCACCTAGCTGCCCCCCGGGCCGCAGACGTGCTAGACGAAATGCAGCCTGACGACGCGGCCGACCTCGTACAAGAATTACCTGACAATAAGGCCAGCCAGCTGCTGGAATTGATGGAGCCCGAAGAGGCCGAGGACGTACGCCGCTTGCTTGCCTATGGCGAGCACACCGCGGGTGGCCTGATGACTACAGAGCCCGTGATCTTGCCCCCTGACGCCAATGTGGCCACCTTGCTGGCACACGTTCGCAAGGTAGATGTGCCCCCCGCCCTCGCCGCACTTGTCTGCGTTGTGCGCCCCCCGCTGGAAACTCCCACGGGCCGATTTTTGGGCATCGTACACATCCAACGAGCCCTAAGGGAGCCCCCCCAAACGCTACTGGGGTCAATCCTGGACGGGGACCTAGACGGGGTGGATGCCTCGGTGGGCATCGGCACCATAACCAGGCTACTGGCAACCTACAATCTAACTGCCTTGCCGGTGGTAGATGCCGACGGGCACCTACTAGGAGCTGTTTCAGTAGACGACGTACTAGACGAACTTCTGCCTGACGATTGGCGCGAAGCCGACGAGCAGATAACTGACCAGTCAATGGATAGGGAGCATTCTGATGAATGAGCGCCTAGATACCCCCTCAAAATCGGGGAGCCGCTTCGGACGCTTTATGAACCGCTCCAGACGACGATCTTCCGGCGGCGAAAACGAGACCTTTGGGCGCGCTGCCGAGGCCATAGCCAGATTTTTCGGCACCCCCAAATTCCTGCTGTGGATGACCATCTTCGTAGGAGCCTGGATTATCTCGAATGTGGTTTTGGCCCGGGTGCACGGCGCCTCCCCTTTCGATCCGTACCCGTTCATTTTGCTGAACTTAGCCTTTTCAACCCAGGCCTCCTATTCGGCCCCCCTCTTGCTACTTGCTCAAAACAGGCAAGATGATCGCGACCGAGTCCTTGCCGAACAAGATAGGCGCCGGGCAGAGCGCTCGCTTTCAGATACGGAATACCTAACGCGCGAAATTGCTTCGTTGCGCATCGCGATGAACGATGTTGCCACGCGCGATTTCGTCCGTTCCGAAATACGCGATTTGTTAGAAGAACTGCGCCCTACGGCCTCCGATGGGGCCAGCTCAGATTCGCCAAAGGCATAACCTTCTGCCGTCCACCAAACCTAACCCAATACGATTGGAAATATGACCGAGTTAGAACAAGCCGTTACCCAAGCGATGCAATCCGTGATCGATCCAGAATTGCGTCGCCCAATTACCGACCTCGACATGGTGCGCGAAGTTTCCGTAAAAGACGGAGTCGCCACAATTGATATTGACCTGACTGTGGCTGGCTGCCCACTACAGAGCACTATTAAAGAGGACGCTACTAAAGCGGCTCTTACCGTCGAAGGCATCAGTCAGGCCCAGATCCGCCTAGGCGTTATGAATGAAGAACAGCGCAAGGCACTTCGTGAAAAGTTGAGTGGACCTACTCGCGAGGTTCCCTTCGCGAAGCCGGATTCGCTAACGCGGGTCATTGCGGTAGCTTCCGGCAAAGGCGGCGTAGGTAAATCATCGGTCACCGCGAATCTGGCGGTTGCGCTAGCGAAGCAAGGCTTGAAGGTTGGCGTAGTCGACGCCGACATTTACGGTTTTTCGATTCCGCGCATGCTGGGCGTAGAACACGAACCCACCATGATCGACGGCATGATTGTGCCTCCTGTGGCTCACGACGTAAAGGTCATGTCCATCGGCATGTTCGTTCCCGACGGCCAACCTGTAGTTTGGCGCGGGCCCATGTTGCACCGCGCTCTGCAACAATTCCTCACCGACGTCTACTGGGGCGACCTCGACGTGCTGCTCCTGGATCTCCCACCGGGCACCGGCGATGTCGCCCTCTCTATCGCGCAGCTCCTTCCTGGATCCGAGATCCTGCTCGTTACCACCCCGCAGATTGCCGCTGCCGAAGTGGCGGAGCGTTCCGGGTCTATTGCCGCCCAAACCCACCAACGCGTCATTGGCGTTGTTGAAAACATGGCTTACATGTCCACCCCCGATGGGCAGAAGCTTCAGATATTCGGCGAGGGCGGAGGGGAAACCGTTTCGGCCCGCCTGGCCACAGTGCTCGGCTATCCCGTACCGCTGCTAGCCCAGATTCCGTTGGACATGGACCTGCGCATCGGCGGAGACAACGGCACCCCCGTTGCTCTTTCTGAAGGCGAAGCTGCCAGCGCGTTGCAAGCGCTAGCCGGCAAGCTCGCTCACCATTCGCGCGGCCTGTCCGGACGCAATCTGGGAGTTTCGCCCCTGTAGGGCGCTAAACTAGTTTGTTAACAGCCGGCTAGTTCATTTCCTAAGGAGTTACCTTGTCCGAGAAAGCCCTCTCCTGGACTTATGCCGAAGAGATCGCATACCAAGACGAAGTTATTGGAGCCTCGCGTGCGCTAGGCGAAGAACTCGGTGCGCCCGCTGTCTCGAGGGCATGTGGAGGTGCCCTGCGTGCGATTGCTGGAGCTGCCAGCGCCCGGACAGTATTAGAAATTGGTACGGGTACGGGCACGTCCGCCCTCTACCTACTCGAGGGTATGGCAAAGGGCGGGGTCCTTACTTCTATTGACATAGAGTCCGAGTACCACAAGGCCGCCCGAAAGCTGTTTAGGGAGGCCGGCATCCCCACGCAACACACGCGCCTAATCACAGGCAGGGCGCTGGATGTGCTCCCCCGCATGGCACACAACGCCTACGACATGGTGGTAATTGATGGGGACGTGGCCGAAGTCGGACAATACTTGCAGCACGCCCGCTTGCTCGTGCGCCCGGGCGGCGTGGTGGCGCTGGTGCATGCCCTCTGGCACGACCAGGTGGCAGATCCGGCCCGCCGAGACCCAGAAACAGTCGCGATGCGCGAGGCTGTGAAAACTCTGCTAGACAAGGATCTGTGGATAACCTCCCTGCTCCCAGTCGGTGACGGGCTAGCTATTGCAATAGCACGCAAATAGACAGACCCCCAGCGTAAGGGGGATAAGCGAAGGGGCGGCCCTTAAGCCGCCCCTTACTTTCATAGGTTCTCGAGTGCCTTGGCTAAATCTTGAGCCTCGTCGTCGCTGAGCTCTACGACCAGCCTGCCGCCGCCTTCCAAAGGAATCCGCATAAGGATCCCCCTACCCTCTTTGACAACTTCAAGTGGACCGTCGCCAGTCCTGGGCTTCATTGCTGCCATGTGCGCACCTGTCCTTACATTTCTTGGCATGATTGCCAGCTACAGAAGTAGCATGAGCCCATTTTATCAAATCGATATAAAAGCGGCCCGAGATGGGCTAGATATCGGCCGTAGCCAAGCGGACGGCTTCCTCTGGAGTGTTAGCTACCCGGAACATGTCAGGGTCTTCGGCCGCAATGTAGCCGGCTTCCAAAACCGTTCCCCTAATCCAGTCCAGCAGCCCGTTCCAGTAGTGACCCCCCACGAGCACAATCGGGAATTTCTTGATCTTGCGGGTTTGCACTAGCGTGACTGATTCAAACATTTCGTCCAAAGTGCCGAATCCACCCGGCATCACAATAAACCCGGAAGCATATTTTACAAACATGGTCTTGCGGACGAAGAAATACCTAAAGTTCACGCCCAGGTTCACCCACTGGTTTAGCGCCTGTTCATGCGGCAATTCGATCCCTAAGCCCACCGAGGCGCCGTCGTGGTCGTGCGCCCCCTTGTTGGCAGCTTCCATCACCCCGGGACCGCCCCCCGTAATGGTGGCTATGTTGCGCTCAGCTAAAAGCCGGCCTACCTCATAAGCGAATTTGTAGTGTTCAGAACCAACTTTCGAGCGGGCGGATCCGAATACTGATACTGCCGGCCCCAATTCGGCGAGGGCCCCAAATCCCTCTACGAATTCGGCTTGGATGCGCATGACCCGCCACGGATCCATGTGCAGCCAGTCGGATTCCTGGCCCTTCTTTAGTAGTCTAGTGTCGGTAGTTTCCTTTGGGATCATCCGCCCCCGCAGCATCACCGGGCCGCGTCTATACGTTTCACTTTTACTCACTAAACCAGCATGCCTTACACTCAAATATTTTGTGTGCCAACTGGATAATTTTTTCCGATTTGCGACCTCGAGTTCACCATTTTTTCAGACTAACGCTTACTTTTCGTCCAGTTCTTTACTCGCCTCAGTAGGGGGCGCAAAAGCTGTCGCACTAATCTGACCGGGTGCCGAATCGGGTTTTACCAGGAGCTTTTGCCCTTTAGAAAGCCTTTGTTTCGCACTTTCCAGCGCCTTCGCAAATGGCTCTGCTTCGCCCTCGCCGGCGCCTGCGAGAGAGATGCCCACTCCCCCATTTTGAGCGTTCGCTATGTAGCGGGCGGAGCTAAAGCCATTCTTTATAGAGGAAACTAGCAGGTTTTTTAGGGCTACCTCGTAGCGCGGTTCCACCGTGGCCACAATCAGGTTGGCCGCCTGTTCCTTAGAAATTGCCGAGGGCGAAAGAACAATAACTTTGACCTTTTTAGTTTCGTCCCTTTTCTGTTTGAGCGCACGCACCAGCGCCTTGTTGGCTTGCTCGGAGGCAGCCGCAACTATTACGTCGGCACCGGCCTTGTAAAGCTGGCGGCCGGCCTCTTCGCCCTGTTCGTAGGCGGCTTGAGCCCCCAGGTAGTACCCCTCGCCCTTATCTGTAGCATTAGCCTGGGCAGGTTTTTGTTTAGAGTTGGCCGTGTCGCGCGCCCCTATTCCCGCAGAAAAATTTGCGAGCAATGTGGCACTTTGGTCGTTGTATGCCCCGGCTACGAGCCCGATCTTCTTAGTGCGCGTGTAGGCTGCGCTAGCATAGCCTGCCTGCCAGGCGGGAACAGACAGGTCGAAAACTACGGGTTTTACATTTTCGGGCACGTCCTTTGCCCGCAATGACATTCCCACTAACACGAAGCGAACTTGCCTGTGGGAGTTGGCTAGTTTCAACGCCCCGGCTTCCAGGGAGGAACCGAACACCACCTGCAGGTTGCATCCATCCTCTATTAGCGTCTCCATAGCTTTTTGCCCTTCAGCTGGCTCGCTGACGAACCGTGCTGAGATCTGCTGGCCAGTAGCGGCCCCAGCCGCACTGACCCCTCTGCCCACTGCCGAAGCGCCTGTGCCAGCGATGTCGGCTCCTTCCATCACCGCGCAAGCCTTCGGCACAGGGGCGGCTACACGTTCGGGTTCATTCGCCTGGCAGCCTGCAAAGAGACCTATCGCGAGCAGGAGTGGCAGATACTTTTTCATCGGTATTCGGCAGGAAGGGAGGCAGTAAGCTGTTTTATCTCTTGGGCCTTTTGCGGGCTGGCCACGAGCGTGGCGTCTTTGGTTCTAACAATTACGGCGTCCTCGATGCCGAGCACGGCGATCAATTCGGTACTATCCAGGTCGGTGGCCACAAGCGTAGAGCCAGAAGCGATCACCTCGGCGCGGGCCTGTCCCACCTGCAAAATGTTGTCCATCTTAGCCAGGGCTCCAAAATCGCCTACGTCGTCCCAGCCCAAAGTGGGCGCGGTGGGGGCCACCGCTACTTTGCCGAGGGCGGCAGCCGGCTCAGCTACGGCGTGATCAATGGCTATCTTAGTTAGGCCCGGCCAAACGCGTTCGCGTACGTCGTCGCGGTCCGGGCTATCCCAAGCAGCAGCGATTTGCCGCAATCCGGAGGCCAGGTGGGGATGATTTAGGCTGAGCGTATCGAGCAGCAATCCCGCCTTGGCCACAAACATTCCGGCGTTCCACAAATACCCCTCGCGCACGTACCGGCTGGCAGTTTCCTGGTCGGGCTTTTCAACGAAACGCTTTACCTGCAAAGTGTCCCCTGACTCGGTGGAATCGCCAGGGGCAATGTAGCCGAAGCCAGTGGCAGCAAAACGTGGGCCGATGCCAATAGTACAAATCCACCCGGCCTCAGCGGCCTCCTCAGCGCTCCTAACAGCTCTGGCGAATTCAGTATTGTCGGCAACCACGTGGTCGGCTGCGAAAGAACCTACAACTTCTTCGCGCCCGTAGCGGACCTCTACAATAGCTGCCGCAAGGCCGATCGCGGCCATCGAATCGCGAGGGGAAAGCTCAGTTATTACTTCCACCGAACGGCCAACTTGCGCGCGCACTGCGTCCTCGTGCATGAGCCCGGTGACCACCATGACAGATTTTGCCCCCCGCAAACGCCCTATAGCATCGGCAAGCAGCGACTGGCCCGAACCAGCCAGATCTAATAAAAACTTGGGACGATTGCGCCTGGACAACGGCCACAGGCGAGTTCCCGCTCCCCCTGCTGGAATAATAGCGCGCACTAGCTAATCCTCCCTGCCGCATCCTGGGCGAGGGCAACCAAAAACCTGGGCGGAGTAAAACCTGCCCGTTCAAAAGCCTCGGCGATTGCGCGCTGCACCCGCCCTGTCTTTGCCCCGTCTACTAAGGCAATCGCAGAGCCACCAAAACCGCCACCCGTCATCCTGGCCCCGTAAGCCCCTGCTTTCAAAGCTGCTTCGACCGCCACATCCAACTCAGGACAAGAAACCTGATAATCGTCGCGCAGCGAGATGTGGGAAGCCACAAACAACTCCCCCAAACGCTTTGCCAAGCCAACATCCAGTTTCCGGCTCCGCAACAGGCGCACCGCCGCGCGAACGCGCGCCACCTCTGTAACCACGTGACGCACCAGTCGCACAGATTCCCCGGCAGGCAACCTCTTCACCGCCGCGGGAAGAGCATCCGGGGTAAGCTCCGCCAAATAATGCAGACCCAACCTCTCAGCTGCCCGCTCGCATGCCTGCCGGCGGCTGCCATACTGGCCATCGGTAAGTTCGTGGGTAGCCCTAGTATCTACCACCAGCAACTGTGCCCCAGCCCCCGACAACTCAAAAGGTACCTGGCGCCCGGACATATCTTTGCAATCCAGTTCCAGCGCCCTTCCGCGAGCGCAACGCAACGAGGCCGACTGGTCCAAACCACCCGTAGGAGCCCCCGCAATCTGATTCTCGGCCTCCCTACAGGCCTCTACCAAAACCTGTCGGCCGCCCTCGGCAAGCGCCAAAGAATTGAGGTCTGACCAGGCCACCGCTACGGCGCACTCCAATGCTGCAGAAGACGAAAGCCCGGCCCCAAACGGCACGCAGGAATCGACCGCAATATCGAGACCAGAAACGTGGAAGCCAGCCTCCGCGAGAGCCCACCCTACCCCCACGACATAGGTGGCCCAAGAGGGAATGGCCTGGCGCGTTCGCGGGCTCACGCGATCCAGGTCAACCTCGGCGACGCCCTGCACCTGGGCAGAAACGATGCGCACTAAACGATCCTGGCGACGCGCGCAAGCAACATAGGTCGCGTGCGGCAGCGCAATGGGCAGGCAGAGCCCCCCGTTGTAATCAGTGTGCTCGCCAATCAAATTCACCCGCCCAGGCGCGAACCAAACCCCCTGCGGGGCATACGAAAAGGTCGCCGCAAAAAGCTGCTTCACCTTTGCAGACGCTTCCTCGCGGGACCAAGCTGGCAACAAAACGCTTTCACTCACCCTCCAATCCTACAGGAGGAGCCCGATCCAATACGCACCTGTCTAATACCTTGTAACCTTGAGCCATGGCCAAAAACGCACAAGTAACAACGGGAGCCGACCCCTACCACCACACGTACCCCGAAGGTGCCCACACCCTCAAAAGCGCCCTGTCGCAAGAAGGAGCGGGGGCGAAAATAAAGGCATTGCTCTCTTGGTACAAGGATTCGCGCCTCGGCCGTTTTCTGGCTCGCTACGGGGTCCAGCGGGGAGCGCTGCTCGCCGGCGGAATCTCCTACACCGCCCTCTTTAGCCTGTTTGCCGCACTAGCCATTGGGATCACGGTGTTCATGGCCCTACTGGGGTCAAACGAGCAACTACGCGAGTCAGTATTCAAAGCAATTAACTCAGCCATGCCCGGGCTAATCACCGTAGGCGGAAAGGAAGGGCTAGTAGATCCGGAATCGCTTGTGCTATCTTCTCCCTTCACCCTTGCCGGCCTGATAGCGCTAATTTCGCTCCTACTCTCCGCAACCCGGGTGATGCAGGCTCTAAAAGTCTCAATCCGCGACATGTTCGGCATTACAGTAATGCCCGTTTCTGCCCTCTCAGACAAACTGCGCGACGCCGCAGGATTCGTAGTAATAGCCCTCTCTGTACTCGCTACAGCAGCGGTCGGCGTGGTTGCCTCCACCGCAGGCGGAACCATCTTCGCTGCCATCGGCCTTCCAGGCGGCATTGGTTCATTCCTAATCCGCGTTCTAGTGCTCGCCGGGGCGGCCCTAATCGACGCCGGCGTCTTCTGGATGCTAGTGCGCTTCATCGCAGCGGTAAAGGTTCCAAAGGCCGACCTACTAAAAGGACTCGTGGTATTCGCACTAGGAGCAGGAATCTTGCGGTGGGCCGGCACCTCGCTAGTAGCCTCCGTATCCGACAATCCACTGTTAGCCTCAGCCGCCGCCCTCGTAACCTTGTTGCTGTGGGTAAACCTACTTGCCCGCGTCACCCTCATGGTGTGTGCTTTTATGGCAAATCCGCCCCGGCCGGCAATCCCGGCCAACCGCGAACACATCCACGCAGACGAAACCCCCAATTACATTTCCGTAACCTATCCGCACACGCTCGCCTGGCCACACCAGTCGCTAACCGGGGCCATAGAGCCAGACCCTAAACACGACCCTTTGACCATAGAAACAGCCCCCCGCACCCCAAAGTGGGGAGGCCTAGTCGGAAGGTACAAAACCTGGCGACTGCAACACTTGCGCCGCCGCCTCCAAAAGGCCGAGGCCGACTACTACCTGTAACTCAAAGAATACGTGGCCACGAGCGGGGCGTGGTCCGACCAACGAGAATCGTGCCCACTAGCCCGGTCCACCCTAGTTGGCCCGGCCAGGGCCAAGGCCTCGTCAGTGACCATCTGGTAGTCTATGCGCCACCCCGCATCGTTGTCGAAAGCCCGCCCTCTAAAAGACCACCAGGTGTAAGGAGCTCTAACGCCCTCACCTAACTTAGTGCGGGTCAGATCGTGCCAACGCCCACTCATCCAACCATCCAGATAGGCGATCTCGGAATCCAACACCCCCGAGCGCTTGTTATGATTCGGCTTCCAATTCTTAATGTCAAACTCCGAGCGCACAACGTTAAAGTCACCCGCCACAACACAGGCGCCCTGCAGCTGCTCCAGACGGGGCCCCACCTTAGCCAGGTAAGCCATTTTCTGTTCCTGCTTAGGAGTATCCAACTCCCCAGAATGCAAGTACGCCGACACCAGCGTGAACGGGCAGGCATTGCCGTTTCCATCCGCCGTGTCCAAAGTCAGCTCCACCCAACGCCCAGAATCTACATCGGACTCGCCCTCGTACAAATAGTCGCGACTTGAAAGCACCGGCGCATCAGCCTTCACAGCGATGGCGACCCCGGCCCTCCCCTTCAGCCGACACGGCACGGTGACCACCCGCCAAGCAGGACCAAAAAGGTCCGCGGCAATCTGCTGGTCGGCACGCACCTCCTGCACCAGCACCACATCCGGAGCAGCCGAATCGAGCCACCCCTCGATACCCTTGCGGAAGGCCGCACGAATCCCGTTTACATTTATAGAAGCAACAGTTAGCACCTATTCCCCCTGCAAAATGGAAGACTGAACGCGAATTTGCCCCTTCTTCACCTGAGTTAGAAGTTCCCTAACCTCTTCCTTCAGCTGCGGCGTAAGCTTAGAATCGTAAGCCCCATAGCCGGCCAGGGCCAATCCCCCGTTTTCTAAGGTGCCCACCCAAGCTCCCGCAGAGTCAGACGAGGCCGTAGACCCCTCGACCACAGCCTGCACTCCGCGATCTACCCGCTTCAACACCGAGGTCACAAAATGATCCTTCTGCTCCGGATGCTTCCTTGCCCCATCTGCAGAAACCCAAATAATTCCCAAATCGCGATTGTTTCCGATCTTCGCCAAAGTACCTTCAGAGGCCGCACCAGCAATGGGCACAATTACCCCCGCCTTCTTATCCAACAGAGACTGGGTAAGCTGGCCTGCCTTCTCCTTATTGACAAAATCGCCCACGGCAAGCACGGACTTGCCATCCGGCTCCCACCCCTGCAGCGACACCGAAGTGCCCTTGGCGTCGTTGTACCGGTCGATCCCCTCGGCCAAGCCGGAAGCGGCCGCCTGCGTAAACTCATTTACCTGGCCCACATAAGTACCGACGAGACCAGTAGTGGTGGTACCCGCCGCCAAATAGCCCGCCAAAAACATTCCCTGGGCAGTATCGAATAGGATCGGGCGAACGTTATCTAGCTCAACGGTTTTCCCATTTAGCGTTGGGCGAGCGTCGACGAGGGCAAAACGCGAATCCTGGTGGGCCTTAGCCACCTTCCCCACAGCCTCCGACATCTGAGCACCGACGGCCACCACAATCGAACACTTATCAGCAACAGCCTTCTGCAACACCTGCTGGTAGTCCGAAGACGATTTAGCTTCGTAAACCTGAGTCTTAGGTGCCTTCTTAGCTGTGCGCACAGACTCAAGGCCAGCTACAGACGCCTCATTGAGCCCCCCGTCTTTGGGACCTGCCTGATTTGTAACCAGACAGGCCTTATCCAAAGACGCAGGCTCAGCCGCCTTTTGCCCACCAGAGCAAGCGGCAAACGAGAAGCTAAGCGCCGCGATAACGGTCAGAACAAGTGCTTTACGCATAGGGGCTCCTTAGAAAGTACACTGCCCCCATGTTAACTGCGCTCGGCAGCTTCCACCACGTTTGCAAGTAAGAAGACCCGAGTCATTGGCCCCACCCCGCCGGGATTAGGCGAGATCTTTCCGGCAACTTGGTCTACGCCCTCGGCAACGTCACCAGCAATTTTCGACTTGCCGGAAACCGGATCGGTAGTGCGTGAAACCCCCACATCAAATACGGCCGCTCCGGGGGCAACCATGTCCGCAGTGATGAGATTCGCCACGCCGGCAGCCGACACCACAATGTCGGCGGCACGTACGTGCTCGGCCAAGTTGCGGGTACCAATGTGGCAACAAGTGACCGTGGAATTGCAGTCCTTGCGCCCCAATAGCAGCCCCAGCGGCCGCCCCACCGTAAGTCCCTGACCGACCAGGCAAACGTTAGCCCCATCAAAATTCACGCCGTTGCGCCTACCCAACTCGACAATCCCACGAGGAGTGCAAGGTAACGGGGAATCCACGGTGGTGCCCACCCGCAGAACCAGCCTTCCCAAATTCACAGGATGCAACCCGTCGGCGTCCTTTTGCGGATCAATAGCCTCCAAAACGGCATTGGTGTCAACCTGATTAGGCAACGGCAACTGCACAATAAAGCCGGTTACTGCCGGATCATTGTTCATCTGCTCGACTGCCGCCATAACCTGGGCGTGGCTGGCCGTAGCAGGCAACTCGATGCGGTGGGAGGTAATACCCACCTCAGCACAGTCACGATGCTTACCAGCAACGTATTTCCTGGAACCGGGGTCCTCACCCACCAAAATAGTGCCTAGCCCCGGAATGCGGCCCTTCTTCTTTAATGTCTCGACGCGCACCGCGAGCTCGGCCTTAATTTGGCTGGCCGCGGCGGTCCCGTCCATAAGGGAGGCGGGACCATCCCACGGATAGCGCACTAGCCGAGTTCGGGGTACAGCGGGTACTTCGCCGTCAGCTTGTCGACGCGGGCGCGCAGACCGGCCTCGTCAATTTCCTGCCCGGCAGCTCCCTGCACCAGAGCCGTAGCGATAATGTCGGCAACTTCCGTAAAATCATCTTTACCCAGCCCGCGCGTAGCCAGGGCGGGAGTGCCAATGCGCAAGCCAGAAGAAACTGAAGCCGGGCGCGGATCGAAGGGAACCGTGTTGCGGTTTACGGTAATACCCACCCGGTGAAGCAGGTCTTCGCCCTCTTGCCCATTGAGCCGAGAATTGCGCAAATCCACAAGCACAAGATGGACGTCAGTTCCCCCCGTCAGCAAGCTAATCCCCTGATCAGCTACATCTTTTTGACAGAGCCGTGCGGCGAGGATTCTAGCCCCTTCAAGAGTGCGTTCCTGGCGGTCCCTGAATTCTGGGGAGGCAGCCAACTTCATCGCCACAGCCTTGGCGGCAACCACATGCATCAGAGGGCCACCCTGCTGGCCTGGGAACACCGCAGAGTTGAGCTTCTTAGCAAGCTTAGTGTCGCGCGAGAGGATCATGCCGGAACGGGGGCCGCCCAGAGTCTTGTGCACGGTAGTAGAAACCACATCTGAGTACGGCACCGGGGAGGGGTGCAAGCCAGCCGCAACCAACCCCGCAAAGTGAGCCATGTCGGTCCACAGGTAAGCGCCGACCTCGTCTGCTATAGCGCGGAACGCCTTGAAGTCGATGTGGCGCGGGTAGGCGGACCAACCAGCGATGATGACCTTGGGCTTGTGCTCGAGCGCGAGCTGGCGCACCTGATCCATGTCGATCCGCAGGGTTTCTTTATCAACGCCGTATGCGGCAACGTTGTAAAGGCGACCCGAGAAGTTGATCTTCATGCCGTGAGTTAGGTGACCGCCCTGGTCGAGGGCGAGGCCCATGATGGTATCGCCCGGTTTGGCGAGTGCGTGCAGCACGGCGGCATTCGCCTGCGCCCCCGAGTGGGGCTGTACGTTCACATATTCGGCGCCGAAGAGCTCTTTGGCCCTGTCGATGGCCAGCTGTTCAACTACGTCAACATGCTCGCAGCCACCATAGTAGCGGCGCCCCGGGTAGCCTTCGGCATACTTGTTCGTGAGGACGGAGCCCTGACATTCGAGCACTGCCTGGGGAACGAAATTTTCCGAGGCGATCATTTCGAGCGTGGAGCGCTGGCGGTCCAGTTCCGCATCCACCGCCTCTTTAATTTGCGGGTCTAGTTCAGCTAGGGATTGCTGCAGGGGGTCAGTCAATTTATCCTCCAGTCGCGGTACGAAGTGTTCCAGGCACCAGCCCAGGCGAGCGACTGGGTGCCTTTTTCAATGCCGCTCCCCGGTGGTGTCCACCTTAGGCGCCAGTTGCGACGGCTCAAGGGTATCTCAAGGGGCGCCTTCCGCGCCACACAGTGAACGTACACTTAAAAATTTCGGCGCCTTCGTAGTGAACGTACACTTAAGAGCCCGCCCTTAGAAGTGCGCCTACCCCTGGAACTAGTGAACGTACACTTAAAATTTTTGCCGCTACAGTGAACGTACACTTAAAAAAATTAGGAGAAAACCACCGTACGAGCGCCATTTAGCAGCACCCTGTGCTCCGCGTGGAACTTCACCGCCCTCGCTAGCACGCGCCGCTCCACATCTTGTCCAAGGCGCACCATGTCCAGCGTTGAATCCGCATGATCGACTCTAGTCACATCCTGTTCAATAATCGGACCTTCATCTAGATCCGCCGTAACATAGTGGGCAGTCGCCCCAATTAGCTTCACCCCGCGTGCATGAGCCTGCGCATAAGGACGCGCTCCCTTAAATGACGGCAAAAACGAATGATGAATATTGATCACAGAGCCCGCCAGCCTTCGACAAATGCTGTCGCTCAGAATTTGCATATAACGCGCCAGCACAACTAATTCGACGCCCTCCGCATCAATTAGTTCAAGCAACTCAGCTTCAACCTGTGCCTTATTTTGATTGGTAACAGGCTTGCAAATAAAAGGAACCGAATGAAACTGAGCAATAGGCGCCAGATCAGGATGATTACCCACCACAGCAACAACTTCAATCGGCAACCCCTGAAAGTCCTGCCTGTACAACAGATCAGCGAGACAGTGCCCTTCCTTAGACACCATTAAAATCGTACGCACTCGCTTCCCTGCCGAATACAACTTCCACTGCATAGAAAACGACTCGGCAACGCGGCTAATCCCGCTCTCTAAAGTTTCAACCCCGCTGGCACAGGAAATTTCAACCCTCATAAAAAATAGGCCGCTTTCCGGATCCCCAAACTGCTGAGACTGAACAACATTTCCGCCACCACGTGCAATCGCGCCGGTTACAGCATGTACGATGCCTGGCCTATCCTTACACGAAATAGTTAAAACAAAATCATCTTTAGAGGTCGATTCACTAATCATGGCGATAGCCTACCCTGACCCAAGGCAAAATCCCGCAACCAGGGCAGGCTACCGCACAAAACGTCATTTTATCCTTTGACCGATCCCGACATCATTCCCGACACGAAGTACTTTCCAAGGAAGATATAAACGAGTAATGTGGGCGCGGAAGCTATGAGGGCGCCCGCCATCGAGCCGCCATAGTCCGCCATGATCGAGCCGTGCGCCAACTCATTCAGCGCTAGAGTTACAGGCCCCGTCTGAGCAGACCCGCCAAAAAATAGGGCGAACAAGAAATCATTCCACGCCTGAGTAAACTGCCAGATAATTACTACCACGAACGACGTGACAGAAATAGGCAAAACCACCGAAAAGTAGGTACGCAACATCCCCGCTCCATCTACCCTGGCAGCCTCCACCAGTTCCTCAGGGACAGACTCATAGTAGTTTCTGAAGATAAGCGTGCAGATAGGAACGCCATAGACTATATGCAATACCATCAAAGCTGGAATACCAAAGGGCGTTACTCCTAAAGCCTGTCCCGCTCCAACCACTAATTTCATGAGTGGAATCATAACCGCCTGATAAGGGATGAACATACCAAATAATATCAGGGTGAAAACTATATTAGCTCCCGGAAATTTCCACCGGCTGAGCACAAAACCATTAGCCGAGCCAAGCATGGCAGAAATAATAGATGAGGGGATTACCAGTATTAGCGATCTACCGATTCCACCTTTTAGCGCATTCCACGCCCTCATCCAATTATCCACATTCCAATCTTTAGGAAGTGACCAGGCGCTGGCCGGACTAACCTCCGCCCCGCTTTTAAAAGACGTTACGATAAGCACATACACCGGTATTAAAACGAGGCACAAAATCATCGCAAGCACAAAGTAACGCAGCGCATTCGAAATCCTCGATGTGCCCTTCCTCCTAGGTGACGCAGATTGCAGAGTCTTTGCTTCAAGCTTTGCGCTCATCGAGTATTCCTCCCCCTTGCATCATGAATCAAATAAGGGATAACTAGGGCCGCAACCACAAGTAGCAACACCGTACCAATTGCAGCAGCACGGGAATGATCGTTCACAGTCATCGCGTTGTACATGTCCACAGCCGGAACAAATGTCTGATACCAGTTTTTATCCGCTATTGCCATGATTAGATCGAAAGATTTTAATGACATATGCCCAATAATAATTATTGCCGACAGAGCTACAGGAGTTAGCTGTGGGAAAATAATATTCTTATACAATTGCCACTCGTTCGCGCCGTCGATACGTGCCGCCTCGCGCAACTCATCAGGAATGCCCCGAAAACCTGCGAGAAACAAGGCCATTATGTACCCGGACAGCTGCCAGATAGCGGGTATTGCAACCGCAAGAATTGCCCACCGCTGCGAAGAGATCCAGCTGTTCTGCAAAAATCCAAGGCCAATAGACTGGAACAGTCGGTTCAGCCCGGAGGCATCAGCTCCTTGGCCCGAATTCAGCAGCCAGCGCCACACAACACCCGAGGCAATAAACGATACAGCCATTGGGAACATGTATACGGACCGGAAAAAACTGTCCCCTTTTATAGGCCGTTCCAAAAGCCACGCCCACAGGAACCCCAAGATCAAAGTCCCCAGAAGAAACACAATAGTAAACACTATCAAATTTCTAAAAGACCATAGAAAGTCAGGATTATTAAAGAGGGCGACGAAATTATCTAGCCCCACAAAATGAACCGGGTCCGCGCCATTAAGTTGTCCCGCCGTATGATTGTCTAAAAGCGAAGTATAAATGTTGGTGCCGATGAGTCCATAGACAAAGAATCCAACCAGTATCACGGAAGGACTTATCAATAAGAGTGCTGGCCCCCACTGCTTTATACCACCAACTGATCTTTTCCGTTTATACTTTTTTATTTCTACTGTTGACATGGCAAATCCTCATGATTGGGGGTGGGACTAACCCCACCCCCAATACTTGTAAGGCAGCAACTACTTTGTTTCTGCCGACTTCGCGAATTGTTCCTGCAGCTGTTTCGCATCAAAATTGCCCGCAGTGAACTTTCCTAGGCCTTCCTTCTTCATAGATTCTGTCACCTTCAAAGGCAGCGCTGCCCCGTGTGCAACAGACGAAACAATTTTGTCCTCGCTGAAAGACTTCATGGCGCTCTTCTGGTAATCGCTAAACTTAGCTTTTTCGTCCTCGCTAAGATCCGCGCGCGCAGGAAGGGATCCCTTCACAGAATTGAAAGCAATCTGTCCCTCTTTAGAGGAAATAGTATCGAGCCACGCCTTGGTGCCTCCCGCATGCTTTGCTCCCACGGGCATAGTGAACGAATCCGCAAGAAAGTCGAATACGCCCTCGGTCCCGGGCACCGGCCAGGCAAAGTAGTCCTTACCCATCTTTTTCCCAGCAGCATCAAAAGCAGGAGGAGTCCAATCGCCCATAACAGTGTAAGCCTGACTTCCATCGTTATTTATGACGCCTTTCATTGCGGGCTCCCAATCTTCATTTAGAAGGGACGGATCAGCATATTCCATAATCTTCTTATAATGCTCGAAGGCTTTAGTTACGTCCGCCGAATGCCAATCACCTTTTCCATCCATGAGCGCCTGGTATCCGTCAGCTCCCATGTCCGCTATCAAAATCGTTTCGAGCAGGTGCAACTGCCACGTGGAATTCCCCACCGCCATCGGATACTTGACTCCCGACTTCTTCAGCTTTTCCATATCGGCGATCCAAGACTCGATGTTCGCAGGTGCTTTCGAAGGATCTATGCCAGCCTTATCCAAAGCCGCCTTCGAGACCCAAGTAACATTCGCTCGATGTATATTCGAGGGCACAGAGTAGATCTTTCCGTCAACAGTTAGGCGCTCAATCAAATCTTTGGGGAAAGCGTCGCGAAGTTTGAGTTCGTCATAAAGTCCCGAAAGGTCTTCGAGGTAGCCGGCTTTGATGTCCTCGCTAATCTCGGCACCAGCGTGAGCTTGATAGGTGTCAGGCGGGTTCTTGGCGGCAAGATCAGCCTGCAGCTTCTGCTTCGCCTGGTCACCACCCCCACCAGAAACAGCCTGACTCTGGAATTTCGTATCGGGGTGCTGCTTCTGCATAACTTTCTGTAGTGCAGCGAGGCCCTCTTTTTCAGAACCAGCTGACCACCAAGTCACAACATCCACCTGGGAGGCATCCTCCTTACCTCCGCTCGAAGTCTTAGCCTCGTTACCACCGCCACAAGCGGTAAGAGAGAGGGACAGTGCGGCTACTCCAGCTAGCGCTACTAATTTACGCATTAATGCTCCTTTGCATTGGCGTTAGAGATGGGAAACCACGTCGTTTCCCCAGCTATCTCTTTGCGCGCCTATCTTATCCCATGCAGTTTTACGCTTTTGCCCCTTTCACATCAACGAGCCAAAATGTTTGCCCATATAACTTGTAATAGCCGCGCGCCCTAGTCTAGGCCAGCAGCCACCTGGCGCAGCCGCCGAAGCGCCCAACGAAAACGCTCAAAGTACGCACACTGGCCCTCTGAAATAGTGAACGTACACTTAATAAGGAGGCGCCACCCCCAAAATTAGTGAACGTACACCTTAGGTTCTCCCGCAAACTAGTGAACGTACACTTAAAACGCAGCAAAAGGTCCCGGCGGGACACGCCCGCCGGGACCCCTCAAAACTGACTACAAAATGCCAGCCTTCTTCACAGTCTCAATTTCCACCTGGGCAGCCTCAGCATTCTTCTTCAACTGCTCCTTCTGCTTCGCATTCAAATCAAGCCCCTCAACGACCTTCCACTCACCACCATCGGAAGTGCACGGAACGCCATACACAAGACCCTCAGGAATGCCATACTGTCCCTTAGACGGCAACGCCACAGAAACCCAATCATCCTCAGGAGTACCCAAAGCCCACGACCGCATATGGTCAATCGCCGCAGACCCGGCCGAAGCAGCCGAAGATGCCCCGCGCGCCTCAATGATCGCGGCCCCCCGCTTAGCAACAGTCGGAACAAAGTAAGAATCCAGCCACTCTTCGTCAACCAACTCCGTAGCAGCCTTATCGCCCACCGTCGCAAAAGAAATATCCGGGAACTGGTCAGCCGAATGATTCCCCCAAACAACGACCTTCCTAATATCGCTCACGGCAGCACCAGTCTTCTCGGCAAGCTGGCTAATAGCACGATTATGGTCGAGCCGCATCATAGCGGTGAACCGCTCGGCAGGAACATCCGGAGCCGACGCAGCAGCGATGTACGCATTCGTGTTAGCAGGGTTGCCAACTACCAAGACCCGCACATCGTCGGCAGCATGGTCATTGATAGCTTTCCCCTGCGGCCCAAAAATCCCACCATTGGCCTCGAGCAAGTCCGCGCGCTCCATCCCCTTCGACCGAGGGCGAGCACCAATCAACAGAGCATAATTGCAACCTTCAAAGGCCTTATTCGCGTCATCGTAAACATTCAAGCCGGCCAAAGTGGGGAATGCTGCATCCCGCAGCTCCATCGCAGTCCCCTCGGCAGCCTTCACAGCCTGCGGAATTTCCAGCATGTTAATAATAACTGGCTGATCCGCGCCCAACATGTCGCCCGCGGCAATGCGGAACAAGGTCGCGTAGCCAATATTCCCGGCCGCGCCTGTAACTGTGACAACTACCGGTTCTTTCGTCTGTGCCATATCTCAAACTCCTTCGTGGATTAGGCGTTGCATACGCCCTGGCGTTGCGCCACGGTTAAAGGATAGATCCGTCACTATCTTTTTTCTTCAGCATAAGTCCCACCACGCGTAATTTGTCCGTCAAAGTAGTGAACGTACACCTAACGTAGGAATTTATGGGGACGCAAAAATACAGTTGTGATGCGCCGGTGCATGCAGCCAAGTAAAGTGAAAATAGCTAGAAAGGTGGACCCATGGCCAAAACCCAAAATTCGCCCTCGACCAAAGACGGCAAAGACGGCGCGCTCGACGGTTGGAGCGCGGACCCTCGAAAACTACTACGAGCAAAAGCAATCGTGCCCATTGCAAAGTTCGAACGCGACTCAACCCCAGGTTGGACTTCAGGCAAGGAAGCCGCACTGAAGCAAACCGCTAAACGCGGTGAAATTATGGCTGAACTGCAAGAACGGCTGTGGGCTCAAGCAAATACGGGGCAAAGCCAAGACAGTCTATTAGTGCTCGTCCAAGGCCTTGACACAGCCGGCAAGGGCGGAATCGCAAGGCACGTCCTCGCAATGGTAGACCCGCAAGGCGTAGCCATCACCGCCTTCAAGAAACCCACCCCCGTTGAAGCCAAACACGACTTTTTATGGCGCATAGAAAAAGCCCTCCCCAAGCCCGGCTACATTGGCTTTTTCGACCGCTCCCACTACGAGGACGTGCTCGTACCCTACGTGGCAAACAAGCTAAAGGGCGGGAACCTAACCAAACGCCTCGAAAAAATAAACCGCTGGGAAGCTCAGCTCAAGAAAAAACACATCACGTTGGTCAAATTTGCTCTCCTGGTCAGCTACGACGAACAAGGCCAGAGGCTACTCGAACGCGTAGACCGTCCTGACAAACAATGGAAATATTCTCCTGGAGATATAGACACGCGTTCCGACTGGTTCAAATTCCAGTCCGCCTACGAAGAAATACTCGAGCACACAGACACAGACGTAGCCCCCTGGTATGTAATTCCAGCTGATCACAAGTGGTATTCGAGGCATGCAATCGCCGAAATAATATTACGAACACTGGCAGATATGAATCCGACCTGGCCGAAGCCCACGTACGATGTGGCCGCCGAACGCCAGCGCGTTCTCGCGACGATGCCAGAAGAGACATTATCGGACTATGAGGAAGAAAAGGCCAAGAAGACTCCCCAGCGCGCTGGCGAGGCAGCCGATCTGAAAGCTCAAGTCGCCAAGCTGAATCCGGATGCTGACGCGGCAACCGTAGCCCGAAAATTCGAAGGGAAAAATGCTACCGGGGCAGCCTATGATTTTGGCGCTCAGGTAACTTCCTGGAAAGTTGGCAAGGACGAAGCACTTTGGGCATCTAGTAAGAAGCCGGTTGCAGGCGAAGCCGTACGCGGAGGCATTCCTATTTGTCTACCCTGGTTTGGTTCCGGCAAAGACGGGAACTTGACCCCAAAGCACGGCTTGGCTAGAAGCCAATCCTGGGAATTCGTGGAGCAAAATAACGAGGGCGGCCGCGTAGTTGCCAAGTGGCATCTAGCTAAAGGATCGCTGAAGGGGCAACGTGCAGGCTGGGAGAATCTTTCTGCGACTTTTGAGGCCTCCTTCGGTAACAAGCTACGTCTGGAACTTTCAATCACCAACGAGGGTAAGAAGCCGGTTGAATTTGAAGATGCTCTGCATGCCTACCTGCTGGTATCCGATGTAGAGAAAATCCAAATTACAGGCCTAGAGAAGGTCAAGTATCTAGATAAAGTGCCAGGCCAGGAGGCCACTAGGAGCGCGAAAAAGCCGATCACCTTCTCTGGCGAAACAGATCGAATCTACTTTGGTTCGGGGCCGGTAGAAATTGTAGATGGCGCCCGGCGGATAGAGGTATCGACTGACGGTGCGTCAAACATCGTAATTTGGAATCCCGGTGCAAAAAGGGCGAAGGATTTTGCCGATATTGAGGGTTCTCAATGGCGCCGGTTTGTTTGTATCGAAGGCGCCAACGTATTAGACGACACATTGCGCCTGAAGTCTGGGAAGACACACACTCTAAAATATACGGTCGATATTTCTAAATAGTTACGGTATCTCCCGCGGCTACAGAGGTCATTAGGCGGGCCCACGGACACAGCCTGTGGGCCCGCCTTTTCGTTACTTGCTAAGGTGTACGTTCACCTAATCGCTTAAGTGTACGTTCACTAAAACTGGGGTACAGATCGCACAGAAACGCGCGAAAGAGGACGAACTCACCGCCCTCTTTCACATTCCTGCACAACTACCGGCGGTTATCCAAATAGAACTGCACCAACCCCTTGGTGGACGAATCCTGCATTTCTAAAGCCTCCTCGTCACCCGCAACGGCAGAAGAAATTTGCTTCGCTAGTACCTTTCCCAGCTCAACACCCCATTGGTCAAAGGAATTGACTCCCCAGACAACGCCCTCTACAAAAGTTATGTGCTCATATAAGGCGATCAGTTCTCCCAGCACTCTAGGACTCAATTCAGTCGCCATAATAGACGTAGTAGGTTTGTTGCCCTCAAACACCCTGGCCGGCACGATCTCTGCAGCAGTTCCCTCAGCCCGCACCTCTTCAGCACTCTTGCCAAAAGCCAAAGCCTTCGTTTGGGCAAAGAAATTAGATAAGAACAATTCGTGCTGATCGGCCCCATCCGGAGCCTTCAGCGGCCAAGCAGGATTTACCACCGCGATAAAATCTGCTGGAATCAGCTCAGTGCCCTGATGAATTAGCTGATAGAACGCATGCTGACCATTAGTTCCAGGCTCGCCCCAGAACACTTCGCCAGTTAGCGTAGTCACTCGAGAACCGTCGCGACGCACACTCTTGCCGTTTGACTCCATAGTCAGCTGCTGCAAATACGCCGGAAACCGATGCAAATACTGTGCATACGGCAAAACAGCATGCGTATGAGCATCCAAGAAATTCCGGTACCAAACATTCAGCATCCCCATCAACAACGGAACATTTTCGTTCGCAGGAGCATGCATAAAATGCTCATCCATAGCCCGGAAACCCGACAGAAAATCAGTGAACCCATGCGGCCCTATCGCAATCGCCAATGACAGCCCGACAGCCGAATCAACCGAATAACGTCCGCCAACCCAATCCCAAAAGCCGAAGGCATTAGCAGGGTCTATACCAAACGCTTGAACCCTATCCAACGCCGTCGAAACCGCAACGAAATGTTTAGCTACGGCCTCATCCTGGGATGTACCATCACCAGAAATCAGCCCGCGATCCCTCAAAGACGCCAACAGCCAACGCTTAGCAGCATTCGCATTAGTCAAAGTCTCGAGAGTCGTAAAAGTCTTAGACGCGATTACAAAAAGCGTTGTTTCAGGATCAAGATCCGCAGTTTTCTCGCCAATATCTGTTGGATCAATATTAGAAACATACCGGCACTGCAAACCATCCTGACAATAAGGCTTGAGCGCCTCGTATGCCATAACAGGTCCCAGATCCGAACCACCGATGCCAATATTGACTACAGTCTCAATCGGTTTGCCAGTAGCGCCCTTCCACTCACCAGCACGAACCTTTTTCGCAAAAGAGAACATCTTCTGCAAAACATCCTGCACATCCGCCGTGACATTCTGCCCGTCAACCTGCAAAGGATCTGATACTGGCCGACGCAAAGCCGTATGCAAAACAGCCCTGTCCTCAGTCACATTAATATGTTCGCCCGAGAACATTGCCGCGCGCATTGAGTGTACGTTCACCCCCTCGGCAAGTTCGAGCAAGGCCGAAAAAATTGGTTTCGTAATCAGATTTTTTGACAGATCCACATACAAATCAGCGGCTTTGAACGTCAGATTGTCGGCGCGTTCAGGATCATCATTGAACCATCCACGCAAGTCCGGTTCGAAATTATCCTTCAAGTCCTGCAGTTTTCGCCAAGACGCAAGTTGAGTTGGATCAATCGGTTCTACATGGTCGCTCATGCTAGTTCCTTTCCGTTTCATACCCAAGTGTACGTTCTAGTCGCCAACAAGAAAATTAAGTGTACGTTCACTCCTTTCAGCGAGAGAGCGAAAACGGGCGGCCAGTAGATGCTCCAACCGACGCTACCCTATTCGAAGCACTCCAAGTTATCTGGACCAATCGTTGGCATGGGCGGAACAGGACAAGCAGCCTCCTCAAGGCTAACCACCGGAACCATAGGAACAAACTGCGTCCACCACTGCTCAAAAGGACGCCTATGCTGCAAATCCAACTGATCCATCATGCGTTCAACAGGGAAAACGACGGCATCGTCCTCAGACTCGCCAACATATACGGCCCTAAACCTGCCCTCCTCAAACTGGGCTTCGACCTCGTCCATAGCCCGCGCAGTAAGACGCGTGGCCAACAACCGATCAAACGGCGTAGGCGAACCGCCCTGCTGCAAGTGCCCAATTGCACTCGCACGCACGTCATAAAGGCCACGCCCCTCCTGCTCAAACACGCGCTCCAAAAACTCAAGATTGTACAAGCCGGACGCCTCCTCATTACGAACCGCCAAAAATAATCTCCGGCCCTGCTCAAAAGAACAGCGCATAAGATTTGCGTCCTGCTCGATCTCGCGCAAACTCGTTGGCAGCTCATTTAGATACACTCGCTCTGCCCCAGAAGCAAGCCCAGCCATAAGCGCCAAATATCCGCAATATCGGCCCATCGTCTCAGCAACGAAACAACGTTTAGACGCCGCCGCAGACTCCTTAATCCGATCCAATGCCCAAACAACATTATTCAAAGCCGTGTCCGTCCCAATCGACAACTCAGAACCCGGCAAATTATTATCAATAGTCGCCGGCACCAACACAATTGGAATTCTAAAAGCCGGATAACGCCCCACCTCAGAAACCATCCGGTAAACCGCAAGATAGGCGTTCATTCCGCCAACAATAACGAGGCCGTCCAAATTATTGTTCTCAATCGCCCTACCCACTGCGTAGAGCTCATCGACCTCGGGAATATGCCGCCGGGTTCCCAGTTCCGCGCCCCCGTCAAATCCCCATCCCTCAACATCCCTCCACGCCAAAGGCACAATCTTCGAATCCATCAGGCCAGCGAACGATCCTTGCACGCCCAGCATTTCGAAACCCTTGTCCACGCCTATACGCACCGCGGCTCTAGCGGCAGTGTTCATCCCCGGAGCAAGCCCACCCACGTGCATTATTGCCACACGCTTAGCCGACCTCCCAGAAGTTTCGCACTCGCCCCTTTCAGGCGGAAACGACAGTATCCGATTCAAAGCGAGCATATTGGTAAACGAACGGCCGCGGGCGCGCACGGCCTCCTCATAACAATGCGCCGCAGTCAACTTTTTTACCTTGCGAGTGTGCTCCAACGATTTCACGAGCGGCAGACGCGCGATCCTGTTCTTACGCGAACCCAAAATATAGGGTTCAGACTTTGGCGTCGCCTTCAATACCTCGATCACGGCCGCATACCCGAGAGCGGTCGGCATCCACCGATCATATGCCGAGGGCGTACCGCCCCGTTGAGTGTGCCCCAAAATAGTTATTCGAGCCTGCTGACCAGCGTACTTTTCAACTGCATCGGCCACCGTTTGCGCCGTAATCTTTTCACCTTCAGTGTCCACGGCGCCCTCGGCCACGATAATAATAGACTCCCGTCTGCCTGCAGCTCGGCCTACTTTCAAGGCCTGCACCATATCTTTCTCCCAACCCGGGGCGGGAGGCTCCTCGGGGATGAAAACATAATCACACCCCCCTGCCACAGCAGCCATAAGCGGCAGATAACCGCAGTGGCGTCCCATAACCTCGAGGACGAACGTGCGCTGGTGGGAGGCTGCGGTAGAAGAAATCTCGTCGATTGCCGACAATATTCTGTGAAGGGCAGAATCAGTACCCACAGTCATGTCTGAGCCAACCAGATCATTGTCAATGGAACCAACAATACCTGCGATATAAAGTGTGGGATGGGCCTTCGCCAATTCGTTTGAAATGACTCCTTCAGCCACCAGGTCATCAAGCATAGACGGCCATTCTGCACGGAACTCTTCCGTTCCCGACAGTGAACCGTCACCACCAATCACGATCAGATGATCAATGCCCTTTTCCAGCAGATTTCGTGCAGCTTTTTTCATACCCGAACGTTCGCGGAACTCAGCTGAGCGGGCAGTACCAATTACAGTTCCGCCTCGGTTGAGTATCGAAGAGACGTCCCCCCACCGGAGCGGCCGGATCCGGTCAGTACCCGCTACCGCACCAGCCCACCCGTCTAGTATCGCGTAAGGCTGGGCGCCGAGGGCAATACAAGTACGAACCACTGAACGTACAGCTGCGTTCATGCCCGGGGCATCCCCACCAGACGTCAAAACTCCAACTTTGATCTGACTGCCGTCAGGATTTGAATATTTGCCCCTCAGGTCGTTAAGTGTACGTTCGCTGCCCATTCATCCCTCCATTGGTAAGCAAGGTTCTGCGAAGCGTTTAGTGACTCGCAACTCTATTGTTCCCTAATTTCCGCAACGTGAGTAGGACAAAGATACTGAAACCTGCAAAACATACTGTGCCTCCCCTACCTTCCTTACTTCCCCGGATAGTGTACGTTCACAATTTCGAGGGGGGACTTGCAACCAAGCTAGAGTGTACGTTCACTATCTTATTTTCAAGGGGGGGCTAACTTAGCTCCTGCTGAACTGCTTCGTCCAGCTCTTCCAAGAACTGTTCCGTCGTCAAAAACGGTTGTTGGCTGCCTACTAAACGCGCCAAATCCTTCGTCATCTTTCCGCCTTCTACAGTTCTTACTACGACCTTTTCTAGCACATCGGCAAAACCGATGACCTCCGGGGTAGAATCAAGCTTTCCACGGTGGCGCAATCCCCCAGTCCAAGCAAAAATTGAAGCTATCGGATTAGTGGAAGTCGGCTCCCCCCGTTGGTATCTTCTGTAATGCCTCGTTACCGTGCCATGCGCAGCCTCGGCCTCCACTGTTTTGCCATCCGGTGTCATAAGGAGCGACGTCATAAGCCCCAGGGACCCAAACCCCTGAGCTACAGTATCGGACTGAACATCGCCGTCGTAGTTCTTGCATGCCCATACGTATCCGCCCTCCCACCTAAGCGAGCACGCTACCATGTCATCTATCAAGCGGTGTTCGTAGGTTAGGTCTGCAGCCTCGAATTTTTCTCTATATTCCGAATCAAATACCTCTTGAAATATGGTCTTGAACGCCCCATCATAGGCTTTCAAAATAGTATTCTTGGTCGACAAAAACACCGGAAAGCCACGATCTAACCCATAGTTGAAAGCGGCCCTGGCAAAATCGCGTATGGACTCGTGAAAGTTATACATCCCCATAACTACCCCGCCCTCGGGAGGAGTACGTATAACCTCATGCTCAATTGGTTCCGAGCCATCATCAGGCGTAAACGTCAACGTCACGGTTCCTGCACCGGGAACCTTGTAATCCGTAGCCCTATATTGATCTCCAAAAGCGTGGCGCCCAATAACGATTGGTTTCTTCCACCCCGGTACCAGGCGCGGAATATTAGAAATTATGATCGGCTCCCGGAAAACAACCCCACCAAGGATGTTCCGAATCGTGCCATTGGGAGATTTCCACATTTTCTTGAGACTAAATTCTTCAACTCTCGCCTCATCAGGAGTTATAGTTGCACATTTGACACCTACGCCGTGCCTTTTTATGGCGTTCGCAGCATCAATCGTCACTTGATCATCCGTCGCATCGCGACTTTCGATACTTAGATCAAAATAGCGCAGATCAATGTCAAGATACGGGTAGATCAGCCGCTCCTTGATAAAACGCCACATAATACGAGTCATCTCATCGCCATCAAGCTCCACAATCGGCCCTTTGACCTTTATTTTGGTCATAAAGTCTCCTCAATCGAGTTGCAAAGATGTCCTTTACTCTCAGATTACTCGATGTCGAGATAATTTGCTGAGTATCTTCCTCGCCCTCAGGTCCTCCACATGCCAGGATCAAAACTCCGACCCGCACCCTTCAGAGTTGCCCTCGAGAACAGGCCCCACACTTTTATTTAGTGTACGTTCACAAATATTGAATGAGGGAAACACATAGACAAACCATAACTTGCTACGCTCCCCTCAGAACCACCCGGTAGATCCTCGCGGCCTCCAGGATCGCATTCTAGTAGTGATCCATCCCCTCACTGCATAATCCCCAACACCGAGACTGAAAAGCTCCCTACGCAATCTAGCAACCAGCACAGTAAAGTTTCCAACCTCATCTGAGCTGACGTGCACCACATGAATACCTAAACTCTCAAGTTCCCTATCGCGGTGCAACTGCCGAGTCCTCTCGTACATGGCAGCCTCTGCAGAAAAACCCAACTTAATACGACCATCAAACTCCAACGCAACAAGGGCTTGCGGATAAAACGCATCAATATAACGGCACCCAGTCCCGGTCCATACCCTCTCCTGAAGCTTCGCCCTCGGCAATCCTGCCAAATAACAAACCCAAACCATTACAGCCTCTAACACAGAATCCACAGCGGGAGTTAGTAAGTCTAATAACCGCTCGGCTTGTCGAAACCTCCGGTCAGGCGGATATTCTCGTCTCAGACGCTTATAAATTCTGGCCGACACCTTCTGAGCGGCACTATACGAGGCCTTCGGATCGTCGCGATCAAACCCAACAAGCTTACGAAGAGCCATACAACCAAACGCTACCGCATCAGCAGGTGGAGCAAGCCGCAGCATATCTAAAATTGTCTGCTCGACGCTAGTTACCCAAACCCCACCTATGCGCTCGACGTGGGGCGGCACAACCCACTCATGCCGAATCACCTGGGCCTCCCGCAACCGTGTTCTCCCAACCTTCAAAGACGGCAAATTCAAACGCTTCCTGCACGTCCTGTCAACTAAAAGGTGCACGTCCGGATTAGTAGCCATATAAGGAATCTTATGGATGAGCGCAGCTGACTCTAGGCAAGCTACGCCCCCACCACACCGGTCAATACTCGCGAGCACTCGCGCGCGACGTAAGAAATCGACGTCTGCAGCTAAAGGCCCGACCTCAATCGGAACCACGGAAGCATTTGGACTTACACGTACTAGCGAAGAATCACCATCACTACAGCGCCTCCGCGCGTGGAAAACAAGCCCCATTGGAGGCTTAAGCCTGTATCTATAACGCCTTCGTTGTGTGAACATACATGAAGTTTCGGCAAAAATACACCACTTTGCCAGTACCATCCCGGAAAGCTGTGGAAAACATAGACCGACGCACCTGTGGACACATTAAATAGTGAACGTACACCTAAAAGCATTAAGCCCTTAAGTGTACGTTCACATCTGAAATGGGGAAGGACTACTTCTCAGGGCCCAGCAACCGATATACGTCAGAACCAATCAAGAAGCCTCGCCCGCTAGCAAGTTCCGCACAAACCAAGTTCTCGCCGTCGTCGCCGCAAGCCCAACCGTCCTTTTGTATACGTTTACCATACTCCAACGAACGAATCTTCATTCGCTGATTGGGATCCGGATTATCTTCAACCTCCGCGTCATAGCGCAGAGGCTGCCCTTTAACAACACAGGCGCCGATTCCACGACCTCCGGGCCAAACAGCAAGCGTGTCACCCGTACGGTTGCCCTCTACACAACCCACCTGATCCTCAGTATGCAAATCCAACGCACGCACCAACCCACACTGAATGCTAGGCGAAGCGGCAGTTGAACCATCAGCTCCCCTATACGGCAAAATCAGGTCCGTACCAAGTTTTCCACCAGCGTCAGAGAAGGAACAAACGACATGCCCGGACTCTGAACGAAAAACCAAAGCGTTCCCCACCTTGAAACTCGCCAAATCCGACCTCGGCATGCCCAACAAAGCACCAATTGAACTATCAGCTCCTTGGGGAACTACCACATCATCCGGATCAGCACTACTGGGGGCAACCGTGGCCTTACCGCCGACCTTTTGGGCAGCTGGCCCAAGCTTGCCCGTTGAAACCCCGTACACGTAATAGCACAGCCCAGCTAGTACTACTAGCAACACCAGCGACCACAGAGCCCAGCCAATTTTCTTTACCACTGGCCCATCCCTTCAGCAAGTGGCCAATTACGATCAATGTGTACCCCATCGCCGCGGCGCTCACGCAAAAATGTTTCAAAATCTACTGCCCATTGTTCGTGGGCAGCCTTCTGCAAGGCGTTTATTTGCTCCGGACTGACCTCAGCGAATTGGCGATGAAATGTCAACATAACATTGGCTAAATTGAGCGTTGCTGCAGCATCTACGCCAGCATTGTGGAGCCCATCGGGCATTTCCACCGCGTAATGTTTTAGCAAATCAGCAAGCCTACGCTTACCCCTTCGGCGCGGAACGAACGCGCGGTCCAAAACCAAAGGGTCAAATACGGGGACGTGCCCAGTATCAACTCGGTGACGGAGCGCAGGAAGATTATAACGCGCAAGTTCACTCTCAAGAATCGTCAGATCGTAGCTGGCATTGAATATTACGAGGACGGATCCTGCACTGGTCTCCTCGGCGATCGTCGCCGCAATTTCTGACAGCGCCTCCGCAGGCTCCATGCCGTTAGCTTCCACGAACTCAGAGCTCATCCCGTGGACAGCCCTTGAAGCAGGCGGAATTGGTACTCCAGGATTCACGATCCATGATCGTTCGCTGCAGTTCGTACTCTCCGAGGGCGAGAGACGCCCTATGAGAGAAGCAGTAATTATACGGTCCTCGCGAGGGTTAGTACCTGTTGTTTCAGTATCGAACCCAAGCACACGAGTATTTTGCCAAGCTTCGAGCGGGGTCACATTTGCTCCATCGTTTTTCACAATTTTAAGTGTACGTTCACTCCTCGAAATTTCTGAAGAGTGAACGTACACTTAAAAACCCTGGGTCAGGGCCCTGCAAGCCCCCCGAAAATACCTACTTTTGAGACTGCCCGTGGTAGTTGGGTGCCTCCACAGTCATCTGCACATCATGCGGATGGGACTCACGCAGCCCTGCCGCAGTAATCTGCACAAACTTTCCACGTTCTTTCAGGGTCGGAATATCCACAGCGCCAACGTAGAACATCGACTGGTGCAGCCCCCCGAGCAGCTGATAAACAACCGCCGCTAGAGAGCCAGAATACGGAACCTGTCCCTCAATACCCTCAGGGACGATCTTGTCATCAGAAGACACATCCGCCTGAAAATACCTATCCTTCGAATAAGACTTACGCCCTCGCGAGCTCATCGCACCTAAGGAACCCATACCCCGGTAGTGCTTGTACTGCTTACCATTCATAAATACGAGTTCACCAGGTGATTCCTCACAACCCGCCAGCAACGAACCTAGCATCACGGTATCTGCTCCCGCAGCGATCGCCTTTGCAATATCCCCCGAATACTGCAAGCCACCATCGGCTATTAGTGGCACTCCTGCAGGCTTACACGCCTTCGCCGCCTCAATAATGGCCGTAATCTGGGGAACCCCAACGCCTGCAACGATGCGCGTGGTGCAAATCGAGCCAGGCCCGACTCCCACCTTCACTGCATCTACCCCAGCGTCAATAAGTGCCTGGGCGCCCTCTTCAGTAGCTACGTTGCCGCCAACCACCTGAATTCCGTCAAAGCGCTCATCTGACTTGAGGCGAGAAATCATCTGACAAGCAAGCTCAGCTGCACCGTTGGCTGTGTCAACGACGAGGACGTCGACTCCAGCCTCGGCTAAGGCTTCGGCGCGCTCCCAAGTATCACCCCAGTAGCCAAGGGCGGCCCCCACGAGCAGACGCCCCTTAGAATCTTTGGTCGCATTCGGATATTTCTCGGTCTTCACAAAGTCTTTCACCGTAATCAGACCGCCGAGACGCCCATTTTCATCTACGATCGGGAGTTTCTCGATCCTATGCTGAGCCAAAAGCTTCTTTGCTTCGTCCCGAGAAATACCAACCTTGCCAGTAATCAGTGGCATCGGTGTCATAGCCTCCGAAACCTTCATCTCGGCCCACTTTGACGGAGGAATAAAGCGGAGATCACGGTTAGTAATAATGCCAAGTAGCTTATTGTCCTCGTCGACGACAGGAAGCCCAGACACGCGATAATGGCCGCAGAGTTTGTCCAGCTCCTCGATTGTCGCTTCCGGCTGCACAGTAACGGGATCCGAAACCATCCCCGACTCCGAGCGTTTCACCTGCCGCACCTGGTGAGCCTGCTCTTCAATGGAGAGGTTGCGGTGCAAAATACCAATTCCGCCCTGCCGCGCCATCGCGATCGCCATCCTGGCCTCAGTCACAGTATCCATGGCCGCGGAGATCAGCGGCATGCGCAGCTTAATCTTCTTCGTCAACACCGCCTCCGTATTCACATCGGAGGGGACGACATTCGTTGTTCGCGGAAGCAGCAGAACATCGTCGTAGGTAAGACCTGTCAGTACAACTGGATTTTGCATATCGTGGCTCACATTTCAATACTAACGCCCAATTTCTTGAGGCTTAAGCCTCAGCAATGGGATTTTTATCATGCACGCAGCCGTTCGCCATAGAAGAAGAACGCTAACAGCCGCCCGCCTGAACACCGGCTTAACTAATTCTTACCGAATTGTTAGCTTTATTTTCGGCTTGCATTCAGGAAACTCTAAGATTCACCTGAAACACTCTTGTATAAGGGATCTGATCAAGTCAGCCCCTGGGGTTCACAGAGCCCACGCAACTGCTAAGGAGATGCGAATGACAGATGTATCGCGACTTCCCGGTCCCAGCATAGACCTTTGGGAATGGCAGTACGAGGGTGCCTGCCGCGACCTTGATACGGAACTTTTCTTTCATCCCGAGGGCGAACGCGGAGGTACTCGTAGGCGTCGCGCGGAGGCCGCGAAAGCCGTCTGTGCTACGTGTCCGGTTATCGATAAATGCCGCGAATACGCACTAAAAGCCCACGAACCATACGGCGTGTGGGGTGGAATGACAGAGGAAGAACGTAGGGCACAAATTCAGAAGGCTCGTAAGAGCGCGTAGAAAGCTTTCGTACAACAGTTCCATGGGAGCAGTCGCAGGGCTGCTCCCATTTTTATCCCATTTTTATGCGACTACCCTCCGGCACTTAAGTGTACGTTCACTATCTTCGGTGGCGACCATACCGCTTCAGAACCAGTGCCGTTACCAGCAAAACTTAAGTGTACGTTCACTACGTTACGGGTACACATGCCTCCCTCACTCACCCCCGATAACGCACGCCCACCCCAAGTCTTGCTGCAAAACACTACGAGAAGTTACCGTACTTAAAGAAAAAGCGGCCGGCAGCAACGCTACCAGCCGCATTTCCTAAAAAGGCTTAGCGATCAACCTTAGCCAAAATATCGCGAGCATTGAGCAGCAAATACTCCTGCCCGTTGTACTTCACCTCGGTGCCGCCATACTTCGAATAAATCACGACGTCGCCCTCGGCAACATCAACCGGAACGCGCTTGCCGGAGTCATCAATACGACCCGGACCAACTGCCAAAACAGTACCTTCCTGAGGCTTTTCCTTAGCGTTATCCGGAATAACAAGGCCTGAAGCAGTCTTTTTCTCGGCTTCTACCTGCTGGACCAAGACGCGGTCCTCGAGCGGCTTAATGGAGACCGACACTGCGGACCTCCCTTTCTTGTAGATCGAATGGGATTGCTAACGGCCCCCTACCCTCCGTCGCGGGTGGTCGAATAGGCGACCTGCGCTTAGCTATTCGCTTCACGTACAAGATATAGATTAGCCCCACCCTTAGCACTCTGACAACCTGAGTGCCAACGGTTCTCTGTTAGCCAACTTTATAGGACCGACCAGGCCAGGTAGGCTTTCCATATGCCTCTTCCAAACATTGGTACCCGCCCTCAGAAAAACCCTTTCAGCCCGGGCGGAAACTACTATAAAGAACTCGAACAGGCATGTAAGATTGGCGCCAGCCCAGACAGAGTTGGCCTTTTGCTCCGCAAACAAGGGCTGGCACCTCAGATAGCGACGGAGATCGCCATCCAATGCGACCTCCGCAAACGCGCCGAAGCTAAATTCGGCACACAGGCCAAGAAAATGCTTTTCACTCGGCCAGGGCTCGAACAAGCCACCCGACAATGTGTGGCATCGATTCATGCAAAACGGCTTGCTGAAGTGAACGTACACTTCGTCGCAGATCTAGGATGCGGCCTCGGCACCGAAGCAATTGCCTTCGCGAAAGCGGGCATACAAGTCTTAGCACTAGAACTTGACGACTACACCGCAAGCTGCGCGAAGCACAATCTCGCAGAGTACCCACAAGCGACAGTCAAGATAGCCGACGTTACAAAAATTAGCATGCAGACGCTTGCCGATGCTGGCGTGGACGCGCTCTTCGCAGACCCGGCCCGACGTGGCCCACGTGGCCGTCTGATAGACCCAAGCACCTGGTCTCCGGCGCTGCCTCTAGTCCTAAACTGGCGTAACTCAATCCCGAATTTAGGCGTGAAAGTTGCCCCGGGCCTGCACTATTCGGATATTCCGAGCGACGCGGAGGCGCTGTGGGTAAGTGTCGACGGGGCAGTCGTCGAAACGAGTTTATGGTTCGGGGATTTACGCAAAAGGGCCGGCCGCGCGGCGCTATGCATACGGGGCGGGCAATACTCCACCTTCCCTATTTACACCGACTCACCAAATGCACCCGCTGCTAGGGCTGAAGTAGGCAATTCTGTCGCCGAATGGATTGGCGAGGTCGACGGAGCCATATTGCGCGCAGGTGGGTTAGCGCAATGGGTAAAGTCGTGGCCGGGGGCAACGCTAGTTCACGAGGGAATCGCATATGCAACGTCAGAAATCGCTCCCCCAGCAGTAGCCGCAAAATTTGGTAGGTTTTGGAAAGTTCATTCAGTACTACCCCTCAACGCTAAGAAGATAAAACGGCGTTTAGCAGACTTGGGCGTCGGCACCTTAGAAATCAAAAAGCGAGGAATCCAGATTGATCCCGCTGCCTTTCGCAAAAGGGTGTTGCCAAAACCAACCGGTAATCTTTCAGCAACACTATTTCTTACTAGAGCGCAAGTCACGGGCAAATCTAAGCATGTGGCTATCTTGGCATTTGGGTGAACGTACACTTAACGACAGGCGGGGCGGGAGCCTGGCTGAACACAACCCGGCCAAGACAAACCGCCCCGACCAACGGCGCTATTCTAAACTCGCGCCACAGACAACGACAAACCAGAATCCGGGCCAAATGACGGGTCTGAGGGTTCCACGCCCTCGCGCACAAGCGCACTCCCTATTGCCGCTATTTGGGCCCCATTATCTGTACAAAAACGCAACGGAGGCAATCTAACCTCCAGCCCAGCACTCTGCGCACGAGCAGAAAGTAACTCACGCAACCGCGAATTAGCTGAATACCCGCCCCCGACAACAATCGTTGAACAGCCCAGGTCCTGCGCCGCCAAAACAGCCTTAGCGGTCAAAGAATCATTTATCGCCTCAGAAAACCCCGCGCACACGTCCTCGGCGGGAACTTGCCTCCCTGCTTGCTCAAGCCCCTCGACATACCTGGCCACAGCCGTTTTTAGGCCTGAAAAACTAAAATCGTACCTGTGGGCATTCTTATCCTTCGAAGATGCTAACCCGCGCGGAAAACGAATAGCCTTCTTATTTCCAGCCTGCGCCAAGCGGTCAACGTGCGGCCCGCCCGGGTAAGGAGTTCCGAGCATCCTCCCCACCTTGTCGAATGCCTCCCCCGCAGCATCGTCGAGAGTTCCCCCCAATTCGCGCACATCAGTTGCAATATTGTGCACATCAAGAAGATTGGAATGTCCCCCTGAAACGATTAAACCGACAAAATGATCCGGAAATGGTCCATCAACAAGCTCATCTACGGCAAGGTGTCCAATCACATGATTTACGCCATACAGGGGCTTATTCAAGCTCGCGGCCAACGCCTTTGCGGCAGAAATCCCAACCGTTAGCGAGCCGACCAAGCCGGGACCAGCCGCGCAGGCGATAGCATCTACCTGATCTAAATCAACTCCTGCCTTTTCGAGAGCGGCGCGCATTGTAGGCAGAAAAGACTCGAGGTGAGCGCGTGAAGCAATTTCCGGGATTATGCCGCCATAACGAGCATGTTGATCCATCGATGTAGCTGTAACGTCGGCTAGAAGCTCGCGGTCTCGCACGAGGGCGACACCTGTCTCGTCACAAGTAGATTCAATACCTAGTATTAGCGGTTCAGCAGTCACTGTTTCATCCTACGCGTTCCCTTGATCAGTACGAAGTTAAGTGTACGTTCACTCCCCCACGGGTGGGAGCGCAAATATTTCAGGTGTACGTTCACTCTTTCCTTAAGTGTACGTTCACCCTTTTCGGGGTGAGTGTCCAACACTTTAAGTGTACGTTCACCCTTTTAGGGAAGGGACTATGTGGAACGGCCCTTCCCACCTCTTCTCTCTCCCCCAGAGAAAGACACAACCACACGCCCTCCCACACAATCAAACACAACAAAGGGCCCCGGAAACCGTTCATTCACAGCCCCGGGACCCCAACTCGAGCAAAACTACATGCCCTTAAGCACGGCCTTACCCAACTGACGATTCAACACAGAAATCGTCTCAAGAGGAATCTGCTTCGGGCACACAGCTGCACACTCACCAAAGTTCGTGCACCCACCGAAGCCCTCAGCGTCGTGCGCCAACAACATGTTCTTCACGCGCATAAGATTCTCGGGCTCACCCTGCGGCAACAAACCCAAATGGGTGACCTTCGCAGAAGTGAACAACATAGCCGACCCATTAGGACACGCCGCCACACAGGCACCACACCCAATACAAGCCGCAGCCTCAAATGCCCTATCTGCGTTCTCTTTAGGCACCGGAGTCGAATGCGCGTCAGGAGCCGCCCCAGTGTTGACAGAAATATACCCGCCAGCCTGAATAATACGATCCAACGCGCTCCGATTAACCACCAAATCCTTAATGACAGGGAACGCCTTCGAACGCCACGGCTCGATAGTAATCGTGTCCCCATCCTTGAAAGAACGCATATGCAACTGACAAGTAGGAGTATTCCCCTTAGGAGACGCCCCATCATTGCCATGCGGAACACCATTGATCACCAAACCACACATGCCGCAAATTCCCTCGCGGCAATCAGAATCGAACGCAACCGGATCCTCGCCCTTCGCGAACAACTCCTCGTTCAAGATGTCAAGCATCTCGAGGAAGCTCGTCTCTTCTTGCACCCCAACGAGCTCATATTCCTTCATTACGCCTTCAGCCTCAGGGCCAGCCTGGCGCCAGATACGCAGTTTAATCTTCACTTGTAACTCCGCTGCTTCAGCTCGATGTTGTTATAGATCAAATCTTCCTTATGCAAAACCGGTGGCTGGTCCTCGCCCTTGTACTCCCACGCCGCAACGTAAAGGTACTTGTCGTCATGACGCAACGCCTCGCCCTCTTCAGTCTGGGACTCACCACGGAAGTGACCGCCGCAAGACTCATTACGATGCAAGGCGTCGATGCACATCAGCTCGCCAAGCTCCAAGAAGTCAGCGACCCTACCCGCCCGTTCAAGCGACTGATTCATCTGCCCAACAGACTCACCGGGAACGCGCACATTCTGCCAAAACTCCTTGCGCAACGCGCGAATCTTCTCGATCGCTTCCAACAGGCCATCGTGGGTGCGATACATCCCGCAGTAATCCCACATTATCCGCCCCAATTCCTTGTGGAAAGAATCCACTGAACGGGAACCGCCGATACTCATAAAGCGGTCAATACGCTCCTGAGCCTCGGCCAAAGCCGCCTGCACATCCGGATCGTCGCCATCCAGCAACGGCTCAGCCAACTTATCTGCCAAATAGTCATTCACCGTATTCGGAAGGACAAAATAACCGTCAGAGAGCCCCTGCATGAGCGCCGAAGCACCCAACCGGTTGGCCCCATGGTCCGAGAAATTAGCTTCCCCGCCTACATACAGGCCCGGAATGGTCGACTCCAAGTCATAATCAACCCAAAGCCCGCCCATGGTGTAGTGGGACGCCGGGTAAATACGCATGGGCACCTCATACGGATCGTCGTCCGTAATACGCTCATACATTTCGAACAAGTTGCCATACTTAGCCGAAACAGCATCCTTACCCATGCGCTCAATCGCATCGGCAAAATCAAGGTACACACCGCGGCGAACCATACGCTCCTGGCCGTCAGGGCCGACCTCGGCAAGTGCCGGACCGACGCCCCTACCCTCGTCACACATGTTCTTTGCCTGACGCGAAGCAATATCGCGCGGCACCAAGTTACCGAAAGACGGATAGATGCGTTCCAAGTAGTAATCGCGATCTTCCTCCGGAATATCACGTGGATCCTTGTCGCAATCCTCAGCTTTCTTAGGCACCCAGATACGCCCGTCATTACGCAGCGACTCAGACATCAGCGTAAGCTTCGACTGCTGATCCCCATGCTGCGGAATACAAGTCGGGTGAATCTGCGTGTAGCACGGATTAGCGAAATAGGCGCCCTTTCGGTAAGCCCTCCACGCAGCCGTAGCGTTGCACCCCATCGCATTCGTGGAGAGGAAGAAAACGTTTCCGTATCCACCAGTACACAAAATAACGCAGTGGGCCGTATGCGCCTCAAGCTTACCTGTTGTCATATCGCGAGCAACGATGCCCTTGGCATGACCATTCTTCAGGATAAGCTCGACCATTTCATGGCGTGAATGCTCGATTACTGTGCCCGCCTTAACCTGCCGCTCCAGTGCCTGATACGCGCCAATCAGCAGCTGCTGGCCTGTTTGCCCACGTGCATAGAATGTACGCGAAACCTGCACCCCGCCAAAAGAGCGGTTATCGAGCAACCCACCATATTCGCGAGCGAAGGGAACCCCCTGCGCCACACATTGGTCAATAATATTGGCACTGACCTCCGCAAGACGGTAAACATTAGTCTCGCGTGCCCGGTAGTCGCCCCCCTTTACAGTGTCGTAGAAAAGGCGATAGACCGAATCGTTGTCATTGCGGTAATCCTTCGCGGCGTTGATACCGCCCTGAGCTGCAATAGAGTGGGCACGCCGCGCCGAATCCTGGTAGAAGAAGACGTCAACGTGGTAACCCATCTCGCCAAGCGAAGCAGCGGCAGCGCCACCAGCCAAACCAGTGCCCACAACAATAATCTTTAGCTTGCGACGATTCGCAGGATTGACCAGCTTCGCCGTAAACTTGCGAGTCTCCCAACACTTCTCGATTGGCACATCAAGCGGCGCCTTAGTGTCGGCAATTTTCTCGCCCTCGTAATAAAGTCCGGAAATAAGTTCGCTCATGATCTTCACCCCTTACTTGATGACGCCAAGTGCGATACAGAGCGGCGGCAACACAAACATGAACCAGATGGCAAACCCGATAAGCCCAGACAACACAGTCATAGGCTTGCGGGTATTTTCGCGCATCCAACCCATGGTTTGGAACGCCGACCAAAAACCGTGCGCGACGTGCAAAGCCACAATCGACACAAACGCCACATAGACCAGGACCATCCACCAATTGGAGAAGGTAGTAACCATCATCGAGAACGGCATTGCTGGCACCTTCTCGCCGTCAACCACCATTGTGTGGGAGGCGTATGCAGCATTGTCGCCAATCTTGAACGTCTTAGTAGTGAAGTGCAAGATGTGGAAAATGATTAGGCCGATCAACAGCAGCGATCCGACTCGCACTGTCCGCGCCGCATAGGAATTTGTCACCGCCTTTTTTACGTCATAGCGGGTTCCCCGAGCCGCGCCAGCGCGGTGCCACAGGTAAAGCGCCGAAACCATGTGCACGACAATGAGCAGAATCATGATTACGCGCAGGATCCACAAGAACCCTTCGTAAGGCAGGATCGGGTAGAGGAACATCCTCAGGTGGTGGGCGTAGCCGTTGTAACTGGCCGCCCCGCCGAACGCCTTTAGATTTCCGTATGAATGAAATAACAGAAAAAAGACGAAGAAGAGACCCGAGATAGCCATCGCCTGCTTCATGAAGACGGTGGTATTCCAAGCATGTCTCTTCTTGGTCGTCACATTTGAATTCGCCACGTTTTTAGCCTAGTCGCACAGATCACTAGACGAGGTAGATCCACAGTCCCAAAACGGGATAACAAAAGCCAGCCGCGGCCTGGTTGCCGCGTTATTCGTGGCATTTAAAAGAACGGCGGCGCGCAAATAGGTTGCATTTTTCTGACACTCAGGGGGGCTTGACAGCGCATTTTGGCTATTTTCCGGCGATCTTTTGGCAACAGAACTGTTACGTAAACTACTTCAGGGCAAATTTTAAGGTGATTCTCGCTATACGCGTAGACCGGACTTAGCACGCGCATCATTGCTTTGAGTAAAGACGGCGACGTGCCAGCCCGCAACTTCTAGGGGCGTTTATTTGCGAGGACGAAGCGCGCTCCGGACGTGCACCACAGAGGGCTGCAGGGGCAGGCCGCAAGTAACGGGGGGGTGAAAGCCATCTGCTTGTTTAAGGAGTTCACCTTAGGGGGTATTCTTTTCCGAGGACAAAAGTAAGGATTTACCCATCCGGATACCGTCATCCGGGGGCAGGCGATAGTAGTGGCGAATCACGCCGAGTTCCTTGTAACCGGCACGCTGGTAAAGGCGCCGGGCCTGCGCGTTCTTGCTGCGCACTTCCAAGAATATTGCGTCAGCACCTAGGGAGGCGGCAACATTTTCGAGCCAAGAGACAATTGCCGCGCCGATCCCCTTACACCTTTGTGACGGGACAGTAGCTACCGTCATGACGTCGGCCTGGTCGCCAACGAAACGCACCCCTCCGTATCCGAGTAGTTCAACAGAATCTACCGACGCTACCGCGCCCACGTACGCGCGATCTGGCCTCGACAGCTCTTTCCGCAAGATCTGCGCATCCCAAGCTTCTCCACCAAATAGGTTCCGCTCCAATGAGGCAATCTGGTCCACCCAACACAAATCGAGCCTGACCAGCGCAAATGGGGCTTCGCCCTCGGGCGCCTTAAGTGTACGTTCACTCATTGAGAGAGATTAGCGGCGCGGCTTCGCCAACTTCGCAGAGACCCCCGGATGAATATCCGGACGACGCAAATACAAAGGCTCAGACGAAAAATCGGCCTGCCCGCCCTCGGCCACACTAGCCAAACGAGCCGCCGCAATACGCGCCAAAATAACGGGATCCAAAGCCCTCGCCAACTGTCCGGTAGGAGGCAACGCCTCAGGATAAAGCTCAGCCCCCGCTCCAACAATCACAGGATCATCCGCACGCACCCGATTAAAAAATGACTCAGCAGACCCCACTTCGGGACCCCACAAACACTTCACATCATCCGGGCCACAAGCCTGGTAAAGCCCCGCGTAAACTTCCTTACGCTTAGCATCGGTAGCCACCAACACTTTCCGATCACGTACCTGGTCAAGCGCCTGACGTGCCAACACGTCAAGACTACAAACGCCAAGCACGCGCGCACCCAGCACCTCACCAATTACACGCGCCGAAACCAACCCCGCACGCAACCCCGTAAACGGAGCCGGCCCCGTACCCACGGCAATAGCCTCAATACCAGCCTCAGCGAGCTCACCCCGAGCTCCCGAACGCACCACCTGCCGAATCAACCCGCCAAGAGCCTCAGCATGACGCCGCTGGTCCGAAATAACATCCTTGGCCAAAACCTCTACCGAATCAGAAATGTCGACCAGGGCAACACCCGCGCCAGCAGAAGTATCAATACACAAAAAACGCACGATGTAATCCTAAGCCTTCGCCTACTAGTTCTTACAACCTGCCTGCCCAGCCGAAGCCCCACCGACAACGGAAGAAACACCGGCCAACTGCCGCAAGTCAACACTCGCCCACCGCTTGCCGTAGCCCCTCAGCACCAACCTGCGCCTACCATCGTCCATCGCCGTCAAATCAACCACTCCGCCAGCGTCAATCTGCGCCTCGCCACCCGTAGGCCTAATAATGTCAACCTCCAAGCGATCCTCAGAGAGCCCCTCGGTCTTGCCCTTCCCCCACTCGACCACAGTGACAGATTCCGCCAACGACGACTCCAAATCCAACGTTGCTAAATCCTCGGCGCCCTCGATGCGGTAGGCGTCGGCATGAATCAACGGAACAGCCCCACTCTGGGGAGGATGCACCCGCGCCACAATGAAAGTAGGCGAGGAAATATTACCCTGCACCCCCATCCCCTTACCGATGCCTTGAGTAAAAGTGGTTTTCCCGGCGCCCAGCTCACCCGAAAGCATAACCAGGTCCCCAGGCCCCAACAGTTTGGCGAGGCGTTCACCTACCTGACGGGTCTCGTCGGGGTCAGCAACCTCAATCTGTAAACTATTCGTCACCATTTTGCCTACCTTTGTCTGATACCTCGACACGGGGCACACGTGGTCCAATTCGTGTCACGACTTCGTAATTTATAGTCTCACTCCAGCGGGCCCAGTCCTCGACGGCGGGTTCCCCGTCAGAGCCGTCACCAAAGAAAACTGCTACGTCCCCCACCCTCGCGGGAGCTTCTTCGCCCTCACCTAAATCCACCACCAGTTGGTCCATGCAAATGCGGCCAACAATCGGGGCATCGAACGCACCATTCGAAGTCTTGATGCGCACGTGGGCCCCCTTGCAATGGCGGGCAATGCCGTCGCCGTAGCCGAGTGGAACTACCCCCAACCAACGCTCTGACGGGGTCTGCCAGGTGCCGCCGTAGGAAACGGGGCGGCCCGCATCTACTTTTTTCACCACCGTGAGCCACGCCTGCAGTCGCATTACCGGCAGCAACTTAAGAGAAACACTCGATTGAAGTTCGTCGTTTGGGGACAGGCCGTAGACCGCGATTCCGTCCCTGACCATAGGAGTGCGTAATTCCGGGTGCCACAGCATACCCGCCGTTGCGCTCAGGTGGGACAGTTCGGGAGTGAGGCCAGCCCGTTTCGCTACGGCGAGGGCGGCGGCAAATTCCTCGCCGGCTTCCTTAGTCTGGGCGAGGCCAGCCGGGGTGTTTTCGTCGGCTCGGGAAAGGTGCGACCACACAGCCACGACCTTTATTTTGCCCTCAGCTTCCATTTTTGCGGCCACTTGGCAAAGATGGGGCCAACTCTTTGCGGTCGCGCCTGCTCGGGACATTCCCGTATCGATTTTTAAGTGTACGTTCACTACTTTTTGGGTTTGGGTGGCTGCCATTTCAATTCTGTCAAGCGCCCAAATATCCGATACAGAGAGGTCTAGCCCCGCGCGTACGGCCTCTTCGAGCGGTGAAGTTGGAAGAAAAATCCACGAAAAGATTCGCGGCCGCGGACCAACTATCTTCCGCAGCTCAAGCGCCTCCGAAAGTTGAGCAACGCCAAACCAGCGGGCTCCGCCCTCGAGCGCAGCTTTTGCACAAACCGCCAAACCGTGCCCGTAGGCATTCGCCTTCAAAATCACCATATGTTCGGAATCAGGCGCGGCTGCGTGCAACCTCTTTATGTTGGACGCGATAGCTGCGGTGTCAATATACGCTGCCCCGCCGTAGGAAGAACTTTGGTCCGAACTCATGACATCCATTCTGCCACCATCTAATGTTCTTTCCTGCACCGCCTATACCGGGTGGCAACATAGCCCAAGGTCATTACCGCTTTTCTGCTACGAAACACTAACACGCGCCCCCGCAATTTAGTGAACGTACACTTAAAACAGGTGGGAAAATAGTGAACGTACACCTTAGGGCAGGGGCGACTCAAGGGGAGACGGCGATTTAAGGGGCGAGGGCGAATTCAACCGCCCTCGGCACTGCCTCCACAATGTCGGAAGCCAAAATAGGCCTACCAACCTTTGCTGGGCGCCGCGCATACGGCTCCTCGGCGTCCAGCCCGGCCGCCAATCTTGCAGCCACCGAATGCACCCACGTGCCCGCCGCGGCCCCAGCAGCAATCTGCCCTGCCCCCAAAGCTGGCCCAGCAGCCTCCGCCTCGGCCTGCAACATAGCCAAAACCGTACCTACGATCCCCGCGAGCGCATCCCCCGCACCAGCAGTGGCCGTCCACCCCGGCGCCTCCGCCTGGGTAAAAGTATCGCCCTCGGGCCCACAAACAACAGTGACCGGCCCCTTCAACAACACTGTGGCCCCCGTCTTCTCAGCAAGCAAACCCGCCCACTTAGCCGGGCCCGCCTCGATGTCGGAACGCGCCACCCCTCCAGCAGACTGCTTAAAGCCGAGCCTCGTAGCCAATTGTGCCGCCTCCCCCGCATGCGGCGTCAACACCACATTCGGAGCGAACTTGCGCACGCGCCGCACAGGACGATTCCCCATAGACTCCGCCCGTTCAGGCAAACGCGCCAAGATGCGATCGATGATCGAAATACCTCCCGCATCGACAACCACAGGAAGACCACGCAAAATAGCTTTAGTGGCAGCCCTCACCATTTCGTCGACACGGCCCTCGTCCTGCAAATCGAGCCCAGGCCCCACAACCACAGCCTGCGACCGGCCCGCCCCTGGCACCGCCTCGGGCAAGACAGCAAACAAGGAGGGCGCAGCCACAGCTGGCACGTTCACTCGCACCATCCCAGCGCCGGCACGGGCGGCAGCTTTAGCACAAATTATGCCCGTAGCCGGGTACGCGTCTGAACCGGCAACGACTTCCACCACCCCACGCGTATATTTGTGGTCGGCCCTCCCCGGAACCTGCCACAAATCTGCAACGTCAGCTCGACCCAGCCGACATGCCGAAACCGGTGCCTCTATAGGACCCAGCTCAACCACCTCGACGCGGCCAAACGACAAACACGCCGGCGGCAGTAAAGACGGGTTCTTCATCCGCCCCATAGTCACAGTCACGTCCGCCGCAAGGTGCGGCCCAACTACTTTTCCGTCCTCGCCGCCCAGCCCTGAAGGAATGTCAATCGCTACCACTATCGGCTCATCCGGGCTGGAATCGCGTATCGAAATCAACAAACCCACAACCGTGGCCGCAACTGAACGCAGTGGCCCACGCCCTCCGGTACCCACGATCCCGTCGATCCATACGCCCGCCCTGTTCGCCGCCTTAGCAACCAGCGCGCGCAACTGGGCACGAGAAGTATGCGAGGCGACCTGCAGAATCTGCACCCCAGCTGCCTTCGCAGCTGCCAGAGCACGCTGGTGCACCTTCCGCGAAACCAACAGAGCCTGCACTTTCGCACCGGAATCTGCCAAATACTTAGCCGCGTAGAGGGCATCTCCCCCATTGTCGCCGCCGCCCACCAGCGCCAGCACAGTAGACCCATGCACGGTTGCACCAGCCAAAGTCAGCTGATCCGAAACAGCCGCAGCTACCCCGTCAGCTGCCTGCTTCATAAGCGCATCTGTAGGAGCAGACGCAACCAGCTCGCCCTCGGCACGTCGAACATCACTGGAGGCATAGGCACGTAGCATTATTCGACAGTCACCGACTTCGCCAAATTGCGCGGTTGGTCAACGTCAAGCCCGCGGGTCTTAGCAACCTCACAAGCCAAAATCTGCAACGGCACCACCGTCAGCAGCGGCAAGTACAAGGTGGGCGCCTGCGGAACGCGGAAAACGGCCTCAGCAAAATCGTCAACAGCGCTGTCGCCCTCCTCAGCAACGCAGAACACGCGCGCTCCCCTAGTGCGAACCTCCTGAATGTTAGACAACACCTTGCGGTGTAGCTCGGGCCTACGCGGCGTAGGCACAATGAAAACCACTGCGACCCCGTCCTCGACCAGGGCGATCGGACCATGCTTGAGCTCGCCCGCCGCGAAACCCTCCGCATGGATGTACGCGATCTCTTTCAGCTTGAGCGCGCCCTCCATCGCTACCGGGAAACCCACGTGGCGCCCCAAGAAATAAACAGATTCCTCGTTGGCGAGCGTGCGCGCCACCTGCCGTACAGTTTCGGCACCGTCGAGGACGGCCTGCACCTTAGCTGGAATCTTCGCCAGTTTCTCCATGTAATCTTCGATCTCGTCCACGTACTTGTTGCCGCGAACCTGGGCCAGAAACAACCCCAGCAGGTAGCAGGCCGAAAGCTGAGCGGTAAATGCCTTGGTAGACGCCACCGCAATCTCGCGCCCAGCGTGAGTCAGCAGCACCGCATCAGATTCACGCGAAATAGTGGAACCCGGAGTATTGACAATAGCCAAAACGCGGGCCCCCTGTTCGCGGGCATGCCTTATAGCCATGATGGTGTCCATCGTCTCCCCAGACTGTGAAATGGCCACCACCAGCGTCTTCTCGGTAACCACGGGATCGCGGTAAGAAAACTCGTGGGCCAGCTCCACCTCTACCGGAATACGGCACCAATGTTCAATCGCGTACCTTGCCACCTGCCCCGCATACGCTGCAGTGCCACACCCCACCACGATTATCTTGTCGATAGTGCGCAAAATTTCCGTGGGAATGCGCAGCTCGTCAAGTGCCAAATGCCCGGTTGAATCAAAACGGTCAGCCAACGTCGCAGAGATCGCCTTCGGCTGCTCTGCAATCTCCTTCTCCATGAAAGTAGGCCAGCCGTCCTTCTCGGCAGTTTCCGTCTCGAAATCGATCTTATAAGTAGACGGCTCAGTAGGCTTGCCCTCAACGTCTACAATCACCACCTCGGTGGCAGTGAGCAGAACCATCTCGTCCTGACCAACCTCGACTACCTGGTCGGTGTGCTCAGCAAAAGCCAACACGTCGGACCCAAGGAAGTTTTCGCCCTCGCCAATCCCGACTACGAGCGGCGAGGACCTGCGTGCAGCAACAATCACCTCAGGGCAATCCTGGTGCAAGCACAGCAGTGTGAATGTCCCCTCCAAACGGGCTGTAGTTTTGCGCATAGCACGCGCCAGACGAGCGAACGCCAACCTGTTTTCGGTCTGAGGAACCTCGGCGCCGCCCTCGGCAACCGCTACCGAATCATCCTGATCGGCCCGGTAGTAGTGCGCAAGAAGGTGGGCCACGACCTCGGTATCAGTGTCAGAAACAAACTCCACGCCAGCACGCGTGAGTTCCCCACGCAACGCATCCGCGTTCTCGATAATGCCGTTATGCACCAACGCCAATCGCCCCTGATCGGCAACGTGCGGGTGGGCGTTAGCAGTAGTCGGAATCCCGTGCGTAGCCCAACGCGTATGCCCAATCCCCGCAATGGCCTGATCCAATGGCTCCTTCTTGAGGAGCTCGCGCAGATTCGCCAACTTCCCCACAGACTTGCGCACTTGCAACAGCTGCGGGGCCGCAACCGCTATCCCGGCCGAATCGTAACCGCGGTACTCCAGACGCGCCAAACCGCCCATCACGACCTCGGCACTTCGGAAGCCAAGCTTACAACCAATATGTCCAACAATTCCGCACATGCCTAAATCAAACCACGGACCGGCGATATTTTCAGCAAACAAAACCTGAAAAGCCGCCCCAAAATAAGTGGAATACGCCATGAACTTTGCACAAACTGGCCTTTTTATAGCAATAATGGAGCGTGAACGCAGCAAAAAATAACCCGTGGGGAATGCCGGAAAGTTTTTTCGAGGGCGAAAACAGCCGGTCCACTTTTCGAGCTAAGGGCCCGCAAACTTCGGAGCGCAGCCCGTACCAGGAGTTCGATCGGCACAGTTGGGCTTCACTCGCCTCCGCCACGCCTTTGCCGCTTACAGAATCAGACATTCGGCGCCTTGCCGGGCTTGGCGATCCCATCGACATGCGGGAAGTCGACGCCATCTACAGGCCACTATCTGCGCTCTTGCAGTTGTACGTGAACGAGCAGCGTTCCCTCGCTAATTCGAGGGCGGGATTCTTGCGGGAACCGAGGGGGCGGACAACTCCTTTCGTTATTGGGATCGCAGGATCTGTTGCCGTCGGGAAATCCACAGTGGCGAGGCTTCTGACCGAACTGATGCGCCGTTGGCCGCAAACTCCCAAAGTGGAGCTGCTGGCTACCGACGGTTTTTTGAAGCCCAACGCGGAACTGGAGCGACTGGGAATAATGCACCGAAAGGGGTTCCCAGAATCCTACGACCGGCGGGCGCTGCTGCGCTTTTTGGCGGCGATCAAGTCTGGGGCACCACAGGTGTCAGCTCCAGTGTATTCGCACGTGACCTACGACATCGTGCCGAATGAGCGAAACGTTGTAGACCAACCTGACGTGCTTATCGTTGAGGGATTAAACGTGCTGCAGCCGCCGCTGCGTTCCTCTGAGGCGTCTACGGCGCTCGGGGTTTCAGATTTTTTCGACTTTTCAATCTATGTGGATGCGCGGCACGAGGACATTAAGAATTGGTACGTCGACCGATTCTTGCGCCTGCGCGAGACTGCTTTCACATCGCCAAAATCTTATTTCCGTTCATATGCCGGGCTAACCGACCAGGAGGCTGTGGCCACCGCTGAGCGCATATGGAACGACATCAACCTGGTCAATTTGATCGAAAACATTCGCCCCACCCGAGGTAGAGCAACACTGGTTATCACGAAGAATTCGGCCCACAGGGTGAACAGGTTGCGGCTGCGCAAGCTCTAAATTTTAAGTGTACGTTCACTGATTTTTTAAGTGTACGTTCACTGTTGTGGATGAGAGAAAACGAAAGTGGAGGCGCACCGTCTACCGGCACGCCCCCACTTTTACGCAGCAATTGAGCAAATTACAAAGCCAACTCCGCCTTGACAACTCCTGCCAGCTTCTGGCAAACCCGATCAGCAGTGTCCTGGGTAGCCGCCTCCACCATCACCCGAACAACCGGCTCAGTACCCGACGGACGCAACAGTACCCGCCCGGTCTCGCCCAACTCGCCCTCAGCCTGCGCAACCGCCTTAGCCACGCCCTCGTTAGCATTAGCTGCCGCCTTGTTAACCCCCGAAACGTTGATCAACGTCTGCGGTAGGCGCTTCACAAAAGACGTCAGCTCGGCAAGGGACTTACCCGTCTGCTTAACTCGCCTGGCAATCATCAACGAAGTCAACACCCCGTCGCCGGTAGTCGCATAGTCGGAAATGATTACGTGCCCGGACTGTTCGCCCCCAATCGCGAATCCGCCCTCGCGCATCTTCTGCAAAACGTAACGATCCCCCACCGCAGTTTGTACGGTGTCAATACCAGCTTCTTTCATTGCAAGCAGCAAACCCAGATTGGACATAACTGTAACAACCAAAGTGTTGCCAGCCAGCTTGCCCTCGTCCTTCAGCCCAACCGCGAGCATTCCCATAATCTTGTCGCCGTCAACCAAGTTGCCTTGCGAATCAACTGCCAAACACCGATCCGCATCCCCGTCGTAGGCGACCCCAAAATCACAGTGCTGGCTCACAACTGCAGCCTGCAGCGCCTCAGGGTGGGTAGAGCCACACTCGTAGTTGATATTGCGCCCATCGGGCGAAGCATTGATAACAACCGCGTCCGCACCCGCCTCGCGAAGTGCCTCGGGCCCCAGGAACGAAGCAGCCCCATTCGCACAATCGACAGCAATGCGCAGCCCCGACAAATCAGTTCCCACAGCCGACACGAGGTGATCGACGTACGAGCGATCCACCGCCTTGGATTCCTCTTCCACTTCACCGACGTCGCCACCGAGCGGCCGCTCCCATTCTTCGCCCAACATTGCCTCAATCTGATCTTCGACGTCGTCAGGCAGCTTAAACCCCCCGCGCGCAAAGAACTTAATTCCGTTGTCGGGCATGGGATTGTGTGAAGCCGAAATCATAACGCCGAGGTCGTAGTCCCCTTCGGCCGTCAAAAAGGCAACAGTTGGGGTGGTAACCACTCGGGCCCGATCCACGTCCATACCGGCTGAGGCCAGGCCAGCAGCAATTGCGTGGTCGAGAAACTCACCCGAGATCCTAGTGTCACGTCCAACAACCGCGCGGGGCTTCTGCCCACTCTTCGAATCGGCAGAAAATAGTCGGGCTGCAGCGATTCCCAGATTGGTAGCAAGCTCGGGAGTCAGCTTCTTATTTGCCAGGCCTCGCACGCCATCGGTGCCAAACAATCTAGGCATTTAGGTTCCTTCCAGGTAACAATAGTTCGCCCCAAGTCTACCGCGCTGACTAGGGTGCGCTGGCGAAACTGTTAGCTCCTGGACCACCACTCCGTCCCCGACCACCCACTCCAAAACACCGGCGATCAACATGCCAGGTGCACAGCCCCCCACCTGCGCAAAACCCCGACCGAAGCAGGACCGCCGGGCAGTGCCCGCGCCCCGCCGCCCGTACCGTTAAAACGAAAGGCCCGCCCCAAAGAGGGGCGGGCCTTCCAGAAGTAAAATCAGCGCTTGGAGTACTGAGGCGCCTTGCGGGCCTTCTTCAAACCAGCCTTCTTGCGCTCAGTTGCACGAGCATCGCGGGTCAGGAATCCTGCCTTCTTAAGAGCAGGACGGTTTGCATCGCGATCGATCTCGTTCAGCGCGCGGGCAACGCCAAGACGCAGGGCGCCAGCCTGCCCGGAAATGCCACCGCCGTTGATGCGGGCGATCACGTCGAAGCGACCAGCCAGATCAAGCAGAGTGAACGGATCGTTTACGAGCTGCTGGTGCAGCTTGTTCGGGAAGTAGTCTTCCAAAGAGCGGCCATTGATGGTCCACTTGCCCTCGCCTGGGATCAGGCGAACGCGAGCTACAGCAGACTTGCGGCGGCCCAAGCCCGAACCGGGAGCGGTCACAGACTGGCCGGCACCGGCAGCGGGGGCCTCGGTCTCGGAAGTGTATTCGGCTGGAGCGTTCTCCAGCTCTTCGTTTTCTTCTACAGTTGCAGTGTTCTCAGCCACGGTTTTCCTCAAACTTCTAAAGCCAGCGACCCGGTCACTGAGCGATCTTCTTGATCTCGACAGTTTCGGGCTGCTGAGCAGTGTGTGGGTGTTCAGAACCAACGAACACGCGCAGCTTCTTCATCTGGGCGCGACCAAGCTTGGTGTGGGGGACCATGCCCCGGACAGCCTTTTCTACCGCCTTTTCAGGGCTCTTCTCGAGCAGTTCGCGGTAGGAAACGGAGCGCAGCCCGCCCGGGTAACCCGAGTGGCGGTAAGCGCGCTTGGTGTCCAGCTTGCTGCCCGTCAGGACGACCTTGTCAGCGTTAATAACGATGACATAGTCTCCGGTGTCAATGTGGGGCGCGTAAGTCGGCTTATGCTTCCCACGGAGCAGGTTTGCGACAGTGGTCGCGAGTCGTCCAAGGACGACATTCTCGGCGTCAACGATGTACCACTTCTTGGTTACATCGGCAGCCTTAGGTGTATAGGTGCGCACGGCGTAGCCTTCGTTCGTCGTAGTTGATTGGTGCCCGGAGGCGACCAACTTCGGTCAAATGCTAATGGTTATTGCGTTCGGGCAGTGCGGGCGAGTGGGAAGCGCCTGCGTGCCTACGTAACGCACAACTAGATAATAGTAACTGGCCTGAGTGCTCGTTTCAAAGCGGTGTGGCTAATAACTCACTGCCAAACAGCGATGGCCGAGCGAGGCGGAAGTAACACGTGTCCGCTTAGTTGCGTGGCGCTCAGCAGGTCTGTTCCTACTATGCCAGCCAGCTCGGCGGCCTTGTCCGCGTGGTTTAGCACAAACAATACCTTGCCACGTTTTACCGCTTCGACGCCCGCGGGGGCATCCGGTAAAGTGGGCCTGATTCTGGCGTGGGCACCCACGAGGGCGAGGACTGCCGCCCTCCCCGCAAAGTCTAGGTCCGTTCCCACATACCAGGCCTGCCCTTTACCCACCTTGCGTTTGCAGATCGCAGCCTGACCATTCAGGTCGGAAGCAATCCCGTCGGTGAAGAATGCAATAGCCTCGGCATCATCTACGCGAATCGCATCGGCGCGGGTCCTTCCACGTAGTGCAGGTCGCACCTCACACAGGCTGTCCAAGGCCCGTTCGAGGGCGGGGTCCACTGTTTCCAGCCCTACGTACCGTTTGGAAGCGGGCGCACCTATAGCCGCGGTTATTCGGCAAACACGTGGATCCGGCCCTCCCGCGGGGCTGCCGGGAGGGGTGGAACCGCCCAAGTGCTCGTCTTCGCCCTCGGTAACTACGTCTGCTTCGGCAGCGTTGCTCCCGTAGAGGGTGCCTTCAACGTTTACGCCAAACAGCGACGTTAGCTCCCCCAGATACCCCCCTTGGGTGGCCTTTCCGGCAGGGGTGAAGCGGCCCGTACCCGTGGTGGCAATCAGCTGCCCCCCGCCGGCAACAAATTTTTCTAGTTTCTTTGCCAGCTCTTTGTCGGGAGCAGCCATGTCGGCCACAATCGTCATTCGGTAACCGCTCAGGTCAGCGTCAGAGCCAACGACGTCGGCAGTGATACCTGCCTCGAATAGACTGCGGTGCCAGGCCCTAGCCTGCCCCAGCCACGAATGCGGAACCGGGCCTATAGCAGTGGAGCGAATAATTTCGCTCTGCCAGTCAACCAGGATGGCCACGTCCGCTTTTACCGGCGTGCCCGCTACGGGCGACAGATTGGCCAACTGCTTGCCAAGGGCGACCATTTCCTTCCAGTGCGGATTCTCCGTACCAACATGGGGCACCATTGCGCCGTGCCAGGTTTCGGCACCGGCAACGCTTTGCCGCCATTGGAAACAGAGAGCCCCGTCAGCTCCGCGCGCAATTTGCGCCAGCGACCATAGCGCCCACTGCCCCGGCCTCTTAGTAGCATTGGCGGCACGCCACTGGACGGCGCCAGGAGCCTGCTCCATAGTCAGCCACGATTTGCCCTTGTAGCCGCGTTGCATATCCGCCGACCAAGCCAGTTCGGCGGCTGCAGCCGGATCCGCCGGATCCGGGTATTCGTCATTCGAGACGACGTCGACCTCGCGCGCCCACTGGCGGTAGTCCAACGGCGGGAAGTAACCCATAAAGTTAGTGGTTACAGGCACCTGCGGGGCAATCTCGTTCAGCTGCGCTTTCTCGAGCCGGTATAAGCCCAGTAACTGGTCGTTGTTAAAACGACGCCAATCGGCAAGCTGGGCGGGGTTGGGGAAAGTGGGCATCTGAGCAGGCGGATCAATCTGCTCCCAGCTGCGCCTGCGCTGGGACCAAAAAGCGGTCCCCCAGGCGTCGTTTAGCGCCTGCAGAGACCCATATTTGCGCTGCAGCCAACTCCGAAATTCCTGCCCGCACCGATCGCAGAAACACTCGTTTATGTGGCAACCGTACTCGTTATTTATATGGAAAAGGGCTACCCCTTCGTGGTGGCCAAAACGTCTTCCAACCTCCCGCGAAAGGCGCACCACGCCCTCGCGGTAGGCAGGCGAGGAAAGACAATAGCCCTGCCGCGAGCCAAACCCTAAACGCACCCCCGCCTTAGTTACGGGCAGCGAGTCAGGGTACTTCTTAGCCATCCACGCTGGCGGGGAAGCCGTACCCGTCGCCAAATCAACTGCAATACCGGCGTCGACCAAAGAATCTATGCGTTCGCCTAAACGCGAAAAACCGTCCTCGTCCCAGACCCCTTCGTCGGCTTCCAGCTCACCCCAGGCAAACACGTTGAGCGTCACCATATTTACGCCCGCCTGCTTCATGAGCGGAATGTCCTGCGCAAGTGTTTCACGATCCCACTGTTCCGGGTTGTAGTCGCCGCCGTAGTAGATGGCACTAGTCTTCCAAGGCATTTCCCATTCCTTCCGTGCTCTGGGATTGAAATTCTCTCTAGCGAGGGCCTAAAACCACCAGGGTGTTGTCAATCAGCCGAGTCCTTCCCACGCGCGCCGCAACCATAAGCGTGGCGGTAATTTTTTGGCCCTCTTGCACTTCTTCCATGGTATTCGGATCGACTAGAGCTACGTATTCAGTTTGCACTCCCGAAGCATTTTCCAAAACCGAAGTTGCCGCCTCCAACACGTGCGCAGCCGACCCCGTAGCGGCAGCCACCTGTAACCCGGCAGTGAGCGCCCTACTAAGAGCCGTAGCCTCCTCGCGCTCTGGCTTGCTCAGATACACGTTTCGCGACGAACAGGCAAGTCCGCTCGCCTCCCGCCGGGTCGGAACGGCCTCAATTTGGATCGGATAGTCCAAATCGCGCACCAGCTGCCTCACAACCGCCAGCTGCTGAGCATCTTTTTGCCCAAAATAGGCTCGCTCAGGGCGCACCAGATTGAACATCTTAGAGACGATCTGCGCCACCCCAGCAAAATGTGTGGGGCGGGCTGCGCCCTCGTACCGTGCCCCCACGGGCCCCACCTGGAAAGTGATCTGCGGCTGACCGGTGGGATACATGGTTTCGGGCGAGGGCGCAAACACCACGTCCACCCCCTGGCGCGAAAGCAAAGCAACATCTTGGTCGAGATTGCGCGGGTAAGTGCCGTAATCCTCGCCAGGGGCGAACTGCAGCGGATTCACAAAAACCGAAACCACTACCACGTCGTTGGCTTTGCGCGCAGCCCGGACCAGGTCGAGGTGGCCTTCGTGCAGAGCCCCCATAGTCATTACCAACCCGATTTTGCCCTGCTGCTCTTGGAGCGCCTGACGCAGCTCCATTGACGTGTAGACGAGCTGAGGATCCATCTTCGCCTTTCCCTAGTTAGCGCGAATTGCACTTTGTTCAGATAGCAGCTTATACGTTTCGGCGATGCCCCCCATATTTGGCGCAAGCTCCACATTGTCGGGATCCATTTGCAGCGCGAGGGCGGCACTTTCGGCCTTATTGATCGCTTCGAGCGCCTCCGAGGCCGCGATACGCTGAGAGGACGGTGCCTCGGAAAGGCAATCCAAGATCGCCTCGGGATTTTCGATTCCCCCTGCCGCCAACAACGCCTTTGCCTGCGCGAGTACAGTCCTCACGTGTGTTCCAGCATGGGTTAGGGCTGCAGCTACCAGCGGGCGGTCGGCCTCGCCAACTGGAATGGGATTGCCACCAAGTTCAACCGCCAGTGCCTGAGCGATAGGCAGCAAAGGCGCGGGGGCGGAAACAATTATGGGACGGTCTTGCAGCCGGGACAGGTCAATAGAAGTGCCGGTGAGCGAGACGACCGGGTGTATTGCAAGGGGAAGGGCTCCGGCCGGGGCGGCGCTGGAGAGTGCGCTCAGGCCCGCCATACCCGCGTGCACTATAAGTTGCCCGGTTTTTAATACTCCGAGGTCGGCTAGACCGGTGCACACTTGGCCAATGAGTTCGTCGGGCACAGTCAGCAGCACCAGATCGGCCGTGGGGACCAGTTTGTCGGCGTCGAGGACGGGCACCCCCGGCAACATTGCCTCAACCCGGTCCATGTCGGAGGCGGGGGTAACCCCTACGATTTGGTGGCCGCTTGCGCGCAGCGCTGAGGCGAGCACGCAGCCCGCCTTGCCTGCCCCAACGACTGCCACGCGCAGACGGGATTGGGCTGTGTTCATGCGGACGCCTTCGCCATTCGGGCCTGCCAGTCGGCCATTGGTTCCTCGCCGCGGCGAAGACGGGCGAGCTCAGCCTGCTGCAAGACGGCCTCGGCGAGCACCCGCTGGTTTAGGTGCTTGACCTTTCCGATGCCCATGGCATTGGGAACCACGTCCAGATTCATGTTGCCTACCTTCAAGCGCCGTTCGAGCGGGCCCTGTTCGGCGGTGACTGACTGAGCATGTTCGTGCGGGATTATGTCTAGATGGCGAGTGATTCGCCCGTCGCGCACCACCACCACCGTATCGGTGATGAACACAGATTTGCGATTGTAGGTGAGCGGGTCCAACAGGCGTACCTTGCGTCCCACCGGGGTAAAATATTTGCCTTCGCCGCTGCCAGTTAAGGCTTCTTCTAAAAATTCGTCTGGATTTTCTACCCCCAGGTCGCGTACTACCAGCCAGAGGGCGCGCAGTGCCTGGTCACGTGTGCCGGTGGGCAAAAGAGTGACTTCACCTTTACCTCCGTTGCCGGTGGAATCTTCTGACGACTTCGCCGACAATCCCACCCCGGCCTGCAGAGCCGAGACACGCCACCAGTCCTTAGAACGCCATAGCAAAGGTTGGCGCAGCCGAACTGCATGAATTCGCCCTGGTGGAATGGTCTGGGACACCTGTTTAGTTAGACCGCGGGTAATGCGGATGCCCGAGTGGGTTACTGAGGCAGCAAACCCATACTCCGAATTAACTCGAGTCCAGATTACAGACCCCACTGCCGCAACCGCTGCAACGAGGCTGATAATCGCGCCAACGCCTCCGAGTGCAACCGCTAGTTCCCCCGATCCAAAAATGGAGGCGCCAACTACGGCGGCAACCAGGGCTGCTATCACTACCAGGGCGGCAACAATATTTCCTATTGACCGGACTAGGCCTCCCAAAAATATTGGCAAGTCCAGTTCGTAAAGTTTCCACGGCTGGAAGTTCGGGCCCGAATATGCTTTCCCGAGTATGCCTGAATGGGCCACGCCGGAATCTTCTACCTCCTGCACCCGGCTTGGGGCTTCGTCCTCGTTGGGGCGGGCGGCATCTTCTTGGTGGAGAATTTCGCGGCGTACGTCCTCGGCCTCGCCCACTGCCAAATATTTTATTTTTACGTGGGAGTCGGCACCTCCGGCAGTTTCGACGTTGAGTTCAGCCAGTCCCAGAACGCGCGCTAGCAGAGGGCGAGAGATGTCAACCGATTGGATGCGGTCGAGTGGGGCGCGCCTGTGAGCTTTGAAGAATATGCCGTGGCGGAAATGGACCGCTTTAGTTGTTATGGCGAAGTAAGTGTTGCGCCACTGCCAGAACATTAGGCCCCCGATGAGGGCAAAAACCACCACTATGGCCCCTAGCGTTACTGCGGTTGCCCCCAATGCTGAAAAACGGTGGGAGATAGTTCCAGCTAATTCCGATAGCTGTTTGACATTGTTGAGGGCGAAAACACCCACGAGGGCGCCTAGGGCTGCGCCGCTGTTCAGTAGTGGCGAAAGTTTGTGCACGCGCCGCCATTGGTCTTCACGTACTTCGTTTGCCGAGCTTTGGGGGGCGGTTTGTGTGGTTTGTTGGGGTGTCATAGTCCTGCCATCTCTGCGTTGCCGAGGGCGGACAGGCGGTCGCGCAGGAGGTTTGCGTCCTCTTTGGGTAGGCCTGGGATGTCGGCGTCGGTGGTAGCGGAGGCGGTGTGGAGTTCAACCGAGGCGATACCCATCCACCGGTCCAGGGGGCCTTCTTTTACGTCTACGAATTGCATGCGCCCGTAGGGGACGGCGCACAAGGATTTGAACATGATGCCGCGGCGGATTAGGAGTTCTTCGTTGGTTACTGCCCAACCGATTGCGCGGACTTGGCGGGGGATGAGCCAGGTTAGCCAGATTCCGAAGGCAATTACGGCTGCTACGACGATCCAGGCGACGATGCTTTTGGTGATTACCGCGGTGACGATTGCGGCTATTAGAGCTATTGCTGGGACGATTAGGGCGCCGGCGAGGCGGGCTTTCCAAAGTCTCATTGACACGGGGCGAAATTGCGCGCCGGGCGGGTTGAAGGGGTCGCCGGCAGGTTGCCCTTCCGCTCGTGTGGGTTGTTTGATGCTATTTTGTTCTGTCTGGCTCATGTGTCCAGTATTGGCGACGTGGCGGGCCCCTGCAAGTCTCTGCCACCCCCGTTTTTTAAGTGTACGTTCACTAATTTGAGGAGGGGGCGGGGCCTTCACCTGCACAAACGTACTTGCCCTCCCCCAGCGAACACAGAGCTAGAAAACGCGCCAGCATCCAACTATCCACCCAGGAAGCATCCAGCAACCATTCAGGTGCTTAGGTAAAATCTAAGCATGGACAAAAACCAGTCGGAAGCGAAACTGCTCGTTGTAGACGACGAACCGAACATCCGCGACCTACTAGCCTCCTCGCTCAGATTCGCGGGTTTCGACGTAGAAGTTGCCGAGGACGGCGCCACCGGCCTGCGTGCCGCAAAGAACTACCGCCCCGACCTAATAGTCCTAGACGTGATGATGCCCGACATGGATGGCTTCGCCGTAACCCGGCAGCTGCGCGAAGCGGGGCTCCAAATGCCCGTCCTCTTCCTGACCGCTCGCGACGACATGCAAGACAAGATTCAAGGCCTGACCGTAGGCGGAGACGACTACGTTACAAAACCATTCGGCCTCGAGGAAGTTGTCGCCCGAATACGTGCCATTTTGCGCCGCACCAAACCGGCCTCCCCCGAGGAATCCACCATGCGCGTCGGCGACATTTCCCTTGACGAGGACGCCCACGAAGTTCACCGCGCAGGCACCCTCGTAGACCTATCCCCCACAGAATTTAAACTACTGCGCTACCTTATGCTCAACGAAGGCCGCGTGGTATCAAAAATGCAGATCCTGGATCACGTGTGGGAATACGATTGGGACGGGGAGGCCGCGATCGTTGAATCCTACATTTCCTACCTCCGCCGCAAGCTCGACGTGCCCGGTTCGAGCGGCGAAATAATCCACACTCGACGCGGCGTCGGCTACATCATGCGTGAAGAATGATTAGCTCGCACACGCGGAGGCCCAAAAAGGAAGAAGCGGACGTCGCCCTCCTTCGAAATCTGCGACTGCGTTGGCATTCGACACCGCTTACTTTCCGCCTAGTAACGGTTACTACCTCGCTAATTACCGTTGGGTTGGTACTTGCTGGTGCCTCGATGCTTGGTATCTTGCAGTCCCATTTGGTCGGTCAAGTCGACCATGAGCTGATTTCTACTGCACAACGCCAGCTTGCCTCGTTTTCGCCCTCGCTCGAGGTAAAAACCAACCCCGAGTTGCCCTCCCACTACTACGTGCGAATGCAATTTGGAGTGGACAAAAAGCGCACTATTATCACTCCTGCAACGCGGGAGCAGTTCGGCGAACCGCAGCCGGGCCAGCTACTGACGTTTAACCAGCTTTCCAGTTCGCAAATGACGCAGCCGATCACGGTCCCTTCTTCGAAGATCGGCGTTTCCTGGAGGGCGGTCGCTGTCCCTATTTACCGCGATTCCGCGCCGGTGGGGGTAGCGACAGTAGCCCTTCCCCTGGCAGGAGTTTCGCAGACAATTTACCGCACTTCGCTGTACCTGTTTTTCTCGTCGCTGCTCATCGTGATGGCGGGGGCCGGCGCGGCCTACTATCTAGTGCGTCGTTCGTTGCGCCCGCTGCGTGAAATTGAATCTGTGGCGGGCAAAATTGCAGCTGGGGACATGACCCAGCGCGTGGAGAACGAACCTCCTAGCACCGAAATTGGTTCGCTTTCGCAGTCGCTAAACCAGATGCTCACCCATCTGGAGGATTCTTTCTCAGCCCGTGCCGCTTCCGAAAAGAAGATGCACCAGTTCGTTTCTGACGCTTCACATGAGCTGCGCACCCCCCTGGCGGCCATTCGCGGGTATGGGGAGCTGTACCGCATGGGCGGGGTTCCCAGCGAAGGGGTTAGCGACGTGATGGGGCGCATTGAGTCTGAGGCCTCCCGCATGAGCGAGCTGGTGGAGGATCTGCTCAAATTGGCGCGTTTGGACGAGGGGCGCAAGCTCAAGCTCGAGGACGTAGATTTGGTGCAGTTACTCGAGCATGCTTCTGCCGATTTGAAGGCGTTGGATCGGAAGAGGGCGACTTCTATCGTTTCTTTGACGTCGCCGGATCGGCCCGGGGAGGTTTGGGCGCACGTTGATCGCAACCAAATTTCGCAGGTTTTAACCAACCTAGTTGGAAATGTGACACGATACACTCCTGTGGGTTCGCCGGTAGAATTTGCTGTGGGAACCCGCGGGGGCATGGCAATTTTGGAGGTTCGCGATCACGGCCCGGGTATTGCGAAGGCCGAGAGGGCCAACGTGTTTAAGCGTTTTTACCGCTCGGATACTTCGCGTACGCGCAATACTGGGGGTTCTGGTTTGGGGCTGGCGATTGTTAGCGCGATTGCGAAAGCGCACGAGGGCAGCGCCGAGTTGCGCACTACTGAGGGCGGCGGTTTGACGGTTAGGCTGTACTTACCTACCCGCTAATTAAAGCAATATTCACCACTCCGGAGGCTAATAGTTGGGATATTTTGCGTTTTGGGGCATAAGCTTACCGGTGTCATCGTAGTCTTTTGAGGTTGTTTATGACTTCTGCTGAAACTCCGCAATGGCTTCCGGGCGCATTTGCACGTTCCATGTCGAATATTGGCGTGAAGTTGGATCGTGCCCAGCTTGAAGAGCTTGCTCAGAAACTGTTGGTGAAGTGGACTTCCCCTAACCGCCACTATCACAATGTGAACCATTTGGTAGCTGTTCTTACAGGTATTGACGAGTTGCAGGGGTGCACTCACGATCCCGATTTGTTGCGTGTGGCCGCCTGGTTGCACGGAATAGTGTTTTCTGATTATGAAGAGGGCGACGATGCTCGCGCGGTTGGCGAGGACGAGGTGGCTTCTTCGGCTGCTGCGGCTAAGATTTTGCAGAAAACGGGTCTTGACGAGTCTGTGGTCGAGCGCATTTGTGGGCTGATTATTTCCATGAAATCCCACAGGTCGTACCCGGACGATGTGGACCAGCAGGTTTTGTTGGACGCGGATATGTCCATGCTTGCTACGGATCCGCAAGATTACAGGGATTATGTGCGTGCGGTGCGTGAGGAATACGCTCACGTGCCTGCTGCCTCGTACTGCCGTTTTCGCCGCCGGATCGTGCGAAAGCTACTTGCCCGCAATGCTATTTTTAACTCTCCGCTCGCCGAGGATTGGGAGTCGGTAGCACGCAATAATTTGGAGGCCGAAGAGGCGCGTTTGGATGCCGAGCTCGAGTGTTTGGAGTCTGACGTGCGTCGGGAGGCCAACGATGCAGCTGAGGAACATGATGAGGCGATTGAACGTTATCAGCATCGCTCGGATGATCCGTCTACGGGGGTTATCAAGGGGGTAGCCCCTCTCAAGTCAGTGTCTGAGCCTGAGGTAATTACCGCCGAACTTCCGGTGGTTAGTGATGAGGACACACAAGATAGCCCCCAGATGGCTCCTGACGAGGGCGCTTTGGAGGATGAAGAGGACGAGGCCGATTCCAGCGAGCAGGCTGAGGAGGATCTATCTTCCTCTTTGGAGCTTGCTATCGATGTGCTCGATACCGTGCCGAAGCGGGAAGAGAAAAAGCCACCCGAACAAGATTAATTGCCTTCGCGGCAGTGCCTTTAGTTTTCCACAGGCGTGCTAAAGGCAGTTTTCCACAGCAAAGCGGTTTTTGGAACATATCTGTTGGGGCTTTTACCTAATCTGTAGCTGCCAGTTGGGAACTTACAGAGAGGGAAAACCATGGCACGTTTTACAGCAGATTCCGCTTCGATCGCTACCGCTGCTGGGCAGGTGTCGACAATTTCGGGTCAGATACGCTCGGACGTAGCTTTGATGATGGGCCAGCTCGGGGCGTTGGAGGGGCAGTGGCAGGGGGCCGCATCGGCGGCTTTCAGTTCCGCAGCTACCCAGTGGCGCTCGGCACAGGCCCAGGTCGAGGCCGCATTGGATTCTATTTCACAGGCACTTTCTTCGGCTTCTGCCACCTATGAGGATGCGGAAGCCCGCGCTACCTCACTGTTCGCAAGCTAGCGCGGGCCCTACAAAATAGCGGTTTAGTACATTCCGCCCATGTCGTCGCCACCACCGGCGGCCGGAGCTGCCGGCGGTTCCGGCTTGTCAGCTACTACAGCCTCGGTGGTCAGGAACAGAGCTGCGATCGAGGCAGCGTTCTGCAGTGCAGAACGGGTTACCTTGACCGGATCAGCAATGCCTGCTGCCATGAGGTCTTCGTATTCGCCAGTTGCTGCATTCAGGCCTTCGCCTTCCTTGAGCGAGAGTACCTTGTCGACAACAACGCCGCCGTTTAGGCCAGCGTTGTCGGCAATCTGGGCCAGCGGGGCTTCGGCAGCCACACGCACGATCTGGGCGCCAATAGCTTCATCGCCCTCGAGGTCGGAGTTATCTAGCACCTTGGCCGCAGCTTGTAGCAAAGCTACGCCGCCGCCGGCCACGATGCCTTCTTCGGAGGCAGCGCGAGCGTTGCGCACGGCATCTTCGATCCTGTGCTTGCGTTCCTTGGCCTCGACCTCGGTTGCCGCACCGGACTTGATGACTGCGACGCCACCGGACAGCTTGGCCAGACGCTCCTGCAATTTCTCGCGATCGTAGTCGGAATCGGAGTTTTCGATTTCCTGGCGGATCTGGGCCACGCGACCGTCGATCTGTTCCTTGGCGCCTGCACCGTCGACGATAGTGGTGTCGTCCTTGGTGACAACAACCTTGCGAGCCTTGCCGAGCATGTCGAGCTCAACGTTTTCAAGCGAGAGGCCCACGGTCTCGGATACGACCTGGCCGCCGGTCAGCACAGCCATATCCTGCAGCATTGCCTTGCGGCGATCGCCGAATCCTGGAGCCTTGACGGCAACGGACTTGAAGGTGCCACGGATCTTGTTGACGACCAGAGTGGTTAGGGCTTCGCCCTCGACATCTTCGGCTACGATCAGCAGCGGCTTGCCGGACTGCATGACCTTTTCGAGGATGGGCAGCAAATCCTTGATGTTGGAAACCTTAGATTCCACCAGCAGCACATAGGCATCTTCTAGGACGGCTTCCTGGCGGTCCGCGTCGGTTACGAAGTAGCCGGACAGGTAGCCCTTGTCGAAACGCATACCTTCGGTGGTCTCGAGCTGGATGCCAAAGGCGTTAGATTCTTCAACAGTAATGACGCCTTCTGCACCAACGATATCCATTGCCTCGGCAATGAGTTTGCCGATCTTGGGATCAGCAGCAGAGATCGATGCAGTTGCAGCGATTTCTTCGGTGGTCTCGATTTCTTTAGCGGAATCGAGTAGGTGCTGCACTACTGCCTCTACGCCCTGGTCGATGCCGCGACGCAGCGCGATCGGGTTTGCTCCCGCAACAACGTTGCGCAGGCCTTCGCGGACCATGGCCTGTGCCAGGACAGTAGCGGTGGTTGTGCCGTCGCCAGCGACGTCGTCGGTCTTCTTGGCAACTTCCTTGACCAGTTCGGCGCCAATGCGTTCGAAAGGCTCTTCCAGGTCAATTTCCTTCGCGATGGACACGCCGTCGTTGGTGATGGTGGGGGCGCCCCACTTCTTGTCTAGGACAACGTTACGGCCTTTGGGGCCAAGGGTGACCTTGACAGTGTCGGCAAGCTGGTTCAGGCCAGCTTCAATAGAACGACGAGCCTCCTCGTCAAACTTAATGATCTTTGCCATTGTGGATTATTCCTACCTACGGTTGGCGGTGTGCATGCCCGCGACGGACAGCCAACAGCCACCGGACTTTCCGGTTTCTCTTGGCCTCATGCAGCACCTGTATTGGTCTTTGCCTCACCGGTATAAGCAACCTGATTATCACTCGCACCGGTGGAGTGCTAACTAAAGTTTGGCACTCTAAGCCCCAGAGTGCAAGATGAGCTATTTGTTTACAGCTAGGTTCGCCCAGTAGCGAAAAAGCGCATCCGCAAAAAGCGGATGCGCTCCCTCAAAACACAAATTATTGCTGGTAGTCACTCTTTATGTAAACGTAGATGCGGCCCTTTTCTGCAACGATGTCGGGAGCTAGGCGCACTGAAGAAATGCCCAGCTGCTCCCCCACTGCCTTTGCTGCTTCGGCCAAATCTTCAGAACCGTAGTAGACGGTGGTTTGGTCCAATACGGCGTCAGGGCGGTTCGACGCGGCAGAATCGGTGAAACCGTAGTCAATTAGTTTCTGTGCTGCGGCCCCAGCTACCCCGTTGCCAGCGTCTACGTTGAATACGGACACCGGAATGCTGGCAGCCTGCGCCGAGTCGAATTCCTTCTTAGGCTCCTCGGTTTCCTGCTCCTTCTTAGGTTCCTCGGTTGGCGAGGGCGAAGGAGAGGCCTTGGGAGGCTGGCTCTTTTTGGGAGGTTGACTTGTGGTCTGCGCTTTAGGCGAGGGGGTAGTCGAGTTGTGCTTTACCAAACCCACCACCCCCCAGGCGAGTAACGGCATAACGATCAGGACGATCAAGAAGGGTAGCACTTTCGAGAAAGTGGACCTGGGGGCGCGGTGCACCCCGGCAGGCAAGTCGCGCCCGATCTGGTCGAATTCATCTTCAGGATAGCTATTCTCGCTCACGCGCTTAGACTACCTGTTCGCGACAAATCCGGGGAGCAATGGCGCGGAGTATTCACAAGAATGGGCGTAAAAGAGGAAACTAGAAACATGAATGAACCCAAACCGCTCTCTGAACTGATTGACCCTGGCTGGGCGCGCGCCCTCGCCCCCGTGGAAGGAAAAGTGCATGAGCTGGGACAGATGCTGCGTTCCGAAATCCAATCCGGCAATGGGTATCTTCCCGCTGGGACCGACGTATTGCGGGCTTTTACTTACCCTTTTGACAAGGTGAAGTGCCTGATTGTTGGCCAGGACCCCTACCCCACTCCCGGGCACGCGATGGGACTAAGTTTTTCAGTGCAGCCTGGGGTGAAGCCGCCGCGCTCGCTGGTGAATATTTTTCGCGAATTGACCGAAGATCTCCATGTGCCGCAACCCAGCTCCGGGGATCTTACTCCCTGGTGCGAGCAGGGCGTTTGCTTGCTCAACCGCGTCCTTACGGTACGGCCCGGCGCCCCGGCCTCCCACCGCGGGCGTGGCTGGGAAGAGGTAACAGAATGTGCTATTTCGGCACTCGTGAACCGCGAGCAACCATTTGTAGCAATTCTTTGGGGTGCTGACGCTCGCAAGTTAGCACCCAAGCTTGGAGACAACCCCCGTATCGAATCACCTCATCCGTCACCTCTTTCGGCCTCAAGGGGTTTCTTCGGTTCCAGACCTTTCTCGAGGGCGAATGCAGCCTTGGAGTCCCTGGGGATAGCTCCGATCAACTGGCAGTTGCCCTAGCGGGCGTTAACTAAGGGTTGGGGGAAAGGCTTTCACCTTGCCCCCAACCCTTTTGTTTGAAAATTTTAGTCGGGTAGACGCAGCCCGGTAGATACCGAGAAGTTGTGCTGCATGCCCGGGCGCGGGCGCACGTGGATGGTCTTGCCAATCCCGGGGGCAGTACGCGGTGGGACGCGCACAATCATGGTGTTAGCGTCCGAATCGTTGCCGGAACCTAGGCCCTCGGCGCCCTCGACGTGACCGTAGATGTAGGCATCGGAGCCGAGCTCTTCGACCATGTCGATAGTGAGCGGAATGGTGGCCTCGTCATTAGAGTCGACCACCTCCATCGCCTCGGGGCGGAAGCCGATCTGAATCTTGCCACCGTCCTCGGGGGCTAGAGCGTCAATCGCCTCCCTGGATAGCTTGACGTGGGCGGGCCCGTGCACGGCGTGGTCACCTTGCACTTCGAAAGTACCGATGTTCATTGCCGGGGAGCCGATGAACCCAGCTACGAAGGCGTTCGCCGGACGTTCGTACATTTCGCGGGGAGTGCCCACCTGCTGCAGTACGCCTTCTTTGAGCACCGCAATGCGGTCGCCCATGGTCAACGCTTCGGTCTGGTCGTGGGTAACGTATACGGTTGTTACGCCCAGGTTGCGCTGCAGGGTGGCAATCTGGGTACGAGTCTGCACACGCAGTTTCGCATCCAAGTTGGAAAGGGGCTCGTCCATTAGGAATACCTTGGGCTTGCGCACGATTGCGCGACCCATCGCCACACGCTGACGTTGCCCGCCAGAAAGGGCCTTCGGCTTGCGGTCTAGGTATTCGGTTAGATCCAAGATCTGGGCGGCCTCGTCAACGCGGCGCCGGATCTCGGCTTTATCGACCTTCGCGATCTTCAAGGCAAAACCCATATTTTCGCGGACGGTCATGTGGGGGTAAAGAGCGTAGTTCTGGAAGACCATTGCAATGTCGCGGTCCTTGGGCTGGACGTCGGTCACATCTTGGTCGCCGATGAATATTCGTCCACCGTTTACATCCTCAAGCCCTGCGAGCATGCGCAGTGAGGTGGACTTACCACAGCCAGATGGACCAACAAGAACCAGGAACTCCCCGTCCTCGATATGTAGGTCCAGTTCGCTTACCGCCGGTTCTGTTGCCCCGGGGTATACGCGAGTAGCCTTGTCGAAGGTTACAGTTGCCATTTTTCTATTATTCCCTCCACCGGCAGGTACGTGCCGGACGATCCGAGTGGAGTGTCAGGTGTCTTCGCTGACACACGCTTTCATTGCAAAAAGCGCTGAAGCTATCTTCGCACACTTTTTCTGAGTTTCCATAACCTTTGGGCCCACTATTTCACCTTTTAGTCTTTTGGGATGCTTCCCCTGCTGCGCGTCTCATTTGGGGGCGGCCTCTATTACCATTGGCACGTGGAAGTTTTGCGAAACATTGGCGGGTACCAGTTGCTGCGCCAGCTTGGGGCTGGGGGCACGGGAACCGTGTATTTGGCGCAGGATCCCGCTGGCAACGAGGTTGCCTTCAAGCTTTTGCATTCCTTTTTGGGTTCTGATGTTTCTGCCCGCAAGCGGCTGGCGCGCGAGGCTGCCACTATTAACAAGGTCCGTTCCCAGGCGGTTGCGCGCGTTTTAGATTTAGAGACCGAGGGCGCAGACGCTTTTATTGTCACAGAGTTTATTTCGGGGCCTACCCTAGCTCAGGACGTCAAGGAGGCGGGGCCGTGGAGCGGGGAAGACTTGGTCGATCTAGCTGAGCGGCTAGCCTCAGCACTGCAGCAGCTACATGAGGCTGGAGTAATTCACCGTGACATTAAACCGGGAAATATTATGGTGTCTTCCCGGGGGCCCGTGCTAATAGATTTTGGTATTGCGCAGGCTGCTGGCGACGAGCGGCTCACGTCAACCGGGCTAGTAACCGGCACCCCTGGGTATTTGGCACCCTGGGTGTTAGATGGTGCTAGCCCCGATGCGGCTTCAGATTGGTGGTCGTGGGCCGCAGTTTTGGTTCATGCGGCTACCGGCCGCCCTCCTTTTGGGGACGGCCCAATCGAGGCCGTGCTAGCCCGGGTCAGAACGGGCAACCCGGATGTGCGCGGGCTTGCTCCTAGCGTGCAGAGGGCGCTCAGGTCCGCTCTTGCTCCCACGCGCAGCCCAATTGATTCCGCCCAGGTAACTGAGCTGTTGCGCAGAGGAATCGACGAGGGCGCGCAAACTCAGCTGCTGGTTCCCGAGACCGAGGTTCTAGCCCCGGATGAAACCAGCGTCATCCCCCAGGAGCCGGTTGCGAAAACTCTGGCCTATCCGGTGCAGGCTTTTCAAGCTGCTGCAGGGGAATTGCCTTCCTATGGCGCCCCGGGGGTTGTTGCTACGCCGGGACTTTCCCAGGGCGAAGTCCCCGATTTGTTGGCGCAGGAAGGTCAGGTGCCGCTGCCCGCCCCCTATCGGCCTTCCACGGCAAAGATGCACCCTTTTTTCGGATTTTGTCTGCTCTGTTTGGCGGCGGCTTTCATGGCCCGCTTGGGTTTGGGGGCGGCTCCAGCGCTGGCGGCTTTTTTTGTTTTCGAGGGCGTGGTTGGCTCCCAGCAGTCCTTCTACCATTCGGTGCGGCTTCCTCGTGGGGGCCCGGAGGGGTCTGACGGCCCCCGTGCGTTTGCTCGGCTTCCTTTGCACTTGCTGCGAAATGTGTTGGGGGTCGCTTTCGCGGGGACTATTTCTTTGGCGGTTGCGTCCGCGTGCGCCTTTGCCAGTTTGTCTGTGCAGGTGGTAAATCCGGCAGATATTTCTAATCTGGTTTCTCAGCTACAGGCTGAACCCGAGTTTTGGCTCTTTTTGGTGGGGGCCACGTTCCTCTGGTGGGTTCTGCCCGGCATGGGCAAAGTCCGGCGAGGGGGGCGAGCTATCACCGATCGATTTTTGACTTCTTTCCCCGTGCGGGTCTTGCTCGGACTGCTAGCCTTAGGCGCGAGTGCCTTTCTAGTTGTACCGTTATTGTCGACGTCTGGAATTTGGATCCCACAGTAGGTTCGCAAAGGAAACAATATGGCTAAGTCTTCGAATAAGAAATCCGCAACTGAAAAGATGAGCCCTAAAGAACGCGAGCGCCTGGAGAAGGCTAAGCAGCAACTTCAGGCGAAGCGCAAGAAGGCACAAAAAGCCAGGACCACTAGGAATATAACCATTGGGGTCATTGTGGTTGCGGCTTTGGTTGCCATTGGCCTCATCGGGGGCGTGCTGTGGTCGAAGAAGTCTTCTTCGAAGGCTGGCGGGGCCAGTTATTCCCAATCGGTCAAGTCCAACAAGGGCATAGTCCTTTCTAAGGATGGGGTGGGCAAGCGAGTGAAGGGCCTGCCTAACGTGGAGCTTTATTCGGACTACGTGTGCGTGCACTGCCTGGATCTGGAACAGGCTATTGGCCACGACCTGGTTCAGGCAGCTAAGGATGGCAAGATCAACCTGATTTTCAAGCCTGTTGTTACCATGTCCTCACATTATTCCTGGGGTTTCCCCGCTGCTACCGCTGCTTTGCAGGTTGCTTCTAAGCAGCCCCAGAAGTTTGTTGACCTGCATTTCGCCCTGACCGACCAAGTTTTGAAAGACGCTAAGGAAGGGCGGGCCGAATCCTCTTTGACCAGTATTGAAGAGGGCAAAAAAGAGGTCGCTCAGGTTGCTAAAGAGCAGGGAATAGACCAGGCAGTTATCGATTCGTTTGACGTGGATAAGACTAAAGATACGTTGCAGGCGTGGACTAAGGATTGGGTGAATTCGGGGCTCACCGACAAGAAGTCATATGGAACCCCTATGCTCGTGCGTGACGGGAAAGTAATTCAGGCCAAATCGTTCAAGGACATGTTGGAGCAAGCAACAAAGTGAGCTAGCCAATATCGAGCCAGTTTCGCATTGGGGAAGGTTATGTGTAAAACTAGTCCTTGCCCAGCCACCTTAGCTCAGTTGGTAGAGCACCCGCCTTGTAAGCGGACGGTCGTCAGTTCGAGTCTGACAGGTGGCTCCACATAGACGCTGGATTTGATAGGTAAGCGTTTGCGTTAGCGAGTATGCCCCCTAGGGGTGCGAAAATCGACTGCGTTAGCCCGTATCGCGCCCCCCTGTAAAATGCTGTTTTGTCATTGAACCCGCTAACGGACGGTATTTTTAAGGCAGTTTCGCAAGGAAGTGCGCGGGGAGATCGTATGAATCCGGCACTGAGCTGCAAGTAGAGATTGCTAAACGCGGGAGTCTTTTCCTCGGGGAATTCGCGGAAGATTAGTTTGAGTCGGGTCAGCGGGCGTGAGCTTCTTCCCCCCCATCAGCCTGGCCAGTATGGAAATGGGTGCATATCAACACGGTCGCCCCGTTCACCACGTTCCGCACCAAGATCCGCAAATGGAAGAAACTGGCAGCCTGTTCTGTTTCTGATTAGCACTTTCTACGTTTAAAGCAGCCCAGCGCGTTCTAGCGCTGTCACTTGATTAGGTAGAAGATTTTTCATTGCACACGGATCTAATAATTGTGAATAGGTCACCTAACTACAGTGAAGGTATGGGACAGGCGACATTAGTTGAGGCATGTGCAGCGAACCGGACTGAAGATCTTATTGACGAGTTGGCTCAGGTGTGGGTGTCTTCGGTACGCGCGAGTCACCTGTTTCTATCTGAGGCCGATATTGACGAGATAAAGCAGGTGTTACCGCAAGCGTTTACTGGAATAGAACATTTAGTGGTGGCTAGGGACCGGGAGGGGCGAGCGGTTGGTTTCATGGGTGCACAGGCCTGCCGTCTCGAGATGCTATTTATTGCCGCGCCGTTTCGCGGTGCCGGTTTTGGTACGAAGCTGTTGAATCTAGCAATCAAGGACTATGGCGTAACCGAGTTAACTGTAAACGAAGAAAATCCGTTGGCGGTGAAATTCTATTCACGTCACGGATTTAGTATTTACAAACGCAGCGAGATTGATGAAGAAGGACGACCATTCTCGCTCCTGTACATGAAGCGCCGCCCAAGCATAGGTAATTAAAGATGACTCTAAAGATAGAGCGTCGTTTTTCCTAAACATATTCGCGGAAGATTCTTTCGAGGACGGCTAACAGGCCCCGTAAACGGGCCTTGGCCGCCCCGTGGCGCTTTAAGCACGAAGCAAGCCAAACTTATCTTGGGTTGGCCCACAGGTAAACAGAGATTCACCCCCTATTTACATGCTTTCACTAGATTGGCAGCAGTTTGTGATCGTCTCTACCGGTGCCACAGAGGAACATTATGCTTCGCTTCAGATGCCTCTTATTTAGTCTGCCTGCCCTCGCTTCAATGGCGTTTGGCTTGCTAACACTGCCCTTCCCCACCGCTCATGCGGCGGCCGGGGTGAAAATCGACATCGCTGCTATTACAGATTTCCACGGGCATATCGAGATGGCCCCAAACTTGTCCGAACAAGTTAAAGCCCTGCGCAAGGCAAACCCTAACACCTTCTTCGTGTCCACAGGCGATACGGTAGGCGGGTCAACTTACGTATCTTCTATAGCCAAAGACGAACCGACTATGAAGATAGTTTCAGCTCTGGGACTTGACGTATCGGGGCTTGGCAACCACGAATTCGACGGCGGCTACTCCGACATAGTCGATCGTCAGCTCGGGCAGGTTAGCTGGGACTTCGTCAATTCAAACATTTCGGGTCTCGACCGCTCTAAAATCCTCCCCTACAAAATCCGAACCACCAAGGAGGGCGTCCGGGTCGGTTTTATAGGCGCGACTACCTCTGACCTTCCAAATCTGGTAAACCGAGAAGGCCTTGCAGGACTGCGCATTTCCGACCCAATCGCGGCTTTGGATAATTCCGCCGCAACACTAAAAGATGGCAAGGAAGAAAACGGGGAAGCTGACGTGGTGGTTGCCCTCCTACACGAAGATTACACAGACGCAGCCCGCTTAGGCGCCAATGTCGATGCAGTTGTTGCGGGCCACACCCACACCAACCAGACTACGAAAACAGCTTCTGGAGCTCCCGTCATCCAGCCCGATTGCTTCGGGCGGCTGTTGGGAGACATAGAAATTACCGTCGACGCCAATACTAAGAAGGTCACCTCATCCAGCTCTAAGATGCTAAAAGTCCTGGACGCCACAAAAGATTCCGCTGCAGCTGCAGATCCAACCATTTTCTCGATGGTGCGCCGGGCTACCGCACGAGCCGCAGAACTCGGCAAGGAAAAAATCGGAACCATAACCAGCCCCGCGAAGCGGGGAGTACAAGGAGACACTGGGGGAAGTGAAAATCGGGGTGCTGAATCCACTTTGGGAAACCTAATAGCGGAGGGCTTCTACCAGTACGCGAAGACTCAAGGCAGCCGGCCCAGCTTTGCGATCATGAACGCGGGCGGTTTGCGAGCCCCAGCATTGGATACTAACAACGACGGGGTTGTAACCGTCGAAGAGTCCTACAACGTCCAACCTTTCAATGGGGACATGGGTACTATCGACCTCACCCCGGCCCAGGTTTACCAACTGGTGGAACAACAGTGGAAGGGTGAGGGCGCCTCCCGCCCCATGCTGAAACTCGCCTTCTCCAACAACTTTGTCTACACCTTCGACCCCACGGCCAAACTGGGCAGCAAAGTATTAGGGATATTCTTAGATGGAAAGAAATTAGCCCGCAACGACACTGCCTCAAAAGTTCGGGTGGCCGGTGGCACCTTCCTACTGAAGGGCGGGGATGGCTATACAGCCTTGCGCGAAGGCACTAACTTTACTCAACTTCCCGGCGTGAACGACCTCGGCGCTTTCAATAAGTTCCTTGCCGCTAACCCCAACTATGCGGTGGACCATACCCAAAAATCGATTGGCATCACCGGACCAAGCACCTTGAAGGCGGGCGAAACTGCTCACTTCAAGTTGTCGTCTCTGTCGTGGACCACCTCCGAACCAAACGCTAAGACGGTTACTATCGAATTTGCCGGGAAGAAGGTGGGCGCCGCCCCAATCGACAACAAGGTTGTTCCCAGTCTCGACGAAACCGGACGCGCCGAGGTCACTTTTACAGTGCCGCGGGTAGAAAAAACCGGTTACTACTCGCTCGGGCTGCGCTTCGGCAACAACGCATTTGCCTATCCGATACGCGTGCAGGCAGCTTCCACTCCCGGCAAGGCTCCCGTGGCAGACTCACCCGCTTCGGGAGCGCACAAGTCCCCGAAGGGCAGCAACAATACGAACGCGAAGCCTCTAGAAGGCCCGAACACCGGCACCCCCGCCCTCGTATTTACAGGCCTTGCAACGGTGCTAATAGTTGGCGGCATAGTATTGGTGTGCCGCAAGCTTTGGCGGAGTTCGGACGCCTTTTAGTTGGCAAAAATATGCGCCCGTTCCCAAGGGATACATAAAGGTGTACTCCTTCTGACACCGAGGCAGAAAGGTAGGTATCTTGGCCATCCAAATTAAGCGTGTCTACGACGCGCCCTCTTCCGAGGACGGTTACCGCGTTTTGGTGGATCGGCTTTGGCCGCGCGGAATACGCAAAGACGCCTTGAAGATGGATTGGTGGGCTAAGCAGCTAACGCCTTCGACGGCTCTGAGAAAAGCTTGGCATTCCGGGCTCATTAGCGACACTGATTTTAGACAGAACTATCTTGGGGAACTGCAAGGGAATCCCGCCCTCAAAAAACTAGCGAAAATAGCGGGCGAAGAACCCGTTACCTTGCTGGTGGCGACGCGCGATGTAGCAAATTCACACGCCCGCGTGCTACTCGAAGCAATCAGGGCAGTTTAGCCGGGCCCGCCCGGCTGGCTACGATGGGAGCATGAAATTTTCTGCTCGCGCCACTTCGCCCTCTCCCAACCCCATTTCCTTGGCGCAGCAGCAGGCAACGGGCCCGCTAACCAATCTGAGCGATTCCAATCCGACCCGCCACGGCCTGGCCCCCTCGCTGCTTCCTAGCGTCTATCAGGCTGACCCCAGGGGCCCGCGCAAAGCCCGCGAGCAGCTGGCCGCATTTCTAACCCGGCGCGAGGGCCGGCCCCTCGACCCGAATCGCCTTTATCTACTCAGTTCCACGTCACAGGGCTATTCCTGGCTACTGAAGCTGTTTTGCGATCCCGGCGATTTCGTCCTCACCCCCCGGCCCGGCTACCCGATGGTCGATCAGCTTGCCCAACTTGAAAACGCCGAGGTCGACAACTACTACCTCACTTGGGATGGCACGTGGATGACCGACCTGGGCGGGCTCAAGCAGTATTTGCAACTCCACTCCCCGCGCGCCCTCGTAGCAATAAATCCCAACAATCCCACAGGCTCATACTTGCGGCCCGCCGAACTGGCCGAGCTGCAGCGTATATGCGCCACGCACCAGCTTCCCCTAATCGCTGACGAAGTATTTTTTGACTATCCACTTATCTCCCGCGAGCGCAGGCGCATAGCGGGATCCGAAAAGGTGCTTACTTTCGCCCTCGACGGCCTTTCCAAAAACCTAGCTGCCCCGCACGCGAAAGTAGCCTGGCTGGAAGTAAGCGGGCCCGCTAGCCAGGTTAGCCGGGCACTAGAAAAACTAGATTCAATTGCCGACGCCTACCTGCCCATGAGTGAAATTATCGCCGCTCAAATCCCAGGCCTGTTGGCACAGATTCCGGCCCAGCTCAAAAAAGTTAGGGCCAGGCTAGCAGAAAATCTTGCCATTTTGCGCCGCCTGGTGCACGCCTCGTCTACGGGAGTAGTGAGCCTGTACGAGCCCGAGGGCGGCTGGAGCGCCCTGCTTCGCTTCCCCGCCTGGATTGACGAGGACGAGCTGGTCACATCCCTAATAAGTAAATACCGCCTTTCGGCCCAGCCGGGGTACTTTTTCGACATGCCCACCCCAGGTTTTGTCAGTCTGTCGCTACTTCCCCGCCCCAGCCAGTTTGCCGAGGGGGCCGCAAAACTCATCGCGCGCTTGGACGAATTGAGCGCCCAGTAACTGCGGTTTTTGCCACTTTTGCACAAAAAATGCGGGCGAATATGCCTCTTTTTTGCCATGGCTAGTAAATTGTCCGTAAGGACGCCGAAGTCGGGAGATACATATGAGTAACGATCTTGTTCACCTAATTTTTATGGGTGTTGCTGGTTCTGGAAAGACTACTGCTGCTGATGCGTTGGCGAAAAGGCTTGGCTGGCCCGAGGCGGAAGCTGACGATTTTCACCCGCAGGCAAATATAGACAAGATGAGTGCAGGCCATCCGCTCACCGACGAGGACCGTTGGCCTTGGCTTCAAAAGATGCGTAATTGGATGACCGAACATGCCCTAGCTGGTTCTTCCACGATTGTTACCTGTTCGGCCCTGAAGCGCAGCTACAGGGACCTGCTGCGCCAGGGGCCCGGCAGAGTATTTTTTGTGCATCTGCACGCTCCGGCGGATGTCCTTTCTAAGAGGATGGCCACCCGCGAGCACTTCATGAAGCCGGGCATGCTCGCCTCCCAGTTCGAAACGTTGCAGGAATTAGGCGAGGACGAGGACGGCCTCGCTATTTCCGTGTTGGGTTCCAAAGAAGAAACCCTGCAGTCAGTAATAGCGGCTTTGCGCGAGCGCAGCTTGCTAGAAACCACGTTCTAGAAAGTTATCTAATGAACTGTTTATTTTTCGCGGCCTCTTCCGGCCTTGCACACACGAATTCAGTGCCGCAGCTAGTCATTGCAGCGCTGGCAGGAATAGTCACGATTGTGCTGCTTATTGTGTGGCGCAAGATGCACCCGTTTTTAGCCCTAACTTTAGGGAGCGCGGTGCTGGCCCTCGTTGCTGCGATTCCACTTCCGGATACTTTTGCCGCATTCACTAAGGGGTTGGGTTCTACCGTTGGGGGCGTGGGCGTACTTATCGCCTTCGGCGCCATAATCGGCAAGTTGTTGATCGATTCGGGTGGAGCCGACCAGATTGTCGACACGGTGCTCTCGAGCACTTCAACAAAGGTGTTGCCGTGGGCTATGGCGCTGGTTGCGTTTGTAGTCGGCATTCCCCTATTTTTCGAGGTTGGGATCGTACTACTAATTCCGGTGGTGATGCTTGTCGCGCGGCGGGCAAAGATGCCCGTGATTGCCGTTGGGATCCCCGCCTTGGCCGGTCTTTCAGCCCTGCACGGGCTGGTTCCGCCGCACCCGGGCCCGCTTATTGCCATCGATGCTTTAAAGGCAAACATTGGATTGACCTTGGGGCTGGGCCTTTTGGTGGCGGTCCCCACGGTTGTCGTTTCTGGCCCGTTGGCGGCACGGCTCATGGTGCGTTGGGTACCCCGCCGGGCTAATTCACTTTTAGGGGGCGAGGATGCTCCTGCCACCGAGGGCGGAAGCCGGCCTTCGTTTGGGGTGGCAATCTCGGTAGTCTTGCTCCCAGTCGTGCTTATGCTGGCGCGCACAGTTGTCGAGATGGCTATGCGAGGGGCGGAAGCCTCGTTTGTTTACAAGGCTTTCGAGTTCGTTGGCGAACCGCTGGTCGCCCTCTTGCTCACCGTCTTGTATTCGATGCTGGTACTGGGGAGGGCAAGCGGGCGCTCCGTCGCGGAAGTAAACAAGCTCGTAGGGTCTTCGCTTGCTCCGATCGCGTCCATTTTGCTCATCGTGGGGGCCGGAGGCGGCTTCAAAGAAACGTTGGTCGAATCCGGCATTGCCCAGGTTATAGCCCAGTGGATTGAGCAGCTCGGGATGCCGATTTTGCTTGCCGGGTGGATCGTAGCCGTGGCGGTGCGTCTGGCAACTGGATCGGCCACGGTTGCCACTATTACAGCCAGCGGCATCATGGCCCCCATGGCCACCACACTGCCGCCGGCGGGAACAGCGCTGTTGGTGCTGGCAATTGGGGCGGGTTCAGTTTTCCTTTCCCACGTGAACGATGCGGGGTTCTGGCTCGTCAAAGAATACTTCGGCATGAGTGTTGGGGAGACCTTTAAAACCTGGTCACTGATGGAAACGATTCTTTCGGTGACGGGGCTCCTATGCATCCTCGCTCTGGCGATACCGCTGGGAGTGTAGCCCCCTTGCCCCATACGGCAATAAATTGCAATAGCTAGATCTAATCAGAGAAATACACGCAGGATTCTTAAATGAATTTTGCGTGTATTTTTCTTTACCGCTATAACCCCTGGTCACACGCGTTTTGGAGGAATTTTATGAAGGCGGAATTTGTTTCCTATGACTTTTCCATGAAAAAGCTATTTCCGCCCTAAATGGCTTTACCAACCAAAAATTACTCTTGTAGTCTTTCGATCTTGTAGAAACAAATCTAAACCCGGAAGGCTCACTAAAATGAACCCCTCTAAAATCGTTGTACCTGCCCTCGCTGTGGGGGCTTCTCTGTCGCTTTTGAGCCCCGCCGCCCTGGCTGCACCATCACCCCAGCAGAATTCCCCGAAGACGGAAGCGGCAACTAGCAGCGAGCAAAAAACTAACGACCTCAAGCAGCAGGTTGCGCAAGCTGAGGCAGAACTTTCTTCCCTTCACAAGGCAGTGGAGGACACTGAGGGCAAGTTGAAGAACGCGCAGGCAGAATTGGACGCGCGCACTAAAGCAGTTGCCCTAGCGAAGCAGGCGGTAAAAAAGGCCGCGGACAATAGCGCAGAAATAGAACAGACCAAGGCTTATCTCACCCAGGCGATGCAAGAGGCTCACCAGGCCAACTTGCGCGTGCAGGCTCTAGCGGAGGCCGGCAAAACTTACAAGGATGCGGTAGCTGACACTCAGAGGAAGCTCACAGCCGCAGCTACCAACCTAGCGAAAGCTGTCGCCGACAAGGATTCAGCAGACAAGGCTGAGGCTGCAGCCCGCGCTGCCAAAGATGAGGTCGAGGGCAAACTAAAGGGCAAAGACGCCGGTCAGCTAGCAGCCGAAAAGACTTCTGCAAAGGCGGAGGCCGAGAAGAAGCAGGAGGCCGTCGCCGAGGCTCAGACCGCTAAAGAGCGGGCCTTAGAAGAAGCCAAACGTGCTGAAGATGAGCTCACTGCCGCAAAAGCGGAGGCAGCTACTAAGGGAGCAGCGCTAGCTGAAAAGAACAACGAGTTAGCGCAGGCAAAGACCCGCCAGCAGGCAGCAGAAAAAGAAAAATCGGCAGCCACCAGCGAAAAGGCAGAAAAGGAAGAAGCTCTAAGGCGAGCCCAGGCGGATCGGCAGTCCGCAGATGCTAACACGCAAAAGCTCACGGACTCCCTCTCTGAAGCTACCGCCCGGCAGATAGAGGCGCAGAAAGCCGTCAACGCTTCCCGCGAAGCAAAAAAGCAGGCTGTCGCCAATGCGCAGAAGGCTCTAGAAAAAAAGCAGCAAGATTTCAATTCAGCCCACGACAAAGTCTCGAAAGCCATAGATGCGTTAGACGCAGCAGACAAGGATCTAAAGGCTGCTGAATCTGCTTACGACGCAGCTGCCGAGGCTAAGAAGCAGGCTGACGAAACTATTGCCCAGCACGAGAGGCTGGTTGCTCAGCAAAGCACCGCCAAGCAAACCTCAGACACCGAACTGATCAATGCGGCGCGCCTCGAACAAGAAAAGAACGCGCTGACAGCCGCGCGGGATGCCGCCCAGGCAGCACTCGCGAAGACTGACAAGACAAACCAGAAGGAATACGCCGCCGCCCAGCAAAAACTGCAAGAAGCAAACACGCAGCTAGCTGCCACTGAAGCCAAGCTCGAGACAGCCGTATCGATTCACCAGCAGGCCTCGCAGGCGGCCCAGCAAATGCAGGGCCAAATCAACGCCCTCCAGCCCGCCTACACCAAGGCTAAAGCCAACCAGGCGCAGCTGGGGCAGGCAATTACCACTACTGAGCAGGCTCGCAGGCAGGCTTCAGAAAAACACGCTGAGGCAAAGCAAACCCGCGACCAGCTGCTGCCTCAATTCACCTCGGCCTCTGCTGAACTAGAGCAGGCAAAAGCCGCCCTGGAAAAGGCTAAGGCCCCCACGGAAGCAGAAAAACACCACGACGCGGCAAAGCAAGAAGCCGTACGGATCAAGTCCGAACTGGACGCGCAAGAGGCCATAGTCGAAACGAAGGACAAGGACATAGAACGCCTTCAGCGCGAGCTGAAAGAAAATAAGATCCGCATTCAGGAGGCCACGGTAGACCTGCAGAAGAAAGAAAAGGATCTAGAAGAGGCCCGCACAGCCCAGGCAGAAGCCACGGCTGCAAATGCAAAGGCAGTACAGCAACTAGACACTCTGAAGGCTACCAAGGCGCAAAAGGACGAAACGGCAGCCTTCGCCTCCACCGGTTTAGCCAAGGCCCAGGCAGATCTGCAAGCTGCCAACCAAAAACTAGCTGAGATTAGCAAGGCGCTGCAGAACTACGAGGCAACAAAGGCCGAGGCCGCTCGCGCACTGAAGGATTTCCAAAAAGCCGCAGAAGAAAAAGGCCGGGCCCAAGCTGCTCTAGCCCAAAGCCAAGCGGTTCACGAAGCAGCCTCACAGGCCGCAGACAAAGCCGCCGAAACACTGCGCACACACATCCACCAGGTGAAGGCTGCCCAGCAGGAGCTACAGGATAGACTCCAGGTGGTACAGGCCACAAAGGACAAGCTGGCAAAGCAGCAAGCAGCTAGCCCACAGGGCCTGCAGGAAAAGCTGAAAGAGGCTGAACGCGCCCTAAAGCAGCTAAAGGACGATATAGCCTCCCTAAGCGCAACGAAAGCTAACCTGCCGGCACAAATCGAAAGAGCACAGGCGAAACTGGCGTACTTGAAGTTGCGTTTGCAGCTAGTAGCTCCGGCCACTCCCGAAGTTATACCTCCTAAGGGAAGCGAAGAGAGTCGGCCTGCCCCCGCAAAATCCGCCCCCGCGGGCAAACCGAGTGCTACTGTGCCGGCCCAGCCTGCTAAGGCCGGCAAGGTCCCCTCGGCCCCCTCGCCCAAGCACGTAAAAGCTGCCACTTCTAAGCCTGCGAAGGCTAGCCGCACATCCGGGAAACAGGCAAACGAATCGCCAACGCTAGCACACACTGGTTCAGCTTCAACTGCCCTAGCGGTAGGTGCCCTGCTAGCGCTAAGCGCGGGCACGGCACTACACCGTTCCCGCAAGGAATCCTAGTCCCTGCAAACAGCCCTTAACTGGGTGTGGGATCGGCCAAAAGCCGATCCCACACCCAGATTATTTTTGTCTCTACAGTTTGCCCTCACGCAGCAGCTGGTGGTTCTCGCTCTTGCGGGCGTGGGCAATGATCCACCCGGCCTCGCCAAGCACCACCAAAACTACGACAAAACCAATGACGCTGGTCACTGCGCCCTCGGCAATAGAGATCAGCACCATGGCGGCAAGCACCGGCACCAAGTAGCGCAAAGTCCAACCGATATAGCCCCCGAAAGAAGGCATCTTCACGCCGTTCGCCTCGGCAACAGACTTGACCATGAAGTTGGGGCCATTGCCAATGTAAGTCATGGCGCCGCAAGTTACTGCACCCAAGCTGATAGCCACCAGGTAAGCCTCGGGCACGCCCGCCACCTTGGCTCCCCCATCCAATTGGGCTGCCATCTCGAAGAAAGTCACGTAGGTGGGGGCATTGTCTAGGAAGCTCGACAACCCGCCCGTAAAGACATAGAACGTCACCTCGTTGAGCGGCAGCTTCGGAGCGATCTGGGCCAAATATTTCAGTGCCGGCATCATAGTCAAGAAGATGCCGATGAACAGCACTGCGACCTCGACAATCGGAGCCCAGGTGAACTCGTTGAGTTTGTAGCGGATCTCTTTAGAACCGAAAACGAACGAACCAATGACCGCTATGGCAAACACGATCTCGCGTAGAGGCAGGTATTCGTGCCAGGCGGCGGTGCCGTGCTCGATGGCCTCCAGGTTCATAGACGGCACAACTGCCACGGCCACGATGATCAGGGCGAAGAAAATGAAGTTTATTGCCCCGCGCACCCTTATGGGGGTGATGTTTGTGTCGTCCATCTTCAGATCCTCGACAGACTCCAGAGCATAGGCCTTGGTGTCTAACGCGAAGTAAGTGATAAGTAGCAGCGCGTTAATGCAGAACCATTCGGGGATCAGGTGGAATGTCCAAGTAAACGGCACCCCTCGCAAGAATCCCAAAAATAGCGGCGGATCCCCAAGCGGGGTTAGCAAACCGCCGTTGTTGGCCACAATCAAAATTGTGAAAATTACAGTCTGCGCCTTGTGCTTTCGCTCCGAATTGATGTTCAGCAGCGGCCGGATCAGCAACATTGCTGCCCCGGTGGTACCAATGAAGGAGGCGATAACGCCCCCAATGGCCAAAAAGAGCGAATTGTTCTTGGGCGTCGCCCTAATGTCGCCCTCCAAATAAATACTGCCCGACACCACGAAGAGGGCGAACAGTAGCGCAATGAATTGGAAATATTCAAAGGCGGTGTCGGCAACCTGCATGAGCCCAAAATTGACGGCCATGTATATAGCAACCGGAACGCCCAAGACTAAGGCTATGGTCAGCTGGAAACGCCAGTCCTCCCATAACTTTGCTGTTGCTGGAATAAGGGGAATTATGGCAATGGATAGCAGCATCACCACAAAGGGGATCAACATCCATGCGGGTACAGTATTACTCATCGCTCCCACTCTAAACCCTATATTTAGCAAGGGCGAATAATTTCCCACTCTTCCTAAAAACTACCCACCCAAAAACCGGCTAGGCTCCCCCTTCCGTAGGACCGAAGCCACCCGCTACATGCCGCAGCGTACTCACCTAGTTCGGGCATGGCTGCTCCCCATGCACGAGCACACTTTCCGTACGGTAGGGTTAACCTGGTCCAGCGAAGGGAAGAGCATGTCCAAAAAGAAACGCATCGGCATCCTAACTGCGGGCGGGGACAGCCCTGGTCTAAATGCCGCAATTCGCGGCTTTGGCAAAGCCGCCATCGGCCACCACAACATGGAGCTTGTGGGATTTCGCGAAGGCATCCGCGGCATGGCCCTAAATCAGACTATGCCCATAACCTCCGCTTCCCTTTCCGGCATCCTTACCGTTGGCGGCACCATTCTTGGCACCTCCAGGGACAAGCCCCACAAGATGGACGTAGGCAACGGCAAAGAAGACATGATCCCCACAATTTTGAAAAATTGTGAAGCCGCCAGCCTCGACGGGGTTGTGATGATTGGCGGGGGCGGCACCGCTAAAAACGCCCACCGACTAGCGAAGGCGGGTTTGAACGTTATTCACCTGCCCAAAACCATCGACAACGACATTGCGCACACGGACACCAGCTTCGGCTTTTCTACCGCGCTTGGTATCGCCACCGATGCGATCGACCGGCTACACTCAACGGCCCACAGCCACCACCGGATCATCGTAGTGGAAATTATGGGGCACAAAGCCGGTTGGCTGGCGCTCGGCTCCGGTATTGCGGGCGGGGCCGATATTATTCTGCTTCCCGAAATCCCCTACTCCATTGACTCGGTAGCCGCCTCAATTTCTAAGCGCGCAAAGAACGGGCACCCCTTCTCTGTAGTCGCAATCGCCGAGGGCGCCCGCGAACTCTCAGACGCCGCCGACTACGCCGCAGCCCAAGCCCTTATCGACGGCGCTTCCAACGCCAACGCCAAGGCTGCGGCCAAGAAACACCGCTCTATGCTCGAGGCAGCCCACCGCGGCAACGCCCTCAAACTAGCCGAGCAGCTCGAAGCTGCCACCGGGCTGGAGGCCCGCGTTACCGTACTTGGCTACGTACAGCGGGGAGGCACTCCCAACGCAGAAGATCGCCTGCTCGGGACTCTGTTAGGCGGGGCAGGTGCGGATCTAGTTGCCGCCGGCAAGTATGGGATAACCGTTGCAGCCAAGGGCCAATCGGCCCAAGCCGTGCCCCTGAAAGACGTGGCCGGCAATCTAAAAACCGTACCCAAGGATCACCCCTGGGTCTCGGCAGCCCGGCACGTAGGCACCTGCCTGGGGGATTAAATGGAACGGCTCGTGGCACTCGGCGGAATCGACCTGTGCGTCGAAACCTTCGGGTGCCCAGATAACCCGCTAGTTGTAAATATCGAGGGCCACGGTGCTCAACTAGTTTCAACACCCAAGAGCTACTGCCAGCGGCTTGCCGAAAAGGGGCTGTTTGTCATCCGTTTCGACAACCGGGATGTGGGGCGCAGCTGCCGCATCCGCTCCCCCTATACGCTTATGGATATGGCCGCCGACGTGCACGCCCTGATCTCGCACTTCGGCTCCTCCGCCGTGGTTACTGGCCGCTCCATGGGTGGGGCCATTGCCCAACTGCTGGCTCTAAACTTTCCCCAGGACGTGCGCGGCCTCGGGCTTTTCTACACATTTGCTACCGAAAACCCACGCCCACCTAGTCCGCCCCTCCCCACCCCTTTTACCGGCCTCTCCTCGTACCTGGAGTGGTATCAACACTCCCTGCAGGCAATCGCGGGGCCCGCCTACCCCTGGGACAAAACGGAATTGGCCGCCCTCGCGAAAACAAACTACGAGCGAGGCGTGAGCTGGCAAGGCCTGCAACGCCAACTCCGGGCTATGGAAACCACCCCGCCCTGGTACCACCGGCTCGGGGAACTGAAAATACCCACCCACATAATTCACGGCAGTGCCGACATAGTGATCGCCCCTTCTGAAGGCCGCCGCCTAGCCGAAGCAATCCCGGGAGCCAAAATGACTCTAGTGGAGGGCATGGGTCACGGACAGCCGGCGGCCCTAGACGAACTGTTTGTGCGCTCTACCGCAAGCCTAATGCCCCTCGGGTAAGCTAGCCGGCTTGGGAATGTGCCGGAAAGCACGCAACACGAAATAAGACCCGCACAGCAACACCAAATACGGAATTCCTGCCCACCACACCACGGGCATCTGCCAGCGCAGCGAAATAAATACCCCCAGGCAAGCGACAATGCCGAGCCAGTTAGTTATGGGCGCTCCCCAAAGACGGGCCGGGCCCGCCGGCCGCCCCGCCCTCTTTTGGCGGAACTTCAAATGGGTTACCAAAATGATCACCCAGGTGACCAAAATCGCCAAGATGGCGCAACCCATGAGGTAGTTAAACGCAGACTCCTGGGCAAATATTGCCAGCAAGGAAGCGGCAACCATACCCGTGGAGGCAATCAGCACTGCTCCGCGGGGCGTGCCTGAGGCGGTGGTTCTACCTGCAAAAGCAGGCGCCATCTTGTCCAAGGCAAGCGAATGGAACATGCGCGATGAGGCGTACAAGCAGCCGTTTGCAGCCGACAACGCCGCCACGATAAGCACCCCGTTCATGATGTGGCCAGCCGCAGGTACCCCGGCGTTGTCCAGCGCGTGCACAAACGGTGAGGACTCAATAGAACCATCGCTAGCGGCCGTGTGGCTCCAAGGTTGCATCGCCACGATTACACCAACAGCCAGCACGTAAAACAGCAGCAGCCGCCATATCATCGCGCTGGCAGCCCTGGGAATGTCCTTTTCCGGATGCTCCGATTCCGCCGCCGAAGTAGACACGTTCTCGATGCCCCCAAACGAGAACACCGCCGTGCAAGCCGCCAGCAAAATACCACCGATGCCAGAGGGAGCAAACCCCCCGTGGCGCGTCAGGTTAGACAAGCCGGTAGGCGGATTCGCGGAAGGCCACCCGAACAGGATCAAAGACAGTCCCAACAGGATGAACACACTGATGGCAACCACTTTAATCATCGAAAACCAGTACTCGCTGGCTCCGTACAACCGCACCGTTGCCAAATTGAGTCCGACCACAAACAGCGAACAGCCAGCGGTAGCTGCGCCCAAATTGAGACCCGGAAACCAGTGCTGAAGATAGGTGGCTGTAGCCACGACCTCGGCCCCCACCGCAATAAAAGATTGGATGGCGAAATTCCAGCGCGCAACGTAGCCGCCCATGCGACCCAGATAGGCGCCGGCTACGGCCCCATGCCCGCCGGGTACCGGGTGTACCGACACCATTTCCGCTAGCGCCCACACGATTTCTAAAGCTAAGGCACCAGCTAGAACGTAGCTGATGACCGTTGCCGGCCCCGCGAGCGCAATTGTGGATCCTGACCCCAAGAACAGGCCTGTGCCCAAAGCTCCAGAGAGGCCGATCATTGCCACTTGGGGGCTGGTAAGGCGGCGTTCTAGTTGGGTTCTTTCAGCCATCGCCATTCCTTCTACTGCTTTTTCTACCTAGCTATACTAACGAAAGCTTCATGCAAGGCAGAATTCTTAGGGCAGCGGCATTGCGATCGGGCGGCCCGACAGGTGGGTTACCTCTACCTCAACGTCGTAAATTTTTTGCAGGGTCTGCTCGGTCATGACTTCGCTGGGCGTGCCTTTGGCGCAGATTTTCCCGCTTTTCATGGCCACCATTTGGTCTGCGTAGGTGGCGGCCGTGTTCACGTCGTGTATGACTACTACCACTGCAAGGTTAGCTTTGGCACAAATGTTTTTTAGGTGCCTCATCATTTGTCTGCTGTGGTGCATGTCGAGGGCGGCGAGGGGTTCATCTAGGAGCAGGTATTTGGTGTCTTGCGCCAGGGCCATAGCTACGAAGGCGCGCTGTCGTTGCCCCCCGGATAGTTCGTCTATAAAACGGTCTGCGAAATCTACCATTTGCACCGTTTGCAGCGCGGCGGCAACTTTTGTGCGGTCTTCTTTTCGGGGGCGCCCCCCGTTGTGGGGGTGCCGGCCAAGCATCACTAGTTCGGCTACGGTAAGGCGCACTGCCAGATGGTTTTCTTGTCGCAAGATGGCTAAAGTTTTTGCGAGTTCTGCGCTGTTCCAGTCCGTAAGTTCGGTGCCGTCAACTTTTATTGTTCCCTTTGTTTTTGGGTGCAGCCTGCCGAGGGCGGCGAGCAGAGTGGATTTTCCTGCTCCGTTTGGCCCGATCAGGGCGGTCAGGCCTTCGTCTGGTAGGTCTAGGTTTAAATCTTCGACTACCGGACACGCGCCGTAGTCTAGGGTGAGTGAGCGAATTTCGATCATTTGGAGTCCTTGTATATGAGCACTAGGAGGGCTAGTCCGCCTACTAGCTCGATTAGTACCGGCAGCACGGTTTCGGAGTTCAGGACGTGCTCTAGCAATCCTTGCCCGCCTGCGAGTATTAGTATTCCCAGTGAGCCGCCTGCCAGGATGAGGGGGCGGATTCTGTCTGAGTGCACCGTGTAGACCGCAATATTTACTACCAGCAGCCCGAAGAACATTAGAGGCCCTACGAGGGCGGTGGCGCAGGCCACTAGTAGCGCTGAGGCCGCTAGCGCTTTGCGGGTTTCCGCCTTGTATTCGACTCCTAGTTCGACCGCAATGTCGCGCCCTAGGGAAAGCACATCCCACGTGGGAGATTTTTGCCATATGTAGGTGCAGGTTGCAGCTGTGATCACTGCTGCCGCCGCCAGTGCCTCTTTATTCACGAGGGCGAAGGAGGCGGTGGTTCGCGATTGCACGCTGAGTAGCTCGTTTGGATCCATTATGAATCCGAGCATCGCCGATATCGAGCGAAAGAGGGTGCCCATTACGATTCCTACTAGCACGAGTAGGTGCAGTGAGCGGGTATTTTTTGAAATCAAGAATACGAACATGGCGGTTGCCACGGCCATCATCACCAGTGCGTTGGAGGCGAAGTAGACTGTCGCTGGAATCCGGCTTATAGCCTGTGCCCCTAGGCAGAATGTGCCCACTGTTGCGGTTAGCACGTAGATGGAGTCGAATCCCATCACTCCGGGCGAGAGAATCCGGTTTTGGGTTACGGCCTGAAACACAACGGTCGAGGTGGTGAGCGCAATTGCCACTATGGTTAGCGCTGCAAGGCGGGTAAGGCGCAGCGGCCCAATTATCTGCCAAAAGTCTAGGGCGTCGTAGAGGGCGAAGAAGGCTGCTCCAGCTACTGCTAGGGCGGCGCATATTAGGGTGCGATTGCGGGTGAGGCGGTAGCGACGGTTCATCGTTTCACCGTCTTCAGTAAGAAGCCAATGAATATTGCGGCCCCAATTACACCCATTACAACCCCCACGGGGATTTCGGCTGGCGCTATTAGGGTGCGGCCAATAATGTCCGAGACGAGCACGAAGAAGGCTCCCCCTAACGCTACTAGTGGCAGGGACCGGCGCATGTAGTCGCCTAGTATCAGCGAGGTCAAGTTCGGCACTATAAGGCCCAAAAATGGCAGTGTTCCTGTGACGACGGTGCTAACGCCGGCAACGGTTGCTACTATTGCCAGCCCGAGGGCGGTTATAGCGCGGTGACTCACCCCTAGGGATTCGGAGAAATTTTTCCCCAGCCCCACCACGGTGAAGGTGTCGGCGAACAGGTAGGCAAGCACGCACATTGCTGCTACTACCCAGAGCAGTTCGTAACGTCCTTTTATGATTCCCGAAAAGTCTCCGGTCAGCCATAGGTTTAGCATGCCTTGCATTTCAAATTGCCAGGCTAAAAACGTGGAGGCAGCGCCAATTATCCCTGACAAAACTATGCCGAGTAGCGGCACCACGATCGGGTCGCGGTAGCGCAGCGAGGACACGAGCCCCATTAGCAACGCGGTCCCGGCCAGCGCGAAGCAGACTGCAACTAGCATGCGTGCCCACATGGCAAGGGTAGGGAAAAATAGGACGGCCACCAAAACGCCTAGTCCCGCCGATTCGGTGACTCCTGTGGTGGCAGGTTCTACGTAGCGGTTTTGAACCATTAGCTGCATTACTAGGCCGGCCACCGCCATGGCTGATCCTGCCAAGAGGAGGGCGAGCGTGCGCGGCAGCCGCGATACGGTTAGAACCATCAGCTGATCTAGGTCTGCCTGCCCGGTCAGTACCTGCCCGAGCGACATTTTTGCTGCCCCGGTAACAATCGAAACGAATACCAGGATTAGTACCGCTAGCGTGGCTCCGCCGAGCCACAGCACCCGTGGCTCGGCGAAGTTATTTTGTCTTTCCGGCAAATTATTTGATGGCACTTGCGATTTCGTCGAGCTCTGCCTGGTAGTTGTTGGCGCCGTACATTACTATGTACCACCGCTCCGGGTTTAGGAACACGACGTGTTTGTTTTGAGCAGCCTTGGTGGAGTTCACCAGTTCGTTGTCTAACAGCTTCTCTGCCGGGGTTGCCCCGTTGTCCTTGCCGATTGCCTTGGCTCGGTCTACTACGAATATGTAGTCGGGGTTTAGTTCTTTTACTGCCTCAAACGAAATCTTCTTTGACTTGTGCCCTTCGTCGGGGGTGTAGTCGGTGGTGGCTTCTTCAAAGCCAAAAACGTCATATATGGGAGCCCACCTGGATTGGGGGCCGTGAACCGAAAGTTCGCCCTCGTTTGCCATCAGTACTAGCGCCTTGCCTTTGCCTTTGGCGGTGTCTTTGTACTTGGCGATCTTGTCTTTCATTGCCCCCACGAGTTTTTCGGCCTCGTCCTTCTTGCCGAGGGCGGATCCGATCTGGCGCACCTGGTCAACTACCTGCTCCGAGTAATTGGGCTTTTGCCAGTCAACATTCGCGTCTATAGTGGTGAAATTTTTGGACAGTTCACCGTACATTGAGGAGCTGCGCGCCCCGATCAGCAGCAGATCTGGCTTGAGTTTGGCTATCTGTTCGACGTCGGGTTCCTTCAGGGACCCTACCGAAGTAGCATTCTTGTACTTGTCTTTCAGCCAAGAGGGTACTGATTTAGTTACAGTTCCGACTACCTTGTCGCCCTCCCCTAGCGCATCTACCGTGTCGAGGGCGGCCATGTCCAGGACCACGATGCGTTCAGGCTTTTTCTTTATTTCAGTCTTACCCGAGGCATGAGTTACCGTTACCGGGAAAGCCCCTTCTTTAGCTGGGGGGGCCGGCCCCGTCGTCCTTGGCATCGTTCGTTGAAGAGCAGCCTGCCAGCATTGCCGCCGTGGCTGCAAACGCAACTACAGCTGTTGCGATTTTACGCATCCTAATCCTTCCTTAGATCAATTTAGGCAAGCCTACGCTAACCTATTTGACTGAATTAATCCAGGGGGGAATAAAAAACCTTTCACCCCGCAGCAGGGCAAAATAATTGGCCCCTCCAGCTGGAGGGGCCAAGTAGATGTTGCGCGCTTTAGCGAGCCTGGAAGGTCAGGCAGGTCTCGTCGGAAGAAACCTTTACGCCGGCAGCATCGCAAACCAGGTTGTCATTGTGCACGCAATCCGCGCGCTGACAAGCACCCACCTGCGGGGTGAGGGTAGGAAGCCCACCCTTCTTGTCGAGGTCGATAAAAGTCACGCAAGCTTTGGTACCCATAGTGACCATCGGGGCCGCACAGCCGCCGTGGTTGAAGGAGCAGTCGGTTGCGGCGCAGGAAGCAATAGCTGGAGCAGACATGTCTTTTCCTTTCAGAAGTTCTTGACACTTTCAGTATGCCCCAGCGACAACGAAAAAAGTTTTCTAAAAGAACATTGATTCCAGTCTCTAAATTAGAACTCCAAAACACCCGCTGACCTGGACAGATGTTTATAGACAAGAATAGGATAACCTTAGTAAAGCAACCCTTAGTTAACTATTTTTTTGCGCTAATTTAATACCATTTAAATATTTAAAAACCTCTTCGTAGCGTTATTGTTCTAGCTCAAGAGGCCTTTTGCTGCAACCCTTTCGGCTTTTTCGCGGGTGGCACCGAATAGGTACAAATCCAGACCCCTTTCGCGCACGGCAGCAGCTTCCTGCTCATCTACCTGGTCTGCATCTAAGATGATTCCCGAAAGCGCTCCGCCCTCACTCAGCACTCCGCCGCAGGCTGAAAGCTGGCCGCGCCAATCCGAACCAGCCCAATAAACTAACGGTACGGAAAGGCGGGCAGAGTCTAGGCCGGCAAGCACGGCTGGGGAATCCGAGGTGAGCAGCAAGCGCCCACCCTCTAGCTGCTCGAGACCAACCGCGAGCGCAGAAATAAGGCCGCTTCCGCCCTCGTGAACCTGGCAGAGGCCCTTGCCAGAACACTTGTTCATGAAGGAAATGACGTCAGCCAGCTCAGGAATGCGTTCAAAACGGAATTTGGGTGAAAACCAAGCCCCAGCGTCAGCTCTGCGAATATCGGCGTAGGTGGCCTCGCCAACCGGACCTGCAAGATTTGTAGTGCGATCGAGCGTGGTGTCGGCCAGGCAAACTAGTGTACCGTCCGCCAGCATTCGCAAATCAAAGTGGAACCACTTGCCCGCAGTGACGGCCTTGTCAAAGGCGGCAATCGTATTTTCAGGGGCCTTTTGGCGCAGCCCGCGCCAAGCAATCTCGCGCATTATTCGTCCTCTTCTGGAGCTCGCTCAAATAGTCGGTAGGTGGGCACAAATTCTTCTTCCGTCTCGCCCTCGTCGCTAGCAAGGGCGTGAATGTCCGTGACGTCCCGCTTGTCGGCATCTGGTGCGTCCAAGCCTTCGGAATCGTCGACTGCAAAACCCATTACAGATTTTTCGTCGGGGTGATGGGCCAGAACCTCGTTGATGTAAGAATCGAGCACCTCCTTCATTGGCACGTCACGACCTTCGCGTTCAGACATAAACCAGCGGTGTTCCAACACCTCGTGAAAAATCTCGGCAGGTTCGAGCTTCGAGCGATATTCTGCTGGAATAGCATTGATTACCGGGTTAAATACCTTTTCGAGCCAAATGTGGGCGGCCAGTTCAGCCGGTTGATTTTCCAGATGGTTCATGGCCTTGAAAGTCTTCATGTCGTTGACCATGCGCTGGCCCTGCCGCTCCCCCACATCCATCCCGGTAAGGCGCATGATCTGGCGGTGGTAATGGCCCGCATCCACAACCTTGGGCTGGATAGTCAGCTTTTGTCCGTCGGGACTGCGAGACATGGACAGTTCCCCTACATCGAAGCCCAAATCGTTCAGACGCGAAATACGTCCTTCGACTCTCCAGCGTTCTTCGCGATCGAAGGATTCTTCAGCAGTCAGTTCGGTCCACAGCGATTCGTAGCGGTCAACTAGACGTTCGCCTATTTCCACAACGTCTAACGATTCGTCAAAGTAGGCTCCTGCCTGCAGATCCATAAACTCGCCAATGATGTTGGTGCGAGCCAAGTCCAGGTCGTAAGAGCGCTGCCCCTTAGTTAGCGAGCCATGCAGCGCCCCAGTCTCGGCATCCACCAGGTAGGCGGCGAAGGCGCCCGCATCTCGGCGAAACAGTGTGTTCGAGAGCGAGACATCCCCCCAAAAGAATCCCACCAAGTGCAGCCTCACCAGCAACACTGCCAGCGAATCAATCAGGCGCCAGGTGGTGTCCGGGCGCACCGTCTGCGAGAACAGGGCGCGGTACGGCAGCGAATACTGCAAGTGCTCAGTAACCAGGGCAGAAGTTAGAGGTTTACCTCGCATAGTCTCGCGCCCAGTAACCACCACGGTGGGGGCTACAGCGGGCTGATCCATGCGGTGCAGATCGCGCAGAAGGCCGTATTCGCGGTAGGCGATGTCAGTATTTATCTCTTTTACAGCGATGATACGGCCGGACAGATTCACGAATCGCACGACGTGGCGTGAAATGCCTCTGGGAAGGGCCGCGAGGATTTCAGACGGCCACTCAGCCAAAGGTATTTCCCACGGTAGATCAAGGAGTGCGGGGTCTACTGCCGCCGCGGTGATCTCGATGCTTCCTGCCATAAAAACTATTGTTCCACCCCACCTGCGAATCTGCTAACCCCCGCGCCCCACGAAAACCGCTAAACTGTACGCATAACCATAAGGAGTGCTATGACTGATACTTGGAAAGCCGAAGAGGGCGCGCTCGTTGCCGCCTCCCTAGATCCGCAAAACGTTGCCAAAGCTCTCGCAGATATGGGCGTTGTTGCTGAACTAGACTGGTATCCCAGCACAGCGCACCTATTGGGGCTCACCGTCCTGATCAATCAAGATTCACAAGTGGCGGTAGTGGAAAAAGATAGTACTTCCCTCTCTTTGGGCCCAGATCTCGCAGACGTTACTGAAGAGCTGGCCAAGCAATTTCATGCCGAGGTATGGATCGGCAACACTTCTGCCGACCACGTTCCTGAGGGCAGCACCTTCCCCGATCCCGAAAAGTCGAAGCAGGGTGAAGTGCGGGTAGTAGAAATTACTAAGATGCCCGCCGCCTCAGTTCCCTTCGTAGCAGCAGCCGAGGGGCTAGATGTGGGGTCCGTAGAACTGGGTAAGGGAATGCGCGCGGTTATCTACGCGGGTACAGAAGAAGACATTGTTTCCGGAGTTATGGTCTCCGAGCTTCCGGCAATCGCCCTGTACTCTTCGAACGACGACCACCGCCTGGCCGGCTTGGAAGCTCCCACCGAGCGCCTCGACCACATTCCATCTGAATCGCTCATGCTCCACTCGTGGAAGATGAACACCGCCCTAGTAGTTGGCGGGTGGAACGGAAAGGCTCCCGCAGGTCTACTTGCGGCTGTACGTGCTCACTTTGGCGAAGACCAAATTGCCGCCCGCCTAAGCCAAATAGACCCACTTTCCAACCGCGAGGACATCGATCGGGCGCTCTCTACACCCGGCCAAGAGGGCTTCGCCAAGATGATCCAGGCCCTGGGGCTGCCCGCCTTTTTAGCCGATTATCTAGGGGGAAACGTCGAGGTTGCAGACCTTCCCGAAGTTGCCGTCTTTGAAGCCTCCAACTGGGGTTCCGCTCTGGGCTCCTCCGTGGACATCATGCTCGACAAGCCCGAAGAATCCGGGTCAAAGCTCTGGTCCGCCTACCACACTGCCGCACTAGACAAGCCGTGGATCGTACGAGCCTGGGCGGGCATCGAGGCAACTGCCGGCACCGCACTGCTCGTAACCGCAATGCGTACCAAAGGCAAGAAGTCCGGTTGGCTCAAAGCCGGAGCCGGCCTGGGGGCGGCCCTCATTTTGGACTCGCTCACCGAACTTGGCCTATCCGGCTACCTAAACCAGCGCAAAAAGCGCCTAAAAGGCGACTAGTCTAGCGTGCGCACGCGTCGCGTACGGCGTGCCTGAAGCGCCCACTCGCCCTCGCTCGGGTAGCCCACCTCTTCTAAGGTGAGGCCCGCAGCGGGGGCGAGCTGCGGTTCTGAGCCGCGAGCTGCTTCGGCCAGGCGAGCTGCAGGCCAACACGGCTTGTGCCTGCCAGTTCCAACAGCCACCAAAGCCCCCACAATAGAGCGCACCATAGAGTGGCAGAACGCGTCGGCCTCTAATTCGATCTCGATAATCCGGCCCACCTGCCGCAGGTAGATATTCTTGAGCGTGCGGATAGTGGTTGCGCCCTCGCGCGGCTTGCAAAACGAGAGAAAATCGTGCTCCCCCAGCAGGCTTGCCCCTGCCTGCCCCATGGCCGCAAGATCCAGTTCCTTAGGGTGGCACCACACGTCGGCGCGCGTGGGATCCCAGTTTCTTTTTCCTGCCGCAATCCTATAGACGTACCGGCGGTAAGTGGCTGAAAAGCGGGCGTCAAAATCGGCTGTCACAGCCTCTACCGCGCGCACCACAATGGGCCCACAAGGCCGCCCTCTAGTGGCCCGACCAAGTAGCTTATTCATGCGGTCCGCGAGCCCCCCAATGGAGGTTCGCCCCAACTTCTGCATTGCCCCACCCGGAACATCAGTATGCGCCACTTGGCCCCGAGCATGCACGCCAGCATCAGTTCGCCCCGCAACGGTGAGCTCTAGTTCCGTTCGGAAAATAGTGGCCAACACGCCCTCTAATTCCCCCTGGACAGTGGCCAGCCCGGGCTGTTTAGCCCAACCAGCGAATGGGGTGCCGTCGTAAGCAATCAAAAAGCGCAGGCGCTGAGATTCTTCCACGCTCATATCCTATTTCAAGTTTTGCCCCTGAAAATCCCAGGCCCGCACGCCCCCTAAGACGCCAGCGTCGTTGGGAACAATAACGACCTCATCCCCCATCAAAGCGCGTTGCCTGGCCGTAATGTGGGCACCATTGCCTCCCCCAACAAACAGCCGGTCCCACATAATTGCCTGCCTCAGGGACTCCACCACCCGGCGCACCCTGCGGGACCAGTGCACCTCACCCAGCCGGAGCCGCTCGTGCTCGCCCAAATAATCGTCGTAAGTGAGCCCCCACTTAACTGGCAACTGTGAAAACTCAATGTGCGGAGCAAGTTCTCCCCCGTCAAAAATGGCGTTCCCAAGCCCGGTGCCGAGCGTGATTATCACCTCGTGGCCCTTGCCAGTAATTGCGCCGTAACCTGCAACTTCTGCATCGTTTAGCACCAGGGACGGCAAGCTGAGAAAATCGCTGAGCGCCTGCCCCATATTGAAAAAATGCCACTGCTCGATAAGCTCTGGAAGCGGGCGCGTACGCGGACCTGCTTTGCAAACATAGTGAGGGGTGGCCACAACTACCCCGTGCCGAATCATCCCCGGCATACCGACCGTTACCCGATCGGGTGCGGGAAGACCACCCTTCAGATCCGAAACAATGTCGATGAGCATATCCGGCGGAAGCGGGTAGGGGGTAGGGGTGCGAACCGGGGTAGCAAGAGCAGTTCCACGGGAATCTAGCGCAGTTGCTTTTATGCCTCCCCCACCGCAGTCGATAGTCAGGGTAACAGGCCCACTATTTCGCATACTCATACGCCAACCCTATAACGAACAAGCCGTTAAATACTGAGGGCCGGCGCCTTGCGGCACCGGCCCCAGCTGGAAGTAAAACTACTTCTGCTCAGCTTCGGCAGCAGTAGAGCCTGCTGCAGCTTCTGCCTTAGCTGCCTCTTCCGGAGCAGTCGAGGGAGCGTCCTCGGCCTTTTCAGCGGCCTTGGAATCTTCCTTGGCTGCCTCTTCCTTAGCCGCCTTCTGAGCGGTCTTAGTGGCGTCCTTTACGACAGCCTTCTTTTGCACCTTGTCGGTGATGATTGAAATCTGGGCCATCGGGGTGTTGTCACCACGGCGAGCCGGAAGCTTCACGATGCGGGTGTAGCCACCCTCGCGCTCCGGATCGATCTCTTTACCGATTACGTCGAACAGCTGATAGACGTAGTCGACGTAGCTGGCATCGCGCTTGGCAGTATTGCTGCGAAGCTTCGAGTAGGCCTGGCGGCGGGCGTGATCGGTGCCCTGCTTAGCCTTGGTGATCAGCTTCTCGATGACGGGCTGAACACGCTTGGCCTTAGCCTCGGTGGTGACTATGGAACGGTGAACAATGAGCTCCCGGCACAGGTTAGTGATGATAATGCGCTCGTGAGCTGGGCTGCCTCCCAGGCGGGGACCCTTAGTGGGCTTAGGCATCTTAGTACTCCTAGGTAATAATTTTTTAGATCAAAGCTTATCGGCTACGCCGAACTACTCGTCACTGAACTGGATGGATCCTGCGTTTTCTCCGTCAAAACCGCCGGCGGGCATCGGAGAATCCTTCAGCACCATGCCCAGTTCGGCGAGCTTCGCCTTAATTTCTTCGATGGACTTCGCACCGAAGTTACGGATGTCAAGCAGGTCGGCCTCACTGCGAGCAACCAGTTCGCCAACAGTGTGAATGCCTTCCCTCTTTAGAGCATTGTAAGAACGGGACTGCAAGTCCAGATCTTCAATGGTCATTGCCAGGTCGGCGGCAAGTTCGGCGTCAGTCTGGGTGGGACCAATTTCGATGCCTTCGGCCTCGATATTGAGGTCGCGGGCCAGCCCGAATAGTTCAACCAGAGTCTTGCCAGCAGAAGCGAGGGCGTCGCGCGGGCTGATGGCCGGCTTAGTCTCGACATCTACTATCAGACGGTCAAAGTCGGTACGCTGCTCAACACGAGTAGCCTCGACCTTGTAGGTGACCTTCAGTACGGGGCTGTAGATCGAGTCGACCGGAATGCGCGAAATTTCGGCATCCGGGTCTTTGTTCTGATCGGCAGAAACGTAGCCGCGGCCACGCTCCACAGTCAGCTCTACCTCGAGTTTTCCCTTTTCGTTCAAGGTGGCGATGTGTAGATCCGGGTTGTGGATCTGCACCCCAGCCGGAGGGGTAATGTCACCAGCGGTGACCTCGCCCTCGCCAGCCTTGCGAAGGTACATCACTACGGGCTCGTCGTTTTCTGACGAAAGCACGATCTGCTTGATGTTCAGGATGATTTCGGCAACATCTTCCTTAACGCCAGCAATCGTTGAGAACTCGTGCGGCACTCCATCGATGCGGATGGAAGTAACAGCCGCACCAGGAATGGACGAAAGTAGGGTACGACGCAGGGAGTTGCCCAGCGTGTAACCGAAACCAGGTTCGAGCGGCTCCAGGGTGAACCTGGAGCGCTGTTCGCTAACTACCTCTTCGGTCAAATTCGGTCGCTGTGCAATTAGCACTATGTGTCCTTTCTTGCCGACGCCCGCTATATGACGTCAGCCAGGATTCCGTCCGGCCACGGTGGGCCGGCTCTTCTTTTGTTGTGAAACGAGTGCGGGATTATTCCCTGTTTCAGCGTTAGGCCAATGTTCCGAAGGAACCAGGCCGGACGGATTAGACGCGGCGACGCTTCGGCGGACGGCAGCCGTTGTGTGCCTGCGGGGTGACGTCCTTGATGGAGCCAACCTCGAGACCGGTTGCCTGAAGCGAACGAATCGCGGTTTCGCGGCCAGAGCCCGGGCCCTTGACGAAAACGTCAACTTTCTTCATGCCGGAATCCTGTGCGCGGCGAGCAGCGGCTTCGGCTGCCATCTGTGCTGCGAACGGGGTGGACTTACGGGAGCCCTTGAAACCAACCTGGCCAGAGGATGCCCAAGAGATGACAGCGCCGGTCGGATCGGTAATAGAAACGATGGTGTTGTTGAACGTCGACTTGATGTACGCGTGTCCGTGAGTGACGTTCTTGCGCGCCGTGCGGCGCGACTTGAAGCTGCGGTTTGCGGCCATTTTTCCTTCTTCTGAGGTCGTCGGTCAGCGACTAGCGCTGCTACTTAGTTGCTTTCTTCTTGCCAGCGACGGTGCGCTTCGGGCCCTTGCGGGTGCGAGCGTTCGTCTTGGTGCGCTGGCCGTGGACAGGAAGTCCGAAGCGGTGGCGCAGCCCCTGGTACGAACCAATTTCGATCTTGCGGCGAATGTCTGCCTGCACCTCGCGGCGCAGATCGCCCTCAACCTTGTAGTTTCCCTCGATGAAGGAACGAAGCTTTACGAGGTCTTCCTCGGTTGCGTCCTTCACGCGCAGGTCGGGGCTAACGCCGGTCTCTTTTAGAGCCTTTTGCGATAGCGTCCGGCCGACGCCGTAAATGTAAGTTAGCGCGACTTCCAACCGCTTTTCGCGGGGGAGGTCGACTCCGGCAATACGTGCCATCTGGTTTTCTCCATCTAAATCGGAGGTCGTCGCTTCGCCGTCCGCACCAGTTTTGCGGCCCTGGCCTCCGTCACCAGGGGTCGATCCGTTGATCGTTCAGCGAGCGCTTTCGGCCTTTAGGCCGACGCCAAGTTAGCCTTGACGCTGCTTGTGCCTTGGGTTGTCGCAAATGACCATGACGATGCCGTGGCGACGAATCACCTTGCACTTGTCACAGATTTTTTTGACACTGGGCTTGACCTTCATGGTTTCACCTCTGCGGCTAGGCCGCGGTCTCGATTACTTGTAGCGGTATACGATACGGCCACGGGAAAGGTCGTAAGGGGACATTTCGACTACTACCGTGTCCTCGGGGAGGATGCGGATGTAGTGTTGACGCATCTTGCCGGAAATGTGGGCCAGCACAACGTGGTCATTCTCCAGTTTGACGCGGAACATTGCATTGGGAAGGGCCTCGACGACCGTTCCTTTTACCTCAATGACGCCTTCTTTTTTCGCCATAACCTTCCGTCTACCTTGTCTGTAAGTGAGTGGGCGCCCACAGATCTTGTGGACAAGATCCGGGCATAGTTGTATGCACGGACACCCGACTATCAAGAATAGGCGACTTTGCCTAAAGGGTAAAGGGAGTTAACCTGTTTGATACCTCACGTGAGGTTGAACACTTAGGCGCTTGCACAGTTTCGCGCCAGGAGTGATTCTAACGCTTATTTTCTTCTGCCGAAAGTTCCTGCTCAGAGTCACGGTCAGCCTTTTCTTGTTTGCGCAGGTGAGCAATGTATAGCTCACCGCCGCAGGCGGCCAGTATTGCGATGGGAACTACCCAAAACCAAACTGGAGTGTGCTCCTGCAGGAAACAGTACACCAGCGCTCCAAAGAGCAGGGCCATCACAAACTTTAAAATTACTGACACAGATTCCATTTCGCCCTCCCCGGGTTCGACCAGGACAAAGGCTACTAGCTGCCTTTCTAAGGCGCAACGCCCACGCGGTTCGTGCCCTAGAAACCCTGCCCTATCTGTCAGTTGCTCCGCCCGGCGTCAGAGGAGCGGCCATCCTGACCGTTTTTCCTAAGTGACATTCGCGCACCCGCCACCATAGCTAAGGCGAGAATTACCAGGGGAGCCGGTATGTTTTGGAGCTTGTAAGGGAGGGTGCCAAATAGGCCCCATAGCGAAATCACGAATGCGATAACTGCTATTACAATCCCCGTGTAGTAAATGAATTTTGCCATTCTTGCTCCTAACCAAATGGATTGCAGTTGATTTGGCCCGTGGGAGCAGGAACTGGAATCCAGTACAAATAAGTCCACCCACTTGCCTTCCAACGCAGCTTGTTACTAGGGAAACTGTGGTACACGGCAGCTCCCCCGCCCTCAGCCTAGAGCAAAGCTTCACCGCTGTCAGGACTAAAGACTAGCGGGCGGGCCTGCTAGCTATGGCTCTAGACTGAGCAAGGAAGGACTGCTATGCGAACACTTGATAAGACAGCACTAATTTTTGAAGGCGGCGCAATGCGCGCCTCTGCCACTGCTCCCTTTGTAGTGACACTACTCGAGAACGGGATAAATTTTCCGCACGTATCTGGCATATCGGCCGGCGCCTCCAATGCCGTCAACTACCTCTCCGGAGACGCAAAGCGGGCAAAAAAGTCCTTTGTAGATTTTATTGCAGATCCCAACATCGGTTCCATAGGTTCTTTCCTTCGAGGTGAAGGCTACTTCAACGCCAAATACATCTACGAGGAGGCTGGCCTAGAAAACGCCTCCCTCCCGTTCGATTTCCAAGCTTTCTGGAACAACCCGGCCGAATTGCGAATAAGCTCCTTCCGAGTTCGCGACGGGAAGGCCGTCTACTGGAACAGAGACTCAATCCGCAGCGAGGAAGACCTAATGAAAAAGGTAAGGGCAGCCTCTACCATGCCCGGCCTTATGAATTACGTGGAAATTGATGGCGAGCTCTACGCCGACGGAGCCCTAGGACCTTCAGGGGGAATCCCGCTCGAAGCCGCAGAAATGGACGGGTACGAATACTTCGTGGTCGTGTTGACGCGTCCTCGCGACTACGTCAAAAAACCGCCCAGAAACCCCGCCCTCTACCGCAGGGCCTTCCGCAAGCACCCGCACGTCTTGCGGGCGCTATTGCAGCGACACAAGAAATACCAGGCAACGCGCAAACGCCTTCTCGAGTTGGAACGGCAGGGCCGCGCCTATGTCTACTATCCCTGGGATATGAAGGTTTCAGGCCTCGATCGCTCAGTGGAAAAGCTACAGGCAAACTACGACGCAGGTTACTTCCAATGCCAGCAGACCCTCCCCTATCTGAAAGCCTGGCTAGGTTTGTAGCTAATCAGCCACTACAACGCGGCTGCCAGCTTTCTCAAGATCTGCGAGCACCTGTTTATCGGCATCGCGGTCGGTGATCACCACGTCAAAGTCATTGAGGGCGCACACCCTGTGGAGCGCGCTCTTCCTATATTTTGAAGAGTCAACGACCAGAATGTTCTGCTGCGCCGACTTCATGAAAGCCCTCTTTAGCCGTGCCACCCGCTCGTCCGGGTGGTAACACGCCCCCGCTTGTATCGCAGTAGTAGACATAATTGAAATGTCCAGACTCATCTGGGAAAGCGCGGCTTCAGTCAAAACCCCAAAATAGGCGTCCGCCCACGGGAAGTATTCTCCGCCCAACGCAAGAAGGCGAGCATGCTTCATCTGACGCACTTCCCTGCCAATAAACTCTGCGTTGGTAACTATAGTAAGTGGACTGCATTGGGCCAGTTGCTCGACCAGAGGAATGTTCGTTGTCGAATCATCCAGGCCAACAGACATTCCAGGCGATACGAAACGGGCCGCTACACGGGCAAGAGTCTTCTTCGAGGGCAAATTAGTTGACGAACGCAACTGCGCCGCAGTCTCACTTAAAGATGTTTCTGCGGCTGAGATGTCGCCCCTATGGCGGGTTACGAGTCGGGCCCGTTCCAGTTCAGCAACGTCACGATAGACGGTCATGCTGGAAACGCCCATGAGCTCAGCTAATTCATCGATATGGGCATGCCCCTCCCTGATCACGACGTCGAGTATTTGTTGACGTCGTGATCCAGGGTCAGCGCTTTTCTGCTCAAACACGCGGCAACACTGCCCGCGCGAGAATTGCATCCACCGGTTCGTCTACTCCATCCAAAATATTGGCCACTGCGTTCAAAAGGGGCAACCTATCCTTTATATCGCCTGCGTGCTGGTCTACAAACTTCAATGCCAGCCTTGCTGCAGGAACCCCCTCCACTGTTTGTTCCAGTCTATCCATTTCAGCAAGCGCCTCGCTGGGAGTCTCCCCACGCCCAATCCGCACACCGTAAACCTTGTTTCTGCCCGAAAGTCCAGTAACCTCAAGGTCACCCACCCCCGCCAGCCCGAAGGCCGTAGCAGGATCAGCGCCCTGGGATTTCCCTAGCAGCGACATCTCTTTTACCGCTTGAGTGAAAGTTGCAGCCTTCAAGTTGTGATGCGGAACGCCTGTTGCTTTTTCCAATCCATCTGAAATACCCAGCGCTATGGCGTACACATTTTTCATTGGTGCACAGATTTCAACCCCTACCTCGTCATCAGAATAGTCGACTGCATAATTAGTGGTAGAAGCCAACTGCGCGTATTTTCTTGCAATAGCCTCATTCTTACACCCAAATATTGTGGCGGTAGGTTTGCGACCAGCGCACTCGTTTGCCTTTACGGGCCCTGCAATTGCGACCAAGGGGGGCAGGTCTGCGTAACCATTTTCTGCAGCTATCCGACGAATAGCATCGGGCAGCTGTTCTATATTTCCCTGCTCATCTTCATTAAAACCTTTAGATGTGAGCCAGAGCGCATCTGCCTTTGCCATCCCGGCTGCAGCCAGCTCGGCAACCTTTGGAACACCAACTGAAGCAACCGACATCACTACTACCTGGGCGCCCTCGAGTGCTTCAGCTAGCTCATCCGACCGATAGGTTCTAACACCTGCCGCTAAAGGCTCATTGGTGCGCGGATGTGGCTCACCTGCTTCGACGGCATCTAACAAATGATCGTCGAGCCAAGTTCCCCAAAGTCGAACCTTACAACCCGCATCTACCAGGGGGGTACAAAGCGCAGATCCCATTGCTCCGGCGCCCAGAATCGTAATTGTGGTCATATCATTCCAATCTCTATAGTTCTGCCGCAGGCGACTGCGGTTTAGTCGAGGGATATTTTTCTGCCAGCTGATGCAAATCTTCGAAAATATCCTTCAACCTTGGGTACAAACTGCGTTGCACTTCCGCTATTTCCTGGTAGCGTTCGTGCAATTCTTTGTTCGGCTCAACAGTTTCGCCGAACGAGGCCATATTCTTTGCGGCCACTGCTACGTCGTGGTTTTCATACGCATCAGTTGAGGCCATAGCGAGAACTGCAGCTCCCAGCGCAGAGATCTCGCTCTCGGCACACATAGTTATTGGCAGACCCGTACAATCCGCCATTATTTGGCGCCAGATTTTTGATTTGGTTCCTCCGCCCATAGCCCGCAATCCTTTGAGCTTCACCCCGGTTCCCGCTTCTATCGAATCCAAGTTCAGGCGCATCTCGAATCCTATAGATTCCAGAATGGAACGGTACATGTGTGCGCGGGAATGGGTGCCGCGCCAACCAACCACCGCTCCCCTAGCTACTGGATCCCAGTAGGGACTTTGAACGGCGTTCCAATAAGGAAGGGTGATTAAACCTTCGCAACCTGGCGGAATTTCCCCAGCCGCGGCATCGAGCTTCGGATCTGGCTCCCCCAGGAGCTTTGGATCGCCTAGCGCCTCCCGGAACCAGCCGGCTAAATATGATCCAGAGGATTGCAAAACCTCAAACACATAGTTACCCGGAATTCCCGAGACGTGGGTTCGGAATACCGGATCAAACTTGTAAACAGAGGATTCAACTCCGGCGTTTACGGCGGTACCCAAATTTAAGAACCCAATTTCCGGTGACACGGCAGCCGCGCCGATTCCCGCCGCCTGCCCATCCCCGAGCCCAGCAACGATGGGGACCTCCCTAATTCCCCACTCTGCAGCAAGATCACCCAGCAGCGTACCCATCGGCTTCGAAGGCTCGACAAGCTCAGGCATCTGCTCTAGGCTCACACCCGCGATCTGTAGCAGTTCCTCGGCGTAGGTGCGTTTTTGGATATCGAGCAGCCCCAAAGAATCTGTAGCTGCCTGGGATGATACCCACTGGCCGGTAAGCCTAAAAGCAATGTAGCCGTGGACGTCGCTTACCTTGTACGCTTGCCGGAGAACTTCAGGTTCTTCTTCTTTGAGCCAGGCCATTTTATAAATGCCCGGGGTAACTCCAGCGGGCTTGCCCGAGAGCTCGTGTATCCTCTCGCTACCGTATTTGCGAATCTGTTTCGTAGCTCTACCGTCAAGCCAAAGTATTCCCTTCCTGAGCGGCCTGCCCTCCTTGTCGAAGGGGGCAAAAGATTCCCGCTGGTGGGTAATTCCAATTGCTGCAACGCGAGTGCGATCCTTCGCGGACAGCTTCGATAAAACTTCGCCGATAACCGCGTACGAGCTTTCCCACCACCTCAACGGATTGTGCTCGTAGTAGTCCATGGCCGGGGTGTGCAACTGGATGTTTCGTTTTGCTGTCTGCCAAATGTATCCGCCGGCGTCTACCAAAATAGCTTTGGACGAGGTCGTAGATGAATCTATCGCGACGACTAGAGGACCGTCGCTCAGTGGCCTTCGAGTAGTACTCATGTAGCTCCGCTTTCGTCATTGAATGCGCAGGGGCCGGATCGCCCTGATTGATACGATCAATCTAACATAAATTCACACGTTATAACATTGTTTTTGTTGTTTTAGACATTCGAAATGTTGTCTTCCGGGCTTTTCCCTACGAAACCTCCGTCTTCAGGCATAGAAAATCCCCGGAAGTCAAGGACTTCCGGGGATTTACATCTAGCGTTTACAGCGCTATGGGCTCAATCCCATATTTAGCTAATCCAGCTTTGCCGAAATCCGGAGCGGACAGAACCGAAATGCCATCCTCCAAGATAGCCACGGAATGTTCCCAATGCGCCGCGTGCGAATGGTCCAAGGTCTTAACAGTCCACTCGTCTTCAAGCGTCTTAACCGCAGCAGAGCCCCGAGTAAGGATGGGCTCCACACAAACAACCATGCCCGGAACAACCTTCGGCTGGCGCCCACGCACGGAGTAATTCAGCACGTCTGGGGACTGATGCATCTGTGTGCCTATACCGTGCCCAATAAATTCTTCAACGATCCCGGGTTCCCAACCGTACTCGAGGGTTGCGTCGGCAACGACTTGCTCTACCGCATCCCCCACGCAAGCGATAGTCAAACCGCGCTTCTTGGAAGCCAATGAGGCAACACCTGCCCACATTGCCTCCTCGGTAACCTTCGAAAGCACGATGTCGTCTGCAGTACCTTTGTCTTCGCCGCCCACAATCATCGTGAAGCAGGAATCCCCATGCCACTGCTTGCCTTCGGCCTCGACGTAAGCCCCGCAATCGAACGAAACAATGTCGCCCTCCTGCAGTGCATAGTCATTTGGAATACCGTGCACTACCGTGTCGTTTACAGAAATGCATACTGTAGCCGGGTAGCCGTAGTAGCCAAGGAAATTCGACTTAGCCCCAGCTCGCTCAATTACCAAGGCCGAAACCGTATCGAGCTCATCCGTGGTGACTCCGGGCTTAGCCGCCTCGCGAAGAGCCTTATGAATATCGGCAACGACCAGATCGGCACGTCGCATGTGCCGCACCTGGTCGATGCTCTTTAGCTCAATACCGTGCCTCATTCGGCGTCAACAGCTGCCTTAACGCGCTCCCACACCTCGTCGACGGTGCCCATCCCATCAACTACGGTGAGCTTGCCGGCAGTCTGGTAGAACGCGGTGATCGGAGCCGTCTCGCGCTTGTAGACCTCGAGCCGGTTGCGCACAGACTCATCATTGTCGTCGGCACGACCTTCGATTTCGGCACGCTTCTTGATGCGCTCGACGACCTCGTCGAAGTTCACCTTCAGTTCCAGCACCCCGTCGAGCTCTACGCCCAGGTCGTGCAGAATGTAGCCCAGGTTGTGCACCTGATCCAGGTTGCGCGGATACCCGTCGAGTAAAAAGCCCCCGTCGCGAGCAGCTTCCTGGAGCTGAGTACGGACAATATCGTTGACAACCTCGTCCGGCACCAGGTTTCCGGCAACAATGTACTCCTTGGCCTTCTTCCCAAGTTCGGTGCCGTTGTCTAGATGAGTGCGCAGCATAGCGCCCGTGGACATGTGAGGGATCCCCGCGTATTCGGCAATTTTCTTAGCCTGGGTTCCCTTCCCGGCACCCGGGGCGCCGAGGATGACGATTCTCTTCATGGTCATGATGCCAAGAATCCTTCGTAGTGGTGTTTTTGTAGTTGTGAATTAATTTGCTGAACAGTCTGCAAGCCAACGCCCACGACAATCAGCAAGGTGGTACCGCCAAATGGCATCTGGGTGATGCCGAGGGCGATCATTACGATGGTGGGCACCATCGCCACAATCAATAGGTAGACAGCTCCGCCGGTGGTTATGCGGTTGATTACGTAACGCAAGAAGTCTGCAGTAGGGTGCCCGGCACGCACGCCCGGGATAAAACCGCCATACTTCTTCATGTTGTCGGCGATTTCTTCGGGGTTGAAAGTGATCGCCGTGTAGAAGAATGCGAAGAACAGCACCAGGATGCCATAGCAGACTAGGTAGAACGGAGTCTGCTGGGAGAAGTTACGCTGAATCCACTGCACCCAGCCCTGTTTCGGATCCCCAAACTGAGCAACCATAGTAGGCATAGCCAATATAGAGGCCGCGAAAATGACCGGAATAACACCGGACATGTTGATCTTCATCGGGATATACGTGGTAGATCCCCCAAATAGGCGCCGCCCAACCATACGTTTGGCGTACTGAACAGGGATGCGCCTCTGCGCCTGCTCAAAAAAGACAATAGCTAGCGTCACAACCAGGATCAACGCAATTACTACAAGCACCTTAGCTACCCCGCCATTGGCCTTGGAGATAGACCAAAGGTGTGCCGGCAAATTCGCGGTAATAGAAGTAAAGATCAACAGCGACATGCCGTTTCCAATACCGTGCTCAGTGATCAACTCACCCAACCACATGATCAGGCCGGTCCCAGCAGTCATAGTGACGATCATAAGAATGTAGTTCATGACCGAATCATTGGGGATGATCGGGTCAGTGGGCGAACAGTTCGGCAGCAACCGCCCCGAGCGGGCAAGAGAAATAATCGTAGTGGACTGCAGCACGCCGAGGGCGATTGTCAGGTAGCGCGTGTACTGCGTCATCTTTGCCTGGCCGGCCTGCCCCTCTTTGTGCAGATCCTCGAATCGCGGAATGACCACGCGCAACAACTGGGTAATAATCGAAGCCGTAATGTACGGCATAATGCCCAGCGCGAAGACCGACAATTGCAGCATTGCCCCGCCACTGAATAAATTGACCAAATCCAGCAGGCCGGACTGGGAATTGTTGGCTAAACATTTCTGGACGTTCGAAAACGACACGCCCGGGGTAGGTATGAATGAGCCAGCCCTAAACAGCAGCATGATGAAAGCCGTGAATAGTAGCTTCTTACGCAGATCCGGGGTGCGGAACGCCTGTGCAAATGCAGCTAACAAACTTGTCTCCAATGATTTTCATGGGGATACCACGAGTTTCCAAAACCGGCTTCTATGGTATCGCCTTTTTCTAAAACGAAAAACGGGCGATCCGGCCAAGGGCCGAACCGCCCGTCCTTCAAGGCATTTACCGAGCCGTCAGAGAACCGCCAGCAGCTTCAATCTTCTGCTTTGCGGACTCGGACCACTTGTCGACCACAAGGTCGAACTTAGCAGCAGCTTCGCCCGAACCAAGCACCTTGACGGGCTTGTTCTTGCGAACCAGCGACTTGGCAACCAGATCGGAAACCTCGATCTTGCCGCCCTCGGGGAAAGCCTCCGAGAGTGCGTCAAGGTTCACAACCTGGTACTCGACGCGGAACGGGTTCTTGAACCCGCGCAGCTTCGGCAGACGCATGTGGGCGGGCATCTGGCCGCCCTCAAATCCTGCCGGAACGTTCTTGCGTGCACCCGTGCCCTTGGTACCGCGACCCGAGGTCTTACCCTTCGAGCCTTCGCCTCGACCAATGCGGGTCTTAGCCTTCTTGGCACCCGGAGCAGGCTTCAGGTGGTGCAGCTTTACGGGCTTATCGCCCAGCTTCTTAGCAGTGTTCGCCATTGTCAGTCGACCTCCTCGACGGTCACCATGTGGCTCACGATGTTAACCTGCCCGCGGACAGACGGGCGATCCTCGTGAGTTACAACCTGGTGCATCTTCTTCAGGCCTAGAGCAGCGAGAGTCGCGCGCTGCTTCGGAGTTGCTCCAGCCTTGGAACGAACCTGGGTAATCTTCAGTTTCGACATTACGCACTCACTCCTGCGGCAGCCTTGTCGGCTTCCTTCTTTTCGGCCTCAGCACGCTTTTCGGCGTCCGCTTCGGCGCGTGCGCGCAGCATGGCTGCGGGAGCAACGCGTTCCAGCGACAAACCGCGGCGGGCTGCTACTGCCTCGGGCTGGTGCAGCTGCTTCAGAGCAGCAACAGTTGCGCGAACGATGTTGAGTGCGTTCGACGAGCCGAGAGACTTAGTAAGAACGTCGTGAATGCCAGCGCATTCCAGGACGGCGCGGACAGGACCACCCGCGATTACACCAGTACCAGACGAGGCGGGACGAAGCAGAACAATGCCTGCGGCATCCTCACCCTGCACGACGTGGGTAATAGTGCGGCCAACCATGGGAACGCGGAAGAAGTTCTTCTTAGCTTCCTCGACGCCCTTAGAAATGGCCTGGGGTACTTCCTTAGCCTTGCCGTACCCAACGCCGACGGTGCCCTCGCCATCGCCTACCACAACTAGAGCGGTAAAGCTAAAGCGACGGCCGCCCTTCACGACCTTGGAAACACGGTTAATGGTAATGACGCGCTCGACAAACTCGTTGCGGTCGTTGTTGCGACCACCGCGACGGTTGTCCTTGCGCTCGTTGTTATTGCGGCCGCGGCGTTCGCGACGGTCCGTATCCTGCGATTCCGCGGAACCCTGACCGCCCTGCCGGCGGCTATTCTGAGGAGCCATCAGCTTTTCCTTTCTTTCGGTCAGAGGCTCAGGCCAGCTTCGCGCGCGCCTTCGGCGACAGCAGCGATGCGACCATGGTACTTGTTGCCACCGCGGTCAAAAACCACGGCTTCAATCCCGGCAGTCTTCGCACGCTCGGCCACAGCCTGGCCAACCTTGCGAGCTGCGTCGGTCTTGGAATCGCCCTCGGCACGCAGATCCGCTTCCAAAGTGGACGCGGCAGCGAGCGTGCGCCCGTTTTCGTCGTCAATAATCTGCGCAACCATGTGGCGGTTGGAGCGGAATACTGCCAAACGGGGACGTTCGGTGGTGCCGAATACGCGCTTGCGAACGCGCAGGTGACGGCGCTTACGAGCGGCTACCTTACCTTTGCCTTTTACAGAGTAAGACATTACTTACCTGCCTTTCCGGCCTTGCGGCGTACGTGTTCACCCGCGTAGCGGATGCCCTTGCCCTTGTAGGGTTCAGGCTTGCGCAGCTTCCGAATGTTAGCTGCAACTTCGCCGACGAGCTCTTTGCTGATGCCAGAAACGGTGAACTTGTTCGCCGCCTCTACAGTGAACTCAATGCCCTCGCGCGGTTCGATAACAACCGGGTGGGACAGGCCGAGGGAGAACTCCAGGTTCTTGCCCTTGGCAACGACACGGTAACCAGTGCCCACGATCTCGAGCTGTTTCTTGTAACCGTTGGTTACGCCCTCGACCATGTTGGCAATCAGGGTGCGGTACAGGCCGTGCAAAGAACGAGCGGTACGGGAATCGTCCGGACGCTCCAGAGTGATCGATCCGTCTTCGACCTTCACGGTAATGGGCTCGCGCACATCCAAAGTGAGCTCGCCCTTAGGGCCCTTCACCTTAACGTTCTGGCCCGAAACGGTGACATCGACACCGGACGGGATGGAAACGGGAAGCTTACCAATACGTGACATGTTACTTTCCCCCTTTCCTTACCAGACGTAGGCGAGGACTTCCCCACCTACACCCTTGTCATTTGCTTCACGGTCAGTCATCAAGCCGGAGGAGGTGGACAAGATTGCCACACCCAGGCCGCCCAAAACCTCGGGAAGGTTGTTGGACTTTGCGTACACACGCAGGCCCGGCTTGGAAACGCGCCGCAAGCCTTCAATGGAGCGTTCGCGCTTCGGACCGTACTTCAGATTCAAAGTCAGGGTCTTACCAACCCTGGCGTCGGCGACCTCGGAGCCGGAAATGTAGCCTTCGCGCTCAAGGATGCCCGCAATAGCGAACTTCAACTTCGAGTAAGGCATAGACACCGACTGGTGGTGCGCCGAGTTAGCGTTACGCAGACGCGTTAGCATGTCTGCGATTGGGTCTGTCATAGTCATATTTTTGGGCCTTAGCCCTTCCTCTACGCGGTTTCCACACCACCCATTAGGCGGGGGACCTGCGAAGTAGTCGTTTTACCAGCTGCTCTTGGTTACGCCAGGGAGCTGACCTGCATGGGCCATCTCGCGTAGGCAGATGCGGCACAGGCCGAACTTGCGGTACACGGAGCGGGGACGCCCGCAACGGTTGCACCGGGTGTAGGCGCGAACAGCAAACTTCTGCTTGCCGGCAGCCTTGTTCTTTAGTGCGGTCTTCGCCATTTGTCAGTCCTCCTTGAACGGGAAGCCGAGCTGACGCAGCAGCTCGCGGCCGTGCTCGTCGGTCTTCGCCGTAGTGACGACGGTGATATCCATGCCGCGAACGCGGTCAATGTTATCCGGATCAATTTCGTGGAACATGGACTGTTCGGTTAGACCGAAGGTGTAGTTACCGTTGCCGTCAAACTGCTTCGCCGACAGACCGCGGAAGTCGCGGATACGGGGTAGAGCAGTCGAGAGCAGCCTGTCCAGGAACTCCCACATGCGGTCGCCACGAAGGGTGACGTGTGCGCCAATAGCCTGCCCTTCGCGCAGCTTGAACTGTGCGATGGACTTCTTAGCCTTGGTTACAGCTGGCTTCTGACCAGTGATGGCGGCCAGATCGCGGATCGCACCGTCCATGAGCTTAGAATCACGGGCAGCTTCACCAACACCCATGTTCACAACGATCTTGGTAAGACCAGGAATCTGCATGGGGTTCTGGACGTCGAATTTCTTTTCGAGGGCGGGAACAATTTCCTCGCGGTAGCGCGCTTTCAGGCGCGGGGTCTGAGTTTCAGTCATTCTCAGATATCCTTTCCGGTCGCCTTGTTGTAACGAACACGCACAGTGCGAGTGCGCCCATCGCGCTCGACCTCTTCCTCGCGGAAGCCGACCTTGGCAGGCTTCTTGGTGGAAGGATCGACCAGGACTAGGTTGGACAGATCAATCGGCGCCTCGCGCTTCTCGATGCCCCCAGTTACCTGCCCCTGGGCGTTCTGGCCCTGCCGGACGTGGTGAGTGCGAACGTTTACGCCCTCGACCAGCGCACGGTTTTCCTTGGGAAATACCTTGAGCACGCGGCCCTGTTTGCCCTTGTCGCCAGGCGCGAGCGGCTTGAGGCCTTCGGCTTCGCGGCGCTTGTTGCGGGCTACTAGGCGAGCATCCTTAGGATCGGATGCGCGGCCTGCAATGACCTGCACCAGGTCACCTTTCTTGATCTTGGCTCCCATTTACAACACCTCCGGTGCCAGCGAGATGATGCGCATGAACTTCTTATCGCGAAGTTCACGGCCGATCGGCCCGAAAATACGCGTCCCGCGGGGTTCTCCGTCCGTGTTCTTCAAGATCACGGCAGCATTTTCATCGAATCGAATGTAGGAACCATCGGGGCGGCGGCGTTCCTTCTTCGTGCGAACGACAACGGCCTTTACGACCTCGCCCTTCTTCACGTTGCCGCCGGGGATGGCGTCTTTGACGGTAGCGACGATCATGTCGCCGATACCGGCGTAGCGCCGACCCGAGCCACCGAGTACACGGATGCAAAGCAGTTCCTTTGCACCGGTGTTGTCGGCGACCTTCAGTCGCGACTCCTGCTGAATCATTGAGTAATCTCCTGTCGTCGTGCCGGTTCTCTTTGGGCAGAGCCCGTGAGCCTAGCCGAACGTATCTGTACTATTGCGCACCCAAACTCCTGAGAGGTGAGTCGCAGACTCGGGCACAATCCGTGCCAGGTCTCTGCAAAACTCACGTCGTAGGCTTTGCCTGAGCGGCCGAACTATTGGCAGTCCGGCACTTCTACTAGAAAAATCCCAGTAGACACGCAACTCAACTAGCCTACCGACTTGCGTCTACAAATAAAACCACTGCGCCTTAAATACCGCATGTGCCTTTGCTCACCAAACGTGCTGGCTAAATGGGCTTTAGTTCCGAAGCCTCCAGTTACACACTATGGCCAGGGCAAGTGAGCTATGACAATATACAAACATGCGCAAACTCGTATTTCTAGACGTCGACGGCACGCTGATAGATTCCACACAAGAAGTTCCCGAATCGACAAAGGATGCCTGCCTGCACGCCGCCGCGGCCGGACACAGACTCGTTATGTGCACGGGACGCTCTTTGCCCGAGGTCTACCCCTGGCTTTGGGACCTGGGATTTTCCGGGTTAGTCGGAGCTAACGGCACGTACATTCAATTCGACGGCGAGGTGTTGCAAGACGTACGCATCCCAGACGAAGAAATTCGCGAAATCTCCGAATACATCAATTCCGTGGGCGGATATTGGATTTGGCAGGGCCCTGACCGGATTATGCCCTCGCAAGCCTTTATCGATTCCTATTCTGGGGCAGGTGCGGATCGCATTGCGGGCGACTGGGGGCCTTATCTAAAACAGGTCGAACCCTACTTGCGAACAGGAACTCCTAGTTCTTGCGCAAAATGCACCTTCACTTTGCCGCCGACCGCCTCCGCTTCCCTAGCGGACGTTATATCCCACTTTGGAAGTCGTTTCACTATCGTAGCTGGCTCAGTTACCGCCGAGGGTACCGAGGGCGGCGAATTAGTACCTGCGGGAGTTTCCAAAGGCAGCGGCGTTCAGGCGGTAGCCACCCACCTCGGCATCCCACTCTCCGACACTGTAGGTATCGGCGACAGCGCCAACGATGGTCCCATGATGAAGAAAGTAGGCACTCCAATCGCGATGGGCAATGCGATTGCCGAAATTAAAGATATGTGCAAATGGACCTCTACCTCGATATATGAGAATGGCATTAAAAATGCATTCCGATATCTTGGACTAATTTAGTGATCTACGCCAAATAAACTTTCTTATTTGGGACTCAAGACGCCTCTGCGGCGAAATTGGTCGTTTAGACTTATGCCATGCCGCACATATGCGGCTGTCGCATTTGTGCGATAACTAACTAATTCAGTAGAGGAAATTATGTCTCGAGTCGAAGAAGACCTTATCGGCACCAAAGAGATCGACGATCAGAATTTCTACGGCGTACACACCGCTAGGGCCGTGGAAAACTTCCAGATTTCTGGAAAGAAGATCAAGGATGTTCCCGAATTCGTTAGGGCAATGGTGCAGGTCAAAAAGGCCTGCGCACTGGCGAACATGGCCTGCCACGCACTTCCAGACGAAGTCGGTCAGGCAATAGTGAAAGCTTGCGATCTAGTGTTGCAGCAAGGGCGCTGCATGGATCAGTTCCCCATCGACGTGTTCCAGGGCGGCGCTGGCACTTCGGTGAACATGAACACGAATGAGGTAATCGCCAATCTCGCCCTCGAAACCATGGGACTTCCCAAGGGGCGTTACGACGTTGTAAACCCCAACGATCACGTAAACAAATCCCAATCCACTAACGATGCCTATCCCACCGGATTCCGCATGGCTGTCTACGCGCTGAAGCAGAAGCTAACAGATCAGCTCGAGCAGCTCATCGAATCGTTCGGAAAGAAGGGCAACGAATTTGACGACGTGCTCAAGATGGGACGCACCCAGCTCCAAGATGCGGTACCTATGACCCTGGGACAAGAATTCCACGGGTACGAGCACAACCTAACCGAAGATCTCAAGACCATCGAGTTCGCCACCGAGCTTTTACTTCAGGTAAACCTCGGTGCTACAGCTATTGGCACCGGTGTAAACACTCCCCCGGGATACGCAAAAGCTGCTGCTGAAAAGCTTGCCGAGGTAACCGGCTACAAGGTTGTGTCCTCGCCCGACCTGATCGAGGCCACCTACGACAATGGTGCCTACGTGATGGTGCATGCCGCCCTCAACAGGCTGGCAATGAAGCTGTCCAAGATCTGCAACGACTTGCGCCTGCTAGCCTCTGGACCGCGTGCCGGCCTAAAGGAAATCAATCTGCCCGAGCTTCAGGCTGGTTCTTCAATCATGCCCGCGAAGGTAAATCCCGTAATTCCCGAGGTCGTAAACCAGGCTTGCTTCAAAGTTTTCGGGAACAACACCACCGTCATGTTTGCTGCGGAGGCGGGCCAGCTGGAACTGAATGTCATGGAGCCTGCACTGGCCGCCTCAATGTTCGAGTCGCTCCAGTTGCTGACCAACGCCTGCAAGACCTTGCGCGAGCGCTGCATCGACGGCATCACTGCCAACCGCGAGCGCTGCTACAACTACGTCATGAATTCGATCGGCATAGTAACGTACTTCAACGACGTGATCGGCCACGCTGCCGGCGATCAGATCGGCAAGGAATGCGCTGCCACTGGCAAGTCGGTAAAGGAAGTGATCCTCGAAAAGGGCTTATTGTCTGAAGAGCAGATTGATCAGATCTTGGCTCCCGAGAACTTGATGCACCCGCACTATTCGGGCAAGTTCTACGGCAAAGACGAAAAATAAAGTACCAGATTTCCCCGGAGTTAGAAAAATGGAATCTAAGACTAAGTCTGCGGGCGAGGGCGAGGTGTCTTCGTCGGTAAAGTCAACCAAAGCTCCTTCTAACAACAAGATGAAATGGCTTTTCATCGCGGTAATAGTTGGAGTCGTGGCCGGTATTGCAGTCGGCTCAATTTTTGGCGAAAAAGTTGTGGGTCTGGCCTTCTTGGGGTCAGCCTTTGTAGGCCTAATCAAGATGATGGTGCCCGCCATTATCTTCTGCACGATTGTGCAGGGTGTGGGTTCGGTTAAAGCTGCCGCTACCGTTGGCAAGATCGGCGGCATTGCCCTGGTCTACTTCATAACCATGACTACTTTTGCGCTCGGCATTGGCCTTGCGGTCGGTAACTTTGTGAAGGCTGGGACCGGGCTGAACCTCGAGAATCTTCACTATGAGGTTCAGAAGAAAGCTGAGGGGCCTGGTGGGCTCGTCGGTTTCATACAGGGGCTTATTCCCGAATCCGTATTTGCGCCACTGGTATCCCATAACGTGCTGCAGGTGTTGATAGTGGCACTGCTAGTTGGTTTTGCCCTGCTAGGCATGGGCAAGGCCGGCGAACCCGTGTTGCAACTGGTTGGCTCCGTACAAAAAATCGTTTTCAAGATCATGGGCTGGATCTTGTGGCTCGCCCCTATTGGCGCTTTTGGTGCCATGGCGGGAGTAATGGCCACAACCGGTTGGAAGGCAGTGCTCGCACTGGCGAAGCTGATACTGACTTACTACGCCACCTGCGCCATATTCATCTTCTTGGTGCTCGGAGTTATGCTAAAGATCTTCACCGGGCTTTCGATTGGCAAACTTTTCAAGTATTTAGCCAACGAACTGGTGATCGTGCTGGCTACTTCCTCCTCCGAGACCGGCCTGCCCCACCTGATGCAAAAGCTCGAGCACATGGGCGTTGAAAAGGCCACCGTCGGACTGGTTATTCCCACGGGTTACTCCTTCAATTTGGACGGCTCGTCCATGTATGTGACCATGTGCGCGATCTTCATTTCTGACGCAATGAACAAGCCCATGGGGCTAGGCGAACAGATCGGCCTTTTGGTGTTTTTGATTATCGCCTCTAAGGGCATTGCAGGGGTCACCGGGGCTGGACTGGCAACGCTTGCCGCAGGCCTCGAAACCTACCGGCCCGAACTAGTCGATGGGGTTTCCCTGATTGTGGGCATCGATCGCCTGATGGATGAGGCGCGCACGCTGACCAACTTCATTGGCAACGCTGTTGCAACTTTGATCGTGGCGACTTGGACTCACACGCTCGACAAGAAACGGGTTGCCGAGACATTGGATGGCAAGCACCCGTTCATTTACAACCAGGAAGAGGACGAAATAGAGCAAACGCAAAGCGTTCCCGCCTAAGCGTTTTCTATCGACTGGGGGGGCAGGTTTTCCTGCCCCCCCAGGTATTTAATTGAGTTTTAATTCTTATATATTTACCACTTTTGGAAGGCACCCACTATTTTTACCTTTCAGCACTTTCCTCTTACCTTTTTCGTTACTGAGCCAGAATAATTATGGCGTTTATTTAGCATAGTTAAATCGGTAGTCTTCCAAAGACTGAACACCAATTTACCTTTTATTCACCTTTTCTAGAGTTTTGGTTCACCCCTACGGGGTTTTATTGGACTATCTAGGAAAGGAACATGATGAATTTTTTGCGTCGTCCCCTCGCCGTTTCGGCCTGCCTGGCGTTTGCCGGAGCCCTTCCGCTCTCGGCCACAGCCTCCGAAGATGCCCCTTTTGGGCGCGTGGCAACCTACCCCGTCTACCAGAATGTCCCTAAAGATGTAGATCCGAAGGCCGAGACTAACGCCGAGATATCTACTGTTACCGCAGACGGCAACACGCTAATCTACACCGACGCGGCCGGAAAACGCATCGGCTTTCTAGACATAACAGATCCCTCCCACCCTAAGGGTGCCGGCTCCTATGATCTAGCCCAGAACGGGCACGCCGACGACCAACCTACCTCGGTTGCAGCATACGGAAAGTATGTGCTCGTAGTGATCGATCAATCGGGCCAAGACTTCTCGCACCCGGCTGGCCGGCTCGACGTGCTAGAAGCTGCAACGCGAAAAAAGGTTGCTTCCATTGACCTGAAAGGCCAGCCCGATTCTATTGCAATCTCTCCCGACGGCAAGTACGCAGCCATTGCTATCGAAAATCAGCGCGACGAGGACGCAGGCGACGGCGGCCTGCCGCAGCTGCCGGCAGGCTTCGTACAGGTGATCGACCTGGCAGGCAGCCCCTCTTCTTGGCAGGCTGAGCCCATCAATTTTACTGACAAAGACGGCAAGCCACTTCCCCAAATCGCAAAAGCAGGCTGGGACACTCCAGAAGATCCGGAGCCTGAATACGTTTCGATCAACTCGAACAACCAGCTAGCCGTAACGGTTCAGGAAAACAACGGGGTGGCGATCATCGACCTACCCACCCGCAAGATCACCGCCGCCTTCAGCGCGGGCAAGGTTAACCTGGACGGCATCGACACGAAGAAGGACGGTCTTATCGAGGCCTCAGGATCTTTGCGCGAAGTTCCACGCGAACCAGATGCCATCGGCTGGATCGACGGCACTCACGTGGCTACAGCCAACGAGGGCGATTGGAAGGGGGGCTCGCGAGGTTGGACCATATTCGACACTGACGGAAAGATAGTTTGGGATTCCGGTACCGAAATCGAGGATCTGGCCACAAGCTACGGTCTTCACAACGAAAAGCGTGCGGGCAAGAAAGGCCCTGAGCCCGAGGGCCTGGCTATAGCAAACTACGGGGGCACGCCCTATGCATTTGTGGCCTCTGAACGTTCCAATTTTGTTGCAGTTTACGACGTTTCCGACGCCTCTCACCCGCTCTTCAAACAGACACTTTTTACTACCAACGGACCTGAGGGCGTCCTCCCAATCCCTAAGAGCAATACTTTGGCGATCTCGTCAGAGGTCGACAACGCAAAAAACAATGTGCGGGCTTCGGTTGGCCTGTACCAACTTGGAGCTGAAGAACCTGCCCACCTCACCTCTAAGATCCAAGATGGGGCGCCCATCGGGTGGACTGCTCTATCAGGACTCAGCCCAAATCCAAAGGATCCAACAAGGCTATATGCAATTTCAGACGATGCACTGGCAGAGCCCTATATCTACACCATCGAAAATATTGGCTCACATCCAACAATTTCGGGCAGAATCACCGTGACCGATTCTGGTGAACCGGCCTCGTTAGACCTGGAGGGCATTGCCGCGCGCCAGGAGGGCGGATTCTGGTTAGCTAACGAGGGCAAAAAAGGATCCGAAAACGCCCTGATTCGCACGGACCAGGCTGGGCATATCGTTGAGCGGGTAACGCTTCCTTCCGAAGTTAGCAAGAAGGTTGGAAAGTGGGGGCTCGAGGGAGTCGCTGCCGCCGGCACTGGCGAGGACGAGGTCCTCTACGTGGCTCTGCAGCGCCCGCTCTGGAAAAATCCCACGCAAAAGCCGCTCGAATTTGCAGAAGGCAACAGCGCACGTATAGGCCGCTATCAGGTATCCACCAAGACGTGGAGTTGGTATTCCTATCCACTAGAAGACACAAGCACGAAGGGCGATTGGATCGGGCTTTCCGACATCGCGATCGTCGATAACAATACGTTGGCAGTAATCGAACGCGACAAACAAAACGGACCTAAAGCCGCCCTCAAACAGCTGCAGACCGTTTCACTAGACAGAGCCGGCGGTACTGACAAACCAACGCCTCTAACAAAGAATGGGCCGGGGTTAGATCTGCGGGGGCCGGCCGGCAAATACCACGGTTGGATGCAGGAAAAATTCGAAGGACTCGCAGTAACTCCGACTTGCGATTTCTACGTAGCTACCGACAACGATGGTCTAAAAGATGCCTCCGGGGAAACCTACTTTTTCAAGGCAACTACCGTAAAGGATTTGCTTGGCAGGGATAGCTGCATGCCTTCGCCAGCACCGGGCAAGAAAGACACAGGTACCACCTCACCTACCGCCGCACCAGAAACTTCCGAAGCACCTGCTTCGAAAGCACCAAAGCAGGCGAATCATTCCGCACGGGCTGGTTCGCACCTAGCGAGGACCGGGGCGCCCACCGCAGCACTGCTACTAGCTGCGCTGTCCCTCACTGCAACAGGCATCGTTGCCTACCGCAAGCGCTCCTAAGAGCTAGCCTCGGCCCGGCGCCGGCGGTTATATTCACGGCGGCGCTGCGCCAACAATTCCCGTAGCTCCGGATCCTCCATGACGAGCTTTACAGTCTGACAATCCTCGGGGCCCGTAACGAACGCCTGGCACAGCGTGCACGGCTCGCCCGGGCGGAGGGGGCACCGTGGAGCTACGACCCTTTTCCCATTTCTTGCCATAACCCCGATGCTAATACGGAAGGGACCTAAGCCCCAAACAAACGTGTTTTAAATCGCCCGATTTAAATATGGGTGTGGCCCGAGCGGATGCTCGGGCCACACTTTTCGAATCGCCTACTTAGCGCGTTCGAGAATTTCGGCTACACGCCACCGCTTTGTCTTGGACAGCGGGCGAGTTTCCATGATGAGGACGTAGTCACCGACTCCGGCCTCGTTCTGCTCGTCGTGAGCCTTAACCTTCTTAGTCTTGGTCACAACCTTGCCGTACAGAGCGTGCTTGGAACGCTCTTCCAGTTCCACCACAACAGTCTTATCCATTTTGTCGGATACGACGTAACCGCGGCGAACCTTGCGCTGATTGCGCTCTTCGTTTACAGTCTCGCTCATATTGCTCACTTACCTGCCTCGGGCGCGGTGCGGATGCCTAGCTCTCGCTCACGCGCAATTGTGTAAATACGGGCGATGTCGCGGCGCAGTGCGCGGACCCGGCCATTGTCGGCCCCGGAACCGGTCGCAATCTGAAAACGCAGGTTGAAAAGCTCAGCTTTAGCCTTGTCGAGCTCTTCCGCCAGCTGCGCCTCGTCCATCATGTCGAGGTCGGCTGCAGTCAGACCCTTCGATCCTTTAGGCATTAGCGGTCACCACCTTCACGAGTGACGAAGCGAGTCCGCATCGGCAACTTGTGCTGTGCGCGACGAAGGGCCTCGCGAGCCACATCTTCGGAAACGCCAGCCAGCTCGAACATGATGCGGCCGGGCTTTACGTTTGCAACCCACCATTCGGGGGCGCCCTTACCGGAACCCATGCGAGTTTCAGCAGGCTTCTTAGTTAGCGGCCGATCCGGGAAGATGTTGATCCAGACCTTGCCGCCACGCTTGATGTAGCGGGTCATGGCAATACGGGCAGCCTCAATCTGACGGTTGGTCACATAGTGGTGCTCGACTGCCTGGATACCAAAATCGCCGAAGCTGATCTGGGTACCGCCCTTGGCTACACCGCGTCGGTTCGGGCGGTGCTGCTTACGGAACTTAACACGTCGAGGGATGAGCACGGCTCAGGCCTCCGTTTCTTTTTTCTCGGTAGCCGGAGCTTCGGCCTTCTTGGCCTCAGCTGCTTCCACCTTGGCATCCTGCTTCGGAGCCTGCTGCTTCGAAGCGTGCTGCTGGCGGTTGCCACCGCGTCCGCGGCGCTGGCCACGGCGATCGCCACGGCGACCACGCGGAGCGGCCTCGGCCTGCTGCCGCGCGAATTCGCGTTCGGTCAGATCGCCCTTGTAGATCCAAACCTTCACGCCGATGCGGCCGAAGGTGGTGCGGGCTTCGTAAAAGCCGTAATCAATGTTCGCGCGCAGGGTGTGTAGCGGTACGCGACCTTCACGGTAGAACTCGCTGCGGGACATTTCCGCCCCACCGAGACGACCGGAGCACTGGACACGAATACCCTTAGCGCCGGAGCGCATCGCGGACTGCATGCCCTTGCGCATCGCCCTACGGAACGAAACACGAGCCGAAAGCTGCTCGGCAATCCCCTGAGCAACTAGCTGCGCGTCGATTTCGGGCGACTTCACTTCGAGGATGTTGAGCTGGACGCGCTTGCCGGTCAGCTTCTCGAGCTGGTCGCGCAGACGGTCGGCCTCGAGGCCGCGGCGCCCAATCACGATGCCCGGACGAGCAGTGTGCAGGTCGATGCGAACCCGATCGCGGGTGCGCTCGATGTCGATCTTCGAAATGCCTGCACGTTCCAGTTCGCCTTCCATCATGCGACGGATGGCAACATCTTCCTTGACGAAGTCAGAGTAACGCTGACCCGGCTTGGTCGAATCGGCGAACCAGCGGGAGCGGTGGTCCGTCGTGATGCCGAGACGGAACCCTGTGGGGTTAACCTTCTGACCCATTTATCGGACCTCTTCCTTCTTGTCGTCAGCGCCAACAACCACGGTGATGTGGGAGGTGCGCTTCAAAATGCGGCCTGCGCGGCCCTGGGCGCGAGGCTGGAACCGCTTCATGGTCGGCCCCTCGTCTACCCAGGCGGCACGAATAGTCAGATCCTCGAGCTTGAGGTTCTGGCCGTTCTCTTCGGCCTGGTACTTAGCGTTGAAAATTGCGCTGTGTAGCACCTTGCGGACGTCTTCGGCGACCGCCTGGGGTGCATAACGCAGCACGTCGTAGGCCTGTAGGGCACGCTTACCGCGAATTTCGTTCACGACGCGACGTGCCTTCATCGGCGTGGAGCGCACGAATCGCGCTTGCGCCTTGGCTTCCATCGTTTTGCCTCAATTCTTCCAGTAGATGGGTTGCCCTAGCGGAGGCGACCCTTGCGGTCGTCCTTGTCGTGGCCACGGAAGGTGCGGGTGGGAGCGAATTCGCCCAACTTGTGCCCTACCATCGCTTCGGTCACGTAAACAGGAACGTGCTTGCGACCGTCGTGCACAGCGAAGGTCAACCCGATGAAATCGGGGGTAATGACGCTGCGGCGCGACCAGGTTTTGATTACATTCTTGGAGCCAGATTCGACGGCGGCATCGACCTTTTTCATTAGGTGATCGTCGACGAAGGGGCCCTTCTTCAAACTACGTGGCATCGTCTAACTCCTAATCAGCGCTTCTTGCCGGTCCGGCGACGACGCACAATGAGCTTGTCGCTGGGCTTGTTCGGACGACGGGTGCGGCCTTCCGGCTTGCCCCATGGGGACACCGGGTGACGGCCACCAGAAGTGCGGCCTTCGCCACCACCGTGCGGGTGGTCGATCGGGTTCATAGCGACACCGCGAACCTTCGGGCGATGTCCCTTCCAACGCATGCGACCGGCCTTGCCCCAGTTGATGTTGATCTGCTCGGCGTTGCCAACCTGACCAACAGTGGCGCGGCAATCAGCTTCAACGTTGCGGATTTCGCCGGAGGGCATGCGCAGCTGGGCGTAGGGGCCTTCCTTAGCAACTAGCTGAACCGAAGAGCCTGCAGAGCGGGCAATCTTTGCGCCGCCGCCGGGCTTCAACTCGACTGCATGCACAACAGTACCCAGTGGGATGTTGCGCAGCGGCAGGCAGTTGCCGGGCTTGATGTCGGCGCTGGGGCCCTGCTCAATGCGGTCGCCCTGCTTTACGCCTGCCGGATGCAGAATGTAACGCTTTGCGCCATCTGCGAAGTGCAGAAGAGCAATGTTTGCCGTGCGGTTCGGATCGTATTCAATGTGTGCGACCTTAGCCGGGATGCCGTCCTTGTCGTGACGACGGAAGTCGATCACGCGGTACTGGCGCTTGTGGCCACCGCCCTTGCGGCGGGCAGTCACGCGGCCGTAAGAGTTGCGGCCACCAGTCTTAGTTAGCGGACGAAGAAGCGACTTCTCGGGTGTCGACCTGGTCAGTTCCGAAAAGTCAGACACCGAGGAGAAGCGGCGACCCGGGGTCGTCGGCTTATATTTGCGGATTCCCATGTTATTCCTCTATTTCCCCGGCTCAGGCAACCGAATCGCCAAAGATGTCGATGGTGCCTTCGCGCAGCGTGACAATCGCGCGTTTGGTGTCTTTGCGCTTGCCATAGCCGGTGCGGGTGCGAACGCGCTTACCCTGGCGGTTGATCGTGTTCACAGAAGCAACCTTCACGCCGAAGATGGATTCGATGGCGGCCTTAATCGCCGGCTTCTTTGCGGACTTTTCCACCTCGAAGGTGTACTTGCCCTGATCCATCAGGCTGTAGGCCTTTTCCGAAACGATCGGAGCGATGATGATGTCGCGTGGATTCCTGTGCTTTTCGAGGCTCACTTGTCTTCCTCCTTGCCTTTGCCCAAGAAGTTGTCGAGGGCGGCGGTGGTGAAGATGACATCGTCAGCGTCAACTACGTCGTAGGTGTTCAGCTGATCGGCCCACAGGAAGGTAACTTCCTGAAGGTTAGACAGCGAGGACGCAGTGGACAGCTCCTCGCGAGCCAGAACTACCAGCGGGTGACGTTCTGCAACCAGAGCGTTCACAACGGCCTTAGCAGTCTTGGTCTTGGGAGTTGCGTCTACATCCATGAACTGAGAAACGACGTGCATACGGTTCTTGCGGAAACGATCCGAAAGAGCCGAGTACAGCGCGCCAAGCTTCATCTTCTTGGGGGTCCGCTGGGAGTAGTCGCGAGGCTGGGGGCCGTGAGAGACGCCGCCGCCAACCCACTGCGGGGAGCGGATGGATCCCTGACGTGCACGACCGGTGCCCTTCTGCTTCCAGGGCTTGCGGCCACCACCGCGGACCTTACCGCGAGTCTTGGTGGCGTGGGTGCCCTGACGGGCAGCGGCCAACTGGGCAACGACAACCTGGTGAATCAGCGGAATGTTGAGCTCGCGGTCGAAGATTTCGGCCGGGAGTTCGTAAGTGCCGGTGGCCTTGCCTTCGGCGTCCACAATTTCAATAGTCAGATTCTCGGACATGTTCACGCACCCTTCACAGCAGTGCGGACCACTACGATCCCGTTCTTGGGACCCGGAATGGCGCCGGTGATGAGCAGGATGCCCTTTTCGGCGTCAACTGCGTGGACCGTCAGATTTTGGATGGTCCGGCGGGCAGAGCCCATGCGACCGGCCATGCGAAGGCCTTTGAAAATGCGGCCAGGAGTCGCGCAAGCACCGATGGAACCGGGCTTGCGGTGAATACGGTGGGCACCGTGGCTGGCAGGGCCGCCGCCGAAGCCGTGACGCTTCATGACGCCTGCGAAGCCCTTACCCTTGGTCTTGCCAGTGACGTCGACCTTGGTGCCGGCCTCGAAGGTGTCGGCAGCCAATTCCTGGCCGAGCTTGTATTCGCTAGCATCGGGGGTACGGATTTCCACGATGTGACGCCGGGGGGCTACCCCAGCTTTTTCAAAATGCCCCTTCAGGGGCTTGGTGACCTTGCGGGGGTCCAGCTCGCCAAAGGCTAGCTGAATTGCCTCGTAACCGTCCGTCTCGTTGTTACGGATCTGGCTCACCACGTTTTTATCAACCTGCACGACCGTGATGGGGACAAGTTTATTGTCTTTATCCCACACCTGAGTCATGCCTAGCTTGCGGCCGAGAAGTGCCTTCACGGGCACTGCGGGCGCAGTCTGCTTTAGCGTGCTCATGGCAGAGTTCCTCAGAGTTTGATCTCAATGTTGACGTCAGCGGGCAGATCGAGTCGCATGAGCGAATCTACTGCCGTGGGCGTCGGGTCAATGATGTCGATTAGCCGCTTGTGAGTGCGCATTTCGAAATGCTCACGGCTGTCTTTGTACTTGTGCGGCGACCGAATAACGCAGAACACGTTCTTCTCGGTCGGCAGGGGCACTGGGCCCACCACGGTGGCGCCGGCGCGCGTGACCGTGTCGACGATCTTGCGGGCCGAAGAGTCGATGACCTCGTGGTCATAAGACTTCAGCCGGATGCGGATTTTCTGTCCCGCCATGCCGTCATACCTCTATCTTTGATGTCGTATTTTGCCGACCCACGCACTCGGGCGTGTCGCATGCGCTCCGCGGCACCGAGTTCGTGGTTTCCTTATTTAACAGCCTCATCTGCTCTTTCGAGCAGTTCTGACTGCCGATTTTCCGGAGCGGGCGCGCAGAGGCGCCATTTCGGAAGACCGGTTATCTACAATAACAGCCTTTGGACTGGCATAAAAGGCGTTGCCGATGTGAGTTGCACCGCTCCACGCACTCGGGCGTGTCGCGCCTTCGTGCTTAGTGGTTCGCACAACGAGCAAGAACTTGTTCACTAGCGTCTGAACAGGCTAAAGCAAGACGGTCAAGAGCACGCACGTAATCGGCATTTGAAAGCGCTCCGACCCCGAGCATGAGCCCAACATGCCAGGAGGCGCTCCCCCAGTATTCGTGCAACCCCCGCACCCGCAAGCCCGCTTTAGCACAGCGTTCGACGAGTACGCCCTCGGGATAGGAAGAACTAGTTAGGGCAACGTTGAGCCCCGAGGCCTGGGCAAGAATCCGCACCCCAGGCACCTGGCTAAGACACTCTTCAAGCGCCACCGAACGCGTTCGGTAGAGCCGACGCATGCGCCTAGTGTGACGGGCGAGTTCACCGGTCTCGATCAAGTCGGCCAACGCCTGCGAAGTGATTGAACTTACAGGATTGCCAATCTTGTTGCGCACCTTCGCCAAGACATCGAACAATCTAGCCGGAGCGCTCAGCCAGCCCGCGGACATTTTTGGGGTCAACAACGTAGAAAACGTCCCGAGCAAAATCACGTGAGGATCATCTCCGCTATCTAACGCTGCTAACGCCGGCAGCGGGGCCGAGACATGCCGCAGCTCCGAATCGTAGTCGTCCTCAACTATCAGAACTCCCCTAGCTCGCGCCCACTCCAAGAGCGCAAAGCGTCGCGACGCGGGCATTGAGGCACCCGCCGGATACAAGTGAGACGGTGTAACAACCAAAAGGTCGAGCTCGCAAGAATCGAGGAGGTTCACCCGAGGCCCTGCCTCATCTACGCCAACGGGAACGGGCACGTGCCCAAGTATCTTCGCAACAGCGCGCAGATGAGGGTTTCCAGGCGACTCAAAACCAACGCGCGCCGGACGCTTTTTCACCAAGGAGAAGGCATGCAAAATAGTTGCCAATCCATCGCGAGCACCGGAGGTAACCATCACGTTGGCAGCAGGCACCACCACCGACCGCATGTGCCTCAGGTGCTCCGTAAGAGCCCTTGGCAGCGAAGAGATTGTAGACAGCTCTACTCCTTTGCGCCAGGCTGAGCGCCATTTAGCGTTTGCGAGTGAGCCTTCGTAGGGTTGTCCCGGCTCCAGCGACAAGCCCGCTACCGGCTCGTTTACCCCTCGGAACGTGCCCAATTCAGACCGCCCCTGCATGTCCGGATGGTATACCTCAATATCGGTGCGCACCCTAGTTAGACCGCCCGGAATGGTTTCTAGATAGCCCTCGGCCTGAAGCTGCTCGTAAGCCGAAACAACAGAACCGCGTGATATTCCAAGCGAATTCGCGAGCGAGCGCGAGGAGGGCAAAGTATCCCGGCCCACCAACGCTCCCTTGCCAATCGCGGAGCGAATCTGCGCCACAATCTGCTGCGGCAATGACTCAGGGGCACTTTTCGAGACACTAATTGGCAGGTGGGCCACAACCGACGTTCTACCCATAAAGAGAGAATACAAAAAAGTTGGGTCCGCCTGCCAAAGCAGGCGGACCCAACGCAGCTAGTTAGCTAAATCGAAAAGCTTACTTCTCGATTTCGGTGACGCGACCGGAACCAACGGTGCGGCCACCCTCGCGGATAGCGAAGCCGAGGCCGACCTCCATAGCGATCGGGTGGATCAGCTCAACCTCGATCTCGGTGGTGTCGCCAGGCATAACCATTTCCTTGCCCTCGGGCAGCTGGATAATGCCGGTGACGTCGGTGGTGCGGAAGTAGAACTGCGGACGGTAGTTCGAGTAGAACGACTTGTGACGGCCGCCTTCTTCCTTCTTCAGGATGTAAACCTGACCCTTGAACTTGGTGTGAGGAGTGATCGAACCGGGTTCGCAAACGACCTGGCCACGCTCGACATCTTCGCGCTTGGTGCCACGCAGCAGAAGACCACAGTTTTCGCCTGCCCAGGCCTCGTCCATGGTCTTGTGGAACATTTCAATGCCGGTGACGGTGGTCTTCTGAGTGTCGCGGATACCAACGATCTCGACCTCGGAGTTCAGAGCCAGCTTGCCGCGCTCTGCACGACCGGTGACAACCGTGCCACGGCCGGTAATGGTGAAGACGTCCTCGATCGGCATCAGGAACGGCTTGTCGAGGTCGCGCTCCGGAGTCGGGATGTACTCGTCGACAGCATCCATCAGCTTCTCGATCTGAGCAACCCACTTCGGATCGCCCTCGAGGGCCTTCAGAGCGGAAATGCGGATGACGGGGGCGTTGTCGCCATCGAAATCCTGGGAGTTCAGCAGGTCGCGAACTTCTTCCTCGACCAGTTCCAGCATTTCTTCGTCGTCAACCATGTCGGCCTTGTTCAGGGCGACGAGGATTACAGGTACGCCGACCTGACGGGCGAGCAGAACGTGCTCGCGAGTCTGAGCCATGGGGCCGTCGGTGGCAGCAACAACTAGAATTGCGCCGTCCATCTGAGCCGCACCGGTGATCATGTTCTTGATGTAGTCGGCGTGGCCGGGGGCGTCAACGTGAGCGTAGTGACGCTTCTCGGTCTGGTACTCCACGTGGGAGACGTTGATGGTAATACCACGATCGCGCTCTTCAGGAGCGTTGTCGACCTCGTCGAACGGGGTGAACTCGTTCAGATCGGGGTACTTGTCGTGCAGCACCTTGGTGATGGCTGCAGTGGTGGTGGTTTTACCGTGGTCAACGTGACCGATGGTGCCGACGTTTACGTGCGGCTTGGACTTGTCGTACTGGGCCTTAGCCACTTTTGTCCTCCTGGGACTCGGGTAGTTACTCTCAAATAAGCCTTGGGCTGATTATAAGCCTAACAGGCGAATGAGACCACTACGGGTTTGTTTTTAAATTTTGTGTGCAGGATCAAACCCGCGGGTCCTACTCGCCCCGGGTCTTTGCAATGATTTCGTCAGCTACGTTGCGAGGAACCTCGGCGTAGCTGTCGAACTCCATCGAGTATACTGCGCGGCCCTGAGTCTTCGACCGAAGGTCTCCGACGTAGCCGAACATTTCCGATAGAGGCACGGTTGCACGCACGATCTTGATGCCGTGCGCATCTTCCATGGCAGAAATACTGCCACGGCGAGAGTTCAGATCGCCAATCACGTCGCCCATGTATTCTTCGGGGGTACGCACCTCGACGGCCATAACCGGTTCGAGCAGAACCGGATTCGCCCTCTTGGCGCCCTCCTTGAAGACCATAGAACCGGCGATCTTGAACGCCATTTCAGAAGAGTCGACGTCGTGGTATGCGCCATCGACAAGGGTGGCCTTCACACCGACGAGCGGGTACCCAGCGAGGATACCGGACTCCATCGCATCCTGAATACCGGCGTCAACCGACGGAATGTATTCGCGAGGAACGCGCCCACCGGTGATCTTATCTTCGAAGATGTAAGTCTCTTCCCCATCAAGCGGCAGCGGCTCGAAGGAAACCTGCACCTTTGCGAACTGGCCGGAACCACCAGTCTGCTTCTTGTGGGTGTAGTCGACCTTCTCGACGGCCTTCTTGATGGTTTCGCGGTAGGCAACCATAGGTGCACCGACGTTCGCTTCCACCTTGAACTCACGACGCATGCGGTCGACGAGGACGTCGAGGTGAAGTTCTCCCATACCGCCGATCACGGTCTGACCGGTTTCTTCGTCTAGACGGACAGTGAAGGTCGGGTCTTCTTCAGCTAGCTTCTGAATAGCAGTGCCAAGCTTTTCCTGGTCGGCCTTCGACTTGGGCTCAATCGCCACGTGAATAACCGGATCCGGGAAGGACATGGACTCGAGAATGATCTGCTTCTGCTGGTCACACAGGGTGTCGCCGGTAGTGGTTTCCTTCAGACCGATAAACGCGTAGATGTGCCCTGCGTGAGCCTCATCCACCTGGTTCTCGTGGTTGGAGTGCATCTGGAAGATCTTGCCGATGCGCTCGCGCTTCTCCTTAGTGGAGTTCGAGACCTGATCGCCAGCGTGCACCTTACCGGAGTAAACGCGCACGTAGGTGAGCTTGCCATAGAAGGGGTGAACCGCAACCTTGAACGCCAAAGCTGCGAACGGCTCCTTCTCGTCGGGCTTGCGGATTAGCTCCTCGTCCTCGTGGCGCGGCTCGAAACCGTGTACCGGAGGAACGTCAAGCGGCGAGGGCAGGAACGCCAACACGCCATCGAGCATGGGCTGGACGCCCTTGTTCTTGAACGCGGAACCAGCGAACACCGGGTAAACCTCGGAATCGATGGTGCGCTTGCGCAGGCCGGCCACGATCTGCTCGTTGGAGAGTTCACCGTTTTCCAGGTAGGTCTCCATGAGCTCTTCAGAAGCCTCAGCTGCAATCTCGACTGCCTCCTCGCGGAGGGCGGCCGCCTTGTCGGCTAGCTCTGCTGGAATTTCGCTCTCTTCGACAATCGAACCGTAGGTTTCCTTGCCATCAGCATCCTTCTCGGGGAAGTGCAGGGCCTTCATACGCAGCACGTCGACGACGCCCTCGAAATCATGCTCAGCACCAATCGGGAAGGTGATGACTACCGGAGTCGCGTGCAAACGCTCGCGAATAGTGCCTACTGAGTAGTCGAAATCTGCACCCAACTTGTCCATCTTGTTGACAAAGCAGATGCGGGGAACGTTGTACTTGTCAGCCTGCCGCCACACGGTCTCGGACTGGGGTTCCACACCTTCCTTGCCGTCGAACACTGCGACAGCGCCATCGAGGACGCGCAGCGAGCGCTCAACCTCGACGGTGAAGTCGACGTGGCCGGGGGTGTCGATGATGTTGATCTGGTTTTCTTTCCAGAAGCAGGTGGTCGCAGCAGAAGTAATAGTAATGCCGCGTTCCTTTTCCTGGTCCATCCAGTCCATGGTGCCTGCACCGTCGTGAGTCTCACCAATCTTGTAGTTGATGCCCGTGTAGAACAGGATGCGCTCGGTAACGGTGGTCTTGCCGGCATCGATGTGGGCCATGATGCCAATGTTGCGAACCTTAGTAAGGTCGGTAAGCACGTCTAGTGCCACTGGTGTTGTCCTAACTTGTTGACGAAACGGATGAAATATCCGGTGGCCGTCGGCTTAACCCGGCGGATCACCAGCGGTAGTGAGCGAAAGCCTTGTTGGATTCGGCCATCTTGTGCATGTCCTCGCGCTTCTTCACAGAAGCCCCAAGGCCATTGGACGCATCCAGGATTTCGTTCATCAGACGATCAGTCATGGTGCCTTCACGGCGCTTGCGTGAAAAGTCTACCAACCAACGCAACGCGAGAGTAGTTGCGCGGTTCGGCTTCACCTCGACGGGCACCTGGTAGGTAGCGCCACCAACGCGGCGAGAACGCACTTCGAGCGAAGGACGAATGTTGTCCAGAGCGCGCTTTAGAACGGCAACCGGATCCTGGTCGGTCTTGCCGCGGACGCCTTCGAGGGCGCCGTAGACGATGCGCTCCGCCAGCGACTTCTTACCATCGAGAAGCACGCGGTTTACGAGCTGAGTGACGATTGTCGAACCGTATACGGGATCAACTGCTAGCGGACGCTTGGGAGCTGGACCTTTACGAGGCATAGTTTACTTCTCCTTCTTTGCGCCGTAGCGGGAACGAGCCTGCTTGCGGTCGCGCACACCCTGGGTGTCTAGCGAGCCGCGAACAATACGGTAGCGGACACCGGGAAGGTCCTTTACACGGCCACCGCGCACAAGCACGATGGAGTGTTCCTGAAGGTTGTGGCCTTCGCCGGGGATGTATGCCGAAACTTCGATGCCAGACGAAAGGCGCACACGGGCAACCTTGCGCAGAGCGGAGTTCGGCTTCTTCGGGGTGGTGGTGTACACGCGGGTGCACACGCCACGGCGCTGCGGGGAGCCCTTTAGCGCAGGTGTTGATACCTTGCTACGCCTGGACTGACGACCCTTGCGCACCAACTGCTGAATAGTAGGCACTACGTCTCCGTTGTTAGAAAATGAAATGTATAAAGTTTAGCTCCGGCGTCCTTGGGAAAAACCCTAACTTTTGATTACCGCCCCTGGGCAGCGTCGACCGCCAGGGGCCGGCCCGCCCAGACTGGCTGTACTGGAACGTCCGGAGCCTCAACGGTAGAAGCCCGATGCCACTAAAGTGGCGAAAAGCGGCAACCCGACGCATCGGGTACCAGCGTCAAGATTACGGGCTAAGTGTCTACCCGTCAAAGGTCAGCCCACATATGTGAGTAAATTTACTCTGAATGTATAGCTCGAAGGCACAAACGCTCAGGCAGAAGCGCAGATAGGGTTCCACAACCGGAGACTTTAAAAGCGAAAGGCCCGGGCCCCACGAGGGAAGCCCGGGCCTTTCTGCGCTATTTACAACCCGTTGCGGAAGGCGGTTTCAAAGTTGATTCCGGCTAAGAAATCATCGTCCACCTCGCCAACGCGGAAGTCCTCTTCGGACCAGCCCACGTTCGCCATTGCCTCGGCGGTAGGCTCAACGGAAACGTGCTGGTAGTTGGTGAGGCCGGTACCGGCCGGAATCAACTTACCAAGAATGACGTTTTCCTTCAGCCCAAGTAGTGGGTCGTCCTTGCCGTTCATAGCAGCCTCCGTAAGGACCTTGGTGGTCTCCTGGAAGGATGCAGCCGACAGCCAGGAATCCGTAGCCAGCGACGCCTTGGTGATACCCATGAGTTCAGGGCGCCCAGCGGCCGGCTTGCCGCCCTCGGACACCGTGCGACGATTTTCGTCGCGGAAACGCATGGTGTCTACCAACTCGCCCGGCAGCAGCTTGGTGTCGCCAGAATCGAGCACTGTCACGCGGCGCAGCATCTGCCGCACAATGACCTCGACGTGCTTGGCGTGAATGTCCACGCCCTGGGAGCGGTACACTTCCTGCACTTCGTCGACCAACTGCTTCTGCGTGGCATTGACACCGAGCACACGCAGTACCTTCTTGGGATCAACGCGGCCTTCGACCAGCTGCTGGCCGACAGCAACGTGGTCGCCGTCCCCCACCAACAGCTTCTGGCGGCGCGAAACCTCGATCTCGAGATCGGCTTCGCCATCGTCGCGGGTGATGGTAACCACTCGCGGCCCATCGGCCTCGTCGACGATCTTCACACGACCAGCGGCCTCGGTGATAGCAGCTTCGCCCTTCGGAGTACGGGCCTCGAAAAGTTCCTGTACACGGGGTAGACCCTGCGTAATGTCGGAGGCACCCGCAGCACCACCGGTGTGGAATGTACGCATAGTCAGCTGAGTACCAGGCTCACCAATCGACTGGGCCGCAATAATGCCGACAGCCTCGCCAATGTCAACGCGCTTGCCGGTTGCCAAAGAACGACCGTAGCAGGCTGCACAGGTTCCAACAGAAGATTCACAGGTGAGCACCGAACGCACCTTGATGGTGGTGATGCCGGCGTCGATCAGCTTGTCGATCAAGGCATCGCCCACGTCGGCTCCAGCTTCAGCAACAACGTTGCCCTCGGCGTCGACAGCATCCTTCAGCAAGGTGCGCGCAAATGCAGTGGTCTCGACAATGTCGGAACGCACTGCCTTGCCGTCCTCGCCAATGGAACCAATGTTCATGGTGAGACCGCGCCGGGTTCCGCAGTCCTCCTCGCGAACAATGACGTCCTGAGACACGTCGACCAAACGGCGGGTCAGGTAACCGGAATCTGCAGTGCGCAACGCCGTGTCGGCCAGCCCCTTACGGGCGCCGTGAGTTGCGGTGAAGTATTCCAGAACCGTAAGACCTTCACGGTAGTTCGACTTGATAGGACGTTCGATCAGCTTCTGCTTCGGGTCGGACACTAGACCACGCATACCCGCAATCTGGCGGATCTGGTCCCAGTTACCACGAGCACCAGAGGAGACCATGCGGAACACGGTATTGCGAACCGGGAAGTTCGCGCGCATTGCCTCCGCCACCTTCGCGGTGCATTCGGTCCAAATTGCCACAACTTCGCGGTAGCGATCCTCGTCGGTAATAAGACCGAGGTCGTAGTTCGACTGGACGTCCGCTGCACGCTTTTCGTAGTCGGCCAGAATGGTCTTCTTGACAGCGGGGCTGACGACGTCGCTAAAGGCAATGGAAATACCAGACCAGGTGGACCAGTGGAAGCCAGCGGCCTTCAGGGCGTCAAGCGATGCCGCAGTGACTACCTTCGGGTACCGTTCAGCGAGAGTGTTGACGATGGTGCCAAGCATCTTCTTGTCTACGACCGCGTCCACGAACGGGTAGTCCACCGGCAGGGTCTCGTTCAAGATTGCGCGCCCCAGGGAGGTCTCGAGTACCACGGGGTCGCCGGCCTGCCACCCTTCGGGAGCCTGCCAGCCAGCTGGCGGGACAATGTCCTCGAAACGAATGCGAGCCTTGGCGTTCAGATCGAGCTCGCCCAGGTCGAACGCCATGATCGCCTCGGCTACCGAAGAGAAGTAGCGCAGCACCGGGTTGCCGTCCTCGTCCTTCTTAACCTCGACTGCCGGATCCGGCTCCGAGGACAGGTGGAACAAGCCGATGATCATATCCTGCGAAGGTACCGTCACGGGACGGCCGTCAGACGGCTTCAAAATGTTGTTTGCCGACAGCATGAGGATGCGCGCTTCCGCCTGTGCCTCGGCTCCCAGCGGCAGGTGAACTGCCATCTGGTCGCCGTCGAAGTCGGCGTTGAAGGCGCCACACACCAGCGGGTGCAGCTGGATTGCCTTGCCTTCAACCAACACCGGCTCAAATGCCTGAATACCCAGACGGTGCAGCGTAGGTGCACGGTTGAGCAAAACCGGGTGCTCGCGGATGACCTCGTCGAGGACGTCCCACACCTGGGAGCGCTGACGTTCCACCATGCGCTTGGCAGCCTTGACGTTCTGGGCGTAGTTGTGGTCGACCAAGCGCTTCATTACGAACGGCTTGAATAGTTCCAATGCCATCTGCTTGGGCAAACCACACTGGTGCAAGTGTAGCTGCGGACCAACCACGATAACGGAACGACCTGAGTAGTCCACGCGCTTGCCCAGCAGGTTCTGGCGGAAACGCCCCTGCTTGCCCTTCAGCATGTCGGAAAGCGACTTGAGTGGACGGTTGCCGGGACCCGAAACCGGGCGCCCACGGCGACCATTGTCGAAGAGGGCATCTACAGACTCCTGCAGCATGCGCTTTTCGTTGTTGATAATGATCTCGGGAGCACCCAGATCCAACAGTCGCTTCAAACGGTTGTTGCGGTTGATCACGCGCCGGTACAGGTCATTCAGATCCGAGGTGGCGAACCGGCCCCCGTCTAACTGCACCATGGGGCGCAGGTCCGGCGGAATGACTGGGATGCAGTCGAGAACCATGCCCTGTGGCGAATTACCGGTGCGCAGGAAGGCATTAACCACCTTCAGGCGCTTCAAAGCGCGAGTCTTGCGCTGGCCGGTGTTAGTGGCGATGGTCTCGCGAAGAGATTCAGCTTCGCCCTCAAGGTCGAAGTTTTCTAGGCGTTTCTGCACAGCAGCTGCACCCTTCGAACCCTTGAAGTAAATGCCGTAGCGCGAATCGAGCTCACGGAACATCAGCTCGTCGCCCTCGAGATCGCCAACCTTCAAGTTGACGAACTTATCCCACACGTCGTCGAGACGCTTCAGGGTCTGCTCACCCTTGCGGCGAATCTGCCCCATTTCCTTGTCAGCAGCCTTCTTCAGCTTGTCCAGCTGAGACTTGGTGGGTTTGCCTTCGGCCTCAAGAGTGGCAAGATCCTTCTCGAGCTTTTCGGCACGCCTATTGATGGCGTTGTCAACCCCTTCAGAAACGCGCTTGATCTCGACCTCAAGCTCGCTCCGCAGCGAAGGCAAATCCGCGTGGCGGGCCTCCTCGTCGACCTCGGTGATCATGTAGGCAGCGAAGTAAATGACCTTTTCCAGGTCCTTCGGAGCCAAGTTAAGCAGGTAGCCCAAACGGGAAGGGACACCCTTGAAGTACCAGATGTGGGTAACTGGAGCTGCCAGCTCAATGTGGCCCATGCGCTCACGACGCACATTGGACTTGGTTACTTCGACACCACAGCGCTCACAGATAATGCCCTTGTAGCGCACACGCTTGTACTTGCCACAGGCACATTCCCAGTCGCGAGTAGGACCAAAAATACGCTCGCAGAACAAGCCGTCCTTTTCGGGCTTCAGAGTACGGTAGTTGATTGTCTCGGGCTTTTTGACCTCGCCGTGAGACCAGCCGCGAATATCTTCTGCAGTAGCAAGACCAATGTGTAGTTTTTCAAATGCCTTTGCGTCCATACCGACTCCTTAAATCTCGTCCAGCGTGGAAGATGCAGCGTTCGGCCTGGCGCCGAGGTTAATACCCAGCTCCTCGGTTGCGCGGCCCGCATCATCTTCTTCGTCGCGCAGCGAAACCGCCGCGCCTTCTGCGTCAAGTGCCTCAACGTTCAGGCACAGAGAACGCATTTCCTGGATGAGCACGCGGAACGATTCGGGAATGCCCGGTTCCGGAATGTCGTCACCCTTTACGATCGCCTCGTACACCTTCACGCGCCCGACGATGTCGTCAGACTTTACGGTAAGTAGTTCCTGCAGGGCGTAGGCAGCACCGTACGCTTCCATTGCCCACACTTCCATTTCGCCGAAGCGCTGGCCACCGAACTGCGCCTTACCACCTAGTGGCTGCTGGGTGATCATCGAGTACGGGCCAGTGGAACGGGCGTGAATCTTGTCGTCCACCAAGTGGTGCAGCTTCAGCATGTACTTGTAGCCAACCGCAATCCGGTACGGGAACGGCTCGCCAGAGCGGCCGTCGAACAGCTGGGCCTTGCCCAGGTCGTTGACCATTCGCACCCCGTCGCGGTTAGGCAGAGTGCAAGTGAGTAAGCCATTCAGTTCTTCCTGCTGCACACCGTCGAATACCGGGGTGGCCAGCAGTGAGCGCGCCGGGGCCTTCAGGCCATCCTTGGGCAGCAGCTTGGTCCACTCCTCGTTATTCTTCAGCGCCTCTGTGGCATCCCACCCCTGCGAAGCGATCCACCCTAGGTGCATCTCGAGTACCTGGCCGACGTTCATACGACCGGGCACGCCCAGCGGGTTCAAAATGATGTCTACCGGAGTACCGTCCTCCATGAACGGCATGTCCTCGATGGGCAGAATCTTAGAAACCACGCCCTTGTTGCCGTGGCGGCCAGACATCTTGTCGCCAACCGTGATCTTGCGACGCTGGGCAACATAAACGCGCACCATGTGCTTGACACCCGGGGGCAGTTCGTCCTCGTCGTCGTTGAATTCGCGCACGCCAATCACAATGCCGGACTCGCCGTGCGGAACGCGCATCGAGGTGTCGCGTACCTCGCGGGCCTTTTCGCCGAAGATGGCCCGCAGCAGGCGCTCTTCGCTGGTAAGCTCCGTTTCGCCCTTCGGGGTGACCTTGCCAACCAGGATGTCGCCGGAAGTTACCTCGGCGCCGATGCGAATGATGCCGCGCTCGTCGAGGTTAGCAAGTGCGTCCTCGCCCACGTTGGGAATGTCGCGCGTGATCTCTTCAAGGCCCAGCTTGGTTTCGCGGGCGTCAATTTCGTGCTCTTCGATGTGAATCGAGGTGAGCACGTCGTCCTGGACCACGCGGCGCGACAAAATGATCGCGTCCTCATAGTTGAGGCCTTCCCACGACATGTAGGCAACCAGCAGGTTCTTGCCGAGGGCGAGTTCGCCACCGTCCGTTGCGGGACCGTCCGCCAGCAGGTCGCCTTTTTCGACGCGTTGGCCGACCTCGACTGCAACGTGCTGGTTGGAGCAGTTGCCCGGGTTGGAGCGCTCAAATTTCTCGAGCTTGTACACCTGGTGGGTGCCGTCGTCGTTAGCCACGGAAATCGAGTCAGCATCCAGCTCCTCGACTACGCCAGCCTTGGCAGCCACCACGGAATCGCCGGCATCGAGGGCGCACCGCCGTTCCATGCCGGTACCCACCATCGGGGCCTCGGTCTTCAGCAGCGGCACAGCCTGACGCTGCATGTTTGCGCCCATAAGTGCACGGTTAGCGTCGTCGTGCTCCAGGAACGGGATGAGGGCGGTCGCGACCGAGCACATCTGGCGCGCCGAAACGTCGATGTAATCAACGTCCTCGACCGGCACCAAGGTGGGGTCGCCACCAGCGATACGGCAGACGACCTCGTCCCCTTGAATGTTGCCGTGCTCGTCCATAGGAGTAGACGCCTGAGCAATGAAGTGGCCATTCTCGTCGTCTGCGGTCAGGTATTCGACATCGTCGGTAACCTTGCCGTCCACAACGCGACGGTAGGGGGTCTCGACAAAGCCGAACGGATTGATACGCGCATACGAAGCGAGCGAGCCGATCAGACCGATGTTGGGGCCTTCAGGAGTTTCGATAGGACACATGCGCCCATAGTGGGAGGGGTGCACGTCGCGAACTTCCATGCCAGCGCGGTCGCGGGACAGGCCACCGGGGCCGAGGGCGGACAAACGGCGCTTGTGGGTAAGCCCGGCAAGCGGGTTGTTCTGGTCCATGAACTGCGACAGCTGGGAGGTGCCGAAGAATTCCTTGATAGCGGCCACGACCGGGCGAATATTGATCAGGGTCTGCGGGGTGATCGCCTCGACGTCCTGGGTAGTCATGCGCTCGCGCACGACCCTTTCCATGCGGGACATGCCCGTGCGCACCTGCACCTGGATCAGTTCGCCTACGGCGCGGATGCGACGGTTGCCGAAGTGGTCAATGTCGTCAGTCTCGACGCGCATTTCCACTTCCTGGCCCTTCTTCACACCGGGGAAGGTGCGCTGGCCGGCATGGATCGCAAGCAGGTACTTGAAAGCGGTGATGATGTCTTCGAGGCGCAGAGTTGACTCGTCCAGCGAAGTCTCGAGCCCAAGCTTCTTGTTGATCTTGTAACGACCAACCTTGGCCAGGTCGTACCGCTTGTCGTTGAAGTAGAAGCCTTCGAGCAGGGAGCGCCCTGCCTCAGCCGAGGCAGGCTCGCCCGGGCGGATCTTTCGGTAGATGTCGGTTTGCGCATCCTCGGTGGTGCGGATACCTTCCGGATCCTTCTCGAGGGTTTCGAGCATTACCGGGTAGTCTTTGAATTCGGTGCGGATCTCCTCGGGGGTCATACCGAGGGCGCGCAGGAAGATAGTGGCCGACTGCTTGCGCTTGCGGTCGATGCGCACGCCCACGTTCTCGCGCTTGTCGATTTCCATCTCGAGCCACGCCCCGCGCGACGGGATGAAACGGCAGCCGAAAATATCCTTGTCAGAGGTCTTGTCGGCAGTGCGTTCGAAGTATACGCCGGGGCTGCGAACGAGCTGGGAAACAACTACGCGCTCAGTGCCGTTGATGATGAAGGTACCGCGCGGGGTCATTAGCGGGAAATCGCCCATAAACACGGTCTGCGACTTAATCTCGCCGGTGTTTTCGTTGACGAATTCGGCGGTAACGAACAGCGGCGCCGAATAGGTGTAGTCCTTTTCCTTGCACTCGTCGATCGAGTACTTGGGCTGATCGAAGTAGTATTCGCGGAAGGAAAGCGACATGGTCTCGCCGAAATCGCGGATTGGGCTAATTTCGGCAAACACTTCTTCGAGGCCAGACATCGCTGGGAGTTCGTTAGAACCCGATGCCTGGGATTCTTCTACTCGCTCTTTCCACGCCTCGTTACCAAGCAGCCAGTCGAAAGACTGCATCTGCAAGCCCAGCAGGTTGGGCAGCTGCATTGGTTCTTGAATCTGGTTAAATGAGATACGGCGGCGTACTGCCGGTGCGTCTGAGGTGCTCAAGGCAGCCAAAGGTGTCCCTTCCTAAATGGATGGTTGCGCACGGCGTCGAACTGGCCCCTAACTGATACTGGGTTCAACCGCACCTTGCGCTCATTTAAATGCGGGACTTCCAGCTCACCTCGGACACAGAACACGCGAACTAATAGATTAGCTTTTTCTTTCACTAGTGTCTATACTGAACGTTTCTATTGTAGGCAGTTTCACACCACCCCGCCGCGCGTTGCTAATCCGACACACTTTTGTTCAACCCTGAAGGAAAGTTCAGATATCATTGACGGTTGTATATCCCCGTCTAGATCGGTGTTCCATGGCCCCTTTGTCCTTTTTCTTGAGGCAACTACTCCTAGGAGTGTCTGCAGCCCGGGCCATGGCCGCTACCGACCCCGCTCTATTGGCTTTGCAGGCCTGCCGCCGGATGCCGCCCAAGATAGCTAATCTTTTGGCCGTGCCGGCCCAAAAACTACCTTCGGGGCCCGTAATCTGCCAGCTTTTGGCGCGCAATTTAGAAGGGGCAGCAAACCGAGTTGGCGCCCGTCCCACCAACCAGCTCGAAGCGGCAGTACTAGCCCTAGCCGGACGTCCGGTCCCACCCACTTTTAGGGCTGCCCACGCCAGGTACCTGCAGCGCCTCGGACGCCTGCCCGAGGCGGTCGAAGCTGCCCCCCGCCGGCTACGCCCTCGCCTGCAAGCTATCGCCGCAGTGCAGACGCCGCGTTTTCAACTACACCCGTCCTCGCTGGCCTCCCGCAGCTATCAGATCCCAACCGGGCGCCACCGCGTGCTTCACGTGCTGACCAATTCTCTGCCACACACCCAGTCGGGCTACACCTTGCGGTCTCAGCAAATCCTTGCGGGCCAAAGGCGCCAGAACATGGCGGTGCGGGCCTTCACCCGTCTGGGATACCCACTAGTTATAGGCAAACTCGCCCACGCCAATATAGAACAACTCGGCGGCGTCGAGTACGGACGCATCCTCCCGGGGCGCTGGCCCGCTTTTCTACCTGCCAGGTTACAAGCCCAGGCTGAGGCTCTGGCGCAGCAGGCAAACACATTTGCGCCAAACGTTTTGCACACCACCACCGATTTCAAAAATGCGCTTATGACCCGCGCCGTGGCCGAGCGTTTCGCCCTCCCCTGGGTATACGAAATGCGCGGAGAGCTAGAAAGCACATGGCTTTCCAAACTACCTCCTGCCGCGCGCGAGGGCGGACAACGCACCTGGCAGTATCGCACCCTTGCGCGCAAAGAAACCCAACTAGCCAACGCGGCCAGCGCCGTGGTGGTGCTGTCGAAAGTGCACAGGCAACGCCTTATTGACCGCGGCGTAAATCCGCAAAAAATTTATGTGGTGCCAAATCTTCCAGCCAACCCGCCCGCTCCCTGTTCTAAGGCACAAGCCCGCCAACAGCTGCGGCTACCGGATGGCGAATACCTGTTTGGCTCCATTTCTTCGCTCGTGCCCTACGAGGGCTTCGAGACGGCGATCTTGGCGCTCAAAGAACTAAAGCGGCAAGGTAGGCGCGCCCGCCTGCTGCTGGTCGGATTCGGAGAATCCCTGCCTGCTCTGCGAGCCCTGGCAAAGAGGGAGCAAGTAGCCGACTTAGTCGATTTCGTAGGGAAGGTATCCCCGCAGCAGGCCAGACTGTGGTACAAGGCTTTAGATTGCTTTGTAATTCCCCGCCGCGACGAACCAGTGTGTCGCACCGTCACCCCAATCAAGGGGATGGAGGCGATAGCAGCGGGCACGCCAATCGTCAGTTCAAACCTCCCCGCGCTAGCTGAGCTCACTCCACCTGCGCCCTCGGGCTATTTAGTAGAACCGACCGACATAGCCACGTGGGCCAAGACCATTTGGCGGGCAATGACTCAACCGCCGCTTGCCCCGCCCCGCCTACGGACTTGGGAAGACAACGTGAAAATTTACGATTCCATCTACCAGAAAATTCGGGGGCTCTAATGGCTGGCAAGCGAAGAAAACCAGAAGCGGACATTCCAGCCGTAACGCACCCCCCAACCCGGCCCCGAAAGAGCGGCGGCGAAGTGGGCGTAACCGAGGACATGAACAGTTGGCTTTCCGAGATTGCCATAGATACGTCCCCCTACGGCATAACGTATTTGGCCGACTGGAACCTCACTCCCGTAGTCGGCCGTCCACCCCTTCGCACATACATCAGCCAACTGTGGCAGCGCCGCCATTTCATCTGGCAAAACGCTAGGGCACGCGCATTTGGCAAATCTAAAAATATGCTGCTCGGACATATCTGGCTAATTTTGCACCCCCTTTTAGACATTGGCATATACGGATTGATGTTTGGCCTCCTGCTGAAGACCTCCAGGGGCGTGCCCAGATTCGTTGGCTATTTAGCAATAGGCGTTATTTTCTTCGCGTTCTTCACCTCGGCACTAAACGGCGGCTCTAACCTGATTAGAGGCGGACGCAATCTAATCCGTGCCTTTACGTTCCCCCGGGCGGCGCTAGCATTTTCGCTATCCGTACGCAATTTTGTGGACTCCCTGCCCACTATCGCCACCCTGCTAATCTGTCTGGCCATCGGCTACGGCACTAACGCCTTCGGGCCTACCTGGTTGTTTCTAATCCCCCTTTTGGCCCTCCAGCAGCTCTTCTGCACGGGACTGATCCTCATAGGCGGCAAGCTCTGCCATATGATTCCCGATTTGGGCGCGCTAATAAATTTGCTTTCCAGATTTTGGTTCTACGGCTCCGGCATTTTCTTTTCGGTCTCGCGCTTCGAGCACTACCCTGTTGCAGTCACGTTGATGGAGTGGAATCCGGCTTACCAGTTCCTAACCGCGTACAGGGAGTGTTTGCTTTACCAGCGCGTCCCCTCAGCCTCACTTTTTGCCGCAATAAGTGCCTGGTCCACAGGCGTATTCGTATTTGGCTTTATTTTCTTCTGGCAGCGGGAGGTCGAATATGGCCGAGAACAATAAAACGGGCGTAGATGTTCCCCTGGGACCAATATCGGTCTTGGTGAATAACATTTCCGTCACCTACAAAACCGAGGTAAACGACGCCAAAGCGCGCGCGGCGCATTCATTGCCTGCAAGGGCGGCCATGCGGATTATGGGACGCAATCCCCGCCGGCAGGTGCACGCCCTATCCAACGTGTCTTTGGCAGTTCGCTCGGGTGAAGCGGTGGGGCTGGTAGGGCTAAACGGTTCTGGCAAATCCACCCTCTTGCGAATTATCGCTGGCGTAGAGACCCCAACCGAGGGCGTGGTAAAGGCTTCCTCGCAGCCGGTTTTGCTGGGTGTGTCTGCGGCCCTCATCCCCGACCTTTCCGGTTACCGGAACATCAAGTTGGGGGCTTTCGCTATGGGATTGAGTCCCGCCCAGGTGGAAGAAGCTATCCCCCGCGTGGCGGCGCTGGCAGACATAGGGGACGCGCTTTACAGGCCCATGCGCACCTACTCCTCGGGTATGGGTTCTAGGTTGCGCTTTGCTATTGCCACGGCATCGCGTCCAGATATTTTGCTTATCGACGAGGCTTTGAATACTGGCGATGCAGCGTTTAGGGAACGCTCCGAGGAGGCCATGACAAAGATGCGCAAGAACGCGGGCACTATGTTCCTCGTTTCTCACGCGGCCCAGACGGTAGAGGAAATGTGTACCAGAGCGATTTGGATACACAAGGGGCGTGTTATTCAAGACGGGGACGCCTACTTAGTTGCGCGCAACTACCGCAAGTGGTCGTGGCTGCTTGCAAAGGACCAGCCCGAGCAGGCTCAGCAGATTTTGGCGGCAACGAAGGCGGCCTACAGCGAACCTGATCTGGTGGAACTTTCCGAGGTCGAAGCCTCTGCGAATCGCCGTCACGGCTTGGGTTAGCTCCCCCACTGGGCTAGTTTTATTAACTAGCGGTTATACACATTTGTTGAAAGAGGGCGCTATGGCTACGGTTTCCTACTTTGATTTCGCACTGGTGGATAACACCAGGTTCGAATTTCAGGTGCGTGGAGAGGGGAAGGACTTTTGCTGTTACTTCGACTTCGGGCGCCCGATTGTGCTCACCGACAAGACTCTGACCGCCACCTTGGCAATTATTTCGGGGAGAGCCTTTGACCGCATAGAGGTCGGCCACCCCCTGCCCCCAGACTGTGTGGAATTCCTCCGCAGCTTCTGTAGGGCAGAAATTGTCCCCTCTGCCTCAGCACCGAATTTGGCCGTCCCCTACGTGCCCCAAAAAAGTGGAAATATCGGCCTGTCATTTTCAGGAGGTTTCGATTCCCTGGCTGCCTGGAAGCTGCTGCCGGCCCAAAACACCACTTTGATCAGTTTAGATTTCGGCGGCAGGTTCTCGAGGGAAGCCCAGTTCTTCACTAATTTCCCCGTAATTTCCGTAAAGACAAACCTGGTCGCCGCCAGATTCCACACCCACACCTGGGCCTTCATGGCCCTGGGCGCTATCTTGGCCGCCCCCACCCTGGGCCTACAGACGCTCTCGTTCGGAACAATCTTAGAAGCTAGCTCGGCCAACATGACCTTCAGGGGACTGGGGCAAATAGAGACAGGCTATCCCGTCTTCGACTTCTTGGGCCTGACCTGGTACAACCCCGCCCTCGGCCTTACCGAGATTGGGACTGCACTAATTTCCGCCAAAACCCACCCCGAACTGCTGTCTGAGTCGCTGAAATCGCTGGCGGAACCAGGGACCGAAAAACTCTACCGCAAATGGGTACTGCTAAGGCTCGTCGAACGACTCACTGGCCAGAGCCTACCTGTGGAAGAACCCCGCCGCCCCTACCCCCAACATCGCGTGCCATTCGGTTCTTCCTTTACGTCGCATATGTTGTCTTTCTACATGAGAAAACACCTGGGTGCGGAGGTGGCCGACATATTCGTTTCAGACGTGCCCGCCGCCGTAGACGAGTTCGTTGCCCGGGCCGATTTGACCTTCTTTGAACGCTACAATTCGAACTTCTTACACAAAGTTCCCCCTAGCTACCGCCCCGGATTGATAAAGACTCTAGCGAGTTTCGGTATTCTGCCCTACACCGAAAAGGACTTCTTAGAATATCAACGCACCCTACAGCTGCTGAAAGATGCCGAGGCTAAGCTTGCTGGGCAATGATTGTGCGCAGCTGCTTCAAGATTGCCGCAGAGTTGCCCGCCTGGCACTTGTAGGCCACGTTCGCCTTAGCTAGCGAAGAACCCGGTTCTACCAGGGCCCAAATATCGCGCCCCGCTCCCAAATAGTCAGCGTACTTGGAGGGCAGGAACGGGTTTATGGGCATGGTGTCGAGGCATATGGCATCGTTCAGCAAGAGTACTTGACATTGCTTGCAAACATTCAAGAATTCTAAGTAGGGTAAGTACCCGTTCACGTAGGTGAGCAAGTCGATCCCGTAAGAGGTAACACGTTCTTTTACCTCTTTAGGTTTGTTACAAAAGACGTGGAAACGTACCTTGCGCTGCTCTGCCTGCGACAAATTTCGCAGTGCCACAAACACGTCGTCCAGACCACGATTTTTGTAAAATGCCCCGAAGTAGGCGATGTTCACAACCCCCGAGGGCATCTTATAGTCAGATTCCACTACCTCGTAGGAGGCGGCGGGAGGGGTGGGATGGTGGCGCACCGTAGCTTTCGCTTTTACCAGCCGCCGAATATCGTCCGGGTAGTCGGCAACCATGTAGTCCAACTGGTTGTCGTTCGTGAAAATGAGTTCATCGGCCGCGAGAAACGTACAAATCTCGATCAGCTCAAAATATGAATTCTGCTCAAGCAACTGGTAGCCCTGCTGCGACAGGTAGCGCAGCATCATTTTTGACATGTCGCCCTCGCTAAAGGTGCCCGAGCGCAGGTTCCCCGTAACGTCCCGCCGCAGCGGGTCCGAAAACTCGGCTGTCCAGCGTACTTGAGGGTGGCGCCGTTTGAACAGGAATGCCGCCACGTGGGAGGCCGCCCACAAGGCCCTCGAATACATTGTGCGGTATCCGCTTCCAGCTGCCGCCTGCCGCTCGGCTACCGCAACCGCCTGGTGGGCAAATGAAACCGTGGGCTCCCAGCCCGAAAAAGACACGGGCGCGTTGACCACAGACTTATGCTCAATCCAGCGGTCGGCGATCACGGACAACGACTGGTCTTTGCGACGCAACTTGGACATGTCGTTGCTAATAACGTCGGAGATCGCACCGAGGTCGGCAACCACCTTCGCCGCGACCGTAGCGGAAGTGTCGGAAAATGGCGAGAAACAGTAGGCAAACACCAGGTTCGTAGCCTTGCCCTCGTTTACCTTCTGCCAGGGAAATGCCAGCAGTGAACGCTCGGCAAGATCGGCTTCCACCAAGTCGGCCTTTTCGGGATACGCCTGCAAATAGCGCACCGCAAACCCGTATTGAGCGCTGATTAGAGAGGTGATTACCGCACTATTTTCTGCCTTGCGCGCCTGCTCTAAAGCCCGCACGCAGTCCAGCCGTGCCCGCACGTTGAAAGCGTAGGAGACCTCTTGGCGCGAAACTGAATCGGGAGTAAGGAAGCGCAGGTAGGCGCCGCCTTCCTGATCCGGAAAGTGAAAGTGCAATCCCTTGCCCGCGAGCGCGCTGGCAAAGTACACTACGTCCTCGCCTGATTCTAAGTCTTCGCGGTAGCTGAGGGCGGCCGCTATCTTGGCTGGCAGCAGCTTACAGGCGTTAAATCCCAGCATCCACGGGACCGAATCGACGGCTACTTCTTTGCCCGCATTGTTGTTTATTCGATCTGCGAGGGAGTTTTGAGCTTGGGGTGCACTGCCCACATAGTTCACTATTGGGGCTACCGAGATTACGTCCTTACCGGCGTGGGCCAGCAGCTGCTCCAGAAAGTGCGGTTCTACGGCGTCGTCGGCGTCGACGAAGGTGACGTAGGCTCCCCTAGCCATCGAAAGGCCAATGTTGCGGGCCCGCCCCGCCCCCTTTCGGTCGGCTCTGACCCAGCGCAGATTGGAGTACTGGTTTTGCTGGCCGAATTCTTCCAGCAGCTTGCTACTGCCGTCTTCAGGCCCGTTCAAAATTACGAGCACTTCGTAGTCTGTTGCAGGCAGGCTCTGGCTGCCCAGAGAGGTGAGGGTGCGCCCGAGCGTTGCAGCGGCATTGTAGGCCGGGACGATCACGGATACCCGGCACGGATGTTGTTCGAGCGGGAGCGGGCGCAGCTTTTGGTTTTGGTCTAAGTGCTTAGAAAGGGACGCGATCTCGGCGTCTAGGGCGCCGGCGTCTAATAGCAGGCGGCGAACTTCTTCGGGTACTTCTCCGGTGCGTTTCACTTGTTTCCTCCGCGCGCCCACCATTTAAGTGTTAGCGAGCCCAGTTTTGATTCAGCCAGCGATTTGTACCGGGCGGCCAGCCTGTCCTTTTGGTTTTGCACATCTTTGAGTTTTTTGAGTAACTGTTCCCGGTCTTGGCCCTGCCCTTCCGGGATTTTGGCGACGGGCGAGGGCGAAGCTTCCTGGCGGTGGTTGCGCACATATTTGAGCAACCCCAAATATTTTTCTTCGACCTCTTGGCCCGTGCCAGTTTGCAGGGCTCGCCCCGGCGCGGCGAGCGCGTCTGCCACCCAGCGGCTTATGACCGAGGGCGCCGCTTGCCCCCCGATTTGGAATAGCCACATGCCAGCTGCGCCCTCGTAGGCGCTGGCACCGAGCGAGCGCAGCATCCGCATCCAGGACAGCACCCAAACGTTGTCGAATTCCGCAGGTGGGGAAACTGCCAAAAAGGCTGCGTGGGCGCCGTCTTTGGCGAGCTCGGCAAGGGGAAAAGCAAGACTGGGCTCCTGGCAGCACAGCAGGATTTGGCTGACCCCGTCGAAGGTTTTCTCTTCCCGCTCCCCTAATACCGCGATACGGCTTCCCGCCGGCAAGTCCAACTCAGCTAGTTGCGGAGCAGGAAATTCTTCTACTAGTACGAGTGTATTTGCCGCGCTGTCTACTAGCCCGCCCATGGTTACCTGCCGATAAAATTGAGGGTTTCGTGGGCGCCGAGGCCTTCCAAAAACTCCGGGGTGAACTGGTCGTGCCCAACTAGTACCAGCGCCAAATCGTAGCCGGAGCCGGGATTGTCTGTATCTGCCAGCGTTACCCCGTCTGCCTGTAAAGCCTGCGGCAGCTCGGTGACGTTGGGCTCGTAGATGTCGAAGGTGGCCTGCCTGCCACTAACCAGTTCCTTGGCGATGCGCAGCGCGGGCGATTCGCGCAGATCGTCAATATTCGGTTTGAAGGCCAGCCCCAAGATTGCAATCTTCGGCCGGGCCACATTGCCGAGGGCGTCGGCCACTTTCTTGAGCACAAATTTTGGTTTAGCATCGTTTACTTCGCGCGCGGTCCCGATCAGACGGGCATTCTGGCGATCAGCTGCGACTATGAACCAGGGATCCACAGCGATGCAGTGCCCGCCCACGCCGGGGCCCGGACGCAGAATGTTCACGCGCGGGTGCTTGTTCGCCAAGTCGATCAGTTCCCACACGTCGATTCCCAACTTGTCAGCAATTAGCGACAATTCGTTGGCAAAGGCAATGTTGACGTCGCGGAAGGAATTTTCGACGAGCTTAGCCAGTTCGGCGGTCTTCGCATCGGTAGTGTGCACGTGGCCAGCACAAAAGGTGTCGTAGACCTCCTTGGCGCGCTGAGTCGCTTGCGGAGTCAGCCCCCCGATAATGCGATCGTTGGCCGTCATCTCGACCATGATGCGCCCCGGAAGGACGCGCTCAGGAGCGTGAGCAAACATTACGTGCCCCTCGCCCTCGCGCTTCAGATCCGGACGAGCGGCAAACACGCGCTCGGCCATGCGCTCGGTAGTAAGCGGCGGCGAAGTGGACTCCAAAATTACCAACTCGTTGCCCCGCAGCTGGGGGATTATCTTGTCGACCGCCGCATCTATGTAGGACAGGTCGGCCTCGTGCTCACCCTGGAATGGGGTGGGCACCGAAATGATGTACACATCCGAGGCCGGAGTTTCTTTTTGCGCGACGAGCCTGCCGGAATCAACAACCTCCTTGAGCGCTTTTTCGAGCCCCTCCTCGACAAAAGGCAACTTTCCGGCATTTACGAATTCCAAAGTGCGCTCTGAGACGTCGACTCCCGTCACTTTCCAGCCGTTTTGGGCCAGAACCACTGCGGTGGGCAGACCAATATAGCCGAGGCCAATTACGGCTAAAGAACCATGTTCGCGCATTCTTTTCCCTTCTGGTGGGACCTACATACTTCAGACTCCAATTCATGCGGGGAACACAAGCAAAGAGAGCCTTCAAGCAAACATGTTAGTATATTTTTTGCTCCCCTTCCCATCCGAAAGCGATAAAATGCCTAATAAACACCGCATCCTTGTGATATATGGCACCAGGCCAGAAGCGATTAAAGTCGCTCCTGTAATCCGAGCATTGCATTCAGCTGCAGATTTTTCCCCTATCGCAGTATCAACCGGCCAGCACAAAGAAATGCTCGAATCGGTAAACAAACTTTTTGACATTGAACCCGACTACGACCTGTCGGCCTTCGAAAAAGGACAGTCGCTGAACAAGCTTTCGGCAAAGATTTTCAAACGCCTTACTCCTATCCTCGCCGATACCTGCCCGGACGCTGTACTGGTGCAAGGTGACACCACCACTGTGGCAATCGCCGCCCTCGCCGCATTCAACATGCAGATTCCTGTAATTCACCTGGAGGCCGGGCTGCGCTCTGGAGACATGTTCTCGCCATTTCCTGAAGAGGCGAACCGCAAGATCACCACGCAGGTGTCTTCCCTAAACCTCGCCCCCACCGAGGTCTCTCGCAACAACCTGCTGCGCGAAGGGGTAAACCCCGACACCATTGCTGTCGTAGGCAACACAGTGATCGACGCACTCCTGCACGTACTAAAAAAGCCGGCTGCCTTTGCCGACGAACGCCTCCAGCGAATATACGACTCCAAGGCCCCCGTTTTGCTGCTCACCTGCCACCGCCGCGAAAACTGGGGAGAGCCCATGGAACACGTGGGCGAGGCCGTCCACCGCCTGGCGACGCACCTAAAAGATTGGCAAATCGTCTTCCCAGCTCACGCCAACCCCACCGTGCGCCAAACCATCGGCCCCCACCTCGAAGGCGACTCCAACGTGCTTATCTGCGAGCCGCTAAACTACAGCGAATTTTCCCACATGGAAGAACGCTCCCACCTAATCCTGTCCGATTCCGGCGGCGTCCAAGAAGAAGCCCCCGCCCTGGGCAAGCCCGTGCTTGTGCTGCGCGACAACACCGAGCGCCCCGAAGCCGTCCAATCCGGCACCGTGCGCCTGGTTGGAACCAATGCCGACAACATCGTTTCCGAAGCCCTGGCCCTCATCGAAAATCCCGAAAAGTACCAGGAAATGGCGCATGCCAAGAACCCCTTTGGGGACGGACATTCGGCGGCGCTGGCGCTTATGGCCATTCGCAAGCTGCTCAAGAAACCCCAGCCTGAGGTCGAAGAAGGGCCCACCACCGTGGAACTGCAGAAGAACTAACCCAGCTCGCCCCTGTTGGGGCGCCCGCAGTGGGCAAGAGTGGAGTTAGCCAAAATCTCGTAGTCGGAAATGTCCCACGTGTGAGTACCGCCCGTGCGCATCTGGGCAAAGCCGAAGCGCGAGGACGAGAATATTTTGCCCCCGGCCGCCGCCACCGCCTTGAGTAGCGCCGTGTCCTCGCCCCTAGTGCGGTCGGCGAAACCAATTTCTTCGACCAGCTCGCGCCTGGCCACGATTGTGGGCCCCGAGACAAAACTGGTGAAGCGGTGTTCAAACTCCCCAAAGCGCAAAACCGTCAGGTCGCGCCCCTTCAGGTACAGGTAGTGAGCGTGTTTGCCAACCAGGTCGGCCCCCGAATAGTCGCTGGCCACCAACTGTTCGAACAGATAGTACGGCGAATACAGGTCGTCGTCGTCCATCTTGGCCACCCACTCGCCCTCGGCGGCCTGCAAAATTTGGTTGTAGCAAGCCCCAAGGCTGTCCTGCGCATCCCCGTGCAACCAGGTTATCTGCAGATCTAAGTCCTTCGCTTTTCCCAGCTGAGGGTCGGAGGGCGAAAACCCGTGGGTTAGTATTACGGGCTGCACCTGCACTTCGCGTTGCGCGTGCAAATAATCGAGGACGTGGTCCACCTGGGCCGGGCGGTTAGTGGAAATCATGGCGGTAACCGTGGGCAGATGCCAACTGCTCCCTTCCAGCCCCACTGTTTCGAGTACCTGGTTTATTCGGTGGGCGTAGGTATGTTTTTGCCAGATTCGCCGCTGGGCCCGGTGCGTGATCTGGTCGCGCAACTCCTTGTCGTTTACTAATGCCCTCAGCGCATAACCGGCCTCGGGGCGCGAGGACACTTGTACCACTTCCTGTGGCGTGAAGAAGTTTTCTATTGCCGGCGAGGGCGCAGACACCACCGGGGTGCCACAAGCCGATATTTCAAAAATGCGGCGGGCGCACATTGACGGGGAACTCACCACGGAGTTGACGTTCAAGAACGCCTTGTACCGCCGGTAGGCGTGCAGCATTTGGGGATATGAGAGGGACCCAACCACTCGTTTGTCGAGCGGGGCTGGAAATTGGTAGCGGGAATCCCCGCCTAAATAGCGGCTGAAGATGTCGAGCCCTTTGGGCATGCGGGCGGACACGTCGTCCGCCGCCCCTAAAAGCATGTCCATTTGCTCGCGCCGTTCGGGGTACTTGTGCGCAAAGTACATGCCCGCAAAAGCGACATCTGAAAGCTCGGGCAGTTTTCCGCCCTCCGGCAATCTGATGGGATTGTGTATCGAAGGCTGGGCCGCAAAGGGTAGTACTCCCACCCGGTCATGGCCTAATTCGTGCCGGTAGCGTTCCAGCAGGGTTTCGTCGGTGGTGAAGACGTAGTCGAACAGTTTGGCAGTTTCGATGGCGTCCAGGTAGTGGGCCGGGTCTTCTTTGTTCCAAAATACGGTGGGAATGCCGGCCTCTTTACAATGCGCCACAAGCTGGCGCAGCTTGCTGGTGGGGGTTTTGTTTCCGACTACCATGAACCGCCACTTGTCGTTGTTGCCGTGCCAGGCAGATTCGACAAAGAGCAGGTCGACCTGATTCTGGGCGAGCTGGCTTTCGAATGCACCCGGCGTTAGTAGAACCTGCTCCCATTCGTAGCGGAGGGCCAGTTCCGAGAACTCGTCCAAAATTACTGCTGCCCGCACCTGGTGGCGCGGTTTGGTGGCAAGCGGGAGCGGCCAGGGGCCGGGCAGTTTTCTGTTCGTTTTCGCCGGCGCGGGCGCCTTTGTAGCCGCTATTTTTTGCCGCCGACGATGTTCTTTTAGCTCGCTCACCCCGCCGTGGCGCAGGTGCCAGAGGTCTTTTCGAAGCTCACCTAGGCCCATCTAGTTCACCCTCTTCGACAGTTGCGGAATCCCAGCTCCTGCTCCTTGCAAGTATTGGGGCAGGTTGTCTTCGGCCCACGCTTTAGCGAGCGGCTGCAGCACCTCGTAGTCCAGGTTCACTATGGATTGGCCGTCGGCGGAGGTGTCGGTACCGGTGTAGGGGGCGGTGATGAAAGTGACGTCTTTGGGGCGCACGTGGCGGGCGTCCTTAGCTAGGGAAAGCAGTTCGGAGGTGCCCAGGCCTTCGTCGAGTGTCATGTCCTGGGACGCCGTTTGGATGAGGTTCAAAGTTTTAGAGGGCGAAGACAGCACGTCCTCGGAAAATATTCCCGCCATTATGGCCCTCATCCAGGCCTGCTGTCGCTTCACCCGATCGAAGTCCCCGCCGGGCAAAGATTTGCGCTCGCGGACGAAGGCTAGCGCTTGCGTGCCGTTCATCTGTTGGGGCCCTCGCGTGGTTTCGATTTCTACGCTGCCGAGGGCGTCGGTTAGGGCCGAGAAGGTTTCGAAGTTCACTATTGCGAAGTGGTCAATTGGCACTCCGGTCAAGTCTTGCACGGTCTCGATAGCCAGGGACGGCCCCCCGTATGCAAAGGCGGCGTTTATTTTGGCTTTGCCGTGGCCGGGGATGTCTACCCAGGCGTCACGCGGAATCGACATTACGGTAACCGCATTGTGTTTGCGCGAAAATTGCACGAGCATCATGGCGTCCGTGCGTGCCCCTCCCCGGGCCCAGGAGGAGCGGTTCGAGGCGTCTAGGCGCACGTCTGAGCCTAGGACTAAGAAGTTGGTGGCATCAGCTGCGGCCGGTTTTGAAATGGTGGGGGCTTTGACTTTTACCCGCGAAATATTGCCGGTAACTGACGACGATAACCACCACAGTACCCCCGCGCACAGGAGCACTATTACGAGGGCGATTACCGCCAGGGTTTTCAGCACCCGGTGGGAACTCTTCGTTGGGGTGGAGTGAGATCCAGCCATGTTCTGCCTTCTTAGCTTCCGTAAATTCACTTGCGCATACTTGCGTACTGACTATAGCAATCCGTACCATAGAAAATACGCTCAAGAAGGTTTTTCTTGATTCCCCACCTACCTGTGACCAAATGCGAATACTGATTCTGTCGCAGCTGTGGGAGCCCGAGAGCGGGATTTCCCAGCGGCGCGCAAGCAAACTTACCCAGTGCCTGCTGGATGCTGGCCACGACATTACGGTCGTGGCTTCGCCGCCGCACTATCCCGGAGGCAAGTTGATTTCCCCTGCCCCGCAGCATCAGCCGGGGGGATTTGAACGCCGAGGGCCACATTACCGGATTTACCGTACGGCGTTTCGCGAACACGATTTTTCTTTGCCCTCCCGTATTGGCGACCAGGCCATATTCATGTGTTCAGCGTTTGCAAAGGCTTTTTCGCTCTGCCTAAAAAATCGCTACGGCCTGCTTATTTCCACTGCGCCGCCGATGCCGAACCTGTTTGCCCAGCGAGTACTTGCCGACATTTTTCGGCTACCTACTTTGGTGGACTTGCGCGATGCGTGGCCCGATCTTTTGGATTATTTGGGCGAGGGCAACACCCCCACGAGCGTACCTGCCAAAGTACGGGCCCAACTCATGGCCGCCCTGGGCGGAGTAACCAAGGTGGCTATGCGACGGTGTATCCGTCGAGCGGGGGCCCTTACGGTTACTTCCGCTGATTTTGCCGCCTCTTTGCGCGAGCGCACCCACTCCCACGTGGGGCTCGTGTACAACACGCTCGATGCCGCCCCCGCGGTGATCGCGGCTAACCGCCAGGTGGCCGGGGAGTTGCGAATCCTCTACGCGGGCAACATTGGACGCGCCCAGGGGCTCGGTACTGCCTTTGACGCCCTGCGCATCTTGCAGCGTCGGCAAATTCCGGTCAGGCTGCGTTTGGTTGGCGGCGGAGCCCACCTGCCTACGCTGCGCCGGCGCGCAAAAGAGGCGCAGCTACCAGTCGAATTCGTTTCCCGGGTGCGGCGGGAAGAACTGGGGGAACACTTCGAGTGGGCCCACACCGCACTCGTCACGTTGCGCGACTGGGAGCCTTTGCGCTCTACCGTCCCCTCAAAGCTCTTTGAAGATCTGTACCGGGGAATTCATGTGACGGTCAGCGCCAACGGGGAGTCGGCAAAAATAATCTCGGCTGCCCGAGCCGGCAGTGCCGTTCCCGCCGGCGACGGCCTGGCACTAGCCGACCTGTGGCAGGATCTCTACGAGCATCCTGCCCAACTGCAAGTGGGCGGGGCCGGACGCACCTGGATTAGCCAGCACGCTGCCTCTGCACAGCAGACGCGCAACTTTTTGGAGGCCGTGGCAGCGGCCACTCGCCCTCTAAAGCAGCGGGGGAAGGTTTAGCGCCGCCCGCACCTGCTTGTTCTGGTGGCGGTAGAAGCCTGGGACGTAGTGGTATGGCCCCGCTCCCCACTTGTGGTTTGGGTCGGCCACTTGCAGGTGCGCAGGGTAGGTGATGAACGTGACCGACGGGGTTAGTTTTTTCACGAGGGCGTAGGTGGCTGCCAAATTCTTATTTGCCCAGCTGATGGTTTTCCCGTTGGGCAACAATGCTCCGCTGGTGTCGCGCAGGGCCCAAAAGGCCCTATTTACTAGCACTTTCCCTAGGGGGGCTGCTGCCACTAAGCGCTGCCAGGCGGGCGCGAAAGCCTGCCAATACCGCTTTGAGGCCCATTTGGTAATTGCGTAATCTTTTGCTTTTAGCCCGGCTCGTTTCAGTTCAGTGGAGTAAGTGAAGTAACCGCCCCTGCCAGACAGCAGTGGGAAGCGTTCGTCCGCAAAATCTACTAACACTCCTCCGGAGGTGGAGTGGGCTAACGCCTGGGGGGCGCTGCGAGCTAAATCGTCCGCTACAACTCGGCGTTGAAACTGCGAAGGATTTGCCGACAGATCTAACCCGGCTAGGTAGGAGGGCTCCCTGTCGAAAGCTGAAGCCACGGAGGAGCGGGCAAAGTAGTGTCCCAGCTGCGCGGCCCCCGCATATTCGAAGGCGTCGCGGCTGACGCAAGATCCGAACACATCCACCTGCTGCGGTAAGGCCGGGGCAAAAACGTTCACGAATACGGGCTCGTTGCCCTTCCACTGGGCCAAAAATGGTCGCACTAGCTTCCCACGAGCGCCCTCGTAGGAAAAACGCACGTGGAAGTTCCCCCTGGGATCGGCCTGCACGTAGGTGTACCAAAAACCCGAGCGGGAATAGGCCATTCCCCCAACTGGATCGGCGCGCCCGCGGGTGGCCAAGCCGAGCAACACCTTTTGGCCGGCACCCATGAGCAGCTGCCCCCTGAGGTGGCCTCGGCCCTTCTCGTCGAGTCGCACCTGCAGGCCCATCCGCCCTAGCAGGTGGCTGTAGGGACCGCACCCGTTTTTTGGCGCGTACAGGCTATTGTGGACCGGCAACGCCCGCGGGTGGCTGCTTAAGAACTGTTGTAGCGCTGCTTCGCGCAAAAGACCTCCTCTTGTCTACTTCACGATAATAGAGGGCGAGCCCCACATTTTGGGTATCATCGATGCCATGATCGCCGCCGGACTGCCACCTGAGATTGCTCGCCGTTTAGACGCAGAGCTTTCCAAACTAACTGGTAGGGCCCGCTCGCAGGCGCCGGACCTATCCTATTTGCGCGGCAAAAGAGTACTTGTAACCGGCGCCGGCGGGTCTATAGGTTCCGAACTGGCACGCCAGCTGTGGCATGCCCAGCTAGAAGAATTAGTCTTGCTCGACCGCGACGAATCTGCCCTGCACGCCCTCCAGCTGCAGCTCGAAGGGCGAGCGCTCATGACTAGTGACGAATTGGCGCTTTGTTCCATTAGAGATTTAGATGCGCTGGAAAATATTTTTGCCGCCCACAGGCCCCAAATCGTTTTTCACGCCGCCGCGCTCAAGCATCTGCCACTACTCGAAAAATTCCCCGCAGAGGCCTACAAAACCAACACGCTCGGCACCGCCAACGTTTTGCAGGCAAGCCGGCATGCAGAGCGGCTGGTAAACATTTCCACGGATAAGGCGGCAGCCCCGTCCTCGGCGCTCGGAAAGTCAAAGTATCTGGCCGAAAGGCTCACCGCCGCCTATGGAAAGGGCAAAGCCTACGCCTCGGTTAGGTTTGGCAACCTGCTAGCATCGCGAGGCTCTGTGGTGCATTCGCTATACCACCAGATCGTTCGCGAGAGGCCCGTAACCATTACGCACCCGCAGGCGAAGCGCTACCTAATGACCATTTCGGAAGCCTGCAGTTTACTCCTCGAGGCGGCCCGCCTAGGCCGCGATGGGCAGGTCCTAGCTATGCGCATGGGTAACCAGGTCGGGGTTTTGGAGCTGGCGCGCACGCTCATGGACATACTTGGCCGGGAGGCGCCCGTAGAATATACCGGCTTGCGCGAGGGCGAAAAGCTTTCTGAACAGCTATTTTCCCCCACGGAACAGCCGGTTGCGGGCCCATGCCCCAACTTGCTCTCGTGCCAGGTGCCGCCCCTTCTGCCAGACCAGCTAAGCGGCCTCAGTACCAGTTGACCGACTGAGAATGCGACCAGGCCCCGCAGGGATCACCATAGCGGCCCGCAATATAGCCAAGCCCCCACTTGATCTGAGTGGCCGGATTAGTCCTCCAGTCTTCACCAGCCGACGCCATCTTTGACCCGGGCAGGGACTGGGGAATCCCATAGGCGCCCGAGCTGGAATTTTCAGCATGCACGTTCCAGTGCGACTCTTTGTTCCACAGGTTGATCAGACATGCCGTCTGGTCGGCTCCCCAACCGCGCTCAGAAACCATGGAAGCTGCAATTCGCTGGGCATCCTCGGGGCTGGCCTGCCCCTCGCTGGCACGACGCAATACGTCCTCGTCTACGCCCTCAGGAGCAGGCTTAGTTCCCACCTTAACGACTTCTGTTTCGGGTTCAGCGGTCTTTTGCTCGCTCAACTTCACAGAATGCACTTCCTCGCCATCGTGCTTCTCAAAGTAAATGGTGGAGGCAATATTTCCCTTTTTACCCTTGTGAAGGACTTTTTTGGTTCCGACGTACGCTTCTGGGTCGGGCTCAGCTTCAGTCTTAAAATCGATTTGCTTATTTTGGACACGAGTGCCGCGCTCAACTCTAGTGACTTTTACAGACATCTTCCCGTCCGAATAAGTAGCACGCACCTGATCTATTGGGCTCACTTTGACGCCAGCCTTAGCCAGAACCGTTGCAGCCTCAGCGCCCGAAGGGGCCTGCACGCTCTTAGTTTTCCCGTCGACCTCGACGGTTACGAGCTGGTCCTTAGAAACTAGCGGGACCGCATTGCCGGAGCCACCACTGCGCGAAACGGCCACTTGCACCTTTTCGTCTGTAGCAGCCAACGCCTTTACCGCATCCCCCGTAGAAGGTGCAGCCACCAAGGTCTGCTTCGGAGTGGAGTCAGATCCGCGCGAATAAGACACCGGCCTAGCCGAAGTAACCGACACCGTCTGCCCTTCCTCTAGGGAAGCCTCCTTCGCCGGCGTGACCTTGTCGAAGCGAGAAGTCTTCACCCCCGCAACCCGCAACGCATCCGAGACCGACTGCGAATACATCGACACCGGGCGCTTTACCCCATCCACGCTCACGTACACGTTCCGGTAGCTGGAGGCCACGGCTGTGCCTGCAGTAGCGACAACTGCCAGAGCCGCAGCGGAAGCCAGAATCGCCGGCCTGCGGACCGAAGGAGAGGACTTGCCAAAGAAAACCTCGGCCTTTGAAGCCTTAGCAGAGTGCTTACCCACTTACTCCCCCTACATCAATCCCAAAGATGCCGCACAACCGGGCCACTGCCCCCAGCCGGCCTGCTGTTGCAATTTCTGGGCCCTCATAGTCTGCTCGGCGGCCGAAGCGTCGGAAGGCAGGCCAGATCCACCCATTGCGTGCCAAGTGGAGGCAGTGAACTGGTAGAGGCCGTAGAAACCGTTACCGGTATTGGTAGCCGGGTTGCCCCCCGACTCGCACTGCGCCAGCTGCGCCCACACTCCAGCGGGAGCCGAACCGGTGCCCCGGCCCGGGCGAGCTGAGGATTCTTCAGAGTGCGAGCTAGTTTCCCGCTCGGCCTCTTTTTCTTCCTTAGTGCCCACGTGCACAACTTCTTCGACTAGCTCCTGGGTCTTCTTAGTGCTGAGCGGGGTTTCGTGAACTACCTTGCCGTTCTCGGTAACCTGGTAGCTGACCTTCTGCACTACCTCGTCTTTCCCCTGCTGGGTAACCTTAGTTTGGCCCTTGGGCAGATCCGCATCCTCGACCTTCTTAGTGGGATGCTTCTTGGTTACTTCGTCCTTGCTCACGGTACCGCGACCCACCCGCGTAACAGTGACGGTGGGGCCATCCTGGCCAGCACTCACCTGGGTACGGTCCAAAGGAGCCACCTTCACATTGGCAGCTGCGAGCACCTGGTCTACGGTCTGCCCAGCCTTGGCAGCAACCTTCTTCTTAGCGTCCCCATCCTGAATCAGAACCGAGGTACTCTTGGCAGAAATCGGCAGCGGGTCAGAAGTATTGGAAGGCCTTTTAGCGCTTACAGCCCCATTGCCCTGGGTAGCCGACACGTCCGAGATAGAGCGGGCGGCAGACTTTACTTGCTGCTCGCCCGAATCTTTGGCCACAGTGAAATCTTTGGCCCGGCGAATCTGAATTCGCTGCCCGGCGGATATTCCGCTGGCGCGGGCGGGGCTAACCGAGTCGGCCCTACCAACGGGAACCTGTGCGTCAGCCAACACCTCGTGCACATTCGAGCCCCAGGTAGAGACCGGGCGGGACACGCCGTCGACCTCGACAAGTACCTGTTTGTGGCCCATAGCTACCGCGGTGGCGGCCGTACCTACAACGGCCAAAGAAGCCACTGCCGCGGTAGCTGCTGCACGTTTAAAAACCTTGCTGTCAGTCATAGGTTCCTATCAAGTAAGTTTATCGAACGTATACGATCGTAACCATTTCGTGACATTTAGTCTATGGCAAAGTTATAAATAACGGTGTGAACCCGCCCTCGTAAAGCCGCTGAACTGGAAATTTACCCCAAAGAAACCGAATAAACCTGCACCGTGTTGGCAAGCAGCTGCCGGCAAGTTTGCGCCAATTCGTCAGCCAACACCTGCTCAGACTTCTCCATTGCCTTGCCAAGAGCGTCGTCGTCTTGAGTGGGCCCAACCCCGTCTGCAATAGCCCACAGTGCAGCGATCCGCCGCACTGTAAACGGCATTAGATAGGAGGCGTTAGGCTGGCCCCGATGCGCCTGAGCCGTCAAATATGGAGCATCCGTTTCCACCAGAACCAGCTCCCTGGGCAGCGCCAGGAGCGCTCGCCGCAGATGCTCATTGGCAGGGTAGGTAAGGGTACCCGAAAACGAGGCATACCAACCATTTTCGGCGAGCACCCGAGCCATTTCTTCGTCCCCGCTGTAGCAGTGAAACACGGTGCGGGCAGGGGCGCCCATGTCAAGAAGGGTTTCAATCGTGTCTGAGTGAGCCTCGCGATCGTGAATTTGCAACGGCAAATCCAATTCCTTGGCCAATTCGATGTGTGCCCTAAAGGATTCCAACTGATACTGCTTGCCCGCCTCGGAAGTGCGGTAGTAATCCAAGCCGGTCTCGCCTACCGCCACTACCCGCCGGTCGCGGCACAGCTGGCCCACGCGGGCAATTGCCTCCTCAAGCGAAACCTGGTGGTGGGCTTGCCTTTCATGGGTGAGCCCATCTGGAGACTTTTCTACAAACCCCGCATGGAGGGCGGCCTCGTTCGGATGAATAGCCAGGGCGGCCCACTGATTTTGCCCCAACTGGTCCAAAGTAGGCTCTAGCTCGGGCAGCTCGCATCCGGAAGTTATCATGCCAGCAACATTTACCTGCTTAGCCAACTGAACCTGCCGCTCCCTAGGCACGCGCACGCCCTCGGGATTGGGAATCTCGCCCTCGTGCAAAGGCAGGTGTGTGTGGTTGTCGATTACTGGCGACGGCAAGGCAATAGGAGCCTGCGCCCACCCTCGTTTGCGCCTAGATTTACCCATGGGCCTATTCTAGCCAACGCCGCTTTACCTGCTCCGAACAGGCAATGAATTCAGCCGCAGCAGGCGAAACTCGGCCCTTCGGATAAGCCAGCCCAAACTGCAGCTGATACGGAGGATCCACGGGAACTACCGCCACTTTCCCGGTCCAAGCCGCCGCCATAGGGGCCACATTCAGCGAGGCGCCCAAGCCGGCCTCCACCAGCAGGTAGGTGGTGTAAGAATCCGCCGACGTCAGCTTCACATCCGGGACTACCCCGCAATCTTTCAAGTACTGGTCCGCGTCCATGGCCGTTTCCAAATGGGTGCGCACGAAAGGCTGCCCATCAAAAACCTGCGCCGGCACCCGCTTCGCCCGCGCGTAAGGATGCCCGGGAGGCAACCATGCCACCAACTCCACATTCTGCAGGGCCAGCCAGCTAAATCCTTCGGCGCGCGAGGTGAGCAGGGCACAATCAACGCGCCCCTGTTCGAGAAGAGCAACTACCTGCGAAGTACCGCCCTCTTCAACGCGCATGTCAATGCCCGGATGCTTTTCAGCAAAAGCCACGGCAATGCGCGGAAGCCAAATTGCTGCCGCCGAATGTTTAGTGCCAACTGTTATCTCACCCACTTCCACACCGCGCAGACGGGAGGCGAGCTGGCTGGCCAAAGCGTGCGCACGCACCACCTGACGAGCGGCCGGCAGCAGCTTTGCGCCCTCGCTGGTCAAAGTAATGCCCTTCGAAGTACGCCGCAACAGCTCTAGGGACAGTTCCGCCTCCAGAGCGTTGACCAGGCGAATTATTCCCGAGGGCGTGTACCCCAGTTCCCTGGCCGCCCCCGAGAGAGAGCCCTGTTCCGCAGCGGCGACAAAGGCCAAATAGCGGGTTGAATCGGAGCTCACATCTACCCCCAAGCTAACTATAACAAACCATAATAGCCGGTGTTTCAGAATGGAGCTTCCATTATATCCGCCTCTACGACACTATTGAATGAACAGTTTTCCAGAAACATATTTACTGTTTTGCCAGAAAGGTATTCCCCGTGTGGTACAACTCCATCCTTGCCACCTACGACGGTTCCCCGTCCTCGAAGCACTCGGTTTCGGTGGCCACCCAACTAGCTAAAGAAAACCCGAGCTCCCGCCTCATTTTGCTGCACGTGGTTGCCCTGGGCACTGCGGCCATGGGCGGAGCTTCGCTGACTACCGAGGTGGTGGAGGCAGCTGAAGAAGCCCGGCGCTACCTCGATTCCGTTGCCGCCAAAGTAGAAGCAGAAACCAAAGTAGTTATTTTCAAAGGCGCCACAGCCGCCGATTCCATAGTCCGCATTGCCGGCAAATACCACTGCGACTTGATTGTTATGGGCTGCCACGGATCCGGCGGCTACAAAGGCTATCTAGGTTCGGTCTCCCACGCGGTGGTGGAAGCCGCCGGCGCAAACGTCTTGATCACCAAATACAGGAGCAAAAACTAGTGCCCGGCACAAAAATATTCACCAAACACTTTCTAGCCGGCACCTTCGCCAACTTTTTCGTCTATATCCAGTACTACGTCCTTATCGTGTCGGTAACGACCTACGCTAAAGAAACCTACGCGGCCTCTGTGTCTGCCGCTGGGTTTGCTGCCAGCATCTTCATTTTGGGGGCTCTGCTAGCCCGCTTCGTGAGCCCGGTCGTTATGAAGACGCTCGGGCGCCGGCGAACCTTGCTGACAGGTCTGGCCCTGGTGGTGCTTTCCTGCCTAGCCTACCTGGTGACGAATTCTCTGCTTGCACTGCTACTGATTAGGGCTCTGCACGGGGTGGCCTACGGCATTTCCCAAACCGCGGTTACATCACTGGTGACCGCACGCATCCCCATATCTCACCACGGCGAGGGCATCGGCTACTTCATGCTCTCAATTACCGTCGGATCCGCCATCGGCCCCTTCATCGGGACGGTTGCAATGCACATACTAGGGTTCAACACACTCTTTTTGATTTGTGCCGCAGTTTCGGTTCTTGCCCTCCTTTGTGCGCTAGCCATGGGCCCCGAGCAAGCCAAACTGCGCAGTGCGACCGAGGCCGAAAATACCACCAAAAAGCTAGCCTTTACTACCTTTGTGGAACCCAGCGCACTGCCAATCTCTACAGTCACCGCCCTAATCTACTTTGGCTACGGGGCGGTGCTGACCTACCTCAATTCCTTTGCTGCAGAGCAAGGTCTGGTAGAAGCTGCCGGCATTTACTTCGTGATCTACGCGCTAATCATGTTCGTCACCCGCCCGCTCACCGGGCGCCTGTTCGACCGCCGCGGAGACCTTCCAGTAATGGTGCCCGGCTACAGCGCCATGGTGGTCGGGCTAGCAGTGCTAGCTGCAGCCACCAACTCATTCCTGCTGCTGGCAGCGGCTGCGCTCATGGGCTTTGGCATCGGCGCTTCCCAGCCAGCAGGGTTGGCCTTGGCAATCAAAAATGCTCCGGATAGCCAACTCGACGTTGCCAACTCCACCTACTTCGTGTTCATGGATGCCGCCATCGGGGTTTGCCCGCTAGTTCTGGGGTGGATGGTCCCCACCTTCGGCTACCGCGGCCTATATCTGGCAGTCACAGCGATTGCCGCCCTAGCCCTGGGCGCCTACCTGGCAGGCAAGAGAGCCCACAAAATCTAGCTAGCATCCACACAGTGACAAGGGGGCCTCCAGCCAGCTGGCTGGAGGCCCCACTCCTTTACTCCCACTCAATAGTTCCGGGCGGTTTGGAGGTGCAATCCAAAACCACTCGGTTCACCTGGGGGACCGCGTTAGTAATGCGTGTGCTTATGCGGGCCAGCACGTCGTAGGGAAGCCTCGTCCAGTCTGCCGTCATGGCGTCCTCGGAAGAAACCGGGCGCAGCACGATCGGATGCCCGTAAGTGCGTCCGTCACCTTGCACCCCCACCGAATGGACATCTGCTAGCAGCACCACCGGGCACTGCCAGATCTGCCGATCCAGGCCAGCCTTAGTCAATTCCTCGCGAGCAATTAGGTCGGCGGCACGCAAGATCTGAAGACGCTCCTTGGTGACCTCGCCAATAATGCGAATCCCCAGCCCAGGACCCGGGAACGGCTGACGCCACACAATGTTCTGGGGTACCCCTAAGGTGAGACCAATCTGGCGTACCTCGTCTTTGAACAACGTGCGCAACGGTTCGATCAACTCGAAGTTGAGATCCTCGGGCAAGCCCCCCACATTGTGGTGCGACTTGATGTTAGCTGCCCCCTCGCCCCCGCCGGACTCAACTACGTCCGGGTACAAGGTGCCCTGTACCAAAAACTTGATTGGGGCGCCCTCGGCTCCCGCTTTGCGCACCAAATCCAGCTGAGCTGCCTCAAAGGAGCGAATGAACTCGCGACCGATAATCTTGCGCTTGGTTTCGGGATCAGAAACGCCCTGCAGAGCAGTAAGGAAACGCTCGGACTCGTCAACCGTGACGATCTTGATGCCAGTCGAAGCCGCATAGTCGTGTTCCACCTGTTCGTGCTCGCCCGCACGCAGCAAGCCGTGGTCTACAAAAATACAGGTCAATTGGTCGCCAATAGCCTTGTGCACCAACGCCGCAGCAACCGAGGAATCCACCCCACCCGACAGCCCACAGATGACCTGCGCATCGCCAACCTGGGCACGGATCTTCTCCACCTGGGTGTCAATAATGGAAGCAGAAGTCCAATCCCCTGCCAAGCCGGCGCCCTCGTAAAGGAAGTGCTCAAGCGCCTTTTGCCCGAATTCGCTGTGATGCACCTCGGGGTGCCACTGCACCCCGTACAGGCCGCGTTCGCGATCTTCAAAGGCAGCCACCGGGGTCTCGGCAGTAGAGGCGGTAACCGTAAAGCCCTTGGGAGCCTGCTGCACCGCGTCGCCATGGCTCATCCACACGGCCTGCGCCTGCGGAGTACCCCCCAGCAGCAAGCCGCCGTCACCTTCGAGACGAACCTCAGTATGGCCATACTCGCGAGTGCCGGTCTTGCCGACCTTGCCCCCAAGTTTGGCGGCCATTGTCTGGAAACCATAGCAGATGCCGAGCACGGGCACGCCAGCAGAAAAGATTTCCGGATCAATACTGGGGGCGCCCTCGGCGTACACCGAAGAAGGCCCGCCAGACAGAATAATCGCGGCCGGATTCTTAGCCAACATGTGCGCCGCATCCATAGTGTGCGGCACGATCTCGGAATAGACGCGAGCTTCGCGCACCCTGCGCGCAATCAACTGCGCATACTGGGCTCCAAAATCAACCACCAGGACGGGGCGTTCAGTAATACTTGAAGTCACAGGTACATGTTAGCCCGGCGCGGGCACGCGTGCACCATCCCCCACCAGTTACTTTTTCCATAGCCTACGCCGTGTCGAGCGCCGGGCCACCAGGGTGGGTTCGATCATTTCGGAACGCCCTGGTGCCTTGCGATCCCGCTGGCGCGATTCGATCATTTGCACGGCCCCCCGCGCCATGCGCGCCAGCCCCTGATCTATCGAGGTCAGCTCCAGCGAATAGAACGAGGCCAACGCCGTGTTGTCGTAGCCAGTCACCCCCACGTCTACCCCTAAGGACATGCCTCTGGACATGATCTCGACGGCAGCCTCGAAAGCTATCTGGTCGTTGTGACAAATAAATGCCACATCGGTGGAGTTGAAAATGTCGAAAGCCTGCAACACGGCCTCGGAGACGCGCCCGGTAACGGTAATGGTTACCGCCTCGTCGGCCCTGCCCATTTTCTTCATAGCCGCCAAGAATCCGCTTTGGCGCCTATTAGCTGAAGTTTGGGGGATGTCGGCGTCCTCGTCCTCTAAAAACACGATGTGCTTATAACCGGCCTCAACCGCATGCTCGGTGGCAAGAGCCTCCCCCCTGGCGTCGTCGCACAATACCGCGTCTACCATTCCCTTAGCCGGAGGGCGGTTGAGTAGGCAGACGGGCACCAACTCACCAATTTTCAAAATAGCCTCGGGGGACAGAAGCGAACCGGTCAAAATTAGCCCGTCGGCACCCATCTCGATAAAGCGGTCAATTACAGAGCGTTCCACTTCCAAGACCGAAGCCGACGACCCGATGAGCGGGGTCAGATTGCGTTCAGATGCGGCAACGCGGATGGCGTCGGCAAGGTCCCCGAAGAAGGGGTTCGAAAAGCCGGGCGTAACGAGCCCGATTGTGCGGGTGCGTCGCTCCACTAGGGCCCGGGCAGCAGCGTTGGGTCGATACCCCAAAGTGGCCATGGCCTCTTGGACGGCTCGGCGTTTTGCAGCTGAGACATGTTTATCCCCACGCACTACCAGGGATACGAGTTGCCTAGAAACTCCTGCTAGGTCAGCAACGTCTTGTTGGGTTGGCTGCATAGTTTTAGTCTACCTGCCGCGCCGCCCTAAAACCTGCGGAGGTGGGGGCACCACGCGCGCCACCCCAACCGTGGCCAGCGCATCTACTGCCGCCATGGCAAAGAACGCCACCCCCGCCCCAAAATGGTCCGCCACCAGCAAAAACAATCCCAAGGACAGCCCTAACACTACCAGCGAAGTGGCATTGGCCCGCGCCCTCACAGGCCCGGGAGTATGCGCTCTGGTCAGGGAATTTGAGGCGGGGAACATCACCATGATCACAATCAGAGTGTGCGCAAAGAAGATCGCAGCTACCAGCGTCCACGCCCCCCAAAAGTGCGGAACAACCACCGCGAAGGTGAGCCCGAGCGCAAGTAAAGCCACTATCGAAGTCACCCCTCCCACCAGCAGACTCTGCCGCCGCGAGGTACCCAGCGCCAAAGACTCGGGCAAGAATCCGTAGACCCTAAAGATCAGCCCGAACAGGGCGCAGGCTACAGCCCCCATGCCCACGATCACCGAGATGGTCATAGAGGTTCCCGTCCACGAACAAATAGCGATTCCGAACAAGAAAATAATGCCCACCCCAGTCGAATGCAGCCCAAAGGCGGCAACGATCGCCGACCGAGTCATAATTTTTTGCCGCGGCGAGGAATACTGCGCTTTGCGCCTGCCTACAGTCTCGTCGGTTACCGAAGCCAGGATTTCCATGCGCCCAAATTCGCGGGCAATCCTCGCTGCAGAACCAGAACGGATCTTTACGAGGGCGGCTAGCGCCTGCTCGCCTTTGTGTTGGCGGATGAGCAGCACGGGCGATTCGGGGCCCACAAAACTAGCTCCCGCCCCCACTAGGGCAGGCAGTACCGGAAAGAAGAAAAGCGGGCTAGGACCGGACAAAAAAGAAGGCATGTCGACTGTTTCTATTTCGTTCAGCCACGCCCAGGTGGCAGTAATTGACAGGCCCAGCAAAATTCCGGACAGCAACCCCAGATCGCCGATCACGTAAAACCGTCCGCGCAAGGTGGAGGGCATAATTTGGCGAATATATTTGCCCGCCGCACTAACTGCCGCCCCGCAAGCTGCTCCACCTACCACGACTGCGCCCTCGAGGGCCCAAAAAGTAGGCTGCACCGCAGCTAGCAAGAGCGCTAACGCTGCCACAACCATCGCTAGCGACACCAGCTTGCGCGAAGAGATCCCCTTCTCGTCCAGATTCTGGGATAGGTAAATCCCGGGTGCGGCAGCCAAAAATGCGCTCGTAACTAAAGCCGCTTGTTCAAATACTGAAATACCCGCGTAGTTGAAATATTTGAGCAGGGGCATGCAGGCCCCCAGGGTCGAAATAATCCATCCGACAGTAATCATTACCAGCACAAACTGTGCCATCACCCGGGGTCGGCCTACGCGAACAGCGTCCGCTTTTAGCTCCTCAATGTGGTGTACCAAACTGGCTCTTTCAGCCACTCCCACTCCTCACACCGTTTGTCAATACAATTAGATTACCTAATCAGTCCGCAAAAGTGATTATTTCGAAGCAAAAATTAGCGCAAAATGAGTGACCAAAGGCGCGTCCTATTTTTTTCCTGCGCCTTCCCGAAACAGTTACAGTTAGCACTGGAAGCTAATCTCTACGAGGAGAAGTAATGACTCGGATCCACGTGCTACCCGTTGACACGTCGTTTACTGTCAGCCCCATCGCTGACAAGATCGCCCAGAAACTAAACTCTACCCCAGCCCGCCCCTACGCCGAGGGGGAATGGTTCCTGCAAGCCAAGTCCTTGCGCGCAAAGGCAATTCCTGCTCTAGCTGACGCAAAGGTAGTTGACGGCACTGTTGCCACCTCCTACTCGGGCCTGTCACTGCTGGCCACCCAGGCGGGCGTCGCCGCTGACGATTCTGCGACCGTCCTGCTCGTGGTAGATGGTTCTAAGACTAAGAATCCCGAAGGGGCAATCGCAGCGGCCCGCAAAGTCGTCGAAGACTCGCACGCTTCCGTAGCCGGAACCCTCTACGTCGGCGGCCAGGCTCCCGCCTCGGAAAACGTGTTTGCCGCCCAGAGCACCGACATATCCGACGAATTGGCCGAAAAGCTTGCCGCTCTTACCCAAACTGCCGGCTCTGGGGTAGTCACCCCCGGCGCTTTTAAGGCTGGCTTCATCAAGCAGGCCAAGTCGCAGCTGCGCACCATCGTCCTGCCCGAGCCCGACGATCTGCGGGTACTCCAAGCCGCCGCTACCGTCCTCGAAATGGGCACTGCCAACCTGGTTCTACTGGGCGAGGAAGCAGACATCAAGGCTGCCGCGGACAAAGAAGGCCTCGACATTTCAGCCGCCCAGATCGTTTCCCCCAAAGATCCGGAGCGCATTGACCGCTACGCCCAGATTCTGTACGAAGCTCGCAAGCACAAGGGCGTCGACCTCGAAAAAGCCAAGTCGATGTTGGCAGACGTTTCTTACTTTGGCACTTTGATGATTGCTGCCGGCGAGGCCGACGGCATGGTTTCCGGCGCCGTCCATACAACGGCCGAAACCATTCGCCCCGCTCTGCAGATCATCAAGACTAAGCCCGGCACTTCTACAGTGTCCGGGTCTTTCTTTGTTCTTCTCGAAGATCGCGTGCAGCTATACGCCGACTGCGCGGTAACTATCGACCCCACTTCGGATCAGCTTGTCGACATCGCTGCCGCTTCCGCCGATACCGCAAAGAACTTCGGGATGGACCCGAAGGTCGCCCTCATTTCCTACTCCACCGGCGATTCGGGCAAGGGCCCAACCGTGGACAAGGTCAAAGAGGCCATGGCTAAAATCAAGGATTCCCACCCCGAATTAGTTGTCGACGGACCGTTGCAGTTCGACGCTGCCTTCGATCCGACAGTTGCGGCTAAGAAGCGCCCCGGCTCCCCCGTAGCGGGGCAGGCGAACGTGTTTGTGTTCGTCAACCTGGACCAGGGCAACTGCACGTACAAGGCGGTCCAGCGCACGGCTGGGGCCACCGCAATTGGACCGATCTTGCAGGGTATGAAGAAGCCTGTAAACGACCTGTCCCGCGGAGCAACCGTAGACGACATTGTGAACACCGTTATCCTCACCGCCATCCAGGCGCAGGAAAAGTAATCCCTACAGATAAAAGGAGAAGTGCTCTATGGCACGCACCGTTCTAGTAATTAACTCCGGTTCGTCCTCGATCAAGTACCAGCTACTCGATCCCGACACCGGGGAAGTACATGCCAAGGGCCTGTGCGAAAGGATCGGCGAGAAGGAAGCCCACATTGCCCACAAGTACAACGGGCAGACTACCGATGTGAACGAGCCTATCGCGGACCACGGTTTCGGCCTTTCCGAGATTCTGCGCCTCTTCGACGAGGTCGGCCCCTCCATTGCCGATGCCAACGTCGTGGGTGTTGGTCACCGCGTAGTTCAAGGTGGCAAGTACTTCGACGGACCGGCTTTGGTTACTGACGAGGTTCGCCAGAAGATCGAAGAGTTGTGCCCGCTGGCACCGCTGCACAACCCCGCCAACTTGGCCGGTATCGACGTAGCTAAGAAGCTGCTGCCCGACGTGCCCCACGTAGTAGTTTTCGACACCGCCTTCTTCCAGACGCTGCCGGCGGAGGCCTCCACCTACGCTATTGACCAAGACGTTGCCGAAAAGTACGAGATCCGCCGCTATGGCGCCCACGGCACCTCGCACCGTTTCGTCTCGGGCCGAGTCAGCGAGATTCTGGGCCGGAACGATCTGAAGCAGATTGTGTTGCACCTGGGCAACGGTGCTTCGGCCTCGGCAGTTGTAAACGGCAAGGCCGTAGATACCTCCATGGGGCTGACCCCGCTCGAGGGGCTAGTTATGGGTACCCGCACCGGCGACATCGACCCGGCAGTTGTGTTCCACCTTTCCCGCCAGGCGGGCATGTCCACCGACGAGCTGGATACGCTGTTCAACAAGAAGTCCGGCCTGCTCGGCCTGTGTGGCGACAACGACATGCGCACCGTGCGCGACCTAGCGGACGAAGGCAATCAGAAGGCCCGAGCCGCCCTCGACGTGTACCTGCACCGGCTGGTCTCCTACATCGGCCGCTATTACGCTGTAATGGGCGGACTGGACGTTATTACGTTCACCGCCGGCGTTGGCGAGAATGATGTCGACATCCGCCGCGAGCTGTGCGAGCGGCTAGCATTCATGGGCATCGAACTGGATCAGGAAGCCAACAAGGTCCGCGGCGACGACCCGCGCACCATCTCGACTCCGGAATCCAAGATCACCGTAATGGTTGTTCCCACCAACGAAGAACTATCCATTGCCCAACAGGTTATGGAGATCGCGCAAAAGTAACTGAGCGTATATAAGATCCGGCCTCCCACCTTTTCCGCGGCGGGAGGCCGGATCTATTAATGCCGCCTTGCCCTAGGCTTTCACGGCTTGTCTACCAAATGCCTGCCGGAACGAGAGCTTGCCCCCGGTGTTCATAACGCCGCGCCTGTAGGCTCGCCCTCCGACCCAGATCAGCAGGGGTAGGGCCACCAGGTTGAGCACAATGGCAACTAGGATTTCCCAGGTGGGAGCCACACCCCAGGCGATGCGCACGGGCATGGCATAGCAGCTGGCCCCCGGAATGAACGAGAGCACCCGCACCAGAGTAGAGGTGGGATTGTTCATTGCCACGAACAACGTGACGTACAGGACCACCATTTGCCACAGCAGCAGCGGCATGAGCGCAGTGCCCATATCTTCGCTGCGGGTAACCATGGCGCCCACACCAGCGTAGAGGAAAATATAGGTGGCAAAGCCCAAAACCATCCATGCCACGACCCAACCGGATATGCCGGCCACATCCAGCTGGATGTCCACTGCCTTGATTAGCGCCATCCCCCCGACAATAGCCCCGCTGCCCATTATTACCAGCTGCGCCAACGCCATCACGGCCACACCTAAGACTTTGCCGAGCAGCAGCCTCGAGGGGCTCACCGCCCCCAAGAGCACCTCAACTATTCTTGAGGACTTTTCTTCTACCACTCCGAGCGCAACCACCTGGCCGGCGGTCAAAATGATCATAAATAGCAACAGTAGGGCAACCAGCGAAACGAAGTAACCGGTGAGATGATCTGTGGCACCGGAATCGTCATCGCTATCTTCAGATAGGTCAACGGTTTTGAACTGGACATTGTTTACCCGCTCGTTTAATTCGTTCACGTTCCCGCCGATGTCCTGCACGTATTTGCCCAGTTCGGCCGAGGCGACAACCTGCCGTACTGTGGTAGAAAGCGACAGTGAGGCAGGCCCGTTGGACAGCAGCTGAACTTGGTCGCCCACTTTGACGAGGGCGTAGTCGGCGGTGCCGTCTTTAACTTGCTTCTTGGCGACCTCGGCTGAGGGAACCCGCTTTGCCACCGAGTCGTTTGCTAGCACCCCCGCCCCGGAGGAGGCCATTTGTTTAGAAACGGCTTTGAGCGCACTGCCTATTTCTTGGGTGTCGGCGGTGACCGCAATCTTCTCGGGCTCAGCTTCTTGCCCCAAGAATTTGGCGGCAACCGTACCTCCAACGCCAAAGACGAGGGCGATCAAAATGGTGGTTATTACTGTAGCTTTGTTTAGCCCTCGCTGGATGATTTCACGCTTGGCAATCTGCAGCACCTGGTTCATTTGCCTGCCTCCTGGGTTTTGGATACGGTTTCGCGGAAGATTTCGGCTAGGGGCAGCTCTATGTCGGCAAAGTCGTAAACGTCCCCTGCTTCTATGGCTGCACGCAGCACCTGCCGTTTTTGCTCTGGGGAGGTGAAGCGAATGGTGCCTCCCCCGTCAGAGTCCGCCACTTCCAGGCCGTCTGCCGCCTGCTTAGCTGCAGCCCAGGCGCTTTCAGAGGCCCTCACCCTAGTTAGCGGATCTTCAGTTGCTCGCAACTCTTCCACAGTGCCCGTAGCCACGAGCTTTCCGGAGGAAATAATTCCAATGCGGTCGCACACCCGTTCCACTAGGTCGAGCTGGTGGCTAGAGAACAGCACCGGTACCCCTCGAGCGGCATACTCGCGCATGGCTTCGCTCATCGCGTCCACTGCCACCGGATCTAGCCCCGAAAAGGGCTCGTCCAAAATCATTGCCCTGGGGTTGAACAACAAAGCGGAGGCGAGTTGCACCCGCTGTTGGTTGCCGAGCGAGAGCTTTTCAACCTCGTCCCCGCGACGGGATGCAACCCCGAGCCTTTCTGTCCAGCGTTCCTGAGCCTCGTGGGCCTCAGCGGCGGACATTCCGTGTAGGCGCGCCAGGTATTCCAGCTGGGCACCCACTTTCATTTTGGGGTAAAGGCCGCGCTCTTCCGGCATGTAACCTATCTGGGTGCGTCGTCTCTGGTTGAGCGGCTCCCCGCCCAACGCCACCTGCCCTCGTTCCGGGTCAATGAGCCCCATGGCAATACGCATAGTGGTGGTTTTTCCGGCGCCGTTTGCTCCGACGAAACCGAATAATTCGCCCTCGCCAACCGTAAAACTTACGTCGTCGAGAGCTTTTATGTGGCCGAAGGTTTTCGACAAGTGGGAGAACTCTAGATCGTTCATTTCTTTCCTATGTTGGGGTCCTGTAGCGGCTCGGCGGCAGCCCAAAACCGCTGGGGAGTATTCACATGTTTAAAAGATGCTTTAGCTCACAATTATTATTTATCATCTCGAGGTTATCAACCGGCCGATATCTACCTGCTTTTATGCACTAATTAATGTTTTCATGGCGGATTCCTGCCGGCAACACCGGCCGCCTTCTTCACAGGCGAGGGCGCAGAAACTGTTTCAGGGCAAAAGCGATGGCCGTGAGCGCCACGAAGATCGCTGCCGCCATGGCCCCCGCGCTTTAGAGCAGGAAGTAAGACCTCGTCCTCGTAAGTCTAGCGAATCCCGCTTACTAACTTGTCGAAGGCACCGGCCGCCACGAACATGCCGATACCGCGACGTTTTTCGACCAACCCTTGCCGGGCCAATTCGGCAAATGCCTTCTGCGCAGTTGCCGGGTCGATGCGGTAGGTAGAGGCGTACTCGGTGGTGGACATCAGCTTGTCCCCCACAACTAAGGCGCGTGCAACAATCTGACTCTTAGTCGATTCTGCGATCTGCCGGTAGATGGGCCCAGGGCCGCTAAATGGGTTCGCCATTGCCCCTCCCGCCTACTGGTGCATTACTTAACTAATGCCCCACATAGGTGGGAAGGCGCCAACAGGTACGAGCACTATTATTTGCGAACCGTAGGCATGCCAAGCGAAACCGGCCCCCGTTTCGGAGCGCCCCCCGCGCAGCCGCCACAGGCGGGAGCTGCCGGCACCTCATCTTGCGGCACACCGGAAAAATCCAAAGAGCCATCGGCCATGTGCGCAGCTGCGATCATCAACTTGATGCGATTTAGCTGGTTTACCGCAGACGCACCGGGGTCGTAATCAATACCCACCAGGTTGGCCTGCGGATAGCGTTTGCGCAACGGCCTAAACATTCCCTTGCCAACCACGTGGTTGGGCAAGCAGGCGAAGGGCTGCACACAGATGATGTTCGGGCACCCGTGTTCGATCATATCGACCATTTCAGAAACCAGATACCATCCCTCCCCGGCCTGGTTGCCCATCGAGGCAATATCCGTAGATTTGGCGGCCATCTGCATGATCGGAGTGGGGGAAGTAAATTTACCACGCGTCTTGGCAAAAGCCTTGCGCACCGGCGCCTGATACATCTCGAGCACCTTCAGTGCGAGCTTCTTGCCCCAGGTCGATTTCAACGAGTCTCCCATAACCTGCCGCTTCCAGTCATAGTCGGCAGCTGAATATTCGAAAAACTGCAGCAGCCCCGGAAGCACCGCCTCGCAGCCTTCGTCCTCGATAACCCGCACCGCATGGTTGTTAGCGTCAGGGTGGAACTTCACCAAGATCTCGCCAACTATCCCCACCCGCGGCTTGCGCGGAATATCCGCCAGAGCAAGCTCGTCAAATGCCCGCACGCATTCACTCACCAGATGGCGGAACGAGCACTTACCCAGCCCAGATGCCTTCGAAGTGGCAAACCACTCGCGGGCGAGCGCATCCCACTTGCGGTACAGCGACATAGCCGATCCCGGCCGCAGCTCATAGGGGCGAACGCGCAATAGCATGCGCTGAATCGCATCCCCCAGGGTTATCGCCTGCACCACCCTATGCAGGGTTTTCTTGTCCAACTCAAATCCCGGGTGGGTTTCGACCTCTTGCAACGAAGCGGCCAAAACCGGCACCTGCGGAAAACCGGCGTCGCGAAGCCCCTTCCGCAGCAAGGCCGCATAGTTAGTCGCTCTGCACATGCCCCCGGTCTGCGAGATGGCAACCACAGTCCGCTCCGGATCGGCCTTTCCAGAGACAAACTGGTCTATGAGCTGGCCAATAACCACGATCGCGGGATAGCAGGAATCGTTGTTCACATACTTCAGGCCTGTCTCGACCGTGTCAGTGTCAGTGTGCTCCAACAGTTTCACATTCAAACCAGCCCGGCGGAACACCGGCTCTGCCAGCCGGAACTGAATAGGCGCCATCTGCGGCACCAGGATCTGATAGCCGGCCTCGCGCATCTCTTTAGTGAAGACGGCATTCTGGTAGACGTGCCCGCCCGACTTGTGTCGGAAGGTGTCCACGCTGGCGGATCGCACAGCCCGTTCTTTCGAAGCAGCATCCAGAGAGCGCAGACGAATCTTAGCCGCCCCCAGGTTGGACACCTCATCAATCTTCAGCTGGGTGTATACATCACCGCGTCCCTCCAGAATTTCCTGGACCTGTTCAGAGGTGATCGCATCCAACCCGCACCCGAAGCTGGTAAGCTGCACAAGCTGCAGGTCAGGCTCGTCTCCGACACGGGCGCCAGCCTCATAGAGGCGCGAGTGGTACGACCATTGGTCGACCACGCGCAGGGGACGCTCCAGCCGAGCATCAGCTATGGAATCCTCGGTGAGTACAGCCATCCCTAGGCCGTTAATAACTTCGGGAATGCCGTGGTTGATCTCTGGATCCAGGTGGTAGGGACGGCCTGCTAGCACAATCCCACGCACCCCGTGCGAACGCATCCACTCGAGTGTTTCTGTTCCCTTCTCGCGGATCTCGGCGCGCACTGCCTCGAGCTCTTCAAAACCAGCAGCAACTGCAGCTTTAGCTTCAGGCAACGTCACGTTCCAATCTGCGAAGGTTTCCACCAGCATCTGCTCGACCTTCGCGGGATCGCGCAGGTTCACAAACGGGAAAAGAAACCGCACGCCGTCCGCCTCAAGCGATTCCATATTCCCAGCCAGAACCTCGGGATAGGTGGCCACAATTGGGCAGTTGAAGCAATTGTCAGCCCGCCCCGCCTTCACAGAGGTGTAGTTCACGCAGGGGTAAAAGATGGTCTTTACGCCCTTGCTAAGCAGTTGCTCAATGTGCCCGTGAGTGAGCTTGGCCGGATAACAAACGTTTTCCGAGGGAATCGAGTCCATACCGCGTTCGAATAGATCGTGGGAGGAGCGCCCCGAAATCATTACTCGGAATCCAAGCGAGGTCAAAATCGTAAACCACAGCGGATAGTCCTCGTACATACCCAGCACCCTGGGTACCCCGATGTCACCGCGATGGGCCTTCTTTTCGGTAAGGCGGCGATAGCCAAAAATCCGTTTGTACTTCCATTCGTATAGGTTCGGCAAATCAGACTTCTTGGGCCGCTTTTGCAGTGACGCTCCCCGCTCGCAACGGTTCCCCGACACGTGGCGTTCCCCGTTGGAAAAGGTGGATATCGTCATGTTGCAATGGTTCTGGCACAGCCGGCAAGTCTTGCGCGAAGTCTCGACCTTGAATCCCTCTAGGTCTTCCACCTGCGCCAAGGTCGATTCGCCCTGGCCACTGTCGTGTTCTTTAGCTATGAGGGCGGCCCCGTAGGCCCCCATGAGCCCAGCAATGTTGGGTCTAATGACGTGGCGGCCAGTTAGTAGCTCGAAGGCGCGCAAAACCGCGTCGTTCAAGAAAGTACCGCCCTGCACTACTACCTTTTCGCCCAAGTCGTCGGCGTCTTTCAGTTTGATTACCTTGTAGAGGGCGTTGCGCACCACTGAGTAGGAGAGCCCCGCGGCAATTGCCCCCACATCTGCGCCCTCTTTTTGGGCCTGCTTCACCGAAGAATTCATAAACACCGTGCAGCGGGTGCCCAGGTCGACCGGCGCCTTCGATTCCACAGCAGCACGGGCAAACTCGCGCACATCTTTGCCCATAGTGGCAGCGAAAGTCTGTAGGAAGGAACCACACCCGGAAGAGCAGGCCTCATTGACGCTGATTGAATCCACTACCCCGTCGCGGATCTTCACGAACTTCATATCCTGGCCGCCAATATCCACCACCGAGGTAACACCGGGATTTATGTAATTCGCGGCCTTGAAATGGGCCATAGTCTCGACTTCGCCCTCTTCAAGGGTCAGGGCGGCCTTCACCAGGCCCTCCCCGTATCCGGTCGAGCAGGCGCGCCCAATTACTGTCCCGGCGGGCAGCGCAGCGCGCACGTTGCGCACAATCTGCACCGCCGCCTTTACAGGATCGCCCTCGTTCGAAGCATAGTGGGTAAAAACAATGCGGTCCTTAGAATCAATTACCACCGCTTTGATGGTGGTAGAACCCGCGTCTATACCCAGCCAACACCGCCCGGCAGCCTGAGCGGTGGGAATCGATTCGATCACTTCCTGGCCGTGCCTACGGTCAAATTCTGACCGCTCGGCCGCATCCTTGAAGAGCGGGCGCATCAGGGCGGATTCCCCTCCAACCGGGGCATCCTTGAGGCGGGCTATCAGATCGGTCAAAGGCTCGGGAAGGGCCGCGTTGGCATTGGCAGGTCCACCGGGAGCCAGCAGGGCCGCCCCCAGGGCTACATACAGTTGCGCGTCAGTGGGAGTGGTGAATTTTTCTACGTCTGGCAAAAGCTTGCGGTATGCCTCGCGCAGGTTAGGCATAAAGTGCAGTGGCCCGCCCAGCATCATCACATTGCCGCGAATAGGCCGCCCACAAGCCAAACCCGCAATAGTTTGGGTAGCAACTGCAGTAAAAACCGAAGCGGCCAAATCTGAGTGGGCCGCCCCCTGGTTGAGCAGAGGCTGCAGGTCGGTCTTGGCGAACACGCCACACCGCGAAGCAATAGGGTATTCGGTGCTCGCCTGCCCAGCCAAAGTATTTAAACCGGCAGCATCCGTACCGAGCAGTGTCGCCATCTGGTCGATAAATGCTCCCGTTCCCCCGGCGCAGGTTCCGTTCATCCGCTGTTCCGGAGTGGGGTGCAAATACGTGAGCTTCGCGTCCTCGCCCCCCAATTCAATAATCACGTCGGTGTCGGGATGAAAACGCCGAGTGGCTTCTGTCTCGGCAATTACCTCTTGCACGAAAGGAACATTCATTGCCTCAGCGACGCTCAACCCACCTGAGCCGGTGACCGCCAGTTGCGCATCAACGCCGGGCAAATCCGTGCTAACGTCTTCAAGCAATCGGAGGAGTTCCCTGCGCACGTCGGCGTTATGTCGCCTATAGTCAGCGAAGAGCTGGGTCCCTTCCTGATCCAACACCACCGCCTTCACGGTAGTCGATCCGACATCTACACCAACGCGAACTAGCTTGCTCATTTTTTCCCTTCCCGTGCACGATGCAGACTAAACTGAAAGTCAAGTAATTTCCACCATGTTGAAATTACTTCTTTCAAAAGAGCCCACACCTGCACTGTTGCTGTTTTTAGGAGCCAGTTCACAATGTCGGAAAAGAAATTTATTTTTGCTACTACTCCCTGCCCAAAACGGGGCCCTAGGGCCGAACGCGGGCAGGTGCGACAGAAAATCCTTGAGGCGGCGCACGACATTTTTGTACGCTCCCACTACCAAGACGCCACCCTGAGGAAGATCGCCAGGCACGCAGGAGTCGATCCCGCCCTCATCAACTATTATTTCGGTTCCAAGCAGCGCCTATTTCGGGAGGCCATGTCACTGCCCGAAGATCCTGCGGAAATTATTCACCATCTCCTAACATCCCACACGCAAGATTTAGGCCGTGAACTGTCTAAACTCGCCTTGGGATCCTGGGAACAAGCAGCTACCGCAGGCACCTTGTCGGCCCTATTTTCTGCCCTGGTCACAGACGAGGAAACCCAACGAATCTTTCGCAACTATTTTGCCTCTGACATTGTTCCAGCCGTAGCTGACTTCACTGGCCCGGATGCCGCCCTCATCGCCCAACTAGTTGGCGCTTACGGGGCAGGCCTGATTCTGCTCCGCTACGTGGTACGCATGCAGCCGCTCGCCTCTATGAAGCGCAGCGAACTAGTAAATATTTTGGAGCCTATTTTGCACGCCTTAGTTGCCTCCACCGCCGGCACTACTTTGCGGCGCAGGGGCTGAAAACATGCGCAAACGGACACCTGGCGGGCAAAATAGAGCTGTGAGCAACATTTCTATGCAGTTCAACAATCTGTACAATCACGGTTTTGCACGCGTGTGTGCCGCAACTTCGCGCATCTGGCCTGCCGACCCGGCACGCAATGCCACACAAATAGTGGACCTGGCCAAGAAGGCAGCCGAGGGCGGAGCAGCTTTGGTTGTGTTTCCCGAGCTTTGCGTTTCTGGTTATGCCCTGGACGATTTGTTCCACCAGGTGACACTTCTGGACGAGGTCGAAGCCGCCCTCGAAACTATTGCCCAAGAAACCGCCCACCTAGGGGCGCTGCTGCTGGTAGGGGCTCCCCTGGCCTACGACGGACGGGTGTACAACTGCTGTGTGGGAATCCAGGGCGGGCGCATTTTGGCAGCCACCCCCAAGATGTATTTGGCTTCGTACGGCGAATTCTACGAAAAGCGTTATTTTGCCGAAGGCGCCCGCGCTGGAGGTGACGGGATAGTCCAGATTGCTGACGACCTGGTGCCCTTCGCCCGCGTGCACTACGACTGCCTAGACATTATCGGCTTTACCGTTTCGCCCGAAATTTGCGAGGACGTGTGGGTGCCGTTGCCGCCGTCAACCTACGACGCACTCAGCGGAGCTTCTGTGATTGCCAATCTTTCCGGCAGTCCGATTACCGTGGGGCGGGCTAAGGACCGCGAGCTCATGGTGGCTTCCCAATCGGCTCGCACGGGCACCGCCTACGTCTACGCAGCTGCGGGCCTGGGCGAATCTTCTACAGATCTTGCCTGGGACGGGCAGACCATGATCTATGAGGCAGGCGACCAGCTGGCGGCAGGGCAGCGTTTTTCCCGCTCCGACGTGTTGACTTTTGCCGACGTGGACCTGGATCGTTTGGCTGCCTCGCGGCTGCGCCAGTCTAGCTTCGACGACTGCCGGGCGGCCACCCCCATGATGGCTGCATTCGAACCGGTGCTGATCGAATGGAATTTTGGGGTTGATCCCACTAAGACCGTCCCTCTACAGCGCAATCTAGACCGCTTTCCGTTCGTCCCCGACGATCCGAACCAGCTGGATCAGGATTGCTTTGAAGCCTACAACATTCAAGTTTCGGCGCTGGTGCGGCGCATTGAATCTATTGGCTCCCCCAAGATCGTGATCGGCGTTTCCGGCGGGTTGGATTCTACGCACGCCCTCATCGTGGCGGCGCGCGCAATGGACGTGTTAGAGCGCCCCCGTACCGACATTTTGGCCTTTACCATGCCTGGTTTTGCCACGTCGGAGCATACCAAGTCCAACGCCTACGCCCTCGGGAAGGCACTTGGGGTCACTTTCGAGGAACTAGATATTCGCCCCACCGCTTTGGGAATGCTGAAAGCAATGGGTCACCCCGCCGGCGAGGGCGAAGAGGTTTACGACGTTACCTTTGAAAATGTGCAGGCGGGCTTGCGCACCGATTTTCTGTTCCGCATCGCCAACCAACGCGGCGGTATCGTGCTGGGAACGGGCGACATGTCCGAGTTGGCTCTAGGCTGGTGCACCTACGGAGTGGGCGACCACATGTCGCACTACGTAATCAATTCCGGCTTGCCCAAGACCATGATTCAGCACGTTATTCGCTGGGTGATTACCCAAGATCTGTTTGGCCAGGAGGCCGGGAAAGTGCTGGATTCTATTTTGAACACCGAGATCAGCCCCGAATTAGTGCCTGCCAGGGAGGGCGAGCAAATTCAGTCTACCCAGGCAAAGATAGGCCCCTACGAACTGCAAGATTTCAATTTATACTATCTGACCCGGCGCGGCTACCTGCCCGCCAAAGTTGCGTTCATGAGCTGGAATGCGTGGAAGAATCACGCCAGCGGCGATTTCCCGCCTGGCTATCCTGCCGAAGAGCGTCGCGAATATGCGCTGGAAACCATCGTGAAGTGGGAAGAACTGTTTATCAAACGTTTCTTTGCCAATCAGTTCAAGCGCTCTTGCGTACCCAATGGACCCAAGGTAATGGGGGGCGGCTCACTCAGCCCGCGCGGCGACTGGCGGATGCCCTCCGACGCTTCGGCGCACGCCTGGCTTGCGGACCTGGAGTGGGTAAAAGAATCTATATGACCAGTTCGACGTAGGGGGCCAAGAGCCATAGCCCTGCCGCGAACGCTCCTAGGATTGCTACGTCGATCCAGGCGCGTTTCGCGGCGAACCAACGCGATCTACCGGGAAAAACTGCCCGGTAAAGCGCCCCTGTCAGGCAAATTGCAGCCAGAAGGCGCACCGCAGTTAGGACGTGGCCGAGGCCGGCCAGCACCGCCACCGCAACGATGGCGGCGCTGACTACCCCTAAAACCACGAACGACGAAGTCCGGTGTGCCGGCTCTAACGGGCTCGGGTCTGCGCTCCTTCCAGCTGCGTGCCTCATGCTTAGTGGGCGAAGTGGCGGGTACCGGTGAAGTACATGGTGATCCCAGCCTTTTCGGCAGCTTCTATAACTTCGCCGTCGCGGATCGATCCGCCGGGCTGGACTACCGCCTTCACGCCGGCATCAATGAGTACCTGCAGGCCGTCGGCAAACGGGAAGAAGGCGTCGGAGGCAGCTACTGCCCCGCGGGCTCGTTCCTCGGGCTTTTCCGAAAGAACTTCATCTGCTCGTGCTCCGCCCGCGGAGTCGACTTTAGCGGCGTCGCCGGTAGAGCGGGCTCCCAAAGTGTTTGCCCGCTCAATGGCGAGTTTGGCAGAGTCGACTCTATTCACCTGCCCCATGCCTACCCCTACGGTAGCTCCGTCTTTGGCTAGCAGCACCGCGTTCGAGCGCACTGCGCGAATAGTGCGCCAGGCAAATTCCAAGTCCGCCAAGGTAGCCTCGTCTGCGGCCTTGCCAGCGGCCAACTTCCAGTTAGCAGCGCTGTCGCCGGGGGCATCCACGTCGTCGCGAGCCTGCACGAGCAGCCCCCCGCTAATCGGCTTGATTTCGCTGGCTCCCCGCTCTGGGGGAGTCACCTGCAAGATGCGCAGGTTCTTCTTTGTGCGTAGCAATTCGAGGGCATCGGCCTCGAACGAGGGCGCAACCACCACCTCGGTGAAAATCGGTTTGATTTGGCGAGCCAGCTGCAAGGTTACCGGGCGGTTCACCGCGATCACCCCACCGTAGGCCGATACCGGATCGCAGGCGTGAGCTTTGCGGTGGGCGGCTGCAACGTCTTCGGCCACCGCAATTCCGCAGGGATTAGCGTGCTTGATGATAGCCACACACGGCTGGTCTGGGTGGTCGTAGGCTGCCCGCAGGGCCGCGTCGGCATCCGAATAGTTGTTGTAGCTCATCGGCTTGCCCCCAAGGGTGAGCGCGCCTGCAATGCCCTGGGCGGGGCTGGCTTCAACCGAGTTGATATCCAGTTCTTCTTCGCCCTCGTCCTCTTCGTCTAGCTCCTGTAGGTCTTCCTCTTCTAGTTCCACGTAGAGTGCGGCTTCCTGGTGCGGGTTTTCGCCGTAGCGCAGATCGGCCGCTTTCACGAATAAGGGTTGGAACAGTTCGGGGAGTTTAGCCCCGGAAGCCACACCGGAGTCTTCGTAATCCGTTTCGGAGGTGCCCTCAAAGTCTTCTTCGAGCAGCTGCTTGTCGAACCATTCAGACACTGCCACGTCGTATTCGGCGGTGTGGGCAAACGCGTCGGCGGCGAGCTCGCGGCGCTGGCGGCCGGTGAACCCGCCGTCTTTTACTGCCTGCACTACATCGTCGTAGCGGGAGGGGTCGGTAATCACTGCCACCGAGGCGTGATTTTTGGCTGCCGCCCGCACCATGGAGGGCCCGCCAATGTCGATCTGTTCTACGCAAGCGTCAAAATCTGCTCCCGAGCGTACAGTCTCGGTGAACGGGTACAGGTTGCAAACAACCAGGTCAAATGGTGCTACTCCGAGCTCTTCGAGCTCTTGGCAGTGGGCAGTTTTGCGGCGGTCGGCCAAAATGCCGGCGTGAATTTTGGGGTGCAGGGTTTTTACGCGCCCATCTAGACACTCGGGGAATCCGGTTACCTGGCTAACCTCGGTAACGTTGGCCCCTGCCTGCTCGATGCGCTTCGCGGTGGAACCGGTAGAAACAATCTGTACCCCCGCTGCGCTAAGTGCGCTGACCAAATCTTCCAATCCGGTCTTGTCGTAGACACTAATTAGAGCTCGTTTAATGGGAACTTTTGCTTCACCTTGAGTAGGTTGGATGGGCACGCTGATTCCTTTCGGGAGCGGAGCGATTATCTAGAGCACCTACAGTTTAGCTATTTCGAAACCCATGGGCCATAATCGAAGCACTCAGCGCGTTTGCCTAGGAGTTAAGATGAGTTTTTCTAATTCTGGCGCCCCCTGTCCGATTGGGCGCTTTTTTCCGCAGCGTATCTTGCTAACTACTCCGCTTGCTGCCCCGCTAGCCGAACCGTTGCAGAAGGAATTTGTTAGAGCACAGGTCCGCCACGTCCCGAATGATGAACTTTCCAGGGAGGATTTCCGGTGGGCCGACACCTGGGTAGGTTTTGACCTGCCGAGTTGGACTTTTGCCGGGGAAGTGTCTGTAAAGTGGTTTCATTCCCAATCTGACGGGGTCGACAAATCTGCTCCTATCCTGGCCGCCAGTGGGGCAAACTACGTGCTCACTCACTCTGTCGGGGACATGCCTCGGCGCATTGGCGAGTACGTGTTGGCGTACCACCTGTGGTTGACCCGCGGTGGCGATCTGTTCCGCGCCAACGAGCAAACGGGAGCCTGGGACACCGATTTCTTCAATAATTACGTTGATCCGCGTGCAGCAACTGTGGTGGTAATCGGCACCGGGGAGGTTGGCTGCGGCGTGGCGCGCGTGCTCTCTGCATACGGTATAGAAGCAGTCGGGCTCAATACCTCGGGCCGGCAGGTGGAAGAGTTCTCCGCCTGCTATCCCCTTCACGAGGGCGCCCCGCACCTGCGCAAGGCAACTTTAGTAGTTTCGGCACTGCCGCTCACGCCAGCTACGGACAAGATCATTTCGCGGGATTTGCTTTCCAACCTCAACGGGGCCGTATTTATGAATGTGGGACGTGGGCCCACCGTAGATTCTGACGCGGTGCACTGGGCGTTAGATTCCGGCCACCTCGCCAAAGCCGTGCTGGATGTACACGAGGTGGAGCCTCTTCCGCCCTCGGACTGGCGCTGGGGCCACCCGCAGGTGGTGGTTACTCCCCACGTCTCAGGGCCGCTAACGCGCAGCGACATCTTTGAGGCCTTTACCGAGTGTGCGCGTTCGCTTGCCGAGGGCGTACTTCCGGATTTGGCGGTGGACGCTAAGCGCGGCTACTGAGCCTGCCCACTTCGCGCACTAACTGTTCGGTTTCAGCTTTTTTCAGCCTTGCCGTGAGGGTTTGTTCTGTGTCGCCCTCGCACACGGGAACCGCAACCTGCGCGATAATTTTGCCCGTATCTACACCGGCGTCTACGTAAAAGAGCGTGGCGCCGGTAATTTTTACCCCGTATGCGAGGGCGTCGCCAATCCCGTGGGTGCCGGGGAAGGCAGGCAGCAGTGCAGGATGGGTGTTTATTACTTTTCCTGGGAAGGCGGCTAAAAAATCTGCGCCAAGCAATTTCATAAATCCCGCACACACCACTAGGTCGGGCTTATATTGGGCCACGGTTCGGGCGAGGGCGCGGTCCCAGTCGGCTCGCGAAGGATAGTTTGCAAGCGCAAGCACGTGGGTGGGACAGGTGGTAGCCCATTTGAGGCCGGGGGCAGGGCGGTCTGCTACCACGGCTACCACTTTCGCTCCGTAGCTGGGGTCGGAACTGGCGCGCAACAGAGCCGCTAGATTTGAGCCGGTTCCAGATATTAAAACCACTATCCGCTTCATTTTTGCTTCCTGGCGATTGCGGTGGTAGGCGCCTCCGGGTCCCCGTTTTTATCTACTACTAGGCGTAACCGCTTGTGCGAGCTAGAACCCGCGCGGGAAGTTTCTGCTTTGCCCTCAGGAACCGCACCGGTTCCAGGCACAGTATGCGATCCTGCCTTCTCGCCGTTAGACGGGGGATACTGTTCGTTTTGTTTTTTCGATTCTGTGGCAGTGGCGCCTAGCAGCCGGGATAGCTCGGCGCGAGCTGCAGGGGCAGCAAAATACGCGCCCAGGGCCGCTGGCACCAGAGCACACAGACAAAGCCATGCCGCCAGTGCCCCCAGGGGGGGGCCTACTTCGGCCATGCGCCCGGCTCCCAAAGAACCACGCGAAAGTGCACCCAACACCAGCACCGCCACTGCCAGCGAGCCTACCCCGGCAATTAAGAATTCAATGCGCTCTTTGCGGGAGCGGGTTGGGGTCCCTCGCGCCAGCAAAAATCCTGCCAGAACGAAAAATAAGGCGGTAGCTACCAAAACGACTGCTCCGGGGGCTCTCCCCGGGATTGCCGCGTAGGGCGGAATCGCGGGCAGTGGCAGGCGGGCAACTGAAAATGGCGAAGAGGCCACTCCATCGGCGGCCTCAAAGCCAGCCCCAATTACCCAGCTGAGCGCCCACACGCACAGGTTTGGCAAATACCCCACCCAGATCGCCGTCACAACGAAGGCGCCAATGACGCCGCCCCCCAAAAGCGAGTAGATTCCCGCTACTTCGTGCCAGTGCAAGACTAGCGCGAGGGCGAAAAGCCCCAGTGAGGCCCCGGCCAGAATCGCCAGCATTCGCTCAGCAAAGCGTACTCCGGCCTGAACGTGAGCTGGCAGCCCCTTTTTCCACGGGCTCGCCAGCGCCGCTGCCAACGCGCATACCGCGAGCGCCGTGGTGGCCATGGCTCCAGAGAGGCCGCCTCCGGTAAGGGCATTGAGTAAAAATACTACGGGCACGTGTCCGAGGGCGACAAAAATCTTTGCCCATCCGCTCACCTGGGTTTTTATGGCGTGCGAAAGCAGGGCGAGCATTGCCATGGGAAGAGCAAGGGGAATGAGGGTTAGCCTCCCGCCTGCGAACGGCGCACTGCCTGCGTAGGCTAGACGCCAATAGTCGGAGGCTACGCTTACGGCCTGAGACCATTTGGCGCCCTCGAGATAGGGATTGGAGGCCTCGGCAACGTAGGCCAGAAGGCCCACAGCCACGGGTAGGAGCCAACCCAAGAAAGCGTATTCGCCTCCGACAAAGGCGGCTTTGGACCACCCCTCGGGAAGACGGATTACGATTTCTGAGCGAGCCTTAGGTTTCATCGCCTTCAATGTTGCCGCCCCGGAAGCAAAATGGTTTTCTCCCGCGCCGGGAGGGCGCAAACGAAGGCGCATTTGCGCACCTTGTGCCCCCTGAAGTGGGGGCACAAGGGAACTGTTAGGCTTTGTTCAGGCCGGAAAGTATTTGGCGTGCCAAACGGGCTGTTTCGGAAGGGGTTTTCCCAACTTTTACGCCCCCGGCCTCCAGCGCATTCTTTTTGGCTTCGGCCGTGCCTGAAGATCCCGAGACGATCGCGCCGGCGTGGCCCATGGTCTTGCCCTCGGGGGCGGTAAAGCCCGCCACATATCCGACTACAGGTTTACTCACGTGTTCCTTGATGTATTCGGCGGCCCGTTCTTCCGCGTCGCCACCGATCTCGCCGATCATAACGATTAGTTCGGTATCGGGATCGTCCTCAAAGGCTGCTAGCGCATCGATGTGAGTGGTGCCCACCACCGGATCCCCACCAATGCCGATGCAGGTGGTGAAGCCCAGATCGCGTAGTTCGTACATCATCTGGTAGGTCAAAGTGCCAGACTTGGACACTAATCCCAGTCTGCCCGGTCCCGTAATGTTTGCGGGGGTGATCCCGGCGTTCGCTTTGCCGGGGCTAATGATGCCCGGGCAGTTCGGCCCAATTATGCGGCTGCCTTTTTCGAGGGCGTAGTTTACGAAAGCGGTGGAATCTTGTACCGGAATGCCCTCGGTTATGACTACGATTAGCTCAATTCCGGCGTCTACGGCCTCAACTACAGCGCTCTTGGCAAATGCCGGGGGCACAAAGATTACCGACACGTTGGCCTGAGTCTGTTCCCTTGCCTGGGCTACCGTGCCAAATACCGGCACTTCGGTACTGCTTCCATCCGCTTTTTCGAACTGCAGCTTAGTACCGGCCTTCTTGGGGTTAGTGCCGCCAACTATCCGAGTGCCTGCCTTGAGCATTAGTCCGGTGTGTTTGCGCCCCTCGGAGCCGGTGATGCCCTGAACAATAACGCGGGAGTTTTCGTCTAAAAATACCGACATTGTTATTTCCTCTCGGCGGCAAGTTCTGCGGCCTTGGCGGCCCCGCCGTCCATAGTTTCGACCATAGTAACTAGGGGGTGGCTTGCCTCCGCTAGAATCTGGCGCCCCTCTTCTACGTTGTTCCCGTCCAGGCGAACCACCAGCGGTTTAGTGGCGTTTTCGCCAAGAATGTTCAGCGCTTCGACAATGCCCTCGGCTACCTGGTCGCAGGCGGTAATGCCGCCAAAGACGTTCACAAATACGCTGCGCACCTGCGGATCACCTAAGATTATTTCCAACCCATTGGCCATAACCTGCGAGGACGCACCCCCGCCAATGTCCAAAAAGTTCGCCGGTTTTACTCCGTACTTTTCGCCCGCATATGCCACCACGTCCAGGGTGGACATGACCAGGCCAGCCCCGTTGCCGATTACGCCCACTTCGCCCTCGAGGTGAACGTAGTTCAGGCCCTTTTCTTTTGCCTTAGCCTCCAGAGGATCTTGACTTTGTGTGTCCACATAGCTTTGGTGTTCACTGTGGCGGAAACGCGCGTTGTCATCCAAGCTGACTTTGCCGTCCAAGGCAATAATCGAGCCTTCCTGGTCGCGCACTAGCGGGTTCACCTCAACTAATTTGGCGTCCTCTTCGCTGTAGACCTGCCACAATTTTACTAGCACGGGCACGATTGGAGCGACCTCATCCTGGCTAAAACCTGCCTCGGCTAAAATGTGTGCCGCCACCTGTTCGTCAATCCCGTCCGCATTTACCGCTACTTTGGCGAGCGCTTCGGGACGTTCCTTTGCCAAGAGCTCAATTTCCATGCCGCCCTCGCGCGAACACATGGCCAAATGTTGCCTGTTGGACCTATCTAGCAGAATCGAAAAATAAAACTCCGCGTCGATGTCAGCTCCGGCCGCAACCATGACTTTGCGCACCTGGTGGCCTTTGATGTTCAGCCCCAAGATGGCTGCGGCCGCCTCTTCTGCTTCCTGGGGACTACGGGCCAGCTTGACTCCGCCAGCCTTACCGCGCCCGCCGGTTTTTACCTGCGCCTTCACAACCACCAGCGGGGCTGCAAGCTGTTCTGCTGCCTGCCTCGCCTGCGCGGCAGTTTCGACGACAATTCCAGGTAGTACGGGGACTTCGTGTGCCGCGAACAATTCGCGGGCTTGGTACTCATAAAGGTCCACGCCTTTGTCCTTCCGGTAGTCAAGTCTCGACCTCGAGAGATTGTACCAAGCCTATCGCGGCTAATTCGGGCGTGCACAGCAAAAACGCCCTGCCAAGCCGCAATAGATTAGGGGGCGGCGAGGGCGAAGTTCCCCCTCACCTTCCCCTTTCTATTTGCCGGGTGGCTACAGTTTTTCCAAGGGCGCGAACCGCAATACGAGACGTTTGACCGTGCCGTCGCCAAAATCTACTTTTGCGGTGGTGTTCGGCCAGGTCCCCTCGACGCCGAGGACGCGGCCTAGCCCGTAGGCGTCGTGATTGACGCGGTCGCCAACGGCTAACACGATTTCTTTACCCGCTGGCTTAGCTGCCTTCGGCATCATCCTGTTAGTGCGCACTGTGCCAGCGTACTTGGTGGGATTCCAGCCCCCGGCTCCGAAAGCGTCCCCCGCCCTGGCGATGGTTTGAGTAGGGGTGAACTCGCGGCGCACGTCGACAATGTCCGCCGGAATGTCGTCTAAGAAGCGCGAGGGCGGCAACTCTACTGGCGCGCCCCATTGGTTTCGCGAGCCGGCCCTGGTCAAATACAGAAGTTTGCGTGCCCTAGTTATTGCCACGTAGGCAAGGCGGCGTTCTTCGGCCAATTCGGCCGGGTCCCCCATAGAACGCTGGTGTGGGAACGTGCCATCTTCCATGCCGGTTACAAACACCACCGGAAACTCGAGTCCCTTGGCAGTGTGAACGGTCATCAAGGTGACCTGCCCGCGCTCTGAAGGAACCTGATCCGAATCGGCGACAAGCGATACTCGCTCCAGAAAATCAGCCAGCGTGCCGTCGGGCTCAGACAGGTCAAATTCTGAAGCTACCGTGTGTAACTCAGCCAGGTTTTCGATGCGTCCTTCGTCGCGTGGATCCGTACTTTGGCTAAGTACCCCCACGTAGCCCGATTCGTCGAGCAAAAAGTCCAGCACCTGGGCGATCCCGTCGCCGTCCTCGACTCTGGAACGGGCTCGGCGCAGCAGTTCAGCAAACTTTTCCGCGGAATTGGCCGCCCTCTTCGAAATGCCCTCGACCCTGTCGAGTTCTTCGAGCGCCTGCCCAAAGCTAATTGCCCGCACTGCCGCGTGAGAGGCGATTGCCCCCTCGGCTTTGGCCCCAATACCGCGCCTGGGCACGTTCAATATCCTACGCAAGGACACGGTGTCGTCGGGGTTAGAAACTGCCCTCAGGTAAGCGATAGCATCTTTGATTTCGGCTCGTTCGTAGAACTTGGTGCCGCCCACCACCCGGTAGGGGATGCCGTCGCGCATTAGCACATCTTCAAGGATTCGCGACTGGGCGTTAGTGCGGTAGAAAATAGCAATATCCCCCCAGTCGTAGCCCTTATCTGCCAGCTCGTTGATCTGCTCGACCACGAACAGGGCTTCCCCGCGATCTGATTCTGCAGCGTCGAGGACGATCTTGTCCCCAGCCCCCAGGTCCGTCCACAATTTTTTGGGCCTGCGCCCCGAATTTTGGGAAATCACGGCGTTGGCCGCGCTCAAAATGTTTTGAGTGGAACGATAGTTTTGTTCCAACATGATGGTGTGGGCGTTGGGGTAGTCCTTCTCGAATTCTTCGATGTTGCGAATTGTGGCCCCGCGGAAGGCATAGATGGACTGGTCAGAATCACCTACCACCGTGAGCTCAGCCGGGGGCGGGGTAGCGCCCTCTGGACCTACCAATAGCCGCACCAGCACGTACTGGGCGTGGTTGGTGTCCTGGTATTCGTCTACCAGAATGTGGCGGAAGCGGCGCCTGTAGTGGTCGGCAACGCCAGGGTTTTCCTGCAGCAGGCGGACCGTGAGCATAATTAGATCGTCAAAATCTACCGCGTTGGCCTCGTGCAAGCGTTTTTGATAGAGCGGATAGATTTGACTAACCACCCTGGAGAGGGGGTCTTTACCCGCCTTTTGCGCGTAATCGGAAGGGTTGATCAGCTCGTTCTTGAGATCCGATATACGTCCCGAGAGGGTCCGGGCCGAGAACTTCTTTAGATCCACCGCCTTTTCTTTGGCCAGCAAGGTTAACAGCCGTTGCTGATCCGCCGAATCGTAAATCGAGAAAGTCGATTTGAGACCTACCAGATCGTGTTCACGTCGCAAAATGCGCACGCACGCAGAGTGGAAAGTAGACACCCACATGCGTTTTGCCTGCGCCCCCACCAGATCGCAAGCGCGCTCGCGCATCTCGGCAGCAGCCTTGTTAGTGAAGGTAATGGCCAGAATCTGCCCGGGCAGGGCCCTCCCCGTGGCAAGCAAGTAGGCTATGCGCCTAGTGAGTACCCGAGTCTTGCCGCTGCCTGCCCCTGCCATAACTAGCAGTGGCCCGCCCTCGTAGGTGACAGCCTGTTTTTGCGGCCCGTTGAGCCCCTGCGTTATTTCCTCACCTGCAAGGGGCGGGTGGGTCTCGGCTGCCCGCTCCTCTTCCGGCGCCTGCAGCTGGGACAGAGAGTCCAGATATTCCTGGTCTGGTTCGACCATGACCTGCGGCAGCGTGGCTGCAGCAGAAGGCTTTAGCGAACTTGCTGGCAAGAGGGCGTCAAATAAAGAATCCACCCCACTACCCTAGCTGCCACCTCCGTCAGATGAGCACTCTAGTGGAGACACTTCACTATATGAGAGAGCGGGCACTCGCCCACCTGGTGAGCTCGTTCCGATTCGACAACTGTAACTTGCGAAGCACCTTCGAAACGTGAGTCTCGACCGTTTTGATGGAAATGAACAGTTTCGCCGCAACCTCCTTGTAGGTGTAGCCGCGAGCAATAAGGCGCATGACCTCGAGTTCGCGCGCGCTCAGCCGATCGAGTTCCTCGTCGGTGCCGGCAACCTGTTGGGTGCCAAACGCATCGAGTACAAATCCCGCCAGCCGCGGAGAGAAAGCAGCGTCACCGCTGGCCACCCGTTCAATTGCGGCAACCAGGTCTGCAGCCTCAATAGATTTGGTTACGTAGCCGCGAGCGCCGGAGCGAATCACTGAGACAACGTCGGTTGCCGAATCCGACACCGACAGTGCCAAGCATTTTGTAGTGGCGCTGATCTGGGCAGCGACCTCGGCACCTCCGCCCCCGCGCCCACCCGGCAGGTGCACATCGAGCAAGGTCACATCTGGCTTGGTTTCGTCCACCACGGCCAATGCTTCTTCAACGTTGGCAGCTTCGCCCACCACCTGAATTTTGTCGCTAAAACCAGCCAGCTCGCTGCGCACCCCGGCCCTCACTAGGGCGTGGTCGTCAACTATCACCACGGTGATCATTTGTCCTCCAACGACAGGTAGATTTCCGTTCCGGCCTCGCTCGAATTGATGGTGGCTATGCCCCCAAGGCGCTCCGCTCTGCCCAGTATAGAGTCGCGTACTCCATGCCTGTCAGGGGGAACATTGTCCAGGTCGAATCCCGTCCCGCGATCTTTCACCCACGCTTGCAAGGATTTGCCCGAGCATTCCAGGTAGACCGAGATTGGAGGTTTGCCGTGGGCGGCAGCATTTTGGCAGGCCTCCTGAATTATGGGCCCAGCCGCGTGTGTGAAAGGCCCCGGTTTCAGATCGGACACGTGCACGTATTCGATCGCCACCCCGTAGCGATCTTCGACCTCGGCAATTTTGGCCCCCACCAACGCAACCACGGAATCGTATTGGGATTCTTCCCCCTGGTAAAGCCAGGTGCGCAACTCCCTCTCCTGCCTGCGCGCAAGCGTGCGCACGGCAACGGGATCCTCCGCCCTCGCCCGGATCAAAGCTAGAGTCTGCAATACGGAATCGTGCAGGTGGGCTGCGATGTCAGCGCGGGTGGCCTCCCGTACTTGTTCGGCCCGGCTCTTGCCTAGTTCGTCGGTAAGACGCACCCACACGGGCGCTATTGCGGCACCAATTCCAGCCAGCATTGCCAATGCGACCACCGCAGAGTTGAAGGGCCCTACTACCCCTACAGCTCTGCCCACCAGGTTTACTACCCCAACGGCAACCAGCAGGATACCCCCGCCCAGGGCAGCAATAGTTTTTCCTGAGCTTCGCTGGCCCAAATCGCGCTGGCCCCAAATTAGAATCACGCCGGAAGCCACCAAGATTCCCGTCCACGCCACCGGGGATAGCTCCGTTAGGGAGGGATAGCCGATACTGATCGCGCTGCCGGCACACACTGCAAATATGCCTACCGCCAGCATTATCCGCTTGGGAGCGTACTCGTCGGGGGCCGCACTTTGTTTTTCAGCCAATGTCTTAGAGAGGGCCCCGGCTTGAATGCGCCGTTCGGACTGGCTGCTCGCCCACGGATCGCCCACGGGGATCGAGATCCACAACCACAGGTAGATAGGAAACGAAATCCCCGTCAGGGAAGCCAGCGCAAAGACTAGGCGCACCCACCCAACGGGCACCTTCGTGTGCAAAGAAAGGCCTGCGCAAACTCCGGCTAACCACGGCCGAGGCGAGCGCGTGGCCAGCGCGATCGGGCTACTAATTCGGCGAAGAGGCAATCTCATAGCTTCGATGATTGCATGCTGGCAGTGCCCATCATAGCTAGTGGAAGCATATTCAGGGATAAATCAGGGTAGTCCCTAATAGTTACGAGCCGGCTTCGCTGCTGAGATAGAAGTATGAAAAATACAAGCAAGTCTTTGTCCACGAAATTGGCCGAGGGCGCGTGGATACGTTCCCATGGCGTCCTCGGCGGAGTCTGCGGGGCCATAAGGAACGCCACCGGCTACGATCTGAACCTAATTCGTATCCTAGCGGTAGTTCTTGCTCTATTCTTTTTTCCCGGCGCCATGCTGAGCTACGGTTTGGCCTGGCTCCTACTGCCGGATGCCAGTGGCGCCTCCCACATGGATAACCTCACCTCGCCTGGAGCAGGATTGTTTGGGGCGGGATTTTTTATCCTTTTCGGCGTCCTAAGCATTACCAGCTGGGATAACAGCGCAGCCGGCTCCTGGGCACTACTGTCCATCGTCGTGTTGGGGGTAATCTGCCTTTTGTTGGCCAAAACGTCCGGCAAGAAATCCGGTCGCAAAAACTCTGCTCCCGCCTCCCGCCCAGCTGACTTTTCGCCCTCCTCCGACGCAGGCGCAAGGCCGGAACCCACCGCCCCACCTAAGCCGCTGCCTCCGCGTCAGGTAAAGCCCGCGCTCAGTGGGAAATTGCAACTGGCTGGGGCCGGTCTCGGACTGCTTGGCGCCGCCCTCTACATTCTGGTGAGTTCGCCGGCCACCGCCGCCACCTTGCTGACAGCTTTCGGTATCGCACTCGCGATCTTTGCTCTTACTGCTCTAGTTGCGAATGCGCGCGGCCACAAATCTGGCCTGCCCGGCATTTTAGCTACGCTAGCCCTAATTTTCGGCTCCCCCCTACTTCTAATCGTGTGGGCAGTACCTAACGAGATCGCCACCACTCCAGTTTCAAAAGCCGGCGAAATCTTAGGCCAACGCGCCTTCCAATTGCGGGCAGAGTCGCTCAGCGATCTGAATTCTCCGGTCGAAGGCGGAATTGTCTCCCACTCCTACGCCTCGGACGCAACAGTGCTAATTCCGCCAAACTGGAAGGGCACGATCGAAATCACCATGGACCAAGGTCGCACGCTCACCACAGTAATGGCTCAAACGTGGCAGACGAACCTGCCAAAGAACGCGACCTCGTTCACTTTCAACAACAACCTGCCGCTGCCAACTGGCACACTCGAGGCAGCTGACCTGCAGCTAGGCGACGGCCCCTACCGGCTAGAATCTCGCAACGTCGATCAGACCAACACCTGCATCCTCACCCGCGGCAGCGACGAAGAAAAAGCCAAACACAGGTACCGGCTCCACGTAAAGGGCGGCCGCCTGACACTTATTGAAGGGAAGATCAAATGAGCACCGCAAATGAACCTACCCGCCCTCTGCCCGCTACAGAACCTACCGCAGCACCCCCTGCCGAAGATACCCAAGTGTTGCCCTCGGCTAGCCAGGACTGGCGCAAACTAGGCGGGCCCACAGCTTCCACTCCAACGCAAGAAATCGGCACCCCTGCCCCGGCACCCATTCGCCAGACCGTCACCGTCCCCAAAGTGTCGTGGATCGCCATCGCCTGGTACCTGCTTGCCCTGGCCGTTGCCATCTTGTCAATTGCAATCGGAGCGGGACTACACCTATCGATAAGCGGAATATTGGGAGGGATCCTGGCTTTCACCGGCGCGGGGCTGATCATAGCCGCACTGGCAACCCTAGGAGGCGAAAAAAGAAAGACTGTAAACGCCGAGTCTAACAACTACCAACATTAAAGTCCACATTTGAATTTTCTAGGATTTCATTAATGAAGCGCCCTACCGGCACCCTCTTCCTGCCGGTAAGGGCGCTTTTGCGAACATTAAAACGCGTGGTAGAAAGGGGTTTGGTGACTTTATACGAACCGTTTTTAACTAGCCAAGAGCCAATTCCTTCCCTATGGTCGGTTTTAGGAGCTAACCGGCTCTGAGTAAACCAAAGAAATGAGGACCGCTCATGAAGTTGACTAGCAAGATTGCAGCTACTCTTGGTAGCGGCGCCCTGCTCGCCACGATGGCAGCAGCCCCGGCGCTCGCGGACACCAAGACCGACACCTACCCAGAGACTCCGGCAACCAACGCCTCTCTGCCTATCGTCCACACCTCGCACGGTAGCGACCACCTCAAGGCCAACATTTTGAACCCGCACCCCGTGTGCAACTCCCTTGAAGACCGCCGCACCGTCGTCTACAAGGTAACCGACAACTTCTCCCCAGTTGGGACTATCTCGACCACCAACAAGTCGAAGAACACCATCCCGCTATCGCAATCTCTCTCCAAGTCTCAGACCGTTTCCGTCTCAGTGAACGGCTCCCAGTCCGAGACCCTAAACATCAACCTCGGCGGCTCCACTAAGGTCGGCAAGGACGGCAACAGCGAAGCTGGCATTGCCTACACCCTGGCCAAGAAGATTGGCGGAGAAGCCTCCTACTCCCTCACCTGGGAGACCGGTCAGCAGATCGGCCCCTACGACGTTCCCGCGGGCAACACTGGCGAAGCCACCTACGGCTTCCGCACCATCTCGATGACCGGCACCCAGCAGTTCTGCAAGGCTAACGGTACCTGGTCTAACCCCACCGCATGGCGCGCCTTCGTTCCGGTGAAGAACGAAGTGCAGATGAAGCTATACAAGAACCCGGCCGATTCCTACTGATACGGAGATAACCAATGCTAAAGAAGCACCTGACTCGTGCAGCCGCTGCTGCATTCGCATTTTCTACCGGCCTAGCCGCTCTGGGCGGCTCCGCACTAGCAGCTGATGCCCCCTCCAAGAGCGAGCTCGACCTAGCCCCCAGCTACACCGTCTCCGGAATGAAAGCCCCCGGATACGCCGGTTCAGTAGCTGTCCACGTCAAAAATGTCGGCTCCTCCCGTTACTACGGCGAGTTCCCGGCCATTCGTTTCCACGTTCAGGTACACACCGCTCAGGGCCCCCGCGGCGTCGATCGTCTTATCACCACTGGCAACCTAAAGGGCGCCTACACTCGCGATCTCGGCTTCGACCCGAAGACCTCAACTCGCACCTTCGAGGTGACCCTATCCAACCCGGTGAACGTCGGCGAAGACCAGCTAATCGGCTACTTCTCCTTTGGCGACGGCCTTACCCAGGAAGGACGGCTGAAGAACTACATCACCGTCACCCAGGTATCGCGCCTCAAGGACGACACCTCCAAGGGAAACGACCAGAATGTAGATTCCCGCCACCACACCACTTTGGATACCGGCGGTTCCTCCAACGGCATCTTCTAATTCTCTCTGACCTGGCGTAGATGGGGTTGCGGAGGCGCTTTGCGCCTCCGCAACTTTCATTAACGCGTTGTGCAGTCGCCCACGTTCATTATTTTTCTTTAACCTTATTTTTAATGCTTACCGCCCGGTTAGCCGATAACCTGCACTTTTATTCACACAAAGATTAAAGCGAGGATTAGCACCTTCGCACCTTAAGCATTTCTAATCTGAAACGCCTAGCTACCTGCGCGTTTAAGCCTTACCCTTTGAAACAGAGCAACCGCTCAGCCAATTACCAGTTTCAAAGGAATGATTATGAAGTTAACCCGCGTAGCTGGCGCCGTCGGTGGCAGTGCACTACTACTTTCTGTAGTCGCTGCCCCTGCAATGGCGGACACCATCGAAAACGACTACCCTGAAACCCCTCAAACCAATGCTAAGCTGCCCATCGTTCACACTTCTCACGGCAGCGACCACATCAAGGCCAACATCGTAAATCCGCACCCCGTGTGCAACCCCTGGGAAGACCACCGCACCGTGGTTTACAAGGTGACCGACAAGTTCTTCCCCGTAGGCACCATTTCGGCAACTAATAAGTCCAAGAACACTATTCCGCTGAAGCAGTCTCTGTCTAAGTCGCAGTCCGTCTCCATCTCGGTGAACGGCTCTCAGTCCGAGACCCTAAGCATCAACCTCGGCGGCTCCACTAAGGTCGGCAAGGACGGCAACAGCAACGCTGGCATTGCCTACACCCTCGCCAAGGAAATCGGGGGCTCGGCCTCGTACTCCTTGTCCTGGCAGGTTGGCCAAGACGTGGGCCCCTACGACGTTCCTGCGGGCTACACCGGCGAAGCCACCTACGGCTTCCGCACCATCTCGATGACCGGCACCCAGCAGTTCTGCAAGCTCAACGGCACCTGGTCCAACCCCACCGCATGGCGCGCCTTCGTTCCGGTAAAGAACGAAGTGCAGATGAAGCTATACAACAACCCCGCCGACTCCCACTGAGCCTGAAAAGTAGAAGGAAAGCAATAAAATGAAGCGTTTTACTCGTGCTGCTGCAGCAACTTTTGCTCTTGCCACCGGTATAGCCGGCTTCGGCGTTTCTGCTGCTAACGCAGGCACCACTGCTGAAAAAGATCTAACCGCCTCCATGACCGTTTCCGGCATGAAGTCCCCCGGCTTTGCTGGCTCTGTTGGCATTCACATCAAGAACGTCGGGTCCCAGCGTTACTACGCTGATTTCCCGGCCGTTCGTTTCCTAGTTCAGGTACACACTGCTCAGGGTCCGCGCGGAGTCGATCGCCTGATCACTACCGGGCACCTGAAGGGAGCCTACATTCGCGATCTCGGTTTCAACACCAAGACCTCGACTCGCACCTTCGAACTGACCCTATCCAACCCTGTCGCTGCAGGGGAAGACCAGCTGGTTGGCTGGCTGTCCTTCGGCGATGGCGATACCCAGGAAGGCCGTTTGAAGAACTACATCACCATTACCCAGGTATCCCGCATCGCCGGCGACAACTCCAAGGGTAACGACCAGAACGTAGATTCCCGCCACTTCACCACCCTCGACACCGGTGGAAAGTCGATGGGTGTCTTCTAATCCTCCCATAAGGTTTGTTCCCCGGCTCAAGCCGGGGAACTAGCTCTTCCTTCTTGCCCACGGGCAACCACGCAGAAGGTTTAGAGGGCATAAAAATGCCAGCGGCATTCGGCCGCTGGCATTTTTATATACCTGAACGCTTATTCACCCAGATTTGAATAACGCTGCAGTTCCTGCTCAACTACGTCCTCGTCGAGCTTTTGGAAGACTGGCTTGGGCTTTTCAATCGGAAGCCCCACCTGCACCTCATGGCGACCCCACTTTGGAGCACCCGTGTAATCACCGGTGATAATCGGATACTTGCGAGGACTGCCATCCTCGGCCTTCACGTCCAGATCTTCGACCTCTTCAATGTGGGGCATAGGAGCCACCTGCCCTGAACCTCCCAATACCTTGTCAACGGCATTAGCCGAGAAGGGTAAGAATGGCGAAAGAATCAAGTTCAGATCGGAGACCACCTGGGCTAAGGTCCACAAAATTGTGCCCAGACGGGCCCGCTCCTCGTCTGCCTTCAGCTTGAACGGTTGAGTCTCGGCAACGTACCTATTTGCCTCGCCTACCAACCGCATAGCCTCGGAAAGAGCAGCTTTCTGCCTATGGGTACGAATCAGCTCGCCAACAGCGTCAAAGCCCGCTTCGACCGCGTCGAGCAGTTTCCGGTCTACTTCCTCGAGCTCCGCGGGAGTAGGAATCTGGCCGAAACGCTTGTGAATCATAGAGGCGGTGCGGTTCACTAGATTGCCCCACCCAGCCACAAGTTCGCCATTGGTACGTCGCACGAATTCCTGCCAGGTGAAGTCGGCATCATGAGTTTCCGGGCCGGCGGCAGAAATAAAATAGCGCAGCGCATCAGCCTGGTAGCGCTCCAACATATCGCGCACGTAAATCACGATGCCGCGCGAAGAGGCAAACTTTTTGCCCTCCATAGTAAGGAACTCAGAAGAAACCACCTCGGTGGGCAGGTTGAGCTTGCCGAGCTTGCCCGGAGTGCCCCCCTTGTCGCCCTCGCCGTTGTAACCAAGCAATTCGGCAGGCCAAATCTGCGAATGGAACACAATGTTGTCCTTACCCATGAAGTAGTAGGACAGGGCCTCGGGATCGTTCCACCACTTGCGCCACGCCTCTGGATCACCATTGCGGCGAGCCCATTCAATCGAAGCAGACAGGTACCCCACCACAGCGTCAAACCATACGTACAAGCGCTTATTCGGCTGATCCTCCCAGCCGGGAACTGGGATTCCCCAGTCAATGTCGCGGGTCATGGCGCGCGGCTTGATCTCACCTAGCAGATTCTGGCTGAAACGGATGACGTTAGGGCGCCAGGTGTCAGACTCTTCGCGTTCGTCGAGCCACTTGCCAAGTGCGTCGGCGAGGGCAGGCAGATCCAAAAAGTAGTGCGTAGTCTCGACGAATTCCGGAGTTTCGCCATTGATCTTTGATCTGGGTTTTATCAGATCTGTGGGATCAAGCTGCTTGCCGCAATTGTCGCACTGGTCGCCGCGAGCGCCCTCGTACCCACACAGCGGGCAGGTGCCCTCGATATAGCGGTCTGGTAGGGTGCGCCCGGTAGATGGGCTAATTGCCGCTCCCATGGACTGCTCGACCATGTACCCATTGTCGCGGACAGTTTCGAACATTGACTGGACAACTTTGTAGTGGTTGCCGGTGGTGGTACGTGTAAAAAGGTCGTACGAGAGCCCCAGAGCGGTCAGATCTTCGACGATCAAGCGATTGTTTCGGTCAGCCAACTCGCGAGCACTTATCCCCTCGGCGTCAGCTGCCACCAAGATGGGAGTACCGTGTTCGTCTGTGCCTGAAACCATGAGTACATCGTGGCCGGCCATTCGCATGTAACGGCTGAAGACGTCCGACGGGACGCCAAAACCTGCAACGTGTCCAATATGACGGGGCCCGTTTGCGTAGGGCCAGGCAACAGAAGATAGTACTCGACTCATGGGTACCATCTTAGTATTTTTTTCCACATACTTTTAGCCGGGCCATTTTGGTGTATGCTATCTGCAACTATCAGGCTTGTCTCAGGGAGCAATAATGGCTAAAGCGCTGTTAGTAGTCGATGTGCAACCGACGTTTTGCGAGGGCGGGGAGCTGCCTATAGAAGGCGGTAACCAAGTGGCCCACGATATTGCCGATTTCGTAGCGAAGCATCGAAACAATTACGATCTTATTTGCACCACCCAGGATTGGCATATTTCTCCGGGTGGGCACTTTTCTGATCAGCCCGATTTCGTAGATTCTTGGCCCCCGCACGGGTTAGCTGGTAGCGCCAATGCCGAACTGCACCCCGCTCTGGCCGATTTGAATGCGGACGTCGCCGTAAAAAAAGGCGCCTACGCGGCAGCTTATTCGGGCTTCGAGGGCGAAGACGCCGACGGGCATCTGTTGGGCGCGATTTTGCGCGAGCGCGGAATTACCCAGATTGATGTCGTGGGCTTAGCGGAGTCGCACTGCGTAAAAGATACCGCTATCGACGGGGTGAAAGAGGGGCTAAAAGTTAGGGTATTTTTGGACCTGACTAAGCCAGTGTCCGAAGAATTGGGCCAGGCGGCGCGCGAGCAGATGCGCCGCGCCGGCGTTCTGCTTACTTCTTCTTTTTAGCCTTATTCTTCAGTACTAGGGCGGCCTCATAGAGGTCGTTTTTCGACACGTCGTGTTTTTTGGCTACGTGTTTTGCTGCCGCTTTCAGTTTGACGCCCTCTTCTACTAGTTCCATCACTTCGCGGGCCAGCGAAGCGGTGTCTGTTTTGCGCTTGGGAGCACCCGCAACTACCAGGGTGATTTCACCTAGCATTTCCTTTTCGGTGTAGGCGGTTAGTTCTTCGAGGGTGCCGCGGATCACCTCCTCGTGGGTTTTGGTTAGTTCGCGGCAGATGACGCCCTCGCGATCCTCGCCGAAAGTTCCGGCCATTGCGGCCAAAGTTTCGTGGACTCGACGAGGGGATTCGAAGAAGATCATAGTGCGGGGCTCGTCTGCTAGATCCCCCAACCTATTAGCTTGCGCGCCCGCCTTGCGGGGCAAGAACCCTTCGAAGCAGAACCTATCCGAGGGCAATCCGGAAATAGCGAGGGCGGTGAGTACCGCGGATGGGCCCGGCAGCACCGAGATCGGCACCCCTACTTTGGCTGCTGCGGCTACTAGGCGGAAGCCTGGGTCCGAGACGGTGGGCATGCCCGCATCTGAAACCACAACTACGCGTTCGCCGTCTTGAGCCGCCTCAAGTAGCCGATTCACCCTATCTTTTTCGTTGTGTTCGTGAAAGGAAATGATGTTTCCGTTTATGCGGGTGTTCAGCCGGGAGGCTAGGTTCAACGCCCGCCTGGTGTCTTCGGCCGCGACAATGTCAGCTTGAGCTAGGGCTGAAGCCAACCTAGGTGGGGCGTCAGCCGCATCCCCAATGGGCGTACCCGCTAATAGGATCGATCCTGGAATCTGGATGGTTTCTTCACTCACGTTCCAAGAGTCTCACGAATTCTTCAAAAGTTCGTCTTATACTTGCCCGACGCTTACGTACACTGGTGGGGTGGAACGACCGGTTTCGAACCAGAAATGGCAGATTATTTGCACTTTACTGTGTACTTTTGTGGCCGCAGTTATTCGTTTTTCCCGCCTGGGAGTGATTAATAAACTTGTTTTCGACGAAACATACTACGTAAAAGATGCCTATTCGCTCATGCACTTAGGCTACGAGGGCAAGTGGGGCCAGAACAAGGATTTCTTGTTCAATTCGGGGGATTTTTCTGCTCTCTCGCCCTCGCCTGCATTTGTAGTACACCCGCCTCTGGGGAAGTATCTGATTGGTATTGGCGGGAATTTGTTCGGCTGGGATAGCCCGTTTGGGTGGCGTTTTATGGCTGCCCTGTTTGGCACACTGTTGGTGCTGCTCACCTGCGTAATTGCTGGCAGACTTTTTGCTTCGGTTCCTACCACCGCACTGGCGGGTAGCTTCGTAGCTTTTGACGGGGTGGCGGTCTCGCTGTCCAGGACCAGTCTGTTAGACGTGTTTTTAGCTGTGTTCGTGCTGGCAGCTTTCTTAGCCGTTGTGTTGGATTTCCAACACAACGCTCACCGGATCCTAGCTTTGGCGGTTGAAAGTCCCTTTGAGGGCATTTTCTTCCGCCCGTATCTAATTTGTGCGGGTCTGGCTTGTGGGGCGGCTTGTGCGGTGAAATGGTCGGGTATTTGGGTTTTGGCGTGTTTGGGGATGGGAGTGTTTGCCTATGAGGTAGCTCTGCGTCTGAGAGTGCGCCAAAGCGCTACTTCCGTTGCCGGAGCCGTCACTGCGGGCGGCATTCCGGCCTTCGTGCAACTAGTGCCCGTTGCTTTTGTTGTCTACATGGCCTCTTGGGCGAACTGGTTTTTCGGGGCGGGCGGATGGAACAGCCATGCTAAGGGGAACAAGCTGCAAAATTGGCTGTCCTACCAAAGTCAGGTTTACGACTTTCATGTGGGACTTACTAAGAGCCATGTTTATCAGGCCAACGCGTTGCAGTGGATTTTCGATCTGCGTCCGACTTCTTTTGCCTATCAGAAACCCTACGGCGGCGAGGGCGATTACCTGGTGCGGGCGGTACTCGCCATGGGCAATCCCGCCCTGTGGTGGATTGGGCTTGTAGCGCTAGTTTGGCTCGTCTACGCTGCCGTCAGGTACAGGCGGTTTTCTTATGCGCTGGTCCTTCTAGGCTATGTAAGCACCTGGGTTCCTTGGTTTTTATACTGGCATCGCACTATCTTCATGTTTTACACGGTGGTGCTAGTTCCGTTTATTTCTCTTGCGGTTGCCGCTTTTATCCGGTTTTTGTGGAGGGCGGGAACACGCAGTTCGCTCGTTGGACTAGTTTCCAAGACCTTAGCTGCTATGGCAGTTGCTGCAATATCGGCTTGCGGCCTGTTCTTCTTACCGTTGGCCACAGGCATGCTCATTCCCCACTCGCACTGGCAGATGCGCATGTGGCTGCAGTCGTGGATTTAGAGCCCCTCATTGCGGCATGCTTTGCCTTTGCCGCAGTGCACCAAGGTTGCACTCTAGGATGAGGGCGAAAAAGAGGCGGGCGAAAGACCCGGAGGAGCTTTCTGATGCATGCCGCCGTCCCAGCAAAACCAATCGTTATAAATTCGTAACCTCATTTACCCACCAACCCAATCACATTTATGCAATGATGCATACATCCCAGTTGAGAGCGCTCTCAAACCTTGCTACATTCCTTTGAGAGCGCTCTCAGGGGTTTCCGCATAGGCGCGGTTATCAGCACAAAGGAGTCGCTGTAATGAATAGAAAAATTTTGCACCTGGGCGCGTTGGTGGGCCTTGCCGCACTCTCGCTGACCGCCTGTTCTTCCGCAGACAATGGCTCGGCAGAATCTGCAGATGGCAAGGTAACTCTTACCGTTGCTACTTTCAACGAATTCGGCTACAACAACCTGTTTGCCGAATATATGAAGTCCCACCCGAACATCAAAGTAGTGGAAAAGAAAGCCGCTACTTCTAACGAAGCTCACGACAACATGATGACCCGGCTTGCCGCCGGCAATGGCCTGGCCGACATTGAGGCCGTAGAGGTCGACTGGTGGCCAGAGCTGATGCAGTATCCGGATCAGCTGACAGACCTGAAATCTGATGCAACCCAAGGCCGCTGGCTCGATTGGAAGGCCAAAGCCGCTACCACTTCGGACGGAAAACTACTCGGGGCGGGCACGGATGCCGGTCCGGAAGCAATCTGCTACCGCGCTGACCTCTTCCAAAAGGCTGGCCTGCCTTCAGATCGCGACGAAGTCGCGAAGCTTCTCGAGGGCGGCTGGGATAAATACTTCGCGGTGGGCAAGAAGTTTGTCGACTCTACCGGCATACCTTGGTACGACGGCGCGGTAGGCACCTACCAGGGCATAATCAACCAGGTTGAAGAGCCTTTCGAAAAGAAGGACAACACGGTTATCGAACTGTCTAAGAACAAGCAGATAAAAGGTATATACGACAAGCTGATCACCGAGTCTGTAGACAATAAGCTGTCTGCTCACCTAGCCCAGTGGTCTGAGGACTGGACTAACGCCTTCCAGAAAGACGGTTTCGCCACCATGCTGTGTCCTCCTTGGATGCTTGGGGTGATCGAGGGCAACGCCTCCGGAGTCAAGGGTTGGGATATTGCTCCTGTTTTCCCTGGCGGGGGCGGCAATTGGGGCGGTTCTTACCTGACCGTGCCCACGCAAGGAAAGCATGTAAAAGAGGCCAAGGAGCTAGCGCAGTGGCTAACTGCTCCAGAGCAGCAGATCAAGGCCTTCAAAACCAAAGGGAACTTCCCCTCGCAAGTTAAGGCTTTGGAATCTGCAGATTTGACCGGGTACACCAATAAATTCTTCAACGACGCTCCAGTAGGCAAGATCTACTCCGAGATGTCCAAGAAGATCGAAATTCAGCCTTATAAAGGGCCAAATTTCTTCCCCATCACCTCACTGGTCACCGATGCCCTAAATCGCGTGGACGTCGACAAGACCGACAAGGCAGAGCCATCCTGGAAGAAGGCTCTGAGCGAATACAAGCAACTAGATCTACAGCAATAGCTGGTTTGCCCCTGGGCGTAGCGCCCAGGGGCACCCTTAGGAGCCTAAAATGTCTGCCCCCTCAAGCTTTCGCAACCGCCTCTCACGCGCAGACACCAAGTTGTCTCCTTACCTCTACATCAGTCCCTTTTTCATAATTTTTGCAATTACCGGCCTCTTCCCCTTGGCCTACACCGCCTGGGTGTCACTGCATAAGTGGCCGCTAATTGGGGGGAACCAGGGGTTTATTGGGGCAGACAACTACGTGGCTGTATTACAGCACCCAGTATTCTGGACCGCCTTGCGCAACACTTTCTCGATTTTTTTACTGTCCTCGCTGCCCCAGGTGATATTGGCACTCTTCATCGCCTGGGTACTCGACGCGAATCTGCGCGCAAAAACCTTTTGGCGCATGGGAGTGCTGCTCCCCTACGTCGTTGCTCCCGTGGCGGTTTCGCTCATATTTTCAAAAGTTTTTGCCGACCAGTCTGGCATGATCAACACTTTGATCGGCTATCTGGGGATCAGCCCGATAGGTTGGCACTCGTCGACTTTGGCCTCGCACATTGCCATCGCGAATATGGTCAACTTCCGTTGGACAGGTTATAACTCCCTGATTTTGCTCGCGGCTATGCAAGCCGTCCCCCACGAACTCTACGAGGCAGCAACAGTAGATGGGGCCGGCCCAGCACGCCAATTCTTCTCGGTCACTATCCCTCAGCTGCGCTCGACCCTCATATTTGTGATCATCACGTCCACAATTGGCGGATTGCAAATATTCGACGAGCCAAGAATGTTCGACACCATGGGCGGGGGCGGCGCCGACAAGCAGTGGCTTACCTTGTCTATGTACATGTACCAGCTGGGCTGGGGGGGCACAAAAATCATTTGGCAAAGCCGCCGCCGTAGCCTGGCTACTGTTCTTGATAGTGGTGGCATTCGCAGCCTTGAATTTCTTACTCACAAGACGGATCGCCTCCGCCGATTCCAACGGAACAAAGAAGGATCGCAAATGAAGTCGGAACCTTCACTCGCAATGATCAGGCAACGTTCGGGCAAGAGGGCAGCCGCTGCTGCTCGCAGGCGGAGAGCCCGCAAGGGAAATTTTGGTCCTGCCAAGCGCCCTCGCTGGTATAGGTATGTTGTACTTGCGCTCATCTTGCTCGCATCCGCATATCCCTTGTATTTTGCCTTCTTGTTGGCTTCTTCTACAGCTCCGAAGATTGCTCGCTCCCCTGTCCCGTCATTAATTCCGCAGGGGCACTTTTTGCAGAATCTGCATCGCGTAATGGATTCCGGTGTCGACTTGTGGGCAGCATTTTGGAACTCACTGCTTGTAGCTGTAATAGTTTCAGCCTCGGTAGTCTTCTTTTCGATGCTGGCAGGATACTCTTTTTCTAAGCTCCGCTTTGCTGGTAAAAACGGATTACTGACGTTCGTCATCGCAACTATGGCTGTGCCTGCCCAACTCGGCGTGGTCCCACTTTTTATGGTTATGAATAAGCTTGGCTGGTCTGGGGAGCTTATTTCAGTAATCGTGCCTGGGCTAGTCAGTGCCTTCGGAGTCTTCTGGATGACGCAATACATCCGAGATGCCCTGCCTAGTGAGCTAATCGAGGCCGCTCGAGTAGATGGGGCTTCAATGTTCCGCACATTTCTAACTGTTGCGGTTCCCGCAGCTCTGCCCGCAGCCTCAATGCTTGCACTGTTTACGTTTGTCGGCTCGTGGACCAACTTTTTCTGGCCATTCATCGTGTTGGGGAATAAGAATCCGACGCTTCCGGTCGCTCTCCAACTGCTGCAGGCTTCCTATTTCAAGGACTATTCGCTAATCATGACGGGCGTAGTAGTCGCAACCGTCCCACTTTTGATTCTGTTTATTTTTGCCGGACGCCGTCTGGTTTCCGGGGTTATGCAAGGAGCAGTAAAAGGATGACAACTATTCAGCTTCCAAAGGATTTTTTTCTAGGCGTGGCCACTGCTGCCGCCCAGGTAGAGGGCGCTGCTTTCGAAGATGGAAAGGGCCCTTCGATTTGGGATACCATGTGCCGCGAAGAGGGGCGCATCGACGATTCTTCAAATATAGATGTGGCCTGCGACCACTATCACCGCGTAGACGAAGATGTGCAGCTGATTTCTTCACTCGGGGTCTCTACCTACCGTTTTTCTATCTCTTGGGCGCGAGTCATGCCAGATGGACGTTCTGTAAATCAGAAGGGTCTGGAGTTCTACGCAGCTTTGCTAGACAAGTTGAACGCTGCGGGAATTCAGCCGTGGGTCACCCTGTACCACTGGGATCTGCCTCAGGCCCTTCAGGACGAGGGCGGCTGGGCTAACAGGCAGACGGCGAGTCTTTTTGCCGAATACGCGAGGGTGGTTTATTCGGCTTTGGGCGAGCGAGCTAACGTCTGGACGACCTTGAACGAACCATGGTGTGCCTCCTTTTTGTCCTACGTTTGCGGGGAGCATGCTCCCGGCCATACCAGCCCTGACGAGGGCGTGGCGGCAGCCCACCATCTACTTTTGGCACATGGCCTGGCGACGGCACAGATTCGCCGCCTTGCCCGCCAAAAGGGGTTGCATCCGAAGGTAGGAATTACCTTGAATTTCTCGTGGGCGCATCCTGCGAACCCCGATTCTGCTGCAGACCGCGATGCTGCTAGGCGGGTTAATGGGGCACAAAATCGCATATTTGCAGATCCACTTTTTTTGGGTGCCTATCCGCCAGATGTGGTGGCTGACATGGCTCTGGAAGCCGATATTATGAAGTACGTGCGGGAAGGGGATTTGCAGATTATTAGCGCCCCAATCGACGTGCTGGGGATAAACTTTTACAACGGCTCCCAGGTAGCAGCACCCTCTGAGGGGTATAAGCCGGCCTCTCCCCAAAGAAACGCTCGGGGAGTTTTAGGGCGTTCTCCGATTGTTGGATCGGCTTCGGTTGTTCCCGTTGCTCGGCATACTCCCCATACTGCTATGGGCTGGGAGGTGAAGGCCTCCGACCTCTACGAGCTGTTAGTTTGGCTCAATTCTGAATACGCCCGCCCCTTCGACACTGAAATGGTGATTACCGAAAATGGGGCTGCATTCGACGACGTGCCCGACCGTACCGGTTACGTAGACGATTCTAAGGACAGGCTAGTTTACTTGCGCGATCACCTTGCCGCTGCCTTGCGGGCACGCTCCGAAGGGGTCAATTTGAAGGGCTATTTGGTTTGGTCGCTTCTCGACAATTTCGAGTGGGCGCGCGGCTACACCAAACGCTTTGGCATTGTCCGCGTCGACTATGGCACTATGCAGAGGGTTCCGAAGGCCTCTGCGCATTGGCTTGCCAAGGTCGCAGCAAATCGCAATTTCGAGGCTCCAGAGCCTTAGGCTGGTGACATCGAGTGAGGAGCTTACATGGCCAGAACCATTACTTTAGAGGACGTTGCCAGCACCGCGGGAGTCTCGCGAGCCACGGCCTCTAGGGTTGTCCGGGGCGGAGTCGGAGTCTCTACGGCAAAGGTACAGGCGGTCGAAGCTGCTATTGCTGCCTTGGGATATAGGCCCAACCAGGCTGCCCGTTCGCTGGCTACCTCTAGAACGGACATGGTGGCATTAGTGATTCCTGAACCGGATACGCGGCTATTTTCGGATCCTTTCTTCGCCTCCGTGTTGACGTCCGTAAACCGCTCATTTGCGGGCACCTCAACCCAATTAGTTTTGGCAATGGCTGAACGCAACTCTTCAACCTCAAAGTTGCACTCTTTTCTGTACGATGGGCACGTTGACGGCGCTATTGTAGCTTCTCACCACCAGGTGCCCGGGCAAATCCAGTTTTTGTTGAATGCACCCATTCCTATGGTTTTTATTGGAAAGCCTACCGCGGAGTCCAAATTTACCTCGTGGGTGGACGTCGATAACGTGGAGGCCGGTCGTATTGCAGCGCGTAGGCTGAAGGAAAGGGGCATCAACCACCCGGCGATTGTTACAGGCCCTTTAGACATGTTGGCTGCCTCCGACCGCTTGAGGGGCTTCCGTCAGGTGGTGGGCCCGGATTTTGTTATGGTCGAGGGCGATTTTACTGCAGCTTCAGGCGAGCGTGCTGCTCAAAGGATTGATCCTGCCTACGTTGATGGGGTGTACATTTGCTCGGATCTAATGGCGATGGCTGCAATAGATTGTTGGCGCAGTCGTGGCATCGCGGTACCTGATGACCTGGCAGTAGTGTCTAACGACGGTACGGGGGAGGGGCAACGTTTTAGCCCGCGGTTGACGAGTGTTTCTAACCCAGTACAGGACCTAGGCACCCACGCAGCACGCATGCTATCAGCCCTAATCGCGAAAGAACCTATAAACCACCCAACACTACTAGGCTGCAACCTCATCAAAGGCGAATCCGACTAACCCACCCCCCTGTGTTGTTTGTGGCCCGCCCCTCCCGGAGGGGCCCCACCCGCAA